>Ga0183095_10121_pt1 | contig 465294 bp, 420 predicted proteins | sample BioMet4_FD_130346 | JGI IMG/M metagenome (GOLD analysis project Ga0183095, IMG submission 130346) | Microbial communities from bioreactor (seeded with sewage sludge) at LBNL, California, USA - Biofuel metagenome 4 (v2) (version 3) | ecosystem: Engineered > Bioreactor > Anaerobic > Unclassified ...
CGCTTGTGCGGGCCCCCGTCAATTCCTTTGAGTTTCACCCTTGCGGGCATACTCCCCAGGCGGTGCACTTACTGCGTTCGCTTCGGTACCGGGGGTCAGCCCCCCGCCACCTGGTGCACATCGTTTACTGTGCGGACTACCAGGGTATCTAAACCTGTTCGCTCCCCGCACCTTCGCGCCTCAGCGTCAGTCCATGGCTCGGCCCCCGCCTTCGCCAATGGTGTTCTTCCCGATATCTACAGATTTCACCCCTACACCGGGAATTCCGGAGCCGCCTCCTGGACTCCAGCCCCAAAGTCCCCGGCGACCCCCACAGGTTGGGCCTGTGGATTTCACGCCGGGCTTTCGGGGCCGCCTGCGCGCCCTTTACGCCCAATGATTCCGAACAACGCTCGCCCCCTACGTGTTACCGCGGCTGCTGGCACGTAGTTAGCCGGGGCTTATTCCCGCGGTCACGTCACCCCGCGCCCATTCCCTGGCGCGGTACTTCACCCCGCGGAAAAGGACTTTACAACCTCACGGCCTCCATCGTCCACGCGGCGTCGCTCCGTCAGGCTTTCGCCCATTGCGGAAGATCCTTAGCTGCTGCCTCCCGTAGGAGTCTGGGCCGTTCTCAGTCCCAATGTGGCCGTCCACCCTCTCAGGCCGGCTACCCGTCGTCGCCACGGTGGGCCTTCACCCCGCCGTCTAGCTGATAGGACGCAGACCCGTCCCCCGGCGCCGCCGCAGCGGCTCTCCCCGCAGGCGCCTGCGCGCCCGCGCTCTCACCCGGTATTATCCGCAGTTTCCCGCGGCTATCCCGGTCCGGGGGGTCGGTTGTCCACGCGTTACTCACCCGTCCGCCGCTCTCGCCGTGTCGCCACGGCTGCCGCCCGACTTGCATGCTTAAGACGCGCCGCCAGCGTTCGTTCTGAGCCAGGATCGAACTCTCCGTCATTGAAACCCGGCGCAGCCCTTTCGGGCACGCCGGAATCTTCTCCGTACTGTCCTCCCCAGTCCCCTCATCACGAACTCCAACGTTCTCTCTCGATCCCGTTCTTGTCCCTTTTTGAATTGACAAGGAAGCCCTCAAGCTTCCATCACACTTGAATCAACGGCTTTGCAGCAATCATTCAAGCTAAACTCAACTTCTCTTCTCTTCACTTATAAACTGTCAAAAACCCTCGCTCATCAACTTGGTTTTTTGAGCGTGCCCAAATAACATAACTAAAACCCTCAAGACATGTCAAGGGGAAGAATTCTTTTTTTTGTAGTTTTCCACACTTACAGAGCCCAAAGCGACGATTTTGTGGTTGAAATGGCACAAGCACCACCATTGAGCGCACGCAAGATGTCCGCTTTATCACGTATCAACCCCCCTGCCACAAGAGGCACATCAGTGGAATCGTGGATTTCCTGAATGATATTAGTCAAAAGGCCAGGCATAATTTCAAGAAAATCCGGCTTGCAGGAAGAAAGATGTTGATTGATCGTCGCGAAGGCCATGCTGTCGATCATAAAAGTCCGTTCACCGGCGATGAGACCCAATTCTTTTGCCCTACGGACCATATTCTGTTTGGTGCTGATGATCCCGTCAGCCCGGGTATGTTCTTTGATATAATCGATGCTTACGGGATCTTTCCCGTTTAATCCGGAGATAAGGTCGGTATGGACAATGGCGATTTTGCCTTTTTCCTTCAATTCGTCGACAATAGTTCCTATGGTGCATACCGTACCATAGAGGACGAACACCACAAAGCAGTCACTCTTGACGGCTGCGGCAAGCAACTCGTCTGACTTCACCGCAGCGATAATCGGCGATTGGGCGAACAAATCCCTGACGTCCCGTGATTGCATCCGGAAACTCCTCTTATTGGTTCGGGCTTTTCTCCACCCAACTCTCAAATTGGGGAGTCACCTCCACATGATGGTGCTCATCCAGCCTGACCCGTATGGTCCCATTGTACAAGGTGTGATAGAAAGTTGCACCATATTTCCGAAAATCATTGTAGACATCCATGCTTCCCATGACATCATTCATCGCGACAACCACCTGCGGTTTGACGGCTTTGATCCAACTCCGTTGGTTCGATGTGTCATTGCCATGGTGATTGGCTTTCGCCACGTCGCTTTGGAGAATCGCCCCATGACCATCCAAAACAGCCCGCTCTCCCGCACGGTACAAATCCCCGCACAAAAGGAGTTTGCTCTCCCCAAAAGTCAGTTGCAGTGCAAGGGAATGATCATTGAGAAATTGGGTCGCCCCGTTTCCCGGGTAGTTTTTTGGATATTCGACAGGGCCTTTTTCAGGCCAAAGGACATCGACACGCACGTTTTCCCCAAACAGGAAACCATCCCCTTCCGCAAGCATCTGCACGGGAATCCCCTTTTTTTCAATCGTCGAAGCGAAATTCCTGGTGTATGATGTGTCGTATTCCACAAGCGAACGGTATACTTGGCCGATGGAACAAACTTGGGCGATCTGGGGAAAAGCTCCGAGATGATCGATATGGGGATGGGAATTGACGAATATGTCTATATGGTCAATGCCCAAGGCTTTGAGCACTTTCACCACATCCTTGCCTGCATCAGGATGGCCACAATCGACCATCATGACTTTCCCCTCAGGACTGATGAGTATGGTACAGTCGCCACTTTTGTCTTTGCTGTCCGAAGGAACATCAAGATCGATGAAATATGCAGTAAGTTTTCCCTTCTCTCCACTGCGGTCGACCACCTGCGCGAAGTGGTCAACCCGTTCTTCCGAAAACAGAGGGACCAGACAAAGCAGAATCGCCAGAAAGACAAAGAGGATACGCCGCTTCATTTGATTCCATCAAGATACTGTCTGCAAACCGTGCAGTAATTGGTGATGACGCCGTCCACACCCCATGCATACACCTGTTCAAGTTCCGCCATGCCGTTGACGGTCCAGACATTCATGCCTATATGATGGCGCTTCAATTCAGCGACCGCCGCGTCATTTAAGGCAAGAAAGCTCGGATGGTAGAACTCAAACCCGTACTTCTCACAATAATACCCTGCATTGGCAAGGCCTTCTTTCCCGACCAAAGCTCCTACCGGCACCTGCGGCGCCAATTTCTTTGTTTCGACCAAAGAAAGGTGGTTGAACGAAGAAAACATCACCCTGCCAAGCAAACCGTACTTTTCAAGGATGCCAATCGTCTTCTTCTCGATGTCCTCGTAGTACACCAGCCCCGTCTTGATCTCAATGTTGGTGGTAAGATGGGCATGGTAAGCCCATTCGCAATACTCTTCGAACGACGGAACATGCTGGATGGGACATTTCCCTTGGTACAGTTTGGACGCATCAAGCTTTTCCAATTCCTTGAATGTGTAATCCCTGATGTTTCCGCTGCCATCTGTTGTCCGGTCGACAGTCTCATCATGGAAAACGACGACAGTCCCGTCTTTGGTGAGCTGCACGTCCAATTCTATCTCGTCCGCATGGGCTTCCTCGGCCTTCTCAAAGGCCAACATGGTATTTTCCGGATAACATCCGCTGTATCCGCGATGTGCGACAACTTTCATGACGTATTCTCCTTACTTCATTGCAGCTTTACTGTAGCCAGAAAGCATGTATTTTTGGAATATGAAAAACAGGATGATGACAGGTAGAATCGCCATGACGGCTCCCGCCATGATCTCATGGTTGTTCATCGTCCCTTGACCAGCAAACGTATCCCTGAGTTTCGCCAGTCCAACGGTGAGTACCCTGTGGCTTTCTTCCTTGGCGATGATCTTCGGCCAGAAATAACTGTTCCAACCGGTGGTAAACGTCACCAAGGTGACCGTGAACAAAGTCGAACGGCACATCGGGCTCAGTATTTTCGTGATGATCCCCACTTTCCCCAACCCATCCATCTTCGCGGCATCGATGTAGCTGTTGTCGATGGACATGAACGTCTGCCGCAACATGAAAATATAATACGGACTGACCGCCTCAGGGAGGATCAAGCCAAGGTATGTGTCAGTCAGATGCCAGTGTGCGAACATCACATAGATGGGGATGAAGGTCACTTGCAACGGGATCATCAAAGCGCCAAGAACCAGCAGGAACAACGTGTTCTTGTATTTGAACTCCCCCTTGGAGAAGCCGTAAGCGGCAAACACGCCAGTGACGATCTGGCAGAAAAGGATACCGGCCGTCATGATCATCGTGTTGATATAGTACTTGCCGAAATGGACTTTCTTCATCACATTCGCATAGTTCTCGAAATGGAATTCCTTCGGCCAGAAGGTCGGTTGGAGCAACAACACCTCATCCTGACTCTTCACTGAAGTGATCAGCATCCAATAAATGGGGAAAAAGGCGACAACCGTGACCAAAACCGCCAAAAGCCATTGGAATATGTGGACGATCTGACGGTTGCGTATAGCGCGCCGGTTGCGTTCTGTTAGTGTCAATTCTTGTTTATCCATACCGTGCTCCTTACGTGTCATAGTTGACTTTGCCGTTGGACAATTTCATCGTTGAGGCGGTGATGATCAACAGCAAGACGAAGAAAGCCAACGCCATGACCGAGGCGCGGTCCATACGGAAATCTTCCATCGCATAGGAATAAATTTGAAAGACAAACACCTCGGTGGAACGGTTCGGGCCGCCACCAGTGAGGATATCAACGCTTTGGAACACCTTCATGGAAGAAAGGAACGTCGTGACAAACAGGAAAAGCGTGGTCGGGCTGAGCATCGGAAGCGTGATCTTCCTCAGTTTCGTCCAATAGGATGCTCCATCCAGTTCCGCCGCTTCATAATAGTCGTTGGGAATGCTGCGCATTGCCGCAAGATAGACAATCATTCCATACCCGATAGCACGCCAGCCGGTAAGCATCAACACCGATACCATGGCTGTTGCAGGTTGCCCCAGCCAATCGACTTTCGTTCCACCCATGCGCATGATGAAGTAGTTCAGCACTCCATTGTCGGTATTGAGTATCCACAGGAAAATCACTGCGGCAGAACTCATGGCGACATATTTCGGCATGAAGACGATCGCACGCAACGCAGAAAAACCTTTATTCATCGTATTGAAGATCAATGCGAGAACCAGCCCCCCCAGAATGGTAATGGTCAATTCCCCAGCCGAATAAATGAAAGTGACCTTCAAGGAATTCAGCAAGTATTTCTTTCCGGAACCATTGAACAACCACTTCCAGTTCTTGAACCCGACATAGTCATAGTGGTCATTGAGCAGATTCCAATTGGTGAAGCTGATCTGTATCAGTTTCACAATAGGGAAATAGGTGAACATCACAATGAGGATCAAAGCGGGGACTGTACAGCCAAAATCCTGGAAATGATCCAACGTCCTTGGCTTGATGCCTTTCGTCATCATGGAAAACAACCTCCTCAAAAGAAAAAACATGGAGGACACCCCTCTCGCAGGTGTCCTCCCTTGACAAAACAGAATCAGTCGGCGAGAACTTCGTCAATCTCCTTGGCCATCTGGGGAATACCCTTGTCGATATTCTGCTTATTGTTGTAGAACTCGGAAAGGTAATTCATCCAAATCTTCGCAAGTTGGTTCCAGTTCTTGTTCTGAATACGCGGATAGATGTTGTCCAAATTGTCGAAAATCGCTTTGAACGCGGGTTTCTTCGCCAAGAAAGCCTTGCCTTCCTCCGTTTCCAGAACAGACTTGCGGGTCGGCATGTAACCGGTTCCTTCAGCCCATTTCATGTTGACTTCCTTGCTGCAGAGATAGGACAGGAACTGCCAAGCAGCGTTCTTTGTCTGCTGGTCGTTCTTGGCAGGGATCAACAAGACACAGCCACCAATTTCCTGTTTGCGGGTATTCGTCGCAGGCAACCAAGCCATACCGACTTCAAAATTCTTGCACTTGCTGACATACGTGTTGTACAAGCTGGAAGTATGGATCACAGAGAATGCCTTCTGGTCGATGAACAGCTGCCTCATGATGGAAGATGCGTCCTTTCCGACGGCGAAATACGCATATCCCTTGTCCATCCATTTTCCCATCGCTTTAGTCGTGTCGAGGGAGAGTTTTCCGCCAAGATCGGTGGAAACGCCATCAGGATTGACGATATTCACGCCATTGTTCAGGAAGAATGTCTCAAAATACCACTGATCCCACCCAGGAACAACGGTGCCCCATACTTTGGTGGTTCCATCAGCGTTGAATTCAGAAACCTTTCCGAGGAATTCCTCCATGTCTTTGAACTGGGATGGAATCTCCACGCCTTTGGCCTTCGCCATGTCCTTGTTGTAATACATGATCTGCGTCGAAATGAGGAACGGCAGGGAAACTTGTTTGCCTTCGTAGGCGGAAGCCTTGATCATGCCCTCACCGAAGTCGCCGATATCAAAACCGGTAGCCTGGATGTACGGATTCAAGTCTTCGCAAAGCCCGGAAGCTCCATATTGCGCGACATACGGGGTGTTGGCGACAACAACAGCGGGAAGTCCGGTTCCTGCTGCCTGGGCTGCGACGAGGGTTTCGTTGACAGTCGTGTAACTACCGATATACTCAGCCTTCACTTTGATCTTGTTCTGGCTCTTGTTGAAGTTGTCAACAATCTCATTGACCAAGTCAGTGTACTGATTCTCAAGCGCATGCCACCAAGTAATCTCGATTGGTGCAGTGACTTGGTATTTGGATGCATCTACCTTTGGTGCGGCTGCAGGTGTTGCTGCAGGGGCGGCTTGTTTGGCTGGCGCTTCTTGGGTACCGGTTGCAAACACACCCGTCAAGCAGAATGCCACAGCAAGCAGGATACAAAACGTTCTTTTCATCATGTTCATCTCTCCTTCAGATTTCAACATTTTTCAACAACATTTCTCATAATATTCCACAAAAAACTGTAAAGCACATTTGTATTTTTGTCAAATTTTTCTTCTTTTTCTTTTGTAATCTGCTAAAAATTGTTGAATAATAGAGCTATGTATCAAAAAAAAACCACATTGAAAGACATAGCCGCACTTGCCGGTTGTTCGACTGCAGCCGCATCAATGATTCTGGCGGGAAGACAACTCCCCCGGTTTTCCCAAGAAACCATCCAAGCCGTCTACAATGCATCACGGAATCTCGGCTACCACCGCAAGCAAAACCACAAGCAGGAAGACATCGTCGTCATCGTCTGCCCGTCTGTCATCAACCCGTATTTCGCAACCCTGCTCCAAGGGATGGAAAGTGAGGCGGAAGCCAACGGTTGCAATACAGTCGTCTTCAACACCTATTGGTCCACAGACCGGGAGAAACGCATCCTTGATATCAGTTCGAACCCGCTTGTCAAAGGGATCATTTTCGCCATGGCGCCCCAACAACCGGAACTGGTTAAGATCGCCGCCGGACGCATCCCCATCGTCACTGTCAGCGACAAACAATTCCAAACAGGTTTGGACACTGTTGAAGTGGATAACTTCGATGCGGGTTATCAAATCGGTGAGCATCTGATAGGTTTGGGACATACGGATGTCTGTTATCTCTCCACGTCGATGAACACCCAACACAGTTCACGCCTGCTCCGTTACCATGGTCTGGTGGAGAGTTTCAAGAAGCTCTGCCCTTCCGGCTCAGTCTCTCTGATAATCCATGACGTCGAATCCTCAAAAGAACTCGACACGGTGGAAATCGAACACCAAGTGGGCATGGAACTGGCCAGAAAATGCATCGCCTCAACGACCAACGTCACCGCCATGGTGGCCATCAACGACATGGTGGCGTATGGCGTCATCGACGAAGTGCTCGCGGAAGGTCTTTCCATTCCCGGCGATTACAGCGTCTGTGGTTTCGATAACATCTATCCGTCCCAATTCCACGGAGTGGCCTTGACTACCATCGACCATCATATCAACCAACGCGGACGCAAGGCGTTTTCCCTGTTGAAGGCTAAACTGGAACGCACAGGAGTCGAGGATTCCATAACCCATGTGGAATTCACCAACCTTCTGGTGGTCCGCGCCACCACGGGAGCACCTAGGAAGCAAGATAGGAACGGAAAACCGGTTTGAAGAGATACGAACCGGAGAACAAGGCAAGCGAGAAAAACAACGGCCCGAGATAGGGGGCTTTCACCGTAGTCCACAGGAAAAAGGCATGGATTCCAAGCACCAATAATGTCACGGGAAGATGTTGCATGCCCATCACCAAGGCATCCTTCAGCGCTTTTCCCAATGAAATACGGAAACAAGCCAACAAGGGAAACGCGAAACAACTCATCACGGCAAACAGGAAGCACAGGCAAGTCACTACGGCAAATACAAGGATTTGCACCCCGGAAGGCAGCGGAAAACTGAAAAGGATTTCATAATCGAAGAAAAAGAACGCACAGCCGGCAACGAACACCAACCACAGCAAAGTCGCTTGTTTGAAATTCTCTTTGAAAGCCTTCCAAAAGGAACGAAAAGCGTATCCTTCGGTGTCATCCACCTGCTTGAGCATGAATTGGTATAACGCTACCGTCGCAGCACCTATCGTCACGACAGGAAGCGAAAAAAGGATCCAATATAAGGAAAGGAAAAACAAATCCGTCAATTTGTTCATGAATGACCAGAATTTGTTCTGTGGATCAAACAATCCCTGCCACATTGGATATTCCCTTCCTTTTCTTTTATAGTAATGGAACGTGAAGCGTATGAAAACAGGCCGAATCGGGGCAAAACAGATTTTTCTCATCGTATTGTGCGCCGTCATCATCGGTGATGCGGTGGTTCACAAACACACCTCCATTGTCCTGCAAGGTTTCTTCTGCAACGATGAAAGCGACTTCTTTCCTGCTGACGAACTGGAAAAAGCGTACGCCTCCCAGTTGGGACTGGGGAAATGGGAACAAATCCATTTTGAGGATGACCTGTTTGTGGAGGTCGGTTCCACAAAAGACTACACCACGGCAAGCGCCAGCAAAATCGTCGCCTACACCTCAGCCAAGGAACTGGATTTTCTGGTGGTTCCGGAACATCTTCTCGGTCATTATGGCTCAGCTTTCGCCCTTATGGATCTCAGGCAATGGGATTTCCCGTCACTAGAGAAATGGTTCATCACGGGACGCGACGGGACAGGCGACGAAAAAGCCTACGCCGTCAATATGGCGCAAAGCAGGTACCTTGCAGGAAAGAATCCCTCAGAACCGTACTATCTGATGGTACCGGAGAATTCCCGGCGCAAAACAGCCGTCCGGGAGTATCTCGCCTATCTGTTCATGACAGAAGGGAACCGATCTCCCCGAGATCAGTGAAAATCCCATCCGGTTTGGTCTTCGATTCCTTGACCGTCTGCATGTCCGCTTCGCCGGAAAGCACCAACAGCCCTATGGCGCCGTTATCCACCCCAGTCGCGACATCCGTATAGATACGGTCGCCGACAAATGCGATTTCTTCTTTCTTCCACCCGGTATGCTTGACGATCATGTCGACCGTTTCAGCATGGGGTTTACCCAAGACACGAGGCTGTTTCCCGCCGGTGGACAGGGAAATCAAGGCGCAGAAAGAACCGACATCAGGGATGAAACCACCTTCCACAGGACAGTTGATGTCCAGATGGGTGGCCAAAAACAACGCACCGCCACGGATGAAATCGCAAGCCTTGACCAGTTTGGCGTAAGTCAGGGTGGTGTCGAAGCCGATGACGACGATGCGTGCACCCTCTTCCACCAGGTTGATGCCCGCCTCACGGAAACTCTGTTCAAGCGGGGGTGTTCCCACAAGGTAAACAGGTTCTCCCTTATGGTTGGCTTGGAGCCATTCGATCATCACGTCCCCGCTGGTCATGATCTGCCTTCTCTGGATATGGCAGTCCATCTTGGCGAGCTTTTGGATGTACACCTCAGGGCTTTTGGAGGAGTTGTTGGTGTAGAAAATAAAATCCCTGCCTGTTTCCTTCACTTTTTCCAAGAACGCCAAACTGTTTGGGAGAATGGAATCACCCAAATAGAAGGTTCCATCCATATCCAATACGAAGTGTTTGCACTTCTTCAGGAGCAATATTTTATCTTGCATGAATGTTCCTTGTCGCGATCACGTCAACGCCTGTATGGGCGACATCATGGATCACCACATCCCCGATGCGGACCGGAGCTTTGGCGCTGGCCTTGTGGATGTCATCCATGATGGAAAAAATCATGCTCTTCGGCACATCATGCTGGGTTTTCACCGACACCATTGCCATGTCACCTCCGGTGACAGGAACAGAACTGGTCACGATCCTTGTAGGATTGGTCGTTTCCTTACGCGCATAGATGTCGCCGTTCATGCAGGTGTTTCCCGACACGGAAAGCACTTCTTTCTTCTCGTCGTCAAAATCCACCACCAAGTTGCACCCGAGCGGGCAACCGATGCAAATCAATTCCTTTTTGCTCATTTCACGCCTCCTCGGTCTTCACCGTAATGGTTTTCACGTCCGGACAATCCGCAAAACTCTTCTTCTGCAGCAACACCTGCTCCATTTCGCCCGGCGCAAGCACCTTTTTCTTCAGATGCATGACACGCTTGTCATCATAGTACACCGAAACATAGCGCCCTTTGTACACATCAGCCACACGGAAACGTACCGTCACGAGATCGGCCATGTGCCTGACATCCAATGTCTGCGGTACGGTATAACGGACACCATCGGCCGCCACCAACGGAATCTCCTGTTTCTCCTGTTTCCCGTTCTGCACATACAATGCGGCGTTCTTGCCGGCAAGTGTGGCTTCTTCTGAGACATAGTCGACAAGATCATGAACATGAAGGACGTTACCGCAGGCGAAAATACCGTCCTGACTGGTCTGAAGCGTGTCATCAACCACAGGTCCGCTGGTTACCGGACAGATGGCGACATGTGCGCCCCGGGACAACTCGTTTTCCGGCAGCAGGCCGACAGAGAGAAGCAGCGTATCGCAATCATAATGCTCTTCGGTGCCGGGAATCGGCTTCCGGTGGGAATCCACTTCCGCGATGGTCACGCCGGTCACCCGTTCCTTTCCTTCGATGTCCACTACGGTATGGGAAAGTTTCAGAGGAATGTTGTAATCGTTCAGACACTGTACGATGTTCCGTTTCAGGCCACCGGAGAATGGCATCAATTCGGCGACGACCTGTACATTGGCGCCTTCCAGCGTCATGCGACGCGCCATGATCAAGCCGATGTCTCCGGAACCGAGAATCACCACCTTGGAACCGACCTTGCAGCCTTCAATGTTCATCAAGCGTTGCGCCGTTCCCGCACTGTAGATGCCTGCCGGACGATAGCCGGGGATATTCAAGGCTCCGCGGGGACGTTCCCTGCATCCCATCGCAAGAATGACAGCCTTCGCACTGATGCTCACCATTCCTTCTTCGCGATTGATGTAGGTCACCTTATGGCTCTGGACATCCAAAACCATGGTGTCGACCAAAGTCGGTATTTTCTCCTGAAGCACTTTGTCGATGTAACGCTGGGCGTATTCAGGTCCGGTAAGTTCTTCTTTGAACGTATGCAAGCCGAAACCGTTATGGATGCACTGGTTGAGTATCCCGCCCAACTGATGGTTCCGCTCGAGGATGAGGATATCCTGGATTCCTGCCTCGCGTGCGGCGACAGCCGCGGCAAGTCCGGCGGGCCCCCCCCCGATGATGACGATATCATGTCCGTTCATTTCGATTCCTCCTCGAGCAATTCAGAACCCTTATGGTTCTTGCAAATGTCTTCCATCCGCAACCCTTTCTTCTCACAGAGCAGTTCCATGGTCCGCGGCGTGCAGAAACCTGCCTGGCAACGGCCCATGCCAGCCCGGGTTCTGCGTTTGATGCCATCCATACTGGTCGCTCCGAGCGGTCTGGTGATGGCATCTATGATCTCCCCTTCCGATATCTGTTCGCAACGGCAGACGATCGTTCCGTACTCTGGGTGTTCTTTGATCAACTTGCTCCGGGTTGCCGCATCCAAGTCTTTTGTCCGCAGGATGCCTGTCCGTTTGTCGATGAAATGGGGTTTCTTTCGTGCTCCGGAAACTTTTGCGATCATATCGGCCACATATTCTCCGATGGCAGGACTGCAGGAAAGTCCCGGACTCTCGATGCCTGCGGCATCATAGAATCCTTTCGCGCCACTAGCCTCGCCGATGATGAAATCATCGTTGACCTCATGGGCGCGAAGTCCGGAAAAACTGGTGATGACGCTGCGGAACGGAATCTGTTTCACCGACAGGGAGCCCATCCGGGAAACATCATCAAGATCGACAGCGTAGGTTGAGGTGTCTTCCTTGTCCGCAACTTCCTTGCTGGTTGGTCCGACCATCAAGTTGCCATGCACCGTTGGGGTGACAAGCACGCCTTTGCCCACTTTGGTGGGAAGCTGGAAAATCGTGTTGGACACATACGAACCGTACTCTTTGTCGAACAACAGGTAGTTTCCGCGTTTTGCGACGATTTTCATCGGTTTGTCGCTTACCATGTTGTGCAGGGTATCCGCATAGACACCGGCTGCGTTGACCACATATCTGCTGGTCAAGACGGCGCCGTCGGAAAGAGTGAGGCTATAGCCGCCCTCAATCTTCTTGACTTCCGTCACTGCTGCGTTGAAACGGAATTTGACTCCGTTCGCATAGGCGTTTTCAGCGAATGCGATGGTTATGCCGAACGGACAGACAATGCCGCTGGTAGGACAGTACAAGGCGCCGCAAACAGCATCGCTGAGGTTTGGTTCCAGTTTCCGCGCCTCATCTCCGGTCAGGATTTTCATGTCTTTGACGCCATTCTGGACTCCACGGTCATACAATACGTTCAATTTGGGAAGATCCTGCGGGTCGAAACAAATGACCATGGCTCCGTTGCGCTTGAAATCAAAATCAAGATCCTTGGACAACTGTGGCATCATTTCGCTTCCCTTGATGTTCAGTTCGGCCTTCAATGTCCCCGGGACCGGATCATAACCGGCATGGACAATGCCGCTGTTCGCCTTGGATGTTCCACTGCATACGTCCTCGCCCTTTTCCAACAGGCAAATGGACAAATCATAACGGGAAAGGCTTCTCGCAATCGAGCAACCAGTAACTCCGCCTCCGATCACCAATACGTCATAATCCATTTCTGGTATCCTCCCGACACAAAAAAAAGAGCAAGGTATCCCTGGTTTCCCAAAGAACCTTACTCTCTATCTCTAAGGTTTCGCTAAATTGTCAAATCATCATATCATCACCTATGCATCTTGTCCATCCGCTCATCTGGTCATCTTTGAAAGACTGCCGTTTTTCCTGATGATCGAGATGTAGACGAGGAAGGAGAACAGACTGGCCGCCGCACACAGGACGAAGACCACAGACAGCATCGTGAAATATCCTTTCAGCCAAACTGCGTCAGGCATCCACCGGACAAAGGCAAGATACAGGATGCCGAGCACACCGCTTGCCGCATAGGTGACTGTCTTTGCCTTCCCATATTTGTTGGCGGGCATCACCTTGCCTTGGGAAATCATCAACATCCTGATGAAAAGAATGGAAAACTCACGGTACATGACGATGATGAACACCCAACTGGGCATAATGCCGCACATCATGAAACAGACAAAATACGTCAGATGGGCAAACGTATCAGCAAAGGGGTCCATGACTTTGCCCAAATCCGTCACGAGGTGGTACTTGCGGGCGATCTTCCCATCCAAAAGATCGGTGAGCTCAATGGCGATGAACAGCACCAAACACAGTACAGTGGAAAGATCGGGAGCATCCTTTCTCAGATTGAAAGCGATGAAAAACAGCGGGGACATCACAAGCCGGGCTGTCGTCAATTTGTTGGGTATTGTCATTCCACATTCCTCTAGAAGCAATTAACTTCATAATTAATATATAGTTATAAGTAAAAATCAGACTTTACCTTACTCAGCATACAATACGTCCCCATGAATGTCCAGCAAACGTTCACCAAGAAGTCCGATACTTATCCACCAGATAATCGGTGAAAGGCTTTGCATCGAGTCCTCGGCCGGTCACTCTGAAAAGCAAATCCTGTGGCGTGTACAACATGCCGTTCACATAGATATTTTCGGCAAGCCAGCGGGATATCGTCCTGAGGTCCCCTTCGGAGAGCAACTTTTCCACATCCATCCGGGAAGACAGGGCAGACCATATCTGGGCGCCATAGAGGTTTCCCAGCACATACGTCGGGAAATAACCGATGTCCCCGCTAGCCCAGTGGACATCCTGCAGGCACCCCTGCCGGTCATCACGTATGGGGAGCCCCAACAGGTTTTGGGAAAGTTCATTCCAAGCGGAAGGGACTTCCTCCACCATCAGCTCGCCCGAGACCAATCGTTTCTCAAGTTCATACCGGAGCATGATGTGCAATCCGTAACTCACCTCATCCGCATTGGTGCGGATGTATGAAACTCCGACCTTGTTCACCGCATGGTAGAAGGCTTCCTGGGACACGCCTTCGGTCTGTTCGGGGAAGGTCTGCCGGAACAACGGGTAATAATGATCCCAAAAAGCCCGACTCCTGCCTATGAGATTCTCCCACAGGCGTGACTGGGATTCATGCATGCCATACGAAGCGCCTCCGGCCAGACTGGTTCCCTTCAGTCTGCCAGAAGAAGCGGCCTGTTCATACAGCGCATGTCCGCTCTCGTGCACTGTCGAGAAGAAACTGTCCATCACTGACGGATCGGTATACCGTGTAGTGATGCGCACGTCATCGTTGCCGAGGGCGGAGGTGAACGGATGGGCGGAGACACCACGGCAACCACGGGTGAAATCAAAACCCATGTCCGTCATCACTTGGTTCGCGAAGGCATCCTGTTTGGCCACCTCATATGGCTTGCGGAGGAAGGAATCATCAACTTTCTCGGCGGAACGGAGTGAGACAAGCTCGCAAAGTACGGGTTTCAGGATACCAAACAAACGGTCGACTTCCGCACACGTCATCCCTTCCTCATACCCATCAAGCAGTGCGTCGTATAGTCCCAACTCTCCATGGGCGTATGCGCAAGCCGCTTCCCTGCTGAGTGACACGATTTCCTTCAAAGAGGGGATGAACGCTTTGAAATCATTGTCTTTCCGTGCCTGGACCCATACGGCATATCCCCGGGCTTTTGCCTGGGAAAGACGCAAAACCAAATCGGGAGGCAACGCTTTCTCCCGTCGGTAAGCCCTGCGTCGCTCGCGGATCAAAGCCTTTTCAAAATCATCTTTTCCATATCCTTCCAGACGGGAAACAAGCTCCCCCATTTCGTCGGAGGTTTCCAAAATGTGGATCTCAGAGGAAAGGTAGCCCATCTGCCGTCCTCGTTCCTCGCTCTCCAAAATGGGAGCATACAATTCGTTATCCCATTCCAGCACCGCGGCGATATGGGACAACATGGTGATCTTCCGATCGATTTCCTCCAAACGGGCAAACGCTTCTTCCCCTGTCATTGCATCCTCCTGAAAACAAAAAACCTGCCCATGGATTTCCACAGGCAGGATACAGTATACATCAGCAAAGCCTTACAGTTGTTCCTTCGAATCGACTTTCGCCTGGACTTCCTTGAGGAACGCCTGCATATCCAAACCGTTGGACTGCTTGCCGTTCCGGTAGCGGACGGAAACCTGCTTGTCGTCCATTTCCTTTTGCCCGACGATCACCATGTAGGGTATCTTCAAGCCTTGGGCGTTGCGGATCTTCAGGTTCATCCGGTCATCACCGAGATCAGCACAAGCGCGGAAACCGGCCTGTTTGCAGGCAATCTCCACTTCTTTCGCATAATCATTGTATTTCTCGCTGACAGGAATGACCTTGATCTGCTCAGGAGAAAGCCATGGCGGGAAAGCCCCGGCATAGGTTTCAAGCAGAACTCCAAAGAACCGTTCGATGGAACCGAGAAGCGCACGATGAATCATGTATGGCTGTTTTTCCGAACCATCCTTGTCCACATAGGTCATATGGAACCGCTCCGGCAGGTTGAAGTCAAACTGGACGGTGGAAAGTTGCCATTCACGTCCGATGGCATCTTTGACCTTCAGGTCGATCTTCGGTCCGTAGAACGCGCCGCCACCCTCATCAATGTCATACTGCAAGCCTTCCTTGAGGATGGCTTTGCGCAGCGATTCAGTCGCCGCATCCCACTTTTCCTTCGCACCGACGGATTTGTCCTTTGGTTTGGTGGAAAGGTACGCATGGATTTCATTGAAACCAAAGCACTTCAGCATATGAAGGCTGAAACGCAACACTTCGATAATCTCATCTTCCATCTGCTCTTCCGTGCAGAAAATATGGGCATCATCCTGAGTGAAGCCTCGGACACGGAACAAACCGTTCAAAGCTCCGGACTGCTCATAGCGGTACACGGTGCCGAGTTCCGCCCATCTGCAGGGAAGATCCCGGTAACTCTTCGGGCTATTCATGTAAATCATGATGTGGAACGGGCAGTTCATCGGTTTGACATAGTAATCGGCCTTATCCATCACCATCGGGGGATACATGTTCTCCTTGTAGAAACCAAGGTGTCCGCTGGTCTCCCACAGCCAGGACTTGCCGACATGCGGCGTATAGACCATCTCATATCCGTTCTTGTAGTGTTCCTGTCTCCAGAAATTCTCGATGACCTGACGGACCCTGGCCCCCATCGGATGCCAATAGACCAATCCGGGGCCGGCTTCTTCATGAAGGCTGAACAGATCCAAGTCTTTGCCGAGTTTGCGATGATCGCGCTTAGCTATCTCCTCGAGATGGTCGAGGTACATCCGCAATTCCTTTGCGTTGTTCCAAGCCGTGCCATAGACACGGGTCAGCATCTGGTTGTGTTCGTCGCCTCTCCAATATGCGCCGGCGATCTTCATCAGCTTGAAAGCATCGCCATGGAGTTCCTTTGTGGAAGCTACATGCGGTCCCCTGCACAAATCGGTGAACGCACCTTGGTTGTAGGTGGTCACTTTCTCGCCTTCAGGAATCGCATCGAGAAGCTGGAGTTTGTACTTCTGGTCCTTGAACATCTCCCTGGCTTCATCACGTGTCACTTCCTTGCGGACAAACGGTTTGTTTTCCGCGATGATCTTCTTCATCCTCTCGGTGATCTCGTCCAAATCCTTGTTCTCCAGAGAACGAGGCAATTCAAAATCATAGTAGAAACCATCTTCAATCGACGGTCCGATGGCGATTTGTGCAGTTGGGAACATCTGCAACACAGCTTCCGCCATAACATGGCTCATGCTGTGACGGATGAGCGCCAACTTTTCCTCTTGCGGTGTCTTCGTTTTGTTTGTTTCCATAATTCCTCCCCCAATCCATATAAAAAAGAAGCCTTCATGCCTTCGCCTTCCGGTTACGGCCAAGTCCCGTACTTCCCGGCAAGGACGAAAGCATCAAGGCTCCCGCGGTTCCACCCTGCTTCCTTTCCCCCAGACGGGGAAAGACGCTCATTGCGGCTTATATCGTACGCCATCCGGCCCCGTTTACTTGGTTTCCCGTTCAGGGGGCGGCTCAAAAGGGGTTTTCACCGGTACGGCCACAGGTCTCTTTCATCCTGGAAGACCTTCTCTACGAAGCCATGTTCCGATTACTCGTCTTTCTCAACGCCTGCAACAAGCATGGTACGGAAGTGAAAAATAGTCAAGAGAACAATTTCGAGACAATAACAGAAACGCATTCACCCAACAGGTCTGCATCGGTTTGGGAAAAACGGGATGGGGATGTGCTGTCCAAATCGAGGACTCCGACCACAGTTCCGTCCTTAAGCATCGGAATGACCAATTCGCTTTCCGAATCGCAATCACAAGCGATATGTCCGGGAAACTGATGGACATCGGGGACGATGAGCGCTTTTTTCGTCCGTGCGGAACAGCCGCACACACCACGGGAAAACGGAATACGGGTACATGCGACTTTGCCTTGGAACGGACCAAGCACGAGTGTTGCTCCTGTGGCGTCAGTCAGGTAGAAACCAACCCAACTGACATCTGCAAGAGCATGGAAGAGCAACGAGCTTGCATTGGACAAGCCCGTTACCCTGACAAGCGGATCGCCATCCCAGTCTTCCAGCAGAGTTGACAACTCTTCGGAAAGCAGACATCTCATTTGGACATCGATTTGACCGGTGTCGCCGCCTTGTCGCCGCCACGCAGTTTCATGGCAACGGCTGGTTTGACGACAGTGCCGGGTCCGGCGATGCAGCCGCCTTCGCAGCACATCACCTCGACGATATCGGCGTCAGGAGCATGATTTTCCCAAACTTTCATCAATGTGAACATCTTCTTGTCCACCCCGTTGACGGGAAGCACTTTGGGCGTCGGACCCTGATACCTGCGCATCACGCTGTTGGCGACTCCGGTGGAAAGCGCGAACTCACGGCAATCCTCAAACGACGCAGTGTCTCCGAGGTCGGCTTTCGCCATTTCCCTGACATCAATACCCTGGGCGATGAAGACACAAGCCAGTTCGCTGAACGTCATCACCCCATCGACATTGGGATCCCTGACCGCTTCGATTTTCTTGGCGAGGCATGGTCCGATGAATACGGTATAGTTGTCCGGATCCTCTTTCTTGCAGATCTCGGCGGTATACCCCATCGGAGTCTTGGCATCACTGCGTTTTTCCTTCAGATAGGGTAACAGTTTGTTTCCGATCTCCAGATATGCGGGACAGCAGGAGGTAGTCATCCACCCTTTGCCCTCCGATTTGCGCTTCGCGAGTTCCTCGGCCTCATGCAACGCAGTCACTTCCGCACCACGGGAAACCTCGACCACTTTTGCGAATCCCGCCTTCAGCAACGCTTCCTTGATCTGGGACAACGTGCCGGGGAACTGACCTTCGATGGCAGGGGCGATCATGGCCGTCACCGGTTTCCCGCTCTTCAACATTTTCAGGACAGGGAACAAACCGGAACGTTCGACTATGGCTCCGAACGGACAACTCATGGCGCAACGTCCGCAACTGATGCATTTCTTGTGGTCGATTTCCACAAAACCCGCATCGTTCTTCTTCACCGCACCGACGGGACAAGCATCCTCGCATGGGACGGGGATGTGAATGACCGCATGGAAGGGACAGACCTCCATGCATTTGCCGCACCGCACACAGCGTTCTTCCTGGATGTGGGCATGCCCATTGATGAAATTGATGGCATCCTTCGGACAGTTGGCGATACAGGGACGTGCGAAACATCCCCTGCAGGAATCACTGACCCTATATTGATTGGGAGGACAGGCCGAGCAAGCCGTGCTGATCGTCGTCAAGGTGGGAGCTGCAGGTTGGTCGTGCTCCAGCACTTCCTTGACATATTCGGTCAGCGGTTTCATCTCATCGTCAAAACGTTCGATATCAATGCCGAGGAACGCCATGATACGGTAACGGACCATCGCACGTTCTTTGTAAATGCAACAACGGTTTGGGATCCGGTCTTTCGGAATGATGATGAACGGGATCTTGTCGGCATCTTTTTCCAAAGTCCCATCAAAGAATTGTTTCAGGACTTCGGTCTGGAGCCGACGTTTCATCAACGTGTACTGGTTGTTCAGTTCAAGCATTCACAGCCTCCGCGAGAAGTTTGCAGAACCGTTCTTGCGTCACACTTCCATACACCTTTCCGTTGATGGAAATGAATGGGGGTTTGTCATCGGCTTTCGCCGCGTCGCATGTCTTCTTGCACACGTCCAGACAGGAAGATCCCTCGATCTCACAACCAGCCAGGATATTGGGATCCAAAAAATCGTTGTACAAAAGCAAATCAGCCCCGCCCTGAACGAAACATGCCGTTCCGACACAGATCTTCACCACCACTTTTTCTTTCTTGTCCATAACCATTCCTCCCCTCACATATATTCCAATGAGGTCTCTTTGAGGTAATTATCCTCCAAGACCTTTCTCAGTCTCGCGATCATTGTCCTGCGAATCCCTATCTCAGCCGGAATATTCGGATCCTGATGCGCCTCGTTGATCTTCGTCCCTACGATGAAATGCACCTGGTCACTGTCAAGAAGGATGTGGACGAACCGTCTTACCGCATCATCCGGCAGCTCATTCTCAGGGATCTTCTCCTCCAGCACCTTCACCACTTTGCTCAGTGTCAGCATCCCTTCAGTCACCAAATCAAGGCCTTCCATCGTCGACATCGGCGGCACATCCTTTGACCAATGCACCATATCCACATGGAGCTGCGCGTTAAACAGACGGCTGACAATCAAGGCGGTTGTTCCGCCGGAGACAATCTTCCGTCCGTTGAACGTCCGGATCTTCTCTCCGAGAATTGCGTCACTCTCCTTGTTGAAGGGAGGACCGGTCACCACCAACGTACGCCGAGGACACCGCACGTACACCACAGAACAGGTGATGTCGTCCTTGCTGCAAAGGGTATCAAGACTGTACGCATGCTGGACAATAGCCCGGGAAAGCTCATGACTTGAGATGTCAGGATCCTCGGTGATGCATTCCTTGGCGAATTTTCTGACACCTTCCAGCCTCCAGCCTAGCGGCATGGTCAACCCCATACCGCTCTGGGTCACGCCGTCGCTGAACATAATCAGACGATCCCCGTTCTTCATGGGGAATTCCGAACGTTTCAGGATTTCCTGCTTGAACGCGCCAGGCCGTTTCAAATCAATCTTCTCCCGATCCCACATGATCTCGTTACTGCCGGAGAAACGCAACGCATCCGGATTATCATATTCCACAAGAGAAACATTGATGTCCTTTCCCACCGGATAACGGATGTCCGCAATGGTGAACGTCGCATAACTGATCTTTCTTTCCTTACACACAGGCAAGGTGTTCATGATGATCTTCGCACTATGGGTAAGATCCATATCGCTGAATGAAAGCTTATGGGCCATGTGGGCCGTAAGGGATGCGAGAACATTGGCCTTCACCCCGCTGCCCAGACCATCGCTGAGGGTTGCCACAATCTGCCTGCTGTCCGGATTTTTGGACAACAGGAAGACATCACCACCTATCTTCTGGTCGTGCTTGTATATCTGGTCATGGTCCACATCAATGAAAATATCGTTCATGTCAGATCCTGCTGGTCGTCTTTGGACAACCCGTTTTCATCATCCGTTTCCGTAGGCGGTACTTTGAAGGCATCGATCAGGCTGTTCAGCATGATCTCCGTGTCCGCTGCATTCTCCCCCAGGAGGCTGGCAATCTGTTGTACGGTTGAAAGACTCTTCTGGATGACATCCTCAGCTTTCTTCACCACCGTCTCACGGCGAACCGTCGGGCTGGTGACGTCTTCAAACAACGCCCCGACCAGATTCTGGCTTCCCACATTAAAGAAAGTCACCCGGAGGAACTTGTCCTTGTAATGGAGACGGTACTGATTCGTTTTCCCTTCTGCGATGAACTGGTTCTGGAACTGTTCGTAGAATGGGACAAACTGCTCCAAAGGCAAACCTTTGACCATGTTGAGGGCCTGGGCGTCAACCTCAAAACCGATATCGCCGAAAAGCATCAAGAAACCGGCATTGCAGTCATGAATGCGTAATTGCTCATCAACCATGACAACACCCATAGGAATCGTCCTGAGCAAGACATCAATCTTCGATTGCGCTTCTTTGCGCATCTTGGTGACACACATCTCCGGCTCAGCCATACCGTCGAGATAGGCGATGGCCATCTCCCGGCAACTGTTGTAGCCGCAACCGCCGCAGTTCAATTCGTCACTCTTGTCATTCTTGCCCAATGCATGCAGCGCCTGTTGGATCTCATCCTCGGTATGATGGCTGGCAAACGGCTTATCGCTGGATAGGTCTTCCTTCTCTCGTATCGGCTTGAGCACACCATACCCTTCTTTGCAAAGGGTATCCACAAAGTCCTCCGGCGGCACAAACGTGTTTGGTTCCTGAAGCCGTTTGGACGTATAGCGTGAGGCATTGCCTTTCCTGTCAGCCGAAGAACGGCCTTTCTCCGTACCGGGGCCATTGATGCACCCCCCTTCGCAGCAAAGCAATTCAAGAAAAGATTGGCTTCCCGGCACATCCTGTACGTTCATGTTACGTAAGGTACCGACAATGGAATCGGTACCGCTGATGGCAACCGCATTCGTCTGGAATGGATTCTTGCCCCAGACAAGACTGGCGATCATGCCACCCTCGACAGGATAGAAGGAGGTTTCACCCGCCTTGCAAGGCATGAAACGGGGGACATCAGAGTCATCGACATCCTTCAGCCCGATATTCTCTTCTTCCAGCCAGGAACGATATTCGTTGAAAGTCAACGCAAAATCCGGGTATCCCGGGTGTTCGTCCGCTTCGACTTTTTTGGCGATGCACGGCCCGATGAACACGATCCCGATATCATTCCCGTACAGGTATCTGAGATATGCGCTGTGACATTGCAGAGGAGAGGGCACCGAAGCAAGCCTGTCTTCCAGTTCCGGATAGTATTTCTTGACTAAGGCGACCACCGAAGGGCACGCGGTGCTGATCTTCGGGCAATACCCGTCATGTTCTTTGGCATACCGCTCCACGGTGGCGTTGACCAAGGCAGCGCCGATCGAAGTCTCGCTGATACCGCAGAATCCCAGTCTGATCAACGAACAAAGGAACTTGTCCTCCATGCCCGCGAATTCCGTGGCGAAAGACGGCGCAACCGATGCGATGACCCGGTTTTTGCTTTTCATGAACTGTCGTACACGTGCTACATCACTACGCACTTTCTTCGCATGGGACGGACAGGTGTCGACGCATTTGCCACAATAGATGCAACGATCCTTGACGACGACCGCTGACGCGTCTTTCACCTGGATGGCTTTCACCGGGCAATTCCTGACGCATTTGTAACAGTCCCGGCATTCTGTCGTCTCCGTATAGATGGGATACATCATGCTTGACCGCCTTTGTCTTTCTTTTCCAACGCTTCTTCAAGGAGATCCACCATGACATCACTCTTTACCCCATGGTACGATACGCCATCGATGGTCACATTCGGTCCCAAGGCGCATGCGTTATCGCACAAATGGCCGACAAGTTTCACCTTGCCCTCAAGATGATGATCCTTGATGTAGGTTTCCAAATTCGACAAAGCCTCGGAATTACCTCGTGCGAAACATGAGCTTCCAAGGCACAACTCCACAGTAATTGCATCCATATCGACACCCTTTCGTTTTACAAGGTATCCTTTTTTCCCATACTCGTCAACAAAAAGATACGTTTGTTATGCGATAATGCCAAATAATTCGTTATTTTACGTGAATAGAATCATATTATAATGAATAACTTCACATATTATATGGTTTTTACGTTTTATTTTGTACATCAATTCAACTTATCGGCTTTTTTCTATCTTCACGTAACCGCCCAAGCAGTTTCGCCTTGACCCGCAAGATGGTTTCCATCGACGTTGAAGTCCCGCTGGCAATTCCGATGGTTCCAAAACTACGCATTTCATCATTCACTTCTTGCGCATTTTCTATATGCCAGACCGGTTTCCCGCTTGTTGCGGCAAGATCGGCGAGCATCTTGGTGTTGGCGCTGTTTTTGCCGCCGACGATGATGACGGCGTCACACCGCTGGGCCAGACGCAACACCGCTTTTTCCCGTTTGATCGGACTTGAGCAGACTTTGTTCGCCTCGATGAAACAATACCCCTGCTGCCTCATGGCCTCGCAGATGGCTTCATACCGGTCCTGGCTGAAGGTCGTCTGTACGAAGACGGCATAGGATTGTCCCTGAGCAAGGGACACCAAGTCTTCCACCCGTTCGATCACCGTAGCGCTGACTCCATTCACTCCGCACATAGATCTGACCTCATCGTGCTGCTTGTCCCCGATGATGACAATGCGGTATGAACCTGCCAGGCGCCGGATCTCATCCAAGTTGTGCTGGACTATAGGGCAGGTCGCATCACAGAGGGTGAAACCTGCATTGATGAAAGCTTCCCTCGTACTATCCCCGACACCATGCGCACGGATGATCACTGTCCCGGGTTTGGCCTCTTCGGGAGAACTGATGATGGCAAGGCCCTTGGCCTCCAACATGGAGCATACCTCATGGTTATGGATCAGCTGGCCAAGGCTGTAGACTGGCGGTTTTGCGTTCTTCAACGCGTTTTCCGTCATTTTGAGCGCACGGTCAACCCCGCCACAATAGGTAATGATGTCCGAAAAGATGATATGCATGTCTTCACTATACAACAAAACAAAAGGACCGCCAAAGGTCTCCCCAGGCGGTCCCGATCATGCAATGGAAAAAATCACTTCACTTCGGCTTTTGCCTTCTTGTGTTTTTCCTGGGAAAGCGTAATCCAATTGAGGAACACCGGCGCCAAGAAGTTGGAGCTGAAGGTTCCGACCACAACACCAAAGATCATGTTGATGGCGAACAGCTTGATGTCGCCACCGGCCAAGATGGCAAGCGGAAGGATCGCCAAGATGGTGGTCAGCGAACTGAATGAAGTCCTGCTCATGCTCTGGGTCACGGACATGTCAACGATGTCGGCCAAGGAATCCTTGCTTGTTTTTACGTTCTCACGGACACGGTCAAAAATGACGATGGTGTTGTTCAGTGAGTAACCTATCGTGGTCAGAAGCGCTGCAACGGTCGTGCTGGAGAACTCCAGACGGAACAAGCAGATGAAGCCAAGCAACATGAACACGTCATGGCACAACGCAAGAATCGAGCTGACCGCATAGGCAAACCTGAACCGGATCCAAATATAGACCAAGATCAAGGCAAGCGCGACGATAATCGAAACAATCGAACCTTTGAGCAGCGAAGAGCTGAACTTCGGTCCGACATAGTCGCTCTGGAGCACAACCAGATTCTGCGCGCCAAACGCTTTGGCGAGGGCGGAGTTCACCGCTTCCTCCATGGAGGCCTGTGTATCCCCTTCTTTGATGCCGACCCTGACCTGGAATATCTGATCCGCGGCTGCGCCGACGGTCTGGATCTTCACATTGTTCAAGGAAGACAGGGCGGAACGCACTCCATCAATGGTGACATTGCCTCCATTGGCGAAATTCAGGACCGTATCCTTGGAGCTCAAAGAAGCTGGGAATCCGTAACCGGAAAGGATGGCTGCCGTTTTCAGGGAACCATCAACGACATTCACCTTGACATCGGGGACCTTTGCCAATCCGTTCGCCAAGTCAGCGACGGTCGGGTATGCGGCGGCGTCAAACGCATAGTTCTTCACCCCGTTCTCACCACGCACATCAACCGTGATGGTCGAAGATGCGATGGAAAGGGTTACGTTCTCTGCTCCGCCGTAGGTGACAACCAGCCCTGTAGGCGCAAGTTGCACCCGTTCGCCGAGGCCGCTTTCAAAGTCAATGCCACGGTTGAAACCGCCGAAGGCAATGAAGCTGATGATTCCGACAAGCAGAAGCGTACAAGCCAATGCAACGGAATACCAGCGGTATTTGATGACAGGAATATTCTTTTTAAACATTTTCGTCCTTCCTCCAGCCGATGTGCAGCTTGGCATTCTTTTTGTCCACGACAGCAGCGTCCATAATCAGATGAGACACGAACAAAGCCGTGAACAGGGAGCTGACAATACCGATGGCCAACGTGTTGGCGAATCCCTTGACTGCTGATGAGCCGAGAGAGGAAAGCACCAATGCGGCGATAATCGTCGTGATGTTGGAGTCCATAATGCACCAGAAGGCTTTTCCATACCCGGCTTGCACCGCAGCCTGGTCACTCTTCTTCAGTCTGAGCTCTTCCTTGATACGTTCGTTGATGATGACGTTGGCGTCCACTGCCATACCGAGGGTCAGCACCAAACCTGCGACGCTGGAAAGCGTAACCGTGAAATTGAATGCTGAAAGCACGCTCACCATAATCAACAAGTTGAACAACAAAGCAAGATCCGCCACCAGACCGGTGACATTGTAATAGACGAACATGAACACCATGACAAGAATCAGGCCGATGAACAAGGCTTTCATGCCTTGGTTGACGGAGTCTTCACCAAGAGTGGCGCCGACGCTCTGTTGGTTGGCAACGGTCAGCTGGATGGGCAAAGCCGCTGTCTTCAGAACGATCGCCAAGTCATTGGCTTCCTTCTGGCCGAAACCGCTGATCTGCACGCTGGCGCGAATCGGTTCGTTGATCGTGGCCATGGATTTGACGTTTCCGTCCATAACCACGGCAAGCGTTTTCCCGACATTGGTTGAAGTCAGCTTATAGAACAAATCACCGCCGAGGGTGTCCAGCTGGAAGTTGACCACTGGCCTGCCGGTGACGGGATCGGTGGAAGTCGTCGCACTCTCAAGATGTTCGCCATCAAGGCCGATCTCTTGGTCAAGCACGACAAAACTCTGCAACTCATCGATTCCATATGCGTCATTCTGATAATAGCCGGTCGCCACTTTTCCCGCAGGCAGGAAATCCGGCTGCTTGATGGCACCGCTTGTGGTGTACACTTCGCTCGGATGTTCCTTGAAGTAGGTCTGCAACTGGGTAGTCAGATCGGTGTCAACCATCTGGAAGGTCAAAGAACCCTTGCCACGGAGGAAAGAATTGACACGTTCGGGGTCAGAAGCACCAGGAATCTCGATGAGAATCTGGTCAGTGCCCTGAAGCCGGATTTCCGGTTCGCTGACACCAAACTGGTTAATCCTGTTCTGGAGAATTTCGATGTCCTGATTGACCAAATCAGTCACTTCAGCAGCTTTCAGGGTCGTCCCTTTTTTCGCCTCATAAGCGGCGACATCGGCATCCAACAGGATGCTCATGCCTCCGCGGAGATCCAAACCAAGCTGCAAAGCCTTGTTGGAAAGCTTTTTTGCAGCCATCAGGCTGGTGCGATAATGGGCTTCGATCGCATCGAACAGGTCTTGTTCGCTGTAATAGCCTCGGAGCAATGCCGCAACAGTCCATGAGGACGGCACTGATTCCTTGGATGCCTTGTAGTTGGCTTTGGCGGTCGTTTGCAAGTACTTATACTCGCTGGGGACGGCTGCATTACCGTCTTTCGCTACGAGATCCTTCAGGGCGCGCAGATCCCTCGTTGCTTGTCCGCGGGCATACTCTTTAATCTGTACGTTCGAGCCTGTTGCCAAATCCTTGGTAGCTTGTGGCACAAAACCGTACCACTTGATGGTCGGGTACAGGAATGCACCGCACATCACAACCACCAGAATCACAATGAACAGACGACTCCGTTTACTCATGATACTCTCCAGATGATCTAAGATTCTTGTTATTTCTCGGTCTTCTCAGTCTTGTCAGACGCTTCGGCAGGAGCGGCTTCTTGGGTCGGGGCTTCAATCTTCTCAACCGAATCCTCGCTCTTCGCATCTTTCTTGCTGGTCGCTGCAGGCGCCTGCTTCGCTTTGTCAACAACCTGGCTGATGGCGTTCTTGCTGAATTCCAACCTGGTATTGTCGTCAACCTTCACGATGACGGTCTGATCTTTCACTGCGATGACCGTGCCATGAATGCCACCGATGGATACCACCTTGTCGCCCTTTTTCATGGCGTTCAGCATCTCACGGGCTTCTTTGTCCTTTTTCTTCTGCGGACGAATCATCATGAAGTAAAAAATCAAAATAATCAGGACAAATGTGATCAACGTGGTCATCATCGATCCTTGCGAACTCGCAGAACCGGAGGTTTCTGCGGTTGCCGCGGCATTAAGTAAAAACGTTACCATAGCTCCCTCACTTTATTGGTGTTCAGGCATAGGAAAACAACATACACCCATTTTTCCAAGTATCGAACAAAGTACCACGGCTTGCCTATGATAGTCAAGTTTGGGTATGGCACTTGGAAATGGTAAAAACAAAGAGACAACCACCGATTCCAAAATCCTCACCCCCAAAAAACAAAGATATTCAACGGAAAAAAGGTAAAAAGAACCAAGTATCACCCTAACAACTATCCTTTTTGGGGGAAAAGGCTGTCTGCATGGCAGATTACCGCATACCGCTGGATTCAGCCGCGACATCGGGTATCTTCGGGGCAGAAAAAAACCAACGTTTCCAACTCATCTGCGGTTTCATGTTTCCCTCATCTTCAGATGCGAAAAGGCTGGAGAAGCCAGGCGGCAACCGTCAGATATCGGCGTTTTCATGGACAGACCATCATATGCCTTGAAGTCATCCGTGTCCGCAACAAGCGGCTTGACTGAACTCCTGCTGTCCATTCTCGCCACGAACATGCACGACATCACTAAGGCGGAACGGAATCGGCAATCTGTCCGTTCTTCCAACCATTTTTTCAAAAAAAACGTTCAATGGAGTCGGCAACCGCGACAACGGTTGAACCTGATCATCGTCAAAATCGGCAGTTTGATCACTGTTTCAAAACAAGCGATACGATCACATTTTGCAGATATGGAGAACAAAAAAACGGGCCGCAGGAGATACCCCACGACCCGTCTTTTTCCCCAAAGGGAATCACATCACATCATACCGCCCATTCCGCCATCGGCAGGAGCTGCGGGTGCAGCAGGAGCTGGGGCAGGAATATCGGTGACACAGCATTCTGTGGTCAGGATCAACGAAGCGATGGATGCGGCGTTCTGCAATGCACTGCGGGTGACCTTGGTCGGATCCACAATGCCGCTCTTCACCATATCGCACCATTCCATCTTCTCGGCATCAAAGCCGACACCCGGTTTCTGGTTCATCACTTTGTCAGCGATGATCGAGCCATCGACACCGGCGTTCTCGGCGATCTGGCGTACCGGTTCCTCAAGAGCGCGGCGGACGATGCGGTAACCGACCTTCTCGTCTTCCGTCATCTTGGTCATATCGGTTGCGGCCATTGCTTTCGCAGCCTGAGCGAGCGCGACACCACCGCCGGGGATGACACCTTCCTCAATAGCGGCGCGAGTTGCGGACAAAGCGTCCTCGACCCTGTGTTTCTTCTCTTTCAGCTCGACTTCAGTGGCGGCACCGACGTTCATCACGGCGACTCCACCAGCAAGTTTGGCAAGTCTCTCTTGGAGTTTCTCCTTGTCATAGTCACTGGTCGTATCAGCGATCTGCTTCTTGATCTGCGCGATGCGATCCTGAATGTCAGAACTCTTGCCGCTGCCATTGATGATCGTGGTGTTCTCTTTCTCCACCTTGACGCTCTTCGCTTTTCCGAGTTGGTTCAACTCAGCGTTCTCCAACTTCATGCCAAGCTCTTCGCTGATGACCTGGCCGCCGGTAAGGACGGCGATGTCTTCCAGCATGGCCTTTCTGCGGTCACCGAAACCAGGAGCCTTGACGGCGACGACATTCAACGTGCCACGGACGCTGTTGACGACCAATGTCGCGAGAGCCTCGCCATCCACATCCTCGGCGATGATGAGCAACGGTTTGGAAGACTGGGCGACTTTCTCCAGAATCGGGAGCAATTCCTTCATATTGGAGATTTTCTTGTCGTAGATCAGGATGTACGGACTATCCAAGACAGCAGTCATGGTGTCCCTGTTGTTGCAGAAATATGCGGAAAGATATCCACGGTCAAACTGCATGCCTTCCACATAATCCGTGGTGGTATCAATGGTCTTGGATTCCTCAACCGTGATGACGCCATCAAGTCCGACCTTCTCCATCGCATTGGCGATCTCATCACCAATGGTGTGGTCATTGTTCGCGGAGACTGATGCGACCTGTGCGATCTCTTCCTTCTCTTTGATCGGCGTAGAGACCTTTTGGATCTGCGCAACAGCATCAATGACCGCTTTGTCGATACCACGGCGGATGCCCATCGGATTGACACCGGCGGAAACACTCTTCATGCCTTCCTTGATGATAGACCAGGCAAGAACGGTTGCTGTGGTTGTTCCATCACCAGCGACATCGTTGGTCTTCGTGGCGACTTCCTTCAGAAGCTGGGCACCCATGTTCTCAAACGGATTCTCCAGCTCGATCTCACGTGCTACGGAGACACCATCCTTTGTCACTGTTGGGGAACCATACTTCTTGTCCAAGACAACCAAACGGCCTTTCGGTCCGAGTGTGGTCATGACGGCATGGGAAATCTTCTCAACACCGGCAACCAAAGACTTACGGGCTTCTTCATTGAATTGTAATTGCTTTGCCATAATATCGTAACCTCTCCATTAGATATTGATTTTCATTGATGGCTTTTTTCTGCCGTGATGTAATGTACTCATTTTTTCTGGAAGAGGCAAGTCAACCTCTGCAGTATGGAAAAAAACCGTTCCGGTTTACAAAAGAATGAAGCCAAGGACTCCCGCCAAAACACAAGAAAACAGATTTGAAAGAAAATTCACCATATCATTGTCCATCCAAGGCCAACCATGTTCCAATTGGAATTTCACGACCCCATTCCCTTCATGTTCCGTCAGGCATCCATGTTCCTCATCGACATAGCAGGCTTGGCAGGTGCACCCGAGGAAACTGTCAAACACTGATCCGAAGAAGCCTGCGACCGTCACGATGGACATCGCAAGGAACGCATGCGCCGACGGAGCGAAGAAATTGGACTGCCAGCATAGGGCGATGACAAACGATGCAAGCAGACCGGCAAGCATGCCGGTAGCCGTTACTGCTCCGGAAAGGCCTTTCGGCATTTCGCGTCCCGTCAACAAGCTGACCGGTTTCTGTTTTGACAGGATTCCGATGTCTCCGCTCGAAGTGTCGGCGGCCGCTTCCGCAATACACGCCCCGAACATCACGAGAACCACCGGGGACGTGAAAAAGATATATAAAACGGCACAGATGCAGGAAAGGCCTCCATTGGCCAGAACCTGTCTGCTATCCCTGCAACCACCCTTTTTCTGAATAAGCGTTTGGTCTTTGACGCGACAGGCCCTTGAAAGCCGCCCTTCCACCGCGGCTCCAAGGAAAAACAACATCATGACAAAAAGCGCGCCAAACCCAAGAATCCAGGTGATGCCGAATCCGATGATGACAGCCGCTACGCTTCCGTCCACTTTCAGTTGGCGGCCCTTCCAAGCGAGGAAACCTATGGCAAGCATTATGCCCAACAGGATCCACGAAGCGGTTGGAAGAGAGAAAAACTTCTTATTCAGCATTGATGCGAACGAAAGACAATCCGGTGCAAGATTGGCGAAACGGTCCATTACATCCCCCCCATGGCCAAAGCAGTCAGAATGGGAACCGTAAGATTGTCCAACCCATAGGGAGTGACGGCCTCACACACAGAGGCGCCCAGTCCGATGATGAGTGCGACGAAGGGATTGCCGTCAATCATGAAAATGATGGCAAACGAGACGACGAACATCGAGACGAAGCCCAACACCGTTTTCTCATGCATGAAACCAGGCAGTCTCCGCTTTCCCCAGGTGCGTCCGAGAATGGCTGCGATACTGTCACCATACGCCATGCAGAGCACCCCGGTCAGGCATGCGGATTGCGGCAAGCCAGCCTTGAACTGAAGAAGCACCAAAATGACCAGGGAGATCGGATAATACACCAAACCATAGTTTCTCCGCTGTTCGCTCTCCCCTTTGTGGAAAACCACATACAACGCATTGAGCACGATGAACAAACAGGGAAGGACCAACGCTTTGCCCATCGTCGGGAAGAAGCGCATTTCAAGAAACCACCAGTTCCCCACTCCCATATGGATGATTTTCCTCACCATCATCTCAGAAGCATGGCATTTGCCAGCGATCAAAGCGACAAGCAACACTCCTGAGAACAAGATCAATGTATACAGGTATCCTTCCATATTTCAAAGCCAGGTGAGCAATTCCCTGACATCCTCTTCCGTGGTGGCCCAACTGGTCGCCAATCTGATGACGGAACGGTTTCCCTCCAACGGTTCCCACATGCTGTAGATGACATGCTTGGATAACTCGGCAAGTTTCCCATTCTCCACGATAAGGAACTGTTGGTTCGTGAAAGTCTCAGGATGAAAGGCATATCCCTTTCGGATCAATCCTTCCTTGAGGATCATGGCCATGTCGATGGCATGTCTCCCTATCTTTATATATGTATCATCCGTGAACAATGCATCAAATTGGAGGCCGAGCAGCCATCCTTTGGCCAAAAGCGCTCCATGTTCCTTGGTGATGGTGAAGAAATGATCGGCAAGACTGGGTTTGGTGAAGACCACGGCTTCCCCGAACAACGCCCCGACTTTTGTGCCCCCGATGTAAAACACTTCCGTCAAGGATGCGATGTCCTTCAACGTAAGGTCTGTCTTCGGAGATGCGAGGCCGTACCCCAGGCGCGCCCCGTCAAGAAACAAGGGAAGCTGATACTTCCGGCAGACCCGGTGCAGAGCGGACAGCTCCTTTTTCGAATACAACGTTCCGCCTTCCGAAGGATGGGAGATGTACACCATGCCGGGTTGCACCATGTGGTCGTTGGTATCGTTGGCAAGGAACGCCTTCATGTACGTATCCACGGAAGAGGCGGATAGCTTTCCGTCAACGGGAGAAAGCGTGATGACTTTATGGCCGGTGAACTCTACGGCGCCTGATTCATGGCATGCGATATGGCCGGTCTCCGCGGAGATCACGCCTTGGCACTCCCGCAGGATGGCGGAAATGACGGTGGAATTCGTCTGTGTACCTCCGACAAGGAAGGAAACGGCGGCGTGAGGACTTCCGCAGGCTTCCCGGATCTTCGCTTTCGCTTCCTCGCAAATGGAATCCTTCCCATATCCGACATGATGTTCCAGATTGGTCGCTTCCAGTTTCTTCAGTATTTCAGGACAACAACCTTCCTGGTAATCCGACGCAAAATACAACATAGGCATGCTCCTTCCTTAAAAACATCAGTCAGTGTATACCAGAGTTCGGCAAAGGACTAGAGGATATGAACCGTTCCTTTCGCCTCATGAAAGCATGAGCAAGACGCACGATACGGGAAAGTGGCGGCAAAACCAGTGTTTTGCGTCGCTCCTGCTTTTCAGATGTTGGTTCGGGCCTGCCGCCCGAATACAATTCAAATGAACCATAATGGAGAGATGAGGCAAAAGATTGACAACGAGGCTGACTCATGATATTTTTCCTATTGCTTTCGTTATTTGTGTTGCAGCTAGTCTGTTTATCCTATTTGTCCGACTGATGCGTTACTGAATCTCTTTCCCGCAGACAGGTTAAAAGTTCGAGACTGCGCCAATATGAAGCAAATGTTTTGAACGCTGGTTATAGTCCAGCAAAGGATGCTTTTTATGGCAAAGAAAATTTATGTTGGTAACATGAGTTACAACACCACCGAAGAGGAACTTCGGGACCTGTTCGCCCAGTATGGCACTGTCAACAGCGCCACTATCATTATGGATCACGAGACCCATCGCCCCAAGGGGTTCGGTTTTGTAGAGATCGAAGAAGACGACAAGGCAGCTGATGCCATTGCCCAGCTCGATGGAAAGGAATTTGGTGGACGCAATCTGCGGGTCAATGAAGCTATTGCAAAGCCTCGTCCGTCTCGCGGACCCATGCACGACTAATACTACCGTACAATGATTCAGTAACGAGAGGGGACGCTGTTGAGCGCCCCCTTTTCATTTCTTTAGCCATACGCTTTCTATTGTAACGACAAAAAGTCCTTTTGGCTGTTCAATCCGTTTGCATTAACAGTGATGTTATTGTATATTTATACAAAGACCTGTATCACATATGCAATTTCAAGGAGAGTCTTCATGAGAGAACGCAACAACCGCCTCGCAGTGGTGAAGGAACTTATCAAAAACAATCGCATCGACAACCAGGACACGCTTCTGGACATGCTCAAACACGAAGGATACAACGTCACCCAGGCGACTCTCAGCAGAGACCTGAAGATGTTGAAAGTCGGCAAGATTTCCGATGGTTGGTCCGGATACTATTATGCCTTGCCTGATAATGATCTGGTAAGCGAAAGCGAAAAAAGCTACATCCAAGACGTGCGCAGAGGCATTCTGTCCATTGAGTTCAGCGGAAACTGCGGAGTCATCAAGACTCGACCAGGTCATGCGAACAGCGTAGGCATCGCTTTGGACATCCTGGCGCTCCCTGAAATTCTCGGAACGTTGGCTGGAGATGACACCATTCTGGTCATCCTCAGGGAAGGAATGACCAAAGAAGACTTGCTGGAAAGCTTCAAGACCAGAATACCAGAGATCAACGAATAGGGGTTTCGCATGCAATATATAAATCTTGACTGTACACAAGCGTTCAAAAACCTGTGTTTGTTGTCGCTGGTTTCTGTAAAAGACAGTTTGTCGGTCGCCCGGATTCATGACTATATGATTCCTGCAGGCGCCGGACTCTCCTACAACTACGCGGCAATGCCGGTGGATGAAGCGATCATCGACCAGCTTCAAGCGCTTTCCGATGAACAACAGCTTCTGGAAAAGTATGATGCGCTTCTCTCCGGAGAGATCATGAACCCCGGGGAAAACCGATTGGTGCTTCATCAACTCAGCCGTGGTCAGGTGTTGGGAAACGTGAAAGCTGATGGGGAAGACATAGGCGCTTTCTACAAGAAGGAACTCGAGCGCATCCGTCTGTTCAGCGAAAATGTCAGGAAAGGAGTCATCAAAGGTTCTACAGGCAAATCGTTCACGACGGTCTGCCAGATCGGCATCGGAGGGTCTGACCTGGGTCCCAGGGCTTTGTACATGGCTCTCACAGGGTACGCCGCGGGCAAAGGCATCAAACAACTGGAAGCGAAATTCATCAGCAATGTCGACCCGGATGACGCTTCGGCGGTAATCCGGACACTGGATATGGAACGCACGCTGTTCATTCTGGTTTCCAAAAGCGGCACGACATTGGAAACCCTGACCAACAGGGATCTGGTGCTTGACGCCATCAAGGAAAGCGCCATTCCAGGTATCGTACCGGGCAAACACATGGTCGCCGTTACCAGCAAGACCAGCCCGCTCGCCAAGGATGAAGGGATGTTGGATGCGTTCTTCATCGACGACTACATCGGCGGCAGGTACAGTTCGACCAGTGCGGTCGGAGCAGTGATGCTTTCCCTGGCGTTTGGGTATGATGTCTTCCAACAAGTGCTTGCCGGTGCACATGAAGTCGATGTGATCTCCCGCCAGAAGGACATCCGGAAAAACGCCGCTTTGATGGATGCCATGCTCGGTGTATATCTGCGCAACGTGCTTCACCGTCCCATGACCGCCATTCTCCCCTATTCGCAGGCATTGATCCGTTTTCCAGCCCATCTGCAACAGTTGGACATGGAAAGCAACGGCAAACATGTGAACAGGTTTGGGCAGAAAGTGGCTTATGCGACTGGTCCTGTGGTATTCGGGGAACCGGGTACCAATGGACAGCATTCATTCTACCAGTTGCTCCACCAAGGAACCGATATTGTGCCGTTGCAGTTCATCGGGTTCAAGAAGAACCAATATGGGAAAGACATTGTCATCGAAGGTTCGACAAGCCAAGATAAATTGGACGCCAATCTTGCCGCCCAAATCGTCGCCTTCGCCCGTGGCAAGGATGATGCCAACCCGAACAAGCAGTTCGAAGGCAATCGTTGTTCTTCACTCATTGTCGGTGAACAGTTGACGCCGAAAGCGCTCGGAGCCCTTCTGGCCCATTTCGAGAACAAGGTGATGTTCCAAGGTTTCGTCTGGAACCTCAACTCGTTCGACCAGGAAGGCGTCCAATTGGGCAAGATACTGGCGAAAAAGGTATTGTCAGGCTGCCAAGGGGATGATGTGCTCAAAGCGGTCTCAGACCTTTTCTGACCACGCTTCGGATTTGGATCGGACAGGACCGTATGACATGTACGGTCCTGTTTTTGTTTTTCCTCTGTGAGAATATGGATGAAAGGGGTACACAAACAGTTTGAATCGTGTACAATTGGAAACGGAATCATGGAGGTGCGAAAGATATGGTCGTTGGAAAAGCATTGAACAGGGTTGACGCTTTGGCGAAAGTCACGGGCGAAGCGCAATATTGCGCCGATATGCTGCCGAAACGTACGCTGACCGCAAAAGTCCTGCACAGCACGATTGCAAACGGAAAGGTTGTCTCATTCGAACTTGAGGAAGCAAAAAAAGAACCTGGTGTCGTCAAAATCATCACCTGCTTCGACGTTCCTGACATCCAGTTTCCGACGGCCGGGCACCCTTGGTCCACCGAACCTTCACACCAAGACATCGCAGACCGCAAGCTGTTGAACACCCGGGTACGGTACTATGGGGACGAGATCGCTGTCGTCATTGCTGAAAACGACTTGGCTGCGGAACACGCGCTGAAGAAAATCAAAGTCACGTATGAGGAGTACAAACCAGCATTCACCGTGGAGGACGCATTGAAGAGTGACGCCACACCGCTGCACCCCGATTTGAGGCCGACCAACGTATTGGTGAACTCCCACTATGAAGTTGGGAACTACGACGAGGTTATCAAGGAACAAGGTTTGATCAAAGTGGAAGGCGATTACCAGACCCCGATGGTCAAGCATTGCCACATTGAACCGGTCAGCACGTTCTCATACATGCAGGACGGGAAAATCGTCGTAGTCTCGGCGACCCAACTCCCCCATATTGTGCGAAGGATCATCTCCCAAGCTCTGGGTATCGGCATTGGGGAGATCAGGGTCATCAAACCGTACATCGGTGGAGGTTTCGGAAACCGGCAGGATGCCCTAATCGAACCACTTGCCGCATATCTGACCACCCAAGTAGGTGGCAAATGTGTGAAACTCTTCTATTCCCGTGAGGAAACCTTCTTCGGAACCCGTATCCGGCATGAGATGCTGTTCCACATCACGAGTTACGTGAGGCCTGATGGCACTTTCGCAGCCAGAAGCATCGTGGCGTATTCCAACAATGGCGCATATGCGTCCCATGCCCATGCATTGGTGGCCAATGCGGTCAATGAGTTCCGTATGATGTATCCGACCGGGGCGGTCAAAGGAGTGGCGTACACTGTCTACACCAACTGCCCCACCGCCGGCGCGATGCGGGCTTACGGCATCCCGCAGATTGACTTCGCCATGGAATCCCATGTCGATGAGATCGCCCATATCCTCCATATGGATCCGATTGAAATCAGGCGGAAAAACTGGATGAAACTGGGTTATGTCGACCCTGGGACCACCATCACCTGCCACTCTACCGGTCTTGCGGAATGCGTGGAGAAAGGCAAGAACTTCATCCATTGGGATGAGAAGCGAAAAGCCTACGCCAACCAGACGGGATCCGTCCGACATGGGGTGGGAATGGCGATTTTCTGCTATAAAGTCGGCGTTTATCCGATTTCTCTTGAGACTTCTTCCTGCCGTATGCTCCTCAACCAAGACGGCAGCGTACAGCTTCAGATGGGTGCTACGGAAATCGGGCAAGGTGCGGATACGGTGTTTTCACAAATGGCGGCTGATGCTGTCGGCATCCCGTTCGATAAAGTGCATATCGTATCCCAACAGGATACCGATGTGACTCCGTACGATAGCGGGGCATACGCCTCACGTCAAACGTATGTGTCCGGGATGGCGGTCAAGAAAACAGGGGAAAAACTCCGTGGCGAAATCCTCGCATATGCAGGGAAAATGCTCCACAAGGATCCGGCAGACCTCGACATGGCTGACGGCAACATTTTCAGGAAAGGCACGACGAATGTGCTGACCACGGTGGGGAATGTTGCCATGGAATCCTGTTATAGCAGAAGTGACAGCGAGCATCTGCATGCCGAGGAGACACACCACTGTACCGACAACACCTTTGCCTTCGGGGCGACCTTTGCGGAAATCACTGTGGATATTCCGATGTGCCAGATCACCGTGGACAATATCATCAACGTCCATGATTCCGGCGTCATCATCAATCCGAAGGCGGCGGAAGGCCAGGTGCATGGCGGCATGAGTATGGGGCTCGGCTATGGGCTCACCGAACACATCATCCTCGATCCCAAAACGGGACAGATGCTCAACGACAACATGCTGGATTACAAGTTGATGACCGCATTGGATACTCCCGAACTGCATTGTGAGTTCGTGGAGACGAAAGACCCGACAGGGCCGTTCGGCAACAAAGCGCTCGGTGAACCCCCGTGCATCTCCCCCGCTCCGGCCGTTCGGAATGCATTGTTTCAGGCAACCGGAGTGGCGGTGCCGTCAGTACCGTTGAATCCAGAGAAGTTGTTTTTCGCTTTTAAGGAAGCCGGCTTGATCAAAGAGGAGGAGTGAGGAATGTACGATTTCAATGAATTCTACCAACCCAAAGATTTGGATGAGGCGCTGCATATGCGCAAAGAACATCCCCAGGCTTTGATCCTTGCCGGAGGAAGTGATCTGCTCATAAAAATCAGAAGCGGAAGGCTCTCCGGTTGCGATGTGCTGAACCTGTATGGCCTTGATGAATTGCGGGGCGTTTCGATGGAGGAGGATGGCACCTTGGTGATCAAACCATTGACCAGCTTCTCACACGTCACCCAAGATCCGCTCATTCAGCAGTATGTCCCTACCCTCGGGGAAGCTGTCGATCTTGTCGGGGGGCCGCAGATACGGAACATTGGCACCATCGGCGGCAATATCTGCAACGGGGTGACAAGCGCCGATTCCGCCTCCACCCTGAAGGCATATGATGTCATTCTTGTCCTCTCCAGCGTGGACGGAAAAAGAATCCTTCCGTATGCGGATTTCAATCTCGGACCTGGGAAAGTCGACATCAAGCCGGGAGAGATACTCACTTCCATCCGCATTCCCAAAGACAGTTATGAGAACACCTACGGTCAGTACATCAAATATGCCATGAGGCGTGCCATGGACATCGCGACTCTTGGTTGTTCGGTCAATGTCAGGTTGGACAAAGACAAAAAGCATATCGACCGGATGCGCATCGCTTTTGGTGTGGCGGCACCAACTCCGATTCGTGCCACCTCTGCGGAAAAAATAGCCCAAGGAAGAGGTTTTGATGAGACTTTGCTGGAAGATGTCGCGAAAGCAGCCATCGGTGATGTGAATCCCCGTACATCATGGCGTGCCTCGAAGGAATTCAGAATCCATTTGATCCATGAGCTTTCCATGAGAGCGCTCAGGATATCCATCGAAAAGGCAGGAGGCAAATTCAATGGCTAAGGCATTGCTCACATGCACCATCAACGGTGAAAAGATCGAAGAATACATCGATGTGAGGACGTCACTTGCTGACTTTCTGCATTTTGATGAACGGATGACCAGCGTCAAGAAAGGCTGTGAAGTCGGCGAATGCGGAGCATGTACGGTCCTCATCGACGGGGAACCCTTCAACTCATGCATTTATCTTGCCATCTGGGCAAATGGGAAAACGATCCGCACGTTGGAAGGTCTCACGGACAAGGAAGGACACATATCCGACATCCAGCAGGCATTTGTCGATGAAGGTGCTGTCCAGTGCGGTTTCTGCACTCCCGGTTTCATCATGTCTTCCCTACCGATCATAGAAAGCGGGAAGACTTTCACACGGGAAGAGATCCGCAAACAGGTCTCAGGAAATTTCTGCCGTTGCACCGGTTATGAGAAAATCATCGATGCCATTGAAAAGACGGCGAAAAAACGGAAAGGCCAAGCATAATGCTTTCTGCTCCCGGTTTTGCCGGGAGCTTTTTTATGTTCAACACACAACTTTGCGGGATAAGAATGAGGATCTCTTGAGCCGGCTCTCGGACATGAGAGGCATCCGGTGTCCCCGCACCTAACGGAACGGCGGCCTGCATGCAGTTCCTGCGCAATCCGTATTCGTCCCATGGCGGTATCTCCAGTCACGGTTTGCGGCTCCAGGGCTGGTTTGGCCGGTCCATTGCAGATGGATTGCAATGGTATTACTCTGGGTGTGAAAGGATAAGATTATAGATAAAGAGATAGAAGCGAAGATCATCGAACGCGTCATGAAAGAAGAAGAAGCCCTGAAGAAGCAGGCAAACTGCGGGCAAAGCTGAAGGCATATTTCGCTGGCGAATCCCTTTCCGACGAGGAACTGGAACAGGTGGCTGCGGGGTCAGCATTTACCTGTTTTTTCTTGGTGTCAAACGAAATACGGAACAAGGTGCCGGAGTGCTGATGACAGGCAGCCGAAGACCTCGCAATCCTGGATTGCGGCGCCGTGCGGTTTCCTTCGGTCACCATGATATCCTTCCCCGTCCTCGACTTGGCAGATACCGGTTCCTTCGTGACGCTGAAGCATCGGATTTTGTGCTCGATGCCGATAGGCTCTCGCACGGGAACGGCCCTCTCTTTGTCTGGAGAGGCAACTTTACGATAGACAAGTCCCATTCCCTTTTCTCCACCTCCGCATCCCTCACTTGGCTTTTCCCATTCCCTTCATCACACGGATTCCTGCATAGAGCCTTTTTAGGAATAGGTGAGGTATAAAAAAACCAACCCGGGAAAAGGAGGTTAAACCCAAGGTTGGTACAAAAGGAGGTTAGAAAAAATTCCGATGTTGTTGCTGCCTTTCGGCGGTATCTCGTTGTCTTTTCTTGCTATGCAATATAGTGGTTTACCGGTTAAGTGTCAATATTCTTAAAAAAAATTTTTGTTTTTTTTATTGCGTTGCCATTAATTATAAAAAAAAGGTCGGCATTTTCACAAAATTGAACTATACCGACCCAACTTGTATCACAGTGTGTTTTGCATGGAAACAGGTTGCCGTGTGTTCTCAAGGACATCTCTCCACAACGCGCCCTCGAGATCGACATGGTTTCTACGGGATACTGCGGCGGAAATGGGAATATGGACAAAACGGTTGTTGCATTCGCTGATCAAAACCTTTGTTTTGCCTGCCATGGCGGCATGGACGGCATGCGCACCCAAGCGGGCGCAATAAATCGAATCATAGCTGTCTGCAGCCGCACTGCGGATTATGTAACTGGGATCAATGTACTTGATGTTGCACTCCATCCCTTCCTGCTTGAAATATTCCTTGATCCTGTCTTTGAGGAACACGCCGATATCATGGAACTTCACATTTCCCGACGCATCACGTTCAGTGGACGCAGGAAGCAAGTTCTGCCCGGCTCCCTCTGCTACAAGGATGACCGCATGATGGCGTTCGACGATTCTTGTCTTCAGATGCGCCAGCAATCCGTTCGGTCCGTCAAGGTCAAACGGATTCTCAGGAATAAGGCAGAAATTGACATCACTCTGCGCCAAAGAAGTGCGTGCGGCGATGAAACCTGATTCTCGTCCCATGACTTTCACCAGTCCTATGCCATTGATGCTGTTCTTGGCCTCAATATGGGCGCAACGGACTACAGGTACGGCCATCTGCACGGCTGTATCCACACCAAACGAACTCTGGATATACAAAAGGTCGTTGTCGATGGTCTTCGGAATACCGATGACGGCGATCTTCAAACCTCGGCGTCCGATTTCATCTGCGATGTCGCTGGCCCCCCTGAGGGTGCCGTCACCACCGATGGTCACCAAGATGTTGATGTTCAGCCTCTCAAGGGAATCGACAATCTCATCCACCTGTTGTCCGCCGCCACGGGCGGAACCAAGGATGGTGCCGCCTTTTTCCTGAATGTCATCGACAATATCCGGATCGAGGGAGATCAGAGGCCAGGGACTGTTTTCAAGAAGCCCCTGATAGCCAAACTGGATGCCGCTGATCCGACGCACACCATACCGATACCAAAAACAGCGGACCACGGAACGGATGACATTGTTCAAACCCGGGCAGATGCCGCCACAAGTGCAGATGGCTGCATGCACATGGGCGGGATTGAAATAAATCTTCGCGCGGGGACCGGCGACTTCCAGATAATCGTCGCCGTCACAGGTGATTTTCCCGCCCGTCATCTTGGCCTCAATGGAATAAAGAATCTTATCATCGTCACTGACATAGTCGGCACGACCATCGCCATAATTCTCGCTCATCGCGATCGGGGAAGGGATTTTCGCCTCTCCCAAATTGGGAATGCTGAAATCAATCTTCTTTTTTTCCATCGTCTGTCTCCTGTCCTACGGACTCCATCAAAGAGGCGAGAGAGGTCTGGAAAATCTTGTACGGACCTTCGATTCGCTCTTTCGCCTGTTGTTGGAACATATCATACAACCTGATGAACTGTGTCCCAAACTCCGTCAGGGTGGCACCATAATGGTCAGCGCCGCCTTTTTGCCGATTCACTACCGCACAGCCTAGGGATTTCTCCAGATTTCTGACCATACCGAACGCTTTAGAATAGGAAATCCCCAAATCCAATGCGGCTTTTCTCAAGCTTTTGTCCTCGGCGATCTTCTGAAGCAACCAAAGAACGCCGATACCCATGAATTTTTCGCCTTCCTCATCAACGAGGTACAGTTTCGTCTTCAGTTCCATATGTCTCCGGCAGCTTGGTACACCAGTCGGACAAGGCCTGATATCTGTTCCTTGGGAACCGAACAGTACGCCAAACGCAAGGTCTTGTCTGCGATATTTATGCATCCGATATGGTAGTCATTCAAAAGATGTTGCCTCAAAGCCTCGGCGCTTCCTTTGCAGGAAAAGGCCATGAAATATCCGCTGTTGAACGGATATGGTTTGAGCAGATCATATTTGCCTGCATATTGCCGGAGCGTTTCCTTGAGGGTTTTGTAGCGGATTCCCATCTCTGCGAAGACCATATCCTTGTCTTTCTGGTAACTGTCGCTTTGCATGGCATGGATCAACAGGGTTTGTCCCGGATGGTCACAACTGGAAACGGTGGCGCGGATCATGCCGAGCATTTTCTTGTCCAACGCATCATACTGCGCATCAGTCATGCCTTTGCAACCGAAGGTGACAAACGCAACACGGAAACCCCAGACCATAGCCTCTTTGGTGGCGGCATCCCCCTTCACCGCCAAAATATTGGGGTGAACATCGCAAAGGGCTGCGAAGAGACTTTCTTTTGCCGTCTCAGGCTCGTAGAACAGACCGAAATATGCGTCGTCGCTGATGACCAGAAGCTTATAACCGTCATCGGCCAAACCCTTCAGCGCGTCGACGATCATCTTCATCTCCGTTTTGCTCGGAGTATATCCTGTGGGGTTGTTGGGGAAGTTGAGAAGAATGCGTACTTTTTTGTTTTTGACGCTCCGTATCGCTTCCACCATCCCTGCGACATTGAACGCATCCGCGGCATCATAGGTCTTGAAGGTCTTTATCACCGAATTGTTCAGTGCGGTATAGATAAGCTCATAGTTGTCCCAAGCGAGGTCTGGGATAACCAAGGTATCCCCTTCGCCCGAGAACAACAGACTGATGAGGGAAAGGGAATGCGTCAAACCTCCGGTGATGATCGGCCGTGAGATGTGTTTCCCTTCAAGAGATGGATTCTTTTTGAGCATTTCCGCTTTCCAAAGATCACGAAGCGTCGGATCGCCACCGCCTGGAGCATAACTGAACAATTGTGCGGGTTTGAAAGAACCAGGCACGAACTGGTTATAGATGTCGGAAAGATACATCGGCTGTCCATCTTTCGTGGCCATACCGATGGTCGCATTGTACAAAGTCGCTTTGCTCTTCGCTTCAGCACTTTGCGCGACAATCCCTTTGGGAAAATAAATGCGTTTCCCTGCCTCAGACATGAAGTCGGCAGCCACAGTCCCTTCCAATGTTTTGTTCAATTCCATGGCCAATGCATGCATATGCGTTCCTACCCTTTCTTATAGTACCTTATAGCCGTTTTCAAATCTCTTGTCATCCTCAAAAGCCCAATTCCCCTTGCAAGCCGTCATTATTCCCGTCGTCCGCCATACCCATCAACCGGAGGAATTCCCCTTCATCCACCAGTTTCACGCCAAGCGCTTTGGCCGTATCGGCTTTTGAACCTCCGCCTTTTCCCACCAACAGGTGGGTTGTCTTCACCGATACGGAAGAAACGGTGCGTCCGCCTCGCTTCTCCACCTCTTCCATCGCTTTGGAGCGGGGATTGAAATGTGAGAATGAGCCGGTCACACACCACACTTGGCCTTTGCATATTTGAGGCAGGTGGTTTTCCTCCACTTTCTCCTCCATCGAGAGCCCTTCCTGCCGTAAAGCCTCTATCCTCTGTTGGTTCAGGGGATCCAGCAAGCCGTCAAAAAGGCAGGCCGCGGTTTTCTCTCCGATCTGGTTGATGCCGGTCAACCTGCCGACGTCACGCCGTTTGGCGACCTCAAGAAGCATATCCATGCTTGAAAGTCCGTCCTTGATGAGAAGGTCGACTGCTTTTTTCCCGATTTCCGGGATGCCCAAAGAGACCAATACCCGATGGAAGGGTTGCTTCTTGCTTTCCCTGACTCCTTCGATGATGCTGGTGATCTTCTTGTCCCCGAATCCCGGTTCCCCGGAAAGCACGTGCGCATAATCGATGGCATAGATGTCCTGAATATCCTTCAGGACTCCTTTGCTTATCAAAAGAGCCGCAGTCTCAGGACCGAATGTTTCGATATCCATCTGTTCCTTGCCGATGAAGAACTCAACCCTACCGCGAATCTGGTCAGGACAGAGCGGATTTGGGCAGAACGTATGGGCGCCACGTTGCACCAACAGGGTATGACAACACGGGCAGGTCTTGGGCATTTCCCATGTCTGGTTGCCCGATTCGTTCTTTTCGATGACACGCTCCACAGCTGGAATGACGTCACCTCGTTTGGATATTTCCACCGTATCCCCGATGGCCAGCTCCAGCTGGTTGACATAGTCTTGGTTGTGAAGCGTCACGTTGCTGACGGTCGAACCGCCGACCTCCGTCGGGGTCACCCTGGCTACAGGCGTGATCCTTCCCGTCCGTCCGACTTGCACATCGATACCGTTGAGCGTCGTTTGGGCTTGCGGAGCCTCAAACTTGTAGGCGATGGCCCAGCGTGGGTGATGGCCGGTATAACCGAACACTTCCCGGACTGATAGTTCGTTGATCTTCACCACCAAACCGTCGATCTCATAGGGCAGGTTTTTTCGTCCTTTCGTGCGTTCTTCGATATATGCCGGTATTTCCTCAAAGGCTCCTGCTTTTCCCGATAATCCGGCTTTCTCCAAGCGTGATGCAGCTTCTTCCTTGCTTTTGCAGAAGTACCCGATGGTGGGATTGGTCCTGAAACCATATTGTTTCAAGGTTTCAAGAATCTGGATATGGTCGTCGAACGGACGGTTCCCTTCCCAAAAACCTTCATAGACGAAAATATCCAATGGCACGCGTGCCGTTTCACTGGAATGTATCCTCCTGATCGTCCCGGCAGCGAGATTGCGTGGATTCGCATAGGGCGTCTCCATCTCGGCGTTGAGCTTGGCGAATGGGGCTTTGGGCAGATAGACTTCCCCTCTGACCGCCATAGTGATGGGTTCGGGGAGTCTCAACGGGATGGAATGGATGGTCTTGATATTGGCGGTCACATCGTTCCCGATGGTACCGTTGCCACGGGTGACGCCCCTGACCAGGACGCCGTCCTCATAATAGAGGACCATTGAGACTCCGTCGATCTTCTCCTCGATGACGAAAGAGAGGTCTTCGTCCATTTTTTCTTCGCTCTTTTTGATCCATGAAAGGATGGCCTCGGCAGAATATGCTTTGTCCAGACTGAGCACAGGAATGGTGTGGGTTACCTCTGGAAAGTCGCTGGTAAGGTCACTGCCGACCCTTACCGTCGGGGAATCAAGGCTTTTCAATTCGGGAAAAGCTGTTTCCAATTGCACCAAGCGGTCGAACAAGCGATCGTATTCCTGATCGCTCACCAGCGGATGGCTGTCCACGTAATATGCTTTCTGGTACGCGCGGAGTTTCTCGGAAAGATCCGCGACTTCTTCTTTGATATCCATGGCATGATTGTACCCCAACGCAACGGGACTCACAAGGTAATGAATGCGATTCCCAAAGGCTGGGACTCTCAGGATTTTTTTCTTACCAGAAGTCTCTATCCTTCTTTTCTTGGGAGAAGTTGACGCACAGAAAAATGTACAGGCTTCTTCCGGCACCAATCAACCCTTCCCACATTGGTCGCGTCATTGGCAAGCAACCTACCCCAAGCGATTGCCGCCGGTCATCGAGTTCCAGGACACCGTTGCGCTATCGGCCGGATAAAAAAAGGTGCCGCCTCACACCCCGAAGGGATCTTGCAGCACCTCGATAGATCAATTATTGGGAAATGATCAGATCGTCGCGAACTTCTTCAGCGTGCGGATCATCTGGCAGGTGAAGCCGTTCTCGTTGTCGTACCAAGAAACAACCTTGACCAACTGTTTGTCGCCGACTGTGGTGACTTCAGTCTGGGTCGGATCGAACAATGAGCCATAGGTGATGCCGATGACATCAGAGGAAACAATCTCGTCCGCATTGTAACCAAAGCTGTCGTTGCCATCAGTCGCTTTCTTCATGACGTCGTTGACCATATCAGCAGTGACGTTCTTGGTCTTCAACTCACAAACCAATTCAGTGACGGAACCATCTTTTACAGGGACTCTCTGGGCATGGCCCTGAAGTTTTCCATCCAGCTCGGGGAGCACAATGCCGATCGCCTTGGCGGCACCAGTGGTGTGCGGGATGATGTTCTCAACAGCAGCACGGGCACCACGAAGGTTACCTTTGCGCTCCGGTCCATCAAGCAACATCTGGGTGCTGGTATAGGCATGAATAGTGGTCATGGTTCCGATCTCAATGCCGAACGCATCATTCAACGCTTTTGCCATAGGAGCCAAGCAGTTGGTGGTGCAGGAAGCGGCGCTGATGATTTTGTCTTCCTTGGTCAGGGTATTGTCATTCACACCGTAAACAATCGTCTTCATCTTGCCCGCAGGAGCGGAAATCAAGACTTTCTTGGCACCGGCATCGATATGAGCCTGAGCCTTGTCGGCGGAGGTGTAGAAGCCAGTGGATTCAAGAACCACGTCGACTTTCTCAGCACCCCAAGGAATGTTGTGGGCATCCTTCTCGGCGTAAATGCGGATTTTCTTACCATTCACGACAATGGAATCCTCTGTGGACTCGACAGTCCCTTTGAACGTTCCGAATGTCGTATCGTACTTGAACAGATGCGCGAGCATTGCAGGGCTGGTCAGATCGTTGATCGCGACCACTTCCATTTCGTTTCCGACCTCCAGAATCCTTCTGTAAGCCAGACGGCCGATTCTTCCGAATCCATTGATACCAACACGAATCTTTGCCATTGAAAAAACTCCTTCACAGGGATTTACCCTGTCACTATTTATTTTACCTACCATAGCTTACTGAAAAAGGAGACAAAAGGAAACTCTTTTACCTCATCTTTTCCATAAACCAACTGCTACTTTACCGATTTACTTCTTCTTATTCAAGTCTTCGCTCTTTATTGCTAAGAGAACCGTTCCATGGTACATTGGAGAACATGGCGAAGTCATATTTCTCACGATCCACCATTCTGAACGGCATTGTCATCCGTTCGACCGTGGACAACGGAATCATCGACACCATCAATCTGCCGGCTCTGGGCACCCGTTTCCTTACCGTTGAGGCAAGGGACATCAAAGGGGATAACCGGATCAAGGTCGCCAATGACTATATTCCCCTTCTCTCCTCAAACCAGATCACCTACAAAGGGCAACCTATCATGGCGTTGTTCGGATTTGACAGTGAATCCGTGCAATTGAAAGCCAGGGAAATCGACATCAGTTATCGCCTTGCGGAAAACACCCAACCTCATGACGCCACTCCTCCTTACGTGAAGGAATTCGGAAACATCGACACGGTGCAATCCATCCCTGACATCAAATCCTATACACAAGCCTATGACTTCAGCAGACTGCACAGCCCTTCGTATTACATTACGCGGATCACCGCAGGTATGGAGGGGGGCTTCCTCCATGTCGTCGCACCGACCCAGTGGATGTTCCACATGAGGGATGCCATAAGCGACACGACTTTGGTACCCAAGAAAAAAATCATCATACACAGAACACCGTTCTACGCCCCTCATGATGAAATGTTGCTCAATCCCTCAATTCTGGCGTCCATCGCCGCCTTGGCCTGCATCAAAGGGAATTATCCTGTGGAGATTCAGGACAGCTATCCCGTCTATCGGGCGGCTATGCACATCGAACGCACCACATGGTACATGGGGGACGGAAAGCCGGTTGCGGAAGCAGTCAACGCGGAAGTCGACCAAGGAGCCAATACGTTGTTCTCCGAAGAGATGGCGAACCAGATGTTCACCGGTTTCTACCCTCCGTGCAATCTTCAGGCTGCCCGCTTCTCCATCGAATTCAAGACGAGTGACCAGAGTCCGGCCAATTTCTATGGAGATCTTGGTTATGGAGAGGCCCTTTCCTCCACCGAAGTCCAATACAACCACATCGGGCAGATAGCCGGACAGAACCCCTTCCTGTGGAAAACCCAGTATTATGACGCCTCAGACAAACATGACACTTTGATACAATGTGCGAAATTCGCTGATATGAAGAACATGATCAAAGAACTTGCCCAGAGAAGCGATTATGTCCGTAAATACGCCACCTACCAAGTGCAAAAGAACCATCAGGAGAAATTTTCCTCGTTTTTCGGTTACGCACGTGGTGTGGCGTTCGCCGTCGGACCAGGAATAGCAGGCTTTTCCAATGGTTGCAGAAACATCACCCCGCTCTCCGTACAACTCGAACTTGATCCGGGCGACAAAGTGATGCTGAACACCAGTTTCTACAGCAACGGTTCCAGCGCGCGCATCTGGAAAAAGTTGATCACCGAGCAGTTGGGGATACCGGAAGCGAACATCAACTTCCCTTCAGACGTCGATGAAATGATCGACAGCGGTCCGTCTGTGCTGGCGGCGAACAGCGGGAAGATGCCGATGCAAATCCAGAGTCTCTGCGAACAAGTCAAGCAAAAGCGGTTCGTCAATCCGCTTCCTATTGTGGAAAGCATCAACGGCTTCCCCAAATCCAACAGCCTCTTCTCCAGCACCAGCTGGGTGGGCATGGTTCTGGAGCTATCGGTGGACACCATAACCTTCCAGCCGTTGGTGAAGAAAGTCTGTGTATCGGTACTCACCGGCCGTATCTTTGATGAGCAAGCCTATCGCGAAAAAATCCGGCACACCATCGTGACCACCTTGAAGGAGAACGGTGCCGACCTCGCCACAGGGCGGAACCTGACCATCGATCTTTCCGTCAAAAGCGACGGGGAGGACATCAGTTCGTCGGTGACCAGTACCGTACGGTCGATGACGCTCGCCACGTTCACCGCAGCCTTGGAACAGGCGCTTGGTGGCATGCCGGTGTCTCTTCCGGTCACCAGTGAGATGTTGTTGTCCGCCATCAAAAGGAAACGCACATGAATCTTGACTGCATCATTGACGGAAGGGGACTTTCCCTTTCGGTAAACTCAAACAAACCGCTCTTGCTCATCCTCACCGAAGATGTGGGCAACCGTTCTCTGAACAGCAATTGCCATGGAACAAATTGCGGCAACTGCATTGTGTTGGTCAACGATGTCGCTGTACTTTCCTGTCTTGTGCCGGCGTTCCGCCTGAAAGACGCCAACATACAGACCTTTGAAGGTTTCTCAAAGACTCGCCAGTGCAGGGACATCGAACGGGCTTATCAAGTCTCAGGGAACATGCCATGTCCGAACTGTTACGCCTCCAAGACCCTGCTCATCGAATCCATACTGCAGAATCTTACCGGGGAACATCATGCGGGCAAAGAGATTTCGATGCCCGGAAAGATGCGCAGCCAGATCATCGGGGATGCGATGGAACTTGATGAGAACGCCATCGCCAAGGAACTGGCCTTGAACACCTGCCAATGCATGGATACCGGAGAGTTGCTGCAGATTGTGGAAATAGCCCTTTCCTACAGGAGGCGGAAGAATGTACGAAGAGCTTAGATCCACCACGATACACACACCGACTTCGCTTTCCGAATATGGACAGATTGTCAGCCGTTTTCCCGATGCTCTGAACTGGGCAGGCGGAACATACCTGATGAGCAGACCGAATTTCTATCCGATGGATTCCAATATAGAAATCATCGACCTGTCAGGGATTGAAGAACTGCAGAGAATTACCCGTACAGACCGTTTCGTCGAACTTGGCGCAATGGTCAACGCCACCCAGATGATGGACACCGGCAAGCAGATACTCCCGCCGGTTCTGCTTGATGCGCTCAACTCGATAGGATCGACCATCGTCCGCAGGCAGGTGACCATCGGCGGTTCCCTCTGCATACCGGATATCCGGCTTTCGCTCCCCACAGCATTGGCCGTGTTGGACGCCATTGCCGAAGTACGCATCTACCAGCCAAACGGGAAAAGCACCACACGTTGGATTCCTGTGTCCCGTTTGTATGACAAGGACGGGAAACTCATCCCGTTCGAAGGTAAATTCCTCCTCACCCACATCCGTATCAGTCTGGAAAACGGTAACTACCAACGATTCCTCATCGCAGGAGATCCTGCCCGTGGGGGGAATACCGCTGTCATCGTCGCGTTTCAGGCTGACAAAACAGCTGTCGCCCTCGGGAAGGTCCAATTGTGCATCACCTTCCCCAAGAAGGGATTTTTCATCAGCAAGGAAATCATCGGGCAATTGTCAGGCATCAACCTGCCGGTTGTGCCGAAAACCATACAGAATATCACAGGAAGCCTGAAGGGGGAATTGCAAAAGAACTATCCAAGCATCAGTTCACTGCAATTGGAACGGGCTTTAAGAATGTTCGGGTCGATCCTCCACGACCTCAACGCATTGTATTTGCAGAGTTGAAGCATGGAAAACACACAAATCGAAAACACTGAACAACAGAATTCCGAACAACTCGCCTCTGACGAGGAATTATTGCAGGAACAGATTGAAGAAGAACAGGAAATGGAGGAGGAACAGGAAGCGGCACCGCTTCCCGAACCTGCTCCCGCCCATATCGCGGAGACGGTATCCGGTGCAGGCTTCGTGCATCTGCACAACCACAGTGATTTCTCCCTGCTTGATGGCGCCGCGAAAATCAGTTCGTACGTGGAAAAGGCAAAAAGCTATGGCATGACCAGCCTGGCATTGACCGACCATGGCAATATGTTCGGTTCCCTCCGCTTCTACAAAGCTTGCAAGGAAGCGGGCATCAATCCGATCATCGGTTGTGAGTTTTATTGTAATCCTTCAGACCATACGTACATCCCGCCCGCCGGAGAACATACCAAAGACCATCGTTATCATTTGATTCTTCTGGCCATGAACGAGAAAGGCTACCACAACCTGATGGAACTCAACTCGATTGCTTGGACGGAAGGTTTCTATTACAAACCCAGAATCGATGACAAGCTTCTGGCCGAACACAATGAAGGTCTGATCTGCCTCTCCGCCTGCCTTGCCGGGGAAATCCTCCAGGACCTGCTCAACGGCCAGTATGATGAGGCGAAAGCCCGCGCATTGTGGTTCAAGTCAGTCTTTGATGATGGACGATTCTATCTGGAAATGCAGGATCACAATCTGCCCGAACAGAAACAGACCAATCCGCTGTTGGTGAAAATCCATGAGGAGACCGGCATCCCGTTGGTGTGTACCAACGACATCCATTACATTGAGAAAGATGACGCGGAAGCGCAGGACATCCTGCTGTGCATCGGTACCAACAGCAAACGGGATGATCCATCCCGGCTGCGGTTTCCTACAGCTGAGTTTTACTTCAAGAGTCCGGATGAGATGAAACACCTCTTCGCCTGGTGCCCGGAAGCCATCGCCAACACGGAAAAAATCGCATCCCGATGCAACATAGAGATCAATTTCCCGGGACCGAAACTACCGGTGTTCCAAATCCCTGAAGGATATAAAGACACAGGCGATTATCTCACCTTCCTGGCGAATGATGGTCTGAAAAAACGCTATGGGACCATCACACCAACCCTTCAGGAACGTCTGGACTACGAATTGGGCATCATCATCAAGATGGACTTCCAAGGGTACTTTCTCATCGTCAGGGACTACATCTGGTGGGCGAAGAGCCATGGCATCCCCGTCGGACCGGGACGCGGTTCCGGCGCCGGCAGTCTTGTCGCCTACTGCATCAACATCACCGATGTCGATCCGATGAAATACAATCTGCTGTTCGAACGTTTCCTCAATCCTGAACGGGTTTCCATGCCGGATTTCGACGTTGACTTCTGCTTTGAAAGGCGGAAGGAAGTCATCCAATACGTTACGGAACATTATGGAAAGAACCGTGTGGCCCAGATTGCGACTTTCGGGACATTGAAGGCAAAAGCGGTCGTGAAGGACTGCGCCCGGGTGTTGGACATTCCGTTTGATGAATCCACCCGCATCTGCAAATTGATCCCCGAAGACCCGAAGATGACGTTGGCCAAAGCCTTCGAGCAGAATCCCGAATTGGGCCAACTTGAGGCGAAGGGCGGCGTGTACGCCACCTTGTTCAGCGTGGCGCGCAGACTGGAAGGCATGAACCGCAATACATCCACCCATGCCGCCGGTGTGGTCATCGGCCAGGAACCGTTGATCAACTACGTTCCCTTGTATCGTGATCCGAAAACCGGCAACCAAGCCACCCAATACACGATGGACCAGATCGAAGAATGCGGACTGGTGAAGATGGACTTCCTTGGGCTGAAGACATTGACGCTGATCAAGCACACCGTGGACCTGATCAAGAAAAAGAAACCTGACTTTGACATCAATACCATAGATGATCATGATCCCAAGACGTTCAAAATGTTGTGTGACGGAGACTCAACAGCTGTGTTCCAGTTCGAAAGCCCGGGCATGCAGCAGATACTCAGGCAGGCCCATCCCGACAACATAGAAGACATTGTGGCTCTCAATGCCCTGTATCGCCCGGGCCCGATGAAAAACATTTCTACATTCATCAACTGCAAAAACGGTACGGAACCGATCGTCTATTCCGATCCGGACTTGAAACCGGTGCTGGAGACCACCTATGGAGTCATCGTCTATCAGGAACAGGTCATGAAGGTTGCCCAGATCATCTCCGGCTATTCCCTCGGGCAAGCGGACATTCTCCGGCGTATCATGGGTAAAAAGAAAGCGGACAAACTCGCCCATGAGTTGCCCATCTTTGAGGAAGGTGCCGAGAAACTGGGACGTACCAAAGCGCATGCGGATGCGATATTCGAGATGCTCGAACCCTTCGCGGGGTATGGTTTCAACAAAAGTCACGCCGTGGCGTATTCGATCGTCGCCTATCAGACGGCGTTCCTCAAGGCGAATTATCCTGCTGAATTCCTTGCGGCGAACCTGACCAACGAAATGGGCAACCCGAACAAATTCAACGAATATCTGGAAGTCGCCAAAGAAATGGGCTTAAAGATCCAGCCGCCGGACATCAACAAGTCTGATTGTTACTTCACCGTGGTCAGGGGTGTGATCGTCTATGGTCTCGCCGGCATCAAGAACGTCGGTGAGGAACCGGTCAAACTGCTTGTCGACGAACGGGAAAAAAATGGGCCTTTCACCAGTTTCGTCAATTACCTGATGAGGCTGGACGGACGGTCCTACAACTCAAAATTGCTGGAATCGTTGATCAAGGCGGGTGCGTTTGACAGCCTCGGGATCAACCGCCCCACACTCTTGGCGAACATCGAAGGCGCAGTGCAATTCGTCAGCCATCGGAAAGAAGAAACCGCCTACGGCCAGATTTCGTTGTTCAACGAAACCACGGAACCGCAGATGGAAGAATTCCAGATGGATATGAAAGAGGACTGGGCGATGGCGGAAAAACTGGAAACGGAAAAACAAATCCTCGGCTTCTACATCAGCGGGCATCCGCTTGACCAATATAGGAAAGTGATCAAGGAATGTGTGGTAGTCGATACCTCAAAACCAGAGTTGTTGCCGTTTGGCAGGGACACCAACATCGTCGCTTCCCTCACTTCGCTCAGGCAATATACGACCAAGAGCAACACCATCATGGCTTTCCTCTCCCTGACTGACAAGAATGCGACCTTCAGCGCGACGATGTTCCCCAAAACCTATGCCCAGTACAAAGACAGCCTGCAGGTGGACGGCATCTATGGATTTTCGGGAAAGTTCGACAAATCCCGGGGAATCGACAAGCTTTCCTTCTTGATCAGTACGGTCTATAAGGATCCGACGCAACTCCCCCGTTCGGCCGTGACTGAATGCCACATCGAAATGGACAAACTGGTCTGCACCCCGGAAGTGCTGAACACGCTTCATGATACATGTCTGGGATTTCTGGGTTCCCTTCGGCTTTTCCTGACGATCAGAGATACGGAAAACCATACGAGGACGACCATCCTGTGCGGACGGGAATACAGCGTTCAGTTCAGTGATGAGTTCACTTCGAAAGTAAAAGAAACCCTGCCCATCGAATCAATGTACTACAACTAAGGAAGGAGAAGTTGAAATGTACGCATCGCAGAACCCCACGACACTGATGCAACTGGCCAGAGTTCTGGCCAGTCTTGTCAGCATCTATTCGTTCCTCATCTGGATACGTGTGGTCTTCACCTGGGTCCGTATCCCAGGCCAAATGATGGAGAATCCCGTATTGACGTTCCTCAGGAAAATCGTCGATCCGTATCTGAATTGGTTTTCCCCGCTGTCTGGTCTCAAACGTTCCAATTTTGACCTCACTCCATTGGCGGCATTGGCGGTTCTTTCCATTTTTCAGAGCATCTTCCGCATGTTCGGCACCTATGGGAAACTGACCATAGGCATGGTGCTCGCCATGATCGTCCAGACATTGTGGGGATACCTCGTCAGTCCATTGTTCTGGTTCATCATGATCATCCTGGTGATTCGTTTGGTCTTCTGTTACCGCCGTTCCCCCAATACCATGTACTACATCCGCATGCTTGATTCGATGGATGGCGACCTGCTCGATTTTGTCCAACGCCTGTTTTTCTCAGGCAAAGCGGTCAGCGACAGGACGGTCGTTTGGAGCAGCACGATCTTTTATCTGGTAGCGTTCCTCGCCGCCAAGTACCTCGTAGGATTGTTGGTCTCCTTCCTGGTGCGTTTGTGATGGAAGACAAGTTTCTCAGAAGCATTCCCGAAAAGGTCAGCACGCTCAACGGTGTGGGGCCTTCCGCAATGAAAGGATACCAGGACCTGGGGATCGTGACCAAAAGCGATCTGCTCGGACTCAGTCCACGTACCTGGGAAAACCGTTCGGTCATCAAACCCATCGACCAATGTGAGGACGGGGATTTCGCCAATACGCGGGTGAAGGTAATCAGGCATGACTATTTCGGAGGCAAGTCCTTCAAGAGCCGCACGCTCAAAGTGGTTGTCCAAGACTGCGAGGGGATGGGCAAACGGCTGGACTTGCTTTGTTTCGGCAGGAGTTTTTTGGAAAAGACTCTGCTGGTGGAACAATATTATTATCTGTACGCGCAGGTACATTTCTTCCGTGGCGGACGCGAGTCCTCCCAGTTTGAGGCATATCCTTGGCCGGAAGAGGAGGAAAGACCTCCGCAGTATGGGCAGATACTCCCGGTCTATCCGCTACGGGGAAGCCTTACGCAACGGATCATCAGGCGGGACATGAAGGCGACTTTGGCGGGTGTGCCGCATTTCCATGACGAACTGCCGCAATCGGCTCTTGACAGTTTCCATTTGGAACCGGTGGACAAGGCCATCAGGGCTTGGCATTTTCCGTCCAGCGAGAAGGAACGCGAATCGGCGCAGAAATCCCTTGCTTTCGGCGAGCTCTTCTACATGATGTGGCTGACCCGCAGGCAACGTACGCGAACCGCACAAAACACCGCTTCCAGCATACCGAACAAATTGGAACTGAAATGCATCGAGCGACTTCCGTTCAGCTTGACCGAGGACCAGCTCGCCAGTCTGAAGGAAATCAGGAAAGATTTGGACAGTGAAGAGCCCATGAACCGCCTTTTGCAGGGAGATGTCGGCTCTGGGAAAACCCTAGTGGCATGGATTTCCGCGCTGCATGTGCTGCCCAAAGGAAAACAGGTCGCATTCATGGCGCCCACCGAATTGTTGGCTCGCCAACATGCCAATTCGGCAGCACAACTGTTGGCTCCGCTCGGCATCCGTCTCGCCTTCCTCACCGGCGGTGTCAAGGGAAAGCAACGGACAGAATTGCTGCAACATATCCAGGATGGGGATGTGGACATCATCATCGGCACCCATGCGCTGTTTTCCAAAGAAGTCGTCTTTCATGATCTCGGCTATGTGATCATCGACGAGCAACACCGTTTCGGTGTCGAACAACGCTTGGCGCTCACCGACAAGGCGAATGTCCCTGATCTCCTTTTGATGACGGCAACCCCAATCCCCCGCACCCTTTGCCTGACGGTGTTCGGTTCGGTGAACGTTTCCACGTTGAAGACCATGCCTCCCGGAAGGAAACCGGTGGTCACCTATCTGGTCAGGGAAGCCTCACGGAGCAGGATGTACCAAAGTATCGCCGTAGAACTCCAGAAGGGGCATCAGGCATATTTCGTTTATCCCCGCATCGATGACACGGGTCAGAGCGAATTGAGGGATGTGACTTCCATGTATGAGTTTCTCAAGACCCAATATCCGGGTGTCCCTTCGGCTTTGATGCATAGCAAACTGGAGGAACAGGAGAAAGTCGACATTCTGTTGAAATTCCAGAAGGGAGAACTGAAATACCTGGTCTCAACCAGTGTTGTTGAAGTGGGCATCGATATCCCGAATGCCACCTGCATGGTCATCGAACATGCCGAGCGGTTCGGTTTGGCGGCACTTCATCAACTCAGGGGACGTGTCGGACGTTCCTCAATCCAGTCATATTGTTTTCTGGTTTTCGGTGATGACCTCACCGACGAAGCGAAACAACGTCTCATGGTGATGAAACAGACTACTGACGGTTTCGTCATCGCGGAAAAGGATCTGGAAATCCGTGGCGCAGGGGACATGACCGGCATCAAACAAAGCGGATTCATTGATCTGCATTACGGATCCCTCAGCGACATCACCCTCTTGGAACAGGTGAAGGATTACGTCGACCGTCTTTTGTCCACCGATCCAGGCTTGACCCAGGGAGAACATGCGGTCATCCGCCAGACCTTGGAAGCTTCTCCTTTATATGCGGTGGAAACCAATTCCTGAAAGGAAGACAAGAATCTGCCATGCCCGGTGGTTCTGTCAGTCTGGGGTACGTTGATTTCCGCAAAGAAACAATTATTTTTCTTTCATATTGGTTTAAATGTTTAAACCTTTTAACTTATATATAAGGTGACAATCATGAAAGAACCTATGAAGAACATCATCCGGCGCTGTCTCCTCTTCGGTATGTTTCCCGCACTTGCAGGTTGTACGGATCCGACTATCTACAAGACATCCTCAAAATCGTTCGTCGATGCAAAAGGTTTGGAAACGATATCCATCAATACTGATGACGGGAAGGCAGTCCTTTCGAAGACTGACGAGAAAGACGCAACGATTACCATGAATGGAACCAACTATTCCATAACCATCAAAGGCAGAGGGAACAGTTCTTGGAATTGTCCGAAAAAACCCTATACCATCTCATTTCCCAATGCAATAACCCCGTTGGGGATTTCTTCAAACCACAAAAAATGGGCACTTCTGGCAAACTATCTCGATCCATCCACCGGATTGAAGGAAGATACGGCGTTGTATATCAGCGAACACTTGTTGGAAATGGAATGGACACCTCAGGTACAGTTCGTCAATCTGTTTCTCAACGGCAACTATCAAGGGCTATACCAGCTTGCCGACCGGGCAAAAGATGGGAAAGACTGCATATCCGGCTACAAGAAGAAAAAAGGCGGTTATATTGCCGAATACGACAGTTACTACGATGAAGAGCCCAAATTCCGCACAGTTGTCAAGAAGTATCCGGTGATGCTCTGCTCACCAGATACAGATGATGACCAATCTTTAGTGGCCGCCGCAGAGGAGTATATCCAGGAGACCGAAGATTTTCTGTACAATCAGAATCCCACTGATGCACAAATCACCGCCCGTCTCGACATCCCTTCATTCGCAACATATTGGATCGTCGAGGCTTTGATGGCAAATGCAGACACGGCAATCCCCCACAGTGTCTACATGTACCGGAAAACCGCAAGCGACAGGCTTCATGCCGGACCTGTGTGGGATTTTGACTATCTTACCTGCCAGAACCCCGAAACCAGTTCTTTGATGGAGTCCAGCGTATATTATGATTGTCTGTTCAAGAGTCCCTCATTCTGTTCCGAAGTCAAAACACAATGGCAGAAACTCAAGGACAACGGAGGTCTGGATGCCATCATCGACCATATAAACGCCACCTCCACCTTGATAGCTTCCTCCTGGGAACAGGATGTATTGGTCTGGGGTATGAGAATACCCCTTACCGGAGAACGGTTCAAAACCTTCTCCGGCGAAACGTATGGCATCACGGAATACTTCAAGAAACGCTATCAAGTGATGGATTCCTTCATCGGGAATCTGGAGGTGTGAAATGAGACGGAAACGGATGATGCTTTCTCTTGGCATCCTGTTCGCAACGATCCCGATTTGGGCATCGCAGACATCCATCATTTCTCTGGTGGGCGGGCCACAGTATCTTACGCAGAACTATACATGGGGTGAAAAAGCCAATCGTTATGCAACTCAGGAAACGTATATGCTCGACACGTACCAATTATCCCAATCTTGGTTCTCAGGCGAGAAAAAGCAGTGGGACTTTGGGTACAAAGCCATCGTTTCCGCCCCGTTCTTTGGAAGGCATACAGTCAAAGATGTTTCAGAAACCGTGGTAGAGCATAGTGACGGCCTCAACGGATGGATTCCCTTAGGTATCGACTTCGGTCCTTTTACCGGATGCGCATGGAATGGGAAATCCTGGCGCTTCGCAGCAACATGCGGGTTGTTGTTCTCATGTACGTTTTGGGAAGACAACTCCTACATGTACACTTGTTCCGTCGCCTGTGATGACTCTTTATACGTTTCCTTGGATAACCAAAGCTTGCTGACGTTGGGATGTCTGGGTTCCTACGGTTTCAACCACACCACATGGGGTGGTTCGGACAAGAACTTCCACAGGTATACGGTGACCATGTATATGGGCTACGCTTCCGGCAAGCTGTAAGGAAAGTATATCTGGCTTCTTGCATAAATTGTTGATTGGAGGGAAACTAGGTGTTACGGTAAGGAAACAATATGGCAAAATACGCATTCATTCATGCAAATATCATTGATGGCACAGACACGGATAACATCATGGAAGCCGGAACAGTTCTGGTCAATGAGGGAATCATAGAAAAGGTAAGCAGCAAAATAGCCGTACCTGCGGGATATGAGGTGATCGACGTGGATGGCAGATATCTGTTGCCCGGGATGATCAACCTGCATGCCCACCTGTTCGGAACAGGAAAACCTTCCAAAAACCTCGGAGGGGGGAAAAATCAGGAAAGAATCCTGAAGTTCATCAATTCACCTCTGGGCAAACCGGTCATCGACTCCATGGTCAAGAACCATGTACGGCAGGCTCTCAACTCCGGAGTCACCACCATTCGTTCCAGCGGAGACTTCGTCTATTCGGATGTCAGAGTCCGCAATTTGATCAACAGCGGCAGGATGATAGGCCCACGGTTGCTGGTTCCGGGAGCCGCCATCACCTGCGTCGGCGGACACGGTTATGGAACCTTTGCCGTCGGTAGCGACGATCCAAAGGAACTGCAAAAGTTTGTTCAGGAACGAAAAGACCATGGCGTGGACTGGATCAAAATCTGCGTCACCGGCGGTGTCATGGACGCCAAAGTGAAAGGGGAACCGGGTATTGTCAGGATGACGCCGGAACAGACGAAAGCAACCTGCGACAAGGCGCATGAACTGGGCTACCGCGTCGCATCACACACAGAGAGTTCCTTAGGCATCAAAGTCGCGTTGGAAAACGGAGTGGACACCATTGAGCATGGCAGTGAGCTGGATGATGAACTGGTTTCCCTTTTCCTGAAACGGAAAGCGGCATTCATCGTAACCTCATCGCCTGCCTACCCATTGTTCAAACTCCCTTCATCGGTCACCAAACTCAACGAACTGTGCATATACAACTCAGGAGTGCTTTTCGAACATATGATCAAAGGTGCCAAAAAAGCCCTTGAAAACGGAATCCCTGTGGGGTTGGGCACTGATGAGTCCTGCCCGTTGGTCACTCCCTACAGCATGGCGCGGGAAATCCACTACTTCGCCAAGTTTTATGGTGTTTCGAACTCCTTTGCGCTGTACACAGGGACGCTCCGCAATGCGAAGATCCTGGGTATCGACAAGGAGACCGGCTCCATCGAGCGAGGCAAAAGCGCGGACATGATCGTCGTGAAGGACAATCCTTTGGAAGATCTCAAAGCTTTGCAACATGTCGACATCGTGATGGTGCGCGGACAGTTGATCGCCAAACCGGAGGTCAAGCACAACGAACAAATCGATGAATGGCTTGATTCAATCGAGTGAGAGGAAACAAAGGATATGTGGGAAGAACTGAAGGAAGAAGCGTTTGAAGCGAATCTGCAATTGGTAAAAAACGGATTGGTATTATTCACGTGGGGGAACGCCAGCGCTGCCGACCACAAAAACCACGTGTTCGCCATAAAACCCAGCGGAGTAGACTATGCGGTGATGAAACCCAAAGATATGGTGGTGGTCGATTTCGAAGGCAACGTTGTCGATGGTACCTATCGTCCGTCAAGCGATACGGCGACGCATTTGGAAATCTACACGCACTTTTCCGCCGTCGGCGGTATGGTACACACTCATTCGACCTACGCCACGGCTTGGGCGCAGGCGGGACGAAACATCCCGTGTTACGGAACGACCCAGGCCGACTACTTCTACGGAGACATTCCCTGCACCCGCTCCCTCACCATCGATGAGATCAAAGACGCCTACGAACAGAATACCGGCCTTGTGATCTGCGAAACGTTCAAAGACAGGGACATCCTTTCCGCCCCCGGCGTGATTTGCGTCAACCACGGACCATTCGCCTTCGGAAAAGACGCTGCCCAAGCCGTCTATCATGCGACCGTGTTGGAGCAATGCGCAAAGATGGCGTTTCTCACCGAAAGCATCAATCCGTACGTAATGCCCGCACAACAGGCGATTCTGGACAAACATTACCTGCGCAAGCATGGGAAAGACGCCTACTACGGTCAGGACAAGACGTAAACCAACACCGCCACGATGGCCAGCACCAAGAAGATGTCGACAAAGGGAAACCGCGAACGCTTGTCCGAGAAATGCTCCCGTGCAAAAGTTTCTTTCGCTATGTCGTCAAGACTCAGATAGGCTTCCATCAATTCAGGATTCATCGGCAGGTACTTCCTGCGGTCCAGGAGCGTGGCGGACAGGAAAACACAGAGTTCCTTATCGATGAAACCGGTCTGCTCATCCAACACAACGAGTTGGGTGAAGCGGCCATCACGTTTGTCCTTGCCGTATCGGGCAATCGTCTTCCCCAGAGTCTCCATCTGGGGCCTTGAAGTCAGATAAATGGCTGATTGAAAACGAACAAGCACATATTCCATAGGGACACGATGCACGACAGACCATAGGCAGGCAACGAAGAAAAAAGCCTCAATTCAGATGATACCCTGCTTCAGCCAGCGCCTTGCAGGCCTCAGGGAAGGCAGCCGATTTGGTCAAAACGTAATCGGTATCATAGGTGGAAACGGCGAAAATCCCGATATGTGCGTCAGCGAGCACCCGGGTGATGGCCGAAAGGATGCCGACAAGAGAAAAATCCAATGTCCCTTCCACGCGGAACGCCTTCCAGCCGTTACTGACCTCGACGACATCCCGCGGAACAGCTCTGGTCGGGCAAACCAAGGAACGTTCTGTGTCTGTACGCGCGAAGAAGGTGAACGGCATCTCGAAATCCACACCGGAGAGGCTGGAAAGCTTGCAGATGGACAGTTCTTCCCCGATGATGGTCAAGTTCATGAACGATGGGCTCCCGAACCATAGCGGAGATCGAACAGGAGTTTGATCAAATTCACATGATAGGGAATGAACGTCCCATCCTTGATCATCTCGCGGATATCACGCTCATTGGCGCCACGGACTTCCTCCACTTCGGATTCCTGCAGGATCAGCGCATCACGATGCAAATCCTGCACCACGATGTAGTAATCATCAATGGCATGTGCCGAATACATGGTCAAGGCAGGATGGGACAAAGCGATGTCCAATCCGAGTTCTTCCTTCATTTCCCGCATGGCTGCGGTACGGCTGTCTTCCCCGGCAAGCACACTGCCGCCGGCTGAGACATCCCAAAAGCCCGGCCACACTTCTTTGGTGGAGGTGCGTTTCTGGATCAACAGGCCCCCCTTTGTACTGAACAGACAGACATGGACAACACGATGATAGACTCCGTCGCCACATTCGCCACGTTCCATCGTTTTACCTGTCTTTTCGCCATTTTGGTCCAAGATATCCCATTTCTCCATAGCAACCTCTTGGTTGCAGTATATCCTTTTCCATAATGATGGTCATCCTTCCCTTCGCAAATACTCCGTTTTACAGTACTATGGAGTCATGCGCATCACAGGTGGTTTGTATCGAGGCAGGACGGTGGAATGCCCTCCCGGGATAATCCGTCCCGCCATGGACATGATGAGGGAATCCCTGTTCGACCAGTTGGGAGATTTGTCCGGCCACAGCTGGCTTGACCTTTTCACCGGTTCCGGTTGTGTCGGGATCGAAGCGGCAAGCAGAAACGCTTCGCCTGTCGTCCTTGTGGAAATGGACAGGGGAAAACGGGAGACGATCCTGAAGAACATCAGGTTTGTGGAAAGCGACATACAGCTGGTGATAGCAGATGTCTGGAAATACATCCCGACAGCCAAGGCCCAGTTCCACTACATCTATGCCGATCCCCCGTTTGCCATGGAAGGCAAAGTCAGAATGACCGAAGCCATCGACAACGCACGACTTCTCATCCCTGACGGTATCTTCATTGTCCACTACCCGTCTGAAGAACGGGGGACGTGGCCTCAGGTCATCGGAAACTTGTCCACCATTGATGAACGGAAATACGGCCGGAGCATGCTCCGTTTCTACCGCAACAGCAAGGAGCCGAAATGATGTCCGAACAGCATCCCTGCCTGGCGACTCAGGAAGACAGTCTGGAACTGAAAGAGATGTGGAATACCGTCTTCCAGGAAGAACCGGCTTTCCTTGAACGGTTCTTCAGTGAACGGTACAAACCGGAAAACACCGTCATCCTGCGGCAAGATGGGGTCATCGCAAGTAGCCTGCATGCCCTGCCCTTCACCTATGGCGGCAAACCATGCAGGTACATTGTGGGGGCGGCAACGTGGCCACAGTACCGCCGACAAGGAATGATGGGTCGTCTGCTGTCGTTCACCCGCTCTTTCTTCGCCGTCCCTCTCTTCCTCTATCCGGAGGAAACGGCACGCGCCATGTATGCGGGGAATGGCTTTTTCAGCCAGATCTTGTGGCAGTATGACCTCATGAGCGATAGGAAAGAGCCTCTGGAACAACCCCGGAAGAATCTTGAGGGACTGCAATCCCTGTATCAGATCATGGGCAAATCGCTTGACCGAGACCGGCTCTCTTGGGATTTCTTCCTGGATGATTACCGGCAAGGTGGCGTATCCACCAAAAACGGCTACGCTTTGGTGGAAAACGGCATCGCGGTGGAGGCAGGCTATACGGATCATGACGCGCTTCTGCTCTTGATCACAACCTTGCGTTCTCACGGGATTTCTTCTTTGATCCTCAGGAACAAAGAGCCGTTGCCGTATCCCTGCCATCCGGTACCAGGCGGCATGTACGATACCGCGGAATTGGAATCGGTCTATATAGGAGAGCAGTATTGAGAATCCTCCACACTTCAGATTGGCATTTGGGAAGCATGTTGTACGAACAGAAACGGCTCGATCATTCCCAACTGTTTCTGGATTGGTTGAAAGAGACCATCGTCAAGGAGAACATCGACGCATTGTTGGTCGCCGGCGATGTTTTTGATACCGTGCTTCCGTCTAATGCGGCAGAGAAACAATACTACTCGTTTCTCTCCTCGTTGTGCGGCACCTGTTGCAAACATACCATCATCACCGCCGGCAATCATGACTCTCCCTCAAAGCTGGAAGTGTCAAAGGATCTGCTAGCCCAGTTCCATATCGATGTGGTCTCCAGCCGGAAGGATAAGATGATCATCCCCCTTTCAGAAGATGTGGTAGTCCTGGCTGTCCCGTATCTGAGGGATTGGGACGTGCGCATCGGGCTCGAAGGACAGAGCGCCAAAGAAAAAGCCGAATCGCTCGAAGAGGGAGTACGTGAGCTCTACCGCCATCTTACGCAACAGGCACTGAAGGAAAACCCCGATTGTATCCTCATCGCCATGGGACATTGCTATCTGAAAGGAAGTCTGGCCCGGAAAATGGATGCAGTAGGCACGTTGGGTGCGATGGAAAGCACCATTTTCCCCAAAGAGATCGCATACGGAGCTTTGGGTCACATCCACACGCCACAGGAAATCGAAGGCGGAAGGCTCTGTTACTGTGGTTCCCCCTTTCCCATCAGTTTTTCCGAAGCCCACCAACAGAAGGAAGTGGAAGTACTCGATACCTCGAAAGAAGGACTCACCCGCCATGTCCTCCCTATTCCTTCGTTCTGCAATCTGGAAGTCGTCACCTCTGATGATACCAATTCCTTGCTGGAAAAACTGGATGCGCTCAAAGGTTCGGAACCAGTCTGGGTCGAAGTACATTACACAGGAGCCAACAAAGCCGATTCCTTGGCGGATACGGTCCGCAAAGAGGTCGAAGGAAGCAACGTGCAGGTCCTGAAAATCTGTGACGACACTCAGCTTCTGCGGATACGGGAGGAACAGGAGGAAGCCAAAGACATCTCCTTGCTCTCAGTGGATGACGTGTTTTCGATGAAATTGGACGAAAGCGGTTATGAACCAACAATGAAGGATCACCTGATGCAACTCTTTCATGAGATAACCGACACGTTGGCCTCAGGAGGCGATGATGAGAATCCATAAAGTGACCTTTGAAAACCTCAATTCATTGTATGGGCGGCATTCCATCGATTTCGACGCCCCGAACATCAAAGAAAGCGGCATCTTTCTGATCTTCGGCCCCATGGGTTCTGGAAAGACCACCATCCTGGATGCCATCACACTGGCCTTGTTCGGCAAAACCCCCAGACTTTCCTCAAAACCCGGTTCCGTGTTGATGAGCAATGGAACAGGTTACTGCGCCTCCGAAGTCGAATTCAGTTCGGACGGAGTCACGTATCTCGCCTTTTGGTCGCAGGCTACAGCACGGCAGAAAGCGGGAGCGAACTTATTGGATGCAAAAGTCGAATTAGCCATCAAGGACGGCGCCATCCTCGAGACGAAAGTCCGAGAATATTACGACAAGGTAGAAGAAATCATCCATCTGGACTACAACCAGTTCACCACCTCCGTAATGCTTCCCCAAGGCCAATTCGCTTCCTTCCTGCTGGAAAACGGCAGTGCCCGGGCTCCGATCCTCGAGCAAATCACCCAAACGGGCATCTACAGCAACATCTCCAAAGCAGTCCAGAAACGGTTTGCCCAAGAGCAGAAGGAACTTGACTCCCTCAAGAAGCAACTGGAGGTGATGTCTGTCTTTTCCGACGAAGAACGGGCCTCCAAGCTACAGGAGCTTTCAGACGAACAGGCCAGGTCGGCCGGATTACAAAAGGAAATCAACGTTCTTGAAGATGAGGCAAAAGCATGGAACGAAATCAACAGAAAATCGAACCAAGCTTGTATCATTTTACAGGAATCGCAAAACCTGAGTGAAACAATGGCTACCCATAGGAACGACCTCGCACGTCTGGATGCCTATCAACACATCTCTTTCTTGGTTCCCCGGTATGATTCACTCAAGGAAAAAGAACATCAAGTCACCGACTCCCTGGATGCCATCACCAAGAAGAACGAGATGGTGAAGAAAACAGCAAAGGCGGAAGAGCAAGCTTTCACAAACCTGGAAACCGCAAAGAGTCGGGAAGAGGCTTGGAAAGAGGAGAAAGAGCGCAGGCTCGCCATCATTTTCAACGTAGAGGCACTGGACAAGCAGATCAACACCGAAACGGAAACTTTTGAGACAAAAAAGGAAACGGTCGCAACCGTCGGAAAAAAATACGAAAACGCTTTGGAAAAACAGCAGGAAGCGGATGAATCCTACGCTGAGGATCTGAAGAACTTCACAACCGCTGAGGCATGGCTGCATGCACATCAAGCCGACGCTTCGCTTCCTTCCCTGCTCTCAGGACTAACCGAAGCATCCCAGACACTGGAAAAAGATACCATTGATGTCGGTAAGAAATCGGAGCAGATACAGAAACAAAAGGAACAATTGGCATCTGAGAAAGAGACATTGGAACGCCTGCTGAAAAAGAAAAATGCCCAAGAGGAAAACATCAGTACGGATAAAGGACGCCAGCAGGAAGTGCAGGACAGGATTGATGAGACGCTCGACGGCCGTTCTCTTGCCGCACTGTTCACCATGAAAGGGGAATTGGAGAAAAGCAAAGCGGACCTCACCCTGTACATTTCCTTGGAAGAGCGACGGAAAACGTTGGAGGACGGGAAACCTTGTCCTCTGTGTGGCTCCACCACCCATCCGTATGCGGTCAAAACGCCGCCTCTTTCCTCGCATATCGATGACGAAATAGAAAAAGTGCAGATGGACATCAACATGGTCACGACGCTTCAAGACGAGCTCACCAAAGGGGAAGAACGCATCAAAAGGGCATCAGATGCCTTGGAAGCGGTCAAACAGGAAACCGCTGAGGCACAAACCAAGGTGCGACAAACGGAACTGCAGCTAACCGGCTGGCAAAGCCAGCGGGAAGAAGACGAAAGGCAGTTGAAGGAGGAACAGCAAAAACTGTTGGAGAAAGTCTCCTCCTATGGTATCACCATGTGGACGGAACATACGCTTGGGGAATTACAAAAACGTTCCGAAGCTTGGACAAACCAAAAAGAACAGAAGGATGTGCTCCTTTCAGCGCTTTTATTGGGTTCGGCGTCCATAAACACCACACGCATCAAAGTGGATGAACAGTCCGAAGCACTGGAGAATGCGATAACGGAACGGGACGAGGCCAAACGCACGGTCACCCAAATGATAGGGAAACGGCGTTCCTCTCTTGGAGATATCACCATACAACAAGCGAAACAAACAATCGAAAAACAAAATGCGTCGGAAGAGGAGAATCTCCAGAAGGCTTCCTCAACCTATCAAACTGCCCACGATGCGGCGGAAAAGGCGAAAAGCGCCCTCTCCACGGAAGAGGAACACCTTTCGGCCTTCCGGCAGGAAGCTGAGAAATCGCGGAACCAGTTCATGGCGGACTTGCTTGCCCAAGGCATTGACGGCGAAACAGCCTTCGAAGCGAAGCTCCTGAACAAAACGGAGGAACAACGCATCACCGAAATCAAAAATACCATCACCGCGTCGCAAACCCGGCTGAAGACGCTCAAGGATACCTATGCGCAAGAACCCGACGTACAGGAACCCGAGCGTTCGGAAGAAGAAGTCAAAAAAGTACTCAACGAACGAAACCAATCGTCGCAAGAAAGCAACAAGAAAATCGGCGCCTGCCAAAATGACATCGCCAACGATGACTCAAACCGGAAAAAATACCATACACAGCAGGAAAAGATCGCCAACCAGGAGGCCATCACCAACGATTGGAGCGCACTCAACACGATGATCGGTTCCGCAGACGGCAAGAAGTTCCGTGATTATGCCCAAGCCATCACCTTCCGCAAATTGCTTCTCAAAACCAATGAGGAACTCTCCTTGCTCAGTGACCGGTACTTTCTTGCTGATGATGCGGACAAACCGTTGGAGTTTTATGTCCTTGACGGCTGGCAGGCGAATGCGAAACGCCCCGCACGAAGCCTTTCCGGTGGCGAATCCTTCATTGTCAGTCTTGCATTGGCCTTGGGACTTTCCTCCATGAATGCGGGAAAGGTCAAAATCGATTCGTTGTTCCTTGATGAAGGTTTCGGGACTCTGAATCCACAGGAAATCGAGCCGATCATCTCTTCGCTGACCCGTCTGGAGGAAGGCGGAAAAACCATCGGCATTATCAGCCATGTGCCGATCCTGCAGGACTATATCCCAGCCCGCATCGAAGCCGTCAGGAACAGCAACGGAAAAAGCACACTCCAAGGTTGTGGTGTTTCCAACTGACGAAAACGAAGGTATATTGGAAGCAGGAGGCATCCAATGGGAAGAGTCTGGGCGTATCTTGGGGAGAATCTTGATTCCATCAGCGACAAAGACAAAGAAATGTTGGTCAACCTCCGCAAAAGCGGAAAGTTCACCCGAAAAGAGATCATTTCCTTCAACAAATCGCTTGTGGCGCAACAGTATGACGAAGAACTGCTGAATTGTGCGGTTGACATGCACAAGACCGATGCAAGAAAGACGGTCAAAGAATGGTATGCTTATCTGGAAAATCCGGATACAACAGGAGTTACTATACCCTTCTGAGGTTTTGGTATAGTTTTTTTTGACAAAATAGTTTATTTTGTCTTTTATGATCATCAATACCAATTTAGTCGGTGCGGACAATGTGATGAGGATGCGATTCACCACCTACACCTATGAGACCGATCCTCACTACCAAGCCCGCGTTTCCTTTTATTTCGGCGTCGTGCAGGATATCGCGGCAGTCCATGCCGCTTGCCGTCACCTTTCCATACCGGAATTACGCAAACAAGGAAAAACTTGGGTGATCCTCAGGACAAAAATGCGTGTTTTCCGCTACACCACCTGGCCAGAGGATCTGCTCGCAGAGACTTGGGCGCAGGAGCCGGCCGGGCTGCATATGCCCAGAGGCGTGCGCGCATATGACGAGCAACATCAGTTGCTGTTCGAAGCGATGACCCAATGGGCGGTGCTCGACATCGATCATGGTTTCAGACCGGTACGCCCCATGGACATCACCACTGCGATGAAAGTCCCCTTCGCAACGGATAAGGAACATGCGATGGATGGGAATTTGGGCAGGCGCCCTTCCTATGACAATTCCCTAGTCCGGGATGTCGCCACCTATGAACCAGCCATACATCTTCTGGACACTGACGGAAACCGCCATGTGAACAATGTCTCCTACATCACATGGGTCTTGGACAGCTTCCCTCCCGATTTCAGGAACACCTACAAAGTCAGCATGATTGACTCTTCTTGGCTGAGGCAGACATTCCTCGGAGATCACGTCACCGTGTACACGGGAAGCACGCAAGAGAATCCATTTTCTGAGGAAACCCCCTCGTTTGCCCATAAAATCGTACGGATGGAAGCTGATGGATCCGCCTCGGTCGTCTGGGAAGGGGAAACCACTTGGGAAAAACGGGAAAAGCTGGCAAAAGCAAGTCCGTACAGCCTATAACGACGGGAATTTCCTGAGTGTCGGATCTTTTCCGAGCAACAAGCCGATGGACTCGTTGGCCATCGTGTTGAGGATACGTTTCTCGTTGGCGCTGAAATAGCAGTACCAACATTGTTCATCCTTTTTGTAGCGGACATCACAACTGGTGATATACCTGCTTGCCCAGCCCTTCTGGGGTGTGGTGAGGATGACAGGGTTTGGTTCGAGGGCTCTGAATGTGGTTCCGTCCTGTGAAAGGAACAGCACCAAGGCACTTCTGGTCTTTCCTTGTGCCCTGTCCCAAGCGAAACAACAATTGAAGGCGGCGAATCCATCATCCGTCTGCACGATTTTCACCGAACCGGTCGCCATATTCCGGTAGCGGTCATCCGCTTCGGGACGGAACAGGATGGTCGGTCCGGTATAGGGTCCTTCCAGTTTCGCCGAAGTCGCCGTCGCGAAATACCGGCTAGCCTTCTGTCGTGAATCCTGAAGAACGAGATGGGACGCACCGAAATACAATCGATAGCCTTGAGAGGTTTTGAAGAGCTCAGGACGAGAAATCTTTGCCTTATCCAGGCCATCTTTGGCAAACGGAACATGTGTGGCGTCAAGAAGGATCTTGGGCTCGCTGAACAGAATCAAATCAGTGGAAGAACGCATCTCGATGCGGCTTGTCTCGATCTTCCGCGTTTCTTTGGTACGGCGGCTGAAGCGTTGCAACAGTTTGTCATGCTTCTCATACAACAAGTACCAAACACCGCTTTCATAATAAATAAACGGCGAATGGGCCCGGAATTCAATCATTTTCAACGGCGCCCAACTAATCCCGTTTTCACTGGTGAAGTGTTCCAATCCGACCCACGTATGGGCAAAGAGGTGCCATTTGCCGTCAGGAGACTGGTCAGGGAAAAGAAAGCAAGGATCACATAACCGGGTCATGTACCAACGGCTTTGGATCATTGCTTCGTCACTGAAGGGGTACCATGACAGTTTTCCGAACTGGGAAAGCAACACAGGCTCGTTCATGATTCCTCATTGCGTGGTTTCTTTGGCCGACGATTGAAAAGCGGCGCCATCTTGCTTTCCAAGTCGAACTTGCGGCTCAGCGCCTTGACGATGACCGAATACAACCAGAAACTGCCACCGATGCTCACGATGAACGCCAAGGAAAGCCAAAGGGGCACCAAATTGCTGTTTGGATCGACAAACTTGGCGATCAAGACAAAGCAGATGAGGAACAACACCAACATCAAGAGCAGATTGAGTATGGTTGCCAGGACCATGAACCAGACGGTATTTGATTTCTTTGACATGTTTTTCATCCTTTATTGATGCAGAGTAGCCGATTTGTCAGGAAACAACAATGTCAACGCAAGAAGGATGGCGCTGACGACCAACGATGCATCGGCAATGTTCCAAGTGGGCCAGAATTCCATTCCGAACAAACCGTACACCCGATTGGCCATGAAGTCCACCACTCGGAAATGGCGGAAGATGCGGTCTGCCAGATTTCCCATACCGCCGCCAAGGAACAGCGCAAGAATCCAGCGCTGTTTTTCACTTACCGGTTGCTTCGGGGAGAACATCGCCCACACCACCACCACAAGCAGGACGAGCGGCAAGAAGATGAAGCCCAGCAATTTGACCACCAAAGGCAGGTTTGTGCCCAAGCTGAAAGCGATGGCTGTGTTCCTCACGTGCCAGATTTCCAGAAAATCGCCAAACAGTTTGTAGCCAATGGTGTTCTCCGGGATATGGGCGACGACCCACGCCTTGGAAAGCTGGTCACACAGAAGAATGATTGCCGTCAGGATCAAGGGTTTGTATCGTTTCATCGCATGCATTATAGCCCGGTCGGGTCGTCCAGGAACAGTGTCTTGACACCAAACTTTTCCGATACCAGCTTGGCTACAGCCTGCACCCCGAACACTTCGCTTTGGTAGTGCCCACCACCAATCATCGTGATGCCGGCTTCAACACAAGCGGAGAATTGTTCATGTGCGGCCGCTCCGGTCACAAAACAATCCAAGCCCAAGGCGATGGCGCCGGAAAGATCATCACTACCTGCTCCGCTGACGAACCCCACCGTATGGATATCACCTTTTCCATACGGCAGGATGACGGCATGGCAGAACCCCAGACGCTGGCAAATCTCCTCCGCATCCAACGCTTTTTCGCTTCTCCCCCAACAGCCCAATTCCACACCTTTGTATGGTGCGAACGGCGTGATGCCGGATAACCCAAGAAGAGCAGCCATTCTGGCGTTATTCCCCACTTCGGGGTGGGCATCCAGCGGTAGATGGCAGACAAAAAGATCAAGATTGGCGTCAAGAAGTGTCTTGATCCGCTCGTAATGCGTCCCAGTGACGGCAATCGGCTCTCCCCAGAACAATCCATGGTGGGTGAAAAGCATATCCGCACCGGCTTTGGCAGCCATGCGGAAAGTGGAAAGACTTGCGTCAACAGCAAAGGCCATTGTGACGATTTCCTTGTCCGCTGGTGCTCCGACAATGAGTCCGTTGGTTGATCTGTCGATGGCGGAAAACCGGTCGATCGCCAGATAGGTAGTCAGGAATTGGGTCAATTGTGAACGTTTCATACGGAAAATGATACCCTCCATCTTCCCGCATGGGAAGACATCACTGCGGAAAAAGATTTTCCCCAAAACTCTCCCGACGCATATTGATCCTTCAGATCGCCCGTTTCCGCTATCAGGTCATGGCTTTCGGGTATGAAACGACTTTCAGTAGTCCGTCTTCATGGTATGGCAGGCCTTGACGAACTCTTTTGCGGTTCTCGTCAGATACTTTTTGTTGTGCCATACGATGAAATTCTCCCGCATGAAGGCCTCATCATCCACTTTCTTCGCCACCACGTGCCCCATATCGAGGTCATAGCGGACAAGATGTTCCGGGAGGATTGAGATACCTAACCCGCCCATCACAGCCTTCACCAAAGCTTGGGTACTCGCGCTCGTCCACATCGGTTCCACCTGTAACCCGTGGATGCCGAACACCTGGTCGACATATGTGCGTCCTGCGCTTCCCTCCTCCCTCAACAGCAACGGATAATGCCCGAGATCTTCTACCTTCACGCTTTCCGCACGTAGGAGCGGGTGCCCCGGCGGGACGATCAGGACGAGCCGGTCCGTGAGGAGCCTCTCAGCGTGGAAGTTCTCCGCAGGGACGCTTCCCTCGATCAGTGCGAGGTCTATGTCGTTCGCCAGCAGGAGATGCTGGATTTTCCCTCCATTCGAAATCGTCACCTGTATGTTGAAATCCGGATGCGTCTTCCGAAAATCGGAAACAAGTCGGGGAAGGACATAGTTACCGAGCGTGATGCTCGCTCCCACCCTGAGAATGCCGTACTGATCCCAACTCCTGAATTCTTTTTCCAAGGAATCCACTGAATCGATAATATGAACCGCATGTTCGTAGAATGCTTTGCAACACTCAGTGGCATAAATCCGTTGGTTTATGCGTTCAAAAAGCCTCACTCCATAATACGACTCTATCTCTTTCACAGCCCTTGTTACGGCCGGTTGCGTCATGTTCAACCTTTCGGCAGCCCTGGTGATGTTCATTTCCTGATAGACTGACACGAACACTTCAATATTCCTCAAGGTCATCATTACCTCCTTGGTTGATGCCTTTTTAGGCATTAACTTTATAAAATAATAGCATTTTACACATTATCAGCTCAATGCTACCTTGTCATCTGAGATTCGGAGGCACGGAAAATATGGAAGAAAACAAACCTGCAAAACTCTTGCAGTTGTTCTTCTCGATGCTGTACATCAGCGCTTTCACCTTCGGAGGCGGATTCGTAATCGTCAGCCTCATGAAGAAAAAGTTCGTCGACGAACTCGGCTGGATTGACGAAAAGGAAATGCTTGACATGGCGGCGCTGGCACAGGCCTCACCGGGGGCGATAGCGGTCAATGCTTCAATCCTGGTGGGAAGAAAGGTCGGGGGACGAGCTGGTGCCGCTGTCGCGGTGATGGGGACGATCATCCCACCCATGGTGATCATCATCGCGATTTCGTTCTGTTACAAAGCGTTCTCGGCCAATCCCTACGTCGCGGCGACGCTGAAGGGGATGCAGGCGGGTGTTGCGGCAGTCATCTTCGATGTCGTCTGTGACCTTGGCGGCAAAATCGTCGCGGAACATGATGCGCTCCACATCCTTCTGATGGGCGCCGCATTCGCCGCGTCCTGTTTCTTCAAGATCAATGTAGCGTCGATCATCCTCGTCGCAATCTGCATCGGGATCCTTTCCCAGCTGATTCTCCGTCATGGGGGAAAAAGGAAGTCCGCATGAGTATCCTTTTCCAACTCTTCAGGAGCTTCCTCGAAATCGGGCTGTTCAGCATCGGTGGCGGATATGCCGCAATGCCGCTCATCCAGCAACAGGTCGTCACCGAACATGCCTGGCTCACCATGGGCGAGTTCACGGACCTGATAACGATCGCCGAGATGACCCCGGGGCCGATAGCGGTGAATTCCGCGACATTCGTCGGCATCAGGATTGCCGGAATCCCGGGGGCATGCATCGCAACTTTCGGATGCATACTCCCCTCCCTCATCATCGTCTCCTTGCTTTCCGCATTCTATGCGAAATACCGGGACATCTCGACCATGCAAAGCATTCTCGCATGCCTGAGACCCGTCATCGTCGCCCTGATCGCGTCTGCCGGAATCTCAATCATGAAACTCGTGCTGTTCGGAGATGCGCCACCTGCCCTTTCCGGCATGAACTGCAGAGGACTTGCGCTGAGTCTCATAGGCTTTCTCGTTCTCAGAATCAGGAAGTGGAACACGATACTGGTGATGACGCTTTGCGGAGTGGCATCCCTGCTGATCTATATCATCTAGGAGGAAACACAATGAAAGATTATATCGCAAAAGCCGGGATCAGAAGGCATGTGCTGTATGGGGATGATGGAACCGAGGCTGCGTGCATCAGGAAAGAGAACGGAGGCTATGGGATCTACAGGCCGGAGAAATCAAAAGTCTGCACAGTGCAGTACGATGGCAAGTCATCCATCAACGCCATATATGATGATGGCGAAAAGAGAAGCGTCCTGGTGAGTTTCTCGGCGGACAAAGGCATTGTGAGACCACCAATGGCACATGAAGCGGACTACAGCAAAGGGCTGGAGAGAATTTCGTTGATCCAAGAGAAAGACAGGAGCTTCACCGTGAAGACCGGTGGCAGGAATACAGGAAAAATCACGGGAATCCTCTCAAGGAAGACGCATATCGTCCTCAACGACGACATCGACAGCGCGGATGTGGCGTTCATCCTCGCGCTTTCGCTGATAATGGAATCCACGGACGATGTGATCGTGGTATGACAGTCGCCAACAACCTGGCAACGAATGGCACACATTCGGCTCAAGACGCTTCACATCCTACATAAGATACCAAAACATGTGCGCGTTTCCGGAAGGGGGAACAGTCGTGACGATTTCTTTATTTGTTGGTATAGTTTGTGGCATGTCATTGCGTGATTTCACTGTCCATGAACTTTCCTACGAGGAAGCCACGTTCGAATTCAATCCTTCCGTGGTGAAGGAATGCAGAAATTTGTCATACGATGGGACGATCATCGGACAACCAAGGGCGATGCGTGCCTTGGCGATGGCATTGTCCATCCAGCAAAACGGCTACAATGTCTATGTCAGCGGTGACAACGGGAGCGGAAGGCTTACGGCAGTGCGCCGTATGGCAGAGAGGTTCCGTCAGGATACCGGCATGCTGAGGGACATCCTGTATACGTTCAACTTCCAACAGCCCGACAGCCCTGATATCCTGATGCTTCCCATCGGACAAGGACTCGGGTTTGCCGATGGAATGGACGCCTTTGTCGGGCAACTGAAAAGCGACAAGGAGAAAGCACTCACTCTGCTCTCCGGCCTCGAGCGAACCTACACCGACCAAACATGTGCGCTTTTCTTCACCCATGTGCGCGCCGACATCCAACGGGGTGGCTATGATCCCGAGAAATACAAGGTGAAACTGTTGGTGAACCACAAAGGGGACACCAAACGGCCTTTCATTGTGGAGACCCATCCCACCTTCACCAATCTGTTCGGTTCCGTGGACAAAGAGTACCGATTCGCCCATCTCGCGCTTCATGCCGGTTCCCTGTTGCGTGCAAGCGGGGGGTTCATCGTACTGGATGCGGGGCAACTGACCGAAGAAAAAGGATTGTGGGATGCGCTGAAACGATATCTGTGCGCCATTGAGGATAGCAAGAATCCCATAGGAGAACTCCAAAGTCCGCCGGTACGTCCGGCCATCGCATCATTGCCGCTGAAGGTCATCATGATCGGAGACGAAGATACGTATGATAGTCTCTCGGAAAAAGATGACCTGTTCTTGTCGCTGTTCAAAGTCTCAGCCCAATTCGATTACTCCATGGAGGCGAACAGCCACAATATTCTGGAGACCGTGACCTTGCTGGATCATTTCACAAATGACAACCACCTCTTGCCTTTGACGGACGACGGGGCAGCCCAACTTCTCCGCTACAGCGCATGGTTCGCGGAGATGCGGGATGAACTGACCACCCAGTTCTCCCAACTGAAAGATGTATTGGTGGAGGCCGATTATTGGGCGAGACAGGAACACCGGGATGCCATCAACCGCGAGATGATCCTCAAGGCGAATGATGAACGCACGTTCTTTTCCGGCATCTCTGAAGAACGCATCAACAAAGACATCATCACCGGGGAACTGGTCATCAACCTTGCCGGGTACAAAGTGGGGATGGTCAACGGCCTCGCCGTCATGGACAGGGGTTCAAGTTCGTTCGGGACACCGACCGTCATCAGCGCTACCGTCGCACCGGGAAATGAGGGCATCGTCAACATCGAGCATGAAGCGGGACTTTCCGGCGAGATTCATGACAAAGGCCTTTTGATCCTCCAAGGGTATCTTCGCAAGCATTACGCGCATGGTTTCCCCCTTTCCATCTACGCCGGCATCGCCTTCGAGCAGAATTATTCGGAAATCGATGGAGACAGCGCCTCCTCAAGCGAACTGTATGCGCTCCTGTCAGCCATCGGCGATCTTCCGGTACGCCAAGATATCGCGGTGACCGGCTCGGTCAACCAGATGGGAAGCCTGCAACCGGTAGGAGGCATCAACGAGAAGATCGAAGGCTTCTTCAAAACCTGCAAAGCCACCGGTCTGACCGGACACCAAGCTGTGGTCATCCCCTACCAGAACATCCGCAACCTGATCCTCCCCTATGAAGTATTGGAGGCGATCAAGAACAAGCAATTCCACATTTATGTGGCAAAGACCATCGATGAAGGGATGGAAATCCTCACCGATCGTCCGGCGGGAAAGCGCAACGACAAAGGCGCTTTCCCGATGGATACGTTCAACTGGCAGATCGAGAGCCGCCTGAAGAAAATGTATCTAGCCGTACAGACAAAATGAAAGTCCTGTTTCCAGGACTTTCGCATGGTCAATACGCGGCGAACGGATTCTCGTTCCGATACGGGACACCCGCCGGATGGTTGTAGCCTATTTCCTTGAGCCCCAGCATCCGGAACAAGCTGAACAACGCTTTTCCGTAATGGCCGAACGCCACAGCCCCGTGATGGGGGAAATGTCCGTCGATCAAGACATGGCGGTAAAAACGCCCCATTTCCGGTATGGCGAACACGCCGATGCTGCCGAAACTCTGGGTCGGCATGTCAAGCACTTCACCCTCTGCCATGTAGGAGACCAATTCTCCACGGGCATTACCCTGAAGCCTGTACAACGTCACTTTTCCCGGTTTGAGATCCCCTTCGATGGTACCCCGGGTGATATCCGGTTCCCCATTCGGTTCCAAGCTACGTTTCATGATGACTTGATAGCCCATGTGCGGACTGCAAAGCAACGACGAACAGGTATTGCCGCAATGGAAGCCCATAAACAGGTCATGTTGTGTATACGGCAGCTTCTTGCCCTTCAGATACGCTGCAGGAACCGTGTTGTTGATGTCCAGCAACGTCACAGGACCGCCAGAAACACAGGAACCGATGTACTCGGAAAGCGCTCCGTAGATGTCCACTTCGCAACTGACAGGAATGCCTCGTCCCGCCAACCTGCTGTTCACATAGCACGGAACGAATTTGAATTCCGTTTGGAAGGCCGGCCAGCATTTGTTGGCGAAAGCCACAAACTGGCTGGAACCTTTGTGCTCCTCAGCCCAGTCAAGAAGCGTCAATTCATATTGGGCCAAGCGTGGGATGACGCCACTGTATGCATTCTCCCCCAATTCCTTCTCCATGTCTTTCCGCACATCAGCAATCCGAGGATCATCTTTGTGGCGGTTGTAGGCGACCAACAGGTCAAGCTCGCTGTTCTCCTCGATTTCCACCCCAAGGTCATATAACGGCTGGATGGGAGCATTGCAGGCAAGAAAATCCTGCGGCCGCGGTCCGAAGGAAATCACCTTCAGATGTTTCAGACCGTTATACGCCCGTGCGACCGGCAGAAAATCACGGATCATCACGGCAATCTCTTCGGCGGTCCCCACCGGGTACGACGGGATATACACGTTATCCAAAGAACGCAATCCAAGATTATAGGAGCAATTGAGCATCCCGCAGAAAGCGTCGCCTCTCCCATCATGGAGATTTCCGTCCCCTTCAGCTGCGGCGACCACCATTACAGGGCCATCAAATTTCTGCACAAGCAAGGTCTCCGCCGTTTCAGGACCGAAATTTCCAAGAAACAGGACAAGGGCATTGCATTGCTGCGCTTTCATCGCATCAAGTGCGGCCGCAACCTGGGTTTCCTTCTCAATGGTGACGGGACATTCATACAATCCATCCCCAAAAGCCGCACAGACGGCATGTCTGCGTTTCTCGGAAAGGCTTATGGGAAAGCAATCACGCGACACGGCGACGATCGCCGGTTTAACGACCGGAATATTATTCATTGGTCTTGACTCCTTTTTTCGTTAACGTACACGTCAATTCTTTTCCCTTTCTTCCTGATTGTCAACACCTTCCTTCAAAAAACTGATTATCCCCCACCTTTTCCCCTCCTCAGCCAGTCTTCTTTCCCTCTTGTCCGCAAGGATGCAGCCTACCCTTTCAGAAAAACCGCATCAATTATTTTCCAAGACTCGGACCCTGTTGCCGATCCATAGTGGTACCATGAAAAAAAACACCATAATCCTCATCGTAGTGTTCTGCTTGCTCTGCGGCTTCACGCTCATCTCCAAACGACCGGAAAAGACCGATCCCGCCACAGTGCCGAATACCCAATTACTCGGAGGCAGCAGATGGAAAAACGAAGGCGGTTCCACCGCACCCATTCTTGAGGAAATCGGCTGGAATGCGGAAGGTTTGTCCATCTCCCAAGACGGGGAGATACTCACCATCACCGCACAAGGACACAGGAACATCCCGTTTCTCATTACGGAAAACGGGGTGCTTTCCCGTAGCGGGAAGGACAGCGGGTTACGCCTCCGATGCGAACAAAAACCATCATATGTACTCTGCCTCACTAGCAAGAACAGCAGAAGAACCGTATATTTTGAACGACTATGAAGAAAAAAACGTTGCTGCTGGTGCCTGATTACTCCATGTTGTCCGATCTTCTTGACGGGAAACTGGATGTAGAAATCATCGGTCTCGACCCGATGGACAGGAATGACGCTTTCTCCCCTTGGGCAACGGTCATACCGTCCTTGAAAGGGGAAGGGAATTTCGGTGGACATGCGGAGGCGTTTCTGGAACACGTTTTCTCCACACTACCGGAAAACAGGGAACTCGGCATCCTCGGCCTCTCATTGGGAGCGCTTTTCGGAGTGTACGCGACGATCAGGAAACCGGTCTTTTCCTTCTGTGCGTCCATATCCGGTTCATTCTGGTATCCTGGCTGGACCGATTGGCTCAGGTGTCAGGACAAAAGCCGAACCGCTTATTTCTTTTGTTCGGGCCAGGATGAAGGACGAGGACGGAAAGATGCCTTGAAAGACAGCAGGAGCGCCACCGATTTCACCAGTTCGTATCTTGGAGGAACCTATGTGACCGACGAAAAAGGCCATATGTCCTATCTGAAGGAACGGACGGAGGAATGCCTTTCGTGGATTCGCAATCGGCTCGTTATGTCCAACTGAACAACAGGATGCCGGTGGCGACAGAAACGTTGAGTGAGCCTTTGGTTCCTGACAAAGGTATGGAAACCCGTCCCAAGCTCTGGTCGCACAGGTCCAACAAAGCGGGGCTGACGCCCATTTCCTCACTCCCTATGACGGCATATCCCTCCTCGGGAAACCGAAAACTCCGTATATCGGTGCCACCGAGCTCCAATGCGAAAACAGGTTTGTCTTGAAGCAATCCCATCAGGCTCTGTTCGTCCATCACCCGATGAGGCACGGTATCAACCGTACCCCGGGAAGTTCTGAGAGAACGCGGATGCGTCACCTCGGCGGTTCCCTCGATGAGGAGAATCTCCTGGATGCCGAAACTGTCGGCCGAACGGAAAATGGAACCGACGTTGAACGGTGAACGGAGCCGGTCAAGGATCAAGGTATGCCGTTTGACGATCCGTTTCGTTTCATCAAGGTTCCCTTTTTGGTCGGTGAAGTCCCAATCGGAAGGTTCCGCACCGAGAGCGGAAAAGAGCAGTTGGGAGAGGTCTTCCAGAACGAAAGCGAGCTCCTTGCCCCGTTTGGAAGGCATCATGACGGATAGTCTATCCAGACGGGAGAGGTCTTTTTCCGTCAAAACGGCACGGAATTTGGGAAGCTGAAAGACGGCTGTCAACGAAGTGATGTAGCCATAATCGACCGCTATTCCCTTCTCAAGGAACATGGCTTGTTCATGCAGGACAATAGCGGTCTTGCGGACACACACCTTGTCCTTCAATCCTTCAAGTTTCCTCAGGGTTATCATCTTCTTCCTTCATGGCTTCACGGGGACAGACAAGTATCGCGAACTCACCTTTGACAGCGGGACGTTGGGCTAAATCCGTGGCAATGGATGTGGCCGTCCCCTTCAGGTATTCTTCATGGATTTTCGTCATCTCGCGCCCGATGACAAGGAGCCGATCAGGCTCGATGCGTGCGATTTCCTCCAAGGTCTTCACCACCCTGAACGGCGATTCGTAGATGACGAACGCCTCATCCCGGGAAAGCAATTCGGAAAGGCGGGTCTTTCTCCTTCCCGCTTTCGGGGAGAGGAAACCTTCGAAAGTGAAGCTTTTGCCGACGAATCCCGCTGCGCTGACCAACGTGGCGAGTGCCGAAGGTCCTGGTATAGGACAGATGGGAAAACCCGCTTCACGCACCGCACTGACCAGACGCGAACCGGGGTCGCTGATGCCAGGCGTCCCTGCATCGCTGACATAGGCCACATTCAAGCCTTGGGAAAGAAGCTCGATGATGCCTTTGGCGCTGTCGATCTCATTATACGCATGGCAGGCGATGAGGCGTTTGTGTATCTCATACCGGGTCAGGAGCAGAGATGTATGCCGGGTATCCTCGCAGGCGATGACATCGACATCCTTCAATGTCTGCACCGCCCTGTAGGTGATGTCTTCCAGATTCCCGATGGGAGTCGCCACCATGAATAATGTCGCGCTCACGTTCCGCTCCTTGCCATCAGTATAGGGATGCAAAGAACTGTTTGCAATCGGAAAAAATACGAGTATACTCATTCCGTGTACGTTTACGAAAGGAGATGACCGGTGACAATCAAGGAAATCGCTGAGAAAAGCGGAATATCCATCGGAACGGTAGACCGAGTCGTCCACCAACGGGAGGGAGTGAGCGAAGAAACCCGCAAACGGGTGCAGGCCATCATCGACCAGGAAGGCTACCGTCCCAACACGTACGCCAGAAACCTCAAGCTGGGCAGACATTACCATCTTGCCATCCTCATCCCCGAGTATGCGACGGAATCGCACTATTGGGATCTCGTCGGTGACGGCATCAACAAAGCGGGAAAAGAGCTGGAAAGTTTCAACGTCACGTTGGATCTTCACCATTTCAGGCGGGAAGACAGAAGCGGTTTTCTGTCGGTATTTCAAGAAATGATGTCCTCACAACCGCAAGGAATCCTGCTCCCTCCTTCTGATTCAGAAGTGATGGAGAAAATCAAGAATCTTGAAGGTCTCCCGCCGATCTGCTTGATCGACTCGGCTTATCCGGGCTTCCCCGCCATCTCCACCATCGCCCAGAACGCTTACGACGGCGGCTACACCGCCGGCAAGATCACACGTCTCCTCACGGGGCTTCCCGGAACCTATGTATGCATGCAAATCCATCCAGAGGCGTACAACAGCAGGCAGAGGGCTTTGGGATTCAGGGCATATCTCGAAAAGGAAGCTGGAAACACGGTTATGGATGTCATCCCTCCTTCAGTGGAGGCGATGCCTGATTTGTTGCGGCAAAAACTCTCCCATAATCCGGACATCAAAGGTTTGTTCGTCACATCCTCCATCACCGGGGAAGTCGCGGCTTTCCTGAAATCGCAGGGGCTGAAACAATCCCTTGTGCTTGTCGGATACGATCTTGTGCCGGAAAACCGGAAAGCGTTGGCTGATGGCTCCATCGACTGCATCATCAGCCAGAGACCGGCTTATCAAGGGTATACCGGTGTGTACCAACTGTACAAACATGTGGTCCTCCAACAGGAGGCCGATGCCAATGTGCACGTACCCATCGATATTTTCTTTAAGGAAAATCTCGTCGATACGATCGACTGAGGAAGGAGACGCATATGGATGCGAAAAACGTGATTCAGGAAGGCAAAGCCATCGTCGGCATAGAGTTCGGTTCAACCCGTATCAAAGCGGTTATGATCGACGAGCACAATATCCCTATCGCTCAAGGTGCCTATGATTGGGAAAACCAATTGGTCGATGGCATCTGGACTTATGATCTTGCCGAAGTGAGGAAAGGTCTGGAAGCATGCTTTGCCGACCTTGTCGCAAACGTGAAGGAAACCTATGGCATCCCTGTGAAAAAACTCAAGGCGTTCGGCATCAGTGCGATGATGCACGGATACCTCGCTTTTGACAAACAAGGAAAGGAACTGGTTCCGTTCCGTACGTGGAGGAACACCATCACGGAAAAGGCGTCTCGGGAATTGGGTGATCTGTTCGGCTTCCCTATCCCGCAACGATGGTCCATAGCACACCTTTACCAAGCGATATTGAATAATGAAGCGCATGTACAAGACATCGCTTACCTTACCACCCTTTCAGGATATGTCCATTTCCTCCTGACGGGAAACAACGTCCTCGGTATTGGCGACGCCTCAGGCATGTTCCCCATCGACAGCGCCACAAACGACTATGACGCGAAAATGCTTTCCCTGTTTGACGACCTTGTCAGCAAACGCCACTTTGCATGGAAACTCAAGAACATTCTTCCCAAGGTGCTTGTCGCAGGCCGGAAGGCGGGAAACCTGAGCACAGAAGGTGCCCTTCTTCTTGATCCTGCCGGAACTTTGGAAGCAGGCATTCCGTTCTGTCCCCCGGAAGGGGATGCCGGAACCGGCATGGTGGCCACCAACAGCGTCGCCCCGCGCACCGGCAATGTGTCGGCGGGAACAAGTGTATTCGCCATGGTGGTCTTGGAACGTCCGCTTTCCAAGAGTTATCCTGACTTGATCGATCTCGTCACCACCCCGGATGGAAAGGCTGTTGCGATGAGCCATGCCAACAACTGCACCGGCGAGTATGACCATTGGATGCATCTCTTTCAGGAAGTGGTGGAGACAGTTTCCGGAGCAAAGCTGAAAAAAAGCATGCTGTATGACACCCTGCTGGCAAAAGCTTTGGAAGGAGACAAGGATTGTGGCGGACTCTTGCCGTACAACTATCTTTCAGGAGAGGCGATGACCGGGCTTTCAGAAGGCAGACCGCTGTTCGTACGCTCCACGAAGAACTCGTTCACGCTCCCCAACTTCATGCGTGCGCAACTTTTCACCGCTTGCGGTGCGCTCCGTATCGGCATGGACATCCTTTTTGATGACGAACATGTACGGCTTGACACCATCAACGGACACGGCGGCTTCTTCAAGACTGCGGAAGTGGGGCAAAGAATCATGGCCAGCGCGCTGCACACCCCTGTTTCCGTGCTGTCCACTGCGGGAGAAGGCGGAGCTTGGGGCATCGCACTCTTAGCGAGTTTCTTGGTCAATGCCGAAGGCAAGAGCCTGCCGGTCTTCCTTCAGGAGAAAGTGTTCGCCAACGCCAAAGCCAGCACCATCACCCCAAGCAAAGAAGATATTGAAGGCTTCAACTCTTTCCTCAAGTCCTACAAAGATGGGTTGCCCGTCCTCAAGGCTGCCGTCAAGCACGTTCGGTAAACGAGGCGACGTCCCTTTGCAGAAGGGAACGCATGCTCTCCGGATAACCAGAGAAATCGGCTTCGGCCAGCGCCGTGCCGATTTTCTCCCGGAGATGCGGTTGCGTCCGGGCGATCATTCCCAGACCTTTGATACATTGTCGAGCCGTTATGGGTTTTTCATCGGATAGATGGGAAAAGTACTTATCGAGAATGGCTTCGATTCTCCCCGTATCATCCCAAGCCACATTGGAAGCGACAAGGAGCAAGCCTTTGTTCCGTACCAGGGAATTGGGCGCATCCATCATTTTGACAAATACCTCAAAGAATGGATATACCTGACACCCTGCAAGGCTCATATCCATCAACTGCCGGAAAGCCTCACAGGATGGTTTCCCTTTTTGGTTTTCCATTATCCGCATCAATGTTTGTACGTCTTCCATACGACAAGCATACTCCAAACACGCTTCATGTGGTATAATTTACAGAACGAGGTAGGACATGTTGAAACAATATATAACGGGTATCCAACACATCGGACTCCCCACCAATGATAGTGACAGAACCAGAAAGTTCTTTGAAAGCCTTGGCTTCAAGGAAGCGTACAGCACGATGAACAATGGGGAAAAGGTCGTGTTTTTCAGGATGGGAAACATCTGCATCGAAACCTATCAGAACGGAAAGGCGGCGATGACCCCAGGCGCATGGGATCACGTGGCATTGGATGTGAAAGACATAGAAAAAACGTATGAAGAAATCCACAAGCTCGGTTACAAGGAATTGGAAAACGGCATCCAATTCCTGCCGTTCTGGGAGCATGGGGTGAAGTTCTTCACCATCATGGGACCAGATGGCGAAAAGGTGGAATTCAGTCAGATGCTGTGACTTCACCCCGGTAGAAAGCGTAAGAAAACAGGCAAATGAGCAACGTGGACAGGGCGATGAGCCCTTCCAGCCCCAACACACCTATTTTGAGCACTCCGAAACGGTACATGGCTGCCAAGCTGTCCACAGCGGCATGAAACAGGATTGCCAGTGGATACATCCACAACGTTCCTTTCTTCCTGACGGACAGGAACACCAATACACTCAAGGCGATGTGCAGACAGATGGCGGCGATCCGTTCTTCCCCGCCCATCAGCAAAAGTCCCGCGCTTTGCGTGGATATTGCCTGTACGCTTTTGTACAACGTATCGTTTACCGTCTTCCCCGAATTGACCAGAAAAGAAGCGATGAGCGTGATGGACAAAGGAAGCCCTGCGATCAAGATGGACTCGATGCCGCCGTGCCCGATGCCATACATGATTGCGTCCTGTTTGCGGGTATGTTTTTTCAAAAGAAAGCGGAAACCGACAAAACGTCCGGTTTCTTCGAAGATTCCTGCGGCGAAGGAAGCATAGAGGATGAACGCCCAAGGCTTCTTGACGATGGAACTTTTCAGTACCACCGAATGAAGAAGTTGCTCCAATCCCATGGCGAACACCAGAAAGATCAAAGCCCCTACCACGGCATCAATCCATGCTCCATTTGCCTTCTTATGCCAGACCAACAACAGCAACACCGGCAGTCCTATGGATACAATGGCGCTCAAGCATAATGCAATGATCGATTCAGGACGTATCATGCCATTCATTGTGACAATCTCCCTTCCGTTTCCGGCTTTGCGTTCATGTTCCATGATTTCAGTTTCCAGACGCCATCCTCCCACAAGAGAAGCACAACAGCTGTATTGGGCAGCTGCATCAACGAACGAGGCAGGTCAAGATGCAATGCGTACAGCATCATGGAGAATATAGGGCCTTCGCTGGTCACCACAGCCACACGCCGCCCGTTCTGTCCTTCCAACAATCGCATGAAGGAAGAAATGCGTTCATCCAACTGGGTTTTGTCTTCGCCTCCATAGCTCCGATAGTCAAGTTTTTTCCGGTTTTGTTTGTAATTCTCTCCCAGCTCGCATTCACAGTCTTCCACCCTTTTCCCCTCAAGTGAACCCACATCAATTTCTCGAAGATACGGACTGTAAATGACGGGAACTCCACGTTTGTCCAGCCCTGCCAGACAGGTTGTCTCTCTGGTACGCTCAAGGTCACTGCTGTACACCATATCAAACGATACGTCCTTCAGCAGCTTTCCCACCAGAGTCGCCTGTTTTCTCCCGGTCTCCGAAAGCGGTATGGGTGCCCACCCGCTATGGGTATGCGTCGCATTCGATGCTGTCTGTCCGTGTCTGATTACCAAAACTTCCATCACGTTCCTTCTTTCCCGCATTTTATCAGAGGGCCCCATACATGGCCAGAGGAAAACTCACTTTTTGATGGCGCCGGACAGGGTTCCTTTGAAAAAATACTTCTGCATGAAAGGATATACCGCAAGAATGGGGATGACCGTCAAAAAAACCGTTGCCGCATTGAACACATCCTGACTGAGGTTGGTCATGCTTCCGTAATTTCCCGAGAAGTCAATGATGTTGGTATGCTTCACCATGTCATACAGAAACAGCGTGATCGGTTTGAGATCCGAGGGATTTCCTGCCGTTCTTGCGGTGGCCTGTCTTGGCGCGGAGGCGCTTGTTGTGGGGGAAAACGGATATCGGGGGGAACATGCGATCCGCTCATGAGAGGGGTATTTCACGCACATAGACAAAACCCCTTCAGCGACACTACCCGTCACCGAAGGGGTGAATTACAGACCTGACACTTCGCTTCGTCGCCCATTGTTCGGAAGAACAGTTTCATTTCAATGAGCATACGCATCCCAAAGATGAAGTCCCTTCCACACCAAGGTCGCATCACCTCTTCAACAATCTGTCCAGGTCATCCTTCACATTCGTCGTCGGTGCAATGCCGTATTGCTTGACAAGAAAGTCCAGCACCGCAGGCGAGACAAACGCAGGCAACGAGGGTCCGAGTACGATGTTCTTGATGCCAAGATACAACAGAGTCAACAAGATGCAGACGGCCTTCTGCTCATACCAAGACAGTACGAACGAGAGAGGCAACTCGTTGACGGAGCAGCCGAACGCCTGCGACAGAGCCACGGCTACCTGTATCGCGCCATAGGCATCATTGCATTGGCCCATGTCCATGATCCTTGGCAAACCTCCGATCGTTCCGAGGTCGAGATCGTTGAAACGGTATTTGCCACAAGCCAAAGTCAAGATAATGGAATCCTTAGGTGTCGCTTTCACAAAATCAGTGTAGTAGTTCCGTCCCGGCTTCGCCCCGTCGCAACCGCCGACAAGGAAGAAGTGGGATATCTTTCCTTCCTTGACCAACTTGACCACATCCGCCGCATGGGAGAGTATCGCGGCGTGTCCGAAACCGGTCATCACCGAGCCTCCTCCGTTGATGCCTGTCATCGCATGATCCTCTTTGTAGCCACCGAGCTGAAGTGCTTTCCCGATAACCGGCGTGAAGTCCTTCTTCTCATCGATGTGCGTCATGCCGGGATACTCCACCACTTCGGTGGTGAACACACGGTCGCTGTAGCTGGGACGTGGAGGCATCAGGCAGTTGGTGGTGAACAGCACAGGAGCGGGCACACCATCGAATTCCTTCTGCTGGTTCTGCCAAGCGGTACCGAAGTTCCCTTTCAGCTGGGGATGCTTCTTCAGCAAAGGATAGCCATGTGCGGGAAGCATTTCCCCATGGGTGTAGATGTTGATGCCTTTGCCGTCAGTCTGCTCAAGCAGGAGTTGGAGATCTTTCAAATCATGTCCGGAAACAATGATGAACGGACCTTTCCCGATAGTCAGCGGTACGGACACCGGCTTGGGATCGCCATACGTCATGGTGTTGGCCTTGTCCAAGAGTTCCATGCACTTCAAGTTGACTTCTCCTGTCTTCAGCACCAGCGGCAGCAGACGTTCTCCCGTCCAGTTGGAACCGAGGGCATACAAAGCCTCATGGAAGAAGGAAGTCACTTCCTCATCCGCATATCCGAGCATCATGGCATGGTAGGCGTATGCCGCCATCCCTTTGATGCCAAAGAGGATCAAAGACTTCATGCTACGGATGTCCTCATCCCCGGCATCCCATATGTCATGCATGTCATAGTCGTTGTATCCGTGTTGGTGGGCACGCGCAATCATGGAGGTGATGTCTTTCGGATCAAAATCGACGTTGGTGATGGTGGCGAACAAGCCTTCGATAACGAGCTTGTCGGCGCTTCTGTCGCCCGCGATGCCGATCAAAGCGCCAAGCAGTTGATCCTGCAGGTTGGCGACTTCAGCGCTCTTCCCGCACACTCCCGCTTTTCCTGTGCAACCTTTGCACATTGCGGTCTGCTCACATTGGAAACAAAACATTTCGTTCATTCGGACCCTCCTTGTCATTGGGGAAACACGACGGTGAGAAGCATCTTGAACGCTTCCACCGCATATACCGCATGGGGAATCGTCGCAGGCATGACGATGCTCTCCCCCGCTTTCACTTCAAAAGGCTTTCCACCGACGGTGAAACGCCCCACACCTTCCAACACCAAAACCATGGCGTCTCCTTCGCTGTCATGCGTTCCGATCTCTTCTCCTTGAGCGAAGGCGAACAGCGTGATGCTGACAGCATCATTCTGGGCCAGAGTCTTTGAAACCACCTGTCCTTTCTGGGCGGACACCTGGTCTTTCAGGACCATCACTTCAGCGTGTTCGATGTTCTTGATCATTCCACCACCTCGATCGCTCCGACCGGGCAGCCTTCCAAAGCTTCCTGCGCTTGGGTTTCATTGGTGTCTATGTCCTTGGCGACCGCCTTACCTTCGGAATTGAGTGAGAAAACCGACGGACAAGTGCCTTCGCACAAGCCGCAACCGATGCAAGTGTCATTTACGTGATATTTCATGCTATTCCTCCTATTCCTGTTTTTTCCCGTCAATAGTGATGGTCACCACACGGACAGGGATGTGTTTTCCTGAATTCTCCAACGCTTTCTCAGCCGCGTATTCCAACCCACCGCAGCAAGGCACTTCCATCCTGAGAACAGTCAGGCTCCTGATGTCGTTCTGCGAAAGGATCGCCTGGAGTTTCTCCGTATAGTCTCCGTCATCGAGTTTCGGACAGCCGATCACCGTGATGTGTCCTTTGATGAACTCCTGATGGAACGCCCCATAGGCATATGCCGTGCAATCGGCGGCGACAAGCAGGTCGGCACCTTGGAAATACGGAGCCTTGACCGGCACCAGTTTGATCTGCACGGGCCATTGGCGCAGTTGGGATTCCGCCAAGACCGTTTCCTTTGATCGCTCCGGTTTCATGGTGTGGAGCTGTTCTCCGGGACAACCAAAGCCATGGCAACCGGATACCGCCGCCTTATGCCTGGCGACAGCCTCTTTGTCATAGGGAACGGTTTCCTTCTCGGCGAAAGTGATGGCGCCCTGCGGACATTCGGGCAGGCAATCCCCCATACCATCACAATAATCGTCGCGGAGCAGCTTCGCCTTACCGTCCACGATGCCGATGGCTCCTTCATGGCAAGCATGTGCGCAAAGGCCGCAACCGTTGCACTTTCCTTCATCAATCGTGATGATCTGTCGTTTCATCGTCTTTTCTCCTGATACAATGCCAGCTTATCAGGGAAGGAACCGTTTGTATGTTGTAATTACAACAATTTATGGAGTAGCATGCAATCATGAACATCCAAACACCATTGTTTGAAGGTATCGATGCGGATGATATCCCATCCATGTTTTCCTGTCTCGGGGCAAAAACGAAAAGCTATCAAAAAGACGAGACCATTTGGCACAGCGGAATGGCGATTCATGAAATCGCCGTCGTTGCGGAAGGCATCGTGTGCATCAAAGCGTTCGACATCTGGGGCAAAGAAGGAATCATCGGAATGGCAGGTGAAGGGGATCTGTTTGGAGAAGCGTATGCCTGTACAGGAGAACCTCTCAGGGTAGATGTGGTCGCCTCTTCCGATTGTTCTGTCCTGTTTCTCGAGCTTGGGAAGATATCCCAACCGTGTGGCAAAGCCTGTGTTTTCCATTCCCGCCTGATCGCCAACCTGTTGTCCATCATGGCGGCAAAGAACCTCATGTTGAACAGGAAGATCAAAGACATCTCTCCGAGAACCATCAAAGAACGCGTCCTTTCCTATCTTGAACGGGAAGCGGAACGCCAAGGATCACCTTCTTTCGCCATCCCATTCAGCAGACAACAATTGGCGGATTACCTCTGTGTGGACCGCAGCGCGCTCTCCGCCACACTCTCAAGTCTGGAAAAAGAAGGAATCATCTACTGCAACAGGAACAGTTTTGTGATCAAAGGCCGCTCATAGGTCGATACCCAGCCATTTGCCGCTATGATAGCGGGTGAAAGTCAGGATAAACCGCATGAACTGGTCGGCAAGAATGCCCAACCACGCACCCAAGAGGCCCGCCTGCAACGGATAGACAAACAACCATCCGCAGAACGGCCTGATGAATGTCACCGATACCAATGAGATAAGGGCTACAGCTTTGGTATCTCCCGCACCGCGCAGGCAACCGGAGAAGATCACTTGGGATATCTGCAACACGACAATGACGGCGATGACCCGCATGATGGAAGTCCCGTAATCCAGGATGACGGGATCGTTTGAGAACAATTTGAAGATATCTCGCCCCAACGTGATGAAAAAGACCGCCAGCGTCAGCGAGAACATCATGCCGACCCGTTGGCAGATCCTGCCGTAAATCCTCGCCATGTCAGGACGCTTCTCCCCCAAGCTCTGACCGACCAACGATACTGCGGCGATGGATAGTCCGTTCCCCAGGGAAAAAGAGAGGGAGATCACATTCATGCCGACTTGGTGCGCGGCGAAGGCGACCGTCCCAAGATGCGCCACGATGATGGCGTACACCATGAATCCGACACGAAGGAACATCTGTTCCATCAAAGAAGCGGAACCAACCTTCCACATGCTCTGCAAAGAGAATTTGTCGATTCTTCTCTGACCTTTTGCGCCAGAAAAGAGATACAAAAAACCATCCTTGTGGAGAATGGACGCTACAGACATGAACAAGGCGACGACTGTCCCGGTGACGGTCGCGATGGCATCCCCTTTCACCCCCAAGGCGGGGAATCCGAAATGGCCTTCGATCAAACAATAGTTGAGGATCAGATTGATGGCGTTCGAGGTGATGTTTGTCCTCATGGCGATCATGGTGTTCCCCGCACCGCGTTGCGCCGCGTTGATCACCAACGAAAACACATTGAATGCCATTCCTCCCACAACAATGCGGAAGTATTCCACCGCATATGGGTGGGTGTCCGGTTGGCTTCCCGCGAAGCGAAGAAATTGGTCAGCAAACTTGACGCCGAGTGTGGAGATGACAATGACCAGACAGGCGGCAAACACCAACGAAAACTGCAAAATCTTGTTGGCGGAATCCCGGTTCCCTTGCCCTTTTCTCCGGGCGACCAATGCGGAAAGCGCGACATTCAAAGCGAAAAACGGCACCAAAGTGACGAATTTCGGTTGCCCGCAGAGTCCGACTGCCGCAATCGCATACGCACCGAGACCGGAAACCATGACGGTGTCGATGAAAGAGACCAAAGAAACCAGAAACTGCTCGACAATGGCTGGCCACGCCATTTTCATGGTGTGGCGGACAAGAAAACCCATCGGAGGGACTTCACCTCGTTCGGGGATGGAACCAAGCATGGATTTTTTGGAAAACAGTATGTCAACAAGCATCAAGGACTATCCTTGGATGAAGGATACACCATTTCCCTATGGCCATCCATACCAAATCATTGGTAAATTTCACCATTCTTATTGGCAAAGAAAACCAAAACGCAAAATCCCGTCTGTATTTTCACGTTTTTAGAACTTGGCACGGCAGTTGCATTACTGAGAATGTACGAAAAAAAGCAATTCATCGGAGGAACACGATATGAGTAATGTATTCAAGAGAATGGGTGACATCATGAGCGCGAACATCAACAGCGCGTTGGACAAATGGGAAGATCCTGAGAAAATGATCAACATGATGATCAAGGATTTGGAGGACACGTTGGACAAGGCACGTGCGTCGCTTGCCGAACACAAAGCCGAAAAGACCACCCTGTTCAGGCAAAAGGTGGAATTCGCAGCTGCGGTAAGCCGTTGGGAAGAACGGGCGAAAATGGCGGTCAACCAAAAACGTGATGATCTTGCCCGTGAGGCTTTGGTGGAGAAACGCAGTGCCGGGGAACGGATGAACCGCACCGATCATCAACTGTCCACATTGGATGAAATCATCGCGAAAGAAGAAGCCCAGGTCGCCGAAATCCACGACAAACTGGAAGAAGTGAAAAGCAAACAGGCTGAACTGGTCGAAAGAGCCCAAAGCGTCAAGGAAAAACGCGATGCCGAACGGGTATTGCGCAAGACGGCTTCCAGCGACTTGATGCGGCATTTCAATGAGTTGGAAGCGAAAATCGAGAGAATGGAAGCGGAAGCCGACATGACCAACTACAACGGGAAAAACGTCTCCACCGAAGATACCTTTGCCAAAATGGAGCATGACAGCGCCATTGAAGCCGAATTGAAAGCACTGAAGGAGAAAAATGATGAACCGGCAAAATGACTGCCGCACGGAACATGACGAAGTGCTTCTTCTTGGAGTATTCCATTCCCTTTCCCGCCGTCTTGGCGTAAACGTTTGGATACTCCGTGTGGTGGCCTTCCTCATCGCCTGCAAGATAGGGTTTGTCCCTGCCGGGGTTCTCTATCTGCTTGCCGCGATTCTGGTGCCAGCTGTTTGAGACATTGCGGGAACCTGACAGGAAATCGGGTTCCCGTTGCCTTATAGTTCCGGGGCAGAAAGCCCTTTGTGGCATTGGTAGCCGACAGGATGGTTTCGGGATGTTTCCGGAACGACGGATTTCAAAGACCAAAACGGATCGCCGCTCGAACGTACATATCCATCCAGGAGACACCGCATCCTTTTCACTGCTTCGGGGTTGTCTTGTGCGGCATTGTGCATCTCATAAGGATCCCGAACCAAATCATAATACTCTTCAAACCCATCCTCCAGATAGCGGATGTATTTTGCCTCTTCCGTCCTGATCATCCGAGACGGGGAAACCGTGAACCCCCATTCGGTATGCCATTGGCTTGTCGCGAATGCTCTCGGGATGGGTTTGAGGTTCCTGAGGTTTTCCGACAAATCCAGACCGTCATATTCCGGAGGGACAGGAATGCCGCACAAGCCAAGGATAGTGGGCGCGATATCCAGACTTTCCATCAACCCGGGAAGGACTCCACAGGGGATGCCTGGTCCACAAGCAAAAAACGGCACACCAACGCATTCCTCATAGAGATTGACCTGTTTGGTGACTTGCCCTCTGGCCGTGATATTGTCCCCATGGTCGGAAGTGAACAGCACCATGGTCTCGCCACCGTGTCCGCTGGCGTCCAATGCCCCAAGCACATCTTGGATATACCAGTCGGCAAGCTCCAGGTAATAGTTGTAAGCGGCCAGGTACCAACGGAACGAAGTATCCGTCCACCCCACCGTCTGCGATTGGCGCACGTGGCTGCAACAGATGTATTGGACGGATCGTGAACGGTTATTGATGTCATCAAAACGGTAATTCGGCGGGAGTTGGGGAAGCGACCCTCCAGGAGGGTCGTCATGGATCCCTTTGTTTTTTCCGACCCAACCGCATATGTTGTGCGGATTGATGAAATCCACAATCATGCACAGCGGTTTCTCCCATTGGTACGAACGCAGAAACTCCACAGCGCGTCTATGGGTATATGCGTCAGCATAGGTGTCCATATTGTATGGGAAACGGGGATCGGCGTCAGGTATGGTCTCCTGCGCTTCCGCATCGCAGGCAAATCCTGCCAATGCGCCGGCATCATGTTTCTTGCCGAAATGCACAGGATGATATCCATAGGCCTTAAGCTGGTTTCCTAATGTCGGGAATGAGGGGGGAATGGTCGGAACAGGCCATCGTTTTCCATTGGAAAGCACCTCTGTCTTATGAGGATAAACCCCAGACCACATACTGGCACGCGAGGGTTGGCAAAGGGGAAACTGGCAGAAGCAACCCTGTGCCCTCACCCCATGATCCCGTATACGGTCAATCGCCGGGGTATGGGCGTCTTTGCCCAAAGCACGGGCGCTGAGTTGGTCGGTGACAATGACAAGAATATTCGGACAATCCATCACCAACAGGACTCCCAGCCACCGGCAAGCCTTCGCAAAGCCTCCACATAGTAATAATCCCCCCACAGGTTGCATTCATCGACACCCCGGTCCCTCACCGTATTGTATGGACTCTTCTTCGCATACGTCCCATGGAGCAGTTGTCCATTGGAAAAAGCAGGATCTTTGACGGCGCATTCTTTCCACAAAACCCGGGTGAGGCGTTCTGCAGTTTGGGAAAGGTACGTTTTCCACCGCTGGCCTTCTCCATGTTCCGCCATCTCAAGCATGCCGCAAACCACAATAGCCAACGCAGACGAGTCACGCGGTTCGGCGGAACCGTCGGTGAAATCGAAATCCCAGTAGGGAATGATGGAAGGAGGCAAATGGTCGAGGAAAAACGACAAAGTGCGTTCGAACACCTCCATCGACCGGTCATCATGCAGGTACCGGTAGGCGACGGCTGAGCCATATACACCCCAAGCTTGCCCCCGTGCCCATGCGGAACCGTCCCGATATCCTTGGGCTGTCCTGCCATAAACAGGTTTGCCTGTCTGGGGATCGAAGAAATAGGTATGATAGGTGGAATTATCCGCACGGAGCACACACGCAAGCGCCGTATGCAGGTGGCGTCTGGCAATGTCCTCATAACGGGGTTCGCCGGTTTCACGGCTTGCCCAAAACAACAACGGCAGGTTCAACAGACAATCGATGATCAAACGGTAGTTACCGGCTTCCCCCATCGGTCCCCATGCTTGGATGAACTGCCCCCGTTCCTGGAAACGGGAAACCAAGTTGTCCGCGGCCAACAAGGAGGCCTTGCGGGCGTCTTTGTCCCCGCAAAGTTGGTAGAATGCGACGCAAGAGGGCGAATACAAGAATCCCATATCATGATGCTCAACATCCACTTTTCGGACGATACGATCCAGAAATGATGGTATGTGGGCTTTCGCGGCATCAAAAAAACAGGATTCATGGGACAGTTCATACGCCAGGTTCAATTCTCCGACCCAGAAACCTGTCGTCCATTCGACATTTTCGCTCTTTGCGTAAAACCCGTGTTCGCTGTGGGTGTACTTGCAGGCCTCGAAGAAACCGGGCAAACAGCTCCGGCTTTGGCGCAATGCGTCCTCCACAGCCTCTTCCCGTTCAGCAAAGAGTGGCAGATACGTGAAATCCTTCATAGTACTCCTCATGGTGCTTCCATTCTGAATGGATCCTGTATGCGTTTCGCATATTCCCTTATCAATTCCCGGTACATCCGTTCCTGTTCTTGCGTCGGCGAAACAGGGTGCATCTGGAACGGATCTTCCTTCTCATCATAGAAATGGATCTGTTCCTCCATCCCCGGTCGTATCCCACGATCAACAACAAACAGATATCGCTTGTCCCTGACCGCCCTCCAGCCATATGCCTTTTGATCCAGGCCTCGGGCACGATACGCCGCGACAAGATCCGGCATTCCGGGATTCATGCAATGGTAGACCAACGTCCGCTCTTCCCTGTCTCCACCCGCCAATTCCCCAGCATGACTGACCCCCTCCATGGCAGGAGGGATTTCCAAACCGAGCAGCTGCAACAGCGTCGGTGCGTGATCCTCACTGGCGAACAGGCAATCGGAAATTCCTTTCCCCAAGCGAGGGACATGGATGATCAACGGTATTCTGGACGCTTCATCGTACCAAGTGTTTTTCCCGTACAGACCTTGGGAACCCATCATGTCCCCATGATCTGAGGAAAGGACAATAATGGTGGACTTCCGCAAATGGTTCTTGTCCAGAAAGTCCAAAATCCTGCCGAATTCCCTGTCCAAAGCGCTGACCGCTCCAAAATATCCGCACCGAGCTTTCCGATATACGGGATCTGTCTTCCAAGATTGCGGTACGTTTTCCCGCATCGGCATGTCTTCATATTGTTTTTGGAATGCGGCTTCCGTAGTGTCATACGGAGGGTGTGGCGGATTCCAAGAAAGGAACGCCATGAAGGGTTTGTCTTTGGGACGTTGTTCCAGATACTCAAGCAACACATCAGTTTCATGAGTGGGTGACCACATGTCATAGTGAAGCTGTCTGGGGGAGTTTTCCCAATAATGAGGATGAAGATGGTCATCCATGGCGCCATAGGAATGCCAAAACCGGAAACCATGGCGTCCTTTGCCGGGAGGTGTGTACGCATCCCAGCCCTGCGCGCCGGAGACAGGATGTCCGGACAGGTTCAGTTCGCTTTGCGAAAGGTGCCATTTTCCGATGTATGCGGTGTCATAGCCTGCAGCCCAAGCGATGTCCCCGATGGTCACTTCGTCGTCACGAAGGAACGGACTACCGTCAAGCGGCGCTTTGCAATTCGTCCAGAATCCACAGGAAAGCGGATGTCTGCCCGTCAGCAACGCCGCCCGGTGCGGCGAACACAAAGGGTACGTCGACACCGCGTTCCTGCATAGGATGCTTTCTTGTGCGAAGGCATCCATATGGGGGGTGGATACGGCATCCTCCCCCATACAGCCTACTGCCTGTGCCCGCCATTGGTCGGCGAACACATACAGCAGATTCAGGTCAGCGGGATTTGTAGACATCATAGCCCCGTTGGACAATCGCAATGGCTTCATTGATGCCACGATTCTTCAGTTCTTGGACAAAGGCAGGGTAATCCTTGTCGAAATCACTCGTTCCGAGAATCCAAGACTGGAATTTCTCATCCACATAGGGACGAATCGACGACATGATCTTCTTGTATGCGGCATCGTCCTGTGGCAGCAGCTTCATATCAAGCCGGCCATCAGCAAACGGCGGTTCATCGGAGAGATACCACTCGGGATGCGATTCATACAATTTTGCGGCATCCTGAGCTACCGGCGCCATGACGGAAATCTCATAATTCGCGTCTTGGTTGCATCCGACGCGATACAAAGCGCCATTCGAACGCAAATACCCAACGGGGGTCAGCGGACTGTTGAGGACAACATCCATGAATTTCTTCGTCCCATCGGCGTCGCGTGTATACGTCTGTCCTTCAATACCCCAATTCAACAAGTCCTGTCCTTCCTTGGTGAAACAATAATCAAACAATTTGATCAACGTCACAGGATCTTTGCAGCGGGTGGAAATACCCCAACCCACACCAGGGAACCGTTCGGTGCGTTCTTTGACCACACCATTCTGGTCTTTTGGCGGCGCGATGGCGATCATGTTCAAGCCAGGAATCTCTTTCTGCAGTTTCTTGTTGTAATCGCCGGCGGAAACCCAGTCATGGGTGAAACCGCCCAAGTTTCCCGTCATCAGGATGTCACGCGCTTTCGGGCCACGAGTAAAGAATTCCGGGTCGACCAAGCCTTCCTTATACCACTGTGCGAAGCCTCTCACCCCTGTGGGGAAATTGGCGCCAAGCGGTTCAAACTCCACCTTGCCGTTCCGCACATAGAATTCCGTGCTGGTATCCCACAGATACAGGTATTCATCCGGCATTTTGTGACCGGCACGATCAAACAAGGGAATCTCATCTTTCTTTCCGTTCCCATTGGGATCCTGATTTCTGAACGCATACAAAACGTCATGCAATTCATTGACGGTGGTCGGCGCCTTGAGGGAGAGTTTGTCCAGCCAGTCGCCACGGATCCACCAGAACTCGGCGAATTTCAGCGTCTGGTTCTTGGGGATGTAGTAGATGTTCCCATCCAATGAATATGCGGTATTGGCGAATTTACGATCATGATCCAGATAGTATTGGATGTGAGGCGCGTTTTTCTTGATCAAATCATTAAGGGCAAGAAGACCTCCATCGCGTCCAAGTTTCTCCAAATCCGTCGCGCTGACGTAACCGATGACATCGGCGAGTTTTCCGGACGAAAGCATCAGGTTGAACGCTTCCTTCTCATTTGAGTTGGATTGGCTGATGATGCTCTTGAAACTGATGTTTGTCCGCTTTGCCATCTCCTGCCAGACAGGCCATTCAGCGTTGAACGGCATGTTGTTGAAATTCAGGAAAATGGTGAATTCGGTGGGTTTTGCCGCAATCGGCAACGTAAAAGAATCGTTGCTTTTGGCTGGTGCGGCGGTTTGCAAGACAGGTGCTGACGGCTCGGTTTTGGTTGGTTGTTCCTGTCCGCCCTGGGCAACGAGCATTGCTGATGCCAGAACCATGACGCACACGATACTCAAGAAACGTTTTTTCATATGGTTATCCTCTCTTTTTCTTTCCCCTATGGGAAGTATTAGCCTTTATTAGCCCCTATGGTCAGGCCTGTCTTGAAATAGTTCTGTACAAACGGGTACGCAACCAACATCGGCACGATGGCGATGATGATGATGGCGTAGATCACCGTGGTAGGTGACCAAGTGGAAGCGCTTGTCACAATCGCGGCTTCCGTTTCATTCGCGACACGGTCGACGATCAACTTTTTCAACAGGACCTGCAAGGGCAGTTTGTTGTCGCTGGTGATCAGGTTCATAGCCCAGAAATAGCCGTTCCAACGGTTCACCGCATAGAACAATCCCACTGTGGCCAAAGCAGGTTTGGACAACGGAAGATAGATTCTTGCGAAAATGGTGAAATTGCTGGCTCCGTCCATAAATGCGGCTTCTTCCATGCTCGAAGGCACCTGCTCGAAGAAACTCTTGAGGATGATCATGTTGTATGTATTGATGGCAAACCCGAACAGGATGGCGGAGCGTGTGTCCAGCAGGTTGAAATCCCGGAAGGTCATATACAACGGGATGATCCCCGCAGAAAACCACATGGTGAACACGGTGAACAACGTGAAGAATTTTCTGGCGACCAATCGTTTCTTTGACAAGGCGTATGCCATGGAAGCGGAAAACGCCATATTCACCAACACGCCGAACACCGTATAGAAGATGGTATTTGCATATGCCGTCCAAATCCCATTTTTGGAGAAGGCCTGCCGATAGCTGTCCAAGGACAAACCGATTGGCCTGAGGATGACGCTTCCGTTTTCCACGAACAAGGGTTTCGACAGTGAAGCGATGAGAACATAGTACAATGGATACAGGCAGACTAATGAGATCAACACTCCGATGATGTTCATCGACCTGTTGAACGTCTTCTCCCCCTTGCTCATGATTTTCGCATTGCCGATAGTTTGATTACCTTTTTCCATGTCATTCCCCTCACCAAAGGCTGTTTTCCGTAAGTTTTTTGCTCAACCAGTTGGCGAAAACCACAAGGACCAAGGCCACGAGGGCCTCAAACAGACCGGCAGCCGTCGCCAGTCCATAATTTCCGTTCTCGATCCCCACCCTGAACGCATAGGTGGAGATCACATCGGCGACGGGATAGGTGGAAGGATTGTATAAAAGCAGGATCGACTCGTAGCCTACCTTCACCATTTTCCCTATGTTCATGACAAACATTGTCACGATGGTGGGAATGATGCAGGGGATGGTCACATGAACGATCCGTTTCCATTTTCCCGCTCCATCAATGATGGCGGCTTCATACAATTCCGGTTCAATGCCCATTAAGGCGGCGATGTAGACGATCGCATTGAAACCTGCGGTCTGCCAAAGCGTCATCAACGTGTAGATCAACCGAAACCACTGGGGCTGCACCATGAAATATATGGATTCCATCCCAAGCCGTTTGCGAAGCAGATTGATGATGCCTGTGGACGGAGAAAGGAAATTGACCACCATGCCGCAAACGACCACTACGGATATGAAATACGGAAGGAACGTCGCGGTCTGCGTGAGTTTGCGGATGTGTTTGTTATGCATTTCCGTCACGGCTATGGCCAGAATGATGGGGAAAGGAAAACAGATCAGCAATTGCCACAGGGCAATCATCAAGGTGTTGGAAACGGTACGGAGGAAATCGGGTCCTCCCATAAAATCCTTGAAGTTTCCCCAACCTACAAACGTGCTTCCTGAAAAGCCGCGGAACACATTATAGTCATAGAATGCGGTGCGCAAACCCACCATCGGTTTGTAACAAAACATCAGATACCAGATGAGTCCGGGAAGCAACAACAGGTACAAATCCCAGTCTTTCCGTATCCGGTGGGCAACCGTTTCCTTTTTCATAGCGCCCTCTCCTTACGCTTTCGTTATCCCTTGGAAAAAAACCGTTGTCTATGAACAGTTTCCCCGAACATCCTCCAAACAGAGCAAACAGAATCCGCAAAAAGGAGTTTTTTCCACAAATTGTGGCATTCGACTTGTTTTTTCCGCCACGTCACATGAAAAAAACGGAAACCATGGTACAATCGCTCTGAGATGCAAGGGCTTTATCAGAAAAAACTTCAGCGGGTTTTCACGTTCATCATGCTGGTGACCAGTCTGCTGGTCATCGGACTGGGGTTCCTGTTGTTCAACCACCTCAAGAAAAACGACCTGCAGACAAAACGCCTCGCCGCGATGTCCCAGACCCAATATATCAACGCAGGGTTCTCCTCCATCACAAAAGCTTTGGAAGATCTCCTTTCCTCTCCGTTGCTGGAAGCTTGGGCAGCAAGCAAAGACGATCCGAATTTCTATTTCAACTCCATCGCACTGTGGGACAAACTCAAAACCGTCACCAGTCCGCTGGGAACGCTGAATTATGAATTTTCTGTCACTTCTGATCGTCTGAACGGGCTTGTACTCACACGAAATGGCACGATAAGTAGGGAATTATACTATCAAGAAGAAACGACGTTGGAGACAGCGCAACAGGATTCCATCAACCATTTCGCCCACACCAGACATGCTTCACCGATGCTCCTCCCGTCCTATAACGCAAAGGGAATGTTACAGGAAATCTACATCGTCACTACGGTGGGATACGCCTCGTACGATCCCATCGCCATCGTAAAAATCATGGTACCGACCTTGTTTCCCACAAACACAGAGATGGAATACGGAATCGGGGACGATGAGGGACAGATTGTCTATGGGTGCAAAAACGAGAAGGTCATGCGGGACATGGACACGCTGAAAAGAAAATTTGACCTGTCCAATTCCTCCTACCTGTTTTCCGACCGGTTGTACGGCCAAATCGAGCCTATCCCCAACACGAACTGGAACCTGTTATTCGCCATACCTTCCCTGTTCGCCGGCATAGGATGGCCTTTCCTGCTCCTCTTGGGCGTACTTTTGATCTCGTTGAGTTCCTTGCTCTTGTCCTTCCATCACACGGCGGAAGTTTTGTACCAGCCGATCAAACAGGTTGTCCTTGAACAGGCTCAGGACGGGAAAGAAGGTTTGTTGGATGAATTCGCCATCATCCAAGAAAATGGGCGGCAAATGCAAAAACTCTCCAAGGAACTTGATGATGCGATGAATGCGCAAATCGCTTTGAAGGCCAGAGAGGAAGCCCTTTCCTTCCTGGGAGGTATCTTTGATGCCCGTTATCAGAACGACCAGAACACCTATTACGTCGCCTGCATCGACCTAGATGACGTGCAGGCTTCATCACCTATCTTGCCGTTCAAAATCGAAGCGGAGGCAAGAACCGATTCATCCCTCACGTTCGTCCGCTATTCCAATACGCTCATCGCCATCATCCTGCAGGAAGGACAGAAGGATGTCGCAGTACAGAAAATCCGTTCATTGATAGGTCCAAGCCAGTTGCAGGCTGCGGTATCGTCTCCCGTAGTCGGGAAAAACGCCATCAGCAAAGCGTTCATCCAAGCCCGATGGATCCTTGAATACCGGCATATGCACCCCTCCTACCAGCTCTTGTTCCCGGAAGATGTCGACACGTTGGATGAGAACAGTTATTACTATCCGCTTTCCTTGGAAAAACAATTCCTGCAAGCCATGGAATTGGGCACCGGTCAAGTGGAAGTCATAATTATGGAAATCAAAGAGGAAAACCTTGTCATCCGCCATCTTTCCGGACCAGCACGCCAAAACCTCACTTATGCCGTCGCTGGAACCATCTGCCGCGCGCTTCAGGATTTGAAATCCACCACATTGGAATTGTATGGCGTCCCGACGGACTGGGCGAGCCTGTATGCCTCGGCAAAAGACCGGGACACATTGGAAACCCTGTTTTCCATTGCAGGCGATATCACCAAGGCGATGAAGGAACGAGGAACGACAAATGACGCGAAGATGCTTTCGCTGATGCGTCATTACATAGAGAAGCATTACAACCAGGATATCATGTTGCAGGATATGGCTGACCAGTTCAACATTACGGCCAAGTATTGCGGAAAGGTCTTTTCCCAATTATCCAACGACACTTTCAAGAACTATCTGAACGAATACCGGGTCAATGTGGCTAAAGAAAGGATCAAAGACAACCCGCAGATCAAAATCAATGACTTGGCCAACGCGGTGGGTTTCAACAGCGCGACCAGTTTCATCCGTGTGTTCAACCGCTATGTAGGCCTGTCGCCAAAGACGTTTGCCGACAACCAAGTGAAGAAGGAATGAAATGAAACCACAATTATGGACGGATTCCCTGATTCGGGTACGGGAAGTACCGAAGGAAACCCTAGCCATGGCTGATGCGTATGTCCAGGGCGACATCATCCATACCGACCACTATGAGATGGAAAAATGCAGGCTTCCTGTCCACTTTGAAAAGGAAATCCCCTGGGAGGTGCCCTTCAACGGAGATATGGAATGGGTTTTCGCACTCTCACGGCATACCATGCTGCGTGCATTGGCTACGGCTTGCGCCGTCACAGGAAACAAGACATACGCTTTTACCTGCTTTTCCATCTGGAACGACTTTCTCGTTCGCCAACCTCATACGCCTTCTCATGAAGCGACGACTTGGCGCAGCTTGGAAGCAGGCTTGCGAATGGAACAATGGATGCGTACTTTGGAACTTTTCGGACTCGCCGGCATCAGCGTTCCTGAGGAACTTGCCAGAAACATCGAGACTTCCATTGACGAACATGCTTCGTACCTGCTTTCCGTCCATACCCCGTTCCATCGCCTGTCCAATTGGGGTGTCATCCAAGATCATGGCCTGCTTCTGGCTGGAATCTGGAGAGGAAAACGCGTTTGGTTTGATGAAGCCGTGCGGCGTCTTTGCGAGGAAGCGGAACTCCAAGTTCTTCCCGATGGAGTGGATTGGGAGCAAAGCCCGCTCTACCATGCGGAAGTACTCCGTTGCCTGTTGGATGCGGTCTTGGTCACCCGTCATGCGGGATATCCGCTCCCCTCGGTTATCGGAGAGACGGCGTATAGGATGGCAAAATCCCTTTCGGTGATGACCTTCGGCGATTCGATGCTGTTTCCCCAAGGTGACAGCGACGTCCTCTCCGTCAAAGACCTCCGCACCGAGGCAGCCATCCTCTTTGACGACGCCTCCTTATTCTGTGGCTTCACCGACGAAACATTCTTGGATTTTCATGAAAGAGAGCTCAAGCCCCAGAAAGCCATAGCCACAACCGCCTGTTCCGTTTATCTGGCGGAAAGCGGATGTTGCCGCATGAGGAAAAACGATCTGGAACTCTTTTTCCACGCCGGCCCGTTGGGCAGCGGCCACGGGCATCTTGATGCAGGGAACATCGATATCGCCTTCAAAGGAAACCTGGTGTTTGTGGATAGCGGCAGATTCACCTACACCCCCACCCCGATACGGGAACACCTGAAAAACCCGACAGCGCACAATGTCCTTTCCACCTTTGCTGATGCCAAAAGTTCGGGAAGTTGGTCGTATCACGCGTTGCTTCAGCCTGTGGGGATGCGCGTGGCCTTTCATGAGGCATGCGACTGTGCCGAGTGCTGGATACGGCATCCTGATGGGACGCTGACACGACGGCGCGTCATGCTGTTTGCCCAATTCCTCGTGGTCTTTGACGATGTGTTCGGGCATTCGGACTCCCTGCTTTCCTGGCATCTTTCGCCTGAGGTGAGTGTGAAAGAGCTGGGAAGCACCTGCCAGTGCGGGCCTCTTGCCCTGACGCTCATGGGGAAAGGGACACAAAGCATCATTCCTGAGGAAACCAGCCAAGAATACAACATGCTGCGCACGAACAGCGTCATCACCCATTCCGTTGGTCCCGAGGGACACATCATCAGCGTGGCAAGCACCATTCCGTTGCAAGCGGAGGAAACGACACTCTCTTTCCTTGGCGATGGATCGCCGCTATCAGCCGAATACGGATATGGCGTGAAGCTCACAATGGGAACGGGTACGGTGGACATCATCAACCGAAGGCAGGAGTGCATCCATCAGGTCGACCTTCTGCACACAGGGGAACTATCGGGTTACGGGAGCCTTCTTTACCGACAAAACGGACACAACCGTGTGGTCTTCACCACATGATCAACTGTTATTCTTCTCCAGTCTGAGCAGTTGTTGTTTTTTGTCCAGGCTTCCTGCATAGCCGACCAGGCTGCCATCAGAGCCGATGACACGGTGACAGGGCACCACAATGGCGATCGGGTTCAGGTTGCAGGCCATCCCCACAGCCCGTTGGGCATCCTTGTCCCCAATTTCTTGGGCTATTTTCGCATAGGTCGTGGTCGTTCCATAAGGAATCCGCTTCAAGACTTCCCATACCGCCATTTCAAAATCCGTGCCTTGTATCTCCAACGGCAAATCGAAGCTTTTCCGCTTGCCGGCAAAATACGCGCATAGTTGCCGGTATGCCTCATCGGTCAAAGGAGTCTGTTCATTGGTGCCGGCAAATACCTGCCTGCCCCAATCGATGACGGTGATTTTCCCGTTGTCCTCCCCAATGGTGAGGTTGAGTTCCTCGTAGTAATGGTAACTGGTGACATTCCTCATCAAAGCGCCTCCTTGTACTTGCGGTATAAGCCACGGAACTGGTCATAAGAAAGACCAAGCGATTCCGCAGCCTTCTTCTGATTCCCTTGCCCTTCCTTCAATGCTTCTTTCACATACAGTATATCAAGCTCTTGTTTCGCTTTTTGATACTCTTCGATGTGTATTGTTTGTTGATTTTCCATTTTTTGTGGTTCTGCGTACGGATTGTTGAAGGGATCGAACTCCAAATGGTCGATGACCTCACCTTCCTGTCTTTTGTACACGGCGCGTTCCACCACATTCTTCAATTCCCTGACATTGCCTGGCCAAGGATAGGTGAGCAACTGTTTCTGGATGGTTTCCGTAAACAATGGGATGTCGTTGCGGCCACACTCCATGGCCATTTTCCCGGCAAAATAGTTGGCGAGCAACAAAATGTCGTTGCCCCGTTCCCGCAACGGAGGAAGAAACAGGACTTCAAAACTCAGACGGTCAAGAAGGTCTTCCTTGAACTTTCCTTCACTGCACAACCGCGGCAAGTCCTGGTTGGTCGCCCCGATGATCCTGACATCACAGGTATGGGTGACTGACGAACCGACACGTTCGAACGTCCCGTATTCGACAACCCTGAGGATTTTCTCCTGCACTTCAAGCGGTATGAGCCCGATCTCGTCAAGGAATAATGTCCCGCCCTCAGCCTCCTCAAAACGGCCTTTGCGGGTCTTCTGCGCTCCGGTAAACGCACCCTGCTCATATCCGAACAGTTCGGTTTCGATCAAGGAAGGGGGCAATGCGGCGCAGTTGATGGTAACCAGATTCTTCTGCCACCTTGGGGAAAGATAATGGAGCCGGCGAGCTGCAACTTCTTTTCCCGTGCCACGCTCACCAACAAGCAAAACGCTCCGGTTGACTTTTGCGACAAGAGAAAGACGTGCCTGGAAATCCAGGAAAACCTCGCTTTCTCCCAATGGACTTTGGATGTTTGTTTCCGCCATGACAGGTGAATTATACCATCACATGGCAAAATATACCAATAGGTTTGTCCTTGAATCACAAAATTCCCTATAAAACAGTTTTGGCACAGTTGTTGCACTATCTTTCTTGAGGAGATATACCATGGGTGTGTTTTCAAGATTTCTTGATATTGTGAACGCCAACATCAACAGCCTGCTTGACCGTGCGGAGGATCCGCAAAAGATGCTTCGCATGATGATCCAGGAAATGGAGGATACGCTCATCGAGATCAAGAGCAATTGCGCGGACAAAATGGCGAACAAGGCTAAAGTCGAACGGCAATATAAAGAAGTCGAGGCTACCGTCACACGGTGGCAGGGACGGGCGGAACTAGCGGTCTCCAAAGGACGTGACGATTTGGCGAAAGAAGCCTTGGTCGAGAAAAAACTGGCTTCATCCCAACTGCAACGGCTTGAGGAAGAAATCGCCAATTACGGCAGTTTGATCAAAGACAGCCAAGATGAGATCGGGCAATTGGAAGTGAAACTGGCGGAAGTGAAGAAAAAATACCAGATACTCTGCGAGAAGGCAAAGCAGGAAGAGCGAGGCAAAACGCAGGAGTCACCGCATCACGATACGATGGACCATTTCAACAGTATGGAAGAGAAAATCGACCGGATGCAGGCGATGAATGCCATGGGCCCGCAAACGCACAAGACTGATACCGAAAAGGCATTCTCCGATCTGGAGAACGAGGATGAAATCGAAGCCCAGCTGAAAGAACTGAAAAAACAGCAGGGCAAATAATCGAAGGCCTTTCCCCCGAACGACAAAGTGAGGTATTTGCCCCGGGGAAATGACGTACACATGAAAAACAACGACCAGCAACGGGAATAGCATTCCAGTCTGTCGTAAAGAAGAGAAGAAGGAATGATCATGACAAAAACAACAAGCAGATGGTATCGGTCCCCCAGAGGGAAGATTTTCGGACTGTGCACAGGTCTTGCCGAATGGCGGGACCTCGATCCCAAGATGGTCAGGCTCATCGTCGCATTGACCGTGTTATTCACCGGTTTTTTCCCTGGTGCCATCATCTACCTGATCCTCTCGCTGATCATCCCGATGCAACCAAACGGTTATTACAAGTGCGACGATCCCTGTGATGACGAACGCAAACGGAAATATGAAGACATGAACCATACCACTGAGACCATGCGCAATGACATGTTCGACAAGGAACGTGACTGGGACAACCGCTTTAATTCGGGGAAATAACATGCTCAAAGACTCCAAAGCGAACAAGATCCTCATGCTGGTCATCCTTATCGCCCTTGCCATCCGTGGCGGTGGTGGTATGCTCCAGAACAAACTGAACAGCAAAGAAGACCAGCATATACCTTTTTCTGACGGAACAGACATCATCATCAACGCAAAAGAGGCTGCGGTCACGTTGCTTACCGACACGGACGAAGAGGATCTTGTTGTTACGTACAAGGGTGGTGACAAGGCGGCTTTTTCTCATAATGACAAACAGGTCTCCATCACGGTTGGAAAACATTCGGTATGGGGAGGAAGAAACGGCTCGCTGTATGTGTCGATTCCCAGCAAACGCACGATAGGAAGCCTTACCATCAAGACGGAAAGCGGTGCCATCGAACTACCCGCACTTTCCTTGCAAGGCGATTTTGAGGCTTCCTCCACCAGCGGACGCATCAATCTGGCCAACATCACCGCAGGCGGACACATCCGTCTTTCCACAACCAGCGGCACGATCAACGCCGCCAACCTCGCCGATGGGGAAAAGGCGGAGATCGAATCAGTCAGCGGACGCATTTCCTTGGATTCCTATCAGGGGAAAGACATGTATCTCCATACCATCAGCGGTTCCATCATGGGTTCCTCTGATATGACAAAAGGCAGCATCCGCATCCATTCCGTCAGCGGCGGCATCGATTTCGACTTGGTGCAGGATATTCCAGACTATTCCCTTTCGATGGAAACCCTTTCCGGCCAGACAGACCTCGCGCCGGCCAGACAAGGTGCCGGTTCCGTGAAAGTCGAACTCAAATCAATCAGCGGACGCACCAAATTCGGCGTAAAATGATGGCGTTTATGGTATAATCCCCAATGAAGGATGTACATATGGAACTGTTGTTGGACACTGCGGATCTGAAAGCCATCGCACAAGGTATTGATGTGTTTCCCATCGTGGGTGTCACCACGAACCCGTCCATTCTGGCCAAAGAAGGTGGCGTTGATTTCTTCGAACATCTCAACAAGATCAAGGGTTTGATCGGCGAGGGACGCAGCCTGCACGTACAGGTGGTCGGTTCTGACGCGCTGACCATGTTTGATGAAGCTGTGAGAATCAGAGAGGTCCTCGGAAAGGAGACCTTCATCAAGGTTCCGGTCGACCACGAAGGTTTGAAGGCCATCCGGATGATGGCGGATGAGGGTTTTCATGTGACTGCGACGGTCATCTACACGGAATTCCAAGGCCTGCTGGCCAGCATGGCCGGGGCGGAATACCTGGCCGTTTATTACAACAGGATCAAAACGCAAGGAGAAGACCCCGATACTGTCGTAAGGAACCTTTCCTCCCCTTCCGTGAAAGCAAAGGTACTGACCGCAAGTTTGAAGACCATTTCCCAACTGACCGCGGCGTACGCTGCGGGTTCCGAAGCTTGCACTGTGGGGTATGAATTGCTTTGCGAAGGACTTGGTTCCTTCCCTATCCAGAAGGCTGTCGAGGATTTCCGTTCAAGCTGGAAATCCATCCATGGTGACAACTCAATCCTTGATCTCTAGGCCTGATCACTTCCGTCGATGATGCGGCGACGCGGCACCCCACGCTGCATCGGTCTCGATATCTTTCCAGCGGTTTTTCAAGCTTGCCTTTTCGCTCCACTGTCAAAAAAATTCTAGAAATTTCTTGAAAAACCGGGTTGTCTCTGGCGGACAATGATGGTATAAAAAGGTGTCGTTTCCCTGTAACGGGAAAGAAGAAACCACATAAGGAGGTCCTCCGTGAAACCGAACAGTCGAAGTTCGAATCTGGATTACCACTTGTGCGCGTCGACACACATCTGATCCATATTCGGCTTCACCCTGAACTATTTTTTTCTACCAGGGGGTAGGCCATGCAAGATTACCAGTATAACAAAGAAGAACTCATTGAAGACGCGGCAAACCATCGGTATGCCATGCTCCGAGAAAAACTCACCCATCTCAATGAAGTGGATGTCGCCGATTTTATCGGCGCGCTTCCTCCTTCGCAGGTGATGATTGTTTTCGGTCTTCTCGAGAAGGAAGTCGCGGCAGATGTGTTCGCAAACCTCCCCATCGAAAACCAACAACAATTGATCAGTTCCCTCGATGACCAGCAACTCTCCACCATCATTGAGGATCTGTCAGTCGATGATGCGGTGGACATGATCGGCGAATTGCCGGCGAACATCGTAAGGAAAGTCCTGCGCAACGCCAAGCCTGAGACAAGGCAACTGATCAACCATTTCCTCAGGTATCCCGATGACAGCGTCGGCTCGATCATGACAAGCGAGTTCGTCGACCTGAAACAGGAATTGACTATCAAGGAAGCCATTGAAAAAATCCGCAAAACCGGCGAGGACAAGGAAACCATCTACACCTGTTATGTCACCGACCAAGAACACCATCTGGAAGGAACGGCTTCCATCAAAGACTTGCTGTTGGCAAAAGATGAAACCCACGTCGGGGAAGTGATGGAAAAGGATGTCATCAGCGTCACGACCACAGATGACCAGGAAACGGCAGCCCAACTTTTCAACAAATATGATTTTGTCGCGCTTCCTGTTGTCGATGCGGAAAACCGGCTGGTAGGCATCGTCACCGTCGACGATGCTGTGGATGTCATGGAAGACGAGGCGACAGAAGACATCGAAAAGATGGCGGCTTTGCAGCCGTCAGAGAAGCCATACATGAAGACAAGCGTCCTCGAATTATCCAAACACCGCATCATGTGGCTCTTGGTGCTGATGATCAGCGGCATGATCACCGGATCCATCTTGGGACGGTTCAAAGACGCCTTCGTCGCCATTCCGCTGCTGGTCACTTTCATTCCGATGCTCACCGACACCGGCGGAAATGCCGGCAGCCAGGCTTCAGCCTTGATCATTCGAGGACTTGCCATCGGGGAACTGGAGCCATCGGACTGGTATAAGATCCTTTGGAAAGAATTGAGAGTCTCGATCATTGTGGGCTCTATTCTTGCCGCGGTCAATTTCGTACGCATCATCCTGACCTACAAAGGAGTGACCAACATGATCGCCTTCACGGTATCCCTGACCATGCTGTGCACCGTCATGCTCGCCAAGATGATCGGTTGCCTCCTGCCTCTGGGTGCAAAAAAAATCCATGTTGATCCGGCCATCATGGCAGCCCCGTTGATCACTACGATTGTTGATGCGATGAGCCTGATCATCTATTTCTCCATCGCAAAAGAGCTTCTCGGAATTTGACGTTGCATATTTGTTGCATAAAAAGTGTAACATATAGTCAATGTTGCAACTTCATGCAATATATGTTGCATAAATTGGAAAATTACCGTATAGTATCGTCAATTTGACGAGGAACCATGCAGCACACCATACTTCTGCTCTCTGATGGAACCTGGTATTCAGGAACCGCTTATGGTCATCAGATCCCCGAGGGTGCGGATGCACCCATCGCGGAAGTCGTTTTCAATACCAGCATGACTGGCTACCAAGAGATTCTCACCGATCCGTCGTACAACGGCCAGATGGTGGTGATGACCTATCCGCAGATCGGCAACTATGGATGCGCATCTCCATTCAGGGAAAGCCCTTCTGTGAAAGCTGCCGCCATGATCGTCCACCAACTGTACCTGGGACCGCTTCCCAAAGACCGCATTTCGCTGGACGAATACCTGAAAACGGAAAAGGTCATGCTCCTCTCCGATGTGGATACACGAAGCCTGACGCTCCACCTGAGGAACCAGGGAAGCCAAAATGGTATGTTGTACGGCTATGACGGGAAACTCACCAAGGATATGAGGGACAAGGCTCTTGAGAAACTTCATGCTTTTCCCTTGATCACGGAACGCAACCTCATTGAAGGCGTCAGTGTCAAAACCATCACCAAAGATCCCGTCTTTGAAGGGGCATGCCCTCCCGCACAGCCAATAGGACGATTCGCCGTAGTGGATTTCGGCATCAAGGAATCCATCATCCGCCAATTGTACCAACGGAACGTGGCAGTGACGCTTCTGCCTTCCACTGCCACCAAAGAAGACATCTTATCCACAAAAGCCAATGCCCTGTTCCTTTCCAATGGACCAGGGGATCCCGCCCTGTTGCAACAGGCGGTCGCCATGGTGAGAAGCCTGATCGGAACCATGCCGGTCCTGGGCATCTGTCTGGGACATCAAATCATCACGTGGGCATTGGGAGGCAGAACGGTGAAGATGAAATTCGGGCACCATGGCGCTAACCATCCGGTGTATGACCATTTGAGCGGGAAAACGTTCGTCACCAGCCAGAACCATGGCTTCATGACCGATCCCGATCATCTTCCCGCCGAAGTGTCCGTGTGGTTTTCCAATGCCAACGATCATTCCATCGAAGGCTTGATCGAGCCTCAAAAGAAAGTCGCCTCGGTGCAATTCCATCCTGAAGCATCCCCCGGACCGCATGACGCCTCGTGGATTTTCGACCGGTTCATCGACATGGGGGTGGCAAAATGAGCAAACGTGAAGACATCCATCGGATTCTCGTGGTGGGAAGCGGCCCGATTGTCATCGGGCAAGCTTGCGAATTTGATTACAGCGGCACCCAGGCGGTCAAAGCATTGAAGGAAGAAGGGTATGAAGTCCTTTTGATCAACCCCAATCCGGCCACGGTGCAGACGACAACAGGATTGGCGGACCACATCTATCTGGAACCTCTGAAACCGGAATATGTCGAAGGTATCTTCCAGCGGGAGCGGCCTGATGCCATCCTCACGACCATGGGTGGACAGACAGGCCTCAATCTTGCCATGGAACTTTCGCAGAAAGGACTTTTGGACAAGTACAATGTACAGGTCATCGGCGCTTCCATCAAAAGCATCGAATTGGCCGAAGACCGGGGCAAATTCAAGCAAGTGGTCAGCTCTTTAGGTTTGGAAAGCCCGAAGAGCGAAGTGGTCCACACCCTGCAGGAAGGTCTCAAGGCGAAACAAGACATAGGATATCCCGTGATCATCCGCCCCAGTTTCACGTTAGGAGGATTCGGTGGTTCCATCGCCCACGACGACGGGGAATTCGCCGAATGCATCGAGCATGCGCTCGAAAGCAGTCCCGTCCATGAAGCACTGGTGGAAGAATCGCTCATCGGTTGGAAAGAATTTGAGATGGAGGTCATGCGCGACCATAAAGACAATGCCATCATTGTCTGTTCCATAGAAAACATCGATCCGATGGGCGTGCATACCGGCGACTCCATCACCATAGCCCCGATCCAGACTCTGGACGACCAAGCGTACCAAACCATGAGGGATGCGTCCATCAATATTCTTCGGGCAGTAGGTGTGGACTGCGGAGGTTCAAACGTCCAGTTCGCCATCAATCCGGATAACGGAAAGATGGTGGTCATCGAGATGAATCCTCGTGTATCCCGCTCTTCCGCCTTGGCCAGCAAGGCTACCGGCTTCCCTATCGCCCGCTGTTCGGCAAAGCTCGCCGTAGGATATACGTTGGATGAAGTACTCAATGAGATCACGGGGCAATCAGTATCCTGTTTCGAACCGGCTTTGGACTACTGCGCCGTCAAAGTACCCCGGTTCGAACTGGAGAAGTTCCCGCTTCCTTACAGTGCGCTCGGCACCCAGATGCGTTCTGTGGGTGAAGCGCTCGCCCTCGGAAGGACGGCGCTCGAGGCATTGAACAAAGCCATACGGGCAAGCGAACGGAAATTCGAAGGTTTGACCGATATGCGGGAAGGAGGCAAGTACAGCGAAGAGGAAATCGACCACATCCTGCACAGCGCCCATCCGCTCAGATTGATGAGTTCATATACGAAAATCGTTGAACAAGGTCCTTCCATTCTTCCGGAATTGTCCAGACTCACCGGTTTCGACCGCTGGTTCCTTTACCAATTGGCAAGGCAGGCAGAGATGGACAAAACACTCAAGACAGTCCCCCTTTCCAAAGAATTGCTGCTTCAGGCGAAAACGTACGGCATGAGCGACAAGAGAATCGCCGCACTCAGTGGGAAAACCGAACAGGAAATCTATGCGATGAGGATGAAGGATGGCGTGAAAGCCATCACCCACCATGTCGACACCTGCGCCGGTGAGTTCCAGGCGTTGACCCCCTACTGCTACACTTCCTACGGAGAAGAGGATGAGACCAAACCTCTGGGGAAAGACGCGGTGATCATCCTGGCCAGCGGGCCGAACAGGATCGGACAAGGTCTGGAGTTCGACACCTGCTGCACGCTCTCCTCTCTGGCCTTCAGAAAACTGGGGTTGAAAACCATCATGGTGAATTCGAATCCCGAAACGGTTTCCACGGATTTCAACATTTCGGACAGGTTGTACATCGAACCGCTTACCGCAGAACATGTGAAGGAAATCATGCGGCTCGAGGGCACGAAAAACGTTGTCGTGCAGTTGGGAGGGCAGACTCCGCTCAACATGGCCGACGATCTTGAAAGCGCCGGAGCGCATATCATCGGAACCGATCTTGACGGTCTTGACCGTGCTGGGGACCGTGAGCGTTTCAGCGAGGTGGTGAAAAAACTCGGATTGAGAAATCCTGCCAACAAAACGGCGCACACCAAGGATGAAATCATACCCAAAGCTCTCGAAGTGGGTTTCCCTGTTCTGTTGAGGCCATCGTTTGTGTTGGGTGGCAGAGGCATGTTCATCGTTGACGATGAATCCGGTCTGAAGGATTTTTTGGACAACAGTGGCATTGAGATCACCAAGAAAGCGCCGGTACTTATCGACCAATTCTTGGAGGATGCGTTCGAATATGACCTGGATGCAGTCAGCGACGGAAAGAGCATCTACATCGGAGGGATCCTCCAGCATATCGAGGCTGCTGGCATCCATTCGGGCGACAGCGCGGCGGTATTCCCTCCGTACAAAGCTATCCCTACGGTTCTTTCGCAGATGCGTGAATGGGCTCTCAAACTTGCCCAGGAACTGCAAGTGAAAGGTTTGATGAACATCCAGTTCGCTTCCAAAGAAGACAAACTGTACATCATCGAGGTGAACCCCCGTGGCTCACGCACCATACCGTTCATCAGCAAAGCGAGTGGTGTGAATCTGGTGGAAGCCGCAGTACGTGTCTGGAATGGCGAGGATCTCGTGAAACAGGGTCTGGTCCATAAGGAAGGGACGTTCAGCGAGGGTCATTGCATCACCGGCTGGGCCATCAAGGAAGCCGTGTTCAGTTTCGACCGTTTTTCCAACGTCGATCCCGCACTCGGTCCCGAAATGCGTTCCACCGGAGAAGCGATCGGCATGGGGCGAACCTTTGGCGAAGCCTATGCGAAAAGCCAAGCCTCGGCGGGAAACAAACTTCCAACTTCGGGTAATGTGGTCATCAGCGTCAACAAAAAAGACAGGCAGACCATCATCCCCATCGCGAAACAACTCCAGAAACTCGGTTTCAGGCTGTTTGCGACACGGGGGACGGCAAGGGATTTGTTTGACGCAGGCATCCTGTGCAATGTGGTTCTGAAAGTCCAGGACGGACATCCGAACATTGTGGACATGATGCATGCCCGACAGGTGGATCTGGTCATCAACACGCCGATGGGCTACCATGCGCGCCGCAGTGATGATGACATCCGCACCGCCGCGATGAGGCTTAAGATACCCTACACCACCACCACTTCCGCAGCAGCGGCTGCAGTGGAGGCCATCGTGTACGAGCAGGAACGCGTCTATACTGTCAGGGAGTTGCCGCAGTAGACCTGTTCATGATTGCTTTTTGCCATACTTGTGGATACACTGTATTCACTTTTAAGAAGGGTATCCAACATGTCAGAAGAAGTATTCATGCAACGTTCCACGAACTGTGGCGCATTGAGGAAAGAAGACAACGGGAAAACCGTCATCCTCAACGGATGGGTATTCCGCGACCGTAACCACGGTGCGCTTTCGTTCATCAACCTCCGGGACCGTTACGGAGTGACCCAGGTAGTCGTCGATGATGACGCCACCGCTGAGTTGCAGGAAACGGCCAGACAGCTCAAGGAAGAGTACTGCATTGCAGTGAAAGGCATCGTCAGGCTTCGCCCGGAAGAAATGGTCAACAAGGATATGCCGACCGGGGAAATCGAAGTGAAAGCCCAACAGATCCAGATACTGTCCAAGTGTGATCCGCTTCCTTTCCGTATCGATGATCCCAACCAAGTGCCCAACGAGGATCTCCGGCTCCAATACCGTTTCCTCGATTTGCGCACACAGGGTATGCAGGATCGCATCAGGCTCCGCCATGAGTTCATCCATTCCATCCGGAATTATCTGTATAATGAAGGATTCTACGAGATCGAAACACCGACGCTGGTAAGGAAAACCCCGGAAGGCGCCCGTGACTTCATCGTCCCGAGCAGACTGTGGCCGGGAAAATTCTATGCCTTGCCGCAAAGCCCCCAGCTGTACAAACAGCTTTTGATGGTGGGAGGCATGGACAAATACTTCCAGATCGCCCGTTGCTACCGTGATGAGGACGCCCGCGGAGACCGTCAACTGGAGTTCACCCAGCTGGACGTCGAGATGAGTTTCGTCAAACGGGACGATGTTCTCCTTTTGATGGAACAACTGTTCGGCCATGTGTTCAAGGAAGTTGTCCATTATGAGCTTCCTGAGCATTTCCGGAGGATCAAATGGTATGATTCGATGAACACCTATGGTTGCGACAAACCCGATCTCCGTTTTGGTCTGGAAATGCACGACATGGATGACTTCGCCGCAAAGACGTCATTCGGGGTGTTCAAGGACATCCTCGCCGCCAAAGGCCATGTGAAAGCACTCTGCGCTCCGAATCCCAAGCGGGTAGACAAGAAAGGTGTGGTCGGCCCGAAGGACAAACCGCTCGACGAATACACCAGAAAGTATATCGACAGTCTTGAGGAAACCGCAAAAACCTATGGAGCCAAAGGGCTCGCTTGGGCGAAAGTCGGTCCGGACGGCACGCTTTCCGGCGGCATCTCCAAATACTTGGTCGGCTTGGAAAAAGAGCTGGTCGAGATGTTCGGAGCCAAGGAAGGCGATGTGATCCTGTTCATCGCACATGAAAACTGGAAGAAGTGCTGCGCAAGCCTCGGAGCCATACGCTCCCGTCTCGGCAAAGAACTCTTCCTGATCCCCCCACACACCTATGAGTTCTGCTGGATCATCGACTTCCCGCTCTTCGAATACAACGATGAGGAAGGCCATTGGGAAGCCGCCCACCATATGTTCAGCATGCCGCAAGCGGAATACATCCCCACATTGGAGAAAGATCCGGGTGCGGTCCTCGGAGATCTGTACGATATGGTCTGCAACGGCTATGAATGCGCAAGCGGTTCCATCCGTATCCATGACATCGATCTGCAGAAGCGGATATTCCGCATCTGCAACTATCCTGATGACAAAGCCCAGGCGGCCTTCGGCTTCCTGCTTGATGCCTTCAAGTTCGGTCCTCCTCCACACGGTGGGATCGCACCGGGCATCGACCGTATGGTGATGATCATCAGCGAACAGAATTCGATTCATGAAGTCATTGCGTTCCCGAAGAACACGGTTGGTGTCTGTTCGATGGATGACTCCCCGTCTCCTGTGGATGATGCTCAGCTCACGATGGACAACATCTCCGTCAGGATGCCGCCGGAAAAAGACAAAAAATAAGCTTTCGCTTGTCCATGAGGGAGTTCCGGAAGGAACTCCCCTTTTTGTTTTCGTACCTCCTGGAAATCGCTAGCCTTCCTGGTGAAAACCCGTTATAGTGAAGGCCATGAGTGTAGAAAAACAAGTTCGTGCTGATTTTGTCCCTGACCATTACCAGTTCAGCACCCCCGCAGGGGATGCCTATGCATACACCTCAACCACGGGGCCTTATGAATATCTGCTTGGCGCACTCAGCGGTTGCCTTTTCATGACATTCAAGGATATCGCGGCGAAAATGCATGTCACCTATGAGCACATCAGCTTCCAGACCCACGGCGTCAAACGAGATGAAGTGCCGACATGGCTGGAAAGCGTGGACATCAAGGTAACGGTGACCGGAGCTTCGGATGCATCGGCTTTCACCAAGGCTTTTGAGATCGCGACCAGATACTGCTCCATCTACAACACGCTCGCCAAGGTCGCGAAGATGGAATGGACGGTAGAGTTTTCCTGATGGAACACCCCGTATCTGATTCCAAATATACTTCTCTGCTGCTTTTCGATGTCTTTCAGGACGCCCTGGCTGACCTGATCGCTTCAGACAAATATCTGTTCACCAGACAGAAAAACAAAAGCGCGCTCTCCCACCGTCTGACGGAACATCTGGAACAAAGACTCCGGCTGAAACTCGCACTGCCTGAAGATGATGCTTCATTATCGTGCCTGATGTTTCCCAAAAACATGGTGTTTGACACCCAAGTCAACAAAGCGGACATCATCTTCCATGACCGTTCGGGAAAAATCCTGATGACCATCATGTTGTACAACGGGTACATCACCGGCAAGCAAGCCAAACAACTCAAAGCCATGCACAACGCACGCCAGCTGACCATGGCCGTCGCATTCCTTCCCGGCAAAACCTATCAGTTGCTCTACAAAGTCAACAGGGAAACCATCGATTACTATCATTATGACAGCACCTTGAAGACATCACGGCTCAGAATGCAGAAAATCCGGGAAGACGACGACAGCGGGCAACTCGTCCTCCTTGCTCCGCATAAAAAGAAAACGACCCCCAAGAAATCCTGAGGGTCGTTCGGTTGTTCACGCTTCTTCGTGCCACGGCGTTCCGTAGTAGCTGTCCAGATACAAGGCCTTGATCTGGCTTATCAGCGGGTAACGTGGGTTGGAACCTGTGCATTGGTCGTCAAACGCCTTCACCGACAATTCATCGACCGCTTCGAGGAATTCCTTCTCGTCGACACCCCATTCCTTGATGGAAGCCGGAATACCCAATTCCTTTTTCAACAATTCGATGCCATCGATCAAAGCCTGTACTTTCTGCTCCATCGTCATACCGGGCTTGGTCACCACATAGGTGGTGTTCTTCTGGTCGTTCACATCCATCGCGATGTAATCGGCCGCTCTTGCGTACCGCGACACCACCGACGGGAACTCGTACTGCGGGAATGCAGCCTGTTTGGTCGGATTGTCATTGGCGTTGAAGCGGATGATGTTGGTCAAAAGCAACGCGTTTGCCATCCCATGGGGTACATGGAAACGGGCTCCGAGTTTGTGGGCCATGGAATGGCACAACCCCAAAAAGGCGTTGGCGAAGGCCATACCCGCCATGGTTGAGGCGGTATGCACCTTTTCCCTGGCCTTGCGGTCGGTGCCATCGGCATAAGCCAGCGGCAGATACTTGAAAATGATGCGGGAAGCTTCCAGCGACAATGCGTTGGTATAGTCGGTGGACATGCTGGACACCAGAGCTTCCAGCGCATGGGTGAGCACATCAACGCCGCAGGAAGCGGTCAGGCCTTTGGGCTGTCCCATTGCGAATTCCGAGTCTATAATGGCCATCGAAGGCGTCAAGGCGTAATCGGCTATGGCCCATTTCATGCCGGTTTTCTCATCAGTGATGATGGCAAACGGCGTGACTTCGGAACCAGTGCCGCTGGTGGTCGGAATGCAGACCAACTTGGCTTTTGTACCCATATCGGGGAAAGCGTAAATCCGTTTCTGGATATCCATGAAACGCAACGCAAGCCCCTCAAACGACACCTCCGGATGTTCATACAGCAGCCACAGGATTTTTGCGGCATCCATCGGGGAACCGCCACCGACCGCGATGAATACGTCCGGATGGAATGCCTCCACCAATTGCAACGCCGTGTTGATCGTCCCCAGCGTGGGGTCTGGTTTCACCTGATGGAACACTTCCGTTTCGATACCCAGCTTCTCCAGCGGTTTGGTCACTTTGTCGATCATCCCGCTGCCGAACAGGAAACTGTCCGTGACGATGAAAGCCCGTTTTTTGCCGGCCAATTCCTGTAAAGCCACAGGCAGACAACCATATTTGAAATATACTTTCGGCGGCAGTTTGAACCACAGCATGTTCTCTCTCCTTGCGGCGACGGTCTTGATGTTCAAAAGGTGTTTCGGTCCGACGTTCTCGGAAACCGAGTTGTTGCCCCAGCTTCCGCAGCCAAGCGTAAGGCTTGGCTCCAGGCGGAAGTTGTAGATGTCTCCGATGGCACCTTGGCTGGCCGGCATGTTGACCAGAACCCTGCTGGTTTTCGCCGCTTTGCCGAATGCTTCGATCTTGTCCTGCTCCTTTTCATCCACATACAACACGCTGGTGTGCCCGAAACCTCCGAGGGCGATCAGGCGGACAGCCATGTCGGTGCCGCCACCGAAGTTGTCGCATTTGTACATGGCGAGCACCGGGGAGAGTTTCTCATGGGCGAACGGTTCGTCCTGTGCGATCCTCGTCACTTCCCCGATCAACACTTTTGTGGTCTTGGGAACGGTGAACCCTGCCACTTCCGCCACTTTCCATGCGGGTTGTCCGACGATGGCGGGACTCACCGTGCCGCGTTTCTGATCGATGATCACCGCACTGAGCTTGGCCAATTCGTCGTTGTTGAGGAAATGAGCGCCTTGCTCTGCGAGTTCTTTCTTCATTTCGTCATACACATCTTTATGGCAGATGATGGATTGTTCGGAAGCGCATACCACACCATTGTCGAAGGTCTTGGACATCAGGATGGATGCCACAGCCATCTTGATGTTCGCGCTCTTGTCCACCAACGCAGGTGTGTTTCCCGCCCCGACTCCGATGGCGGGTTTTCCCGAAGAATAGGCGGCCTTCACCATTCCCGGACCTCCTGTGGCAAGAATCAGGTTGACCAAAGGATGAGTCATGAGGTAATCGGTCTTCTCCATCGACGGTTCTTCGATGAACGCGATGATGTCTTGTGGCGCCCCGGCGGCAACTGCCGCGTCACGTACGACACGTGCGGCGTCACAGGTGCATCTTTTCGCCCTGGGATGTGGGGAAAAAATGATGGCGTTACGGGTCTTCAGAGAAATCAACGACTTGAAGATGGCCGTGGAAGTGGGATTCGTCGTAGGAATGATGCCGCAGATGACCCCTTTGGGTTCAGCGATTTTCTCGATGCCGAACCCCGTATCTTCTTCAATAATCCCACAGGTCTTGTCGTCTTTGTATTTATGAAAGATGTATTCTGCGGCGAAGTGGTTCTTGATGACTTTATCCTCAACGATTCCCATGCCGGTTTCCTCGACAGCTTCTTGAGCCAAGGTGATGCGTGCGTTGTTCGCCGCAATGGCCGCGGCTCTGAAGATGGCGTCCACCTTCTCTTGCGGGAATGATGCGTACATTGTCTGCGCGCGTTTCACTTTCTGGATCAATGCTTCCAGTTCATCCTGTCCTTCGAAGAGTTCTTTCTTGTTTTCAGTTCCCATATGCGGCTCCTTCACTGTCTTTGATATACGATGTTTCAAGGAAAGAATCAAGAGCCATACCTATAATATGTGAATATATTTGAAAATTAAACCACTGCAATAGGCTTATAATGCATTATAATGTGAATACAAGCACTTTTTAAAGATGTATATTTGATTTATTGTGAATATATACAAGATATGCAGGACGGCTTATGAGTATGGTTTCCTCCATGCCCATAAGCGGAGACAGCAGAAATGACGGCTACCAAAAAGAAGCGGATCTTCATGCTTCCGTCTTCCGTAAGACAATGGAAATGAAATTGAGGTATTTCCCTCCTCCCGCCTCCATCGTCCTGCGGTCCCCTACGGCATATTCGTTTTCCTGCCTCAACCAATCGTCCCAGACTTCCTCATTGCTGTCCATTTCTCTGACGGAAAGCACTTCCGCGCCTTTGCAGGCATCCACCATGCGTTTCCAATACGCCACATCGTGGATATAGTCGAGTTGTTCCGCTTTCCATGAGAGCAACAATTCCGGTGGAAGGTTGTCATGGCAATCCCGCTTCATGCCGGGGATAGCTATGTAGATCAAACCTCCCGTCTTGAGGAACGGCAACAACTTGTCATCCAGATAGCGGCTGTCGCGCCCGAAATAGTTATAGGAATCGGTGCTGACGACCGCATCGAAGAAATCATGGGCGAACGGCAGACTTCCGGCATCCGCCTTGACGGGGATGATCCTTCCAGAAGGCACGCCCATGATGTCAAAGAATTTTTGGTTTTCCTCCGGCTCGCTCCAGAGATCGACGGCATATACGGTGAAGCCGTACTCCCTGGCGAGAAACACAGAAGTCAGCCCTTGGCCGCTGCCAAGATCACAAACCACGGAACCTGGGGCAATCCTGTTGCCATCAAGCAGCTCTTCTTCCAACTTGACCGGGTTGGGACCCATGATTTTCTTCAACAATTCCGGAGTATCGTATTTTTTGCTTCGCGGATAATCCATCATGCATCACCTCTTTTGTTCCATAGCGCGCAAAACGCTTCCACATAGTTTTCCCAAAGCGGGATTACAGAAGATTTGTCCTCGGCCGCATCATATCGGGAGTAGAGGAGAAACATCGGGGCGTAGAATGCGAATGCCTTGTTCTGGGCATCCGGTACGTTCCAGGACCGGAACAGATCGGTGACATAACCGAGTGGCCCTGAGACGAGGTACTGCTGGTACAACTTCTCCATTTCCGCATTCTGGTATTGTTCCAAGGTCAGCATCCTCCGAAAACAAGACGGATATTCCTCTTCGGTCCAGTAGCGGAACATGGCTTTTGCAAAAGAAACCATTTGTTCCGGATTCACTGTGCGGTATGCGTCTTCGCCACTTTCCAAAGGTCCTTCCGGAAGTCCGAATTGATGGGCATGTTCGGCGTCGGATTGTTCCATCCTGTGTAGGATGGCTTCAAAGATGGCCTGTTTGTTCGCATAATGTCTGTATAACGCGCCTTTTGTCAGGCCAAGAGTACTTGCGATGTCGCTCACCGAAACGGCTTCATACCCGTTTCGGGCAAACAGGCGCAAGGCGGCAAGCAGTATCTGTTCTTTCGTTTCGTGCATGGAAACCCCTCCTCAAAGTAAACGAACGTTTACAAAAAACACTATAGTAAACGCTCGTTCACTTGTCAAGGGATCAACAGCCTGTCAGTTTTCTGACGACACGCTTCTGGGCATCCTCACACCCATTCCAAGGTTTGTCGAAATTTTCCGTCTTGTACTTCTCCGTCATCCAGACGACTTCGCCTTGAAGGCGTTCGAGATTGGAAAGTTCCACTTCGGTCAGGGCTTGGATGAATTCCTTGCGTTCCTCGGCGGATAGGGCTTCCTTGGAGATGTGCAACAACTTCTGGTAATGAGGGAGGCAGAAGCCTTTCGATTGCTTCAAGGCTTGTTTGAAATCTGGATCCTGCGCAAAGAGGCATGCAGTGGTATAGAGGTACCGCGTCTCCCTGTTCTCGATCTGTTCGCAAATCAGGCAATGTGGTGTCCGGGAAAGGAGCGCTTCATCGAAAATGGCGACCGCTTTGTCGGTTTTCCTTCCCGCTTTCGCTTCCAGCAGGTTTTTCATGGATTTTCCCAATGCGCTTCTGGTCTCGGAAAGATAGGTCTCGGCTATCAAGCCAAGGCCTTGCGGCTTCCCCGCTTCGATCAATTTCCCAAAATGGTGTTGGCAGAATCCGTTTTTGTTCACTTTCACCCGGGTTTCCGGATTCATCACCGAAGGTCCAAGATAGAATCTTACACTGTCGGCTTCCGCCTGCGTTTTGAGATCACAAAGGTAGCATTCGCTTCCTGTTTTGATCGCATCCCACACGGGGATGGTTTCCAATTGGATTTTCATGGATCCTCCAATGCATACAAAAAGGCCCATGGCTATCAACCATGGGCCAGACTGTTCAACGCTTTGCCAACGCTTCAGCCACTTGGGCGATATGCGGAGCTGTGAAACCGAACCGTTCGGTCAGGTAGGCAAGATTACCGACTTCACCGAATTCCTCACCGACATTGACGAAATCCATCTTCACCGGATTGGTCTTCGCCAAGAAGGCTGCGATCTCTTCACCGACGCCGCCGGCATATCTGCCGTTCTCGCAAACCAGCACATGCCCGGTTTTTGCGGCGACTTTGGCGATCAGGTCGGTATCCAGCGGACGAATGGTATGCAGGTCGACCAATGTCGCCTTGATGCCTTTCTCCGCCAACAGTTTCACGGCGCCTTCCGCGACGTTGACCATGACTTCCCCGGTCGCGATGATCGCAAGGTCTCCACCTTCATGCAGCACAATGCCCTTGCCAAGCTGAATCTTCGTGCCGACCGGATAGCGGTGGCTGGAAGTCTTCCTGCCCGTCCTGGTATAGGAAAGCTTGCCGCTTTCATAAATCTGGGCTGTCAACTCATACATGCTCTGTTCGTCGCTCGGATCGATGATGATGGTGCCAGGCACCTGTCTCATCAACGCAATGTCCTCAAACGGCATATGAGTGCCGCCGTTGTATTGGGCGATGACCCCGGGGTCACTGCCGATCAAGTGGATCACTTGGTGGGCATAGGCGACGGAAAGATAGAATTGGTCGAATGTCCTGCGGCTGGCGAAACATCCGAAACTGTGGACGAATGGGACGAATCCCATCGAAGAAAGGCCGGCTCCCACTGCGACCATATTCGCTTCCGCGATGCCGCAATTGAAGAACCGTTCGGGATACAGCTTCTGGAAGCTCTCGCTTCCGATGCAGGAAGACAAGTCAGCGTCAAGGAAGACAATCTCCTTATGGACCGCCGCCAGATCATTGATGGACGCCATCAAGGCATCACGCATAAACGGAATGTCTTTCGTATCTTTCATGCTTTCACCCCTTCTCTCGCATACAGCGCGGCGACCGCTTCCTTCGCCTTCTCTTCATTGAATGCCATGCTGTGGTTCTTCGTGGTGTTCTCACCCGGAATGAACCCATGGGCTTTCTGTGTATCCATGATGATCATATGCGGTCTTCCCTTCTCGGCCTTGGCTTTCTGCACCGCATCATCAAGCTGTCTGAAATCATGACCGTTGATCCTCTGCACATGCCAGCCGAACCCAAGCCAACGGGTATCGATGTTGTCCATGTTGACGATATCCTCGGTCGGCCCGTCCAGTTGCAGACGGTTGAAGTCCGTGAAAGCGATGAGGTTGTCCAGTTTCCACTGTGCGGCAGTCTCCGCCGCTTCCCACACCTCGCCTTCCTGGCTTTCTCCATCACCGACAACGGCGAAAGTGTTTGTGTCCTGGTGTTTGATTTTCTGTCCAAGGGCGATACCAACGGCAGCGCTGATGCCTTGGCCGAGCGAACCGCCGGTGAAATCAATCCCTGGTGTCTTGGTCATATCGCAGTGGGAAGGAAGTTTCGTTCCACCTTGGTTGAGAGTCATCAACATCTCTTCGGGGAAATACCCTTTGCTCGCAAGTGTGGCATATACCGCAGGACCCGCATGCCCTTTGCTGCAGACAAACCGGTCGCGGTCCTCTTTTTTGGGGTTTTTCGGATCAATACGCATCTCATAATAATACAGATAGGTAAGCAGTTCCACGATAGACATGCTCCCGCCGATATGGCCGGAACCGAAATGTCCGATCTCCATGATGGTCAGTTTCCGGATTTCCAGCGCTTGCAATTTGAGTTTCTCTACATCCAACATTCGATTCTCCTCTTTATGTATAGGCACCTTATATAGTGTAGCATACATTGGAAAAAGAATCAGCACAACATTATTTTCACTCAGAAACTAATTAATTCCTGTTGACACCGGTATTATTAATTGCTAATATCAATAATTGTTACTAACAAATATTATCGGAGGTGTTCATGATCGATTTCTGCTCATTGCGGCATCTTCTGCTCGATATCCAGAAACTGGAAGATGCAATTGAAAAGAAATACCATCTGACATTCATGCAGGCATCCGTGCTTTGCGCGCTCGACCATCATTTTGAAGACGGCAAAAGCATTGCCTGCCAGATGGGTATATCGCCTTCGCGCATGACCAGGTTGCTTGACGTGTTGGAAGGAAAAGGATTGGTGATGCGTTCAAGTTCTACCGTTGATCGGAGAAACAATATCGTTACGCTTACGCCGGAAGGTGAGAAATACTTGGCTGTCATCAAGACAACCGACATCCCCATTCCGGCTTATATCAGGGAAATACTCAAAGGAGGAATGGACACATGAACGGAAAAACCTATGTAGTGGTCGGCGGAGTGGCAGGCGGAGCGGGAACCGCGGCAAGGTTGCGCCGGCTGGATGAGACCGCAAGGATCATCATGTATGAGAAGGGACCCTATGTCAGTTTCGCGAACTGCGGGCTTCCTTACTATGCGGGCGGCGTCATCGAGGAACGTCAGCGGCTTCTGGTCACCAAACCGGAAACATTCAGCAATGTCTTCGGAATCGAAGTGCATACCGGCACAGAAGTCCTGTCCATCGACAAAGCGAAAAAAGAAGTGCTCGTCCAAAACCAGGATGGAAGCCAATCACGTCAAGGTTACGATGTGTTGGTCCTCAGCCCCGGCGCGAAACCGTTTGTCCCTTCCCTTCCCGGAGTTGATGACCCCGCAGTCCTGCAGGTAAGGAACATTCCGGATATTGACGCTGTCGTCTCCCGGATGGCCGATGCGAAGAAAGCGGTCGTCGTTGGCGGCGGTTTCATCGGTCTGGAGATGGCGGAAAACCTGGCGGGGAAAGGAATCAACGTGACTTTGGTGGAAGCGGCAGCACAGTGCATGATGCCGCTGGACTATGATATGGCCGTGTATGTCCACCAATCACTCCGAAACCATGGCGTTGAACTCCGGCTTTCCAGCCCGTTGCAGAAAATCGTAAGAAACGGGAAGCATGTCGACGTGGTGCTACCCGGCGAAACCATCACTGATGCCGATCTGGTGATCCTCTCCATAGGAATAACCCCTGATTCCCGCATCGCGAAGGAAGCCGGGCTCTCCGTCGATGCGAAAGGGTACATTCTGGTCAACGGAAATTTCCAGACCAGCGATCCCAATATCTACGCCATCGGGGATGCCATCGCATATCCCTCTCCGTTCACCGGCAAGCCGTGGGCTGTCGCTTTGGCTGGTCCGGCCAACAAAATGGCACGGTTGTGCGCCGATGCCATCGTGCTTGGGAAACCGTCCTCCCCGTATCCTGGTACTTTTGGCACCTCGGTGGCGAAAGTGTTCGATCTTGCCGCGGGAAGCGTCGGACTCAATGCAAGGACTGCGGCAAAGGAAGGTCTGCAGTTTGGTGTGGCTGTCACTCATGCCGCTGATCATGCGTCCTATTATCCCGGTTCCACCCAGATGACCGCAAAAATCGTGTACGAGAAACCGTCAGGCAAATTGCTTGGAGGCCAGGTGGTTGGTTACAACGGAGTGGACAAGCGGATTGACGTCCTTTCCGTCTTGATAGCCCATAACGGGACCGTCGCCGACCTTGCCGCATTCGAGCAAGCCTATGCGCCACCCTTCAACAGCGCGAAGGATATCTTGAACATGCTTGGTTTCATCGCTTCCAACGACTTGATGGGGCTCGATCATCTGATCGATTACCAGAAAGCTGAGGAAATGCTGCATGCAGGAGCGGTCTTGGTTGATGTTCGGACCAAAATGGAATTCTCCCTTGGTTCCATCCCAGGCGCCATCAACTATCCTCATGCGGAATTGCGGAGTCATTTGGATGAACTGCCAAAAGACAGACCAATCATCCTCCTTTGCGCCATTGGGCTCAGGGGGCATATCGCTGGCAGGATCCTTCTGCAAAGGGGATGGAAGGAAGTGTACAACGTGACCGGCGGCTACAAGAGCTGGCATGCGGTGCTTCAGGAGAAAGATGCCGTGACGTTGAAGAATGAGGGTACAAACATGGAAAAGAAACAGGATGTGGTGGTGACTTTGGATGCGTGTGGCCTGCAATGTCCGGGACCAATCGTCTCGTTGAAACAGAAAATGGACACGCTCGCCTCCGGTGACACGCTGGTGGTGAAAGCGACGGATCCTGGTTTCCAAAGCGATGTGCGGTCCTGGTGCTCCATGACGGGAAACAACTTGGAAAGGCTGTCCTGTGACAACGGGGTTTTCACAGCGACCATTGTGAAAGGGGAAAAGAAGGAAGCATGCTCCATTCCGAGCTGCACCAAAGCTGCGACAATCATCGTATTCTCCAATGACTTTGACAAAACCTTGGCCTCGTTTGTCTTGGCCAATGGGGCGGCAGCCTCAGGCAAGCCGGTGACGATGTTCTTTACGTTCTGGGGACTTTCTGTCCTGAGGAAAAAACCGACCCACAAAGTGAAGAAGGATTTCATGGGGAAAATGTTCGGCGCTTTGTTGCCCAAGAACATGGATGATCTTTCGCTCTCCTCCATGAATTTCTGCGGTATGGGTCCGAAAATGATGCGGAGCAGAATGAGAAAAAAGCAGGTGGACCAACTGAGGACGATGTTCGAGACGGCAAAGGCGAATCACGTGCGTTTCATCGCATGCCAGATGTCGATGGATATCATGGGCATCACCAAAGACGAATTGCTTGATGGCGTCGAGGTGGGCGGTGTCGGCACTTACATGGGAGAAGCCAGCAAAGGCGATGTGAACCTGTTCATTTGATTCATGCCTTGTGGACTCAAGGTCATTTCGCTACAATGGCAACCGTTATCCAACATCGATAAGGAGTTGCCATAGTATGCGAATGTCCTCAATGTTTGCCAAAACCTTGCGTGAAGCTCCCAATGGAGCCGACTGCAAGGGATATGAATACCTGCTCAGGGCTGGATTCATCAACCAGATGGGTGCCGGCTTGTTTAATCTGTTGCCGTTCGGGTTCCGCTCCAACACGAAGATTGAGACCATCATCCGTCAGGAGATGGATGCCATTGGAGCCCAAGAAATGCTGATGCCTGTAGTCAATTCAGCCGATATCTGGAAGGAAACCGGCAGGTTCTACAGCATAGACAAGGAAATGAGCCGTTTCAAGGATCGTGTGGGACGTGACATGGTGCTTGCCATGACTCATGAGGAAGCAGTCACGGATGTGGCTGTGGATGAGATCGACTCCTACAAGAAACTGCCGCAACTGGTCTATCAGATCCAGACCAAATGGCGTGATGACCCGAGACCTCGCGCCGGTCTCATCCGTGTCCGTGAGTTCACCATGCTTGATTCCTATTCCTTTGACAAGGATGCGGCGGGCTTGGACAAAGTGTATGCCGAGCATTACAAAGCGTATTTTAGGATTTTCGGCAGATGCGGTTTGCCAGTGGTCGCCGTCGGCGCGGATTCCGGCATGATGGGCGGAAAGATCTCCCATGAGTACATGTACCTCTCCCCCGTCGGGGAAGATACCATCATCATCTGCCCGAAATGCGGTTACACCGCAAACAGGCAGGTCGCTGCCTTCCAGAAAGAGTATACCCCAGAGGCAATGAAGCCGCTGGAAAAGATCAAGACTCCGGAATGCAAGACCATCGACGAACTGTGCGATTTCCTGAAGATTGACAAGAAAAAGACCGCGAAGGCTTTGTTCATGGTCGGCACGTTCATTGATCCCACCAATGGTGCGGAACAGGACAAGTTGATCGTCGGCATCGTCCGTGGCGATATGGAAATCGAAGAGAGCAAGTTGCAGAACGTGGCCAAGTGCAATTCAATGCGCCCCGCCCATGTTGAGGAAATCCTGGCAGGCGGCATGGTGCCCGGTTTTGGTTCCCCGATCGGAGCCAAGGCTGAGGTCATCAAGATCATCGATGACTCGGTCGCCAAGAGCAACAATATGGTCGCTGGTGCGAATGAGGAAGGATACCACCTCCTCAACACCAACTACGGCAGGGATTATGAAGGTACGGTCGCTGATATCGCCAGCGCCGCGGAAGGATATCTCTGCCCCGTCTGTGGAGAGCCTCTCCATTGTTCGAAAGGTGTTGAAGCGGGAAACATCTTCCAGCTCGGTACCCGTTATAGTTCCGCCATGAACCTGTATTTCCAAGATGAAGGTGGCGAACGCAAACCGGTCATCATGGGAAGTTACGGTATCGGCGTAGGACGTCTCCTTGCCTGTCTTGCCGAGGAATACCATGATGACGCTGGTCTGAAGCTCCCCATCACTGTCGCTCCGTACCAAGTGCACTTTGTCAGTTTGGCGAAAGATCCTGAGGTAGGGGAAAAGATTTATGACGAATTGCAGAAGGCAGGCATCGAAGTGCTGTTTGATGACCGGAAGGAATCGGCCGGCGTCAAGTTCAAGGATGCCGATCTGATCGGTTTGCCCATCAGGATCACCATCGGGAACAGAAGCCTGCAGAACGGCAAGGCGGAAGTGAAACTCCGCAACGCTCTGGACACCACCATGGAATTCGATTTGGACAACCTGACCGGTGAAGTCAAAGATTTGATCGCCAAGCTCGAAAAAGACATCACCGACAAGATGGTCGTCAAGGAATGGAAGCACTGAACACCCCACGTTCTTGAGTAAAAACAAAGCCCAGCGCTTTTCCGACGCTGGGCTTCTCTTTTTCCCCCGTACGCAGAACTCTTTTCCAGGCCTCTTTCCTCATCCCGCCGTGCAAAAGCGGAAAGCTTTCCGTCGAGGACCTTTTCCGGAACGAACTTCTTCGCTCCCTTCTGATGCTTCAACCATACAACATTCTGTTCGATGTGCCTATGTACTTTTCATTAATTTCTTTATTTATAATAATTTGAAAATGTCAGATGTACAGGGACAGGTGAGGCAAACCTCTAACATGCAACATATCCCTTCTCACTTCTACCATCTCCCCTCTTCCAACTTCTCACATCAAAAAACCTCATTGCAACGCGCCATTCTCGCTTTCCCGTACAAAGTCGTTTATGTCAATCCTCTTGTTCTGACAATTGTATGTATCTCTTCTTCCCGTTTGTTCTGTCAAAACCAAATTGCCGAGACAAATAAAAACCCATCCCATCGTTTTGCCGACAGAAGGAATCGGCAGTCAGAAAAGGCACATCAGAAAAACAGGTAATAGGTTGCCGATGATTGTGCGCTGCACATCATCCAACAAGTCAATCCGGCATTGACGAACGCTCCAAGCCACATGCTTTCCGTCTGGTTGTAAAACTTCCGGGAAAGCACGGACCATCGCAAAAGCGGACAAAAGAAATTCACCTCATGAATACAGGCTTCCTCAGACAGGATTCGGTATTCTACCCTTCAGGAAAAGCCACAACGGATTACCTCGGCTCTTCTCACCAAAGATTTCCATCAAACAGATGGAGATATCGTTTCTCTTGCTGCTTACGTTTCTTTGTGCACATACAGGCATATATGGCATACAGGATGGTGCCGATGATGTCCAACTTGGCGAAAAGATCGGGATGGCGGGTATAGAAGGTCAAGCCTTCCTTCTGCCCTATTGGCACCTCATAGAGACGCCAGCCTTTGGCAAACGGTTCCATGGGTTCCACCACATCACCCTCAGGAGTGATGAGACAAGTGATGCCGCTGTTGGTGCCTCGTATCAAAGGCCTCCGGTTTTCCACCGCACGGAAGATAGCCAAGGTCATGTGCTGCATTTCCGCGGCTACCGAACCGGACCAACTGTCGTTCGTGAGGTTGACCAGCATATCCGCACCGTTTTGCACAAATCGGGCGTTGAGATCACCGAAAATGTCCTCAAAACAGATGGGAGTGGAAAACTTTACCCCATCATAGGAGAACACCGTCTGCTCTGTTCCCTGTTCCCACCATTTGTAATCGTTCTTCTTCAGGAGCTCATACAGCCTCGGGAATTCCTTCCCGTAGGGGAAATACTCCGTAAAGGGGACAAGATGTTGTTTGCGGTACGTACCGAGAATCTCACCGTTTCCGAACAAGATGACCGTATTGTAGGTTTTCCAGTTCCACGAACCGTCATTCAGGAAAGGAGGAAGATCTTTGTCTTTCACCAATCCTTCTGGATTCCCGGTGACAAGCGGCACCGGCAGGTTTTTCCCGAAATTGACGAAATCCTCGACCAGTGCCGATGTCAGGTAATTGCTGGGGTGCTCGGTATGCCAGGATACCGAAGGCACGAACGCCGTTTCCGACCAGAGGATCATATCCGGTTTGGAAGCCAGAGATTCAAGGCTGGCATCCTTCAAAACCTGGTAGTTCGTCTTGTAGGTCTCATAGCCTCCTTTCCAACTGTCCGCAGAATGCTGCACAGCCGCTATACGCACCACCCTCTGTGGTTCTTTGCGTGAATAATATGCAGAGGTGCATATACCGAAACACAGTTGAAAAGTGAGCAATACAAGATAGATGCGGATGTCTATCTGATACCATTGCAGGTTTTCCCGGTCAGAAACCAATGCGGCAAGCCACGTCTGAGGAATGACCATCATGAAGATGATGCCCCAAATACCCGTGATAGATGCTATTTGTATCAGTATATTGCAGGAATAGATAGCGGAAGCGAGATTCCCGTATGGATACCCTAAGAACCCCAACTGCGTGATGTAAGAAAATGCCACAAACATCATTCCTTGCAGCAAGTACCCCCGTTTCCCACCAACGGCATGCCCAAACTTCAAGACAGGAAACAGGAGCATGTATTGGAAAGCTTTCAACGTCGGAGCTATCAAAATAGCCAATGGATGGAAAGTCTTCAACCAGTAATTGTAGAACAAGTAGAAGGTGAAACCATAGACGGCGCCTTCAAGCCATACGGTTTTCCAGCTCGCCTTGTTGATCACATAAAAGAGAGGTATCAAGGAAACAAATGCCAGTACGCACCACCCTTTGGTACTGAGGAAACTGGGAAACGACAAGGCATAAAAAAATGCGGAAACCAACAGAATTCCGATTTCCCCAAAGCATTTTCCTATCGCATGTTTGAAGCCATGCATACTACCAAAGTAGTCATCTTGGGGAAAAAGGGAAAGAGCCGTGCAAAAAAAAGATACCACAAGGTCTCCCCTGTGGTACCATCGCTTCGATTTCAGATCTTAGTTTGCGCCAAGCTTCTTCAGCTCGTTCACAATGTAAGTCCTCTTCTGGCTTTTTGCATACTCAAGAACGGAATGGCCCTGATAGTCACGGGCGTTGATGTCAGCACCTTTGTTGATCAACTCGGAAACCACACGGGTCTCGGGATTGGAATTGACCGCCATGATGAGCGGGGTCTCGCCAAGATAGTTGCGGGCGTTGAGATCGGCGCCGGCAGCAAGCAAGGCATCAATGATCTTCGGACTGGTGCTTTTGTTCGCAGCCAGATGAAGAGCATTGGAGCGGTACTTCGGCTCCGCTTCCTGAATGTCAGCACCAGCGGCCAGCAGGGCGTTCAACACAGCTACGCTCGGATTATACTGGGAAGCGAGCATGATCGGAGTCATTCCCCATTCGTTTTGCGAATGGATATCCGCACCATCCTTCAACAGAGCCTTGATTTCAGAAGCTTTGGTTGCGGATACTGCCGCTGCCAAGAGCTTTTTATTAAGACTTTCAACACTTTTTGCCATTTGTTTTTCTCCTTGTTAATTCTGTTAGGAATTACAGTTAGTATCTATGAGTATTTCAAAATACTAAAAAAAAGTATAGAGTTTCACACAAAAAATTACCTTTTTAAGAAATTTCACATTTTTGATGTATAACGCAAAAATAATAACAAATTTTTATGTTTTATGGTTTTTATACGAAGGACAAAACTACAAAATATAGAATAGCCATAGAAAAGAATTACCACAAGGTTTTACCGAATTTCTCTTTTTTTGAAGACATTCCTCTTCCGTATTGTCTCATTCTCATCTCTGTCCTTCTGTGGTATACTCCCAACCATGGTGACAAACTCGATCCTTAAAGAAATCCCCAAGGTAGAATTACATGACCACCTTGACGGCGGGCTCAGGGTGCAGACGGTCATTGATCTGGCAAAAGAACAACAGATATCGTTGCCGTGTGATACATCGGAAGAACTTCATGACTGGTTTGTCCGTGGAGGCAAGCAAAAGAACCTCCATTTGTATCTTGATACCTTCGCGGTGACTACAGCAGTCATGCAAACCGCTGACTCCCTGTATCGTGTCGCTTTCGAGGCGGTTGAGGATCTCGCGGCAGAGAACGTCTGCTATGCGGAAATCCGTTTCGCCCCGATGCTGCACCTCACCAAAGGCCTGCAACCTGAGGAAGTCGTTCAGTCTGTCCTTGATGGCCTGATGGCCGGCAGCAAAAAGACCGGGACCAAAACGGGATTGATCCTTTGCGCGATGAGGAACCAAGACCCTGAGATATCCCTGAAAGTCGCTGAACTAGCCGTCGCTTTCAGGGATCGCGGAGTTGTCGGTTTCGATCTCGCCGGCGATGAGATCGGATATCCCCCAAAGAAACATATCAAGGCGTTCCAGTACATCCGGAACCAAAACTTCAACATCACCATCCATGCGGGCGAGGCTTTCGGGGTCGAGTCCATCTGGCAGGCCATCCAACTCTGCGGCGCTCACCGTATCGGACATGGCACACGCTTGGTGGAAGACATGGTGCTGGAAGGCGGACATATCGCCCAGATGGGCTCTCTCTCCCATTTCATGCTGGACCGACGCATCCCCATCGAAGTGTGTCTGACCAGCAATGTAGGCACAGGAGCCACGGAAAGCTATGCGACCCATCCGTTTCCGATCCTCTTCAGGAACAACTTCCGTTGTTTCCTCTGTACGGACAATCCGCTGATGAGCGACACCACCATCACGAAAGAAATGGCTCTCGCGGTGAAATATTATGGCCTTGATTTTGATGACTTGGAGAAACTGACGCTCAACGCGATGAAGAGCGCCTTCATCCACAACGACCAGAAGCTTGTGCTGATCTATGACGTCATCAAGAAACGATATGCGGAACTACGAGCCAAATATCAGATTCAATAACTGTCATGCATTGAGTAGTGAAATACTTTCACCGGGTTGATTTTCAGCCTCACGACACAGTACAGGAAGGCTCCCAGCAACCCAGCCAAGTGGGTCAGGTGAGCCACATTCCCCCCATAGGAGAAGACTTGGCTGTACAGTTCAATTATCGTGTACAGGATGATCATCAAAGGCGCTTTGATGGGGATGAATCCGAAAAGGAAAATCCTTGAACGCGGGTAAAACACCGCAAAAAGCAACATCACCCCATATATCGCGCCGGACGCCCCCACCAGGAAGACATTAATGCCGGCAAGCAAGTAACAGATGAAACTCACTATTCCGGAAAACACTCCGGTGAGAAGATAGAACAAAAGGAATTCGCTGCTTCCCAACTGATTCTCCACAGGGATGCCGAACATGACAAGGGAAAACATGTTCCAGAAAATATGTTCGAAATTGCTGTGGACAAACATATAGGTGACGAATTGCCAAAGCCAACCATCCAGGATGAAAGAGGGGATCATGGCAAGCCGTATCTGGAGGTTTTGGGAAACGGAAGTCATCAAAAAGACAATGACATTGATGATGACCAGTTTGATGGTCACCTGCCAGGAATCATATGGCAAGGTCCGCATCCGGACATTTCTGCGTTGAGGCATCCAATTCATGTTCTAAAGGTATGGATTCCAAGTCAAATGGTCAATCAGGGCAGTTGTGTGCGCAAATATTGCCCACTTTTCCATTTCTACACAGAAAGGGATGTGAATAGAGGCTTGTTTTTGGCGAAAAAGTTGGCACGGTTGTTGCATGATTATAGATGCCAGAACAAAACAACGTTTTTTCATACAACAACCTCCTTTTTCAACCTAAGGTGCCGTCCGACGGACGGCACCTTACTTTTACCCAGAGGTGTGCAAAAGATGCAAATTGTTACTTTTTTGCACAGTACAATTTCTGCGCACGTCCCCTGCAAACGCGTTCTGACGCTTTCTTTCTGCGGTTATGAAAGTTGGCACGCCTCTTGCATGATATATGGCAGAGCAAAGAATTCTGTTTTTTTCAATCAAACCTCCTTTAGAATGTGATTTCTTGGCACCAGCAGCCTCTCTCCCCACCCCACAATGTTTTAGCTGCTGGTGCCTCTTTTTATCCCAATTCATTTTCATGAACAAACTCTTGACTTTTCGGGAAACCTGGCTGATGATTTAGATGCATGGCAGAGATTGGTGGTTCCGTTCAGCTTTTAAGACCATGCGGTTCAAGGATTTCCGATGAAGTTCACAGGAACTTTCGTATCGCCGTTCATCGGAATGTCATGCAGGGAAAGCCAGCTGGATAATGTGTTCCGCTGGCTTTTTTCATGCCTCGAAGAAATACTTTTTGATGGCTTGCGCCACCCCGGCTTCATCACAGGACGCAGTAACATATGAAGCGATCCGCTTGAGTTCTTCTTGGGCATTGGCCACTGCGATGGGAAAACCCGAGGCCTTGAGCATACCCAGATCATTGTCGTAATCCCCGAATGCCATGACTTGGTCGGTTCTGATACCGAGTCGTTTGGCAAGGATGGGGATGACATTGGCTTTATCCGTTCCTTTCGGCGCCGTTTCCACAATGTATGGGGAAGAGAGAAAGATGTCCGCTTGGTCTCCAACCGCATCCTGGAGCGTGGAAACCATCGTATGCACGGCATCGGTATCCAAGGAACGGGGTATCATTTTGTAGAAGGGATGGCCCTCTTTCTCCCATTTGTCAAGAAGTGTGTCGAAATTGCAAAGTGTTCCCTTTTTTCCGGACATTCTCAGTTGATGGTTATACCAATATGCATCATCGCTTTCCATAAACCAATCATCAAGATCGAAAATCAAGGTGGTCATGCCCGCTTTTCTGGTATATCGGAGCATCTTTCTGACCACATCCGTATCCATAGGTTTGTCGTACAACACTTCCTCACCCATCTGGATGAAATTGCCGTTGAAACAACATTTGATGGCCGAAACCCCCAGTTCTTTGATGACAGGCTCGACACTGCCCCGGAAACGTCCGGAGACAATGGCAAACGGGATGTGTTTCTCCTCCACCACTTTTCTGACCCATTTCCGGTTTTCATCGGGCAACTTGAGGTCTTGGGTGACTAAGGTACGGTCCACGTCGGAGCAGATGAGTTTGCAATCAATCATACCGTCCCAAAGTACCATACCTCCCGCCAATACATCAACCCGGAGGTTTCCATGGCACCTGTTTTCCCGTATACTGGAAGCCATGAAAGATATTCGATATGCGATCATAGGGACAGGCAATATCGCAGGCAGCCATGCCCAAGCTGTCAAGTCAACACCAGGAAGCAGTCTTGTCGCTGTCTGTGGGCATCATCCGGTCAATACCAGAGAATTCGCCACCAAATGGCAAATCCATGGGTATGACGACATCGATACCATGGTCAAGGAAGAACAGGTCGACGCGGTCATTGTGGCGACCCCTCATGCTTCACATACCCAGTTGTCGATGATGGCCTTGGAAGCAGGCGCGAACGTATTGTGCGAGAAACCACTGTCCATAACGGTAGAAGATTGCAGCCGATTAATCGAAGTCTCCGAAAAAAACCACAAAGCCCTCGGGGTCATGGGACAACGAAGATGGTTTCCTCCAGCCTTACGCATGCGCAGAGCCATCGATGACGGAAAAATCGGGCGTCCCATGCTCGGCCAAGTCATGGTCCTTGAATGGAGGGATGCCCAATATTACGCTTCCGCACCTTGGCGTGGCAAATGGGCGCAGGAAGGTGGCGGCATTACGGTCAACCAAGCTTCCCACCAACTGGACATGCTCTGTTGGTTTCTCGGTCCCGTCAAGGAAGTGTTCGGTTTTTACACCAACATCAATCACCCCTATATCGAGGTCGAAGACTCATCCGTGGGTAGCGTGAAATTCCAGAGCGGTGCGACGGCAAGCCTGATGCTTTCCAATTCACAGAATCCGGGACTCTACAATACGGTCCACATTTTCGGTGACAACGGCGCATCCATCGGCGTACAGACTGACGGTGGCGCTTCCACATCCATACCCAACTCCGGCGATCCACCCTTCAATGACCTTTGGACGATTCCCGGAGAAGCCGATATGCTCGGAACCTGGAAGCAGGAAGACGCATTGTTCTTTGCGGCGCATCCTGATGCGGCATACTTCCTCGGCCTGCAGATCGCAGACTTTTCCAATGCGATCCGCGAAGGGCGGAAACCGGTCATCAGCGGCGAGGATGGGTTGGAAACCATCAAACTCATTGAAGGCATCTACCAATCCTCACGGACCGGCAAACTGGTAACATACTGAGGTCAACATGCCAAATACAAACAGCAGACGGGACAAGGCGGACAGATACACGCAACAAGCTCACAAGGAAGGATATCCAGCACGGAGTGTCTACAAACTCGAGGAAATCCAGAAAAATTTCCGGCTCATCAAGAAAGGGGACAGCGTACTGGATGTCGGTGCGGCTCCCGGCTCGTGGACGCTTTTCACTTGCAGGGAACTGCTCAAAGGCGAAGGGACTATGGTGAGTGTGGATCTCAATCCCTTATCCATCTCCCCCATCCCTCCCATCGTCACCGCATTTGTCGGTGACGCGTTTTCCAAAGAAATCAGGGAAAAGTTGGTGGAATTGGGTCCCTATGACGCCATCATCAGCGATGCGGCCCCTATGACAACCGGAAACCGTTCCGTGGACACTTCACGCAGTGAATGGTTAGCCGAACAGGTAGTCCTGCTGACCAAAGAACAACTTAAGGTGCATGGAAACATGGTGTTGAAGATTTTCCAAGGCGGCGGACAAGTTGAAGTGATCCGGCAGATGCGGGAAATCTTCACCAAAGTGAAGCCATTCAAACCTCAAGCCTGCAGGGAAGACTCCTTCGAAATCTACATCATCGGTCTGGATAAGAAAGCGTGATCAATCGTCGTCGTGTTTGATGTGCACGTCCAATTGGTCGTACGGTATGTTGATGCCCGCTTTGGACAACGTGTCATACCATTCCCCCTGGAACCTCCAGCGTATAGGCCAGACATCATCCGGTTTGGTCCATGGTCTGACGATGAAATTCACCGAGCTGTCGGCCAGTTCGCTGACCTCCACAGTAGGCGCCGGATTCGGCAGCACCTCAGGATAGGATGCCAGCATTTGCAGCAGGAGTGTCTTGACCAAGGATATGTTCGATCCATATGCGACGGTGACAGTCATATCGACACGTCGCTTGTCCATCGTGGAATAATTCACGATAGGACTGCCCCATACCAGTTTGTTGGACATCGTGATGCGGCGGTTATCCGGAGTGAGCAACGTCACACAAATCATATCCATGTCGGTGACGGTCCCGCTGAAAGAACCGCTGTCGATGTAATCCCCGATCTTGAAGGGTGCGTTGATGACGATCATTACCCCGGAGAGCAGGTTGCCCAAGGTTTCTTGGAATGCCAGCCCCAAGACGACACCGGTCACGCCAAGTCCGGTGAGCACAGGACCCATGTTGATGCCCATATGGTTGAGGAACCACACGACAATGAATATCCATGCGAGAATATCCACCATCTTGCAGATGAAATTGGCCATCAAATTGTTCACACCCTTGCTTTTCGCAAATACCTTTCTCAAAACATAGATGAACCATTTGGTGAGCAACCGCATCACCAGAACCCACAACAAGCCACTGAGCACAGCGGCGATGAACGCCTTCCAGCCCTTACTGGCCCATCCCTCAATATTCTCGGCAAGCAGTTGGAAGAATGACTGCTCCGTCGCTTCAGCATCAAACAGCATCATGACTTTCCCTCATTAAAAAAAACGTAGCATCAGGACATAAAAAAAGCAAGGGAACCGAAATCCCCTTGCCCTCTGATTCACTTCGAAAGCAACGAATGAAGCTTCTTGGTGAAGCCGACCGGATCCTTTGGCATCACCCCTTCGGTGAGCAAAGCCTGGTCAAGCAATACGGAACAGTAGTCGTCAATTGTCGCCTGATCGGTCTCTGCGGAGATTTTCTTCACCACAGGATCATCGACATTGACTTCCAGGATGGGTTTTGATTCTTCATAAGGTTGTCCCATGCTCTTCAGAATCTGCTGCATCTGCACGGTCGGTTCATTCTCATCCACCACGATGATCGCAGGGGAATCGGTGAGTCTTGTGCTGACGACAACATCTTTCACACGTTCCCCAAGGCTCTTCTTGATGATGCCGATCAAATCCTTCGACGCGTCGGTCTTCTCTTTCTTCGCAGCATCATCCTTCAAGTCATCCATGCTTCCGCTTTTGTTGATCGCCTTCAAGGGGAGATCCTTATATGTGCCGATCGAACCGACAACGAATTCATCGATCTCCTCATTCATGATCAACACTTCGTAGCCCTTCTTGGTGTAGGCCTCGACAAGCGGGCTGTTCCTCAAGGTGTCTTCCTTTCCGCCGGTTATGTAATATATGGTCTTCTGGTCGGCCGGCATCCTGTCCTTATACTGTTTCAGGCTGACATAACCGTTTTCCTTGGAAGATTTGAAACGCACCAATTCAAGCAGGTCGTCACGATTCTCCCAATCACTGTACAAACCTTCCTTCAGCGGACGGTTGAATTGCTCAAGGAACTTCGTATACAACGTCGGATCCTGCTCGGAAATACGTTTGAATTCACCAAGCAGTTTCTTCACTGACGCGCTTTTGATGGAAGACATGACCTTGTTCTGCTGGAGAATCTCACGCGATACGTTGAGCGGCAGGTCTTCGCTGTCGATGACGCCGCGGACAAACCGCAGGTATGACGGCATCAATTCCTTGTCATCATCCGTGATGAACACCCGTTTCACATAGAGTTTCACACCCGGTTTGTAATCGGCATAGTACATGTCAAACGGGGCTTTTTGCGGAATATAGAACAATGTGGTGTACTCCAAGGTACCTTCCGCTTTGGTGTGCAGGTAAAACATCGGTTCGTCGCTCTCGTGGAAAGAAGCTTTGTAAAAGTTGGTATAATCTTCCGCTTTCAGCTCATTCTTGCTCCGTTTCCACAAAGCGGTGCAACTGTTTACCTGTTCCACCTTGTGTTCTTTTGTCTCTTTGGCATTGCCCTTTTCGTCATACTTGACTTCATCATAGGTAAGGAAGATCGGGAAAGCGATGTTGTCGCTGTATTTCTTGATGAGATTCTTCAGCTCCCATTCGGAAGCGTATTCCGTTCCCTCGTCATTGAGATACAAAATGATGGTCGATCCTTGCTTGTCACGTGTGGCGGGTTCCACCGCATAGGTGCCTTCGCCGGTAGAAGACCATTTGTAGGCCTGCTCTTCCCCCGCTTTACGGGAAATGACTTCAACTTTGCTCGCGACCATAAACGCAGAATAGAAACCAACGCCAAACTGACCGATCAGATTGGAATCTTTCTTCTGTTCGTCCGTGAGGGAAGCAAGGAATTTGCGGGTGCCTGAAGAAGCTATGGTGCCCAGATTGTCGTTCAGATCCTGTTCGTTCATACCGATGCCATCATCACTGATGGTCAGGGTCTTCTGCCCTTCGTTCGTGAAGGAAATGTCAATCCTCGGTTCAAACGGCAGGGATTTCAGCTTGTCATCCGTCAGCGTCAGATATTTGAGTTTGTCCAGCGCATCAGACGCATTGGAAATCAATTCCCTGAGGAAAATTTCCTTATTTGAATATAAAGAGTGGATGATCAGATGCAAAAGATCAGCCACTTCTGTCTTGAATTTTTTCTCAGCCATGTTATCAAACCTCCGTTACGTTGGATAAGGTAATCAAAAAATGAAGAAACGACAATGTTCTCGAGTGGTTCACAAAAAAGTGACCGCAAGGTATGCTGGAGGCATGAATTTTTCGCAGCCGCAAGCAATAAGAACCATCAATCGACTCCGCGTGCTCAATCTGGTCAGGACCAATGATCTGGTAAGCCGAGCGGAAATATCAAAACTGCTGGATCTCAACAAACCTTCCTGCGGTGAAATCGTACAGGCTTTGCTCGATGAAGGCCTCCTGCAGGAAAAAGAAAAAGCAACGACAACGACGGGAAGGCGACCGACACCACTCTCGTTGAACAAGACCGGCAAACTGGTCATCGCGGTGGACATGGGAAGCAGAAACTGTTCCATGGCCGTTTCCGACCTCACCGGCAATCTGCTTCGTTTCGAACGTTTCCCCACTCCGGTGACCCCGAAACCGGAGGAGTTGCTTTATCAAGTACTCAAATCACTGCTCAGGATAACCAAAGGAAGCGTTGAACAAATTGCCGGTGCAGCAGTCAGCATCGGGGGGATCATCAACGATGAGGGGAAAATCCTGAAGGAACAATATGACTGGAATTGGAAAAACCTCCCCCTTGCCGAAGCGTTCACCCATAATCTTAAGGTTCCGACAGTCCTGGTGAACAATGTCGAGGCTATGATCGCAGCCCAAAGATGGTTCGCTCATCCGCCGTACGACGCGTTTCTTTTTGTGAATTGGGGAGAACATATCACATCCGGCATCGTATACGGCCCCCAGGTGATCAGTGGTTCCACGCAAATCGGACATATCAAAGTTTCCGACAGAGGATTGTGCCGTTGCGGTGGCATCGGTTGCCTTGAGACTATCGCCAGCGGATGGGCAATCAGTGAAATGTTCGGAGGAAAGACCGTCAAGCAACTGTGTTCGGATAACCCGGAAGGCTTTGATTCGGCTATCAGGAAGGGATGCACCAGCCTTGCGGAAGTGTTGGTCGATGCAGTGGCTGTCAGCGGAATCCGTCATATCATTATCGGTGGAGGAATGGCAAACATGGGAGATCCCTACATGGGATTCCTGAATGCGGAATTACGGCGTTTACTTCCTCATCGCCTCGCAGATACCACGCTGGAAACCAGTGCCCTTGGTGATAAAGCGGGGATATTGGGTCCTGTCGCCGTCGCGCTTGATACGTATGTGTTCCAACAACGGTTCCTCGATTCCTTGAAGCAAAGAGCATAAAAAAACCGCTACCCGGCAATGGATAGCGGCAACCTCCTAACTGATAGACGCTGGCAAAATCGTCTATACAAGAAAAACAACGACAGTAGTTATTGTCGCACTGTTTTGGAATTTGTCAAATCTTTTTTTGTTTTTTTGTTTTCGGGTGATGGATAAAAAAAGAGGAAGACATCCAATCTTCCTCTTTCCGGTTTGGTCACTTTCGGCATCAGTTCGAACTGGTCAGATTCACGGAAATGGAACCTATGTATTCACCTGATTGAAGGACTTGTCCCGCGGGTTTCCGCGCCGTAATGGTCACACTTCCCAACAAAACCTCACCTTGGTAGCCTTTGTTGAAATCAATGCTGAATTCGTTACCATTCACGATATGGACATCCGGATTGGAGGTCTCAAGGACAATCGCGGTGTCCACGATATTCGCGGCATCACGTTGAAGCGGCGTCACATCAAAACTCAAAAAGCCACGTTTTCCGTTAAACAGGTTGCTGGAATACGCAAAAGTAACAATATGGCTGACCTCCCAAGCATCCCTGTCGGTAGGGAAAGTGAATTCGATGGTGGTCGTCTCCCCGGTCTGCAGGGCTCCCTGTTCATTATACACAAGAATAGAGACGTCACTCTGGTTGATCGAATCGCTCAAAGTGGCGGATAATGAATTGGGAAGTTCCAGCTTTGCAGAAGCGGCAAAAGCCATATATCCCATTACCGCCAATATGAGCAAACATATCATCGTTTTCTTCATAGGTATCAATCCTTATATATAAGAGACAGCGTCACAGAGGATACGTACCGTCCCGCCGGGGCTTCCGCAACTTGACGTTGATTCGCCGTGATATGAATCACATAATCGTATTCCGTCTGTCCGAAAACGCTGGAAAATTCGATCAACTCATACTTGTTCTCATCAGATGCCGTTTTGGTCTGGCTTACGTTCAAATCCATGTTGAGGGCCGGTTGTTGGGAAGATATGTATTGCAATCCAGTCAACGGAGTGACCACTTTCCCGTCAACCGTCACCGTATCAATGGCAATGTTCGTTCCGACGGAACCATCATTCTCCTCTTGCTGGAATGGGGTGATCACGCCATATACAACCATGGACGCCGTTTGGTTGGTCCTGATCGTATAATACAGGTCAGAACCATCCTTCCCCAGCGCATCCGTCACCAAAGCAGTGTCGCGAAGGGTCTTGTCAGTCTTCTCCAGAAAACCGTGAAGCAGATATCCACTTACCGATGTCATCACATCTGCGGTAACAGTCTTCGTCTCAGTCGCCGCAAGGGGAAGCACCGTAAGGAGCAAGACAATCAGTAATGCAAGCCATTTCCTCATGATTCGTACAGCCTCCACAAACCCAAGTTTTCCCATCTTGGTGATTTTGAATATACAGTACTCGTTAACCTATGTCAATAGAATCCCATTAAAAGTAGATAAAGAATAAGTTATTTGCATCTTTTTGTTTTTAATTCTTTTTGTTGCAAAAACTAAATATTTAGAATCTTATGACACTTTTAACATATCATCTCACATATATCCTTTTGACGTGGGTTACAATAAAATTATCTTAAATATATCAAATTCGTTATATTTAGCCAGAAAACTTCTCACATTTTTTGGAAAAAGATACTGCACAAACCACAGAAACCATGATACGATAATGATTGTTATTGAAAAGGGGCACTCGAATGATCACACCTTTAACCACAGAAACAAAATCGACAGCTATCGCAAATAAACTTGAAGAGATGATTCTTGCAAAGAAGTACAAAGCGGGCGAAGCGCTTCCCAGCCAGCATGAATTGGCCGTGCAGTTCTCCGCATCAAGTCGTTCCGTTCGGGAAGCTTTCAAAAACCTTGAGGCTAAAGGCTTGATCCAGGTCAGCCAAGGCAAAAAAGCCATCGTGAAGAGCAACTGCCTTGATCAATTTGTCGAATCGCTGTCTATCTCCATGATCAGCAAGCAGGCTCCTGACAAGAAACTGATCAGCGATTTGCTGCAAGTCCGCACCACCATAGAAGTTTCTGCCGCAAGGGAACTTTCCCGTGACCCAAACCGTATGCTGGTTGTCCGTTCCATGGGACATTGCGCAACCAAAATGGATCAGCTTCTTCCCCAGCTGGAAAACGGTAAGGATATGGATGCGTTGAAACAGTTCAAACAACTTGATTTTGAATTCCATACAACTTTGATCCGATCCAACGACAACGTCATCCTCAATTCCATTTACGAAAACCTTGCCCCTCAACTGTACAATGTCATCGACCGCACCGCCGAGACCTTTGCAGAACAGAAGAAAAAGGTCAACGAATACAACTACCTGGTAGAGGCTGAAGAAAATGGCCAAACCGACCTTGCGGTCGCTTTGACACTGGTCAACCTCACCAACATCAAAGATAAAGTCGAAAAACTTGACCTGTAGATGTTTCGTTTCCGTCAACGAAAAGAACCGCACCAAAACCTGGTGCGGTCTTTTTTTCTGTCCATGAACACAACAATGGGAAACGATACTGTCAAAAGTATTTCTTAAGTGCTTTTTTCCATGCGCTTCACACAAACAGATGACATCATTTTTCTTTGTGGAAACTTAGGTGTTGCATATTTTTAGAAAACAATATACAATATTTTTAGTTAATAACCTGTAACTTATGACAGATTAAAAGGCAAAGTAATGGAACTAGCAAACGAAACCAAAACAGCGAAGATCGCAAATACGCTGGAAAAACTGATTCTTGACGGGAAACTTGCACGGGGATCGTTCCTCCCTTCCCAACAAGAACTGGCAGACCAATTCAAAACTTCCTCAAGACCGATTCGTGAAGCCTTGAAGCTTTTGGAAGCAAAAGGATTGATCCAAATCAACCAAGGCAGGAAAGCACAGGTCTGTTCAAACAGTCTTGACCAATTTGTCGGATCCCTGTCCGCAAGCCTTCTCAACCAATACACGTTCAATCGCAAAATGATGACTAACCTCATGCAGGTCTGCACCAGCGTCATCACAAGTGCGGCACGTGAATTCTCCCGGTGTGAAAACAAAAAAGAATATCTTGATGATATGTGCATGCTGGTCGAGACGATGGGGAAACACCAAGAAGACTCACACAAACTCCTCCTGGAGGAACGGAAGTTCTTCCATACACTGGTCCAGGCCAACAACAACCAAATCTTGCTGGCGATTTATGAAAACATGATGCCTCTCGTGGTAGGAGCCATCATTCAAGTACAATTCACTCCTGTCGAACTCGAAAAACAGGCCAGGAACTGCAGTTATCTGTTGGAAGCGCTTGAAAATGGGCAAACCGATCTCGCCGTAGCCCTTTCTTTGGTCACCATCAGCACAATCCAGACAAAAGTCCTTGCGAAATTCCCCGAGGATGCGGAAGCTCTGGCGTGAATCCCATCATCCAAATCGAACACGCAACGGTACGTCGCCAGGATGTACCAATTCTTGATGATGTTTCCTTTTCCGTCATGGAAGGGGAGCATGTCGCTGTAATCGGTCCGAACGGGGCAGGGAAAAGCACGTTGGTGCAGGTAATCAGCGAAGAGATCCATCCGTTGTACAGTCCCGACACCAAGCGGTATCTGTTTGGGAAAGACCATTGGCAGGTCATTGAGTTACGTAAAAAGCTCGGTATCATTTCCCAATCCTTGCAATGGATGTGCAATTCCACCGACAGCGGTTTTGATATCGTGGTGTCGGGTTTTTTCAGCTCAATCGGTCTTGATTTCCATCATCTCGTCACCTCAGAGCAGACGGAGAAGGCATATCTAGCCATGCAAAAGACCGGTTGTTACAGCCTGCGGGACAAACAAATGAACAGGATGTCCAGCGGAGAGGCACGACGCATCCTTTTGGCGCGTGCATGCGTGCATGACCCGCAGGTGATGTTGCTTGATGAAGCGGTCAATGCGTTGGATTTCCCCGCACGGGCCCAATACCGGCAGATCATCAGAAAATTCGCGCAAGACGGGAAAACGGTGGTCTTGGTTACCCACGACCTTTCGGAAATCATCCCTGAGATCGACAGAGTCGTCGTGATGTCTAATGGAAAAATCATCGCCGATGGCGTAAAACAGGATATCCTCAACGAATCGCTGCTCTCGCATGTGTACGGCACCAAAGTGTATGTCGACCAACACGACGGGCTGTACAACGCATGGTGCTGAACCACGAGTTTTTTTCTCGTTTTTGCGTTTTCATAGTATACTTGAAGCATCACTACCTTTCGGAGGCATACCATGAAAAGGTGCTCCATCATCATTCACAGCGTAACAGGAAACTGCTATATTATCGGTTCTTATCTGAAGGATTTGCTTTGCGAGCGGAATGTCGATGCCCGTCTGTATCGTGTGGAGGATCCCGATCTTCATATCTGGGCGGAAAAACAAGACACCACTAATGATTTTTATGAGGATATCCTTGCCCTTCCCGTCGCAAGCGTCGAATTGCTTCACAAGAGCGATATGATCATCCTTGGCGCCCCTACCCGTTTTGGCAACATGACTTCGGAAATGAAGGCCTTTTTGGACGAAACGTATCTTCTCTCCGAAGACCGGTCCTTGAACGGCAAATTCTTTGCTTGTTTTACCAGTTGCCCGCATTCCACCAATGAAGGCTCCCATGCGTTGGATTCGATGTTATTCTGGGCACAATGCCAAGGAATGATCCATATCCCGTTTGGAGTGCATACCGAAATCGATGACCAAAACCAGCCTGCTGCAGGCATTGTGCATCTCGCCGGCAAAGAAAACATGATCCGTCCCAGTGAGCAACTGGGAAATGTCCTGTCTGTCTATGCCGATGATCTTGCCGCTTATATCCAGGATTAGGTCAGGAATCGGTCGTCTTGCCGAGAAGAATCCTGATTTTCTTGGCAAGACGCGTAAAAAAGCCTTTGCGGTATTTCCGTTTGTAGTCGGCGGTGGCATCCTCGATGGTCACCTCTTGTCCTTTTTCGCGTTTCTGCTGATCCCAATAACGCACGATCCACATGTACATATCCGCTTCGGTCATGCCGGGAAATGATGCGAGCAGATGATCTTTCCGTATTTCATCGATGATCGGCTTATATACATTCTTGTACCAGCTTTTCGCCGCATCTTCGAAACTGATCTCTTTTTCAATACCTTGGTTGATGTAGTATTTGTGGACGAGGATATGGTTGATCAACTCGGGATAGAACCCCGCACTGTTTGACCGTATCTCATCCATGGGAAGGAATGTTTCCGGATGGTATTGGTCAATGAACCGTTGCCGTTCATACGCGCAGACGCTTTGGTTGAGGTCTTTCATCGTCATTCCGGGTTCAAGTTTGATCTCACTGTCCAACTCGACGACTTCTGCATCGATGAACTCCACGCCTTGTGTTTTCGCCACAGAAACGCGATGGTTCCCATCCCGGACGAAATAGTTGTCCCCAACCTTATATACGGAAATCGGAGGGAGGATGACGTTTTCCTTGTTTGCCTCATCGATGCTCCGCCAACGGGCTCTGAGCATTTCTTTCTTAGGGTAGAAAGCCAGGGAAAAATCATGATATCTGCCTTCGGAACCAATGATGTTTTTGACGGGTATGGTTTGCATACCCCGATAGGTCTCCCCTTTGGGCTTGATCAACTTGGTCACATCATACAGAGAGAGCAAATCCGAATTTTTCCAGACGAGTCCGGACATCAAGGCCTGCATCCGTCCCCTGCGCTTTGCCCGTTCAAAATCATTGTTCGCTTGATTAAACACTTCACTCATTGTTTCTTACCTAATTCGGGATCATCCAACACATAACTTTGGTAAACATTAATGATCTTCGTCTGACCATACTGCACAACCCTTTCCTGATTCAAGTCAAGCAAATGCACATGTCCGTGTACAAGGTATTTAGGCTTGAACTTCCGTATGAACAAGAGGAATGAAGTAAACCCGGTGTGGCAACGGTCCACATCATCATTGATGCCGAGAGGAGGAGCATGAGTAACCAGAATATCCACATATCTGCCATGAATGAGTTTGTTCCACAAGAGACGAGGGTACATCCTTCTGATTCGATTACGCATTTCCCTATCAGTGAACTGGTTTTTCCCCCGGTTGTACCGCAGGCTGCCTCCCAAGCCTGCAATGATCAGATCATGCCGTTTGTCGTAGACGACTTTTCCGTCGATATATTCACCGCCACCGAATTCCGGCATCATCTGAACCTTCTGCGGACTCCCATCGTAATTCAGGCCAACGACCGGCGCCGCATCCTTTGTGAACTGCCCCATTCCTTCCAGATTGTGGTTGCCGAACACAAAATACAGATCCTTGTTCAAGGAGGAAATGATAAATTCATAGTATTTAAGCGGTAAGTCGCCTGCCCCAATGACCATATCCACATCGCCATATCGTTTGGCGACGTTCCTCGAATAGATCAACGGATCCGTCTCATCACTCACACACAGTATCTTCACATCTCACCCCATCATATATCCGCAATCGATCACCAAAACCTGTCCGGTCATCGCAGTGTTCTCCGCTTCAAACAAGACGGCGGAAGCGACTTCCTCAGGTTTTACCATGCGTCCAAGAAGCGCACGTCCCTCGAAACGTTTGCGGATCGTATTGTCTTCCGTATGCAAGTATGGCGCATCAAGAAGCCCCGGCGCAACCGCATTCACCCGAATAGGCGCGATTTCCGCCGCTAGACTCTGGGTATATGACACGACGGCTCCCTTTGAGGCATCATAACTGACCGTCATGCCGAAACCCGGATGCAAGGCGTTGATGGATGCGATGTTGATGATCGCCCCATCAGGTTTGAGAACGGGCAACACCATTTTCACCACTTGGTGGATACCCCGGATGTTCACCGCAAACACGTTGTCCCATTCCTCAATAGGGATATCTTGTTCAAAATGGCTGACGAAAATGCCACTGTTGTTCACCAACACATCCAAAGTTTTGATTTCGGAAAGGGAAGCGAAAGATGCGGGATCAGTGACATCTAGATGGAGCATTTTCACCGAGCCGAAGGCTTCCATTTCAGCCACTTTCGGCCCCATATGGGCGTAACAGCCATACACAAAATATCCTTGCTCCAAGAATCTGGCGACGATGGCGGAACCCAGATTGCTTGAAGCACCGGTAATGAGCACTGTTTTCATCACACATACTCCTTGATGTCCGGACAATCAGGGTACATTCCCAACAACTCTTCCGTTCCTTGTTTGTATCTGTTCTGATCATAGGGAGGTACCATAGTGGTCGCACAAAGCGCATACCCGTTTCCATCCATCAGCTTGGTACCTTGCCAGCATCCGCCAGGTACAATGGTCACCGGTTTTTTGCTTTCAGAAGCAAGGCCGAGGATGGTAAGGGAATGCCTTCCGTCAGGGAACAACACCAATTGGCGCAGTGGCGAACCTTCAAGAAAATACCATACCTCATCCGTAGGAAGCCAATGGAGATGGGAGAAGCTCACCGTGTCGACGAGATAATAGATTGTCCCACCGAGAATCTCAGATCCGGAACGGTGGGTGTATATTTTCCGGAAATACCCGCCTTCCCCTTCCAGAGGAACCAAACCGAGACGCTCGATGAGGGAATTGGACGTCACAGAGGCCACCCTTTGATGATCGCACGCACCAATGCGGTGAAGGTGTGTTTCACCCTTTCTCCTGTCTGCAGCACTTCTTCGGTAGTGAGGGGTTGGTCCAAGATCCCTGCAGCCATGTTCGTCAGGCAGGAAATACCCATGGTCTTCATCCTCATATGGCTGGCTTCAATGGCTTCCGGGACAGTGGACATGCCAACCGCATCAGCACCGCAAAGACGGGCAAAACGAACTTCAGCCGGTGTTTCGTATTGGGGGCCGGTGAACAATTGGTAAATTCCTTCCTTCAAATCAATACCCAGTCCTTTCGCACAAGCCAGCGCATAGGAACGGAGGTTCCGATCATAGGTGTTGCCCATATCAAAGAACCGCTCCCCCAGTCCATCACAATTGGGGCCTCTGGCAGGACTGTCCGGGATGAGTTTGATATGGTCTGTGATCAACATCAGATCGCCGGGTTTCCAGGCTTTGTTCACACACCCTGCGGCATTGGTAAGCAGCAAATTCTTGATGCCAAGCATATGCATCGTCTGGATCGGATAGACAATCTGGTCCATTCCATAGCCTTCGTAATAATGGAAACGCCCTTGCATGCACATGACGCGTTTTCCTTCCAGTTTCCCGATAATCAAGCGGCTCTTGTGTCCTGGCGCCGTGGAAACAGGAAAATGAGGAATGTCTCTGTAAGGAATGATCACGGGATCGACAATTTGTTCCCCGAGTTCTCCTAGTCCGCTTCCCAAGACGATGCCGATATCCACAGGCTCCTTGCCGATTTTCGCAAGAACATACGCTTTTGTCTCTTCCAATTTGTCCATCACATGATCCATGTCATTTTCCTCCTGTTGGTTCCGAATCCAATCGTTTTTGTATTTGTTTCACTACGTGCAATGTTTGTTTTGACAGGGTCGGATTGACAGATGGCAACCCCATCCCATGGTTCTTTGTCGACAAGACAATCGCCTGCCCACCAGAAAACACTCCTTTCACCATATCACGGACAAGTCCATAGGTAGTATCACTAAGATACTTCATCGCACTCGTCAAGACCACACTGGAATGATGATCCGGAAGCACACCATCCATGAACTGGTCGGTATCCGATCCAACGACAAAACGGGTGTCTCCAGCAACCATATGCTCCCGTGCAGCATCAATGATCCCTTGCCCGGAACCTCCGGCAACAGAAAAGATCACTCGGACGTCTTGGGAAAAGAGTGATTCAGCTTCTGTTTTGCCAGCTGCGGGATCATGAAAGGAATCAAGAAAACGAAGCGTAGTGTCATCATACGTGATATGAGTGCCCAACTGGGCGTTTGCATATGCGATTCCTTCTCTCCAACCTGACTCATAACGCTGGACCGGCGGGATGTTCCCTCCTGCCACACAGCCGAAAATTCCTTCCTTAACCTGTACGGATGCGGCGGCAGCTGCAAGAAATGCGGCGGATTCTTCAGCCCATGAAACGGACAGGAGGTTATCGGAAATATGCTTGGGTTTCCCATCAAATTGGATGAAGGATATCGCAGGATACAAATCCTGGGCAAAACCCAAGACAGTACCGAAAGAACTGCCGGGACAAAGAATCAACGTACAGCCGGCATTGGCGAGATCATCGACAGCCTGTGCGCGAATGATGTCATCGGACCCTGATGGAGTCTCGATATACATGGCTTCAAAACCATATTCCTGCTGAGCTTTGAGCACACCTTCCCATAATCCCTGGTTGAAGGATCGATCCCCAATGATGCCGCCATCAGTAGCCATACCCACTTTGACAGGCCGTATCTCTTTCTTGCCACCCGCCCATAGTCCGCACAGACAACAAAAGACAAGGGCAAGGCCCAACAGGCAACGCTTCATGCTATGAGTATAGTACCGTTCCCTGAGAAACCTGTCAAAAAAAAGCGATTCTCACCCCTGAAAAAAATCGAAACAAATGACTTTTTATTTCAGAAAAAGCATCTAATTCCTTATGAATATTACCTTTGCAGGAAACATATTCAATCATAACAAAAATCAGAAGCTATGACTTGTTCCTGTTCAATGTATCTTCTTGATATTTTTCTGCTCATTTGTTCCATCCTTTTATTGATTGCAATCATCATCGTACTCCCTCTGAAGGCAACGCACAATGAAAAGTTTTCTCATTTTCCTGTTTTGGGAAAAGCCAAAATCCCATGCAGTGGCTCGGATATGCACAGTGGCAGGGTGTTGTCCCTGCCACTGCGAAAAAGGTATGGATCGTTCAGAACGTCAGGCCCAGACCAACGGTGAACTGTATATCGTTCTCCGCATCATTGGAGCCGGTCTTACGGGTCAGGTAATCGACCTCTGCATACACATTGGCGTCCACCCACTTCACGAATTTCGGCACAATGTACTTGCCATACAAGGAGAACGTGGTGGAACGGGTCGTCGTTCCATACGGCGTACTGTCCTTGATGTTCGGATCTTGGGTATTATCGTTGCCGGAATTGTGGCTGGTGAAAAAACTCATTTGTCCATGAATCATATGGGTGATGGAGAACTTAGCCTCCACCATTTCAGGAATGCGGTAATCGATGTCCCATTTGAACACTTGGGCATCCCCGCCATACGGGAAACCGATGTAATCGAATCGGGTCACATGATAATATCCGCTTGATGCCACAACACCATGTTCCGTCATGGTGATGAAGTCGACAATGTTCCTCCGGTACAGTTCCGGCGTGGTTCGCGCATATTCGAACGAAGTCATGCCCACTCCGCTTCCCAAACCGATGGTGTATTCCAGACCGGCGAGGAAACCGCTGGCATCAGCCTGCTCATTCCCTTCGTTGAGGGAACGGGCTTGGTCCATGACAAACTGGCCATACAGGTTCAAACCGGAGAGAGGCATGATGTCCACTTCCGCGCTTGCCAACGAATTGAACACACCTTTGCTGTCCAGATTATGGAAAATGTAGGACGGGTTCATGTAATAGGGATTGAGTCCATTGGGTGCCTGATACATGATGTCTTCTGAGATGGCGTACGTGACCCATTTCCCGATTCTGTGCTCCAGACGATGAGTCATGAACACACGCGTATATTTGGCAGGGATGGTGTCATAGGCCGTGCTGGAATCCTCGACATACGGATTGGTGTCGAAGAACAGATAGGTCGCTTCGAACTTGAAGTTGCTCGAAAAGGCACTGACCCTCGCATAGGTGTTGTTCATCACATGGTCATCAATGACCAGGTTCCCGATGTGGGAATTGCCCCAGCTGATGCGGTCTCTGGAGAATGAAGCCACCCAATTGGTACCTCCAAACGCCAAGACACTCCGGTTGGGGAAAGTCTGGGTGATATCGGTGAAGGCCGGGAAGTTGGTGCCGAATTTCCGGGCGAACAATTGGTAATACTGGTCGTAATAGATGTTCCCGGTATAGTCCTTGGGGATCAAAGCGCCGACACCGACACTCCCTCCATTGGTCCAAGCCGTGGAGTTTTTCAATTCAACAATATCGTCATTGTACGATTCACGTGCGGTACCGAAACTGAAATCAAAGAAATTGTAAAAATACTTGCCGATGCCGAATGCGAACCGCCCATCAGCGAGAGGTGCGCGTTTTTCATAATCATACACCCAGTCGGTATCCATGACATAATCCGAAGTATTGGTGTGGGTATACATTTCTCCATTGAGATCCATGTTCACTCCAAGACCAAAACCATCATCGAACTGCCATCGTAAACCGGAAGCGACTTCTTTTTGCAGATTGTCGTACAGGTTCTGTGCAGCTTTTGGCAATTTCTCGTTCTTGATTCTTCCGAGGATCATCTGGGCTTCACCCTTCGTCCACGGTCGGGAATTCGAAGGTGTGCCCATGTTGGTCAACGCATACAAATCATCCATTTCCTGATAGACAGGGGACGTAAGCGGAATGATTTCCGCATATGTTCCATCAACAGCCCAAGCCGTTGTAGCCAACGTCAGGAGCACCAACAACAAAATCATTACCCTTTTCATCACAACCTCCATCAAATGCATACAATCCATGCACTTTTCTCATGAAAAAAAGTATAACTCTCTTTTCTTCATAAAGAAAGGAAATCATGTTGTCTTCGGGCATTGCGGAAAAGCTTTTTCCATCTCCAAGCAAGCAAGGATGAACGGCCCCACCCCCTTGAAATCATCGACAGCGACCCTCTCCCCCACATAATACGCAAAGGAACCATCACGGTAAGGGTTGCCTCCCAGACCTGCGACAGCACAGATTCCTCCAAGGTGGAGTCCTTCATCCAGATACCGCACCTTCATACTTTCGAACGCCTTGGACGCTTCGTCTTTCCCTTCTGTGGTGATGCCGGTCCTGATGGACTTCAGCAACGTGTAGATGAACATGCTGGTGGCGCTGGTCTCCAAGTAATTCCCCTCCCTGCCACCTTGATCCAGGATTTGGAACCACATGCCGCTCTCCGGATCCTGCACCTTGAGGATAGCCGTGACCAAGGAACGGAGGATGTCCTTGAGAGACTCACGCTTCGGATGATCCTGAGGAAGGGAATCAAGCACATCGAGGACGGCCATGCAGTACCATCCCATGGCCCGCCCCCAGAAATGCGGGGACAGCCCCGTCCTCTCATCGGACCATCGCATGCCGCGGGACTCATCATACGCATGGTACAGCAAACCGGTCACAGGATCCCTGAACAGTTCGAAGACCTTCGCCAACTGCCCCGCAACATCATCCAAGCCCTTTTCGTCCCCGGTCAGGTTGCAATATCGGGCATAAAATGGCCCTTCCATGTACAATCCGTCGAGCCAGACCTGCCAAGGATAGATCGCCTTGTGCCAAAAAAGCTTGCTCATCGTCCGTGGCTGGCGACTCAACTGGTCCCGCAGTCTCCCTGCGGCAAGCATGAACCGTTTCTGGCCTGTCCGTTCGTACAAGGTGAACAAGTTCCTCCCCGGATTGATCTGGTCGAGGTTGTAGTCATGCTCATGATATGTGGCGATCGCGCCATCCTGTGCGATTATGGGGTCGTACAGATCATATGCCCATTGGAAAAGCCCGGGATCGGCCATAAGGCAAGCCCCGATGACCAAGCCGTGTTCGTAATGCCACAACATCATGTCGCCGTGGTACATCTCGGAAACATGATGAGCCATCGCAAGGGAAAGAGGTTCGTGCATAACAATCCTTTCGCGAGTCGCCTGATGGAAGACGCACGGGAGGACCATGGTACCTCCTGTTTCCTTGCGTCTTCACCCAAAAGCACCCTGCAGAAGACAGTATAGGGAGAGTTGCCGCAAAAAAGGCGTGCCCCTCTTGTATTTTTCAGACCTGAAGGCGATCGGGGAATTCGTTTTCCATGCAGGCAAGGATGAACGGGCCTATGGCCTGAGGATTATCCGTCACGACCGGTTCACGTTGCGTGTAGTACTCGTAGGTGCCATCCCTATATGGGCCGGCGTCATACGCCTTCCCCAAGCCGGCGCCCCTGCAGATGCCATGCAGATGCCACACCCCTTCCTCGTCTTCAGTGACCTCCAGATCGACAAGGGATCGCCATGCACGTGCACCTGCTTCCCTCGCCCTGGTGGCCTCGGTCCCCCTGAGGTACCCCTTCCGCACCATCTTCATCAGAAAATACGCGAACATGGTTGAACCGGAGGACTCGAGATAGTTCCCTTCCCTTCCGCCCTGATCCAAGACCTGCCACCACAATCCAGTCTTTCCATCCTGCACGGAGAGGATTGGGGCGACAAGGCTGTCTGACAAAGCCATCAAACGGGTGCGGTAGGAATACCACTCGTCCTCATCAGAGATGTAATCGAGGACATCGACCAGCGCCATGCAATACCAACCGAGGGCGCGGGACCAGAAACACGGGGACAACCCCGTCAAAGGATCGCACCAAGGCATCTTTCTGGAAGAATCCCATGCGTGGTACAGCAACCCGGTCTTTCCATCACGGGTCTTGCTCCAGATCAACTCGAACTGCCTCACCAAATCGTCCAGGCATGCATGCAAGTCGCCGAACTGCGCCGCATACCGCACATAAAACGGTCCCTGCATGTACAACCCGTCAAGCCACATCTGGTTGGGATACCGCAGTTTGTGCCAGAAACCGCCTTCAGGGGTGCGTGGTTGATGCATCAAGGAGTCGAAAAACAAATCCAACGCCTTCTTGTACTTCTCATTCCCTGTCTTGCGATACAGGTCGAAGCACACCTTTCCTGGACTCAACTGGTCCATGCTGTACTCATGGGGATCATAGGTCTTCACCGTACCGTCATCATCGATGAACAGGTCGTAGAAACCTTGGACCCAATCCAGCCATTCCCTCCGGCCCAATGCCTTGCCTGCCTTGTACACGCATTCCATCGCAAGCCCGTTGGGATAATTCCATTCCGCCTTTTCCTTGGTGTGCTGTTTCATGAAAGAAAGGCACATCCTTTCCGTCATCGACTGCTGGGTCTTTTCCATTTTTTTCCCTTCCTGCCGTGTTTAACATCAATTATCTTCATACTGTCGCCATTCTGTCAACTTCATTCCATTTTCACATATTTGTTTCAATGGTAACAAATTATCATACTTTTTTCCGATTAATCAATTTCATCGCTGGATAATCCAAAAAAATGACTTTGACAAAAGTCGATCACGCCACATACAATTATTCAACAGGGATTTTTTGCGTTGCCTGATCATCACATTCGTCTTCATGGAGGTGGAGAAATGACAATCATTCGTGTGGAAGCAATGAACATCCACTACACCTCGGTCATGGTCCGCGACAACGAAGGGCATTCACATCCAGGGAAACCGCATGACGGAAAGATGCCGTTCCTTTGCATCACTTGTGATGACGGGACGAAAGGGTATTCCATTGGAGGAAGGATGGACGTCGACGTGTTGAACAAGATTGTCGCTCCAGCCCTCATCGGGACGGATCCCTTCATGATCCAGCAGACCTGGCAACGGATGAGGACGTGGCAACGCCTCCATCCATCATTCACCGGCAGGTCGCTTTGCGCAATGGACAACGCGCTGTGGGACATCTGCGGAAAAAAATGCGGACAGCCTGTCTACAAGCTTCTCGGCGGATACCGGGAAAAAGTGGCCGCATATGCCTCCATCATGACAGGCGATGACCTGGAAGGTGGCTTGAACAGTCCGAAAGCATATGCGGATTTCGCCGCAAAGCTGGTGAAGCAAGGCTACAAAGCCATCAAGTTGCACACATGGATGCCTCCGACGATTCCCGAACCGAACCCCAAGCTGGATGTCACTGCTTGCAGGATGGTCCGTGAGGCGGTCGGCCCTGATGTGGAGCTGATGCTCGATCCCTATCACGACTACTCAAGGGAACAGGCGCTCTATATCGCCAAGGAACTGGAAAAGCTCAACTTTCTGTGGCTTGAAGAGCCGATGGATGAAAATTCCATCGCATCCTATCAATGGTTGAGCCAGAAAACAAACCTTTCCCTCTGCGGTCCAGAAACCGCTGAAGGGAAGAGCCAGAACAGATGCATGTGGGCCGTCAGTGGAGCCGCGGACATCGGACGGGCGGGGACTGAAGACCAAGGGGGCATCACCAGCGTGATCAAAACCGCACACATGTATGAGGCATTCGGCATGAGCGTTGAATTGCATGGAGGCACCATCGGCAACCTCCATGTCCTCGGAGCCATTCCCAACGGCAAGTATTACGAACGCGGGATGCTTCATCCGCTTCTTGATTATGAAAAGCCCAAACCCTGGTTCAAGAGTATCTATGACCCGATTGACGCCAATGGGCTGGTCGGCATCCCGCAGGCACCCGGGCTCGGATGGGATTTCAACATGGATTACATCAACGCCAATCGCTTGGAATAAGAAGGAGAACATGATGCGGGCTGAACCCAAAACAGGTTGGAAAAACAGTCGGACACTCAGGGAGATCAAGAGGAACAAGTACATCTACCTCATGATCTTTATCCCGATGGTGTTCTATGCAGTGTTTAAATATATCCCTCTGTGGAATGCGCAGATCGCTTTCAGGGATTTCAAATCCGTGCGATACGGGATCTCCAAGGCCTCATGGGTAGGGATGAAGAACTTCAAGGACTTCGTCACATCCTATTATTTCGGAAGCTTGATGCGGAACACCGTCATGTACAGTTTCGGAAAGTTGATCTTCAGCCTCCCGTTGTCCATCCTGCTTTCCATCACAATTTATGAATGCCGGCATACGGTGTTGCGCAAGACCGTGCAGACGCTTGCCTACCTGCCTCACTTCCTTTCCTGGGTCATCATGTACGGCATCCTTCTTTCCCTGTTCGCACCGGGCGGAGGCATCGTAAACGACATCATCAAGGCGACCGGCGGAAAACCGATAGACTTCCTGACCAACTCCAATGCGTTTCCATGGATCGTCATCCTCTCCGACGCATGGAAGGAGATGGGATGGAGCGCCATCATCTTCATCGCGGCGTTGATGGGCATCGACCCCGCATTGTTTGAGGCGGCGATGGTGGAAGGCGCAAACAGCTGGCAACGGGTCAAATACATCACCCTCCCGGCCATCAAGCCGGTCGTCGTCGTGGTTTTGCTTCTGAAGATCGGGACGATCCTTGAAGCGGGATTCAACCAGATATTCATGTTATACAGCCCCGCCGTCTACGATGTCGGCGACATCATCGACACATGGGTGTACCGCGAAGGTCTTCTGAACGGTCGGTTCGGCATTGCGACGGCTGCCGGTTTGTTCAAAGGTGTCATAGGGATGGCCTTGGTCCTCATCTCCAACAGGCTGTCGAAGAAATACACCGAATCTTCGTTGTTCTAAGGAGTCGACCATGGCAAACAAACAACCGAAAACATCGGTGACCGTAAAAATCACAGGAGCGGACAAAGGTTTCAACTTCGTGGTGGATTTCTTCATGGTGCTGATGCTTGTCATCATTGCGGTGCCTCTTTGGAGCACCATAACCCTTTCTGTCAAGCCATCCGACTACCTCGGCTCGAACATCCAGCTGATGGCCTTGCCGTTTTGGCAGTGGTCAGGCGCCGCATACCATGCCTTGCTCGGGAACAACGGCTTCTTGCTGGCGTTCCTCAACAGTTTCAAGATCCTGGTGTTCGGAGTAGTCGTCGCCCTCGCCTTGACCATCCCGCTCGCTTACGGCCTGTCCATCAAAGATCTCCCGGGCAGGAAATGGATCACCATCTTCGTCATCATTCCCTACGTGTTCAACGTGGGGATGATTCCGACCTACATCCTCATCGCCAAACTGAAGTTGATCAACCACTTGAGTTCCGTGTTCCTTCCCGTTGCAATCGGGACTTACAATTGCTTGATCATGCGCTCATTCTTCGAGGGTATCCCTGCTGAACTCAGGGAAAGCGCAAAGATCGATGGCTGCAACGACATGCAGGTCCTGTTGAGGATTATCCTGCCACTCTCAAAGGCGATCATCATGACGATCGGTTTGTTCTACGGCGTTGCATTCTGGAATGACTACTTCCGTCCGATGCTGTACCTGAACAAAGATTACCTCAGGCCACTACCGATCCTGTTGAGGAACATTTTGCTGGCCGCAGGCATGAATGAATTTGTGGAAGCCAGCGCTTTTGGCAATGCGCCGGTGGAAGCCATCAAGGCCGCATCGGTCTTCATGAGCGCCATCCCGATGGTCATCGCATATCCGTTCATCCAGAAGTATTTCACCAAGGGCACGTTGCTCGGCTCTGTAAAGGGTTGAGCTGGAAATAGCAGTTTTTTGGTAATCACAATGAGGAGGATTACATGAAGAAAACAGTATTGGTTATGTTGTTGCTGACAAGTCTTGTGGCTTCTGTGTTCGCACAGGGCACAAACGAGCAGCGAGCCACCGCGAAACCGGCGGGCCCCACCCACATCAACATGTGGTACAACGCAACCCAGACAGAAGTCGGGCCGCTTCCCAACGACTGGACCGGGTACAAGATTCTGAAAGACAAGATGAACATCGAGCTCGAAGCTTCATCCCTACCGTCCAGCACGACCGACCAGGACATGAAGGTCCAGGCCGCTGCCGCCGCCGATGAGCTTCCGGATTTCTTTGTAGCCAGTCGTGAAGTCTGGCTGAGATTGGTCCAGAACGGCATGGTCGCTGATGTCAGCGATTTGTACGACAAGATGCCGAACCGCACCAAGCTGATGTTCGACAAAGACGCCATAGGCTTCACCACCATTAATGGGAAGAGCTATGGCTTCGCCACTCCGAGCACCATCACCAAGAACGAAGGCTTGTTGATCCGCAAAGACTGGTTGGACAAACTCGGGTTGCAAGTACCCAAGACAACTGATGACTTGCTGAAAGTCGCCCATGCGTTCACGTACAACGATCCGGATGGGAATGGCAAGAATGATACATGGGGCTACGGTGCGTTCATTGAAGAGACCACCTATGAATCCTACCCCGGCAGGCGTTTCGAGCCGATTATGGGAGCCTTTGGTGTTGAAGGGACATGGAACATGACCAAGGCTAATTTCGGCTTGCAACTCAGGAAACCGGAATTCTACGACTTCATGGTGTACATGAAGAAATTGATCGATGACGGCGCCATCGACCCGAACTGGATGGCATACAAGAAGGATGACTTCCGTGCCGCATGGAAACAGGGCAAGTTTGGCATCATGAGGGAACAGAACGCCGCATATGCCGCATCCAACAACTACGCCCCGTTCGACGCGAACTTCCCCAATGGCGAATGGATGGTCATCGACCCGATCTCCGGGCCCACTAGCAAAGCTTCCGTCGGGCCTCTCACCCGTGGGCTGCGAATCTGGTGCATCAGCCAGAAAGCGGCTGACGCTGGAAAGAAAGACAAGATCGCCGAGATGTTTGAATGGATGAGCCATGATGAAGGTTATCTGCTTTGTGGCTGGGGTGTCGAAGGAGTGAACTACACTATCGTCGATGGAATCCCCAAGAGCGTAGCTGGCGATATCGGGTTTGAAGGGCCGGTTGGGCAGACCTACATCCAGCTCCGCAGCATGGCGTTCAACTATGCTTCCAATACCGAGCTTCAGAGCCGCTATCCGACTTACAAGGCCAAGACCAGCGGCAAGACGATGAGTGCCCTCGCCGTCCTGAAAGATATGCAGACCAGAAAGTGGACCAACGCCATGGGATCCGATTCCATGCCGGTTCCGTCCACAGACCTCAAGACCTTCTACCAGAAAGGACTTGCCGAATTCTTCACGGGCAAGAAAGAACTCACCAAGGACAACTGGAACGCTTTCATCGCTGGCTTCGACAAAATCGGAGGAGCGGAATGGGAGAAAGCTGGTCGTGAGTATGCAGAGAAGAACAACCTGCTGAACTAATCAACCCGACAGGCTCTCGAAAAGGGTTGCACTTCATCGTGCAACCCTTTTTTCATACCCTCGACTGCCTAATCTTCCCGGGATTCACTCCGATGGTCTTCTTGAACACACGGCAGAAATACGCCTGGTCCTGGAACCCGCTTTCGCTGGCAACCTCGTTGATGGTCAGCGAAGTCTGCCTGAGAAGCCTCACCGCAAGGAAAATACGGTAACGGTTCAAATAATCCCAAGGGGATAGCCCCAATTCCTTACGGAATATCCGCGTGAGGTAATCTTCACTGACATTGATGGCTTCGGCAAGTTGCCAACGGGATATGGAACCTGTCGCATGGGCATCGAGATACACCACAGCCCGTTTGACCAAGATGCCGGTCAACGGGGGCAGGACATCCTCCCCATTGAGGATGGAAGACATCCGGGTGATGAATTGGTCAGAACCACATACACAAGAGTTGGCGATGATGAGTTTTGGGATGACTGCCAGCTTTTCCACCTCTTCCTTGTTGAACTTCTCGCAGATGACGAGGATGGGAACTTGGGAAAAAGAGCGAATAGCTGACAAGCGGCTCGGATCCACATTCATGGTGACCATCAAGGCCGGCTTCCTCTGTTGCGCAAACATTTCAAATTGGTCAAGTTGCCGTAACTTGATGAAATCCGAAGGGATGGCAAGTTTCTCCAAACCATCAGGAATGGCGTCACCATCAATGAAAATCGCCCCGTTTGTGCCATGAAAACCAGCATGCAATGCATCGGAAAGGCTGTTGAAGCCTTCTGGGCAATCCAAGCACATGACGCTCATCTTACGGGCATGTTCATCCATCTCAAAGGCATGAAGCAACAGTTGCATAGGGAATGAAACCTGTTTCGCATCCAGCAACATCGTCCCATAGGAGGCAAGCATCTTCGGGTTCCTGATGACATTCTGTACATCAAGGAAATCCCTGGCATCAACCAAGTCTGTCGGAAATTGCTTCTCAACGATTGCGCAGGTCCTCCCGCTCTTATGGTGGCTGACATCCAAATTTTGCAGGGTCGGCCAAGGAAGAAGCATCCTTACGTAGTTGTCCACAAGCGTGAACGTCCCGCCTCCTCCGATGACGACCCTCTCCGCAAGGCTGAAACCAGGATCCTGACGGTTCATCGAAGCGGACCAATGGGGTTGTGTGGATTGCAGGACGACACAAAGGCCTTCCCTTGTGGCATCAATCGATGTCTTGCACCCACCCCCTTCCTCTTCCATCACTTCACGGATGGCGGTGGTCACCTCATCAAACAAACGCCTGTCAATGACGACTGCAGGCAGCCCCTGTTGGAGAACCGTGGTTTTCTCGGACAATTCCAACGCTCCGGTCTGGCTCAATGACAAATCCAGCAGATGGTTTGCCTTGGACAGCTGGACTTTAATCTCCTTTTGGCGAGTTCCATCCTCAGACAGCGATGCGATGGCCTCCAGAGGATCGCGGAGACCATTACTGATGTTGGCGAAAAATTCACTTCTGGCACGTTGCGCCCGTTCCGCGACTTCCCGGGCTTTGTTGGCGGCGTCAAGGAGCATCGTTCCCTTGATGGCGGCAGACAAGGACGTACGCAATTCCTCGATCAACGTTCCCGAATAAGTGTCGGTCTCCAGCACCACGTATCCCAGGGATTGGTTCTCCATGAAGAGAGGTTCCACCACATAGACGCCCTTCTCCAAGGTGGAGGAGATGCCGTCAGGGAGGAGCTTCACCTCAGGGATATCCGCGATATCCACGTCACCTGAAGCATTGAAGCCCCCCACAAGCCGTTTCCCCTCTTGTTCCAGAAGCACCAGATAAAAGCCTTTGATGCCGAGTTCCGGGAGATGGCTGGCGCAAATCGCGACGATGGAAGTGATGCTGCGGCTGCAGAGCAAGGCACTTTCCAGCATGTTGATCCTTCGGGAGAGCATCCTCATCTCATAGAATCGCTCCCTGTCAGCGAGGTCTTTCTGCCTGAGTAGCAAAGATTGGAGCCCGCTTTGCCTTTGGATGATGTAACGGTCATACCAAGAGAGCGCCTCTTCGACAAGAAGCGTGTCCCCGCCGTTCCTCAGGTACTCGTACAACATCTTTTCGAATTCCTGCCTGTCAGCCGACTCCACGACATTCCTCACAGGATATCCATGGAACACATCCTCCAACCATGTGATGAACGCCTCCTTGTTTCCGGAGAAACGCACCTTCGCATTCTCCTCCCCTCCCAAGGAATCGGTGCAACCGCATGAATGCCGGATGACCAAAGGTGCGGGAAGCATGATGTCATCATCATCCTTTTGCGGATTATCCAACAAGCCAAGCAATTGATGGTATGAGAAAGAAGCCATCTCATCCACCGGCATGCGGACGGTGGTGCAAGGACAGCGCAACAGCAGGCTTTCCTCAGTGTCGTTGAATCCAACCAAATGGAGATCCTGGGGTATGGAAACGCCCCGCTCCTCAAGGAGCTTTCCCGCGGAGAACATCATCATGTCGCTGGAACAAACCAACGTGTCGAAATCCCTGCCGGGAATGAGATGATGACCATCAAGTAACTCCAAGAGGGCTTTCCTCCCATCCTGCCATGCACAAGGACTGGAAATGAGGTTGCCGTCGACCATGATGCCATACCGGGAAAGCGTGTCCCTATAGGCATGGTACCTTTCTTCGGCGCCGCTATGGGTTTCCGGCCCTCTCAGGAACGCCAGCCTCTTTGCTCCGTGACGGATGATCATATGGGTGACCAGCACCTGCATGCTGCCATAACTGTCAAAACCGACATTGGGATGTCCGGGACGCTTCAGGGAGTACGTGACATACGGAAGATCCTTGAACCGTTCATGGAATTTCTCCACTTCTGTGATGCTGACGCTCCCACCCAATGCAGAGGCCCAACTGACCAACCCGTCAAGGTTCTGCCTGTTGGCCAGCGAATAGATTTCGTTGCGAAGGAATTCAAATTCATCCGCACACTGCAGGCGACCGCCGGGAAACACAAACAGCAAGTCTCCATGTTCCTTGGCAAGGATGGCGAGATCGGACCAGAATTCTTTTGAAGCACCCGTATGGATGGATGCAAGCACCAAACCTATCCTCTTCTGCACACGACCACCTCTCAGCACAAATTCATGACGGTTTTTTCATAATACCATGGAAAACCCGCCTTGACAGGGAAAAACGGTAAGTTTACAGTTGAAACTATGTTTCATTTTCATAATTTTGTTCCTCATATGAAACAGCTGAACCGCATGCTCGAACGTCTTATGCCGATCATCACACCGACAGGAGTGGTGTTGGGTCTGTTGTTGGGACATCATGTTTCCTGGATGAAACCAAGCGTCACGTGGCTTTTCGCTTTCCTGACTCTGACCAGTGCGCTGTCCATCAGCGTGAATGACATCGGCAAAACGCTGCGCAAGCCCCTGTTCCTGCTTGTGTTCTTCCTGTGCGCGAATCTCATTCTCCCCTTCATCGCCTGGGGAGCCAGCAAACTCTGTTTTCCATCGGAACGGGATCTGCAGACCGGATACATGTTGCTGAAAGCGACACCTTCCGCTGTAGTGGGATCGGTATGGAGTTCAATTTATGGCGGCAACCTAGCCATTTCTTTGACCATTCTTCTCATCGACACGGTGCTCGCACCCTTGCTTGTTCCTTTCACCATGCGCATATTCACCGGCAAAGCCGTGATGATGAACACCTCCTCCATGATGCTCTCGCTCCTTTCCATGGTGGTCATCCCTTCAGTCATCGGGGTGGCTATCAACCAGATAACCAAAGGGAAAGTCAATAAAAACGTCGCACCGTGTCTGAAACCCTTCTCAAAGATCGGGTTGCTGTTTGTCATCATGATCAATACGTCCCAGGTTTCCGACGCTTTGATCAAAGACGCCAGCTGGCGATACGTCCCCATCGTGTTATTGTGTGTCGCTCTTGCTTCTGCAGGGTTCCCTATCGTGTACCATTTCTGCAAGTTGTTCCGTTTCAGCCATGAAGATGCCATTTCGGTGACGTTTGCGGCATCGCTGAGAAACATAAGCGCAGCCTTGGTGTTGGCTATTGATTATTTTCCCCCGATGTCCGCTCTCCCCGTCATCTTGGGAATCGTCTCGCAACAGGCCGTCTGCGCGGTGATGGCTTCGCTGTTGTTTGGAGAGCGCCACAAGCCGCAGGTCACTCATCTCTGAAAACTGTTGACTAGTCCAATATTTTCAAGGGATACTTGAGAGGGTGTCTGTTGCGGGGGAGAAACGGTTTCTGACCGTCTTTTCCTCAAGGGTATTTGCTTGAGCAAACTACGAACAGGCGGAAGGTCGCTGTTCAAAGATGGAGTGATAGTATGAGAAAGTTTATGGATGAACGATTCATGCTGTACAATGGTACGGCGGAAAAACTCTTTAACGGATTTGCCAAGGATATGCCGATTTTTGACTATCATTGTCATTTGATCCCCAGCCAGATCGCCGAGAACAAACGCTTCACCACCATCACGGATGCGTGGCTTGGTGGCGACCATTACAAATGGAGGCTGATGAGGGCATATGGATATGATGAAAGCCTCATCACCGGAAACGCCGACCCCTATGACAAATTTGTCGCATGGGCTGACACGATGGAGCATGCGTTCGGAAATCCTGTCTACCATTGGACCCATCTTGAACTGCAAAGGTATTTCGGCATCACCAAGGAACTCAACCGCAAAAACGCCAAGGCGATTTATGACGAAGCGAACGAGAAATTCAAAACCGATCCGAATCTGTCCGTCTTCGGCATCATGAAAAAATTCAACGTGTATGCTGTCGGCACCACCGATGATCCCGCTGATGACTTGAAGTACCATAAAATCATCAAGGATGAGGGCAAATGTCCGGCCAAAGTCATTCCTTCCTACCGCCCTGACAAAGCCGTGCAAATTGAAAAGCCGACTTTTGCCGCCTATATCGCAACACTGGCGAAAGCAGCCGGCATGGAGATCAAAACCGCCGAGGATGTGGCGACCGCTTTGGTAAAACGCCTTGATTTCTTCGTCCAGATGGGTTGCAAAGCCAGCGATCACGCTCTGGTCACCGCACCCCACACATTCGCTACGATGGAACAGGTCAACAAGATTTTCGAGAAGAAGATGAATGGCAAGGAACTCAGCGCTCAGGAAATCGATGCGTACAAGACCTTCATCATGACAGCCATGGCCAAGGCTTACGCCAAACGAAACATCGCGATGCAACTGCATTTCGCTTCCATCAGGGACTGCAACCAAGTGATGTTCGAAAAACTCGGGCCAGACACCGGTTTCGATGCGTCCCACGATGTGGAGCTCGCTGAGAACCTCTGCGCATTCCTGAAGAACCTTTCCATCACCAATGAAGTGCCGAAAACGATTCTGTACAGCCTCAATCCGAAAGATTATTACTCCCTTGCCACGTTGATGGGCTGCTACCAAGGCGACGGCATTCATGGAAAGATGCAACTTGGTTCCGCTTGGTGGTTCTGCGATCATCGTGACGGCATGGAGCAGCAGATCAAGATGGTGGCTGATGTCGGTCTTCTTCCCTGCTTCATCGGTATGTTGACCGATAGCCGTTCATTCCTTTCCTATCCACGACATGAATATTTCCGCAGGATACTGTGCAACATCATCGGTGGATGGGCGGAGGATGGAGAAATCCCGAACGACCTTGAAGCGCTTGGCGCGATGGTCCAGGATATCAGCTTCAACAACGCGAAACGATATTTTGAAGGCTAAAAAGATGGATACCGAGAAGCAACAAACCAGTGGAGTCGTAAGGACAATCGCCATTTTGGAATGCTTGGCGCATTGCCAAAGCACAAATCTCGAGCATCTGTCCAAACAAACGAAACTGCCGAAGGCGACGCTTCTCCGTTTCCTCAACACCTTGATCGGCTTGGGTTACGTCCATCGTGACCCGGCCGACCAGTATTCCTTGACCTTGAAAATGTTCTCCGTCGGTTCGCACGGACTTGAACACATCGATCTGATCGGTCTGGCAAATCCTGTCGCACAAAAACTGTGCGATACACTCGGCGAAACCGTCCACATGGGCATCCTTGAGGATGATCACGCGGTGTATGTGCTGAAAAAGGAATCCTCTTACACGATCCGGATGTACAGCCGTGTGGGCAAATCCATCCCGCTGTATTGCACCGGAATCGGCAAAATCTTCCTTGCAAACATGACCGACAAGGAAGTGGACCAATACCTTTCCGCCATCAATCTCAAACCGTATACGCCCAACACCATCAAGGATGCGAAGACCTTGAAAGACGAACTGAAGCATGTCAGGGAGCGGGGCTGGGCGACAGATGAGGAAGAACACGAAATCGGTACCCTGTGCATCGCGGCTCCGGTAAAAGATTACACGGGGAAAACCATTGCGGCGATGAGTGTCTCCTGGCCGATCTTCCGCTTCAACCGTACCGAACAGGAACGGATCACCAAAGCCATCACAGCCGAATGCGGGAATCTCTCACGATTGCTTGGTTACGAAGCCGGATCCGTCTGATCACCCATTCACCACGTTGATGGGCTTCCCTTTCACAAACGCTTCCAGATTGGCTACGCTGGCATCCATGATGCGTTGTCTGCTTTCCTTTGGCGCCCAGCTGATATGCGGAGTGATGATGCAGTTCTTCGCATGAAGCAACGGATTGTCCCCTTTGATCGGTTCGGTGGAGACCACATCGCAGGCTGCTCCGGCCACCTTGCCGCTTTCCAAAGCATCACACAAATCCTGTTCCACTACGAGTTGCCCCCTGCTGTTGTTGACGATGAGCACCCCGTCTTTCATTTTGGCGATATTCTGTTTGTTGATGATCCCCTGTGTTGACGGGAACAACGGACAATGGAGCACGACCACATCACTCTGCAGGAAAAGCGTATCCCTGTCCACGTAATCAAAACCTTCCTGGACAAAAGCCGGGTTCTCATAGTTGTCGTTGACGAGCACGTGCATCCCCAACGCTTTGGCAATCTGCCCGGTACGGTGACCAATCCTGCCGAAACCGATGATCCCCATCGTCTTTCCTGAGAGTTCGACCAATGGATAATCCCAGAAACACCAATCGGGATTGTGTTCCCATCTGCCTTCATGTACGGCATCATTGTGGTGGCCGATATGGTGGCACAACTCCAAGAGCAACGCAATGGCGAATTGGCTGACGCTGTCCGTCCCATAGGTCGGCACATTGGATACAGGAATCCCCCGTTCCTTGGCATACGCCACATCAACCACATTGTAGCCTGTCGCCAGCACTCCGATGAACTTGAGATGCGGACAGGCCCCGATCACCGTCTTGGAAAGCGGAGTCTTGTTGGTGAAGACCACTGCGGCATCCCCTATCCTTTTGATCGCCTCAGCACTGTCCGTCAGGCTTGTCCTGTCATACACCGTGACTGTGCCGAATGCGGAAAACCCACTCCAACTCAAATCTCCTGGATTTTCCGTATATCCATCCAAAACAACTATATCCATAGCTTGCGTCCTTTCCCAAAGAGTACCCGTACGGCGATGGAAATGCAACCTTGTGCACTCATGGGGAAAGGGGTATCATCTCTCCAGACAGGAGAAAACGGATGATGAAAGAAAACAAGATCAGGGCAATGCTCAATGCAGGCAAAAGCACGGTCAGTTTCCGTATGTGGACAAACGATACCTATATGATCGAGGCGTTGGGGGACACCGGGAATTTCGACTATGTCGAATATCTGGCTGAATATTCCCCGTTTGACCAGTATGATCTTCACAACATGTGCATCGCAGCTGAGTTGCATGATATGGGCACGATGATCAAAGTAGACTTCCAAAACCGTGGTTATGTTGCCCAAAAGGCGATCGCCAGCGGCTTCCAAGCCGTCCTGTTTGCCGATTGCCTCACGGCGGAAGATGTACGGGAAACGTTGCGTCTTGTCGCACCGAGAGCTCCAGAGGATAATGGTGTCTTCGGCTACCCGAACGATCGTTTCATCGGTTACCAGCCACACCTGCCCCAGTTGGAACATGCGCAACGCGAACGGGACGTCGTCAAAGCATTCATGATCGAAAAGGCAAGTGCTGTCGACCAGATCGAAGAAATCTGCAGCATCCCGGGGGTGGATATGGTGCAGTTCGGTCCCTCAGACTTCAGCATGAGTGTCGGATGGAACCAGAAGGATCATCAGAAAGAAGTGCTTGAGGTGGAAAAGCATGTCATCGAAGTCGCCTTGAAGCATGGGGTCGAGCCCCGTTGCGAAATCCGTTCGCTCGAACCGCTTCAATATTACATAGACCTCGGGGTGAGGCAGTTCAGTTTCGGAGACCAGTTGGCCCAACTGAACAACTTCTGGAACAATGAAGGCTCGGTCATGCGTAAGACAGCCGATGAGCTGGCCAGAAAGTGAAGGGTCAATCCAATTTCACCACGTTGCCATATAGCAACGTGAAACAGGCGCCAAGTTCCTGATTTTCATGAAAATGCCCGAAATACCAATGGTAGCGGGCATTTTTTACTTGTTCCATCAAAGTCTGGAGCATATCCTCTGTCGGATCATGGAATCTCCGGTCTATCCATTGGCTTTTGATCTTTTTCTTGATGGCTTTCGGACAGGTATGGCTCAAAATGACATCCACCTGTTGGTCCCGCATATTGTGCAACGCATTGTCCAATTCTTCTTGCGAAGGGACTTCCCTGGCCCACCAACTGATAGCCGGAATCCGTAAATCCTTGTCTGTTGAGGACGCACCGCCGAATGCGAGGAACCGTTTTCCCCCAATCTCATATACATTACCGTTTTTCAAGTGATAGATACCCTCTCCGACAATTCCGACGGTCGAACCATACAATTGCTGTACCGGCAGGTTATCCAGACGATCCCAGTTCTCATGGTTCCCCCCGACAAAAAGGATGATGGCACCATTGACGCCATCCTGCAGACATCGGAGTTTTTCCGCTTCCTCCTCACGCCCTTTCCGTACTTCATGTAACAGATCGATCATGCGGGAGACCGAAAGATATGGAGATGTGCTGATTGTATCAAGATCTGGATAAAACAGATATCCAAAGTCACCGAGAATGATCAGGACATCCTCTTTCGTCAGATGTTCCTTGCAATACGCCACCCGCTGGAGAGGCACCTTCGGTTGATAACCGTCAAAGAAGAAATCACCATGTGTATCCCCCGTGAGGTAGATGGACATCAGTGGTTCTTCTCTTCACAACCACATGTTTCGTCATGATGATGTTCTTCCTGTGCCATGCCCTGCTTGATGACTGAAGCGACCGCTTGGACGTATCCGGAACAGACTTTATCCATCTCTTCGTCCGGTTTGTCCATGATGGTGACCATGATGCCCAAGCTCGAACAGACATCCTTGAACAGATAGAACGAACGTTCATCCATGCAGTGCATCGCCGCAGGCAACCCTTCGTTTGCGCAATATGCAAGAAAGTGTTCAACAAATGAGGTATGCTCCGCCTCAAAGTCATCGACCATCATGGCATCAATCGGCTTGTGATGGGTTTTGTCGAACAATATCTGGGCAAACGGGTATTTTGAACCGATGGGGAGGGGGCAGACAAAAATGGAAGCATACACGATTGTCGTCTCTTGCTGTTTCTTCCGTTTCAATTCGGTGATGCGTCCTGTATCGGAAATCGAGGCGACCGCATGGTCGAAAGTGATGGAAATATCTTTGACGAACAATGGGGAAACCATCCCGTCCTCATCGATCATCGGGGCGACATCTTCGATCGAACCGGGAATGCGGTTCTTGTCCTTCCAGTCTACCTTGTCCTTCCAACGCACGAAGGAATCCTTGCTTTTCAGCACGGCAAGAAGCAGGTGTTCCACCATTGTGGTGTCTTCCGGGATCCGAACATCCTCCAGAGGACGTTTCTCCAAAACAGGCTGTTCCTCAGCCGGAGAGATGATCAGGACATCCTGTTCGATTTTCCTGTTGAAATCTTTCAAAGGAGTCCCTTCATCACGTGTGTCGGAAAAGCTTTTCAGGAACGAGGCATATCCCGCTTCCCCAGGATAGGCAAGCATTGTCTGATTGTCTTTGACGAAGAAACAGTAATATGTGAGGCTATTCGCCTTGATGGCGACCAAATCGTACGGGGCAAGCATGTCGATCATGCCACTTTTGGAGAAACTGGATAATGTGTCTTGAAAACTCATGTTTCCAGCATATCACATTTCTCTCCGAACTACATCTCTTCCCCACCATGACAAAACCTCTCCTTTTCAGGAGAGGCCGTCAAAAACAAACAGGGACACTCAGCGCTGGACCCTTCCCGAACCATCTCCCTTGGCAAGCGCTTCGATCTCACTCTTCGTGGCGAGATTGAAGTCACCGTCAATGCTGTGTTTCAGACACGAAGAAGCAACGGCGAAATTGATGGCGTATTGTTCATCCTCAGGATATTCGGATAGTCCGTAGATGATGCCGGCTGCAAATGAATCCCCGCCTCCGACACGATCGATGATGTCCGAAATCTCATAATGGCGGGATACGTAGAAACCAGTCTTCCCGGAGAGGATGGCGCTCCAGCCATTGTCATCCGCGCTGTGGCTTTCACGAAGCGTGACGGCAACTACTTTGATATTGGGGAACTGGCGCTTCACTTCGTCGGTCAGCGCTTCGTAAGCTTTCGTGTCGAGTTTGCCGCTGGTCACATCCACTTTCGCTTGGATGTCCAGACATTTCTGGATGTCTTCCTCATTGGCGATGACAACGTCAGCATATTGGGTAAGTTCCCTCATCACTTCAGGGGCTTTCTTTCCATAGTTCCACAGCTTCTTCCTGTAGTTCAAGTCGATGGAAACGACAGCTCCATGCTTCTTGGCCGCTTTCATGGCGACAAGTGCCGCATCTGCGGCATCCTGGCTGACTGCCGGCGTGATGCCGGTGACGTGAAACCATGCGGCGTCCTTCATAATCGCCTCAAAATCGTATTCGGAAGCCTTGCTGGTCGCAAAAGCGCTGCCGACACGGTCGTACACAACGGAACTCGCCCTCTGGTTGGCGCCGGTCTCAAGATAGTAAATACCGAGCCGGGAACCTTTCACCTTGTTGATGCTGTTCACATTGACGCCGTATTTCCGGACTTCACGGACACAAGCTTCTCCGATGGCATTGTCTGGTACGGATGTGACGAATCTGGCATCTTTGCCAAGAATCGCCAAGGAAACCGCGACATTCGCTTCCCCACCGCCAAACGTGGCCTCAAGATCCGGAGACTGGAAAAAACGCTCGTGACGAGGCGATTTCAACCGCAACATTATCTCACCAAAGGTGACAAATTCTTTTCCCATGGGATTCCTCCAATTGGTTCTCTTTGAAACTCTTGCAATTCCCCATGATAGGGTGTATCTTTTGGGTTGTCAATATTTGAAACAATGTTCCATTTATGTAAAAGGAGTTCGTCATGTTCGAAAATTTCTATAAACGGGTTCATGATATTGGTATCATTCCTGTCGTCAAACTGGATGATGCGTCCCAAGCGGTCAATCTCGCCGATGCGTTGATCAAAGGCGGGATTCCTGTCGCCGAAGTCACTTTCCGTACTTCCGCAGCCGAACAATCCATCAAGATGATTCATGAAGCCTATCCCGATATGCTTCTGGGTGCCGGCACTGTGCTCTCCATCGAAAATGCGGAAAAAGCGGTGAAAGCTGGAGCTTCCTTCATCGTCGCTCCCGGTTTTGATGAAGAATTGGTTTCCTGGTGTCTTGGGCATGACATTCCCATCTGTCCCGGCGTCTCGACTCCAAGCGAGATCACCAAAGGCGTGAAGATGGGGCTTTCCGTGTTGAAATTCTTCCCTGCAGAGGCCAACGGAGGCGTGGATATGCTGAAAAACCTGGCGGGTCCGTTCCCATCGGTGAAATTCATGCCCACCGGCGGCATCAATCTTGATAACATCGCTGACTATGCGAAGACACCGAATGTTCTCTCCGTCGGCGGTTCCTGGATGGTCAAATCCGACCTAATCAACTCGGGCAAATGGGATGAAATCTCCCAAATCTGCAAAGAAGCGGTAAAAGCATTGCAAGGCTTGCAATTCGCCCACATCGGTCTGAACAATCCAAACGCCGAAGCTATGGAAAAATCCATCACCGCATTCCAGAATCTCGGCATGACCTGCGCCAAACGCGGCGCTTCGTCATCGTTCATGGACACCACCATCGAAGTGATGAACAAACAATTCTATGGAACAAACGGTCATATCGCATACAAGTGCTATGATGTGGACCGGACTATCGGATATCTGAAGCAATTCGGTTTCACCCCGATTCCCGAATCCATTTCCTCTGACGCAAGAGGAACCAAAGTCGTTTACTTCAAGGAAGAAGTCAACGGCTTCGCCATCCATCTCATCCGTGCGTGACGACACATGAGAGGCCGTCGGTCTTTACTGTCCGACGGCCTTGTTTTCTTCAGAACAACAACACGTCTTGTTCCAATACGGGCTCTTGTCCTGTGATGCCGGCCAGATGGACATGTACGTTCCTCAACCTGAGTCCACGAGTAGGATTTGAAGGCAAACCCTGATACATTTCGCTTTCCTCCACAGGCCGCAACCCTGTTTTCGCCATCGTGAAATCACAGTCGGTTATGGACAGATTCTCCACAGGTTTCTCAGGCAGACCGATGATGAATGCGGCCATGCAACGAATGCCATCCGCCTTGATGTGTTCGATGGTTATATCCGAAATGCCCGGCGTTATCGGAGTGACGGGCATTTTTTCCAGAGAGAAAACCGTAGCATCCTTGGAACCGCATACATAATACATATTGATGGTGATGGGACAAAGCGTGTCATGCATCATGATGTTCCGGAAAGACAACCCGGAAATATCTCCGGCCCTTCCTCTCCTTGTTTTGATGCGCACACCCCGGTCTGTGCCATCAAACACACAATCGGATACATGAATGTCATGGATTCCCGAACCTGTTTCGCTTCCGATGACAGCCCCGCCATGGGCACAACGGACAATACAATGCTTCACGATGACCCCGCAAGTCGGAATGCCGACCGCCAGCGCATCCTCACCGATCCCGCTCTTCATGGCGATGCCGTCATCCCCTACCGTCACATTGCAACCGATTACCTGCACATCCTGGCAGGAATCAATATCGACACCATCGGTATTAGGCGCGTCTTTCGGATTGATGATGGTCACCTGTTGGATGCTGACCCGTTTTGAGAAGAGCGGATGCAATGTCCAAAAAGGACTGTTTTGCAACGTGATGCCTTCCAACAGGATATCTTCACACTGATGTATCTGCAGCAAAGGAGGTCTGAGAAACTGGCTCTGCCTGCCACCTCCACCCCCGGGTTGCCGCGCATACTCGGGATTCAGGGCTGCAAATTTCTTTTCAATGGGTGAGACTGGTCCGGCCTGCCGTTTCTTGACATCCGCCTCGGACCACCACCACGAACCGTTTCCATCGAGAACCCCCTTCCCCTTTATGGTGACATTCCTGCACCCTGTGATCCAGAAACAAGGATGCATCGCATAACAACGCACACCTTCCCAACGGGTATATACGGGTTCATAACGGCCAGGATCATCAATAAACCGGATGATGCTGCCTTCTTCCAAGACGAGGGTCAGACCGCTTTTGTCCACCGTGACGGGGGATGTCAGGTACGTACCTTTCGGAATGGAAAGGACATCACCGGCTTCCATACGTGCCATGGCCTCCGAAAACGAAAGGCTGTCGTCATGCACGCCATCACCGGCTGCATGAAAGTCCTGTTGCAAATCATACTGTCTCATCTCACTCTCCTTGCAAAACCGCAGGTGTCGGAGTACACTTGCCACATGATGCAAATTGGATTCCGAGCACACGATCTGGGAACATTTTCTTCTGTCAAAGAACTGGCTAAAAAAGCGGCTTCCTACAAAAAACCGGTGGTCATCCATCTGGCAATGAAAAAAACCATCACCAGCGCTTTGCCACCTTCTCGCTACACAGCCGAATACGTCCGCTCCATCCATGATGATCTTGCCTCAGAAGGAGTCGGCATCGCCGTTGTCGGCAGCTATGTAAATCCTGTCCATCCAGATGCCGAGATACGCAAACAGCAACTGGATGATTTTGTCGCAAACCTCCGTTTCACCAAAGAATTCGGCTGTCCTATCGTCGGTACCGAAACAGGCTCGGTCAATCCGAACGGTTCCTTCACCCCCGATACCAGCGAACCCCAGGTTCTTGATACATTCCGCGCCAGTCTGGAGTATTTGCTCGACGCGGCCGAAAAATACGATGCCATCGTCTGTATTGAAGCGGTCTCCCATGCGCACACCATCTGTTCCATCGAACGTATGGCCGACATCATGGACCGATACCCGACTCCGCATCTCGGGGTCATCTACGATCCTGTCAACCTGGTAGGCTTCACCGGCATCCCTGAATCGGATGGTTCCTTCAGAAGGCACCCGTCACGGGAAGCCCAAAAGGCTTTTTTCGATCAGGCATTGGATGCCTTCGGACCGCGCATCAGAATAATCCATGTGAAGGATTATGTCTTGACGGAGAACGGCACAAAGGTCGGAAACCTCACTGCAGGCACCGGAGTGATGGATTGGAACCTCTTCAGCGATGAGTTGGACGCCTATGGCATCCATGTCCCCTGTACGCTTGAGAATCTCAATCCTGCGACCTTACCTCAGACCCTCGCTTTCTTCCATTCCTCATAATGAACGGTTCCAACGTTCTTTTGTAGTGGAGTTTTTGACTTTTTCCGTCTAGAGCAGCATCATCTGTTCGAACGAAACAGGTCTCCGGTTGTCAGAGAAAACCTTGGATAGATAATTCGTATCCAGAGAAAGATCCGTGACAATACGACGCATCAAATCCTCAGCGATGATATTCTGTTCGCAGAACAAATACGCCAAAGCCTTCTCCGCGATGTGGGAAGGCAAAACGGAATTAAGATATACTTGCCCATCCTGAAGTTTCCCGTACTGTTTTTCCAACGAACGAAACAGGATGGAATGCTTCATGTCACCCTGCAGGGATTCCAATTCCTTTTCCAACGGCACAGGATCGCCTTCCCCGGCCTTCCCCCCCATGGGTTTGAGCGACAGGAAGGTGTATTCTTTTCCGGGAAGGTAATGATGCAAGTCACATCGTGTCGCATAATTCGGCTCGCAGGCGCTTTCCTTCAAGACATCGCCGCCAACGACGATCAAAGGATCAAAAAACAACGCAGGGCATTCTTTGCCTTCCACCGTGTAATACCGATAGGTATAGAAACCATCCTTCATGCAGTCTTGATGTTCGCAGTATGCGGTAAGCGGAATCACATCTGTGGCGATATCCAGCATCAGGCGTGCGGTTGAATTGAAGATGTCACGTCGGAAATTGAGGATCAAGGTGGGGAAGATGAACATCGCGCCACTGCTCAGGCTCGCATTTCTGACGACATATGCGATGCGCTCATCAAAGAATGACGCTTCGTCGATGATGTAGGTTCCGACTTCGGGATGGTCTGCGATGATCTTCTCCAGCCCAAATGAATCATGAATCCTCGCCATATGATCCCCGCAGCGAACATAGCCTCCACGGTAGGCCAGTGCATCTTGGGGATAATCGGTGAATCGGCCGGCATCAAGATCGCTCCGTATAAAGAACACGTTCCGCCGGTCCAAAACGCCGGTGGACGTCAGTTCCTTGACTTTCCCGCTTTTTTTCCGCGCTACTTCAGCATCCCGCCATAGGCGAGCCGCATATTCTGATTTTCCGCTTCCCATAGGCCCGATGACGAGGACTCGCCGACCGGGCTTTGTGAAATCGAAATGGGAAAACGTGTCATGTACGTCAACAGTCGGAAAACCCAGGCTCTTCAGAAAATCAGCGCTTTTTGAGGTTTCCTCAATGCGAGGCATTCTGTCCTTCGACGATGGCGATACCCGCCGATGCGCCGATGCGGTTCGCACCTGCCTCGATCATGGCTTTCGCTTCCTCATATGTATGAATGCCACCGGCAGCCTTGACTCCACAATCAGTTCCCACCACTTTGCGCATCAATTTGACGTCCTCAACGGTAGCTCCGCCTTTTGAGAAACCCGTGGAGGTTTTCACAAAATCAGCACCTGCGCTCTTGGCAAGACGGCACGCCCGCACTTTTTCCTCTTCGGTAAGCAGGCAAGCCTCAATGATCACTTTGAGAAGACGGCCCCGGCTGGCAAGCTTCACCGCAGCGACCTCATCCTGGATAAGACCGTCGTCATGACCTTTCAACCAACCGATATTCATCACCATATCGATCTCTTCAGCACCGTCGGTAATGGCTTGTTTTGCTTCAAATGCTTTGACACGTGCGGACATAGCCCCCAAGGGGAACCCCACGACACAACAAACCTTCACTCCACTTCCCGACAGCAACTTTGTACACAATCTTACCCAGCACCCGTTCACGCAGACCGAAGCAAAATGGTATTTGATGGCTTCAAAACAAATACGCTCAACTTTTTCCTGTGTAGCATCGGCACTGAGGATTGTGTGGTCGATGTAGCTTGCGATGGATTCCATCTCTCATAGCCCCCTTTGGTAGATGTTCTGACTCAAGCTTACCCCAAAACAGCACGGTAAGCAATGAATTTCTTGGATAACCGTATGGTCTTGACGATTGGAAAAGCACACACTAGGCTACCTGTATGATCCTTGAAAGCATTGAATCAAACTACACATGGGGCTTGATCCTCATTCTCTTGGTGAATCTCAGCCAACGGAAAATCCCTGGTTCCAACAAAAAGCGCATCGCCACCATCTGGCTGTGTTCGCTGATGCTGGTCATGGAAGTGGGTATGGTCACCATCATCACCAGAAAATGGAACCATCAATGGGCATGGGCCGTATTGGGATTGTGCCTGGTCATCGCCGTTATCTTCCGCGACCGTGTCTGGCCGTTTCGCCTCCATTGCGTAAAATGCCGCAAAAAGCTCGATTTCAACCATGTCATCGGACACGATGACAATCTTTGCCAGAGCTGTTGGGATGAAGCGCATCCTCAGGAAGTCGCGGCGAGGAAGGAAAAAGAAGCAAAGGCAAAGCAAGAAGCCGCACAACCTCAGGCCATCCCCGATACGGTCGACGCAATGGATTGGGACAGTTGGGAGCCCTCGGACAAATGCGTCATCACCTACCTGTTCGACAAGGACAATGTCCTGATGATCGAGAAGAAACAAGGACTGGGAACCGGCTTGTTCAACGCACCGGGGGGACATATCGAGGAAGCGGAAACGGCAGAAGAAGCCGCTGTACGGGAAATGAAAGAAGAGACCGGCCTGTCCATCAGCGGTCTTTCGTTGCGGGGCGAACTCCGTTTCCAGTTCAAGGATGGCATGGGCGAACGCGCCTACGTGTTTTTTGCGGATTCTTACAGCGGAGAACTGAAAGAATGCGAGGAAACCCGCCCATTCTGGATCAAAAAAGCGGATTTCCCGTTCGACAAGATGTGGGAGGATGACAGGCTCTGGCTTCCTGTAGCGCTGGAAGGCAAACATTTCTTGGGTTCCTTCATTTTTGATGGCCAAAAAATGCTGGACCGCAAGCTCATCATACGAGATGAAGACTGAGATAGCACTGGGCACCTGGGAATTTGGTGGCGGGTTCGGCTTCTGGGAAAACCAGAGGCGAACCGACTCGCTGAAGACGCTCCACCAGGCCATCCGCAACGGCATCACCGCTTTTGACACCGCTCCATCCTACGGCAACGGACAAAGCGAACAGATTCTCGGCCAGCAACTGAAACGGTTTCCTATCGAGCGGAAGAGGCTGTTTATAGCCTCAAAAACCATCAACGGCCTCCACCTTGGTGAAAGCCTCCATCGGCTCTGCACCTCTTATCTGGATGTTTGGTACCTGCACTACCCGATGCTGAACCAAAAGGAAATCCTTCGCGAAATGCTCACCCACCCCGAGGTGAAAGCAATCGGTATCTGCAATATCCCTCTCGCTGCTTTGAAAGAGCTGAAAGACCTCAACCTCTCATGGATACAGATTCCGTGCAATCTTATTTGGAACAAAGAGACCTCCGCGCTCAAGGAATATTGCCATGCCAATGGCATCCGTCTTTCAGGCTACAGCCCCCTGGCTTTGGGTCTCCTTTCAGGAAATCATGATGAACCTCCGGATGACGCAAGAAAAAACCTGTACTGCTACCGGCATCCGAAGGCCTTCAGAGATTTGACAGAGCTCATCAGAAAGACAGCGAAAAACCATGAAGCTTCGCCAAGCCAGATATCCATCGCCTGGAGTCTGGCCCAAGCCTTCGACCAACTCATCCTGGGGGCGCGGACAAAAGAACAGCTTGGGGAGAATCTGCTTGCCAGCCACATCACGCTCTCTCCACCGGAAATGGACGCTTTGGATTCCTGTTCACGGGATTTATCGTCCTTCATCCCCGATGAACAGGAAAATCTGTTCAATCATAGGTGGAAAACATGAAGGTATTGCTCAATGAACCTTCCTTCTCGATGGAAGTGAAGAAATCGAAATTCATCACCTCTGCGAGACACTGCAATTCCTTGCAACAGGCAAAACTGCTGGTCAAGCAGACTTGGGATATCCACCCTGATGCCAGCCATGTGGTACATGCGGCGGTGGTGGGCAAATCAGGCGATCTGTTCTCGTTCAGTGATGACAAGGAACCCAAAAACACCGCAGGACGTCCTGCATTGGAAATTCTGAAAGGTTCATTCATCACCGATATCTGCGTGCTGGTTGTCCGGTATTTCGGGGGAACCCTCCTCGGAACAGGAGGGCTGGTCCAAGCATATGGAGACAGTGTCAAAGGGGTGCTGGCACTATGCGAGACAGAAGAGATGGTGGAAAAAAGCTCCTTCAGGATTGTGCTCCCCTACAACCTGTATGAACCGGTGAAAAAGGAACTCTTGGATGCGGGAAGCGTTATTGAAACTGAAGCATTCACCACAGAGGTAGTCATCAACGGAAGCGTGGCTTCCTCAGCCTGTCCTCTTTTGGAGCAGCGGATACGAAATCTGACCAAAGCCCAAGCGTTGGTTTCCTTCACGGCAATTTCTTGAAACGCAGGAGGGGATGGGAAGTCTGGGTCTCCTCCGTCTTTTCCTTAGTCGCCTTTTCTTCTTTCGGTTCTGTTTGCTCGCCCTTTCCATCCACCAATTCCGCCAATCTGATGGCAATCGAAATAGCTTCTTCAACCGCTTTCACCTCAATATGGTCTATCGTGTCCTCACTGGTGTGATAGACCTCGGGATGAGTGCGGTCTCCCCACCCTACAGCGACAAGGCTTGTCGCTTCGATGCCACATTTTGCCGCTGATGCGGCGTCAGTTCCGCCTGCCAGAAAGGGTATGGAAGCGCTGTGGGCTTCATAGCCCATGCTCTTCGCAATGGAAACCATACGACGTGCAAGTTTCTCAGAAAGCATTTGCTTTCCGTTGATATCCTTCTCCAGGAAGGTCAGCCGGTCGGCATAGTAGATGCAATCGAAATTCAACATGATGGGATCAACCAACATATCGCGGTGGCGCGCAAACCATGCTTTGCTGCCAAGCAAGCCGTCCTCTTCCCCATCAAACGAGACGAAGATGAGACGCGTGTGTTCCAATTCATCCCCACACCGTTTCTTCCAATTAAAATACCGTGACAATTCTACGGTGATGGCCGAAGAGACCAGATTGTCGCCCGCCCCAGGCGAGGCTTCCTTCGAGCGCAACGAACGCAGACGCCAGACGAGCGGGAACACCGCAGTCAGAAGGGAAAGGAAGATGATCAGACTGACCGGTGGCAACCCAACAGCGAAGATCTTTCCTGAAACGAATTCCGTGAGCAACTGCACCACGGCCTCCACAGCCAAAAGCAGGCAACAGCCTACAGGCAACAGAACATTCTTCCCATATTCCCATTTTTCCTCTTTGGAAAATCTGGACAATCCGGCACTGTCATGATGGGCTGAGAAAATAATGGTATGAAGCGTTTCTCCCTTTGGCTGGAAGGCAGCCCAGACGTTTCTCCCTTTTGTCGTTTTGGTCAGTTTCTCTGCAACCGGTTTGTAACAGATCACTTGATGGTACGCAAAGAAGAGGAACAAAAGGGCGATGACCGATGCGCACAGAGGCAAGCCCACCCACAGAAGCGCAAGCACAATCGGATACAGGAAAGGAACCATCGAAACCGGCAGGTGGAGAGCCTCGCTGTGCAGCGTTTCTTCATCGATGCCTGTTTCATCACAAAACAACTGGTATCCGCTCTTCAGTTCTTCCGCTGTGGACAAGGCGGATTCGCTGCCGGTTGGTCTCGGTCCATGCGCTTTGATCAAGGAATCGGTCAAAGACAAAGCCAACCGAGCCAATTGCCCGGCTTTCAAAGTCTCGACGTCCTTGATCTTCTTCGCAGGCTGTTCCGGATTCTGCACGAGATCGGGCTGTTTCTTTCGTTTTTTCAGGGGATGGAACAAGTCAAACACCATGACCCATAAAGTACTGTGCTTCTCGGAAAAAGTGAACCGTGATACACTGTTTTCCATGATAGAAACAAATCTTGGTTTTGGTTTGATGCGTCTTCCCTGTACCAATGGAGCGGATACATCGTCCATCGATATGCCATTGTTCACCTGCCTTGCCGACCGTTTTCTTGCAGATGGAGGCCACTACTTCGACACTGCCTATCCCTACCATAACGGGAAAAGCGAAACGGCGTTCCGGGAAGCTGTCGCTCTCCGCCACAGCAGGGAGTCCTTCACCATCACGGACAAAATGCCCGTATGGCTGGTCAAAAAGACGGAGGATTACTCCGTTCTGTTTGAAGAACAGCTCAAACGTTGCGGTGTCTGTCATTTCGACTATTATTGGCTTCATGCTTTGAATGCGCAACGCTATACGCAACAAAAGGAATTGGGTGGTTTCGCGTTTCTTGAAAAGCTCAAAGATGAAGGGAAAATACTCCACACTGGCTTCTCGTTCCATGACAAGGCTGCGGTCCTCGAGCAAATCCTCACCGAACAGCCCCAACTGGAATACGTGCAACTGCAGATCAACTATATCGATTGGGAAAACCCTGCAGTCGAGTCACGAAAATGTTATGAAGTGGCTTTTGCCCATCATAAGCCGATCATCGTCATGGAACCGTTGAAAGGAGGCTGTCTTGGCAACATCCCCCAAAAAGCAGAGGAAGTTTTCCAAGCAGTCCATCCCGATTGGTCCGACGCGCAATGGGCTCTGTCGTTCGTCCGTTCCCTACCTGGTATCTTCATGGTGCTTTCCGGCATGAACGAAATGTCTCAGGTGGAAACCAATTTGAAAGATTGCCAACTACCAGTAACCTTGGGAAATGAAGAACAGGATGCCATCGCAACGGTCAGGAAGATCATCAATGACACCATCGCCATCCCGTGCACCGGTTGTGGCTACTGCAAGGAAGGTTGTCCAAAACACATCAACATTCCATCGTTGTTTTCTCTCCGCAACGATGTTGCCCGATATTCGCTGATACCCGGATTGAGGCGCAGATACGGGATGCAGGGCAGCAAACCTTCGGATTGCATCAAATGTCATCGTTGCGAACACGCCTGCCCTCAGCATCTGCCCATAACCACATTGCTGGAAGAAACCGCAAAGGTGTTTGAAAACTGATATGGAATCCTACAAATACCCCAATCCGCAAGGGATCACGCTTTCGCTTTGGCAGCAAGAACGGATGATTTGGTCGAGCAAAGGTCATTGGTTGCTTCCTCTTTTCGAGCTTGAGGCCTTTCTCAACACCTCACACCTCAATCCGAAAGAACTTGCCGTCCATGACACCATCCAGGGAAAAGCCGCAGCAGCCTTGTGCATCTATCTTTCGTTGGGAAAAGTTGCTGTCGACTTGATCAGTGAAGGAGCGCTTGGTCTGTATGCGTCCCATCAAACTGATGTCGTTTTCACAGAGCGGACGGAACGCATTCAATGCATCACCGAAACAATGATCACCGACGATATGGAAATCAAAGACATTTATTCGATGCTCAGAAGAAAGGCTGGCTTGACCGGAGGCATGGAGTTGACGCTTAAAGACACCATCATCAGCGGATATCCTGTCCCTTTGACGTTGCATCTGGATAAGGGCGAAGGGATTATCCTACGCTATCCGGACAAGGATGCCGAGGCCGCCCTCCGAAGATACTTCACGGGAGAAGGGAATCAAGAAGGAGTGCTCGTCACCGGTGGTCTGCTTTCCGGAAAGCAGACTGTCATTAAGGCCGTCTCATCAGTCAAAGAAAACGCTGAACTGGCCCTCAGAAGAGTCGGTTGCTATGATGTGGCCTTCAAAACCTGGGAAGACTTGCAGGAAACCGAACGACAATTGGTATGGCTCGCCGTGGCTCTCGCTTCAAAAGCAAAACTGTTCATTCTGGATAATCCCCTCGAAGGTTTGGGCAGGGATGGAAAACAACGCTATCTCTCGGTGCTGTCATCGCTTTCCTTTTCCGAAATGCCGACCATCCTGATGCTCTCCAACATTACCGTTCCCGGGTGGAAATCATATGGTGTGAGTGGTTGACAAAAGCGGGGTTGGTTACTATATTGGAAACCCGACTGGTGGTTGATCGGCCTAGAAGATATCTGTGTTCTTTTGCAATAGGTCAAATGGAGAGATGTCCGAGTGGTCGAAGGAAGCAGTTTTGAAAACTGTCGAGGCGCAAGTCTCCGGGGGTTCGAATCCCTCTCTCTCCGGAAAAACCGTCAGTCAGAAAGAATTCCTTGGAGAGGTGCGAGAGTGGCCGAATCGGGCTCCCTGCTAAGGAGTTGACCTGGTAACGGGTCCGGGGGTTCGAATCCCCCCTTCTCCGATGCGTGTTTTTGGTTTTTTTACAATGAGGTTGTAGCTCAGCTGGATAGAGCATCAGTTTGCGGAACTGGTTGTCGAAGGTTCGAATCCTTTCAGCCTCACCTATGCATGTCACCTTGGAGAGATGTCCGAGTGGTCGAAGGAGATGGACTCGAAATCCATTGTATCGTTTTTCGGTACCGGGGGTTCGAATCCCCCTCTCTCCGTCGCTTGCTTCTTGGATAAGGTGATTGTTTCGATCTGGAGAGGTGTCCGAGTGGTCGAAGGTGTACGCTTGGAAGGCGTATGTGTTAGCAATAGCACCGGGAGTTCGAATCTCCCCCTCTCCGTTTTAAATTCTCCCAGTCAACAGATTCTGTGCTATGTATCGCCACCCAACCCCGCCAGGACCGGAAGGTAGCAACGGTAAGTGGATGGTACATGAGATACAGGTGATTTGTTGGCTGGGTCTTTTTTTGGGTCTCATGCCCTTGAAACATCTTTTTCACCAAAGCGTCTACCAGTGAGACTCTGGTTCGTGGTATACTCCAACAGAGGAGAAAAGCGATGGCTTATGAAGTAACCGCAACACGAAAACGCCCACAGGCTTTCGACAGTCTGGTCGGACAGCAATTCGTCGTGTCCACCATCACCAATGCCATCGAACAAGGGCGCATCGCGCATGCTTATCTTTTCTCAGGCCCCCGCGGGGTGGGAAAGACTACCTCGGCACGCATTCTTGCGAAAGCTTTGAACTGCGTCCACGGCCCCACGGCGCATCCCTGTGGGGAATGCGCCAACTGCAAAGAGATCACGGCAGGAAACAATGTCGATGTCATCGAAATCGACGGCGCTTCCAACACCAGCGTCAACGACATCAGGCAGATCAAAGACGAGGTGATGTTCCCTCCCCAATCCAGCCGCTACAAGATATACATCATCGACGAAGTCCATATGCTTTCCATCAGTGCATTCAACGCCTTGCTGAAAACCATAGAGGAACCTCCGGAGTACATCATTTTCATCTTTGCCACCACAGAACCGCAAAAGGTTCCCGCAACCATCAGAAGCCGTTGCCAGCAGTTCCATTTCCAGTTGATTGACTTGGAAACCATCAAAGGATGCCTGAAAAGCGCGGCTGACGATCTCAATGTCCAAGCAGATGATGACGCCCTCTTCTGGATCGCAAAAGAATCCACTGGTTCCATGCGGGACGCCTACACTCTGTTCGATCAAGTGGTCTCGTTCTCGAATGGCCACATCACCATGGAACAGATAAGGGATAAACTCGCACTGGTGGGTGTCGGGCAGATCAACACCATCGTCTCGTCCCTTCTCTCCAACGACCGCAAGGCTGCAATCCTCGGTGTCCAGGATTTGTTGAAAAGTGGTGTTTCCATCGAACAATGCATCAAGGATTTCACCGAATATTTCCGGACACTCCTGCTTCTCAGACAGGGTATCACCGAAGAAGACATCCTCGGCATGCAGGCCGACACCATCCCTGAGCAGATGCGCCAAGCCTATACGACCGAACAGCTCCAAGCAGCCGTTGAGTTGTTGCTTTCCACCTATCGGGACATCCGCTATTCCCTTAATCCCCGGTTCGAGCTTGAGATTGTCATCTCCAAACTCGCCTCCCTGCCTTACATGGTCTCCCCGACCGTGTTGGTCCAACGGCTGACCCAGTTGCAAAACGATTTGGCCCAAGGCAAAACCACGGCTCCGCTTCCCGTTTCCGTACCTTTGGAGAGCCAGGTTCTGCCCAAAGCGGAAGCAGCCGCTCCGGCAATGCCACAACCGGTGGCGGAGACAAAACCTGTCATCCAGCCGATTCCTGTTGCGCCACGCCCCATCGAACCGCATGATCTGACCAAAGCCGACATCAAAAGTTTGGAAAAACAGTTGGAGGATGACCCCATAACAGCGACGCTGGTCAAGAAAATCGTCGACATAGACAATGAACAGGGACTGAACTTGACCTTTGAAGACCAATTCACCATTGACCAGGCCAACAACAACAAACAACGGCTATCCGCCGCCATCAAGGCCGTGTGTGGCTATGACGGTCCCGTACAGTTCGTCCTCAAAAAGAAAGCGGAAGAACCCAAACAAGAGAGAATCGCTTTGTCCAACAACGACCCGGTCATATCAAAAATCGCAGACATGTTCCGCGGTGATGTGGTGGACAACAATACATACGAGGGAGACCATGACGAATCCATTTGATATTCTGAACAACATGGGAGCATGGCAGGGCAAAATGCAACAGCTCCAGAATGAAGTGAAAAACACCACGGCGACCGGTTCGGCAGGAGCCGGCATGGTGCAAGTGACGGTGAACGGCTTGGGAAATGTCTTCGAAGTGAAGATTGATCCCTCGCTGATGAGCCCAGACAACACCCATACCTTGGAAGTGCTCATCGCATCGGCGAGCAATGACGGCATCACCAAAGTGCAGGACATTCTCAAGGCAAAAGGCTCCAGCATGTTTATGGGAACCAACTAATGACCGAATTGGAAAACTTATCCAAGAATCTTTCCAGACTCCCAGGCGTCGGACCGAAAAGCGCGCTGCGCATCGCCTATTACCTGATCAAGAGTGACAAGGAATACAACCGTATTCTTGCCGAGAGCATAGCGTCCATCCAAGAGAAGGTATTTCCCTGTTCCATTTGCGGTTCGTTCACCGAAACGGATCCCTGCCCCATCTGCACCGATCCCAACAGGGACCAGAGCCAACTCTGTATTGTCGAACAACCACAGGACGTCATCACCATCCAAGGCAGCGGAGCCTATAACGGATTGTATTTCGTTCTCGGAGGCGCCATCAGCCCGCTGGATGGCATCGGACCGGAAAAACTGAATTTCGGAAAACTCTCCGAACGCATCGCACAGGGAAAAATCAAGGAAGTGATCATTGCCACCAATCCTACGGAAGAAGGTGACACTACTGCTTTGTACATCAGGCAATTGCTCAAAGACAGAACGGACATCTCCATTTCCCGTTTGGCCAGCGGTATCCCCATCGGAGGAGACCTTGAATACGCCGACAGACTGACGTTGGCGCGTTCTCTCAGAGGCAGAGTCAAATTCTGATGATTTTTATACGCCGCACCTTTTCATGGTGCGGCGTATGGTATCGTATGCTCTTTTATGAAGGCTGTTTGCCGATGTAGGCAAGGATGCCGCCATCAACATACAGGATATGCCCGTTCACGAAGTCGGACGCATCCGAAGCGAGGAACACTGCCGGTCCCTTCAGGTCTTCGGGCGTGCCCCAGCGGCCGGCCGGCGTCTTCGCCACGATGAACGCGTCGAACGGATGCCTGGACCCGTCTGCCTGCCTCTCCCTCAGGGGTGCCGTCTGCGGCGTCGCGATGTACCCGGGCCCGATCCCGTTGCACTGGATGTTCTTCTCCCCGTATTCAGAGCAGATGTTCCGCGTCAGCATCTTCAGCCCGCCCTTCGCCGCCGCGTACGCGCTCACCGTCTCACGCCCCAGCTCGCTCATCATCGAGCAGATGTTGATGATCTTCCCGTGCCCCTTCGCCATCATGCCCGGCAGCACCGCCTTGCTCACGATGAACGGCGCGTTCAGATCCACGTCAATCACCGCACGGAAGTCCGCCGCGCTCATCTCCAGCATCGGTATCCGCTTGATGATCCCCGCGTTGTTCACCAGTATGTCGATCACCCCGACTTCCCGCGTGATCCGCTCCACCGTCGCCTTCACGTCCTCTTCGCTCGTCACGTCGCACACGTACCCGTGCGCCTCTATACCCTCTTCCCTGTAGGAGGCAAGCCCCTTCTCCACTTTCTCCTGGTTCAGGTCGTTGAACACGATCACCGCTCCGGACTGCGCAAACGCCGTCGCAATCGCAAATCCTATCCCGTACGAAGCCCCTGTAACCCAAGCTATCTTCCCTTCCAATGAGAAATTCTTCGTAAAATCCATTGCATTCTCCTTTGGTTCTTTCTCAAAGCCTATCATTGTTTTAGGTAAAAATCAATATTGGAACAATGTTTCAATTTTTATTTTATTCCACGTTCTCTCTTGATTTCCTCATATGCTTCTTGGATTTCCTGGAATTTCCGTTCAGCCACATCTTTGAATTCATCACCCATACCTTTTGAAGCCAATGTGTCCGGATGGAATTCAATGCACATTTTGCGATATGCCTTCTTCACTTCCTCGTCGGTCGCAGTCTTTGAGAGATTAAGCACCGCATAGGCATGTTCGTTCGCCGAAGCCCCGCCATAGCGGCGTCTGATTGCGTCGACGACAGAATCGGGAAGCTGGAACAGGAATGCCGCACGTCTGATCAATGCCTCTTCGGCAGAATTGACCGCACCATCAGCGGCAGCAACCTCGTAGAAAAACTCAATCATCAATTGGAGCAAACCAACGGAAGATGAGAAATTCTCGTAGAATTGGGCTGCGAATTGGTCGAAGGTACCGCCACCAATCAAAGCCGCATCGAAGACGCGCATGGCAGCCGCATGTTCCTTCTGTCCAAGACGAAGCCGTTGGTCGATGAACCGTTCAATGGCCGATCGTTCGCTTTGCGTCACTTCCCCGTCAGCTTGGGCGATACGCGCGACCATGGTGAAGGCCCCGACGAAGAACATCATTTGGGTGGAATCCATCGTCGTCTTGGCCTTGTATGTCGTCTTGTCCGTATTTTCAAACTCATCGGCTTTGTCAAAAAGATGACCGAAGGCAATACCTGCGATCATGCCAAAGGGGCCTCCGAACATGAACCCCAAGGTCCCTCCGAGCAGTTTTCCCAGCCAAGCCATTACAGTTTATCGATCAACATCGAGCACTTTCCGGAAGGAATCGGCAACGTCTTCTTTTTGTGCTCGTCAAGAATCTCGATGGTGAAGTAGTACAACTTCTCGCTTTCCAACCTGATCTCCCATCCACGATCCGTCTTATTGGAGAGAATGGTGATCATATTGCGTTTCAAGGAAAGGTTCTCGATACCCATCGCCTCAAGGGACGGCATGACCCAATTGACCGTTTTCCTCGGTAGGGAAATATCCAAGCCGATTATGTCTTCGATCATCATGGTGATGGTCACCAGCCCCGCATAAGGCATAAAACGTTTTTTGGGGAAATCCGCATTCCCCGGCATCACGGAACACCCTTCCTTGTTGGGCAGATACGCTTCCCAGACATCACCCATCGTCTCGTCATCAGGATGCAACGTATCCAACAGGAAATACATGTGCCTGATGGCGCATTCCCTGCCAAACACAAACTCATGGAACTTTTGCAGTCCCTTGACGACCATATACGTGTTCACCGTCGAAACACCACCATTGAGGCCGTTGCCGGTCTCGCTGAAATCCGGAGAGGAAACGGGAACGCCAGGGAAAGGATTCTCCGTCCCGAATTCGTTGGCATCTTTCAGATAGCCTACCATCTGACCGGCTTTCTCATCATTGGGAATTTCTGCAAGAAGCGTCCAATACGCACCGATGAATTTGTTCGGCAACCGGTTTTCCTTGATGTCAAGGTCATAGTAGAACTTCGTCTCGGGATCCCACATCATCGAATTGATACGGGTTTTGAGTGCGAAATAGAACCGTTTGTATTTAAAGGAAATCTCTTTGTCATTGAGGATGTCCCCAATGGCGGAGAGATATAACGCATCGATTGCCACAATGGTGTTGAAATCAATAGGATAATACATGTGTTCGCGTTTGATGTTGCCACTCTGGCAAGCGGAAACGGGCACACTGTACAAGCCATTCGGCTTCTGGAAGGTGGCTGCAAGCCATGCATAGTGTTTTTCCAGGATGGGAACCACTTCCTTCAGACGCTTCTTGTTTCCAACCTTATGGTAGAATTGATATTCCATATAGGCGAACAGAGGAGGACAGGCACCTTCAGGGTTGTCTGCCGTAAAAACCGGCTTCCCGTTCTCAATGGAATAATCACTCCTGATTGCTCCGTTCGACTCCTGCTTTTTATAAAAGAAGTCAAGCAACGGAAACGGAGAATTATTCTGATTGCTATACACCAAGAACAACGTCGTGAAACAGTGGTAAAACTGATTGAACGACGTTTGCCCTGGATAAGAAAGATAATCACCTTCATAACCGTTTGCCGCAGTACCCTGCCGCCAAAGCTCATCGATCCAGACCCATGAACGGTCATACATATCGACGAAATCCTGGTCGTAGAAATGGACAAACGGGACCAAATCCTTAATCAAGTAGGTTCTCCTTGCCGCATAAGCGTTTTTTCATCGGACGAAAAAACCACATTATCTAGAATACACCCCGGCATACGTGAAGTCAATTTCGAATTGATATAATACACCACTGTTCCAAAAATAGCACAAAATTTTCGAAAAAAAAGGTGGAAGAAAACTAATTCTTTTCTCAATTGTCAGTTACCGTTCCCCAATTATGCAAGAAAAATGGGAAAAATCAAGCGTAAAACAGACGAAAACCAGCGCTCTGGCAAAACTTTTCCATCCATTGGGAAAACCCTGCCTGATCACCGGTCCCCATCGTACGTACACCCGGTATGGTTCTCATCCCAGGAGCCTGATGCTTTCAAACTGGTCACATAAGCCTTGTTCAGTCCGACAAAGGTCACCTTCGTCAGGCTTGAATCAGCAAAACACGTACTGCTGATTTCAATTGCCGCCGATTGGCTCATGGGAGGCGAGAGGGTGGTCAGGGACGTGCAGCCGGCGAAGAGTTGGGCTCCCATTTCCCTGATGCCGGTTCCATTTCCTGAAACAATACCATAGGTGAAGCTTGACAATTGGGAACATCCCTTGAAGATTTGCGCCGAAAGCACCGACACCCCAGTAGGAATCGTGCAACTGGCAAGCTTCGTGCACCCCTCAAACACCCCTTCCGGCACTGTTCCGCCCGCACTGGGCGCGGTGGCCGAAGCCAAATGCGTGCACCCCTTGAATATCCTGTAACCCAAGCTCCCTGTCGCCATGACAGGCCAAGCGACAGCCATCAAAGACGTGCAGTTCTCAAACGCATTCGAACCGACCTTCTTCAATGGGGATGTGGAGGTGAACAAAGTGCCACAATTCTCATTGTTCAGCATGCTTGCACCCAAGAACGCGTACTCGCCGATCTCCTGCAAGTTCGGTGCGGTGACCGTGTTCATGAAGGAACATCCGTCAAATGCACGCACGCCGATGATGGTGACATACGGCAATGACGCCCTGTACAACTTCGTGCAACCTTGGAAGGTGTAGTCCTTGATGGAAAGTGCTGCATTGATTGTCACATACGGTATCCCCGTGCCCTTGAACGCACCTTCCCCCAACGCCGTGACGCTTGCCGGAATCGTCAGGCCATTGGATGTGCCGATGAATGAAGTGCAACGGTTGAAGGCGTATGCTCCTATGGTCTTCAGCGACGAAGGCAGACCGCTTGTTGTGGAATAAGAACCGATAAAGGAGAAGTTTTTCAGCGATGAACACCCATCAAACGCATGCTCTCCGATCACGCTCAACGTCGGAGTCGTGGATGCGGAATCAATAGAGACAACGCTCAGGTTGGGGCATCCTATGTAGGTGGTGCCGGAAAGATAACTGAAAGCATTGTCGCTGATCTCTGTGACGCCCGCAGGCATGTAGGCTTTCGTCATTTTGCCGTACACCTCTTTCAAGAGGGTTTGGTGTATGCCGCAAACCGTATGGGTGCCCATGACAAGTCTCACGACCAAGCCGTCCGCAGAGTAACTCATGCTGGTGAAAGCCGTGTCGGAGACCGTCAGGTACGGCCCATCGCAAGGAAGCGTGATCTCTGAAACCGAAGAGCATCCGGAAAAGGCGCTGGCGCCGAAGGTCCTCGTCGCCGCAGGCAATACGATCTTTTCCAATGCGTAGCAGTTCTTAAACGCATCGGCAGGGATTTCCGACAACGATGGGGAAAGGCTGGCATCAACGTTTATCAGTACGGAACATCCGCTGAAGGCTCCCGTGCCAAGGCTGTTCAATGATGCGGGCAGATGCATGGCGGAATCATCCAAGCAATACACGTATTTCATGGAACCACATCCGGCGAAAGCTTCATCCCCTATCGTTTCCACCGTATTGGGAAGTGTTGCGGATACAATCGGACATGACTGGAACGCCTGCTTCCCGATGTTCTTCATCAAAGATCCTTTTTCCAACGCCAACGCAGCGAGTTTCGTGCAACCGCTGAACGCTTGCGCTCCGATGGATGTTATGGTCTTGGGAATAGAGAGACGCGTGATGGATTTGCATCCCTTGAACACTTCATCATTCAAGACGGCAAGCGTCGATGGAATGTCAAGGTCCCCTGCGATGTTGGAGCATCCGCTGAATGCGCCCTGCCCCAAGGTCGTGACGCCTTCATTCTCGCGTGTCGCAAATGTCAGTCCCGTAAAGCCATAGCAACCGGAGAAGGCATACTGCCCGAGCTTCGAGACACCTGATGGGATGGCCAAAGTCCCCGTAAGGCCATAGCAACCGGAGAAGGCATACTGGCCGATCTCAGAGACACCCGATGGGATGGCCAAAGTCCCTGTCAAACCCGTGCATCCCTTGTATGCGTTCCCGCCAATGTACGTCACGTTGGAAGGGATGGTGAGCTGTCCGGGAAGACCCGTGCAACCGGAGAATGAGGAATCCCCAATGGTTTCCAAAGTTGAAGGCAGGGAAACGGACTTCAAGCTCGTGCAGGATGCACAGAAGGATGAGGCTGTCATCAACTCCCCTTCAGGCACGACGAGGGAGGTCATCTTGCCTGACGTCTTGAGGCCATCAGGAACCTGGCAACCATTGGATCTCCCGTCCTGCGTGAGCATGAGCGTGACGACCAAAGAAGAACCGAAATTGTTGAATGCGCCATTACCGATCGCGCCAGAGGCGAAGTAATCGGGCAACAGGAGAGATCCCACGCCCGTGCAACCCTTGAACGCATACGCCCCGATTTTGGTGACGCTGGCGGGAATCGTCAGACTTGCAATGTGCGGATATCCTGAGAATCCACTGGCCGCGATGCCGGTCGTCCCTTCAGGGATAGTAACGGAGGTCACGTTGCTTGCAGTGAGGTCGAATGGGAAACCGCATCCATTGGCTTGCCCTTGCCTGCTCAGGATGAAGTTCACCGACACCTCGTTCTTCGTCCCAAAGTCGGAGAAACTGCCGGTGCCAACGCTCATCGCCGCATAGTGGTCCATCAACGTGAGGTTGGATACATTCACGCAGGACGCGAACGCACCGTCCCCGATGGAGCTCACGCTTGCGGGGATGGAGAGGGAGGACAGACCTGTACAGTTCCGGAATGCATCCTTGCCGATGGTCGTGACATTCCCCGGAAGGGTGACGGATGCCAGACTCGTGCAGTCGTTGAACGCATATTCCTCGATGGTGGTCAAGGCATCGGGGAATTCCACAGCGACGAGGTCCTTGCATCCTTGGAAGGCATATTTGGAGATGACGGCGACATTCTGTGGTATTTTGATGGAGTCGATGCCTTCGCAGTACTGGAACGCATTGTTGGCAATGGACGTCACGGACTGCGGCAACAGGACGCTTGGGATCTTCCTGCAACCGGCGAATGCCGAACCTGGTATCTCAACGACCCCATACGGGATGATGATGGCGCACGACAAGTTCCCGCATCCCTCGAACGCAGAAACGCCGATGGATTTCAGTTTTCGCGGGATGACGACCTTCTCCAATGCCTTGCATCCCATGAACGCCTTGGCCGCGATGACGGACACAGCGTCGGACATCGTCACTTCGGTGATGCGTTCGCATCCCCAGAACACGCTGTCGGAAATCTCAACGACGCCACTCGGGATGGCAATCGTGCCTGTGAGGCTGACGCACCCGCTGAATGCGGAGGCGCCGACGCTCGTTACGGAGGACGGTATGGCACCAATGTCCTTCAGGTTCTCACACCCAGAGAACATCGCCGCCGGGATGGAGGTGATGAGGGCGGACAACCGGACACGCTCCAAGCCCTTGCATCCGCTGAACGCTCCGGCACCTACAGAGGCCACCGTTTCGGGCATGATGAATCTTGAAAGTCCCGCACAACCTTCAAACGCCATCTCTCCGATGCTGGTGACATCCCCATCGAATGAGATGCCAAGCAAGTTCGTACAGCCCTGGAAGACTCCATCGTCCACCACAACAACCCCTGTCGGAATGTTGAACGTCTCCGTCAAACCGGAACACCCATGGAACGCATAGTCTTCGATGGTGGTCAGGGATGAAGGCAGGTCAAAGGTCGGCAGGCTCACGCAACCATAGAACGCATGGCTGCCAATGGTCGTCACCGTAGACGGGATGGTGATGGAGATGAGGTTGGCGCATCCGAAGAACGCACGGTCGGGGACATTGGTCATCTTGCCTGAAAGGATGACTTTCGCCAGGCTCCTGGCATGCATGCACAAGCCATCTCCGATTTCGGTGACCGAACCGGGGACGGTCAGGCTTTCAAGGGAGGAGCATTCAGCGAAGGCATATTTTCCAATCTTCACCAGTCCATCCGGCAAAACCACCTTCTGAAGCTTGGCGCATCCTTGGAAAGCATGTTCCCCAATGATCCTGGCTGAGGCAGGGATTGTCACCTGCGTGATGCCTGTCTGGCCTTCAAACGCATAATCGCCGACAGCGACCACGATGCCGCCGTTGTATATCATTGGCACGACAACCGAAGAGTCTGTCCCTTTGTACTTGGCCATCGTCCATTGGTTGTCGCCTGTCTCCACATAGGTGAAATTTGCATCAGAGGAACTCAACAGAAATTCCTTTGCGTAGGTTGCAGAAACATTCATTCCACTGCATGTGGCGTATGCCGTGATGGTTTTCGCTCCGGGGAGCGTGATTATCGTTCCGCTGGTGCAGGAGGTACTGGATGTCGTGGGATTCGTCCCATCAGTCGTGTAGTATATCTTGGCGTCTTCTGTGGCGCAGGTGATGGTAATCTCCGTCACATTAGGGACAATGCCTCCGCCATCAGGGGAGAAGGCGGGGGTCGCAACCTGTGCCTTGACGAATTTCTGCTTGCTTGTGGCGGAGTCTTTCATGCCGACTTTGCTTGCGTACACAGAGAGTTCCCCTGTTGCATCGATGGCAAATGTGCCATCTTCGGGTTTCCTTGTTTGTGTAGTGCCATCCAATGTGTAGACGAAGGTGACGCCTTCCGTCGGGCACTCGAACCAGATGAGGGACTTGTACAGAGCAACCGGTATCGGCGATCCCGATGACGGATGGATGGTCACGTTTCCGATCGTCGCCTTGGTGTAGGTCGCGCTGTGGATGCCGGAGCTTGTCAAACCCGCAACCGTCGCATACGCCTTGAGCGTGCAACTATCGGAAGTGGTCGGCAAATCAATGTGGGCGCCGCTGGTGCAGGAAGAAGCGGTGGATGACGTGGTGGGATCACTCCCGTCAGTCGTGTAATGAATCGTCGCCCCGTATGTGGCGCAAGTGATGGTCACCCCTTTGCTCAGGTCCATCTCCGAACTTTCCACACTGAACACCGGATCCTTCACGATGGTGGCGTTCACATAGGTCTTCGAAACCACTGCGGACTGCAGCATGCCTCCTTCAACAGCTGCGGCATAGACGATTAATGTCTTGCTCTTGGAGGAATCGGGATACGAAAGGAGGCTGCCATCCCACTTCACATATGTCCCGGAATCCCATGCATACCAATATGCAAGGGATCCGGCAGTGGCGCAACTGAACGTGATGATCGGGGTGCCTTGCTTGATTTCATCAGCATCAGGCATGATGTTCGGCCCCTGTATCCGCAACTTCGCATATGCCGCTTCGCTCACAGCGGAATCCACCATGCCATCCTTGAATGCGGCGGCCTTCAGGGTGTACGAATCGACGTCCTTCTTCACGAATGGCGCTGAATACAAGATACTTGCCTTCGTCGGCGTCGAGCTATCGGTGGTGTAATGAATCTCCGCACCGTCTGTCGCGCATGTGATCGCAATCGCCTCACTCAGGTCGTAGCTCCCGCTTGCCTTGAGCTTCGGCGCCGCGACGGTGCCTGCCTTGATGACGTTCACCGTCTTGTGTTCGGAATCGACAGCGCCGCTTTTTCGAGGCGTAGAAGACAAGGCTTGTCACCCCGCCGTCCAACGTGAACGGCGTTGCATAAACGTTCCAAGTTGTCCCACTGTCCATCGAGTAATGGATGGTCGTCCCGTCTTTCGTCAGGGTGATCTTTGTGACACCGGGGATGAAGGTCCCTCCCTCGGCGATGCTGCTCTGCGGCATGCCGCATTTCTCCTGGTATGTCTTCGACACGACGTCGGAATCCTGGATTCCGCTATAGCGGGCTTTCGCCTTGATGCGTTTCCCCGTCGGCATCACCGATGGCTTGAATGATGAAATGTAATCATTCCAAGTCACACCATCGTCAAGCGAATAGGAGAACGTCACACTGGACGGGGTTCCGGAGAGCGTGATTTCCGTCTCCCCCGGAATGAGGTCGCCGGAATCAGGGCTGATCGTCGGAGCCGGGGTTTTCACGTTGCATGTCCTCACCGCTAGGGCGGAATCCTTCATGCCGGCCTTGGACGCATGCACCTTGATTGCCGTCGGATTGACCGTCAGCGCGATCTTCTCCCCATCCCAAACGTTTTCAGGGCCTTCATTCAGCGTGTAGGTGAACTTCACGCCACTGGTGCCGCAGGAGAATGACAGGGCCTTCTCCCCGTACACCACCGCATCCCCGACATTGATGGCCACATCCCCGATCGTCGCCTTGGTGTAGGTCACGCTATGGATGTCGGAATCATCCAACCCGGCATATCTCGCACATGCTTTGAGCGTGCAACTGTCGACATCCGGCAGGGTAATCGAAGCGCCGTCATGCACAGGCGCGCCGGGGAACGTCGGCTTCCCGTCAGTGAACTCATAATACAAATTGATGTCAGTGTCATGCCCCGGGTAATAGATCACCACGGGCTCGCTGAAATCGAAGACCGTGACGTCTTCCTTGCTGAACGTAGGGGTTTTCGCTTTTTCCGCTTTGATGTACGTGCGGGATGCCACATCCGAAGCCAGCATGCCGTCCTCAACGGCATAAGCCTGCACCGTCAAAGTAGCGGAATCCGCTGCCAAGGCGATTTTGCTCGCACCGTTCCACCCTTCAGTCCAAGTGCCGCCATCCCACGCATATCGGTACAAAATGCTCCCGGTCGTTGTGGAAGTGGCGGTTATCACGGATTTGCCCTTGACAACCTGATCTGTATCGGGGGAGATCAAAGGTGTTTCTATCTTCGCCTTCGCATATGTCGCTTCGCTCACAGCGGAATCCACCATGCCATCCTTGAATGCGACGGCCTTCAGGGTGTATGAAGCAACGTCTTTCTTCACGAACGGTGCCGAATACGTGAGACTTGCCTTCGTCGGCGTCGAGCCGTCGGTGGTGTAATGGATAACCGTGCCGCTTGTCGCGCACGTAATCGCAATCGCCTCGCTCAGGTCGTAGCTCCCGCTTGCCTTGAGCTTCGGCGCCGCGACCTTGGAAACGGATGTCAGGTTCAACGTGCCTGGTGTCGAATCAGCCGCACCGGCCTTCTTGCTGTAGACCGTCAGCTTTGTCACGGTGCTGTCAAAGATGACAGGCCCGGTGTATGGTGTTTCCGCACCGTCGTTGATCGTATAGTACAACTGGGCGCCGCTGGTATCTTGGATAGTGTATGCATCGCCCACAATGAAGACACCACCATCGGTCAGGATGGAACCGTCTGCAGACGACCGCACGGTCGGGGTGGAGCATTTCTCTGAGAAGACTGCCGTCGTGACCTTTGCGGAATCATACATGCCGGAGCACTGTGCGAACGCGATGATCCGCTTCTTTGCCAAAAAGGAAGAGATCTTCAGCCCGGGATGATAGACAATCCAGGACAGTCCTTCATCGATGGAATACTTGATGAGCGCGCCTGCCGTGGGGCAGGTGATCGTCACCTCGGTCTCACCGAGGATGAATTCCCCGCTGTCCGGGGTTATGACGGGATTGGCTGTTGTCGGGATGGATTGCGATCCATCCTTACAACCCGCCATCATGACGATGAGGAGAACCAACGGCAGGAACCAGTGTTTTTTCATGCTGTCTTCCTTCTCATTCATTCCCATCCATGACAGATTCCGACGGGACGCCCCACGAAGAGAAGCCGACCATGGCTTTCACTGCGGCCGCTGTCTTGCCGACAATGCGGAAGGAAGCCAGCTTCGAGCAATCCTTGAACGAATCGGCGGCGATGCTGGAGACGTTCGACGGCAACGTGATGGAAACGAGGCTCTTGCAGGCATTGAACGTGCAACCCCCAGTCCCGCCGATGCTGGTCAAACTGTCGGGAAGCTCGACGGAACGCAAGTTGCTGCATTGGTCGAACACATGTGCGTCGAGCATGGAGATTCCTTGAGGTATCTGCATCGAGGTGATGTGCTCGCAATGCTCGAACGCATGCTCTCCTATCGAAACGACACCATTGGGCAGGGTTATCTCCGTCAACGCCTTGCATCCATTGAAGACATTCTTCGCCACGACCACCACCTTCGACGGGATGTCCATCGTGGACACCAATGATTCACAACCGGAGAAGGCGCCTTCCCCGATGGCTGTGATACCGATGGGCAGGTTGATGTCCGTCATCGCTTTGCAGTTTGCAAATGCATTGGCTTGGATTTCCGTGATGGTGGACGGAAGTCCGATGCTTGTGATGGACTCACATCCGCTGAACAAGCCCATCGTGACCTTGGTGATGCCTGTCGGGATGGTGATCTTTCCCATGAGGCTCTTGCAACCCGAGAACGCGCCGCCCGCCAGATCCGTCAGGCTGTTGGGAAGGGAACCGATGTCCTTCAGGTTCTCGCAGTCACCGAAAGCGGAAGCACCGATGCTACCCAAAGCCGTACATGCATGCAGGTCGATGGAAACCAACGACTTGCATCCGTTGAACGCCATGGCGCCGATCGTCTTTGTCGTGGTGGGGATAGCCAACGTCGAGAGGTTCCCGCACTCTTGGAACGCACCAATGCCGAATGCGGTGACATTTCCCGCAAACTCAACAGACTGCAGGCTGGAACATCCATGGAACACATGGTCTCCGATGGTGGTGATGGAGGAAGGTATCGTGAGTTTCGTGATGAAACCCGCACACCCGTGGAAGGCATAGCCCCCAATGGTGGTGATTCCTGACGGAAGCGTCACCGTAGGCAGGCTGGAGCAATCGTAGAACGCACGCTCGCCTATCATCGTGACGGTAGAGGGGATCGCCAACACCGTCAGGTTGGTGCATCCGTAGAACATGCTTTCAGGAATGACGGTCAGGGTCGACGGCAACGTCACGGACATCAAGTCGGAACAGTTGATGCAAAGATCCTCACCAATGCTGGTGACACCGTCAGGAAGCGTGAGGGACGACAAGGAACCGCACCCGGAAAACACCCAGGAGCCGATGGTCCTCAGGCTGCGCGGGATGGAGACGGTCTTCAACTTCGAGCAACCGGCGAACGCATAGTCGCCGATGGTCCTTACCGTTTCCGGAATGCTCACATTGGTGAGCGTCCCGTTGCCCTTGAATGCCGAATCCCCGATGGCCGTCACGTTGCCGCCACCGATGGAGGTCGGGATGGTCACGGAAGCGGCAGTCCCCGTGTATTTGATGATGGTACGTTCGTTGGATCCGGTCTCCAGATAGGAGAGATAATCCGTGGAAGGCATGAGTGCCAAGGAGCCGCTATCGGCGCTCTCCGAATCCTTCCATCCCGCACAGGTCGCCTTCGCAGCGATTGTCGCAGGAAGCTGTGAGGTGGACAGGGTGAATGGGGCGGTGTATGTGATTGACGAGCCACCATTGACCGTATAGGTGACGACTGCACCGCTTGTGGCGCAGTCAATGGCGATCTTTGTCTCATCAGGGATGACAACCGCACCGGAACTTGGCGTGATGGTCGGCTTCGAGACTTGCTTCTGGGTGAAAACCTGGCTTGTGGTGTTGACGGAAGAGATCAGGCCGTCTTTTTTCGCCATTGCTTTCACGGTGCCACTTGCGCTCAACGTGATGGATTCGCCTGTCTTGCAGGAAAGCGAGGAAGAAGAAGGCTCGTTGCCATTCGTCGTGTAATAAATGGTGGCACCAGAGGTCTTGCAGGAGAAGGTAATCTTGTCTTGTCCAAACACCACAGGGATGGCATCCGTGCTTTTCGGGCTGATGATGACGTCAGCAACAGTCCCCATGGAGTATTTGGCGTAAACGACATCCGTCGTGCCTTGCGCCGCCTTGGCGATCGCTTGCAAGGTGACCGGTGAAGAGCATCCCAGAAGCAAGACGGACAGTCCGCTTGCCCCCTTGGTTAGAGAAGAAGTTGTGGGTTTAGTACCATCCAACGTGTAGAAGATGGTGGCCCCTTCCGTCGGGCAGGTGATGATGATGGGTTCGCTGAAATCGAATGTGGAACTATCGGGGCGGCTGAACACCGGCTTCTGGACAACGTTTTCATTGGTGAATGTCTTCTTCACCGTGGCAGACTGTTTCATCCCTTCCTTGGTCGCATACAGGCTGAGCGTACCTGACTCATCAGAGCCCAAGGTGATGGACGGTTGCGTACCCTTCCATGTATATTCGGTTCCGCCTTTCCATGTGTAATGATACGTCACGCCTTTGGTGCCGCAACTGACCAGAATCTCACCCGTACCGGCAATAGAGCCTCCGTCTGGGGTGATAGTCGGCGCCTGGACCGTTGCTTTGGAGAATGTGTATGTCGCGACATCGGAGTCCGACAATCCTGATGCGGTGGCAAGCATCTTGACGATGCAGGTATCCGCATCAGTCAACAGAAGGGAAGAGGGGAAAGCGGGACTGCCGGCAGAGGGATCTGCCGGAGTAGTCGTCCCCATCGTGTAATGGATCGTCGAACCTGGAGTGGAGCAAGATGCCGTGAGGGGTTCGCTGAAATCCACTTCCCCTGACGGTTTGCTCAGCTTGGGCATCGCAACGGCATATGATGCGTTGAGGGTCTTCGCCACCGCATCGGAATCTCCGGCGCCCTTCTTTTTGGAGATGACGGTGAGCGTCTTCCTGCCTTCCGACATCGTCAGCGGTGTGGTGGTTTCATATTGTATGAAATGCTCCCCATCCCATGAGTACCAGATGGTCGAGCCGCTCGTCGTACAGGCAAGCTTGATGGGGCTACTGCCTGGTATGAGGGATTCGCCAGGCACTTCTATGGTGGGGGCGGCGCTCTTTTCCTTGAAAGTCCCGCTCATGACCTTTGCGGATGCATACATCCCGGAAAGCTGGGCATATGCGACGATGACATCATCTTTGGGAAGCGAATCATTCATGGTAAAAGGACCTATGTAGTTCTGGAACGAATACCCTCCATCCGTCGAGAACATGACGGAAGCGCCTTTCGTAGGGCTCGTGATGCTGACCACCGATTCGCCAAGGATGTAGTCGCCTCCATCGGGGGTGATGACAGGACTCTCAACGGTTCCGATGCAAAGCGAGTCATTGCATCAGGAAACCATGAACGCGACAAACAGACATGCGACACCAATAACCAACCATTTCTTCATGCACTCCCCTCCCGGAAAACACATAGGCGACAAAATCCCTACAGGCATTATAAACACATTATTGTCAATTGTTAAGTAATCGCTCTTAGCGCTTTGTGGAATACTTTTATCATGACCAAAATCCCAAAATTTCCGCTCGATTGCCAATCTGATGGGGAAAGGGTATCATCTGCATGTGCAAAGAAACCTGTTCCTTCCAACCAGGAAGAGCGACCTGAAAGACCATGGATGGGATGCTATCGACATCGCGCTCATCAGCGCCGATGCCTATGTGGACCACCCATCTTTTGCCGTCGCCTTGCTCGGCAGGCTCTTGGAAAGCAAAGGCTTCAAAGTCGGCATCATCGCCCAGCCTGATTGGAAAAATCCTGCGTCTTTCCTCACCTTCGGAAAACCTCGACTTTGCGCAATGATCAGCGGTGGCAACATCGACAGCATGGTATTGCATTATACCGCCAACAACAAAATCAGACATGAAGACGTTTACAGTCCGGGAGGGAACGCCGGTTGCCGTCCCGACAGACCCACTATTGTCTATACATCATGCGCAAGACAGGCTTATGGCAAGGAGGTTCCGATTGTCATTGGAGGGTTGGAAGCGTCCTTGAGACGCATGGCGCATTATGATTTCTGGTCTGACCTTGTACGCAAAAGCATTCTTCTGGATAGCAAAGCCGACCTCCTCGTCTACGGCATGGGGGAAAATCAAGTCGTGGAGATCGCACAACGTCTGGACCGTGGGGCAAGCATCGTTTCGCTCCATGACATCCGTGGTACTGTGTATGCGACAAGTAATCCCGAAACGATAACCCAATACCCGGTATTTGAACTTCCAAGCTATGAAGAAGTGAGTGAACGGGATATCAAATCAAACACCCCCACGGAAAAAGGAAAACGGGAATACGCCAAAGCGTTCCAGATGAAACTGCTCCATGAGAATCCCATGAAACCGGAAATCCTGGTCCAGAAATGCATGAACCGATATGTCGTACAGAACCCTCCGGCATTGCCGCTTTCACAGCAAGCGTTCGACGAATTATACAGTTACCCGTACACGTTCAGCGCCCATCCCGACTACGATAAAGCTGGAGGGGTGCCGGCACTGGCCGAAGTGCAGTTCTCACTGACCAGCAACCGGGGCTGTTATGGCGCCTGCAGCTTCTGCGCCATCACCAGCCATCAAGGGAGGATCATCCAGACGAGGAGCATCCCCTCTCTGGTCGCCGAGGCAAAACGGATGACGGAACATCCCGACTTCAAAGGCTATATCCACGATGTCGGAGGGCCTACAGCGAACTTCCAAGGCCGTGCCTGCGACAAACAGGAAACCTATGGTCCCTGCGCCGAGAGGGAATGCCTTTGGCCGAAACCATGTCCCAACCTGAAAGACAGCCATCTCCATTATCTGGAAGTCCTCAAAACGATCGAACGGATACCCGGCGTGAAAAAGGTGTTTATTCGCAGCGGACTCCGCTTCGATTACCTGATGTCCGTCGCATCGGAAGAAGTGAGGAAGGAATTCCTCTCGCACATTGTCGGGCACAATATCAGCGGACAATTGAAAATCGCACCCGAACACATCCAAAAAGATGTCCTTGAGGCCATGGGCAAACCACAAGTGGAATTGTACGAGGCGTTCTGCGACGCATATGCGGATGAGAATGAGAGGCAAGGCAAACGCCAGTATTTGATCCCCTATTTCATCGCCGCCCATCCTGGCAGTACGCTCAAGGACGCCGTTGATTTGGCTTTATATATGCAAAAACAGCATTTCGTACCCGATCAAGTCCAAGAATTCTATCCGACTCCCGGCACCGTCTCAACCACAATGTACTATACAGGTCTGGATCCGCGCCCAGGGAAGGATTTCGCGCCGATACATGTGCCGAAAGGCAGGGAACGTTCCTTGCAACGTGCATTGCTCCAGTACAACAAACCGGAAAACCGGATGTTGGTCAAGGAAGCACTCCGCCTCTGTGGCATGCAAAACGCAGAAAGGATATTGTTGCCACATGAACATTGACAAAGGGTTTTATCGGAAAATGGGGACTATCGCCATTCCGGTGGTTCTCCAGAATCTGCTGGTCAACAGCTTGACCTTCGTCGATACGTTGATGATCGGTCAACTTGGTTCGGACGCCATCGCAGCGGTTGGACTTGCCAACCAGATATCGTTCCTTACCAATTTGTTTTATTTTGGGACCTGTACCGGAGCTTCCATTTTCATCGCCCAGTTCTATGGTGCGAAAAATGAGGAGGGCATTCAGAAAATCATGGGTCTCGGGCTTATCGTCTGTCTGTCCGGTTCCCTGATCTTCGGCACGCTTGCTACCTGTTTCCCTGAAGCGGTGATGTATGTGTTCACCCATGATCCTACAGTCGTCGATTTGGGTTCATCGTATCTTTCCATCATCGGTCCTGGATATCTTTGTCTTGCTTTCATCCAGATCCATGCCGTAGGACTCAGGACAACAGGCAGGGCTGATCTCCCATTGAAAGCTTCCATCGCCTCGCTTTTGTCAGACATTGTCCTGAATTACCTCCTCATCTTCGGTATCGGCATCTTTCCGCGACTGGGCGTGAAGGGAGCCGCCATAGCCACGTTGGTCAGCAGGATCATTGAGATGTCGATGATCCTGTTCTCCACCTATCCCGGGAAAAGCCCTTGCGCCATCAAAGGGAAGAATGCGTTCCGTTTTTCCAAGTCCTTCCTTTCAAAAGTCTTTCCCACCTGCATTCCCGTACTGTGCAACGAGTTCTTCTGGGCACTCGGAATGACCATCTACAAAATCGCATTCTCCCGTCTCGGCATTGACGCCATCGCCGCGGTCAATGTCAATGATTCCGTGTCCAATATGTTTTTCACCGCGATGTTCGGGGTAGCTTCCAGCGCATTGATCATGATCGGCCAGAAAATCGGCGAGCAGGATTATGACACCGCACGCCTGTATTGCAGGCGCTTTTCCTTGCTTTCGGTACTTATCGGACTCTGCATGGGAGTATTGCAAGCCTGGCTTTCTCCGTTGTTTGTCGGTTTGTTCAAAGTCAGCGGTTCCATTGCTGAAGCGGCACGGTATTGCCTGTACATCAATGCCATCTTTTTCCCGCTCCGCAGTTACGACACCACATTAATCGTAGGCATCCTTCGTTCCGGCGGCGATACGCGGTTCTCCATGATCAACGAACTGTCCGCAGTCTGGATGATCGGCATTCCTATGGCCTTCCTCAGTTGTGTAGTCCTCAAATGGCCGATCTGGTATGTATATGCCCTGACCGCTTTGGAGGAAGTGGCAAAGGGTGTGGCGGGATTCTTCCGTGTAAAGAGCGGAAAGTGGATGAACGACCTTTCCCGCACCATATGACGTTGCACCTCGATTCCTTGTGTGGTACTCTACAGGTGGAATCGCCAACTTGTACACAAGGAGGAGGAAAATGGGCACACCTACCGTATTGACCAACGGAACAATCGTAACAGGCTTCGCAGAGCTTGAAAACTGTGCGTTATACATTGATGAGAAAGGGATGATCGGCGACATTTTCAATATGCAACGCCTTGACCAGAAAAAATTCCCGGAAAACACTTTGAGAATTGATGTGCAGCACGCCTATATCATTCCCGGCATGATCGACAGCCACATTCATGGTATCGGTGGTTTCGGGACTGAAGACTGCTCCCCCGACTCCATCCTCGGCATGAGCGAACGCCTTGCTGATTACGGTGTAAGCGCTTTCATGCCCACGGTCTACACCAACCTTCCTGATGACATGATCAAAGCCGAACAAGCCATCGTCGCCGCGATGGGACAGGAAAAAGGCGCCAAAATCATGGGTATCAACCTGGAAGGCCCATTCATCTCCCCCAAACGGATCAACGCGCAAAACCCAGAAGGAGTACATGTTGTTGATACCGAGTTGTTTGAAAAACTCATAAAAGCCGGAGAAGGGCATGTTATCTGCATGACAGTAGCCCCAGAATTGAAAAATATGCGTGATTTGGCCTTACTTGCCCGCAGAGAGAACATCGTTTTGCTTGCCGGCCATACAGATGCGACTTATGAGAATATGTTGGAAGGCATTCAATGCGGCATTCTGCACACCACCCATTTCTACAATGCCATGAGTCCGCTTCATCACCGCAACCCAGGTTGCGTCGGAGCTGTGCTCATTCATGAAGAAATGCAATGTGAAGTCATCTGCGATGGTGTGCATGTCCATCCTGAATTGGTCAAGCTTCTGCTTCGGGAAAAACCGGTCTCCAACATCGTCATGGTGACAGACTCTCTGAAACCCACCAAGCAGAAAATCGGGCCATTCCTTGCTAATGGCATGAAAGCCGTGCTTTCCGACCAAGGCGTCTGGGTGAGCGCCGACGATCCCACATTGTTCCTCGGCTCCGCACTGACATTGCTGAAAGCGGTGAAGAATGTGGTCGGCTGGGGTATTCCCCTTTCCAGTGCCGTGCAGATGACCTCCACCAACCCCGCCAGAATTTATGGGTTCCGTAATCAAGGCATGTTGATCCCCGACTTTACCGCCGATGTAACGGTTCTGGATAAGGCGTTCCAGTTGAAGGGGCTGTTCGTCAACGGTAAACTGATCAGAGACAGATTTGAATGAGGCATATGATGACAACGACACTTGATGCATTGAAAAAGAAGAATTTGTGGAAGAATTTTCTCGAGTTGGAGCAAATCCCCCGGGAAAGCGGCAATGAAGCAGGAGTAAGGCAATGGCTTCTCTCTTGGGCAAAAGCGCAGGGACTTGAGGCTTTTGCCGATGAGACAGGAAATGTCTTCATCCGCAAGGAAGCCTCAAAAGGCTATGAACATCGCAGTTCCGTCGCACTTCAGGGACATATGGATATGGTGTGCGTGAAACGTCCGGGCAGTACGCATGATTTCAAAAAAGACCCCATTGAGGTGGTGGTTGACGGAGATTGCCTCCATGCGAAAGACACTTCTTTGGGAGGCGATAACGGCATCGCCATCGCACTTATCCTCGACATCCTTTCCGATCCATCGGTCAATCATGGCCCACTTGAAGCGATCTTCACCATCAGCGAGGAAACTGGTTTGACCGGTGCTTATGGTTTGAAGGAAAAAGAGATACACAGCAGAAAACTCCTCAATCTCGACAGTGAAGAAGAGGGTATCCTGTTCATCGGTTGTGCCGGCGGTAAGGAAGTCGAAGGTACTTTGGATGTGAATATGGAGACCATTCCTCTGGATTGGAATGCCTACACTCTGTCCGTCGATGGCCTTCTCGGAGGACACAGCGGAGGGGAAATCGACAAACAACGAGCCAACGCCATCAAGCTGGCATCACGCCTACTGGTGGAATTGAAACATCAGATGATTTTCTCCTTGGCGGGAGGCACACGGAGAAATGTGATTCCTTCAGCCTGTACCGTCGGTTTCGCAGTCCCAGAGGAAGAGGAACCACTGTTGCAGGACACACTTGCACGCTTGCGGGCTGAAGTGGAAACAGAATACCGGAATACCGATCCGAACATCAAACTTTCGTTGGAAAAAACCGACAGGCCCAAGCTGGGTGCGTCAGCGAAGATATCAAAGCAATTCATCCGCGCATTGTTTGTCGCGCCCCATGGGGTGTATGCCTACGAGACCAGCAAAGAGCTTGAAGGGATTGTCGAGACGAGCAGCAACCTGGCCATCGTCAATTTGGAAGGGAACCAATTCAAAGTCATCACCAGCCATCGTTCATCCATCCTTTCCCGACGCGACATGGTCGCCAAGATGTGTGGCGAGGCTTTGCTCACCGCAGGTATGAGTGTCACCTATTTGGGTGCGTATCCGGCTTGGCTCCCCGACCCGAAATCCAAATTGGCGGGTTTCTGCGCGAAAGCCTACAAGGATTATACCGGCAAAGAGATGAAGGTCACCGCCATTCATGCAGGATTGGAATGCGGCATCATCAACAGCACGGTCAAAGGCATGGACAGTGTTTCGTTCGGTCCACAGATGTATGATGTGCATTCCGTAAACGAACATCTTTCCATCGCTTCCGCGGAACGTTGCGATGGCTTTGTGAAGCATCTCCTATCCATCATCGAATGAAAAGACCCGTCATCGGCATCGCAGGGGTGTTTGACAACGCCCCTGCCTCCAGTCCGTTCCATGCTTGGAAACGCATCATCACCAGTCAGGCCTATGTTTCTGCCGTCACCAAAGCAGGAGGCATCCCGGTGATGCTTCCCGTCCTGGAGAACCCAAACGATTGTTTGGACCAGCTCGCCGTTGTCGACGGTCTGCTCCTCCAAGGAGGAAATGACATTGATCCGGAACTCTACGGACAAACCAAAAGCCCTCTTTGCCAGATGACCAACCGGCAGGAGGATCTCTCCTTGATCAAGCTTGTCCAGAGTGCAAGGGAAATGGGCAAACCTGTGTTCGGTATCTGCAAAGGCATCCAGGTGATCAATGTGGCCTTCGGAGGGACACTCTTCCAGGATTATTCGCTGTTTTCTTCAGAATGCCTGCAACACCGCCATTTTGAGGATGCCACCCATCCATGCCATGACGTACGCGTCCTCACTGATTCCCGTCTCTGGAATATCTTCAAAAAGGACACGCTTGCGGTGAACAGCCTTCATCACCAAATTCTCCAGCGAATCGGGACAGGGCTCACTGTGACGGCCTATGCGACTGATGGTGTTCCTGAAGCTGTGGAAGCCACAGAAGGTCCGTTCCTCATGGCTGTTCAATGGCATCCTGAGGCATTGCTCATGGCAGACAATGCCATGTTACCGCTTCTACAAGCCTTCGTTTCAGCCTAAAGAAACGCCCACCATTTCTGGCGGGCGTGTGCATTTGCGCATCAAGCGTTTGCTACGTCATGAGCCAATCGCTTGGCCATTTCATATGCCTTTTTCTTGTCCTCGTCCGTGGGATATCCTTGGTATTCCACGTTTCCGTAACAAGTCAGCTTCATGGTTGCGATGAACTCATCAAACTGCTTTTGCGCTCCGCCGGACCACCCGAAAGAACCGAAACGCATGATTTTCCTGCCGGTGACATGGCTGCGGTCCAAAACGTCCAAAATCGCATACATCGGCGGGAACATTTTATATTCGTATGTCGGCATCCCGATGATCAAACCCTCGGACTTCCACGCCTCTTCAAGGACAAAAGACGCATGATTCTGCGGGACTTGCAACACGGAAATCCTCACTCCTTCGCTCTTGACGGCTTCCACGATGGTATCCACCAAAGCTTGGGTATTGCCGTACATGCTTGCCCAGACCAATGTGATCTGTTTTTCCCGCGGACCCGCGGCATAACCTGCCAGTTTCTGATATTTGGCGATCACTTCCCCATGGTCGGCTCTCCAGACCACGCCGTGGCTGGGTGCGATGACTTTGATGTCCAAGGCCGCATCAACCAGTTTTTTGATGCCCCTGAGCACGAACGGACTGAAAGAGGAGACGATATTCGCATAGTACCGATCCATCTCACTGTCCAGCAAAGACAACTCATCTTCGCCAAGCTGGTCGTGAAAACAATGATCATACTGTCCATATGCGCCAAAGGCGTCACAGCTGAACAAAATGCCATCATCAACGTCAAAGGTCATCATGGTCTCCGGCCAATGGATATTCGGCGTCAGGAAGAAGCGTAGGGTTTTCCCTCCGATGTCCAGACTTTCCCCATCCGTGATGGCGTGGAGATTGTTGGCAACTCCATAGAATGCCTTGATCAACGGCACAGATTTGTCGGAACAGTAAATCTCCACACCGGGATTTTTCCTGACAAACGAAGCAAGGCTCCCGGTATGGTCAGGTTCCATATGGTTGATCACAAGGACATCGATGTCCTTGACACCCAAACCAAGCGCGGCCATCTGCGCTTCAAGGGCATCGCAAGCACCATCCCAATCCTTCACCAAATCAACCAAGACTACTTTATCGTTGCCTTTCAGCACATACGAATTGAGCATCACCCCGTGAGGGATGGGCCAAATACCTTCAAACAGATCCTTATTACCGATCTTTGCGGACACCCTAAAGACGTCCTTCGCCAATACATCCGGTTTCAATGTGTCACTCCTTGCTGCCCGAGAGTCATATGGGCAAGATAAGCCCCATGATTCAACGAGGAAAATTGCATTTTCAATCCACCCTGCAAATATAGCATATCATCCGCTACTTTGCAGGAGTCCACGACATGCTTCTTCAGTGCTTTCGGCGCAATATCCAGATTGGTCACCGCACCGCTACGGGAAAGCACGTACGGCAGATGATTGTCCATAAGCAGGCGTTGCGCCGCCTTTTCCAGATTTTCTCCCGTGATGACCACAGAAAGGGAGAGCTCGGGTTCGGCTTCAAACACCTCATAACCGGCTTTCCTGAGCATTTTTTCTGTTTGTGCGCGTTGCTGGTTTGAGAACGGATACACCAGAAAGAGATCATCGCCCCACCAACGCATCATTTCCGGATAACGGTCACTGTCAAACAAGGCATCGCTGACGGTCATCACAAATTCCTCGCTGCCCTCGGCAACCCGGAACATCGTTCTCATCACATAAGCCGCCTTGGTCTCCACATGAGCTGCCGCGTATTCCCGGGGAAGCGAGGTTTTTACAAAGAATGGTTTCGCCTGTGCCTTCGCCACCCTGACTTCCCCGATGTTCCTGATGTCCTGCATGTCCGGCATGATAATCCTGTGGTTTGTCAGAAAAGCACGTTCGCCCTCATCGCAGGCACCACAACCACGGCAAGCATTCCCCATGCAACTTTTCTGTTCACCCCCCGCCTTGGCCTGCAGGAAACATTGGTAAAGATACGCATCAGGCGTTTTAAGGAACGGGAAGGCAAAAGGGTAACCTTCCGGCTTCTCGTCAACCTGCACTTGGACTTGCGATGAGAAGAATTCCCACACGCCTGAAGGCAGTTCCTGGTCATAGACCATCCCTTTTCGTCCCATCTCTTCAAGGACTGGCGCGATATAGCCATCAACCATCACCAAGGATTGGGAAAGGAAATATTCCTCATACGGATAGGTCAATCTGAACTCATATCCTGCCGACTGTACTGCGGAACGCACCCCTCCGACCACAGGTTCCCATGCTTCCTTGGAAAGAAGAAGCCGCTCATACCGCAACGGAGTAAACGGCATCCGCACCAACAATCCAAAGGAGAACAATATCCTGATACCGCGGTTTCCTTTCGCTTTGATGGTCTCAATGCTCTTTAAAAGACCTCGAAAATCATTCAAGTCTTCGCTTGTTTCCAAACCAGACAGGATGAAGAACAGCTTCACTTCCCTGATCTGCCGGGACAACAGCATCCCCATGGAAGCAAGCAATGTCGCACGGTCGAGGTTCTTGTGATAGTAGCGGCGCATACGCTCGCTTATCCCTTCGACACCGATGGTGTACTGTCGTTTGTCAGCGGCCACTTCATACTCCAGAAGTTCCGGATGGGCGGCAAGGATATCCGCACGCTGACTCATGAAATTGACTCTGAAAAACAGTTTGTCCAGTTCGCTGAACATCCGGGTGATCTCGGTGTGCGTGTTGAAATTGAAGGCGGTTATCTCCAATGTATCCGCTCCTGTCTCTTTCTTGAGCTTTCTGGCGGCGGAGAGGATTTCCCCGATGGGAACCTCACGGTATGGTTTGCGTTCCCAGCCTTCAAAGCAGAAGGTGCAGAAAAACGGACAACCATACGTAACCTGCAACCTTGCCGTTGTCGCCTCATTGCTGTCAAACAGGTACTGTCTGGCATTGGCGAGCACCTCCTTCGAGGTGTCGTGAAAGATGCCCTTGGTGACCTGTACATCGCCTGCACCGAACACTTTGAGTGCGGGAATCTCGCCTTGAAGGGCTTTGAGCGTGTCCCTGCGCCCCTCACGAGTGATGGAAGAAAGGGCTTTTACGAGTTTGGTGGTCTGCTCCTCACCTTCCCCGAAGTACAATGCATCGACCATAGCCTCTTCGGGACCGTAGAGGATCGCCTGTGAAGCCATGGCGTTCGAGCCGCCCATGACGATCAGAGGGCAGGATGCGTCACGCTGGCTTGAGCGAAGCGGAATGCCCGAGGCTTGCAACAGATACGGCAGGTTGATCAACTCAACGGCGTAGCTGTTGGATACCAACAGGAGATCGAAATCCTTGGCAGGACGGAAAGAACGCATTCCCACAAGTCCGCCATAGTCTTTGCGTTCATTTGCCGGTGGCAGAAACGCAAAATCAATGGCCTCATCCGGCAAAACACGAACGCATTCTCCATAGAGAAACTGGTGAGGAGTGGATTTGACGACATCACGGAACGGGGAAAGTCTGACGATCAAGACGGTAAAACCCCTTTCAGTCTCCAAAGACATCACAGGCCTCCTGCATGTTCTTGAGGTGTTTTTCATGTTCACGCCAATCAGACATATGGGTATCCAGGTAAGCATGGAATTTCGGTCCATGGTTAAAATGAACGCGGTGGGAAAGTTCATGGAGCACAAGATAGGAAAGATCAGAATCGTCAAGCCCGGCGCAACGTAGCGAAAAGTTCAAATTCCCCAACCGGGAGCAACTGGCCCAAACCCGATGAGTATCGCGTATGGTTATCCTTCCGACAGAAAGTCCCAGTTTGCCGCACCAAGCTCCCACCAAGGGGATGACCCTGCTTCTGGTAGATTCACGATAGAGTTCCTTGACCTTGTCCTGAACGTTGGCTTTCCATACGGAAGGGACGAGGAGCTCATCCTCAGATACACTCACTTTCCCGGGTACGGATACGAAATGAAGATGTACGCTTCTTCCTGCAAAAACCAGTTCCTCGCCATCCATCCACAACCGTTTTTGCGGCCTGCCTCGGGACAGTTTATCCTTGTTATTGAGAATCAGGCGCTCGATTTCCCGTTTGGACGCATAATAGGGAGCGCTTACCCTCACATCACCTTTTCTATCGATCCTCAACGTTATCATCCTCGCCCCACGGCGATATATGATGGTGTACGGGATCGACTGTACGTTGCCTTCCGTTTTCATTATCTTGAAATCATGATACTTCATTTGTTCCAACAAATTCCATATATGCGGATGTCCCTTTCTGAAAAGCGACTCCGTGACGCGTATCTGGCTGTCCTGGATTTCATCGATTCCCAAGAGACCGGTTCAGAAGCTTGTCTTGTCCTTGACCATACGCTGAAACCCATCGACTGCGGCTTCCAGAATCCGCCGGATGATGAGGACAGACTCAACATCGAAAAAATGCTTAAAGACAAGGAAAAACCCCATGATTGGGCTATCATTCCCGGAGATTATGAAATCGTACAATTCTCAGAAACCCCTGATGAAAACAGTATAGAACAAGATTTGTCCGTGTATGTGGCCTCAGGGGCGATGAGCAATCTGTATATCAGGATGATCAAGGAAAATGCCTTGGTCGTATCCGTACAGGCGCTTTGGAACAAACAAGCTTGAATGATGTATTGCGGGAAATGACTTTGGTTCTTGTCAATTGAACGGAAGTTCCGTATCATCGGTGTAATGATTGATGAAAAAATCGGCGCGACCACCCGCAGGTTAACCTTCGGCAGTGGAAGAAAAATCACATTGGTGGGTACAGCCCACGTCTCCAAGGAAAGTGTCGACGAAGTACGCCAGACTATAGAAAACGAACAACCTGACCGCATCTGTCTTGAACTGGACGAAGGAAGATATAAGAGCAAGACGGAGCAAAAGGATTGGTCGAACACTGACATAAAGAAAGTGTTCAAAGAACATCGGGGTTTCCTGATGCTTGCGAACATGGCTCTTGCCGGATACCAGAAACGCATGGGGGATGAAACCGGAAGCGCTCCTGGAGCTGAGATATTGGCTGCCGGAGAGATCGCAAAGGAAAAAGGCATTCCCTATTCCCTTTGTGACCGTGAAATCCAGATCACTTTCAAACGGGCTTGGAGAAAATCAAACTTATGGAACAAGGCCAAATTGATGTCCTCTCTCCTCGGTGCTGTCTTCAGCAAGGAAAAGGTATCCGCCGAGGAACTGGAAAAGCTCAAGCAGGAAGACACCATGCAGACCATGATGCAGGAAATGGCCAAGGAACTACCCCAGGTGAAATCCGTCTTGATTGATGAACGGGACAGATACCTCGCCACCAGCATCTACCAAAGTGAAGGGAACAACATCGTCGCAGTCATCGGTGCCGGTCACCAAGAAGGGATCATCCGGAACCTCCAGGCTTTGGATGAAGGGAAAATGGAAACCGATTTGTCCGACATCACCGCCATTCCGCCTTCCTCAAAGGGAGGAAAAGTCGTCGGATTCATCATCCCGGCCGCAATCATCACGCTCATCATCATGGGATTCGTCAATGCAGGATGGAACAAAGGCCTGCAGATGTTCCTGTACTGGATCGAAGTCAATGCCATTTTCACCGGAATTTTCTCCTTAATCGCATGGGCGCATCCACTGAACATTCTGGTCAGTATGGCGGCTTCCCCATTCACCAGTCTGAACCCGACTATCGGAGTGGGGATTATCAGTGGTATACTGGAAGTCCAGTTCAGAAAACCAAAGGTGTGTGATTTCGAGAACCTCAATGAAGACGCCACCCATTTCCGCTCTTGGTATTCCAACAAAATCCTTCATGCGTTATGGGTTTTCCTGATGAGTTCCGTAGGCAGCACCATCGGTACTTTTGTGGGATTTCCTGTTTTGATCAAACTTTTGCAGCAGTAAGGGGCTTCATCATGCCAATCGATAGGAACGCACTTGTATCTCGTCATGCGGTTCATCTGAATACCCTGGATACAGACAATCCGTTGTCGGTAGGAAACGGACAATTCTGCTTTACCGTCGACAGTACAGGCCTGCAAAGCTTCTACGACATGTACAAAACCGCAGGAACACCTTTGTGCACTTTCTCTTCATGGTATTGGCATTCCACAGATTCGGGCCGATACGTTCCGGATGACGTGGAAATGACCAGCTACATGTTCAATGGCAGAGAGACCACATATCCTACCGAAAAAAAACAAGGGAACGAAGAAGTGTACGATTGGCTCCGCCAAAACCCCCACAAGGGAAATTTGGCGAGAATCATGTTCCTTCTTGACGGCAAGGAGATCGAGGAGTCAAAACTAACCGATATTAACCAAAGGCTGGATCTCTACCAAGGCATGATCACCAGTTCGTATTCACTTGACGGCGTACCCTGCAAAGTGCAGACCTGTGTCAGCCCGGACCAAGACACCATTTCCATCCACGTTGAAAGCGCGCTCCTTCAAGAGCGGCGTCTGACCATCCAGTTGGTCTTCCCGTATGCCTCACATCAGATGGATGGTTCCGATTGGCAGAACAATGACTGCCATTCGACGAAAATCCTGGAGCAGACCAACCAAGTCATGACCATCATGCGCATCCTTGATGAGACGAAGTACTACGTCAACATCAAAAGCGAAGGTGCTGTCTCCTTCCATCATGAAGGTCACAAGATAGGGGTGCAATGTGCGTACGGGAAGCTTTCCCTTTCCGTACAGTTCGCCCGTTTCCTCAATCGCGAAACAGAAACCAGCAATGACATCGCCAGACGTGCACAGAGCTGGTGGGAGCATTTTTGGGAGAAGGGAGGAGCCATTGATTTCTTTGGTTCCACCGATCCTCGTGCAATCGAGCTTGAACGCAGAATCATTCTGTCCCAATACCTGCAGGCGATCAACTGCGCCGAAGATATCCCACCGGCGGAGACAGGTCTGTTCTGCAACAGCTGGTACGGAAAATTCCAACTGGAGATGTATCCGCTCCATGTCTATTCGTTCTGTCTGTTCGGCCATACCGAACTGTTGATGCGTTCCCTTCCTTGGTTCATCCAGCATCTGGACAGAGCCAAGGAAAATGCCCGACGAAACAAATTTCCCGGAGCACGTTGGCCGAAGATGATCAGTTACAGCGGCATTGACAGCCCTTCCCCGATCACCCTGCTCATCTGGCAGCAACCGCATGTGCTTTTCCTCCTTGAGGAAGTGTACCGGCAAACCAAAGACAAAAACTTACTGGAACTGTATTGGGAAGTAGTCAAGCAGACAGCCGCATTCATGGCCGGTTTCGTAGTATATGAAAAACAGAATGACAACTATGTGCTGCTCTGCCCGGTGGAACCGGCGCAGATCACCTACGACCCGATGACCGTCAGCAACCCGACGTTCGAACTCGAATACTGGAAAGAAGGCCTGGATATAGCCATCAAATGGGCGGAACGCCTTGGACAGAAAGTACCTCCTCGCTGGCTCACCGTAAGAGACAAACTGGCGGCTCCGACCATATCGGACGGAGTATATCTCTCCCATGAGAAATGTCCGGACACTTATACTACCTTCAACCATGACCATCCTTCGATGTTGATGGCTTATGGCTTCCTCAACGGCACATATATCGACAAGAACATCATGTTGGCAACCTACAGGAAGGTTCGTTCTTGTTGGGACGACGACAGCCTCTGGGGATGGGATTTTGCCATGATGGCTTTATGCGCGATCCGCCTTGGACTCAAGAATGATGCTGTGGATCTGTTGCTTACCCATACCCCCAAAAACACTTGGACGGTAAACGGACACAACAGGGCCGGTAAGGATTTACCCGCATACCTTCCCACAAACGGCACGTTGCTTTGGGCTGCGGCCTTGATGGCCACAGAGAAGTGTTACCCTGATGACGGTTCTTGGATTGTTACATCAGAGCGGATAGCGGCACCTTTTGATAATGTTGACTAACTAATTACTAATTTATTTAATACAAAATAGTTGCATTATCCAAGGCAGGCGATAGCTTCCTTAACGGTCGCTACGATGGATATATTTGTAAGCTTTCCTGCCTTAGTCCCTTGGGGAACCATGAGACGGTCGAAGCCCATCTCAATGGCGGCTTTGACCCGTTTCTCGGAGAACCCTACAGGCCGCACCTCTCCGGCAAGGGACAATTCCCCGAACGACACCAATCGCGGAGGTAACGCGACGTTGCGGTACGCAGACCACAAAGCAAGCGCCAGTGGCAGCTCAATGGACACTTCACTGAGTTTGATACCTCCGCCCACATTCACATAGATATCCTGTTCCCCCAACGCAAGTCCCGCATGCCGTTCAAGAATCGCACTGACACGCAATACTCTGGCCATGTCGATACGATCGGAATAGACCCTGCTGTACCCGCTCTTCGCAGATACCGTCAAAGCCTGAATTTCAACGATGAAGGTCCTTGAACCTTCCGTAACGGACGTATAGGCGATTCCTGGTGGCGTTATGTTTCCGGCTCTTTGGCTTATGAAGAACAGAGAAGGTTCCTTCACCGCCTCCAGTCCTTTTTCCCCCATGACGAATATTCCCAACTCATCAACAGAACCAAAACGGTTTTTCAAGGCTCGGATGATTCTCACACCTGAGCCGCTTTGCTCAAAGGACAGGACGGTATCCACAAGATGCTCTATGACTTTTGGTCCGGCAAGGATACCTTCTTTGGTGATATGCCCGACCAGGAACAATGAGATCCCCATGCTTTTCGCCAGCCCCACCAATGATGTGCTTGTCGCACGTATCTGGTTTATCGAACCGGCAGGTGACGGTATATCCGAACACACCAAGGTCTGCAGTGAATCTATGATGACCACTTGGGGCTTCGTTTTCTCCAAAACTTCCCGCAAGACTTCAACTCTCGTATCACAGAAGATTGAGATCCGTTCCAGATTGAGGTCTAATCGCTCCGCACGCAGCTTTACTTGTCCCGGCGACTCTTCTCCCGACACGTACAGGATGCTTCGTTCCTGCACGCATTTTGAAGCCATCTGGAGCATCAGGGTCGATTTTCCAATTCCTGGTTCGCCACCGATCAGAACAGAGGATCCCTTCATGACTCCTCCTCCAAGAACACGATCCAATTCGGAAATACCTGTGGAGAAACGATAGCCTGGTTCAACTTGGACGTTTTTCAGATTCTGCACTTTCCCGCCATCATCAATGACCACACTTTTGGTCACATCAGCCACAGGATTCACCGCTTCTTCCTCAAACGTATTCCAACTGCCACATTCCGGGCAGCGTCCCAGCCATTTTGTCTCAATATGTCCGCATTCAGCGCATACATATTGAATTGTCTTTTCTTTCACACGTATTTCCTTTTATTATATATAATTAGAAGCTTATTAACTCAACATCAAATACCAAATACGCATTGGGGGGTATCACACCAGGATAGCCTTGTGTGCCATATCCAAGCTCAGGTGGGATGATCATCGTAACTTTCTCGCCTTTGCTCATCAGTTGCAAACCTTCATTCCATCCTTCAATGACATCACCCAATCGGAAAGTCGTCGGGCCTCGACGAATGGAACTGTCAAAGACTTTTCCGTTCATAAGAGAACCTGTGTAATGAACGGTAACTGATTGTCCCCACTTCGGGTTTTTCTTTCCGTCACCTTCTTTGACGACCACATACCGCAAACCGGATTTGGTTTGTACCGCATTTGGCCAGCGATTCATGATTTCCTGGTCGATCTTCGCTTTCTCTTCAGTTTCTTTTTTGACATCTTCCTGTTCTTTTTCCTGAAGAATTTTTGCAAAGGTTTCACGTGAAACAACAAATCCTTTCGCATCGTCTCCAATCCGCACGATCTTCACGGTTTTAATCTTGTCGCCTTGCTGGATGGAGTTTACTACTTCCTGCCCTTCGACTACGTGTCCGAAAATGGTGTGTTTTCCATTCAGCCACGGTGTAGGTACATGCGTGATGAAAAACTGGCTGCCATTTGTTCTCGGACCCGCATTCGCCATCGAAAGGATTCCCGGCCGATCATGCTTCAGTGAATCATCAAATTCATCGGGAAAAGCATAACCCGGTCCGCCTGTCCCATTTCCAAGCGGACATCCGCCTTGGATCATGAAATCCTTGATCACTCTATGGAAAGTCAATCCATCATAAAACGGTTTCCCAGGGTTTTTGAGATTCAAAGCACCTTCCGCCAACCCAACAAAATTGGAAACCGTCATCGGAATTTTTTTGTATTCAAGAAAGAGGGTAATATCCCCTTTATCTGTTTGCAGGATGGCATATACACCATCAGTTAATTTGCTCGTATCCATGCTTACTCCTTACACATCGAACAATTCATCGTTCGGTTTGAATAATTGATAAATTCGTTCCAATTCCTCGGAACTGGTATAGGGTATTTCGATTTTTCCTTTATCCAGGGACCCCTGAACCTCTACTCTGGTGCCAATAACATGAAGAAACTTGTCTTCAACAGAAATCACGTCCGGCGATTTTGCTATGCTCTTGGCGGTTCTCTTTTTCTTTTGGTAGGCGACTCGCTTCCCTTTGTTGAATTCTGCCGCTAGTTGTTCTGTCGCACGCACGGAGAGTTCTTTCTCCAAAACCGTGTGATAGAGAATCTCACGATCAGCTGGGTTTACCACAGAAAGAATAGCACGAGCTTGTCCTGCATTGAATTTTCCGGCCAATAGATCTTCCTGCATTTTTGGAGTCAGTTGCAACAAACGCAGACTGTTTGCGATGGTTGATCTATCCTTTCCCACTCTTCTGGACAAGTCTTCCTGAGTTATCTCAGCTTCATTGAGCAGATATGAATAAGCCTTCGCCTCTTCCAACGGATTGAGATTCTGCCGTTGAATGTTTTCAATCAAGGAAACTTCCATTCTCTGCATGTCAGAAAACTTCCGTACGATTACCGGGACAGTTTCCAATCCAGCTATCTTCGCTGCACGATAACGCCGCTCTCCTGCAATTATGGAATATTCCGTTTCAGAAATCGCTTCCACCAAGATGGGACTGAGAATTCCTTGGTTTTTTATTGATAACGCCAATTCCTTCAAGGATGTTTCATCAAACGTTTTTCTCGGCTGATTCGGATTTGGCCTGATATGAGCGATGGGAATCTGTATAACTTTGTTCTCTTCGCTTGCTTCATCAGGTTTTGCCTGAGTTCCAAGAGTCGTTTCCACAGCTGTATTGAAACTGTAGTCATCAAGAAGACTTTCAATACCTTTCCCTAATCCATGCTTTTTAGGCATGTTCACTTGTTTGAGCGACACGTTGCATCACCTCCTCTGCAAGTTTATCATATGCCTTCGATCCAGAACTGCTTGCATCATATGCATTGATAGGCAGCCCGTGAGAAGGTGCTTCCGAAAGTCTCACATTCCTTGGAATGATGGTTTTAAACACCATACCACTGAAAAATGACGTCACATCTTCAACTACATCATTGGCCAGTTTCTGCCGTTTGTTGTACATGGTGAAAACGATTCCCAAAATCCGTAGTGATGGATTCACGGCTTTCTTTACATTCGTAATCGTTCTCATCAGAAGATTCAATCCTTCCATAGCAAAATATTCACATTGCATGGGAATGACAACATATTCGGTCCAAGCCATCGCATTCACTGTCACCAAACCAAGGGATGGCGGACAATCAACTAAAATAAAGTCATATTGATCATCAAGAGGTTCGAATGTCTTCTTCATGAAGGACTCACGATCCTCTTGGTTAACCAATTCTACATTCAAACCAGCCATATTGATATTGCTCGCCAAAACATACAAGTTGTTGACGGGTGTCCGTTGGCAGGAATCTATTGCATTGGCTTCACCAGCCAGAACCTCATATGTGCCAGGCAGTCTGGGATCAGCTGAGACGGAACTGGTGAGATTTCCTTGCGCATCAAGATCCACCAAAAGGACTTTCATTCCTTTTTTAGCCAAAGCGGAACCAAGATCAACCGCTGTCGTTGTTTTGCCTACGCCACCTTTCTGGTTCAGAAAAATAACTTTCGTCGCTTTCATACTTTGTATCATAGGGGATTCTGCGGCAAATGTCATCTTGAATATCCTTCATTCTTGACCCTTCATCATCCATATAGTACATTTTCATTGAAGGGAGAATACTATGGACGAATCAAAAACTGTAGACCTGGAAGCGAACATCAAGCAGGCCATTGAAGATATCAGGCCATCGCTGCAGAACGATGGCGGCGATATTGAATTTCTCAAACTCACCGGAAAGGAAGTTGAAGTCCGTCTGGTAGGAGCTTGCGCCGGCTGTCCTATGAGCCAAATGACGTTGAAAAGCGGTGTTGAGCGGTATCTACGAAACAAAGTCGACAAGGCAATCGTGGTAAAGAATACCATCGATATGTGACTTTTTCTCGCTTCAGCATCCGAACGTTTCACGTGAAACACACACGTGGAACGTTTTTTTATACCCCAACAATTCCAAGATACAAAGGTTCCCTCGCTGTTTCACGTGAAACAGCTTTTCGGTTTAATCCTCACCAACACATGGTTTCCCCTGTATCTTGTATGCGAAACTACTTTTTCTCTTCTTTACCCATGAGTTTTGGGAAAGCAATTCCATCATACAAGAGAGCAATCATCCTTAGAGGCACACTGAATAACTTGGTTGTCGAACAATCAATCTTGCAAACAACCATGAGCAACATTGCCTTTTGCAGAGCCTCTCTTCTGATTTTGGTTGGTTTTTCCACTTTTCTTTTTTGGATTATTCAAAACCGTAAAAAACTGCATTCTACGTCGCCAAATGCAGTTTTTAGAGATAATGTTTCTCTATATCGTAACAGATTCGTGTGAAAATATGAGCTTTTTTTGAGCAAAAAAAATGGTTGCTGGAAATTCTCCAACAACCATTATATACTATACAAGCGTAAAGTCTAGTTATTCATTGTCTTTCTCGTCATTTTCCTGAGAACCATCAGTTTCTTCGACTGTCTCATCGATTTCGCTATCTTCTTCCGCTTCATCAGTTTCCTGTGGAGCTGAAGGATCGGCATGCTCCGGCATCTCGACCTCTTCTTCTTCATCAAATACGGTTGAAGCTATGGCAACAACACTGTCACTTGCATATTTCATTGAAACAACCCTGACACCTGCGGCATTCCTACCTTGGATAGAAATGTCTTTCACATGCACCCTGACAGTCTGACCTTGCATAGTGACGCAAACCACATCGTTTTCATCATTGACGGATAGTGCGCCAACAATGAAATTGGCTTTATCACCAAGGCGATAAATCTTCTGCCCCTGAGTCCCACGTCCATGACACATGAAGTTATCATACGAAACCTGTTTGCCTTGGCCGTTCTCCGTAAGCATCAATATCCGCTTTGCACCGTCAACCTTAAGCAATCCAGCCACTTCATCGGCTTCACCCAGTCTGATGCCGCGTACGCCATGCGTCGCACGACCCATCGCGCGAACATCATCAGCGGGGAACCGCAAACCACGTCCGTTTCTGGTGATCAACATGACTTCATCGCCATCTTTGACGAATTCCGTCTGCAGCAACTCATCTCCTTCATCCAGGATAATGCCTTTGATGCCACGCGCCTTTGCGTTGATGAAATTCGACAGCGTCACTTTCTTCACCACGCCACGTTTCGTCGCCATCATCAAATACACATCATCGCTGAATTCCGAGAACGTGATGATCGTCGTGATCTTCTCGCCACTCTCCATCTGGAGGAAATTCTTGATGCTGGTGCCTTTGGCATATTTTCCGGCTTCAGGAATCTCATGGACCTTGGTATAATACGTTTTTCCCAGATTGGTGACATACAATACGTAATCATGGCTGGAAGCCACAAACATATGATCCACAAAATCCTCATCCTGAAGTTTCGCTGTCCTGGTCCCCTTGCCGGCACGGGCTTGGGCTTTGTATTCTTCGGCAGGAATCCTCTTGGCGAATCCTTTGTTGCTGATCAGGACTACCACATCCTCTTTCTTGATGAAATCCTCATCCGTGGCATCACCAATCTCTTCTTTCACTATTTCCGTCAAACGACGATCCCTCGGCGCAAGTTGGGCAGGGAGAGCTCTCGCTTCGCTTTCAACAACCTTCAGGATCTTCTTCTCATCAGTCAACAAATCTTTGTAGTAGGCGATCTTCTGTTCCAAATCCGCTAATTCAGCAAGAATCTTGTCGGTCTCCAGATGAGAAAGACGGCCAAGCTTCATATCGATGATCGCCTGTGCTTGGATCAGGTCGATGCCGAGACTCTTGATCAGATTCTGGCATGCGATGTCATTGTCCTGTGATTCCTTGATGATTTTGACGACAAGATCAATATTCTCAAGACCCTTCTTCAAGCCTTCAAGGATATGGGCGCGTTCCTGAGCTTTTCTCAGGTCAAATCGTGTCCTACGGGTGACCACTTCCTCACGGTGCTTGATGTAATAGGTGAGCATCTGTTTAAGGGAAAGCGTCACCGGCCTGCCGTCGACCAAAGCGAGGTTGTTCACATTGAAGTTGCTCTGCAACTGGGTACGCATGAACAGTTGGTTCAACGTCACCCGCGGAGCAGCTCCGGCTTTCAACTCGACGACCACACGGATACCTTTGCGGTCCGATTCATCACGCACCGCGGAAATCGAAGGAATGATTCCATCCTTGCGCAAATCATCAATCTTCTTGACCAGTTCGGCCTTGTTTACCTGATACGGCAATTCAGAGAAAACTATATCGTCATGACCATGCTCATGCGTCTCGATCTCATATCGGCTGCGGATGACAATCTTTCCATGTCCAGTCTCAAACGCATCCTTGATGCCTTGGACACCACAAATAATCGCACCTGTGGGGAAGTCAGGCCCCTTGATGTAATGCATCAACTCGTCCAAAGTGATGTCAGGATTCTCGATGGTCGCACACAAGGCATCACAAATCTCCTGCAGATTGTGGGGTGGCATGTTCGTCGCCATGCCGACCGCAATGCCTGAAGAGCCATTTGCGAGCAGGAAAGGGAATGCGGCAGGAAGCACCAACGGTTCCTTAAGGGAATCATCATAGTTCGGTCCGAAATCAACCGTTTCCTTCTGGATGTCATCCAACATGCTCTCGCCGATACGGCTCATTTTGCATTCGGTGTACCTCATGGCTGCCGGAGGATCACCATCGACCGAGCCAAAGTTACCTTGCGGGGAAACCGCTGGATACCGAAGCGAGAAATCCTGGGCGAGACGCACCAATGCATCATATACGGAAGCATCCCCATGCGGATGATACTTTCCGAGCACGTCACCGACTACACGAGCACTTTTCTTGTTGCCTCCGGTGGAACGCAAGCCCATCTCGAACATGTCGTACAGGATCCTGCGGTGCACGGGTTTGAGTCCGTCACGCACATCAGGAAGTGCACGAGCCACAATGACACTCATCGCATAGTTGAGATACGACGTGCGCATCTCCTGGGATACATCAGCGATAATGATGTTTTCTTTTATAGGTTCATCCACGATTCATTCCTTTCATCAAGCATCCAAATTGGATACATACACAGCGTTGGCATCGATGAACTCCTTGCGGGGTTCAACTTCCTCTCCCATCAACATGGAGAAGTTCCTGTCAGCTTCCTCAGCGTCTCCAAGATGGATTTTGCTCATCCTCCGGGTTTCCGGATTCATGGTGGTCTCCCAAAGTTGCTCAGGGTTCATCTCACCAAGACCTTTGTACCGCTGTATCTCAACTTTAGAAGAATCAATCACCCCATATTTGTTGAGTATCTGCGAGCGTGCATCCTCGTCATACGCATACTCCACATTCTTGCCAATGGTGATCTTGTAGAGCGGAGGCATGGCGAAATAGATGTAACCGGCTTCGATAAGCGGTCTCATATACCGGAAGAAAAACGTTAAAAGCAACGTTCTGATATGCGAACCATCGACATCAGCATCAGCCATGATGATTATCTTGTGATACCGGACTTTGTTGATGTCAAAGGTATTGTCAAGATCTTTGCCATCCGAATCAGTGTTGTTGTACCGTGTCAGACCAGCGCCAATGGTCGAGATGACCGGCTGCAGTTTGTCGTTTCCCAGAACCCTGAATTCAGGTGCCTTCTCCACATTGAGCATTTTGCCCCAGAGGGGAAGTATCGCCTGGAACGTACGGTCACGTCCTTGCTTGGCGGAACCGCCTGCGGAATCACCCTCGACGATAAAGACCTCACATTTTGCCGGGTCTTTTTCCGAACAATCGGCCAGTTTTCCAGGCAACCCGCCACCTTCGCTCTTCTTGCGTATTTGTTCCCTTGCCTTACGAGCGGCGATACGTCCGAGAGCTGCATCGATAATCTTGGTAAGGATTGCTTCCGATATAGCGGGGAATTCATCAAGATAATCGCCTAATTTCTCATAAACCATGGAATTGACAAATCCGGCAACATAACTGTTACCCAGTTTCATCTTCGTTTGGCCTTCAAACTGAGGATTAGGGATCTTCACGGAAATGACAGCCGTAAGACCTTCGTTGATGTCCTCCGGCTCAAATTTATCATCAAATTTCTTCAGCAACTTTGCGTTTTTCTGGAGCTGTGCGTTGATTACCCGTGACAGACCAGTCCTGAACCCGGTCAGGTGAGTGCCACCCTCACGCGTGTTGATGTTGTTGACGAAGGTCAGTATCTTCTCATCATACTTATCGTTGTATTGAAGTGCGATCTCCACCCTTGTATTTTCTTTCTCGCCTTCGATTGAAATGGGCGGCTCGAACAATACATGCTTGTAATCGTTCAGATATGTGACGAACTGCGGCAGTCCGCCCTCTGACTTGAAGACATTCTTTTTCTCGGCGTCTCCACGGCGGTCAGTGATTGAAATGGTGACACCCTTATTGAGATAGGAAAGTTCCCTGAATCTGTTTGACAACACATCAAAGTCAAACGAGTTCCGCTCCATGATATCGAAATCAGGGGAGAAGCTGATGACTGTACCTGATCGGTCAGACTCATCGACTTTTTTCACATCACCAAGTGGAATGCCTTTACTGTATACCTGCCGGAACACACCGCCCGGATGTTGCGGGTCTTCTTCCGGATATCCGCCCGTAAGGCGGTAAACCGTCACTTCAAACCAATCGGAAAGGGCGACGACACAAGAGACACCGACGCCATGAAGACCACCGGAAACCTTATATGCGTTTTTATTGAACTTGCCTCCGGCATGGAGTTGGGAAAGAACGACCTCGAGAGTGCTTTTCTTCTCCGTCGGATGCATTTCTACAGGAATGCCACGTCCGTTGTCTTCAACCGTACAAATTTCACGACCTTCCTGATTGAGATCAAGAAAAACCTGGATTTCCGTGCAGAAGCCAGCCATCGCCTCATCAATGCTGTTGTCAATCACCTCGTAGACCAGATGATGCAAGCCATCGATGCCTGTGGTGCCTATGTACATGCCTGGGCGCAAACGCACCGCTTCCAAGCCTTTGAGTACCTGAATGGATGAAGCGCCGTACGACTGTTCCGCTTTCTTGATCGTATCGCCGTCTTGCCCGTTTGTGGGAGTCAAAGACTCGTTGATTTTGTTACCTTCATTCATGCAATTAATTCCTTGTTTTATAGTACAAAAGACTATAATATTCCAACCTTCAGTATACCAAGAAACAGGGTTGGCATGCAAGCAAGGAACTGAAAATAAAGTATTTTTTATTTTATTATATTAAAATAAATTATAAGGTTATCACAAAAGGATGGGAATCTTGCTTGCACTCTCATCCCGACAAATGTAGAATGATTCCATATGATTAACTCGAGCGACGATTATCAAGAATACTGGAAATCAACCTGTGAAGCTTTGAAAAAGAGTACACAGGAGTTTTTGTTCAATACATGGTTCACCCGCATCACGTATGTGGAATCACAACCAGGAAAAATTATTCTGGCTGTACCGAGCCAATTTGTCTTCGACAATGTGACTAAGCTTTTTAAAGATGACATCATGGCGTCAATGAGCAGCCTTTCAGGCGAAGCGATCACCGTGGATTTCATCATCAGCAAAGTTACAGAGAATAAAACATCCGGGGAAACTTCGCCAAAAAGCCATTCTTCTTCGCCTCTCAGTGACGAAGAAAAACTGGAACGAGCCCGCAAGGCGGCGAACATCAATTCGGATTACCTGTTCTCAAATTTTGTCAGCGGAGACAATTGCATCTACGCTCTCAACGCTTCCCTCGCGATTGCGAAAAATCCCGGTGTAAGCTACAACCCGTGCCTGATCTACGGTGGAGTCGGGTTAGGGAAAACCCATCTGATCAACGCTATCGGAAACTATATTCTGGAACACCAGAAAGACCTGAAAGTCCAATACATCACCGCAGAAGCCTTCACCAATGAATTCATTGAATCCATCGGTTCTGCAGGCAGCGGGAAAGCCCAACAGTTCAAGAACAAATTCCGCAAAGTCGACGTCCTTCTGATGGATGATATCCAGTTCATCCAGCAGAAAACACAGACGCAGGAAGAGCTGTTCCACACATTCAATGAACTCTATGAAGCGAAGAAACAAATCGTTTTCACCTGTGATAGACCCATCAACGAACTGAAGGGTGTCATGGATCGTTTGACCAACAGATTTGAACGTGGTTTAAATGTGGATCTTCAACCTCCTGCATACGAAACGAGGGTCGCAATCATCAGAAACAAGTGCCAAATGCAGAATAAAATGATTGATAAGGACATCATTGACTATATTGCACAAAATGTCCGTTCCAACGTCCGTGACCTTGAGGCGTCACTTACAAAACTGATTTCCTACAGTGAATTGCTCGGTCAGGAACTGACAATGGAAAAAGCAAAAGAACTCCTTTCGGTCATGCCTTTCTTCAAACCTCAGGAAAAAACCAGCCAGGGCATTACGGTACAAGCAATCAACAAAGTCGTCTGCGATTATTTCAATGTCAACACGAGCGATATGAAAAGCAAGAAGAAAAACAAGTCGCTGGTGCAACCCAGACAGATTTCAATGTATCTCGCCAAGGAACTGACGTCGTATTCGTTTACGGAAATCGGGTCTGAATTCGGTGGGAGGGATCATACGACCATCATGCACGCCTACGAACGAATCAATTCTATCTGCAACGTCGATCCGGAGATGCGGAACATCGTGGAAAAACTGAAAAAAGAGATTACGGAGAAAAGCTGACAACCTGTGGACAACCCCTTGATTGCCGGTGCATTGAAGTGGATAACTTTTCAAGCCGGTGGATGAAAAACAAGTTATCCACAAAGTCATCCACCAGTTGTGCAATTGATAACAAACATTTGTATAATGAATTACGTAGATATCCACCGTTTTTTATGGTATTATTATTACTATGATTTCAGATAAAGAAATTTAATTGGAGTAAGGAATGAAATTTTATTGCAAACAACAAGATATCCTAAACGAAATTGTCTATTCGATGGATTTTACCCAACAAAGAAGCTCTCTTTCCATTCTCAGCAATATTTATTTGGAAACACGAAACAACATTCTCATTATCAAAGCGACTGACAATGCAGCTGGTTTTTCCACACAAATTCCTGTGGAAACCAAAGAAGAAGGAAACACGACAGTCTATGGTGAGAAATTTTTGGAAATACTCCGGCTCTTACCTTCTGACGCCAACATCATGTTCGAAACAAAAGACAGAATCATGACAATCACACCAGAAGGCTCCAACATAAAATTCAATTCAACGTTGCGTGTCATTGATGGTGCGGAATTTCCCATGATGGAAACGACAGGGGAGGTCCAGTTTTTCTCAATCGGACAAAGTTCTTTCATCGGGATGGCAGACCAAACCATTTTTTCCGTGAGCAATGACATGAACAGGGCGTATCTTTGTGGTCTTTATCTGGAAAAGACGCCGGTCGGAATGAATCTTGTCGCAACTGATGGCAGAAGGTTGAGCATCGTGGAACGGAAATTCAGCGAACAAATACCTGACTTCAAACCGATCATCATTCCTACGAAATTCTTCACTGAATTGAAAAAACTCTCAACGGGTGAAGGAACATTCGATTTATGCATCAAAGACAATGTGATTTTCGCCAAAATCGGAAATCGTTTTTTCTATTCGACATTGATAAAAGGTCAATTTCCTGATTATCGCAGGGTAATTCCCCAAACGCAGACTTCCCATTGCTTGGTCAACATCAAAGACATGGTTGATGCCATCAAACGTGTTTCCGTCGCCATCGAAAGCAAAGTCTGCAAGCTTTACATCCTGATAAGCAAAGATGAACTCACCTTGTACAGCGAAGAAAACGAACTCGGCGAAGCCAATGAAAAGATTCCTTGCCAGTATGAAGGAGATGATTGCACCATCAGTCTGAATTACCAGTACGTACTCGCTCCTCTGAAGGTAATGGAGGGAGAAAAATTCACGTTGAATTTCACGGTGCCTTCCCGAGCTTTGACGCTGTGTCCTGAAGGCGAACATGATTATTTCCATCTCGTCATGCCGATGCAACCGAACAGCTGATGTTTTTCACTCAGATCCAAACGTTGCAGTTTAGGAATCTCTCATCGGATGCGATACCTGTCGGACAACGGCAGGTATTGCTTATTGGTGAAAACGGCCAAGGAAAAACCAACTTTCTGGAAGCTGTGTATTCTCTGTGTTACGGATCGTCTTTTCGTACTCCGGATACCAAGGAAATGATCACCCAAGGTAAGGATGGCTTCAGGCTTTCCGGTTCTTTTGTGGATGACGAAACAATGAGTCATGATATTTCTTTTGTCTTCAAAGATGGTAAAAGGGCCATTACTTTGGACGAACGGACTATCATGGATAGAAAAGAACTCATTTATACCATGCCTTGCATAGTATTCAGCCATGATGACATTTGGTTCGTGAACGGAGAACCGGAACAGAGAAGAAGGTTCTTCGACCAAACGATGAGTTTGTATGATCCTTTGTTTTTTGATGACCTTCGCCGATATCGTATGGTGCTCCGTCAACGTAATCAAGCGGTGAAAGACAGAAGGGAAGACTTGCTTTCCATCTATGATCTGCAATTGGCTCAGTATGGTGTCGCCATCCAGCGGGAACGGACGAAAGCAGTATATGAATTCAATCAAATTTTCCCCGGGCTTTATCAAAAAGTGAGTGGGGAAACGTGGAACATCACGATTAGTTATCGTCCTTCGTGGGATGATTGCGCTACGGATACAGAAGTGATTGATGTCCTAAATCAAACACGTGAACGTGATTTTATACTTCAAACCACTTCAAGTGGCATTCATCGTGATCGTTTTGTTATTTTGTGTGATGACAGTCCATTCGCTGATGTCGGTTCAACTGGACAATTGCGATTGGCTTCTTTGTTGTTCCGTGTCGCGCAAATGCGATTCTTTACCCTCAAGACGGGAAAACGCCCCATCATTCTGGTTGATGATGTGCTTTTGGAACTTGACCATAAGAAACGTGACCGGTTTCTGGATATGATTGATGGCTATGACCAGGCTTTTTTCACGTTCTTGCCAGATGAACAATACTTTTCGGTACTTCCTTCCCGACAGTCAATCATCTATGATGTAAAAGACGGGAGGTTCACCGGCCGTGCATGACAATGAAGACAACTTCATCGACGCGCAGATGTTGGTGAGGAAAGTGATGGGTTCCCTGCATGTCGATACGGATAAAGACACGCGGTTCATCATGTTTTCCCATTGGGATCAAATAATTGGGGAAAAATTCATCGGTCATATAGAATTGAAAGAGATACGAGGTGATACGCTTGTGATCAAGGCCGACCATCCTACATGGGCGAATTTGTTCTCTTTGCAGCAGAACAAGGTATTGAAAGCGATTCAGAACACCTACCCGATCTTGGGTATCCGGAGAATTCTTCTCGTTTCGTGACTCTCAACCTGCTTGACGTAATTGATGCCTATCACTATAGTTTATGTCTCACGGGGGTAGGTGTCCCCATTTTTTGTGTGAAAATCCGCGCATGAAATAATGCGATGAAAATTGGAGTTGCAATATGAGTTATAAAGGGAAAAGAACGTATCAACCGAGTAAGATGAGAAGAACCAGGAAATTTGGTTTCCGCGCTCGTATGGCCACAAAGGGCGGACGTGCCGTTCTTGCCAGAAGAAGAGCCGCGGGCAGATACAAACTTACCGCCAGCGATGAGAAAAAGCCTTACTAAGAGTGAGATTGTTCGTAATCAGCCAGAGATTGATCGGATTTTTAAAAACGGAAAAGCCACTTCATGCAAAGGTATCAAACTGATTGTATGTAAAAATAACCTTGACTGGTCCAGAATTATCGTAATTCCTGTGCGACACTATGGCAATGCAGTACAAAGGAACAAGATACGAAGACAAGTCAAGGAAGTGTGGCGTAACGCCAAGGAACGGTTGGTCGCTGGTTACGATTTTGCTTTTGTGGTTTATCCAGGAAATGCCTACGACTATACCATGTTGACACAGCAGTTGTTGGACCTATGCGGAAAAGCTGGGGCCGTCAAAATGTCAAGTTCATCATCAATCCTCTGAAGTAAATATCCGTCCCCATGCCGTATCATTCCTGAAACACCTCAACATTATACCATTCAGGAGCAGATATGGAAAAAAACACTATTATTGCTGTTGTCTTGTCGGTGATTGTCATTACCTTTGGTATGACGATCCAGACAATGTTCTTTCCGGCTCAACCCGTTGCGCAAACAGAAAAGACGGTGGTTCAAACGGCAGAAAGTACGGATGTTCCATTATCCGCTTCACAAACAGCATACGTCCCCAGCAATCTTGCTTATGATTCAGGTGTGAATGGATCATTCATGCCGGTGAACGATAAGAGTGCTGATGCGAAGGAATTCACATATCAGACGGAAGTGTTCACTATCACGTTTGATCCGAAAGGGGCAGCTGTTTCTTCCATTAAGCTGAACAAGCATACGACGAACGGCCAACCTGTCGAATTGCTGTTTAAGGGGAACACAGGAAAAGACGCATTCCTGATGTATGCGGGCAACGACAAGACAAAGCCCATCAATGCAGTCTTCAACCATACCGTAAACGGCAACAAGGTCATTTTCACTCAGAAGTTCGTAACCAAAGGGACCGAGGAACCGTTTACCATCACCAAGACCTACACCTTTGGACCGTCTGATTATCTTTTTGAGATCAATGTCGCTATCGACAACAGCGTCAACAAGGCGATTCCGCTTTCGTTTGACAACAATGCCTATACCATGGCCTTCGAGCCCCAAATCGGACCGGAGTTCACCACAATGCCGCAGGATCAGTACGAATACCGCCATTTCTATTTGAAAAAAGACGGGACAAAGAAAAAGACCCAGGTGAACATGAAGAGCGGTCTGTACACGTCAGACGCCACTTTGAGTTGGATTGCTTTGGCTGGCAAGTATTTTTCCATCATTGCGATTCCAGATGCCACCCATTACGGAGTGGCATTGACGGAAAAGGCGAAAACCGAGTCGGATCTTGCTTTGACAAGTTCCATTTATCTGACACGGCCGGCAGTGAAGAGCGCCCATACTTCTGATACATTCCGGTTCTACATTGGTCCGCAATTAAAGAAGAACATGGCGATTTATAATCATGCAGAAGACAACAGTTTTGGTGCTGCCGACTTGAATCTAGAGATGGCTCTGGATAGTTCGACGGCCCTTGGCTGGCTGGAAAGCCTGCTGATGTGGATACTCGACATCTTCTACAAAATGATTCCAAACTACGGTATCGGCATCATCTTGGTTACCTTCCTGCTGAAGGTGATTCTGTATCCGTTGACCAAAGCAAGCATGGCAAGTACCGCAAAGATGGGAGAACTCGGACCGCAGATGGAAGCGATCAAGCAAAAGTATCCCAACAATCCGCAGAAACAAAATGAACTGATGGCGGAATTGTACAAGAAGGAAAAGATCAACCCGATGGGCGGATGCCTTCCTATGTTGATCCAGTTTCCGATCCTCATCGCATTCTTTGGTTTGCTCAACAAGCACTTCGAACTCCGTGGAGCGATGTTCATTCCTGGTTGGATTCCTGATCTTTCCCAACCTGATACCGTTCTTACGTTCGGCTTCAAGTTGCCGTTTCTCGGCAACCAGTTGCACATACTGCCGATCCTGTACACGTTCAGTATGATTTATTCGATGAAGATTACCCAGAATACCCAAACAACCGGCCAGCAACAAGGAATGATGAAATTCATGACCTACGGTATGCCGTTGATTTTCTTCTTCTGGTTGTATAATTCTCCTTCTGGCTTGATGCTTTATTGGTCGGTGATGAACGTCCTGTCCATCATTCAGCAATTGTTCACCAATAAAAAACAAGCTCAAAAGGATGTTGCCAAGGGGAGGGATCTGCCGTCATTGAGCAATTCCCGGGGAAAAAACAACAAGAAAAAATAATTTAGGAGGCCTTTATGGTCAAAGAATTTGAAGGAAAAACCGAGCAGGAAGCGATAGCGAAAGCGATTGATGAACTGCATATTGAGCGTGAGGATTTCGATGTTGAAGTTTTGGAGAACACCCGGGGGGGACTTTTTAAGAAAAGCAATGTAAAAATTCGGATTCATTTTGACGATGACAATACAGCCCCGCTTCCAGACGACATAACACCAATGGGGAAAGTTGCGAAAGAAAGCCATTCGGTTTCGGAAGATGATGGACCTGATCTTCCCGAGTCTCCCAATCCAGATCTTGAGAACAGCATCGTAGCATTTGTTTCCGGCTTGCTGGAAAAGATGGGGTATCCCGCGACGGTCAATGTTTCGTACCGCAAGGAACGAAAACTCGGATTAGGAATCGATAGTGAATACAGTTCCATCATCATCGGGCGCAAAGGCAAAAATCTGGATGCCATTCAGCTCTTGGCGAATGTGTTCGCCGGAAAAACCGATAACGATCTGAAAGTGATCATCGACAGTGAGGATTATCGGATGCGTCATGAGGAACAGTTGATCAGGATGGCGCTGAAGAGTGCCGATCAGGTGAAACGCTCAGGACGGAGTGTTCTTCTCGATCCAATGAATCCGTTCGAACGACGCCTTGTCCATACAGCTCTGAATGATTATGGTGTGGATACAAAAAGCGAAGGTGAAGGCTTGTATAAGCAGATACGCATTACGTTGAAACAGAACTGATGCATGCAAGAATTGCAATGAAAGGTTCGATGTCGTCGTTCAGAAATGGACGACGATTTTTTTATCATCGATATCGGGTCTTTGTCTGGGTGATGCGAATTGACAGCAAGAGAAAATCATGTTTTACTTACAGTAAGTAATAAAAAGAGGTGCTCCATGAATTTCGCTTATGTCCCTATTGGTGTCCCTACCTTCGATCTTGCTTGCGCACAAGAACAGTTTGACGCTTCAGTAAGGTTTCTGGAAGGATACAAGAAAGAATGTATGGTCGATATCCCACAAGAAATGTTGCTTTCCATAGATGCTTTGGATGGATTTCTCGCTTCCATCCATCCCGATCTCGTCATTTTACAGAACCTTACGTTTGCCAATGCCGCGTATGCGACGGAAGTATTGCTCCGTACCGATTGTCCTATTGTTCTTTGGACACTCAGGGAACCGAAAGGAAATGGCGGGAGACTCCGACTGAATTCCCTTACCGGAGCGTTTTCCGCAGCGAACGCCATCAACGCTTTCCCTGGGAAGAAGTTCACGTATGTGTTTGGTTCTCCGGATGAAAAAATCGTGAGGGATACCATTGATGCTGCGATCAAAGCGGCAAGTGTGAAGAAAACATTGCACTCGTCGAATATCGCCGCCGTTGGGTACACGCCACAGGGCTTCGGTTTCGGACGAGCTTTGGATTCGGAAATCACATCAGCGTTTGGCGTCCGCCTCATCTCCATCGAGGCTCGTGAGCTGATGGAAAAGGCGAAAGGTTTTGCATCAGCGGAAACGGAGAAAAAGGCGTTGGAAGGGTGTACCAAAGGTTTAGAGGCATGTCCGGCCGCAAATGTTGATGGCTATGGGAAACTCCAGAAGGCGTACGATGCGTTTGTGAAGGAGAATCACATTGATGCATTGGCTTCCCGCTGTTGGCCCGATTATTTCACGTCCTATGGAACGCCTGTCTGCTCCGTATTGTCCATGTTGAACGATCATGGAGTTCCGACTTCCTGCGAGGGGGATGTATATGGTTGTCTTTCCATGTTGGTCTGCGGGAAAATGACCGGCATGCCGACCTTCTTTGGTGATCCTGTCGCCTTGGATGAAGAGGAGAACGCCATCACGTTCTGGCATTGCGGGATGGCCGCTCCTTCTTTGGCGAGAAAGGATACCGGGGCGACGTTGGGGGTTCATCCCAACAGAAAGATCGGGCCGGTGATGGATTTCGGGTGCGAAGCGGCGGATAACGTCACCATTTTCCGTATCGGAAGAAAACCTGACGGTTCGTTCCGTTTCTTCATCGCCTCAGGCAGCGCATTGGACAAACCGAAACAATATCTTGGAACCTCCATTGTGGTGAAGACCAAGGGAAACGCTTCGGACATCATCCACAAGACGGTTCAGGATGGCTGGGAACCCCATTATGTGGTTGCTTACGCGGATATCGCCCAAGCCTTGGAAATCCTGGGGAAATTCCTTGGGATGGAGGTCTGCAGACTCTGATTGGGGTATAGCCGCCACAGTTGTTTGAAACATATGGTGCCTATAATTCTTTATGAAGAAAGGGGCTTTTCAGCCCCTTTCTTTGATTATTTCTTTAATTGTATGATTTGTTCCCAAGGCACACCGGCACGGCCGAAGTGTCCATAATTGTCATTTGCTTGGTAAATAGGTCTGAGCAGATCGAGCGTTTCGATGATGCCGCTGGGGGAGAGATCGAAATTCTTGCGGATGATAGCTTCCAGCTCACTGTCTTCGACCACACCGGTTCCAAATGAGTCGACGTAGATGGAAATGGGATCAGGTACGCCGATGGCATAACTGAACTGCACTTCACACTTGCTGCACAGATGGTTGGCAACAAGGTTCTTGGCGACATAACGTGCCATGTATGCGGCGCTGCGGTCTACTTTGGAAGGATCTTTGCCGCTGAAAGCGCCACCGCCGTGCCTGCCCATACCGCCGTAGGAGTCTACAATGATTTTCCTTCCGGTAACACCGGTGTCTCCAGCAGGTCCTCCGATGACGAATCTGCCCGTCGGATTGATGAAGAACTTGGTGTCTTTGGTGATCAGATCATTGTGCCCGAGTACCGGTTTGATGACTTCTTCGAGCATGAAGTCATGGATTTGCTTTTCTGTCGCTTCAGGTGTCGTCTGATGGCTGATGACCACGGTGTCGATACCCACCGGTTGTCCATCTTTGTAGATGACGGAAACCTGGCTCTTCGAATCAGGGCGGAGGAACGAGGCTTTGCCGTTCTTGCGGAGTTCTGTGGCTTTGCGAAGCAATGCATGTGCGTACATGATCGGGGCCGGCATCAATTCCGGAGTCTCATCGCATGCGAAACCGAACATCATGCCTTGGTCACCTGCACCTTGCCTGTGGCTCTTTGAAGTGGTTGAATTCACTCCCATAGCGATATCGGGACTTTGTTTTTTGATCAGGTTGATGATGGTCAGTGATTCAGCGTCAAACCCACAGTGCGGGACCGTATAACCGATTCCCGCCACGACGTCACGGACCAAGGAATCCACATCCAAGGTGGCTTTTGTCGTAATCTCTCCTCCGACAACCACTGTATTTGTGGTCGCGAAGACTTCGCAGGCGACGTGCGAGTATTTGTCTTCTTTGAGACATGCGTCAAGCACCGCATCGGCGATTTGGTCACAGACCTTGTCGGGATGTCCTTCGCTTACGGATTCCGAAGTGAAAACATGGTATCCTTTCTCTAACATAAAAAACCCTTCCTTTAGAAACCAGGAAGGGGGTAGACATAGAACGTCTGAGTCTCTCCCCTTTTAGCCAGTTTCTTTAGTGACGTCTGCAAGCCGGGAGGCAAATCAACGTCAGCGAAACCTACTATAACGATAAAAGAGGAAAGAGGCAAGAGTTTTACGCAAAGTTCTACTTTATATGAAAATATAACACTTTTTCATTCCCCAAAGACACAGTGTATGGGAAGATTTTACACACATGTCGCATTTTGTCCATATGGATGTCCTGTCAGGATTTCTATTTCCCTAGCTGTCGCATCATCCACATTTTCTTTCTTTCCGCCATTTCGGATTCTTTCAAGTTCCGATTTCGCCAGCTCAAAGCGCTTTGGCGTCACCGGATAACGGAAACCGATGATGAAGGCGGCAAGCATGCAGGCTACCGGTGCAAGGCTGAAAAGCAGTTTGATACCCATCACCGTGGAAGGTGCCTGACTGTCCAGTGTTCCATTGAAACCGATGGTGGAAAGCAGAATGCCAAACAACCACAGAACCACAGCTTGGATCAATTTCCTCATCAACGTGAACATGCCGGTCAACGTTCCGGTACGGGCACGCCCCCTGAGCAATTCCTCAACATCGCTGGATTCAGGCAACATCGCATACGGCATGCTGATCACAGCGGAGAAACCCGCACCCATCAATATCGAGAAACACAACAGAAGCGGCAACGATGCGTTTCTGGGAATAACCAGGAAAGTCGCCATGGTCACGGTGAGGATTCCAGCGCCGACGAGGTATGAAAAACCTTTCCCTTTCTTGTTTGCCATATGGAGGTAGATGGGAAGAAACACCAGTTGGGACAGCAACATGCCTCCCAGCAACAATGTGTAGATGTTTTTCCTTCCTAAGTAATATGAGACATAATAAATGATGCTTGCCGAAAGGATGTCCATCGCCGTATAGGCGAGGAGGTACATGCTGATGTGCGTCCTGAACGTCTTGTTGTCCAGCAAGGTATACAATTCCTTGAAAGACTGTCCGAGGGAAACCGTCTCTGAGGGAGCCGTGTCATTCTCCCAAGTACCGAAAAACACGATGAACCACGGAATGGTGTAGAGGACACCGAACAGGACGCCGATCAACAGAAAACCTTTTGAAGGATTGTCCTTGTAGACATTGTTGATGAGGTAACCTGGAATAGTTCCCGCGATCAAAGCGGAAAGCTGGCTGAAAAACATCTTGAAACCGGAAAGCCTGGTACGAACCTGGTAATCCCCGCTCATTTCTGCCGCCAATGCATTATAGGGTACCATGACGAAGGTATAGGCGGTGCAAAGAAGAATGTAGGCGAACAAGTAATACAATGCTTTCACCGTTACGGAAGGATTGGCGATAGTGATCCAAAGAAAGAAGAAGCTCACCCCTACGGGAATCGCACCCCACAGGAAATAACACCGTCTGCGTCCCCATTTGCTTTCGGTACGGTCGCTGATGATCCCGAAGAGAGGATCGCTGACGGCATCCCAGGCCTTTCCTACAAACACGATGAAACCAGCCATTGCGGGGCTGATGTGTTCCACTTTAGTCAGGAAAAAGATGAAAAGCGTGCTGATGATCAAGAATGCTCCTCCGCCATAGAAATCGCCACATCCGTACGCAAGATAGTTTTTCAGCTTGACCTGACGCTCTTCCTTCATAGCCCCTCCACAGGATGGATTTCCCAATTGGGACCTTCAACATACGGGTGGACACCTTTTCCCACAAGATTCGCATTTTCCGGATGCGCGATCATCCATTTGTTTTTCATGAACAGCACTTCACGTTGAGGTTCATTCGAGCCGTCGAGTTCCCCAAGCGGGGTGTTGGTTCCCTTTTCCAGAATGATGATTGATCTGAAACCGTTCTTGTCAGTAGCGCTGGGCGCGAGATGAAGCACCATTGGTTTGAGGAAGAAACAGGTCCCTTCCGGCACGAAGAACGCCATTGCTTTGCGGCTGTCAAAATGGTTTCCTTCCAACTCTTCTTGGGTCGCCCAGAAAAAGACCGCATCCGTCACCATGATGGTCCCTTCCGGACAGAAATGCCATTCCATCCCTCCCAGGTGATTGCCCCGTCCGTTGCAATAGCCCATTTGGATGGGCATCCCCGCAAAAACCGGTTCGAACGTCTTCCTGACCGGAAGTTCCTCGAACTGGCTGAGACTCGCCACATACGTGTTCCCCTGCTCGGGTATCGGTGTGATCTTTCTGGCGAGCCCGATGATTTCCTTGCTTGAGGGAATATCCAGCACCGTGGCGAATTTCTTGGCACAGGATTCGTCCAACGTGTGGATGGCGATGTGTGGATTGATGGCTCTGAGTTTTTCCAATTTGTTCATTTTTTACCTCGTGATGATCATGATGATGCCTGTAAGGAACAGCATCGAGAATACGATCAGGGAGAATACTTTCGCATTGACTTTGTCGTGGACTTTCTCTCCGGCTATGATTCCCAAGGCGAGGAAAGGCAACAATGCGATTGTCGTGGTGGCCGTGGTGGTGGAGTAACCGCTGTCAGGACTGAAATAGGAGGCGAGAATGATGGTGTTGAGCGTTGCCCACACCGTACATAAGGTGGCTCTGAAGTTGTTTTTCTCCGGCAGTGCTTTTGAAGCGTACAGGACAACCAGCGGTCCACCTGAGGAAAACATACCATGGATGATGCCGCCACAGACAAGAAGCAGATAATAGGGCACGGCCTTCCAGCCTTTTGGTTGTTCCGTATTCCGTGGTTTGAGCCAGACCAATTTGATGAGTTGCCAAAGACTGACGACAATGATGAATAGAGACAACGCGAATTTCATTGTCGCGGCATCTCCGCTCTTGAACAGATGCATGCCGATGGGCAGTCCGAACAACATGCAGCCGATGATCAAGGCGGCTTGTTTCCAGACGATATCTTTGCGCTTGGTGATGATGATGTACCAAGCGAGGATCCATGCCAACGTTGTGGCGCACATGACTCCTGTCTTCATCCCCAGCAGGGAAGTAAGGAACGGGAGCGCCAGCACCGTGCACCCAAAGCCTGTGATGGCTTCGAGCGCATGGGTGACGAGTACAACAATGCCGCTGGCGATGATGTTCAGCATTTGCTCTCCAAGATGGGGTAAATCCAGGACTTGTCCGCCTTGGGTATCTGATTGAGCATCTTCGGGTCAGAGAAAGACCTGTCGAAGTGGGAATCGATTTCCTTCTTCTCCAAGGCTACGCCCAGATCCTTGAACGAACAGGGCAGAGCCATGGTTTCGAAAAGGTCTGTGATCTGCCGCTCAAGTGCGTCAACCAGTTTTGTCTGGTCTATCACTTCCGGATGGAAATGCTTGCTGATCCTTGCCAAAGACGCTGCAACCTCCGGAAGTGCCTTGCTCACCTTGAAGATGTCCAGCAAGGTGAAGGCGCAGGCTGAACCATGGGGAACATGCCAGTCTTCGGAAAGCACAAACGAAAGAGCGTGTCCCGCAGCCGTTCCTGTGATGGAGAAAGCCGCACCGGCGATGGTGGAAGCTCTGAGCATCGAGGCGTAAGCCGCTTTGTCCAAAGGCTTCTTTCCTGAAGAACAAGCGTAGACCTCAGGCAAAAAGGAAAGCACCTCCACAGCCGCCGCTTCCGCAAGGTTTCTGGTCGCGTCTGTAGCATTCTTGTTCCAAATTGATTCCAAGGCATGATCCAGAGCGTCGGCACCGGTCGAGGCAACGAGTTTTGGAGGGGCTTTATAGAGGAACGAAGGATCGAGAATGGCCATACGAGCATGCATCATGGGGGATCCAAGGGTGTATTTTCTCCAGCTTAGCGAGGTGTATACACCGACTTTGGTCATTTCGCTTCCTGTCCCTGCAGTTGTCGGCATCAACAGCAGTGGGCGATTCGGCGCAATGATTTTCCGTTTGGGCGTATTGCCCAGATACTCTTCAATCCTGCCTCCGTTGGAAAGCAGCATGGCGATCGCCTTTGCCGTATCCAGTACCGAGCCTCCGCCGATTCCGATGACGACATTGCAGTCACCGATATCATCCTGGATAGCGTCGATATCCACGGTCCTGGGGTTTGGCTGGACATTGGAGAACACCTTCAGGGAAAGCATCCCCTGAAGCGTTTTCACCAATTGGTCCTTCGAAGGGATCGGCGCATTATCCGTGACGAGCGCGACGACGGGGTTGCTGTCCATCGTCCGGAGAATCTCCGCGACTTCAGCAGCCGTAATCTCCTGTTTTTCCACAATGGTCACGGGGTTGCCGAGAAGGTCATGTCCCAACAGCGTGCTCATTTGAAATGCTCCTCTTCCAAAGCCTGTACCTTGTGGTAGTTCGCTGTCAGGAAATCACGTTTGAATTCCATTTTCTGGCAGAACTCCATGGAAAGCCATGCGTCGACGATTTGGGTGCCGAGAAACGGTGCGGTGATCCAGCCGCCCATCGTGATGACATTGGCGTTGTTGATGATTTTCGCCCTTTCCGCTGAGAAGATGTCATCGACCACACAGGCGTAGATTCCCTTGTATTTGTTGGCCACGATCGCCATACCTTGTCCGGTACCGCAAATAAGGATGCCTTTCTCCGCTTTTCCGCCAAGGATCGCTTCACAGACTTTCGGCGCCTGCTCCACAAAAGGATGGGCATGTTCGGGATCATCAATACCGAAATCCAAGACTTCGATGCCTTTCTCCAAGAGGTGTTTCTTCACTTCAGATTTCAATGGGAAGCCGCTGAGGTCACTTGCAATTGCGATTTTCATTTTGTACTCCTTACCAATTTGATGGCTTGTTTTGTTATTTCATCTGCAGTCAGCTTGTAATATTGCTGCAACCATGACATTGTTCCGACTTGTCCGAATTCGTCATGTACGCCCACCATGGCCATGGGTGTCGGGTGTTCAGTGGCGAGAAGGTTCGCCACAGCCGCTCCGACGCCGCCGGCAACCTGATGGTTTTCCGCCGTGACGATTCTGCCGGTCTTTTGGGCATATGAGAGGATAAGGTCCTCATCCAGCGGTTTGACGGATAATGCATCGATGACCGCCGCATCAATGCCTTCCTGTGCCAGAGCCTTTGCTGCTTTCAACGCCTCCGGCGCAAGCAGGGCTCCGAGGGAGATGATCGTCACATCCTTTCCATCCTTCAGGACTTTGCTTTTCCCTAATTGGAACTGTTCATCGGGCTTGTACAACGGTTCCACATCCCTGCGGTACAGGCGAAGATAACAGCAGCCATAGGTGGCCGCGACAGTTTCAAGGATGGCTTTCAGGCTGACAGGATCGCTGGGTTCGACGATGGAAAGACCGGGAATCATGCGCATCATGCCGATATCTTCGAACGGCATATGAGTGCCACCGTTGAAACCCGCAGTGACCCCAGGGTCACTGCCGACAAGCTTTACATTGAGATGCGCGTAGTTGCCGGATATGAAGAATTGGTCGAATACTCGGCGTGAGGCGAAACAGGCGAAAGTTGAGGCGAATGGTATCTTTCCCATGTTGGAAAGACCTGCGGCGACTCCCACCATATTCGCTTCGGCGACTCCGACATCAATCGCTCGTTGGGGAAATTCTTTTTTGAAAGGCATAGTGCCGTGGGAACGCATCAAGTCAGCATCGAGGATCATGATTCGTGGATCCTTACGGGCCAGTCCAAGCAAGGTCTGGCAGTAGACATCCCTCATTTCGCTCATCTGTTTTTCCTCCCTGCCTCAATGGCTCTGATGGCTTCTTCCGCCTGCTCCGGTGATATGTTCATATTGTGGTTGGTCACCAGACCTTCCGCACACGGAGCTCCTTTTCCCTTGATGGTGTCAAGAATGATCATCGCGGGCTTTTCACCTTGGTTTTTCTTCGCCGTGGTGATGGCTTCGTCCATTGCGGCGAGGTCATGGCCGTCCACCCTGTCGGTGTACCAGCCGAAAGCTCTCCATTTTCCTTGGATGTCTCCAAGATCCATGATTTCTTTTGTGGGACCATCGAGCTGGAGTTTGTTGTAATCAGTGAAGGCGATGAGATTTCCAAGATGGTATTCGGAAGCGAACATCGCGGCTTCCCAATTCTGGCCTTCATCGCTTTCTCCGTCTCCGATGATGGCATATACATGGTTGCCCCACCCATCCAGACGGCTGGCATACGCCATGCCGCAGGCTACAGACAAGCCTTGCCCCAGAGAGCCGGTTGACATGTCTATGCCTGGTGTCTTCGTGCGATCGCAGTGGGAAGGAAGCTTTGTGCCTCCTTGGTTCAGCGTATCCAACCAAGAGATGGGGAAGAATCCTTTCAGGGCGAGGGTCGCGTACAACGCAGGTCCTGAATGTCCTTTGGAAAGGACAAGAAGATCTCTTCCTTCCTTGCTGGGGTTTTGTGGGTCGACATGCATTTCTTTGTTGTAAAGAAGCGCCAGGATGTCAACGACGGAGAGGGAACCGCCGATATGTCCGACACCGAGGTGCGCGATGGCTTTGATGGTCATCTCTCTGATATCGTCTGCGGTATTCTGCAGATTACGTAGTTCAATCGTGTCCAAAGCAAACCTCCGACTTTATATTTACTTAATGTAAATAATAAAATACAATCACCATATTGTAAATAGGTTTGTCAACACTATTGTTTCTTTGTGGAAGATGTGGGAAAGTACCAGATGAGGAGGTCGTAGGTATGCCTATGGATCCGTTGCGGGCCAGTGATGTACGCCAACATAATCTGAATATTGTGCTTTCCTCTATCTACCATAAGAAGAAAGAAGGGATGTCACAGTCCCAGCTGGTTTCTGAGACAGGACTACGCGCACCGACGATTTTCCGGATTTTCCAGGCATTGGAGGAACAGGGCTTGATCATCCCTGCTGGGGGTGAGGCTTCGACTGAGGTGAAAAAAGGCCGGAAACCGGTGAGTTATATGGTGAATCCCACCTCACGGTACATCTTTGCGGTGGAATTCTGGACAGGTTGCCTTTCCATCGGGTTGTTTGATTTTCTCGGAGAGCGGGTTGTGCAGAACACCACCAGCCTTGATGAAGGCATCAACGCAAACGAAATCGTCAATCTGATAGCAGGTCAGATCAAACAAATCATCCAGGAGCAGAACATCAGCAAGGAAAAAGTCATCGGTATCGGAGTCGCCGCTCCGGGCCAAGTGGATGTACGTAACCGCATTGTGGTGTTTTACCCGAGGATCAACGGGATGAAGGATTATCATCTTGCGGAAATCCTTGAGGAAAAGCTTGCCATTCCTGTCTTGTTGCAGAACAACTGTTCCGCTTTGGCGTATGGAGAATACCATTATGGGGGTTTCAACCATGGGAACAGCATGTTCACCTTCTTGCTTCGCAGAGGCGTCAACGGAGCATTGGTCACCGAGAAGGGAATTTACAAAACAACCCAGGGGATGACTCTGGAAACGGGACATATACCCATCAACTTCGATGGGCCGCTTTGCGCGTGTTCGGGACATGGTTGCCTGCAGGCATACATCATGAGCTTGGACAAGCAGGGATCCTCCCATGAATTGTTCAGTGATCTTGACGACAAGCTCTCCCGCAAAGACAAAGAGACGACAGAGGCTTTGGATGAAGCTGCGAATTACTTGTATTTCGCCATGAAATGCATCAGTTCGTTTTTTGCTCCTGCTTCCTATCTGTTGGTCTGTTCCTCTGCAAAGGTTTCCGAATACTTGGCTGAAACCATCTCGGTCTTGCAGAAAGACGAACATTCCCTGTTCATCAAGAAGCCGAATGTGTTTGCCACGTATTACCAGATGCTCTTTACGGAAAAAGGCGCTGTAGATCTCGTGGTGAACAACTACTTGTCCTGAAATTGCCGGAACAGTTGCGCGAACGGGCTTTCTGAGCGATAGAAGACAGGAATGGAGGAGAGCGGACAGTCAACCCGGACTACTCCTTCACGGTAAGGTCTGCCGTCGAACAATCCGATCCATTGGTCGTTGGGGATAATCACTGTCCTTCCCGTCGCGCCTTCTACCATCACCGGGGCGACCAGCAGGTCCCTACCGAGCAAATACTCGTCATGGACATCCATATATGCTTCTTCAGGGTAATGGAATATGAGCGGGCGCATCACTGAGATGCCTTCCGAACTGTTGGTTTCCACGCAATGCTTCAGATAGGGTTTGAGGGCTACATGCAATTTCGTCCAAAAGGCGATTTGCCTGAGTGTATCATCATCACTGCAGATTTGATGATTATCCCCTGGACGGTTTCCTTCATGGCTGCGCATCACCGGAGTGAAGGTGCAGAACGCCGCCCAGCGGAGCAGCAGTTCTTTGCTGCGATGAAGCCCATACAAGGTGGTGTATCCACCAATATCGCTGTGATGAAGGCCTGAACCACACATAGCAAGTGAAAGAGCAGCAGTGATTACCGATGGTAGACCATCATCTTTGCTCCAATCTACATTTTGGTCACCGGCCCACATCATTTGGCAGTACTGTTGATTCATTGCGTTTCCTGCTCTCATGAAGAAAAACAGGTCATTTCTTCCTGATGCCTTTACCGCATCATGGTTGATTTTTGCCCAAAGTCCTGGCCATTTGTTATGGAGAATTTCCGCTTTTCCATCGGCAAGTTTCGCTTCCAAAGGAAGATATTCGCCAAAATCCGCCATCCATCCGGACAGACCGTGCCCGATGAGATTTTGTTGGATGACCCTCTGGTACCACAGACATGCGTCTTCCTTGGTGAAATCAACGATGCCTGCTTCAAATTCACCGAAGTCAACATAGAATGGTTGTCCCGCTTCGTTTGTGGCGAGGTAACCCTTCTGCAACGCTTCAATGCAGAGTGGCCCGTCTTTCAGCACATACGGGTTGATGTATCCCAATACCTTGATGCCTTCTTTTCCCAATGTGGCAGACCATTCTTCCAGACCAGGGTACAACTGCTTGTCACAGTTCCAGTCCCAATGAAGCCGTTTGCCGAACGAAGTGTATTTCACTCCCTCCCAGTCTTGGATCCATACGGCACACACATCGACCCCTTGGGCTTTTGCTTTCCTGATGTATCCATCGACCATTTCCCTGCCGCCTTGGCAACCCAACATCAGACCGTCATAGACCCAATCGGGGAGGGTTGCCTGCCGGCCAAGGAGAGATGAGAGTTTCTGTACAGTCTGGAGGATGCTTTGTCCCACCCCAATGGTTATCTGAGATGGTGTTTCCCAGAAACATAATCGATGTTCATCTGGTCTGGTGAAATCAAAATCCGCATAGGCGAAAGAGGAGGCGTGGAGGAAATAAGCCCGTGATGATACATAGGTCGGTTCGGGATAAAACGTAGTGTAGTAATCCCCGCCGGCTTGGTCGTTCTTGTCCGCCATTTGGGTAATAGCCGTTTCTTTGTTGCGACCCACACCCTGTTCCTGGGTGAAGAGCGGGAAATGCCGGTTCCTGAGGTCGAAATAGGAGAATTGTTCACCGCAGCCCCATACGTGTTCGTCTTTCTGGGCGGTGACGTGAAGTACAAAACGGTTTCCCGTACAGTTTTTCGTAGCGAACCGGATGGACATGTTTCCTTCTTCTTCAGAAATGGTCCACGTGACTGTCTCCGTGCCGCTTTTGAACGTTAGTACCACATTGCCATCACGAATTTCTTGGCCGGCGTAGTGGAAGGCCTTCTCTTTTCCTGTATCTTCGGTGATATGGAAATTGCCGTGCAGCATTGAGATGTGCTCTATGCCGGTGTACATGTGGAACATGATCTGTCCGTCACCTTCATGGAACAACTCAACGTCGTTGCAATACAAGGAAACCCCTTCACGGCCTTCACGAATGGAAAACATGGATTACCCCTTCACCGCTCCTGCGGTAAGTCCTCCGATCAACTGGTTGTGGAGGAAAACATAGCCGATCACCGACGGAATGATGGTGAGCACGATGGCTGCGTACATGCTTGCATAGTCGGTGATGAACTGGCTGGTGAAAAACTTGATGCCCAGCTGGATGGTTCTGCTTTCGATGGAACTGGTCAAGAGCATGGCCATATTGAATTCGTTCCAGCAATAGATGAAACAGAATGTTCCTGCGGTGACCAAGCCGCTTTTCGACAGCGGCATGATCATCTTGAAATAGCGTTGTGAGAATGAACATCCATCGATGATGGCCGCTTCTTCCAGTTCCTTGGGGATGCTTTTCATATAACCGGTTACAAGGAACATCGAAACAGGGATGTTGACAGAGGAATAGACCAAAACCAAGGCGATGAGTTTGTTGTACAGGTGCATCTTGGTCATCATGGAAAAGTACGGCACCATGAAGGAAATGACCGGGATGAGCACGCCTGCCGTCAGGACGGTGAACAGTACCTCACGTCCCTTGAATTGTTCCCGGGAGAGGACGAAGGAAGCGAAGCTGGTGACCATGACGTTCAGGGCAACCGATACGATTGCGATTACCACCGAGTTGATGAACAGACGCGGAAGGGAGGCCATGTGCAGCGCGTTCTTGTAATTTGACCATTGGGGAGAAGCAGGAAATGAGAACGGGGATGTCTGTATCTCCAGATTGGTTTTGAACGAGCTGATGACCAGCCATATGATGGGAACAAGCGCAACAAACAGAAGAAACAGCAACAGAAGCCATTTTACTGTGTTTGCGATGATATATGCGGGGGACGTTTTAGTATGCATACTCTGTTCCTTACTGTGCCATCTCACTCATCGGGTCGCTCTTGCCGAACGCCTTTCTGAGGAGGGTGATGACGAGTGTGCCGAGGATGATCAGAAAGACACCTGCGGTGCTGGCTTCACTGTAGCGGAGGGCATCCATTTTAAGATACAGGTCGATGCCCATCGTGGTGGTGGCGTATGCCGGACCACCTCCGGTCATGATGAAGGTTGATTCGAAGTGCCTTATGCCGTAGGCCATGGCGAGCGTCATGGTGGTCACCAAGGTGCCCCGGAGCATGGGCAGGGTAATGTGGATTTCCTGCTGGAAGGTTGAGGCTCCATCCATTTGTGCGGCTTCGTAAAAGCTTTTGGGAATGTTCATCGCTGTGGCTAGCAGGATGATCATGAAATATCCGATGTAAATGACTGTCTGGAAAATGACTGCTCCAAGAGCGGTGTGGGTGTTCCCGAGCCAGTTTGTAGGTTGTTTCCCAAAGTGGGCGAGGATAATGTTCAGAGGGCCGTTGGTGTTGTAAATCGCGACCCAGACCATGGACAAAGCCACAGTGGAGATGACGTTTGGCAGATAATATGCTGTTCTGAGGAATTTCCAGCCTTTAGGTTGCCTGACGAGAATCATCGCTACCAGACAGGCTAACGGTACTTGGATGAATCCTTGGCAAAGGGCCCAGATGATGTTATGGGAAATGGCTTTGCGGAAGGTAGGGTCAGTCAGGAGTTCGCGATAATTGGAGAATCCGCTGAATTTCATGGCGCCGATTCCGTTCCAATCCGTCAGGCTGGTGAACAGCGTGAAGAAGAATGGATATGCGAAGAACAATGAGAACAGAATCAAAGCCGGTGTAAGAAAGAGGATTCTGCCTGCGATGGTCGAACGTGATATTCTGCTTTGCATGATGAAAACTCCTTGGAAAAGGAAAAAACATGCGGCCTGTCCGAAGGGGCAAGCCGCATGAGCGTGGTGCGATTACCGTTTGATCTTTTTGTCAACCAACGCGCAGAATTGTTTGGCGTCGATATCACCGGAGGCAAGAGCGGAAAGTTGCTGGGTGAATTCCAACGTGACTTCGGCTCCGAGAGCTGCTTCCAAGTCATAAGCCGTTGTTTTGGCGTTCTTTACCAATTCAGCGAATTGCTTCGGCAGATTGGCTTCAGGAACGTAGTTGGTCTTGACGGCAAAGAACGAACCGCTCGTCTTGGCGATCTTTTCGATATTTTCGGCTTTGGTCAGGTACTTCAGGAAGGTGATTTCCGCATCCTGTTTCGCCTTGTCCTTGGAAGAGGCTGCGCAGATGTTTGCCTGCAGTCTGCTGATGACGAAATCTTCGTCGGGAAGCGCTGCGATTTTAATGGAATTGAAGAATGGGGTCTTTGCCAGGTCGGCACGTCCGGCGTACCACGGGCCATTGGAGAATACCGCGGTCCTTCCGGCGAGGAAATGGCCGCCACTGCCACCGGCACCGAGGCCAATGGCATCGTTTGTGCTGTAGTTTTTGATCAAATCAGCGGTTTTTTCCGCGGCTTTGACGAAGGCGGTATCCGTAAAAGGTTTTGACCATACATCGGTTCCGCCGTACAGGACTGCGAAATGGGAGAACCAAATCATGCTGGTCCATGCATTGGTGTCGCCGGTCATTTGTGAAGTCGGCGCGATACCCGCTTTCTTCAGTTTGTCAAAGGCTGCATACAACGCATCCCAAGTCTTGGGAACTTCGGTGACACCGACGGATTTGAACGCATCCATATTAAACCAAATCGGCAGGATGGCGGTTTCCATCGGAAGGGATTTCAGCATGCCGTTGCGCAGACTCTGTGCAAGAGAACCGGCGTCGAAGGTCGCTTTCCAACTGTCATCCATCATCTTGTTGAAATCCAGCAACAAATCCGATTGATAGAATTGGCTGGTGGTGGGGTTCAGCTTGATGGTGAAGATGTCAGCAGGCGCCGTTCCCGCCGCAAGACTGGTCCTGACTTTCTGTTCGTATGCGTTGTAGTCCGGTTGCGGTTCCACGATGACTTGGATTTTTCCTGCGTTTTCCGCATTGAAATTCTTGATGATTTCTTCGACCGCGGGGGCCTTGCTGTCATTGCCGACCCAAATGCTTGCCCAGCGAAGGGTTATTTCCTTTTGCACGGCAGGAGCCGCTGTTTCATTGGCACCCTGTGCCCATATGCAAGTGAACCCGGCCAATAGTAATAAAGTGACGATGATACCTTTTTTCAACATGTTCATGAAAGCCTCCATTAAAATTTTATATTTATTTGCAATAAATACAGTAAACACGTAACAGGACCCTACCGTTTTGTGTTTTGTTCTGATATGGCTTTCGCTTCGGCTTCAGCTACTTGGGAAGCTGCTTTTGTCTCCATGGAATTGTTCATTCTCATGATAAGTGCAGTCGAAACTACAGCAAGGATCAGAATGGCGCAACTAACAGGTTGTTTGAAAAATACGAAAACATCATCGTGATAAGCGATCATGCTTCTTGTGAAATTCTTTTCAACAATCGGCCCAAGAATCAAACCGAGCATCATGGGGATTACAGAATACCCAAATTGGTTGAGATAGTAACCAAACAAAGCAAGAGGGACTATAACCATCATTTGGGAAATGTTGCCCCCGCTTGAAAATGCGCCACTGAAGCAGAACATGGTGATGGCGGTTCCCAAAATTGAGAACGGGATTTTAATGATTTTGGAAATTTGTTTGGTGAATATTCTACCTTCGATATATAGGAAAATATTACAGATGATCAAACCAACAATGATTGAGTACGTAGCCACCGCTTGTTTGGTAAACAATTGGGGACCCGGCTCCATACCATGCAAGGTGAGGGCTCCAAGAAGTATGGCGGTCACTCCATCGCCTGGAATACCCAACGTGAGAAGCGGAATCATTGCCGTGCCGACCACGGTATTGTTGGAAGATTCCGGGGCAGCTATCCCTTCGATGCATCCTGTACCAAAAAGTTCAGGGTGTTTGCTTGTACGTTTCGCTTCATTGTAGCTGAGGAAGGTAGCGACTTCACCACCGGCTCCCGGCATTGCTCCGATAACCGTACCGATTAAAACCGATTTGATGATAGTGGGTAGGACAGACAACATCTCTTTCCTGTTAATTGGAGGATCGTCAAGGTTTTTAGCCGTCATTGTATCATCTGTCACCAAGTAATGTTTTTGTTTTTCCTCGACGGAAGAGAGAACCACCTGTGTGAGAGCGATAAGCCCTATCAGTGCAGGGACCATGTTTATGCCACCCATCAGGAAATTGGTGTCGAATGTATACCGGAAAGTGCCGGATAGACTTTCCATCCCTATACAAGAAATAAAGATACCCACGGCAGTGGAAATCAAACCTTTAACGATGTTTTTTCCAGAGACACCGGCAATGACGGTCATACCGAACAGTGCAAGGGAAAAATACTCAGGTGAACGGCAATAAGAAGCAAGTTGTGCAATCGGTTTGGCAGCGAACAACAAGATAAGCGCACCGAGGAAACCACCAAGACTGGAGGCGAAGAGGGAAGTGCTGAGGGCTTTGTAGGCCATTCCTTTTTTTGCCATGGGATGTCCGTCAAGTGTTGTGGCTAGTGCTGAGTTGGTGCCGGGAATGTTGATTAGGATTGCACTGATTGAACCGCCGTAACAACCGCCTACATATACGCTTAATAATGTGAGAATCGCAGTTGTTTTTGTCATTCCATAAGTCAATGGCAACAACAAGATGATTCCCAATGTCACTGTCAGTCCGGGAATCGCGCCGATGACAATTCCAAGGAAACAAGCAGCCAAGGAGAGCACCAAGTTTGGAATGGTTAAAAGATTCGCGCAAATTTCTCCTATCATATTGGTCACCTCGCTCCGCCGATTCCGGGCAGACTGATATGGAATATATTCGTGAAGAGGAAGTAAATCCCAATACCCAACAAACACAGTAGGACAATGGAAAGGATGTTCTTGTTTTTAAAATAAAGAGCCATCAATAGGGCGAAACCTACAGATCCGATCAAGAATCCGATGAAATACACGAGAATGGCATAGATGGCAAGGATACCCAAGATGGAAAGTGCTTCCTTTTGGTCGTTCCATTTGATTTCCACGATTTCCTCTTTCTTAAAGACAAGACTCTGGACAATAAGGATGCATCCGCAAATGATCATTATCATTTCCACTAAAAACGGCATTACTTTGACGCTTTCTATGAATCTCGTGTTCCCGATTAGAATGACTTGGTCATCAAGACAGGCGAGTAATATTCCTCCGAAAACTGTAAAGAAAATGCCGCTGGCAAGATTAGTTTTTACTTTCATGATTCTTCCCTATATCACCGTAAAGAAGAGGGGCTCCAGAAATCATTTCTTGAAGCCCCCCATTCCGTATATAGTAACTATTTGATCAATCCAAGACCCTGAGCGGCAAGTTTAGCATTCGCTTCCGCTTCTTTGATATGTTTGGCAAGGTCCGCACCGTAGCATTCATAGATATTCAAGCCTTGCTCCAAAGTGAAATTCCTAAAGTCAGGATCAGCCCAAACCTTTTTCATCAGATCTTCGACGTCTTTCGCAGTTTTTTCACTTGCACCACCGACAACACTGAGGAAGCCACCACCGGTGATGGCGCATTGCGGATACCCAAGATCCTTCACATTCGGGACAACCAAGCCCATGGAATCTTTGAAGCCGGTGAAGTCAAAGTCTTTGAAAGCGACAAGCGCTCTGACTTTTTTCAGTTCAAGGAACTGTTTTCCGACTTGGGAGGTGCCGACAAAGCAGTCGACTTCGCCATTAAGTAATGCGTTGATCTGTTCGGCTCCACCTTCATAGGCTACGAGACGGCACTGTCCACCGGCAGCATGGATCAAACCACCACAGCAAAGGTGGGCATCTGCTCCGATCGCACCAGCGGAAAGAAGAATTTCGCGTTTCTTCGATTCGGCGATAAGGTCATTCAAGGTTTTGTAGGGAGAATCCGCACGGACGTACAGCAAATAACTGCGGTCATCAAAAGTTCCAATCGGGTGTATCTTGCTCAAATCGAGCTTGATGGCGTCACCCTTGACGATTTTTTGGTACCACAAACCATATGACGTGGTCATGATTTCTTTGACGTTTGCTGCTTTCTGGGTGAACTGGATTCCGGCGACAATGCCATCACCACCAGTTACGTTCTCGCAAATGATCGGCGCTTTCGTATATTTTGAACCGACTTCCGCAAACTTTCTCGAAACAACGTCATGTGTTCCGCCAGCACCATAAGGAATAATGATTTTGACGGTGGTGTCAAAAAAATTGGGTTCGCTAGCCTGACTTTGTTTTGTACTAGCGGGGGTCGCTTCTTGCGATCCGTTCGCGAACACGAGTGTAGATGTAAGCAACATCGACATACAAATGATAGCGATGAATGATTTCATATATCAGAACTCCTTTTTATTATTTACACTAAGAAAGTAAAGCATGTAAATCTGTACCTGTCAAGCAAAACAATTGACTTTTTTATTGGAAGAAAACTATGAAAAAAGATTTTGGCGGGAACAAACCTTTAGTGTGGGTGTTGGCTGAGAAAAATGTCCTTTTTTTTGAAACTTGCATACAAGCAAATAAATGGATGATGGGTTTCTTCATAAAACAGACATCAATAATACAATATTACCATGCTAAAATTTGTTCATAATGGTTTTTATTCAAATGATTTGCATGAATGTACTGTTTTTGCATAAACAATTCATTTGCGTAAATGGTATTTAAGTGATGTAATATAAAACATAGGGTTTTATCCCTAGGAGGAAATATGAAAAAAATTGGAATTGCGCTTTTACTGGCCGTGATGGCTTGCGGTTTGGTCTTCGCACAGGGCGGAGCCGAAACTACAACAACCGCAGCCAAGGTAACCTTGAACAAAGATAAGCCGTTTGTATTCTTTAACAGACAGCCATCTGATCCGACCACTGGTGCTATTGATATGAATAGCATGAACTGGAATGACAAAACATATTATGTTGGCTTCGATGCTGCTGGTGGTGGTGCCGTTCAGGGTCAGTTGATTCTTGATTATCTTGCGACAGCTCCCGCTACCACCGATCGCAATGGTGATGGGACCATCGGATACGTGCTTTGCATCGGAGACGTCGGACATAACGACTCCAAGGCAAGAACCGAAGGCATCCGCAAAGCCCTTGGGACATGGGATGGTACCACCGATCCTGGAAAAGCCAAGGAAGGTTCTGTGAAGATCAGTGGCAAGACCTACAAAGTTGTCGAGCTGGAAGGCAAGGCAATGACTGGTACTGATGGTTCCACCTGGAACGCCAACGCTGCGACTGATGCGATGAGCGGTTGGGCGACCAAGTTTGGTGACAAGATTGATATTGTCGTCTCCAACAACGATGGTATGGCCATGGGTTGCTTGCAGGCTTCCAACTATCCTGCCGGTGTTCCTATCTTCGGATATGATGCGAACGCGGATGCGATCGAAGCCATCGGAGCCGGAAAACTCACCGGAACCGTTTCTCAGAACGTTGATGCACAGGCTACCGCCACACTGCAGGTTCTCCGCAACTTGTTGGATGGACTGACTGGCGCCGATGTGTACAAGAAAGGAATCTCCGAACCTGACAAGTATGGCAACAAGATTTCCGCTGAGATGGAATACAGAGCCGATACAAAGGCATTGCTTGCCCATAACAGTGGCGTCAACAAGGCTAATTGGAAGGATTACAAGGCTGGATCCCGTGATCAGGGCATCAAGCAGAACAACGCTGCGAAGAAGAAAGTCCTGCTCACCATCTACAACTCTGGTGATAACTTCCTGTCATCTTCGTATCTGCCGGCTCTCCGCTACTATGCTCCTCTCCTGAACATCGATCTGAACGTGGTACAGGGCGATGGACAGAACGAGTCTAGTTGCCTTGACAAGTTCACTAACCTGAACAGCTTCGATGCATATGCCATCAACATGGTGAAGACGAACTCTGGAAAGGATTATACGGACAAGTTGAAGTACTAATGTACAGTTTTATGGAGAAGGCATGCGGGGATGACCCGCATGCTTTCTTCTATATTGAATGTGTGTGGCAATTTGAAAAGGGGTTCATATGGACGACATAGTGCTTGAGATAAGGAACCTGTCGAAAGCATTCGCGAAAAACAAAGTGCTTGATGGCATCAATCTTACCGTTTCCAAAGGAACCGTTTGCGGTCTTATGGGTGAGAATGGTGCAGGGAAATCCACAATGATGAAATGTTTGTTCGGCATTTATGCAAAGGATGAAGGGCAAATCATCCTCGATGGCAAGCCGGTGGATTTCAAAAACCCGAAAGAAGCTTTGGAAAATGGTGTGGCCATGGTACATCAGGAATTGAACCAGTGCTTGGATCGGACAGTTGTCGACAACCTGTTTCTGGGAAGGTACCCCACCAACTATGGCATCGTGGATGAAGCCAAAATGCTGAAAACCGCGAATAATCTGTTTTCTTCCCTGAATATGAATGTCAATCCCCAGACGATCATGCGGACGATGTCCGTTTCCCAAAGGCAGATGGTTGAAATCGCAAAAGCGGTTTCCTACAATGCCAAATTAATCGTTCTGGATGAACCCACTTCCTCTCTCACTGAACGGGAAGTGAAAAAGCTGTTCTCCATCGTCGGCAACCTACGGCAGAAGGGTGTTTCCTTTGTGTATATTTCCCATAAGATGGACGAGGTGTTTCAGATTTGCGATGATGTTGCGGTTCTTCGTGATGGCAAAATGATCATGAAGAAAGCGGTCAAAGACACCAACATGAACGAGTTGATCAAAGCAATGGTCGGCAGGTCTTTGGACAAACGTTTCCCAGATGTGGACAACAAACCCGGCAAACCATACTTCGAAGTAAGGAATCTCACCACCAAATATGATCCGATTCTCGAAAAGATTTCTTTCACCGTCAACAAAGGTGAGATTTTCGGACTGTATGGCTTGGTGGGGGCTGGACGGAGCGAACTGCTCGAATCGCTGTTCGGCATCAGGACCGTCGCGTCGGGGGAAATCATCTTGAATGGCAAAAAGCTGCATTTCTTCAATAGCAAGGAAGCGATGGATTATAATTTTGCGTTGATCACTGAGGAACGGAAACTGAACGGTATGTTCGGAAAAGGAACCATTGAGTTCAACACAACAATCACCAATCTGGAGCATTACAAGAGTTTCAACATCCTTTCAAACAAAAAAATGAATGATGCGGCGAACCGTGAGATCGAGAAGATGAACACCAGATGTGTTTCATGCGAAGAGTTGATCACCGCGCTTTCCGGCGGAAACCAGCAGAAGGTCATCATCGGCAAATGGCTGGAAAGGGAACCTGAAATCTTCTTGATGGATGAGCCGACAAGAGGCATCGATGTTGGTGCCAAGTATGAGATTTATCAGCTCATCATCTCCATGGCCAAAGAAGGAAAGACCATTATTGTGGTTTCCAGCGAAATGCCCGAGATTCTTGGCATTACCAACAGGATTGCAGTCATGTCCAACCATAAACTGGCGGGCATCGTGAATACCAAGGAAACGAATCAGGAAGAGTTGCTTCGGCTCTCTGCCAAATATCTGTAATGAGGTGAAGTATGGCGAATAACGAAAAAATCAAGGAAGAAGAAAGAGTCAAATCGGTCGATGAAAATGAGAAAATCGCCGGATATCTGAAGCAACTCGGCTCTTTGAGGGCAAATGGCGTGAACAAAATCACCGACTTGAGGGAGCAGATTTCATCCACACGTCGGAACAAAATGCTCGATAAGGCCACCAAGGAAAAAATCATAGCCCAAAGCAGGGTGGAGATTGCCCAAGCAAAGAAAATCGCCGCTGAAAACAGCAGCGAAATAGCCCGTTTGACCAAAGAGTCTGTCGCATATGTGAATGTTGTCGGCAAGGCCTATGAAGAGATGGTCAATGCCGAAGAAGACAAGAACATTGCGCAGATCAAACAGGCGTTGGAAGAACAAGTCGGGAAAATAAAGGCTCAGGGTGAGGCTCGGATAGCAAAAATACAGAATGAATTTTCGAGCAAGACAGATACGGAATCCAAACGGGAAAAGAAAGAAGAACTGGCCACAGCGAAATATGAAATGCAGTCTGCCGTGTATGATGCGAAGAGCAGGGCTGGCTCGAACATCGACAGGGCAAGGGCGAACAAATATCAGGCATCTGTGGATCGTGTCCAGAAGAACCGTGCGCTTCGAAATGGCCGAACCAATTATTTTGAAGACCGCATGTTGAAGAGGAAAGCATACGCGCAAAACTTCAAGATGCAGAAATTCCTGTTGGACAACGGGTTGTACCTGGCTATTCTTGTATTCTTCATCGTTTGTATCATCATTGCGCCGATGCAAGGCAACGGCAATCTGTTAACGTTGCCGAACATCCTGACCATTCTTGAACAATCCTCCACCAGAATGTTCTATGCACTCGGTGTGGCCGGCCTGATTTTGCTTGCCGGAACTGACCTGAGCGTCGGAAGAATGGTGGCCATGGGTTCGGTCGTCACCGGTCTCATTCTCCATCCGGGAACGAACATTGTTACATTCTTCAACAAAGGACCGTGGAATTTCACCAGCATGCCGATGGGTGCCCGTGTTTTTCTGTCGTTGTTCTTCTCCATTCTGCTGTGCGTTGCGTTCAGCGCCTTCGCGGGTTTCTTCACGGCAAGGTTGAAGATTCATCCTTTCATTTCGACACTCGCCACACAGTTGATCATTTATGGACTTCTGTTCTTTGGGACTAGCGGGACTCCTGTCGGTTCGATTGATTCGTCCATAAAGGATGCGATCGGCGGAAGATGGATCATCGGACAAATGCGTAATGGCGCTTTGATCACTTTCCCGAAGTTGATCATCCCGGCAATTGTGGCGTGTATCGTGGCATGGTTCATCTGGAACAAGACGACATTCGGCAAGAATATGTACGCTGTCGGCGGAAATGGCGAAGCTGCCGCAGTGAGCGGCATCAGCGTTTTCAAGGTGACAATGGGTGTATTTGTCATGGCCGGTATTTTTTATGGTTGCGGAGCGTTTTTGGAAGCCTTCAGGGCAAATGCAAGCGCCGGTACAGGACAAGGGTTCGAGCTTGATGCGATCGCGGCATGCGTCGTCGGCGGCATCTCGTTCAATGGTGGTATCGGAAAAATCGGCGGGGCAGTCATCGGAGTCATTATCTTCACCGGTTTGACCTATTGTTTGACGTTCCTGGGGATTGATACCAACCTGCAGTTCGTATTCAAAGGTTTCATCATAATAGCGGCTGTTGCGCTTGATTCTGTGAAGTATCTGAAGCGGAAATAGGCTATCGGTATTTCAAAAGCCGGGTCATCTTCTGGAGATGACTCGGTTTTTTATGGTGAGGTTGTTTCGGTTTTTCCTTTTGTGAACAGCATCAAAAAGCTGATGGCCAACAGACCGCAGGAAACCCAGATCGCCTTGATGTCATACCGTTCAGAGACAAGACCGCCGAAGGCTGCGCCCAAAGCGAACAGCATGATCACTTCAAAATACTGGAATGCTTTTGCGCGGGTTTCCTTGTCTTTGGTGTGATGATAGGCATGCAGGAGTTCGGTCCCGCTCCGGAGGTTCCCGATGCACATGGTCGTCGCATAGGAAATTCCTTTCACTTTCCGGAACGTCTCTACCTGGAGCGCACAGACAAAAGAGACCAAGGCGTTCGCCAGCGGGTTGAGTCCATGGCTGATGAAGCCCACTGCGAACAGGATGGATATCTCGATCATCAGCACCAATTGGCTCCAATGGAAGCGTTTGAGGGTGCTGAAGTGTGTTTTCAGTACTTCCGCGACATAGATGCCGATGATGAAGGAAAACACTGGTATGGCGTAGCCCAATGCGACAGACCATTCGCTTTCGGCAAGGTTCTTGGCAAGAAGCACAATGTTTCCTGTTTGTCCATTGGCAAACACCTTGTCGCGTGTCAGATAGGTGTATGCATCTTGGAAGCCACCGGAAAGAGTGAGAAACACCGCAGTGGAAAAGGCTTCGGCTTTATTTGCTTGATCGTTCATTTAAGGAAATCAACCATTGCCTTTGCGGTTGGAGGACAACCTGGCAGGGATTTGCCCAAACCGCGCGTACAAGACCCTACACCGATTTTTTGGGGATCGGAAGTACCTCTATAGCCTTGTCCGATGCAGACCATCTGGGGCAAAGTACAGCCATCTTCATCAAGGCGTTTCAGGGCATGGATCAGATTGCCGTAGCAAGCGGAACAGGCATCCTTCGGACAGGTATGTTTGGCCAGAGGCGCGACAGCTCCAGACGGGCGTGCCAGTATTTGTTTGTCAGGATGGTTCAATTCCACCAGTTCCAGTTTGGAAAGATCCGCAGATCCTACGCCATAGGATTCAGCCAGTTTGATGTAGGGTATCTCACCAATGGAGAAACCCATCAGGGATGCGCCGAACGCATCACACAAAACACTGTCACAGGCAACGAACATGCGTCCTGTTTTCACAGGGTTCCCGCCTTCCTCGAAATCAAGATCGCCGCAGAGACTGTCGACAATGACCAAATCGGCATGCCGTGCCGCATTGAGTGCTGCGATGGGACGCATCAAGCCCATCGAATGGAACATCCGTTTGCTACGATCGGAGAGACAACCTTTCATGTTTTTCAATGCACAGGTCATTCGTGTCTGGCAGTGCCCTTTGAGGACAGGGAGGCTGATGAGGAAGCTTGGAGCCATCACGGTACGGCTGATGTCCATGGTGATGCCTTCACTTTGTACGATCTGATAGGCGTCATGTTTCATGTCAAGCAAAGGTACACGGTATTTTGCGCTGATCTCATCGTACCCATTGTTTTCGAAACCATCTTCCGTGCTGGCGCCCACCCAGGCGCCTTCGGCGATCAATAGGTTGTGAAAACCATGTGCTTGCAGGTATTCGATAATGGCGACTACGATTTCGGGATGGGTTGTCGCTCCTCCGTCCGATGTGTCTGGTACTACGAGATTTGGTTTCAGGATGATTTTCTCCGACGTATCGGTGATTATGTGCTCAAGGTCGATAGTCTGGAGAAGTCTTTTGGTCATGTCGTACGGATTGTCGCCGTAGATCATGGTGATGGAGTTTTTCTGCATAAGGAAAGTATATGCAAGAATAGAACCGAGAGCAATGACAAGAACGGGAAGCGATGGTACAGTCACTGAAGGAGGATGGCATGGAATATCGTGTGGAACATGATTCTATGGGGGAAGTAAAGGTACCCAAAGACAAGTATTGGGGGGCTCAGACAGAGAGAAGCCATGAGAATTTCCAGATTGGAGTGGGGAGGGAAGTCATGCCCCTGGAGATCATCCGTGCCTTTGCAATTCTGAAAAAGGCCGCTGCACAGGCCAACCATGCCATCAAGCCGGAGAAAATGACCGAAGCGAAGTTGATGGCCATTTCCCAAAGTTGCGGGGAAATCCTCAGCGGAAAATTGGACGATCATTTTCCGCTGGTGGTTTGGCAGACAGGCAGCGGTACCCAATCCAACATGAATGTCAATGAAGTCATCGCCAATCGGGGCAATGAAATTCTCGGTGAAAAGGTGATCCATCCGAACGATGATGCGAATATGAGCCAGTCATCCAATGATACGTTCCCCACGGCGATGCACATCAGTTCCGTCTTGGAGATTACCAAAAAACTGATTCCCGCACTCGATGGATTGGTGAGTACGATGCGACGCTTGGAAGAGGAGAATCAAGGCATCGTGAAAAGCGGGAGGACACATCTGCAGGATGCCATCCCCATTTCGTTTAGTCAGGAGATCAGCGGTTGGCGTGCCTCCTTGGAGAAGGACAGGGAATTGATTTTATTGTCATTGGAACCGTTGAGGCAACTGGCTCTCGGCGGAACCGCCGTGGGTACTGGGCTTAACGCTCCCAAAGGTTTTGATGTCCTGGTATCTCAAAAAGTGTCAGAACTTACGGGGGAAACCTTCATCACGGCACCTAATAAGTATCATGCGCTTTCCAGTAAGGATGAGATGGTTTTCGCCCATGGCGCGCTCAAGGCTCTCGCAGGTGACTTGATGAAGATCGCCAATGACGTGCGGTGGTTGGCCAGCGGTCCGAGAAATGGTTTGGGGGAGCTTCATATTCCGGAGAATGAACCGGGTTCCTCCATCATGCCGGGAAAGGTCAATCCGACCCAGTGTGAGGCCGTAACCATGGTTGCCGTGCAAGTGATGGGCAATGACGTCGCCGTCGGGATGGCGGCAAGCCAAGGGAACTTTGAGTTGAATGTGTTCATGCCGGTACTCGCTTATGATTTCCTCCAATCGGTGAGGTTGCTTTCAGAGGTGATGGTTTCCTTTGACAAGCATTGCGTCAGCGGCATAACCGCAAACAAAGACAAGATGCATCAGAACCTGTATGGCTCGCTGATGTTGGTGACCGCACTCAATCCGTACATCGGGTACGAGAAAGCGGCGAAGACGGCACAATATGCCTATCGGAATCAGGTCAGCCTGAAGGAGGCGTGCGTGAGTTTGGGTTTCCTCACGCCGGAAGCGTTTGACAAGGTGTTTCATCCCGAAGAAATGGTTTGAGGCGGAATCGTTACCGGATTCCGCCGTCTTTGTCATTCTGGATTCGCATTGAGAAGCCTGACGCGGTCAGGACTGAAATCTATCGAACAGGCTTCGCCTTCCTGATAGGTTTTCTTGGAATGAGGATCGTCGACTTGTACAAGCACCTCTCCGAAATCAGTATGGAGATAGCATTCAAGCGTATTGCCGAGATAGACGTTCATCTTTACCGTCGCTTCGATATTGCCGGTATGGGCATCGGTAAGCCTCAGTGATTCGGGACGTGCCATGAGCACCGCCTCATCTCCCATATTGACATTCTCTCCGGCGCTGCTGACAGTCGTTTTCTTCCCTCCCAGCTGCACACACCATGCTTCTCCTGAATGTTCCAGCACATGGACAGGGAAGAACGTGACTTTTCCGACAAAACCCGCAATAAACCTGTTTTTGGGTTTCTCATAGATATCTGTTGGTGTGCCGATCTGCCGGATCACACCTGATTTCATCACGACCACACGGTCGGAAAGGCTCATGGCTTCGATCCGGTCATGGGTGACATAAATGGCGGTGATCCCCAGTTTCTTCTGTATCCTGCGGATTTCCACACGCATTTGCTCACGGAGCAAGGCGTCCAGATTGGAAAGCGGTTCGTCAAGCAGAAGAACTGACGGGGTGACGATGAGGGAACGCGCCAAGGCTACCCGTTGTTGTTGACCTCCGGAGAGCTTTGAGGGAGCCCTGTCGCCATAGCCGCCGAGCCCCACCATCTCAAGCATTTCCTCAACACGAGTCTTGATCTCCGTTTGGGGGACTTTCCTGAGTTTCAGGCCATATGCGACATTGTCGAACACCGTCATGTGAGGGAACAGGCCATAACTCTGGAACATGGTGGCGGTGTCCCGTTTGTTGGGAGGAAGCATGGTGACATCTTCGTCGCCGATGAAAATCTTTCCTTCTGTCGGCAGCTCAAAACCACCAACCATCCTCAGTGTGGTGGTTTTCCCGCAACCTGAAGGACCGAGGAGGGTGACCAGTTCGCCAGGCTGGATGACGAAGTTCGAATCATTGACGGCAATGACTTCATTGCCGCCTTTCAAATCACGAAACCGTTTGGTGACATGCTCCAGTGTGACTGCTACGCTTTTCTTTTCCATAGTCTGCTTCCTTTACCGTACTGAGATGGCCTTTTGGGTGAGTTTGTCGTCTTTCACCAACTTCTGCATCAACGCCCAGACCAGAAGGACGATGACGATCAGGATGGTGGAGAGCACGCTGGCGAGACCGAACCGCAGATTTTCTGAGAAGTTGAAAATCAAAACGGTCAGGTGGTTCCATCGTGCGCTGATCAGGAAGATGATTGCCGAAACAGCGGTCATGGATCTGACAAACGTATATGACATGCTGGAAAGGAACGCCGGACGTACCAAAGGCAGGACGATTGTCCTGAATACCGTGGTGGTGTCGGCACCAAGATCCGCAGCGCTTTCCTCAATGGCAGGATCGATCTGATGAAGCGCGGTGATACCGTTTTCAACGCCGACAGGCAGTTCCCTGATGATGTAGTTGATGACGATGATAGCACCCGTTCCGACAATCAGGATGGGCGGTTTGTTGAAAGCCAGGATGTAGGAAATACCGATCAGGGTGCCTGGAATGGCATATGGGGTCATGATCAACCCTTCGAGCAGACGCTTGCCTGGGAATTTCTTCCTGACGATCAACATGGCGCTCATCATTGCGAGAATGCCTGCGATAGGTGTCGCGATGGCTGCAAGTGTCAGCGTGTCCCGAATGCTTGTCCATCCTCTCTGGATGGCCTCAGGCCAGTTGGAGAGTGTGAAACTGTAGTCGATTCCCCAGTTTTTCACGAAACAACCGGCGACGATGGTCAGGTACAGGGCCACGATGAATCCCAAGAAAATCCATGCCACAGTGGCAAGGACATTCCGTGTCGTCTTGTTGGTCAAGTCGGTGAGGTTGGTGGAAGGTTTTCCCGTGACGGTCACATAATTCTTTTTCGACACCCATTTGCGCTGGACCATAAAGGCTGTGAGGGTGGGTAGCAAGAGCAGGAACGACAAGGCAGCACCGCCTCCGAGATCGGAAGTGCTGCCGGTCACCATGGTGTACGCCTCTGTGGAAAGTACACGGTAATCACCAGAAAGGAGCAACGGGTTGGCGAAATCGGCGAGGCTGTTGGTGAACACCAGAAGCCATGCCGAGACAATGCCTGGTCCCGAGAGGGGAAGCGTCACATAACGGAAGGTTTGCCAGCGAGTTGCGGAAAGGTCGAGGGATGCATCCTCAACGGTACTGTCTATCTGACGGAGTACTCCGCTGATCGTCATGAAGGCGATAGGGAACATTCCGATCACTTCCACGATGGTCAACCCTTTCAAGCCATAGATGGACGAATGCAGGTGGAGAAGTTGTTTGCTGATCAAGCCATTGTTTCCGAACAACAGAATGATGGACAGGGAGAGCGAAAACGGCGGAGATATGACAGGCATGGTGGCCAGAGTGTCCATCAATTTTTTCTGTTTGATGCTCGTCCTTTCGATAAGGAATGCAAACAGATATCCGACCAGCACGCTGAATGTCGCCGTCAGGACACCCAGTCTCAGAGAACCCCACAAAGCGACCAAGTAGTTCGGGCTGAGGCATTTTTTCCATGTGGCAAAGCTGAAATGGCCATCCTTGATGAAACTCAGGCGTATCGCTTCGAGAAGCGGATAGGCTATGAATACGATGACGATGGCGAACAAGCCCAGGACAAGGAAACCTGTCAAGGGATCTCGGGTAAAGCACAGGATGAACATAATTGCTGTGAACAAAAGGAAGGCAGCAGAGAACAACGTTTTCAATAAGTTCTCATATTCGACTGCCGAAGCGGTCGGGATGACCATCAGGATGGCTCCCGCGGCTTGGTATCCGGTGCTGTCTGTCACCGGGACACAGAAGAGTTGGGCCTGTTCCTTGGTTTTGTTGTCATTCGCAGGATCCAAGGAATAATCGACGATGAACTCATGGGAAAAACGCATCGGTTCAAGATAATAGGCGCTTTCAAACGCTTTGTTGAATTCCGCTTGGGAAGAGTTTTGCTGATACAAGGTGGAAACCAACGGCGAACCGGAAACAGGATCGAACGTACCGGTCTTTTCGTTGAATTGGAAATAATATGCCCTTGCACCTGTGATCACTTCCCCGACACCGGAGAGCCACGTGCCAAACGTGTTTGGATCATCAGGGGTCGTCTTTGCGAACAGTTCGACTTCATTGAAATTCCGTTTGTCGATATAGGAACGGAAACTGTTGGTCAGGTTACTGTACATCCATACGTCAACCGCAAGAAACACGGCGACCGCAAGGAAAAACCGGATGATACGTTTTTTGGTAAACATACACAACTATCCAATGAATCCCCGCAGGTCATCCTGCAGGGATCCTTTCGAGGAAACGGGAGGATTACCTCTTGCTTCCGATTTCGTTGTTCCAGCGATCTAGCAGCCGCGTCTTGTTGGCTGCATCGCCGTCCCATGCCATATCCTCGTCAACAACCTTGATGTCTTTGATGGACAGAGCGTCGGGGTGTTTCAGAGATCCGTCGGCGACCAAGACGACATACCATTCAGTGAATGTCTTCTGGGCGACTGGGCTGGAAAGAATCCAGTCATAGAGTTTTTTCGCATTGACGGAATCTTTTCCCCCTTTGACCATGGACATGGAAGCCAGCTCATACCCTGTGCCTTCGCTGGGGGCTGTGATGGAGATGTTGGCTCCTGCGGCTTTCAGTTTGACCTGGTCATGAGCATACCCGATGGCGATGGGAATCTCACCGGTAGCGACACTCTTGCCTGGAGCGGAACCGCTCTTGGTGTACTGGTCGATGTTCTTGTCCAGCGCTTTCATGTATTCCATCATCTTGTCTTCGGTGCCGAGGACATCAAGCATGGTGGTCAATACGTTGTAAGCGGTGCCGCTGGAGTTCGGGTTCGCCATTCTGATGTAGCCTTTGTACTGTGGCTTGAGAAGGTCTGCCCAAGAATGGGGGACTTCAAGACCGAGTTCTTTGGCTCTGTCCAGATTGGTGACGAAGGTCAGTGGTCCGACGTACAAACCAATGTAGTAGTGCTCAGGATCCTTGAAGGTGTCAGGGGTCTTGCTGGCATAACGGCTGACATAGGGAGTGGTCAAACCCTTGCTTTTTGCCGTGATGTGGTCCAGACCGACGCCACCGACCCAAATGGAAGCTTGGGGATTGCCTTTCTCAGCTTCGAGACGTGCAATGCATTCTCCTCCGGCAAGGCGGACAAAGTTTACATGGATGCCTGTCTCAGCTTCGAATTGTTGGAACAGTTTGGCAGCAAGGGGTTCTTCAAGCGTGGTGTAGGCGTTGAGAGATCCGCCGGAAGTTGTGGCCGGAGCTGCAGGAGCCGGTGCCGCCGCGGGTGCTGGGGCCGCCGCGGGTGCTGGAGCCGGAGTCGCTGCCGGTTTCGCGGGAGCCTCTGAAGAGCCTTGCGCGAAAGCAGGGATACAGAGTGCCAAAACCAACAAAAGGACCAAAGATTTTTTCATGAAAACCTCCTATGGTTTTTCTGATATGTGTTCATGCTAAGGGGTAAAAAGAAGGAACGCAAGAGAAAAATTACATTTCTGATAATGGGTTATATGATTTTTCGCAACTATGAAACACTTTTGCTTTCAGCGGTTTTTCCAGCTTCCGTTTTCCAGTTCTGTCCTGAGCGCACGTGCTTTTTCTTGTGAGAATTGGGCCCCGAATTGGCTGATGATTTCCCCTGCGAGCACGGATGCGATCATCCCTGATTCCTCGACGGAATGGTTGGTGCAAAGTCCATAGATGAAGCCAGACGCATAGGTGTCACCCGCTCCGGTGGTGTCCACCGGCGTGACGGAACCTTTCACCGGGATACGGGTCACTTGATGGTCATAACAGATGAAGGAACCCTTCTTGCCGTTTTTCACGATGGCGGTTCTGCAAAGTTTGCCCATGGAACGACAGCATTCGTATGGATCATAGTTGTCGAACAGGATACGGGCTTCCTCGCTGTTGGCGAAGACGATGTCACAATAATCAGAGATGAGGCTGAGGAATTTTTCCCGATATCGCCCAACGGCAAATGGGTCTGCGATATCAAAGGTTACGGTAGTGTCGTTGGCTTTTGCGATCTCAAGTGCATGCATGATGGCGTTTTGCTGGCTGGTCGTGTCCCACATGTAGCCGGTGAAATGGAAAAAATCCGCTTCTTTGACGGTTTGTTCGATGACATCATCCTTACAGTACAGACGGTTTGCGCCGAGGAAAGTGTTCATGCTTCGTTCGGAATCAGGGGTGACGAGGATCACCGTGGAACCTGTGGGTTGCTTGTCGGTTCTGGCCAGTTCGTTCCCAAGATGTAATGCATCCAGTCTGTTGCTGTAGATGTCCCCGTTCTCATCGGTGCCTACTTTACCCGCCAGCGTTGCTTTGATGCCCAGCGAGGCCAGCGTGATGATGGTGTTCGGACAGGAACCTCCGCACGAATAGGAAAGATGTCGTGCTTTTGCGAAGGCAAGCAGTTCCGCATGCCGTTTCACGTCGATGAGGGTCATCGTCCCTTTATGGATTCCGAGATCCACAAGATCTTGGTCTTCAACCGGAACGATGATGTCGATAAGAGGATTGCCGATACCATATACTCTGGGTGTGTCTTGATGTTTCACATTCGGAATGATAGTCCCTTTTGCGTCATCGGGCAACAATGAACTTGCAGGAGATGATGACTCAGGGTACAGTGTCAATGGAGGAAACATGGGTTCCTATACCATACAAGGCGGAAAACCCGCATGCGGTGAAGTAACCATCAGCGGCAACAAAAACGCCGCCTTGGCTTGTCTCGCCGCAACGCTGCTTACTGATGATGTTGTTGTCCTCCATAATGTGCCTGATATAGAGGATGTGAAAGTGATGCTTCATATCCTCACTGACATCGGATCGGCCGTAAGACGGGAAGATGCCCATACGTACAGCATCAAAAGCGGTGCCAGATGCGGTGACCTCCATCCCGAATTGGTGGATGCCGTCCGCGGTTCCATCTTGTTTGCCGGGCCTCTCCTCGCAACCAGAGGTGAAGTGAAACTGCCTCCTCCCGGCGGGGACGTCATCGGACTGAGACGTCTTGACACACATTTCCTCGGCCTTTCCGCTTTGGGTGTGGATTGTTCCGTGCTTGAGGATGGCATGCTGTCCATGCAGGTGAAAGGGAAACGGCTTGTAGCCGGGGATGTTTTCTTGGATGAGACATCGGTCACTGCGACGGAAAACACCATTATGGCGGCTTCATTGGCCGAGGGGAAGACCATCATCCGCAATGCGGCGAGCGAACCGCATGTGGAAGATCTTTGCAACATGTTGGTGGCCATGGGTTGCATGATCGACGGCATCGGCAGCAATGTGCTCCATATCAACGGGGTTTCCCGCCTCCATGGTTGTGAGTTCACGTTGGGGTTCGATTATATGGAGGCTGGCTCATTCATCGGACTTGCCGGGGCGAGTGGCGGGGAATTGCTTCTGAAGCACGTCGACCCCCGGCAGTTGAGGATGATACGTCTGGGTTTCCAGCGCATCGGCATTGATTTCCTCATTGATGGCCCATCTTCCATTTTGGTTCCGAAAAAGCAGGAGCGCGTGCTGTGCAAGGAAGTAGGCGGACATACGGCGAAGATCGATGACGCGCCATGGCCTGGTTTTCCTGCCGACCTCCTTTCCATCATTACGGTTTGCGCGACACAAATGAGTGGCATGATTCTCATCCACGAGAAGATGTTTGAGTCACGGATGTACTTTATCGATTGGTTGATCCGTATGGGCGCGGACATCATCTTGTGCGATCCCCATCGTGCCATTGTTTCCGGACCATCCGTCCTCCATGGCGCCAATGTATCCAGTCCGGATGTACGTGCCGGTATGGCCCTTGTCATAGCAGGTGTGTGTGCCGATGGCACCACGAAAATTGACAACATATATCAGATTGAAAGAGGTTACGAAAACTTCCAGCAAAAACTTTTCGCGTTAGGGCTCGACATAGAAGTCTCCCGATAACTCCCTATCGTTCCAAGAAATCAACATTCTCCATCCACACCGGTAATCCCAAGTTATCCACCGGTTGTCCACAGCTCGTCCAAGATGAGGAAAAACAATGTAAGATGTGAGAAGTGGAAACATGTTTCAAGCTGTTTTTTGACGTACCTTTCTAATTTGTCATTTCTATATGTTGTAAATAATTAAATAGTACTTAACGTTTGTTTTTTGATTATATTTTTATATAACTTTTAATTGGGTTTGTGATTCCCGTAACACTTTTGAACGAAAAGAAAGAAGCCAAGTTATCCACCGGTTATCCACCGATATCCACCGGTCTTTCGCATAGGTTAATTCCAGATAGATGTTTCTTTTAGGATTTACTTCTTGCGTCCTGTCAAAAGTTTCCGGGAAGCTTCCTACTTGTTTCTTCTTGGCATATGTTGGGAAAGGGCTGTGGTTATCCGGCAAAAGGCAGGAATGGTTGATCATCATCCATCAGGGCTTGTTCATCGATATGGATGGCATCACGTCCATGGCTTTTTGCGATGGACAGCCTGAGGATCGAGAACAATTCCCTCACGTTTCCTCTCCAATACGAGGTTTCCAGAAGCGTCATTCCGCTTGGTTCAACAGGTCTTCTTTCGCTTGTTCGGCGAAGATAATGGTCAACCAGCAAGGGAATGTCCTCTTTATGGGCGCGCAACGGTGGCATTTTGATGGTGTACCCATTGAGACGGTAGAACAAATCGTTCCGTAGCCGTCCTAAGGAACGGAGCGTCGCAAGCGGTATGTTTGATGCGCTGATCATATGGAAATGGGTGTGTCTGGTAGCGGCATCCCCGACACGTTGGTATGTCCCGTTTTCCAAAAGCCTGAGCAACAGAGGTTGCACCTGTTCAGAAAGGTCTTCCAGCTCATCCAGGAACAGCGAGGAACCATTTGCAAGTTCCACCAGCCCCGGGGAGTCTTCCTTGGCGTCCGTGTATGCCCCACGCCGGGTTCCAAACAGTTTGCATGGCGCCAATGTATCTGAGAAGCAGGAACAGTTTGCGATGATGATGTCTGGTCCATTGGGGTGCAACGTTTCGTGGATCATATGGGCTGCGATTTCTTTGCCGGTACCGGTTTCCCCGGTTATGTGGATGGGAAGGCCTGAAATAGCGGCGATTTCCAGTTCCTGGCGTACCTTGTCCATGACGGGGCTTGAACCGATCAGTTCCCATCGGTGGTTAGTGGGTGTTTGGTTGAGGAAACGTACGAGACAGGTGCTTGTTTCGGGTGTTATCAGTTTCTTCCATGGTATAAACGTGATATCAAGGCCATCGTAATGGCGTTCAATGACATCTGCCGGTATCTCGGTGATGATGATGGACATCGGTTTGTTGAGAGCTGAGAGTTCGTTGAGCACCACTTCTCTGCTATGGTCGTTCATCGGAAGATCGATGACGGCAAGTATGGGTTCTGTGGTTTCCCTGATGAGTCTGCTCATCCCTTCGATTTTTGTGATTCCTTGGACTCTTGAAGGTTCTGCCATACGCCTGAGAGTGTTGATGTGGTGCCAATCCTTGGTCAGGATTATCATGAGAGCCATAAGACACCTCCTTTCTCTTGTGGTAGCACAAGAGAGAAGCATGTCAAAGCGAAAAAATAGTATCAGGAAACGATTTCACAAAATCATGCGGTCTTCTGCGGATTCCTTTTTGATCATGCGGTAGACGACAAAGAACAGGATGGCGACAAAAGCCAGGTACATGATGGTGGCATTTCCGGTCTGCATCATGGCGGTGGAGTCATAGATGCCATGCAGGAGGACGGCGATCGCATAGCTTGCGACCAAGTCGAGGATCATTCCGCTCCGGTTGCCGTTGCTTTCCGCCACTTTCGCTTTGCCGTAGAAGTAACCCATGAATACCGCGAACCCCATGTGTCCGGGAACGGCCAGAAACGCTCGGGGAAGTGCCACTCCCAAGCCATAACCAAACACATACTTCACGTTTTCGAACATGGCGAAGCCCATCGACACGAATACGGCGTAGACGATCGCATCGAAGGTGTAGTTGAAATCGGGGAGATTCCAGGTCTTTTTCTTCAAAAAGAAGAATTTGGTTCCTTCCTCGACGACAGCCACGACAAGGAAAGCGAGCACAAGGACATACGCGGGGCTGTCTTTGGAAAGGGAAAGGTCAAGAATGTATTCCCCGATCATTTCCAGGACGATGGAGCACAAGGCGGCATACACTCCCTGGAGTAACAGGGAACCCAACAGTCTGGGGTCTTCTTTCTCAATGGAATCCTTTGAATAAATATATCGCAGGATGAAGAAGCCCGGAAGTAATGCGGCGAAAAGATAGATGAGAATGATAATACGTGCGGTTTCAGTGAGAATAATCATCACAATCCTCCTTTGGACGGATATGTTCTGTCAGGAGCACCTGACAAGCTGATAGTGCATAGATGGCTGCGGTTTCGGCTCTGAGAATGTTGGTTTTCAGCAGGACAGGCCGGAAGCCGTCTTTGATCAGGAACCTGCATTCCTCATCGCTGAACCCGCCTTCGCTTCCCACGAGCAGGGAAACTTCCTGTTCTTTTGGGGGTATGGTGGCAAGAAGTGCCGGAAGACTGGTGTCTCCGATCGGGCTTTGATGAAAAAAAAGCTTGGTGCCTTTGGCTGTTTGGCTGATGTCAGTGATGGTCAGGATACGCTCTGTCAGTGTCGTGGGGACGGGAGAACCGCTCTGCTGCAACGCTTCTTTGATAATGGCTTCCAGACGTTCATTGCGTGATGTGAGTGCTTTTCCTGTTTTTTCCGAGAGGTCGACGGTGCAGAACCTGCTTTGGACAAACGTGATGGTTTCCACACCGATTTCTGTCGCGGCACGAACGATATCCTCGTCTTTTTTGCCTTTGCAGAGACACTGGTACAGATGAAGATGAGGATATGGTCCAAGGAAGGCGGGAAGGGTGTCGCTGGTGGTCCTGGGTTTTCCGTTTTCCGCAGGAGCGCAACGGAGTTTGTTGCCTTCCATGATGGTGACATCCCAAATGGTTCCAGAAGCGTCAATTCCGGAAAATTGCTGGCCGACACGAAAACGAAGCACCTTGGTCAGGTACTTCGCTTCTTTCTCGGAGAGGGTGACGGTTTCTTCTCCATGGAATGTCTTTGGTAGCACGTATTGCCGCATCAGGAACCTGTCTTGAGATATTGGATGGCCCGTGCCAGCGGGGGATCGTTTTCCGTGTCGACAATGGGGATGTCCTCATACTTCATGGTCTTATTATAGTATGCGTTGCGTACAAGGATTTTCAAAATGATTTCATCAATGCCGGTTCCTTTGTTTTCGTCAACGAATTTCTGCAGGTTGGCGTCGGTGAAATCGGGATTGGCTTTGATGAATTTCGATGTCGCGTCCTCTTTAAGCAGTTTGCCATAGGCTTCAATCTGCCCTTCCGGAACAGTGAAATCCTCCACTTTGATGTCTGGTTCGATGCCCGTTTCATGAATGCAAATGCCATTCGGGGTGAAATACCTTCCTGTGGTGAGTTGCACATATCCGTCGCTATAGGCGAAGACTGACTGGAAGATGCCTTTTCCGAAGGTTTTCGTGCCGATTAAAGTAGCTCGTTTGTTGTCATGAAGCGCAGCGGCGAAAATCTCGGAGGAAGAAGCGGAGCCTCCGTTGACGAGCAGGACGACCGGCAAGTCAGCCGGGACCTGAGTGGCTCCTGAAGCTGTATATTTTTGTGATGAGTTTGTACCCTTTCTTCCTTCAAGAGTCACGATGGTCTTTCCCTGGGAGAGGAACGCATTGGCGCATTTCATCGCATTATCCACTTCTCCGCCGCCGTTGTTCCTCTCATCGATGATCAAAGCACGCATGTTTTTCGCCTTAAGCTCCCTCAAGGCGTTGAGCAATTGGGTGCTGGTGTCCAGCGTGTAGGAGCTGATGCTGATGTATCCGATATGGTCATCCAGCATGGTGCTTTCGATGACCGGGGTGTTGATCACTTGTCGGGTAAGGGTGACATCAAAGGATTGGTTACCGCGGTAGACGGTGAGTTTGACATCGGTTCCGGCGGTACCTCTGAGTTTTTTTGAAGCCTCAGTGCTCGTCATCATGTTGACTTTTTCGTTGTCTATCGCCCCGATCATGTCACCACTGCGGAGTCCGGCGAGTTCCGCAGGGGAACCACGGAAAGGCGACTCTATGGTGATCATATAGGTGGAAGGATCGTTCGGATCGATGTTGTTGGGGTTTTGCTTTACCAGATATACGCCGATGCCCCCGTATTTCCCGGTGCTTTCCTCGGTGTAATTATCCGCTTCATTGGCAGGGATGAAGAATGAATACTTGTCGCCCAGCGATTCCAACATGGCTTTTGCCATGGCTTCCTTGGCTGCGGTTTTGTCTACATCCTTGTAATATATGGCATCAACATAGCGGTACAAAGACGCCAATGACGACATGTCCGTGGAAATCTGGTCAGGCGAGGAGCTGGTGGCTGCCGCAGGTTTCTGGTTCTGTTCTGTGGAATATTCGGATGATCCCGAGCCAAACGCAGGGGAGAACGCCAATATCATGGCCAAAAAGCATATCAATCCTGTCTTCTTCATACGTTACAATATAAAGACAAAAGTCTTTTGAAGCTACATCAAACTGCTATTGACCCTGCATGTTGGATGGAAATACACTTCAGGTATGCTCTTGTATATTCAGTTTCCCAGTTGGTTGCGGGCGGAAATCATCCCATCCTTACCGTTCAGATGGTATGGGTTGATGTATGTCATCGCATTTGCTATCGCGTATGGCTTGACGCTCTGGCAGGTAAAGAAAGGGGAAGTGAAGCTCTCTCGTGATGATGTGGATGATTTGTTTATCCGCTGTATCCTAGGCCTGCTCATCGGAGCACGTTTGTTCTCCCAATTGGTATATGAGGGTTCATGGTATTATTGGTTGCATCCATGGTTGATTTTCTGGCCGTTCAAAGACGGGCGTTTCACTGGTCTTGCCGGCATGAGTTACCATGGTGGCGTCGTCGGTGCGATCCTCGGGGCTGTCTGGTTCGCCAAAAAACACGGCAGGGATTTTTTCGTCTGTGCGGATGCGTTGTGCGCCGGCATCCCTCTGGGCTATACCTTCGGACGTTTGGGAAACTTCATCAACGGTGAATTGTATGGCAGGGTTTGCACCAAGAGCTGGGGAATGGTGTTTCCCGACGCGCCGCGTTTTTCCACCAATTACCAATGGGTGAGGGATGTCGCCGAGAGCATCGGCATGCCGTACCAGCGTGGCGCGTACCTCAACCTCCCCCGGCATCCTTCCCAGTTGTATGAGGCGTTTTTTGAAGGAATCGTGCTCTTTTTGTTTTTGTGGTTCATCATCCGGCCCAGGAAGGAACGCCATCCTTCCGGTTTTGTGCTGGGAAGTTATTTGATAGGATATGGCGTGATCCGTTTTGTCTTGGAGTATTTCCGTGCTCCAGACGAAAATCTTGGCTATATTATCAAGGGAGGAGCTGGAAGCGACAATATCGCGTTGTTCCAGTCCGTCTTGAACATTTCCATGGGGCAAATCCTCTGTCTCTTCATGATCGTGAGCGGAGGAGTGTTGCTCTTGGTACGGAAGAAGGAGTCTAAGAGACATGACGATTGATCAAAGGGTAAAGGCTCTGCGGAGTCTGATGAAACAGAAAGACATCGATTGTTGGTACATCAATGGCACCGATCCCCATCAAAGTGAGTATGTGTGTCCTCGTTGGCGCAGCCGTGCATGGATCAGCGGGTTCTCCGGAAGTGCCGGAACGGTAGTGGTCACAGCGAAGGATGCGTTGCTCTGGGTGGACTCCCGGTATTTCATCCAAGGCGCGCAACAGATTGAAGGTACCTGTTTCAAGTTGATGAAACTGGATACGGAGAATACTCCTTCCCCGCTTGATTGGATCAGGACGCATCTGAAGAAAGGCCAGAGCGTCGGTATCGACCATGCGACGCTTTCCATGAAAGCACATGATGAGCTGGTGGGGAAATTCAGTGGCAAGGGGATAATCCTGATGCCGACGGAGGATTTGCTTGACGCCATCTGGATAGATCGTCCCGCAGTGCCGGATTCCAAAGTCGTACAGTTGTCGAAGCAACTGGCCGGATATTCCCGTAGTGAGAAATTCTCTCAGGTCAGAGAGAAAATGATGGCCTGTAAATGTGATTATACGTTGGTTTGTGCCATTGATGATGTAGCGTGGGTCACCAATCTGCGTGGCGATGATATTGCGTACAATCCCGTATTCTTGGCGTACTTGCTCATCGGCAAAGACAAAGCTTGGTTATTCACCAATCCTTCCCGATTCTCTGAAGCGCTTTTGTCCGAAGTACGTGCCGATATGGAAGTGCTTCCTTATGAAGAGGCTGCCGCCACTATCCGGAAAATCGTGAAGGCCAAAGATGCCGTATACGTCAATCCGGAACGTACCAATGTGTTGATGGCGCGGGCTTTGGGAAAGGCGAAGCAGGTTACCGGACGTGATTTCACGACGGATATGAAGGCATGTAAGAACGATGTGGAACTGGAGGGCATGCGGAAGAGTCATGTCCTCGATGGTGTGGCTTTGGTCAATTTCCTCGCTTCTTTGGATACCGCACATCCCCATTACAATGAATTCCAGCTTACCGAGTTGCTTCGCGCCCAAAGACTAAGGGCAAAAGACTGTCTCGGCGAATCGTTCAGTCCGATTGCCGGTTTCAGTGAGAATGGGGCTATGTGCCATTACAGCGCCACCAAGGATGCTTACAAAGTGGTTGAGGGTGATGGCTTGCTGGTTTTGGATACGGGTGGGATGTATCAGTATGGCATGACCGATGTGACGCGTACCGTCCTGTTCGGCAAGGCGACGCCGGAAGAGATCCGGGATTACACCGTGGTGTTGAAAGGTCATCTTGCATTGGCGGCTGCGAAATTTCCCAAAGGGACATGCGGCTATCAACTGGATATCCTCGCGAAACAGTTCATGTGGCAGTACGGCATGACTTTCTTCCATGGAACGGGGCATGGCGTGGGCTTCCGTCTGAATGTCCATGAGGGACCGCAGAATATCAGTTTCAGGCCTATAACGGTGCCGATGGAAGTCGGTATGGTGACCAGCGATGAGCCGGGAATCTACAAGGAAGGTCGCCACGGTATCCGTATTGAGAATTTGATCGCCTGCCAAATGGGGGAGAAGACGGAGTTCGGACAGTTCTACCAATTCGAGACTCTGACCCTTTGTCCGTATGAACGCAAACTCATCGATACGAACCTGTTGACGCCTATGGAAATCAAACAGATCAATGAGTACCATGCCCGTGTGTATGCGACGCTGAAGGATCTTGTCGATCCCGAGAGCATCGGGTATCTGAAAGAAGCTACAAAACCGTTATAAGGAGACCAATTATGGTTGAAGCATTGAAGAAGTCAGGGAAGATTTCCCGCAAAGGACCGGTCGTCCTGGTGATCATGGACGGAGTAGGGATCGGAAAATACAAGGAAGGCGATGCGGTCGCAGCTGCCGTGACCAAAAATCTTGAGGCTCTCAAGAATTCTTGTCCATACACCCAGCTGAAAGCGCATGGGACTGCTGTCGGGCTTCCTTCGGACGCCGATATGGGTAACAGTGAAGTCGGTCATAATGCCATGGGTTGTGGCCGTGTGTTTTCCCAGGGCGCCAAACTGGTCCAGAATGCGATCGACAGCAAATTGATGTTCCAAGGAGCTACTTGGAAAAAACTCGTTGCGAATGCGAAGGCAAACAACAGCACGTTGCATTTCATCGGACTCTTATCCGACGGCAATGTGCATTCCCACATCAATCACCTGAAAGCGATGATTCTGGAAGCGAAAGCCGAAGGCGTGAAGAACGTGAGGGTGCACGCTTTGTTGGATGGTCGTGATGTCGGCGAGCTTTCAGCTTTGGATTATTTTGATCCGTTCACTTCGTGGCTGAAAGGGTTGTCGACGGATGGTTTTGATGGCCAGATCGCCAGCGGTGGCGGAAGAATGGTCATCACAATGGATCGCTACAATGCCAATTGGGATATGGTGAAGAAAGGTTGGTACACCCATGTGCTCGGCGAGGGAAGGCAGTTCGGCAACGCCCATGATGCGATCGTGACGCTCAGGAATGAAACGCATGCCATCGACCAGGATCTTCCTCCTTTTGTCATCGCCAAAGATGGCAAACCGGTTGGGACGATCAATGATGGCGATAGTGTCATTCTGTTTAATTTCCGTGGCGATCGTGCTCTGGAGATCACAAAAGCGTTTGAGGATCCCGATTTGAAGGAATTTGACCGCAAGAGATATCCGAAGGTGGAATATGCCGGCATGATGGAATACGATGGTGATCTCCACGTTCCCCATCAGTATTTGGTCAACCCGCCTTCCATCGACCGCACCTTGGCCGAATATCTCTGTGCAAGCGGGGTAAAACAGTTTTCCATCAGCGAGACGCAGAAGTTCGGGCATATCACCTATTTCTTCAATGGAAACCGGTCCGGTTACTTTAATGACAAGCTTGAGCAGTATGTGGAAATTCCATCAGACATCGTGCCGTTTGAGCAACGTCCGTGGATGAAATGCGCCGAAATCGCCGACAGGGTGATCAAAGAGATCGGAAGCGGCAAATGGGATTTCATCAAGATGAACTTCCCCAATGGCGATATGGTCGGCCATACCGGGGTATATGAAGCTGTGGTATGTTCCATGGAAGCTCTGGATCTGCAGATCGGAAGGATTAAGGAAGCTGTGGAAAAAGCCGGCGGCATCATGTTGATCACAGCCGACCATGGCAATGCGGACGACATGTATGAGCATAAGAAGGATGGTTCTGTGGACTTCAAGGCTCCTGGGATTCCCAAACCGAAGACAAGCCATTCGCTCAATCCTGTTCCCTGCATCCTCTATGATCCGTGTTACAACGGGGAGTACAGCAAGGATTTGAACAGCGGGCTGGGAATTTCTTCCATCGCCACCACCTGTATGGAGCTTTTGGGCTTTCTGCCTCCTGCAGATTATGACAAGTGCATCGTTTCCATGAAATGATGGCTTTTCTTCACTGTTTTGCATACAGGGACCGCTGGTTGCGGTCTCTGTTTTTTTAGTATGAAGCAAATACAGGTTTTCCATGGTATGGCTCTTGTGGAGGTCATCATGGAAGGCAAAAGTATTCGGAAAATCCTGAAACCTGAGGTATTCAATCGGCTGTTCGGCGGGACGGATGAGGCTTCAGTCACCAACAGGCTGGAATTGGTCAAGGTGTTCAGGGAAGAGATCAACAGTCTTACGCTGGTGGGTGACGGAGGTCCAGGGGAAATCTGGTGCACCAGCGATACGGGTGTGTTTGTGCTCTTCAAGGCCATCCCCCGGCTTCCAGGCAAGGAACCGGTGAAATACATCGTAAAGCACCTGATCGTTTCCGTATCCGCATATTTTCAAAATCATCCATCCCATTTCGGGGATGCTTCTGCGATTGCTGTCGTCATCCTGCCTGCACGTATGTGGAAGGATCCGATGAGTTACCTGAATTTCAAAATGGAAGCCGTCTGCGGCAGTCATGTTGTGCCTTTGGAAGGGTATATGTATGCATTCTGAGACAAAAAAGGGAGAGCCGCCTTTGCAAGCAGCTCTCCATATATGAACACCAGAAGCCTGGTGGGAAGAACTTTACCCCCAGATCCTGTTTGACTTTGCAGCACAAACCAACATGACAGTTCCCAGAATGTGGAGAGAGAGCTCCACAAGAGAAACGATCAGATTCCGGTTGCCCGCCTGCATGGTGTGCGAAGTGATGATCAGGATGTAGCCGATGGATTTGAAGATGGTTTCTTTGCTGGGATTTTCTTGGAACATCCCGAATAGGATGGAAAACACGCCGATTCCTCCGAAAATATACAGGAAAAAGCGTAACATGGAACTAGTCACATACGAACTCGTCAGATATGCGTCATTTGCGTAATTGATCGGTACTGCAATACCCAGATATATGGAACAGGCAAGTGCAACGAGAATGAATTGCGTCAGTTTGCGTCCATTGATTTCACTCTGGAAAATGCCACATTCCATGGCGAGGAAGGTAGTCATGATGAAAGCGATCTGGTGGATGCAGGCGACTACCTTGAAGTCGCAGAGCAGGACATGGCAGTACTGGTAGTAAATGTTCAGGATTTCCAAATCCTTGAACGTCAGGGAGAGTAGCAACAGCGGAAGCAATTGGACTTCAGAGCCCATGGTCGCTTTGGAATATTGGGCGATCAACAAAGCTGCGATGAAGGTGATGAGAGCGTGGAGACACAGGGGAACCATCCTCCACAGGAATGTCGGGATATCTCCTCCGTTGTTTCTGACGGAAGAGAAAGTCAGAAACGCCAACACCAATGTTCCTATGGTGATTAAACCTTGGAGCACCAATGACGTATATCGAAGGATATTCTTTCCCATACTTACAGAATATTCTTGTAAGGATTGTTGATCCTTGTCCCAAAGACCTGACAGGTGTAGGCGGCACCCATGTTGGCGATCAAATTGTCGATCATCACACCCATACCGTTGATAAGCGGCAGGAATGCGATCAGCGTCATTTCAGTACCATACATCTTGATGCCCAGCATTCTCATCGAGAGAACGGCGATCAGGAACACTTCCGAGCCAAAGCTGATGGCCGAACAGAAACTGCACGTGGCACAGGCAAGGGCTACGAAAAAGATGACTTTCATTGTGGGCATGGAACCCGTCGCATTGTACAGGAGTGACAACACGCTGATGACTCCCATCATCGCGCAGCCTCCACGACCAATGATGGAATAGAAGGGAATGGTGGTGGAACTGATTCGTTTCTGGCAACCAAGATTGTGGCGGGAGACTGGCTCCCCGATGACGATGGAAAGCAGGATGTCACTGGTAAAAAGCCCGATGGCGAGGGAGGCGAGGCTCCGGTATACGATTTGGTACGGATTCACCCGGAATTTTGTGAAGATGGCAAACAATAACGGTAACACCGCAAAAACGGCTGCCAGACAGCAAATGACCAACATTTGCAGGAATTTGGCAGCGACGAATAAGGAACCTTCATTCCAAATGCGGCTGAAGAATGATGATGCGGCGAAGAAGACCAACAACCAGCTGGTGGTGGCGAACGCCCTGGAAAGACGGAACATCAGTTCGCTGAAACTGTTCATCACCACATATGCCGGACGGATCACTTCTACATTTGGTTTGAGGAAGTAGCCGAGGATGAAACAGACTAAAATCAAAGGAAGCAGGAAATTGTCGAAATATCCAAGCATGACCAGCGGGTTGCTCAAGGCTACGTCTCCAACCGCGAAAGAACCGAACGGGAACGTTGAAAGGAAAGAAGAATCACTTCCTGTCGTGCTGGTTGCCGGAAACTTGGCTGGAAACAGCAGGAACACGGCAGATGCGATGAGGGCTACGACAAAGGTGGTGACGACAGCCCACAAGATGGAAGTCCAGAATGCGGTCTTCAGTTTTCCATCTTTCCTGATGGAAGCGATACCACTGGAAAAACCAAAAAGGATGAGCAGAAAGAGGATGCAAAGACCTACTTGCTCATACACGACCATGATGTTCGTCATCACTGTGGCGAACATCGCACTTTTCCCCACTAGTAATGTTGCTGCCAATGCCATGAATGCGGCAGCCAGATAACTTACCCAAGTTTTCATAACAAATAGAGTAGCTTATACGGCAAGGCGAGTCAATGAAGGATGTGTTTAAACGTCCAACAGAGCATCAAGCCGATAACCTGCTTTTTCCTCCGCTTTCATCAGTATCCGTTGGAACTCTTTTGTGGCATGGCCATGAAGCTCCAGCGACAAGGCACACCCGAAGATGCATTCCTGCATTGCTTCTTTCCTGTACCACTTTTGGCCTTGATATTCGTTACATCCTGCATAATCTCTCAGACTTTGGTCTTCAAGCATATGAGCGAACTGTTTTTTCGCATCCTGCTCCTCATCCACGTTGGCACCACTGGAAGCGATAATCGCCCCAAGATGGCAAGCCACACGTGTATCATCCCCATGCTCCGAATCCGTTTCAAAGAACCGGTAGAGAAGCAATTTGTCACAGGTCTTCATGGCATCCATCACCGAGGCGTCATCTGCGAGGAAGGGTTGGATGGCAAGCAGGGTGCCAAGCGCCACCTGCAACTCTTTCATGATTTGCGCGCCATGAAGGAAGAAGCCGTTGTCCACGGTTTCTTCAAACAGGCTGAGGAGCCGCCTCATCTGTTTTTGGGTGGCATCGGCTTTCCGTTCTCCCGTAAAAGTCGGGATGAAAACTTTGGTTGTTTCGGGCAACGCTGCTATCGCATGGGAAAGGGAAGCATCCATTTCCGCCAGCAGGAACGTGAGTTTTCTGCTCAGTTTTTCCGGTGATTCTCCTTCAATGACAGCCTGCCAGATGGATGCGAACCGCTCGTCCCTCAGGGGTTGCAGCGCGGCGAACACAGAACGAAGTCTGAGAAGCATGATCTCTTCACCGATATTCCTGACGCCCGCCCCATCGAGGATACGGTAGAGTTCCGCATACATGCCATCCGTGTCGATGACTTCATTGATGTCCGTGTATACTTGTGTCTCATATCCTCCCAAACGGATCGAAATGCCATGGGCAAACACTTCCCGGGATGGGATCAGATGGAAGAGATTGTCCGGGAATTTGCAGTAAATCGTGAATCGTCCCGGATCCGGCGTGAGTTTCAGGGCTTCTGCGACGGAAATGGTCTGGGTATGTTTGTTCCCCTCTTTGACCAGTTTCGGACAGCTGGTGTTGATGTTTCCTTCCACACTTTGATATTGGTTGTTGTACAGCACAAGTGAACGTTCTTTGTCATTGCCATTGACATAGCAGAAAGCGGATTCTTCAATGGAACCATATGTGTTCACCAAATCGAACAATTGGAAATTGTCAATACCACTGTACAGATACCGTTTGCGCAACAAGGGGAAGATTCGGCGGTAATGTTCGCCGATGAGCCATTGGTTGGGTTTCTCATCCCAATAGGCTCGTTTGTATTCCATGCCGTATTTTTCCCTGTAGCCTTCGATTTGCCCGTGGCCGATCATCGGCAAACCCGGCATGGTGGAAAGCAAGGTGAAGACACCGAAGTATTTGTCTCCGTCTCCGAATTGCGCTATGGCGGTTTCCTCATCGGGATTGTTCATGAAATTGACGAACCGTTTGAGGATTTCCGGTTCGAAGGCGATTGTCTTCTTGATGGTATCCCGGTATTTCTTGTTTTCCTGGTTCTTCAGCATGTTCATGAAGGCGCTGTTGTACACCCGATGCATGCCGAGAGTGCGTACAAAATACCCTTCCATCATCCAAAAGGCTTCGGCAAGCAGCAAGGTATCAGGGAGTTCTTTGGCCATGCGGTCGACCACTTCCCTCCAGAATTCCTGCGGGATGCGGGCATTAAACTCCTCATCGCTCATGCTGGCTCCGGCTCTGCCTGCAATGTCCCCGCCAGTGCCAAGTTGAGGGTACCACAACCTGCGGATATGCTTTTTCGCCAAAGTCATTGCCGCATCAAAACGGATGATCGGGAAATTCTGCGCTACATGTCTGATTTCCTGAAAAACGGCCTCACGCGTCGCTGGATTGAGAAAATCAAGCTGGGCTGTATCATTCCAGGGCATCGATGTGCCGTCATTGCCATGAAAAATAAAGGTGGTTTTCCCTGTATGGACGTCGCGACGCATGAAAGCGACAGCCGCATCTGTACGATTGTAATAATGGTCTTCCAGTTTGATTTCCACATTCGGGTTGTGGGAAAGATTTTCGCTGTTGAATGTGTAGGACGGAAATGGAGGATAATCCTGTTGGATAAAGTATTCAGGATGATCGAACACCCAGTTGCTGTCGATACCGGTATGGTTCGGAACCATGTCGCTTGCCAGCCTGATCCCTCTCGCATTGCATCGGGAACGGAGGTTTTCCAAGGCGTCCCATCCACCGATTGAGGAGGATATCTCATAATCCTTCAGCGAATAGGCGGAAGCTTCGGCATCCGGATTTCCGCAACGGATTTTGATCTCTTTGCTGGCATCCGAACGTTCCCAGAGTCCGATAAGCCACAACGCCGTGATGCCTCGTTCATGGATCAAGTCGAGTTCATGGTCGGGAATCTGATCGAGTCTTGTGATGGATTGGCCGTATTGTTTGGAAAGTTGGTCAAGCCATACCAAGGTGCTTTTTGCGATCATGACGACATTGGGCATCCAATTCTTGTCGTCAGTGAACTTTTCGTAATCGCTGTCCAAACCGCTGTAGTCAGGGACAATCGTTTCCGGTTTACCACCACCGTTGCCTGCAAAATGCGGACGGTTTTCTTCTTGGACATAGGAAATGGCTTTGAGCAACAATATTTTCAGCGATTCGGGCAGAAATTCGGTCCAGTTTTCAAGAATGAAAGAGATTTGGTCCGTCAGGGAATCGGGATAGATGCGGGCCGGTTCCGTCAGAAACGAGAAGATGTCTTGCCGCTGGTTGGGACCGATCATGCCTGCTTCTTTCGAATAGGAGGAAAGCAAGGTGCCGAACGCTTGCCTTGCCGGGGGGAAGACGACTCCTTCGGGGTTGACAAACGGTTTGGCCGCCTTGACGAAGGCGCTGTTGGTCGTCATCACCTGGTGGATGAAGAATCCCCGTAACGCTTCTTCTGTCGCTTCCTTGGCCGTTGGCTGTGTTTCATTGAGAAGCGGGGAAGGGAATTCCTTGGTGTAGAAGGCAAGGACGGGTTTGCATTCTTCATGATCCTGAAGTATGGAAACCATATGGGAGAAGAAATCCGGTTGGCTGTTCCTGAGAAAATGGGAGAGCACCGTCTGGTAGAGCAGGTGAAGAACCGCCGCCATATGCAGATTCGCCGGTGAAACATAGTCGTTGCCGCCTTTTTGGGTGACACGGTTATTGTAGAAATAAGCCAGTTCATTGGCTTCTTTGTACAATTGGTTCATATTCTCTGATTCAGAGGCGACGAAAACAGGGGATTCAACCTGCAAGTCGGTTCTTGTCCGAACCGAAATTCTCATGTCGTGGTTATTCAACGCAAATCCTCCCTGATACTACAAAAGTATATCATTATTTATGAAGTGGAAGCAAGTTTGTGATATCAATCCAATAGAATTTCCTTTGGCAATTGTTCTTGGTTTGCAAACAAGGTTTTGATTTTCGGAAAAAGAACGGAAAGTCCAATCAACTCATCCGAGGTGAAGGCTGAAAGGACAAATGAGGCGACATCCCCATGTCGAGGCCTTCCGATGCCGATGCGGATGCGGAGGAACTGGTCGCTTGTCAGAGCATCCCTGATGGATTTCAATCCGTTATGCCCCTGAAGCCCGCCCCCCAACTGCAAACGGACGGTTCCGAAGGGAAGTTCAACGTCGTCATGAACGACCATGATCTCCTGTGCTTCAAAATGGAAGAACGAGGCGGCTTCTCCGACAGAAAGGCCGCTGACATTCATATATGTCTGCGGTTTAAGCAACTTAGCCGCTCCGTCTTGGGCATACAAAGCATGGAATTTTTTCTGCCAGCTTACAGCAGGAAACAATGTGTCGCATACCAAAAATCCTGCGTTGTGGCGTGTTTTTTCATAGGTTTTCCCGGGATTACCGAGAAAGACCATCAGTTTTACGCTCATTTCTCCTCCTTTGCGAGGAACATGGCACCCTCCAAAGCACACTGGGGCGTCGCCAACGATACATGATAGGAAGGCAAGCGTTCCTTCATCCTTTTGGTGAAAAACTGGTACAGGACCAGATCGTTGTTGAACGAATTGCCGTTGCAAATCACGGTCTTTGTGAAAGGCGGACGGAGTTTTTTCGTTATGGAAAAAACCAACTCTGCCAGCGCCTCGGAACCTTGTTTTTCGATGTCCAAGGCCAATTCATCGCCATTCAAGGCCGCTTTGGTGACAAAAGGCGCGAATTTCGCGATGGTTGTTTTCTTTGTTGCTGGATCGTTCACCAGTGGGATGGCTTCCCGTATTTCTTCCATTTGAAAGAAGGAGCAGATGACCGCTTCCAAAGATGAAGGGATATCCCGTAATTCCGTGGCTGCCAAAGTCCGCCGAATGGCTTCTTTCGCCAACCAGTAGCTCGAACCTTCGTCTCCAAGCCTCCAACCATACCCACCTGTATGGAGGATGGTTCCTTGAGCATTGCGTCCGAAGGCGATGGAACAGTCATCCGCCACAACCACGATGCCGGCCGCGCCCCGTAAGCTACCTGCAAGGAAAAGCTCTTGGCGTGATGCGATCATGATTTCGGTATGGGGAAGGAAACCGGCAAGTAATTCTTTCAGTTGCGATCCTTCCATTTCATTGGAGCCGATGACAAGCCGAGTGACCTCTTCCCGCCCCACGGATGCAGCCTTCAGGGAGCATTGGACCAAATCCTGGATATAACGCCATACATCGCACGCTGGGTCCATGACATCTCCTTTGCCTTGATGGAGGATTTGGGTGTCATCACAGAGCATGATACGGCTTGTGCAACCGGTGTGATCGATTGCGATGTAATGATTCATGGTACTCATCATACCACATGATTCCCTTGAGGTCATAATTTACAGATATGAAAAAGTGCCATATCCTATTGTTGTATGTATGCGTGACAGACAATGTGTTGCGGTCTACAAGCATGAAGATGCCACAAAAGGTTTTTTCATCCTGTTCCTCTGATCTGAAGCAACAAAGGAAGGTTGTATGCGTGACGGGCAATTGGTCTGGCAGATGGGGCAACGGCTTGTGACCGGTTTTGAAGGCACCGTATTGGATACGGCGTTCAAAGAGACCGTGAAACGATGGAAAATCGGGAACATGATGCTTTCTTCACGCAATCTTTCGTCAAAAAGCCAGATTATTGATTTGTGTGAGGCCATCGATACGTTGGTGTTTGGTGAGACAGGCACGCATCCGTGGATCATGGTTGACCAAGAAGGCGGAATGGTTTCACGGCTTCCTGCCGATTGTGCGGTTGCGCCTGGATCGATGGCTCTCGCCGCCTTGGGTGATGAAAAGGCCGTATATACCTGTGCGTTTGAGACGGCAAAGGAACTTCGCTCTTTGGGCATCAACGCAAACTTCGCTCCTGTCTTGGATGTAAACACCAATCGGAAAAACCCGGTCATTGGAGTTCGTAGCTTCGGGGACGATCCCATGAAAGTATCCTTTTTTTCTCACTTTGCCATCAAAGGGTATATGGAAGGTGGCGTGCTTTGTTGCGGCAAACATTTCCCCGGACGAGGGGATACGATGATCGACCCACATCTTTCTCTGCCAAAGACAGACAAGAGGAAAGAGGAACTTGCGGAACAGTTGTTTCCGTTCTCAAAAGCCGTCCAGGATGGGATTCCCGCCCTGTTGTCCAGTCACGTGCTCTTGCCGGCTTGGGAACCTGCGCCGGTTCCTGGCACGATGAGCCGGAATGTCATCACCGGACTTTTGCGTAATGAGATGTGTTTCAATGGTCTTGTGTTCTCGGATTTCATGGATTTGCAGGCGATTGAAAAATCCTTTGGGGTGGCAAACGGCACGATATCCGCCATGCAAGCCGGAATCGACCAAGTGCTTGTCTCCGGACATGCCGACACCACAAGGGAAGTGGCTTCCCAACTGTTTGAAGAAGTGGCTGCGGGGCATTTTGACAGGAACGAATGGAACGCTTCCCTCAAACGGATCGCCGATGCGAAAGAAGTTGTGTTTGCGAAAAAACCGTTGGGGAACGCTGCGAACGCCATCGCCAAATTTGATGGATATGCGCAAGCCTCCATCACGCTGGTTGCGGGTTGTGTCCCGAAGATGACCGGCAAGCCGTTGTTTGTCGGTCCTCAAGCCTTTGCCATGAACAATGTGCGGGACAAATTGCCTGTTCCTGATTACCCGCATGTTCTTGCGCGTTTGTGCTCCGGAGAAGCGCTGTTGGTTTCCTCAGATCCAGGACCGGAGGAAATCGCTATGGTCCTGAAGCAGGCGAAAGGAAAGCAGGTCTATTTCGGCATGTACAACGCATGGATGCAAAAAGGGCAGTTTGAACTTGCATATGCTCTGTTGTCCGCACATATCCCGTTGGTGGTCACGTGCCTCCGTAGCCCCTATGATAGTTTGGAAAGGCTTCGGAATGAGGCGAAATGCACTATTGCGACATGGGAGTATTCTGAACGCATTTTCTCTTCTCTGGCTGATATTTACTGTGGAAAAGGCATCATGAATGGCCATATGCCGGTGACAGTCGGGTGAAAAAAGGTTCCGATAGGCATTCTGTTGGTGAGGAATGCAGATTCTGCATATTTATGCATTCACCTCTTGCCTTCCGTGGGGGAAACAATCTACCATTTCCCCATGTATGTACTCGTGACGTATGTGCCGGAATCCCATCTTGAGGTAGTGAAGCAAGTGTTGTTTGACGCTGGTTGTGGGAAGATGGATGGATATGATTCGTGTTGTTGGGTGGCCAAAGGCGAAGGGCAGTTCCGTCCGTTGAAAGGAAGCAACCCCTTTCTGGGAAAAGAAGGTTCGGTAGAGAAAGTGACGGAATACCGTCTTGAGGTTGTGGTTGATGAGATTCATGCGGCTCTTGCCGTAGAGGCTTTGAAGGAAGCGCATCCTTATGAGGTGCCTGCATATCATTTGATCAACGTGATGACGATCGGGGGCTCTGATGTCGAAGACCATTAAGGAAATCAACGAAAAAATCAAAAATGGTTCGGTTGTGGTGATGACGGCCGAGGAATTCACCAAGCTTGCCAAGGAAAAAAGTCCATCGAAATTGGCTGACGAAGTGGATGTGGTGACCACAGCCACATTCGGGCCGATGTGCTCCTCCGGAGCGGTGGTTAACTTCGGACATTGGAAACCCGGCATCCGCATGGAAGAGATCGAAGTCAATGGCGTGGATTGCTACGAAGGACTCGCCGCTGTCGACACCTATATCGGCGCCACCGCTGAAAGCCGTTTTGACTGTACCTATGGAGGCGCGAATGTCATTCAGGATTTGATCGATGGCAAGGATGTCCATCTCCATGCACGGGGCAAAGGTACGGATTGTTATCCGACTAAAGAGATCGACACGTGGGTCAACAAGGACACGGTCAATGAATTCTACTTGTTTAATCCTCGCAACGCTTACCAAAACTATGCGGCGGCTACGAATAGTTCCGATTCCATCCTCTACACTTATATGGGTTGCCTCCTTCCCCATAAAAACAATGTGACGTACTCCACCAGCGGAGAACTTTCGCCGTTGCTCAATGATCCTTATCTGAGAACCATCGGTATAGGCACAAGGATTTTTCTTGGAGGGACGATCGGGTATGTAGTATGGAACGGCACCCAGTTCAACACCATGCAGGAACGCAACAGCAAGGGGATCCCGATGGGAGGGGCGGCGACGCTCGCCGTCATCGGTAATGCCAAAGAGATGTCCACCGAATACCTGCGTGCCGCGTATTACTACAAATACGGAGTCTCGATGTTTGTGGGACTCGGGATTCCCATCCCGGTATTGGATGAGGATATGGCCAGACATCTTGCCATTTCCAACAGGGAGATCGAGACGGTGGTCTGTGACTATGCGCAAAACGGACATCCGGCCATCGCCAGGACAAACTATGAACAGCTCCGGAGCGGACGCATCCAGCTTGACGGAAAAGCGGTGAAGACTGCGCCTTTGGCTTCCTTGTCCAAAGCCAGACAAATCGCAAAGGTTCTGACCGATTGGGTCAAAAGCGGGAAATTCCTGCTGACCGAACCGGTGGCTTCGTTCCCGATGGAAAGTTTTGTGCGCGGCCTGTCTCCCCGGCAGAAACGTGAGGAGGCTGACAAATGAAACGAAGATATACGCTCCGGTTCAACCAGCAACTGGTCGACAAGCCGTTGGTGGGGAAACTGGTGAAATCCTATGATTTGGAAATCAACATCCTCAATGCTGACGTGTCCAGCGGCAAGGGGGGCATGCTTGTCGTCGAATTCGAAGGCACAGCGGTCCATCTGAAGGATGCTGTGGCGTGGCTTCAGGAAATCGGTGTCGTCGTTTCTCCTATGGTGGCCGACATCTTGTTCGTCCAGGACAAATGTGTCGATTGCGGCGCTTGCACAGCCGTTTGCCAAAGTGGCGCCCTCTCGTTGGACAAGAATGCGAAACTGGTGTATGACCCGACAAAATGTGTGGTCTGCGCCTTGTGCGTGCATGCTTGTCCGCTCCAATTGTTTTCTCTTGCATGATGTATCAGGAACGAACGTATCGGAAGGGTATGCTGGGAGGCCGTTTTTCGACCTTGGTGTTCAGCATCCAGGAAACCGATCTGGAGATCGGGTACACGCCAGCCGGAAAGGTGGAGGAAATCCTCCAAGCAGCACGGAAAATGGTCGTGTCGTTGCGTAATCAGATACTTTTGTATCCTGATCGCCGTTTCTTGGAAAGTTTCATACCGCTGGAAGGGGAAAGCGACAAACCTCTCCTCCAACACATGCTTGCCGCCGCACGAAAAGCAAATGTTGGACCGATGGCTTCTGTTGCGGGTGCCATAGCTCAGGAAGTGGGAAAAGGTCTTAAACAGGCCTTTGCTCTTGATGAAATCGTCGTTGAGAATGGCGGGGATTTGTATATCGATATACAGGAAACGATCACCGTCACGGTGGTTGCTCCGGGAAATCCCTTGGATGGAAAACTCGCTTTCAGGATTCCTCCTTCGGTTTGTCCCATAGGCGTCGCGACTTCCAGCGGGAAGACAGGTCCCTCGGTCAGTCTCGGAAAAGCCGATGCCGTCATGGTCGCTTGTCATGATGCCGCGCTTTCTGATGCGTTTGCCACGGCATTCTGCAACTGCGTTCAGAAACCGGACGATCTTCCGCTGGTAGCGAAAATGGCGAAAAGGGAGGATACTGTACTGGGTTTTCTCGGACTCTGTGAGGACAGGTTGGCCTTAGGCGGAAGTCTGGAGGTGGAACGGATATGAAGGATATCAGGAAAGCGGCGGAAGAACGTATTCTGGTGCTTGATGGTGCCATGGGCACAATGATCCAGTCGATGCGGCTCGAGGAAGGAGCCTATTACGACAGTCGTACCCAGACCAATGAGACGAGTTGCAATGAACTGCTCAACCTGAACAGGCCTGAGGTCATTGAGTCAATCCACCGTGCTTACTTGGAGGCTGGAGCGGACATCATTGAGACCAATACCTTTTGCGCTAACCGTTTCTCTCTTGCCGAATATGGCCTCGGAGAGGATGTCCGGAGGATCAATCTGGCGGGTTGCGAGATCGCTAGACGTGCCCGAGGTGGAAGCGAAGCTTGGATAGCCGGTGACATCGGACCGGGGAATGAAAGCCTTTCGTTGGCCACAAGAGTGGGAGACGCCACTTATCGCGAGCATGATTTCCAAGAGTTTGTCTCCGTGTACCGCGAACAGGCTGAAGCTTTGCTTGATGGCGGAGTCGACCTTTTCATCATCGAAACAGTGTTTGACACGCTTGTCGCGAAAAGCGCCATTCATGGTTGCCTTGAAGCGATGCAGGCAAAAGAAAAAGATATCCCCATCATGGTCAGCGTCACTTTCAGCGACAACAGCGGAAGGACATTGTCCGGGCAAGACATGCAGAGCGTCATTGTTTCCTTCAGTGGTTATCCGCTCTTTTCTCTGGGCATGAACTGCTCGACAGGAGCCAAAGAGATGGCTCCGAAAATCAGGACAATGGCGGAGTATTCGCCGTTCTTTGTTTCCGCGCATCCCAATGCCGGTTTCCCGGACGCATATGGACAGTACCAGACTTCCTCTGAAACCTTCGCGGAAGAACTTCGGTCTGTTGTTGAGGATGGTTGCGTCAATATCCTGGGTGGTTGTTGCGGCACCACACCGGAACACATCAGGGCTGTGAAAGTCTTGGTAAACGGAAAGAAACCGCATCTTCGAGCGGAGGACCGGCACATGCTTCGTCTCGCATCCCTTGAGACCAAGCAACCGAATCCGGGAACCTTGTTCGTCATCGGCGAACGGACCAATGTGGCTGGTTCCGCGAAATTCGCCCAATTGGCTGGTGAAGGCAAATGGGATGAAGCTCTGGCCATTGCACGGGATGAAGTGAGGCATGATGCCGATGTCCTTGATATCTGCATGGATGCGCCGCTCCTTGATGCGAAACAAGCCATGGTTTCCTTTCTCAGAATCCTGGGAAGTGATCCTGCGGTCAACCGCATCCCCGTGATGATCGACTCGTCTGATTTTTCTGTCATCCGGCGGGCAATGGAAGAAATCCAAGGGAAATGCATCATCAATTCCATAAGTCTGAAGGAAGGTGAAGAGAAATTCAAGGAACATGCCCGGATCATCAAGAGTTTCGGACATGCCATGGTGGTCATGTTGTTCGATGAACAAGGACAGGCGGATACGTTTGAACGAAAAATCGCCTGTGCGCAACGCAGTTATGACATTCTGGTGTCCGTTGGCGTCAAACCTCAGGACATCATCATTGATCCCAATGTGCTCGCCATCGCCACAGGCGTGCGTGAACATGACGGATATGCAGCCTCTTTCATCAAAGCGGTTTCTTGGATACACAAGAATCTCCCATATGTCCATTGCAGCGGAGGAGTGAGCAACCTGTCATTTGCCTTTCGTGGCAATAATGCCATCCGTAGTGCCATGCATGCCCTGTTTCTTTCCCTTTCCGATTTGGACATGGCAATCATCAATCCGGGTGCGAATCGTGATGTCTCGGTAATCGGGGAAAAAGAAAAGCAGGTGATCACCGATGCTTTTCTGAAAGGAGATGAGCAAAGCAATGAGGCGCTTATACGTTTGGCCAGCGTGATGGTTCCTGAAATCAGGAAACGGGTTGCCGTCCAACAGGCAGCCACGCCCTGGAAACATCTGGAACCGCACAAACGCTTGTCAGAAGCAGTGGTGGAAGGGGATGACTCCTATCTTGCGGAAACATTGGCCGGTTTGGAGGGGGAGGAACCGCTCTCGTTGGTGGAAGGTCCCCTGATGGAAGGCATGGCACGTGTGGGGGTGTTGTTCGGGGAAGGAAAACTGTTTCTGCCTCAAGTTGTGCGTTCAGCCAGGACCATGCGTCGTGCCGTGGATATCCTGCAACCGAAGATGCAGGAATCTTTAGGCAAGAAAACTACGGGGAAAATTGCGGTTCTCGCCACGGTAAGGGGGGATGTCCATGACATCGGGAAGAATATCGTCTCGCTTGTGCTCTCCTGTAACGGCTTCGATGTCCATGACTTAGGCGTGATGGTTGACGCCAAGACCATTTACCAAGAGGCTGTATCGTGTCATGCGGATCTTGTCGGCCTGTCTGGTTTGATAACTCCATCATTGGCTGAGATGGCAAGGACGATCAGCTATTTCCAGGAAAAAGGAAGCCTGATCCCCATTTTCGTGGGGGGCGCAACCACCAGCCCATTGCATACGGCTCTGAAACTCGCACCGTTGTACACCGGTATGGTAATCCAGACGGCGGATGCATCATCGATGGCTTTAGGAGCCATGAAAGCTGTTGGAAATGAAAGTAAATCGTATTTCCAGAGCATCAAAGAAGTATATGCATCGCTTCAAAAACCCATAGAAAAACTCCAACGACATACCTTTGCACAAGCCTTGGCTTTGCAAAATCAGAATCCTATGGGGACGAAGAGCGACCGTTATGGGATTGTTCAAGTGGACAGGTTCCCTGTCGAAGTGTTGGTGGAGCGCATCAACTGGAAGGAATTTGTTCTGGCCTGGAAGGTGCCGTTTGGCTCTGATGAAGCGGAGCGGTTGGTCAGAGAAGCGAAAGCCCTCTTGGCGGAAAATCGGTTTCTTGAGAGTCTCAGGAAAGGGTGCAAGGCTGTGTACGGGGTATTTGAGGCGGAGAGCGACCGGATGGACGTCCATATGGCTGGACGGGATTTTTATTTCCTGCGCAACGAAGCCACTGGGCTTTGTCTCGCCGATTTTGTCGCTAGGCGCAATGACACGGCGGGGATGATGGTTGTTTCCAGCGAATTGTCCAAGTTGGAGGAAACGGATCCGTATCGTGCTTTGATGGAACAGCTTTTGTATGATCGGATGGCGGAAGTGGTTGCCGAGGAAACACAGCGGTTGATGTTGCAGGATTGGCATGCCGGTGCGACGGTCATCCGCCCCGCGCCGGGATATCCCACATGTCCTGACCACAGTGAAAAGAAAACGTTGTTTGCCACTTTGGAAGCGACAAGGCGTATCGGGGTGAAACTGACCGATGCGTTCGCCATGGATCCTCCGTCTTCGATTTGCGCATTTGTCTTTGCATCCCCGCAAGTACGGTATTTCTCGGTTGGGACGATTTCTCCCGAACAGCTCAGGTTGTATGCCGGACGGAAAGGTGTGCCAGTTGAAAAACTTGTTTCGTGTATAACGGAGGTTGAAGCATGAAAGTCACTGATATTCTGAAACAGGCGAAAGGGCCGTTGTTCACGTTTGAGGTGGTTCCTCCATTGAAAGGGACAAATATCGGAAAGCTTCTTGACGCCGTCCAGATTCTCAGCCAGTATCATCCGGCATACATCGCCATCACCAATCACCAGAGCGAGGTGATGTATGTCGATCGTCCCGATGGGTTGGTGGAACGCCGGGTGGTCCACAAACGTCCTGGGACGGTGGCGCTTTCCGCATTGCTCCAATACAAATTCAACATTCCTGTGGTCAGCCATATCATCTGTGGCGGACAGACCAGCGAGGAGATCGAGAACAGTCTGGTGGAATTGCATTTCCTCGGTATCGACAATGTTTTGGCCTTGCGTGGCGACCCTCCTGTGGGACAGAAGCGTTTCGTCTCCGTTCCCGGTGGTTGGAGCCATACCGACCAACTCGTCGAACAGATCATCGCGATGAACCATGGCACCTACCTTGAGGAGATGGTGAAAGATCCGTCCCCCACCGATTTCTGCATTGGTGTTGCGGGTTATCCCGAGAAGCATGCTGAAGCGCCTAATATGGAGAGTGATCTGCAGTTCTTGAAACAAAAGATCGACAAAGGCGCGAGCTATGTCGTCACCCAGCTTTTCTACGACAATGAGAAATACTATGCCTTTGTGGAGGCTTGCAGGAAGGCGGGCATCACCTGTCCCATCATTCCCGGCCTGAAACCCCTTTCCAGCAGCAAAGATCTGGAAACTATTCCGCAGACGTTTCATGTGGATATTCCCAAAGAACTTGCGCAAGCGGCAGCAAAAGCCACAAGCCAGACGGAGATCAAGGATATAGGGATCAACTGGGCCACAGAGCAGACGAAAGACCTCCTGAAACACCAGGTACCGGTCGTGCATTACTACACGCTCACCAGACCAGAAGCCGTCGCGAAAGTTGTGGAGAATGCGTTTTAAGGCTTTTCGTTATGGCGTTTTATCGTTATTTCAGGCACGGTCATGGAGTTGGATTTGCCTTTTTAAGAGTGCTCTATGCAAGTCTGTTTGTTTGGTGTATCATTTCTAACAGTTTTCCTAATTTGTTTGTGTTCTGAATCTTACTGTTGTATGAGGAGAAAAGTTATGGCAACAAAGAGCATTTCGAAAGATCAGGGGAGCGTTTTGAAAATCATCGTCAGCCTGATGTACATCGCCATGGGTATCGAGGGATTTGTGCAGGGAAAGAGCGGACAGGCCATCGGGCATCTGTATGCGTTCATCGATGATTTGTTCGGAAAAGCCGGAAACAGCTTCGTCGTCATCGTCGGCGCCTTGATTTTCCTTTCCGGTTTGTGCATCCTCGCTTCGATGTTTGTGTCCCAGATCCCCGGCAAGGCGACCAATATCGCCATGATCATTCTGATGGTCGCTTGGGTTCTGACCATCATCTTCGCTGATTTTGTCGATGGGTTTGGCAATATCAAGAAGTTTGTTGATTTCATGATTTGGCTGGAATCCTTCCTGGTTCATGTACTGGTTTTGTCCGCGACGGTTTCTGTTTGCGGCAACGCCTTGAAGAAGTGACCGATATAACCAAATGAAAAAACGACGTGTCGTCCATTGGACGGCACGTTTTTTCATAATCTCCGTATCGCTTCGTTGGGGCAAAGCTCATGGCATTGTCCGCAATGAAGACAATGCTCCCGCTCTATCCGGTAGGGGTGTCCGGTTTCGATGCACTCTTGCGGACATGATTGCGCACATATGCCGCACTCCACGCAACTGTCAGTGATGAAATACCCTTTTTCCCGGATTTTTGCATCTCCAAATTGATAGGATTCGCGAAAGATCGGATGAACGCCGAGGTTGAAGTATTCGATGGTACCCTTCGTGACGGAAAAGACTTCAAGGATGGATCGTGATGCTCCCGGGTAGACATTCCCCATGTACGGGTTTTTTGCAAAAAGCGTATCCAGCCATTCCTTCTGTTGGTCATCCGCAATCCGCAGGGCTTCACCGTCGAGTCGGATCATTTCCTTGAAGCGCGACAGGCCGAGAATCTGGACGTGACGTTTTGCAATGAGTTCATGATAAAAGGCTTTTCCCCGTGCGGTGAGGAAATACAACCCGTTGTCATCCGTATGCATCACTCCGATGGTCCGCACTTGGGGATTCCCCTCGTCATCCACTGTAGCGGCCGATACGCTTGCGATGAGACGAAGTTTCTTCAAACAGGTTTTGGCATCCATAATCATTCCTCCAAAAAGAACACTCTGTCCGTTTGGCGTGCTTTTGCCTTTAGTTCCGGTCTATTGGCATACCCGACCAAGACATGGCAGAACGGCACGAAACCTTCCAACCCTTTTATTGGGGCTATGACTTTCCTTTCGTACTCGCTTGAGAAGGTCTCATATGCACGTCCGATGATACAGAAACCAAGTCCCAGGGAGTGGGCTGCAAGGGTCATGTTCTCCGCGGCAACAAAACAATCGGCTTTCCCATACAGGTTATTCTCCGCTCACCAAAGCGTGATCACCACAGGAGCATCATCAAAACCACTTTTGCTGTTCCTGTCATCCGCGATGAATCGGTTCGTTTTGGACATCCTGCCGTGGAATGCTTGTTTGTTGATCATCCCCAATTTCTTATTGATCGCGGCATCCATGCAGGCAACGAATTTCATTCCTTGCCTGTTTAAGCCAGAAGAGAGAATGATGCGTAACGCTTCTTCTCCGACCGGTTCGGACGAATAGGTTCGTATCGACCTCCGGCTTAGGATAACAATCAAGTACAGGATTCTTCATGGCACATCCTTCCAGCATTGTGGATCAGGGGCATACATGTTGCCTGTGTAGCCATACGACACAGCAGGGCAACCCCTGCAGAAACGGAGAAGTTCACATTTTGCACATTTTTCGAAATTGCCATACTGGCGGTATGCGTCGAGTTCCTGTCCAGTGTACAACTCATACAGAGACTGGGAAAACACATTTCCGATTTTGCTTTCCATCCTGCGACAGGCATACACATCTCCCGTGGGGAGGATTGTCATGTGGCAATTCCCGCAATGGCAACCTTCATAGATGGTTTCTCCATCCAGCCCTTGGGGGATCTTGAACAGACCTTTCTCAAACAGGAACAGCGTCCAAAGATGATCCTTCAAGGTAAAGGTGGTGTCGCTGTCTTTGTACATTTCGAACTTTTTCCACATGGTTTCCAGAAAGAGCTTGTATTTGATCGGTTCGATGTGGTATTCCTCGCTTTTCTGTTCGCTGGTGGGGCAGTATCTGCCGAAAGCGAATACATCCGCATGGTGGGCAACCACGACATCTACTAGATCGGGAATCTCATCGATGTTCTGATTTGAGACCGTTGTCATGATGGCGCAATACATCCCGGCTTCCCTGATGCAGGGAATCTTTTCCAAGGTGGTTTCGAATGAGCCGGGTTTGCGGAAGCGGTCATGGGTTTCCCGCATGCCATCCAGGGACAATTGGTATTTCCTGCATCCGTACTGCGCAAGTTTTTTGCATACCCCGTCATCCAGATGAAATGGATTTCCGAGGATGGCGAAGTCGATGCGCTTCCTTTTGAGGAGCTCGCAGAGTTTCCAGAAATCCGGATGCAGGATGGGATCACCGCCGGTGATGTAGAAGTAGGGGCTGCGATGCATCCTTTTGCACATTTCTTGGCAGTTTGCCACAACCTTCTCCATGTCCGGATACGACATGCTTTTCAAACAGGTGTGGTTCCCTTCAGAGAAAATATAACAATGTTTGCACCGTTGGTCACATTCATCAGTGATATGCCATTGATAGGCGAAATACGGATACATGGCAGCCTTCCCTTTCTTGCGTCACTTCGTTTTTTTCGGATCTTTCGCCCCGCAGGCCGAACCGCAAGCGGAAGGTTTGTTGCCTTTCTTCTTTGGATCTTGTGCCCCGCAGGCTGAACCGCAAGCCGATGGTTTCTTCTTTGGGTCTTTTGCCCCGCAAGCAGAACCGCAAGCCGAGGGTTTGTCCTTTTTTTCCTTTGAGGGATCTTGTGCTCCGCAGGCAGTTCCCGCAGTCATCGACACCAATGTTCCTTCGAGCACTTCCTGTGCCGAACCCAATCCTTCCAATACGTCGAACTTTGTCATACGCGTCTCCTTGCAACCACTAGTTGTAAATTTTGAGGTTACAGGAAAGACTGTACCGTTCTTTTGATGTAATGTCAATAGTTACAACAGATGCTGTAAGGATTGAAGTCACATTTGTTGTTTGCTATATTGGGAGCCATGCAAGTAAGCCGAGATCTGACAATAGCCATACATATGCTCCTTTGTATCAGTCATTTTCATGACGAAAACAACGTGACATCTCGTTTTTTGGCGGAGAGCGTGGGTGTAAATCCCGTCATCATCCGTCGCCTTTTAGTGAAACTGAAGGATGCCGGACTCATCACGGTAAGGCCTGGGACAGGCGGAGCTTCCCTTGCAAAGGATACGAAAGACATTTCGCTCTATGATATTTACCAAGCGGTAGGGTGCGGGCAACGGAAGGTGTTCGCTTTTCATGAAAACCCCAACCCCCGTTGTCCTGTCGGAGGAAACATCCATAATCTTCTGGATGACCGCTTGGATATTCTCCAGAAAACTATGGAAACGGAAATGAAGACGATGTCGCTCAATGAACTCATCGCTGACCTGAACGCTCGCACCCGCTGAAACGCCCAGCGTTTTTTCCTGTTGCGTAGTATGGGAATGGGATACACTTTACGAAACGAGGTTTGGCATGTTTGAGATTCTGAAGAAACAAATACTTGTAGATGGCGGTTCCTGGACCTTTACATCGGAATCTGTTCGTCTTCCTGACGGAACAGACCATGAGTACTATCTGCTCAATCATCCCGGCGGGGTGGTGGTGCTCGCGATGCGTGATGACGGAATGATCGCCTTGGTGAGGCAATACCGTTATGCCATCGGGCAGTATAGTCTGGAGTTCCCCGCCGGCAAACGGGACAAGGGTCAGGAAACGCCGATCGAAAGCGCCAAAAGGGAATTGAAGGAAGAGACAGGTTGCGACGCAGCTTGTATCGTTCCGCTTGGGGATGTCTATCCTTCTCCGGGAATGGTCACCGAAAAACTTTTCCTGTTTGCCGCCAAGGATTTATCCCAAGGACAGCAACAGTTGGATGAGGATGAGTTTATCCAAGTGCAGTGGAAGAAACCTGCAGAAGTCAGGGATATGATCAAAGACGGGACCATCAAGGATGCCAAGACGATCTGTTCGTTCTATTTGGCCATCGCCAAGGGGTTCATCGTGTTTTCGTGACGCCGTTTTTCGGGCAATGGAAAGCTTCCGGACAGAGGGAGCATTTCGGACTGACGGATGTGCAGACCACTTGCCCGAAGGTGACCAGAAGCTCATTCATCGGTATCCAGTGCTTTTCCGGCATGACAGTCTGCAACGCTTTTTCCGTTTCTTCCGGCGTCTTCGTCTTCACCCAACCCATGCGGTTGGCTATCTGATGGACGTGACAGTCCACGCAAAGCGCCTGGATGCCAAAGCCCAAGTTCAGCGTGAGATTTGCCGTCTTGATGCCGACTCCGGGGAGTGTGAGCAATGCCTGTTGGTCTGACGGGACCCTTCCGCCATACGAATCCAGAAGAATGCGGGAGATATCGAGGATGTTTCTCGCCTTGCGTTGGTAGAAACCTGCGGGGTATATCGCTTTTTCGATGGCGTCGTTGCTGAGCCGCACCATCGCTTCTGGACAATCGGCCAGCAAAAACAGCTTTCGGGAGGCTTCAAGCGTCACTTGGTCTTTTGTCCTGAGGGAGATCAACGTGCTGACCAGTACCCTGTAGGGATCCTGCTTCTCCTGGGCGATGGTTGAAACCGACGGGAGGTCGCCTCCTCCCTTCACGACCGCTTCCCTCATGCGGGAGAACATCTCATCCCATTCTTGATTCGTCATGCCTTTGGTATAACACATCACTATCCAACGATGAAAGATACCATGGTATACTTTGTGCATGGGTGAAGAAACGCTGGATTATTACGAACAGAATAGCCAGGCATATTTCGATGAAACCGTTCATGTGGAATTTGGGGAAACCCACAGAAAATTCACCGCTTTTCTGAAACCGGGCGCCTCCATTCTTGATTTTGGTTGCGGTTCTGGACGCGACACGCTTGCCTTTCTCAAACAAGGCTATACGGTCGTGGCGACGGACGGATCGGAACAGCTTTGCGGACTCGCTTCACATCTGACGGGACAGTCGGTCCGCCATTTGTTGTTCAACGATTTGGATTACATACAACGCTTTGATGGCATTTGGGCTTGTTCTTCCATCCTTCATCTTCCCAAAGAGGAACTTACGGATGCCTTTCGCAAGATGGCGCAAGCGTTGAAAGCGGGCGGAGTTGTATACACCTCTTTCAAATACGGTGTTTTTGAAGGGATACGCAACGGTCGTTGGTTCACCGACATGACGTGGGAATCCTTCTCCGCATTCAATGAGCGGGCTGGGGTGTTTTCTGTAGCAGATCACTGGCTTTCCTGTGATGTACGGCCGAAGAGAGGAAATGAACAATGGCTCAACCTGTTGCTTGCGAAGCAATGAGCGAACCGGGACCGGTTTTTTCGGTTCCGATAGCTTCCTGCCTAAGGGATGTCTTCTTGGGCATACTGTTTCCGGATGGACTGGACGGTGACTTATTACCGGCGGAGGTATCCGGTTTGACGGCTATTCTCCGTAACCTGCGAATACTTGTTTTTTTTTCATGAACACTCTAGCATTTTCTGCATGATCATCGTACTCAACAAGAACATCACGGAACAACAAAAACATGATATACGGAGTTTCTTGTCCTCAAAAGGCCTCCAAGTTCATGAGATTGTCGGTGCCGAAGAGACGGTCTTTGGCGCTGTCGGCGTCTGCAGGCTGGACATCAGGGAAGTGGAACTGCTTCCTGGTGTGGAAAAAGTGGTTCCTATCTCAAAACCCTACAAGCTTGCAAGCAGGGAATTGAAGAAAGAGGACACCATTGTCAGTGTCGGCAAGGTGAGAATCGGGGGCTCGCGCATTGTCGCTATCGCCGGTCCCTGTGCAGTGGAAAGCAGAGAACAGATCCTGACCATCGCCGGACTTGTCCGGGACGCCGGTGCGGTCATGCTCCGTGGCGGAGCTTTCAAACCCCGTACCAGTCCGTACGCCTTCCAAGGACTTGGTGAGGAAGGGTTGCGCTATCTGAAGGAAGCCGGTGAGAAGTACGACATGCCGGTGACCACTGAGATCGTCAGTCCTTCTGATGTGGACATGATGAAAGACTACATTGACATGTTCCAGGTTGGCGCCCGGAACATGCAGAACTTTGAGTTGCTCAAAGCCGTGGGAAAGACAGGTATGCCTGTGCTCTTGAAACGTGGCATTTCTGCGACCATCGAGGAATGGCTGATGGCAGCCGAATACCTGATGTCCAGTGGTACCGACCAGGTGGTGTTGTGCGAACGCGGCATACGCACCTACGAACGTGCGACACGGAATACGTTGGACTGTTCGGCTATCCCTGTCGTGCAAAAACTGACCCATTTGCCGGTCATCGGAGACCCGTCCCACGCCACAGGCTTGCGTGATCTGGTCAATCCGATGAGTCTGGCCATCATCGCAAGTGGTGCTTCCGGCATCATTGTCGAGGTGCATAACCATCCTGAAGATGCGTTGAGCGATGGTCCACAGTCATTATATCCTCAGCAGTTTGAGAAGTTGATGAGGGATGTCGAAGCTCTTGCACCGGTGGTCGGCAAGAGTCTTGAACGTGTGCCCAGGATTTCTTCGGTCGCTTTGGCTGAGTCGGCGGTTCCTGTCCCTCCAAGGGATGCTGTGGCTTTCCAAGGCGAACGGGGTGCGTACAGCGAACTTGCCGTAACCCGTGTGTTCGGTGAGAAAACCAATGTCAAACCGTGCGCGACCTTCAAAAATGTGTTTGATGCGGTGGACAAAGGAGAGGTTCGTTTTGGTGTCGTGCCGGTGGAAAACACACTTGGCGGAACCATCTATGACACCTTGGATCTTTTGGCGTTGCATCCGGGCATCAAAGTGGTGGGGGAGCAACAGATCCGCATCATTCATAATCTGATCGTCCTTCCCGGCACCCGGCTGGAAGACATCAAGGAAGTGTATTCGCATCCTCAAGGACTCGCGCAATGCGCACGCTTCTTGGAAAAGGAACTGCCGGGTGCGAGGGCTGTCTCGTTCTTCGATACGGCGGGAGCCGTCTCCTATGTGAAGGAATGCGGGGATAAGAGCAAAGCGGCCATCGCAGGCACTCCTGCCGCGCTGTACCATAAAATGGAAATCCTCCGGGAGGGAATCGAGACGAATCCGAGCAACTATACCCGGTTCTATGTGATTGCACGGGAGGAGAACGGCAAGGAATTCCTGTCGTCCAACCATCCAAACCGCGCAGTCATGTCCTTCAGCGTAAACGACAAACCGGGAGCTCTCTTCGAAGCCCTTCATGTCCTTTCTGTCCATAAACTCAACATGAAGAAGTTGGAAAGCCGGCCGATCCAAGGGAAGCCGTGGGAGTATTCGTTCTTCATCGAAACGGAAATCCCCAATGAAGAATCCTACAAGGAAGCAGTCGCTGAACTGAAAAAAGTGACCCAAACCTTGAGCCTCCATGGCGATTTCTTCGCAGGTTGACCTATGGGAGCCATCATTCCATTCACCCCGTTGCGTCTGATCATGGGAGTCTTGTCAACCGATGAGGAGGAGCATGAGAAGCTCCTCTCCGTTTTGACGGAAAAATACGGGCCGATCGCGACGGAGAGCGGCCATTCGCCGTTTTCCTATACCGATTACTATGATGAGGAGATGGGAGGAAATCCGACGCGCTATTTTCTGGTGTTCAAAGACCTCATCGATCCGGGAAGGCTTTCGGCCATCAAACGGGAGACCAACGATATTGAGGAATCGTTCGCTCGTGAAGGCGGTAGGAGGATCAACTTGGATCCGGGAATCCTCAGTGCCGGTTCGTTTATCCTTGCGACGACAAAAAACCGGTCGCATCGGATACCGCTTGAGGGCGGCATCTATGGTGAAGTCACTTTGATCTACTACAACCATCGGTTCAACGCGCTTCCGTGGACCTATGCGGACTACAAAAGCGAGGCGTTCTGCGCCTTGTTCAAAGAGTACCGCTCTACGTATCTTTCCGATGTGCGTTCCCTTGGCAGCACTTCCTGACGAGCACCTTGTAAAAATCCACACCTTTGGGCAATGCCGCGATGCCGATGTTCTCATCGACACCGTGGATTGACGAGTACTGCTGCTGGTTGATCTCCAGTGGTACAAACCGGAAGACATTCCCACTCAAAGGAGTGAAGAACCGCGAATCCGTGCCACCGGTCATCGCATACGGGCAGGGGATGACGTTGGGAAACAGTTCTTTGATGGTATCCTCCAACATGTGGTACTCTTCGCTGTGAAAGTCAACGATAGGACAGGGTTGTGTCGTATTGATGATTTGCATTTCCAGATTATGTTTCTTGGCCAGTTTCCCAAGGATCTTGGTGGTTTCTTCCACTCCTTGATGTTGGATGAAGCGGACGTTTGCGGTCACAAACGCTTCTTGGGGAAGCACGTTCAGGCCATCAGAACCTTTTGCCGTGGTGAAGGCGATGGTTGTCGAGACCAAGGCATTACCCACAGGGCTCGCTTTGGGGAGCACTTTGGTGAGCAACGGTGAGAAAGCTTTGGCATGGCGGAATAGAAACCCCTGTGCGCCTTTCATCGTTTTCCCCATTCTGGTGAGCATTTCTTGTGTTATGGGATTCATCTTTGCGGTGAAGGGATTGTGTCGTTCGATTTCATTCATGAAGGCACCGAGTCTGGGAAGCGGAGTGTTTTTTCCTGGTGCGGAGGCGTGTCCGCCTTTGCCGTGGGCAATGAATTTGTAGTTGCCTGTGCCTTTCTCCAGACATCCGATCATGGCGAATGTTCCCTTCGCGCCGGCAAGCGGCTCGTAGGTGATGATTCCGCCTTCGTCCAGAACCAGTTGCAGATGGACCTTTTCATCTTGCAGCAGTTTGCTTGCCGCCATGGCTCCCGGTCCTATGATCTCTTCCCCGGAGGATGAGGAGATATACACGTCGACAGTGGGTTGGAAGCCTTCGTTCATCAACTCTTCCAGGGCTTGGAAGATACAGAATAACGAGCCTTTGGTGTCCACCGTACCACGTCCCCAGATGTTGCCTTCCTTGTCAATGTCTCCGGAAAAGGGGGCATGCTTCCAATCCTTGGCGTTTGCCGCCACCACATCTTGATGGCTCATTAAGAGGATGGGTTCACCTTGCGGGGCTTTGGCAGCCCATTTCAAGAGCAGGGAACCGTCCTCCCATGTATGGATGGAACAGGTTGCGAACACGGAAGGGAAGTTTTCTTTGAGCACTTCATGGAAGCGTGCGAACTTTTCTTTCTGGATGACATCCTTTACGGATACCGTTTCACATTGGATCATCTTCTGCAGTTTCTGCGAAAAGACGTTTACACGATTTTCCATCTTATTTGATCTCCTTGATCAATTTCGGAGCGTAACGATACATCAGGTAACACAAGCCAATGGAGATTGCGCCGTTAGGGATAAGCAGGAAAGTGGCCGAGCCTATGAGGTTGGGGGAGAGAGAGCACAGGATGATGATGAACACCATCGGAAAGAGGGAAAGGATCAGGTTCTTTTTGAAATACTGCATTGCAAGGGCGCCGAAAAGGCAGGGCAACAGATTGTCGAAGGCTGGTCTGAGCATCGGATTCTCCAGAATCGGCGTAAGGGGTATGAGAAGCAACACGCCGAGAAAGATCACCAGCATGGTCACCAGAGAGGAAGTGGCGACAGCCAGTGTCGTGATGATTTCATCCTCTGGGGTGCCTGCTTCCGTTTTGGCGATATCACGGGCGGTGAACGCACAGGGCAGCTTCATGTTGGAGATATTGCCGGTGATGAATCCCAGATACGAGGCGCCGGGACCCAGAAACGGAACATACACAAGAAATTCGACAATACAGGAAGGGATGTAGATGAAGAGAACCTGCAGCAAGGCGGGCCAGAATCCTTTCATGTTGAAATGCGCGTGAAGGATGATGGCAAAGAGAAAAGGGGCGCTGAAAAGCATCAGGATGCCGATGGACAAGCCGATCCTTCCCGTTTTGTGGATGGTTTCTTCATACGTGCCAAAATCAAATTTGTTGTCGCTCATACCATGCCTCCCAGAGAGAGCAAGACCGCTCCGATCATCCCTAACAGCATGCTGCCGGCCAATGAAAAGCTTTCCAGTACGGCGATATCCTTCCGTTTGGAGAAATACTCGAACACACCCATGGCCAAAGCGGAGATCAACGTTGTGAACAAGGGAATGAATTGCTTGATGGCGATGGCAGTGGCGACATAGCTGCCGCAGAAGGTGGCGCACATGCCGATAAACATCGCCACCATGGCATAGGAACTGAACGATTTTTGGGTTTCTCCTGTTTTTGCGGGTTTTACCTTGAGCTTGGAGGAATAGCCTTTCAGGGTCGTGATGGACAGAAGACAGCCCCAACAGATGCCGATAGTCATCACCAGTAAAATCGTCACCAGGTCATCGACGGTCAGCAAGGTTGCGTCGAGGCGCTTTCCCATGCTCGTGGCGGCGATGGAAGCCACCGTCGTTTCATACTGGAGGTTCCCGACAACGGAGAGCCGGAGCCAGGAAGCTGGAAGTCCGAGGCTTCCTGAGAGTGCGATGACACCCAGCAAGATGGAGACGGAAGGCAGGATGGTGAACGTCACTGAAGACGTGATGGTCCGTTTGAGCACATCCTTTGACATGCCCATTGCCAGACCCGCTTTGTAACTTTTTCGGATAAAGAGCAGACAGAGGGCGGCGACGAACAACAAAATAATCCCGACGACAAGATAGAGAAGCGGTGCATTCGCTTGTTTCAGGTATGCTTCCATAAAGAAACCCCTTTGATGGTGAGAGTATAGCACCGTTCAGTCATGCCATGACAAAAATGGTTCTTTCAGATAATTCTTTTTTTCTTACATCAAATCTGTTTGGTAGTAGGCTGTCTCGTAGACGACCTTGAAACCCAAGGTAGTGTACAGGTGGAGTGCGATGGCGTTGGTGCCATCCACATCCAGCAGGATGGGGGCACCAAGGAGACACGCTTGATGCACCGCATGGCCTAGCAAGATCCTGCCATAGCCTTTTCCCCTCTCTGTTTTGAGGATTTCCACGCCGTAGATGCAGGTTCCCCCTTCTTCCTTGTTCAAGTGGTACATGCCGATAGGCTTCCCCTGCAGTGTGGCGATCCAGCCAGCGCGTTGCGGTTCTTCCAATGTCGCTTGCATGTATGTGGAAAAGTCCTCGTGCTTTTCGCTTGAGGACAGCACTTCTCGATAGAGATCTGCGGTTTCCGAAGTGACTTGTACGAATGACAATTCACTTTGGGGAAGGTCCGGTTGTATGGCTTCTCTTTTCATACGGAACTCGGAAAACGTGTGGTTGGTATGTTCCAGATGGCTGGCTGTCCGAAGTCCTTCCGTGCTTTTGCTGTCAATGGCGAACAACAAGGAACGGATATGGTGTGCCGAACATGCTTCTTCCGCTTTCCCCAACAGGATATGAAAACATCCCTGTCCGCGATAGGAAGGGTCGGTGAAGGCGGTGACTTCCGATTCTTCTTTGGTGGGGGTGAACAGCGTCAGGAATGCGATGAGCGCTTTTCCATCCCGCAGACCGAAGCAAAACGGCATGTCTTTGAAAACATTCAGGCTTGGATCGAGAAATACGTCGCTTTCCAATTTGTCATGTGCGTTGCAACGTTGGTGGAGATGCCGTATTTCCTCTGTGTCTTCGACAGATACGTTTGTCCATTGTGTGTATGTATAGAGCATTTCCATGATTCTATCAGAAGCCACATTCCGGGGGAAGTGACCGATTCAGGAATGACAATGGTATAAGAAGCATGTGCTTCTTTCTGTTTGTCCTGACGATGCTGTGTATCTCCTGTTCGTACAACCCTTTTGTCATCCACCCTGTGGAAGTGGTGGTGCCCAGTCATCCTTGGGAGGAGTCCGATCCTTCCTTGTGGATGCGGCTTGTCACATCCCAAGGGGAGGTCATTCATATGGATTCAGGCACCAAGAAGGCGGTTGTGTATGTGCCGTTGGGGAAGACTTTGTTCATCGTCGCGTATCCTTTGGGTTCGTATGAGCCGTTCGGAGGCGCAGTGACCGCAACGGACACATGCGTACAACTTTCCGGAGAGGATGGGTACATCGTCAAATACCTGGTGGATCTGTCCAAGGAACATGGGGAAACGCTCTCCTTGGTGGAGTATGGGACGCTCAAAAAAATATTGGATGAAAAAGGGATATCACCCTATGATCTCGATCGTGTCGCATTGGTGAAGGATATTCTGAACAACCAGGTGAATGATTCGTCCTTCAAGGTATTGCCACGGGTTGGGGTGAAGGTTTCCGACATACCGATAGGGCGTTGGATAGGCGAGAGGAGTGAGGATAGGTCATTCTGGTTTGGTGGTTCCGAACCGGTCATCCTGACTCTTTCCGACGGACTGCATTGTTTTCTGTGCAGGGAGCGTTCCCTGCTTCTGAAAATCCATGTGGACGCCAAAGCCGGAACTTCGTTCATGAGTCTGCATACACGTCCGTTTTGGTGAGATTGGTATTGGCTTTTCCATCGTTTCAGAGTACAGTTCAAAAGCGATGCAGTCACTTCATGAACTCTATCGGATCGGCATTGGTCCGTCGAGCAGTCATACGATGGGTCCCCGCTTTGCTGCTCAACATTTCCTGGGAAAAAATCCGGATGCGGCTTCATATGAAGCCGATCTTTTTGGTTCTCTGGCAGCCACAGGAAAAGGCCATTTGACGGATAAAGCCATCCGTGAGGTCTTCTCTGAAAAAGGGAAGGACATCGACATCGCATGGTTTCCCGACCAGTTCAAGCCGTTTCATCCCAATGCGTTGACCATCATGGCATATGGCCTGAACAAGGAAGTGCTGGCAAGCCAGACCTATTACAGTGTCGGTGGAGGCAGGGTGATCATCGAAGGTGACACGGAAAACCAGCCACCGGAGGTCTATCCGAAAGAATACTCCCACATGAAGCAGATTCTCGCGTACTGCAATGAGGAAGGACTCCAGTTATGGGAGTTCGCCGTCAAATATGAAGGGCAGGAAATCCTTGCTTTTATGGATACTGTCTGGACCGTGATGGAAAAAGCGATCGAGAATGGCCTGAATGCGGAAGGCGTGTTGCCGGGAGGGCTGAAACTTCCCCGCAAGGCCATGCAATACTATGAAAAGGCCCGTGATTTCAACGGACCGTTCGGAAACACCGCTTTGGCATTGAGTTATGCTCTTGCCGTGTCAGAGGAGAACGCCGGAGGCGGGACAATCGTCACGGCTCCGACCTGTGGTTCCTGCGGAGTATTGCCGGCTGTGTTGCACTATCTTTCCGAACAGTACAAATTCCCCAAAATCCGCATCCTCAGGGCGTTGCTTACTGCGGGAATCATCGGTGATGTGGTGAAAACCAACGGTTCCATCAGCGGAGCCGAAGTCGGTTGCCAGGGAGAAGTCGGAGTGGCCTGTGCCATGGCTGCAGGAGCTTCCGCACAACTGCTCGGAGGAACAATCTATCAGGTGGAATATGCGGCGGAGATGGGGCTGGAGCATCATTTGGGACTGACGTGCGACCCTATGCTCGGCTTAGTCCAGATACCCTGCATCGAACGGAATGCCATGGCCGCCATGCGTGCCTTGGACAACAGCACCTATGCCCTTCTTGGAGATGGCAGACATCGTGTCTCTTTCGACAACATCATTGATGTGATGATGGAAACAGGGCAGGCTTTACCGTCACTGTACCGAGAAACCAGCCGTGGTGGTCTGGCAAAGGTTGCGGAGAATCCTTCATCCTGATTAAACGCGCAAAGCTTTTTTCGCCCATGCCAATGAAATGAGCGAAAGCATCATCAGCAGACCAAGGGTGAGAATCCCCGCAGCTTGGGAAATGTGTGTCGATACCGCTCCGATGAAAAGTGGGATGAACAGTTTGCCGATGGTCCCCGAGATGGAATGCATGTTCATCGCTTGATCGATACGGTCAGGCCATTCCCGCACCTCCAGCACCTGAGCCAAGGGATTCAACGCACCGAAACCGAAACCAGAAAACGCCAAGAAAACCAAAGCGCAGGTGATCGTCTTTGAGAGTGACAGGAAGATGATGCTTGCCGCAACGATGAAATCCAAGAGTCCGATGATAAACCAAACATGTTTCGATTTGATGAAACAGGGAATCAGCAGAAGACGGCTGCAGGTCATCCCGACATGATACAACGTGATGGCAAGTCCTACGGAAGCCGCTGAGGAACCAAGGCCCTGCTGGATGAACAGCAGAGGATAGACCATGGACAGGGACTCTCCTGTCGTGGCGAGGATGAGAAACAGATAGAACAGGCAAAACGGTTTTTCCCCAAGGAGGGAGAAGCCGTCCTTGACAAGGTTGTCGCCTTTTCTCTGATGAGTCGTCAGATCGGGGTTTGTGTTGGCTTTCTTGAGCAAAAGACAGAACATGCAACCCATGAAAAGCCATGCGAACCCGTTTTGGAAGTATGCTTTATACCATTGGTTTCCTTTCGCCTGCGAAATGTACCAGCCTGCAAAGATGCTGCTGATCGCATAAACCAGATGCATCATGGATATGTTTCGTTCCCGTTTATCCCGGTTGATGAACGAGATGACACTAAACTTCGCGCTGTTCCAAGGGTAGGAGAGCAAACTTTGCAGGAAAAAAGCCATCCCGAACATCAGTGCGGTACGTGATGAACCGAGTGCGAAAAAACCTAAAGCCGAACCGAAGATGCCGATGATCATCGTCTTATATGGGCCGAATTTTCGGATGATGGCGGGATACACGAGGAAGGCGGCAAGCAAGCCGATTTGGGAGATGGACATGATCACCCCCAGGCCTTCCAGAGATATACCGCAGGTTATCTGGATGTCATTGCCCAGTCCACCGAAGAGGTTGGAAGAGAATGCAAGCAATGCTATTTGAATGAGCAGGACGACAAGTATCATTTCCTGCGACACTATATCCGCTTTCAGGAGAAAAGCAAATGGTCAACCTTCCACAGTGACGCCCAAGAGATTGGCTATATCGGTTGTTTGGTCATGACTGACCGTCAAGCCCTTGAGTTCCCTGTAATCCTCGCTGACAAGGATACCGGAAAGCACACAAGTGGAAAAGTTGATGTTTCGGAGCGATGTCCCGGTGAACGAAACGCCGGTGAAATCACAAGTACGGAAATCGGGTGTCACTGAAAAGATGACTTCGTTGAAACCTGCTTCCTTGAAAGAGCATTTAGTGAAATGCATGCCTTTTTTCATTGTCGCGCGTTCCCAGCCACTGTAGTTGAGGTTGCAGGTTTCGAAGATGCAATTCTGGAAAACAGTTTCTGCAGCATGGCAAGCCATCATCTTGCAACCCTTGAACGAACATTCCCTGAAATGGGAACCTTGGAAGATCGTTTCGGAAAGGTCGCACTCCAGAAACGAGACATGAGCGAAGGAACTTTCTTGGAAATTTGTCCCATCAAACCACACGTGGTCGAACACAAGGGAGGAAAACAAGCTTTCCGAGAGGTCTAATCCGCTTAAGCGGGTGTGTTGGAACGTGCCGTCTTGGTATTCTTTTTCTTCCGTGATGATGAATGGGGTTTCCTGCATGCGGTAAATATATCATGAACAATCGGCTTGTGCTTGGGATAAAACAGACGTACCATGGCCTTGGGAGCCTGCGATGAAAAAAAAGACCTTTTGGTATGTGATCGTCATCATCCTGATGATTCTCGCATGTCTTTATTTCCTGTTCCGTAAGAAAGGAGGCAATGCGCCCGCACCCCAGCCGGACAAAGCTCCGGAACTTGTCACGTTCTCCGTTGCGAATGGCCCATATGGTGGTAGCTTGGATCCTGCATACATGACCGGAGCCGGCGACATACGCTTGTATGATGCGCTTTTTGAAGGCTTTTTCTCCATAGATGCGGAGAGCGGGAAGCCCGTTCCCGCATTGGCGGAGAGCTGGAAAGTCAGTGATGACGGTAAGGAATACACCTTCAGTCTCAGGAAAAACGCTGTTTGGTCTGATGGGAAGAGTGTGACCGCATGGGATGTGCTCTGGTCTTGGTTACGTGAACTTGACCCCAGAATACATGCCTCGTCACCGGATCTCATGACAACCTGCATCGTCGGTGCGAAGGACTATCATGAAGGGAAGACAAGCAAGAACGATGTCGGTCTCAGGGCCTTGGACGATCATACGTTCCAGATTGAACTCAACGCCCCATATCCCTATATCCCCGAGTTGCTCACCAACATGACGTTTGCCGTTCTTCCGCGCCATGTCATCGAGACGTATGGAGACAAATGGCAGGAGGTGGAGCATTTTGTCGGTAACGGACCGTTCAAGCTTTCTGCCCTTGAACGTGGAGTATCGTTCACTTGCCTGAAAAATCCCAAGTATTGGAATGCTTCGCATGTAGGTTTGGACAAACTCGTGTTTCTGTTGACGAGTGACGCCAACGCCGCTTACACGATGTATCTGGGGGGAACGGTCGATTGGGACGCCTCGGTGCCTGTTGACATCCTTCCTTCGGCATCCATGCGGGAGGATTACCAGAAGATTCCGGCATATGCGACTTCAGTGGTGGATTTGTCCTCAACCCATCTGGATACTGCCCTCAGGGAAATCTTATCCCAGAAGGCGGACCGGAGCGATACACCGGAATGGAAAGGGGCTTGGGCGTTGGTGCCGGAAACTCCCGGTTACCAGACTCTGTCAAAGCCAACATCTGCTTCAGTGGACAAAGTCGCAGGACAGGTGGCGTTGACGGTTGTCGGACAAGGGAATGAGGCGACTCTTGCGCAAGTCGTACAGAATGTCTGGAAGAAGGAATTGAATGTTGTCGAAGGGGAAGAGGTGCCGCTTTGGACGGTCAAGGCCCAATATCATGACCCATCTGCGATACTTAAACAGTTTTCCGCTGGGGAGAATGCATTGGTATATGCAGTATTGCTTGCGGAAACAGACCGGATGGAGAATGGGCCGGATCGTATGGATGCCTTGCGGTATGCGGAAGATTTGCTGGTGAACCAAGACAGGATGATCATTCCCCTCGGACATCCCATTCAGGTGGATATGATCGATACAAAGCGTTGGGGTGGTTGGTATCCCAATGATATGGGGCGCCATCCATTGGGTTCGATCTTCAAAAAATAAGACAAAAAAACCGCCCGCCGGAAGGCAGGCGGTTCTTCTATCGTTATTTGACGACCAGATTGACCAGTTTCCCAGGGATGACGATTTCTTTTATGATCGTTTTCCCTTCCAGCCATTTTTGCATCCTCTCATTGGTCTTGGCCATGTTCACAAGATCATCTTTGGACAACGATTTGTCCGCTGCGATCCGTTCCCTGACCTTGCCATTGATTTGGAATACGATTTCCAGCACGTCATCATGGGTTTTCGCCTCATCGTAAACCGGCCAAGGTTGGTTGGTCACTGAGGGGGCATGCCCTTGGATCTGCCACAATTCCTCGGCGAGATGCGGTACATATGGGGAAAGCAGGAGGATCAAGGTTTCATAGGCTTCCTTGTTGACGGAATCCGACTTGTACATCTCGTTGACCAACACCATCATCTGCGATATGGCGGTGTTGAAATCGAGGGAAGCCGTGTCTTCGGTTACTTTCTTGATGGTTTTGTGGAGCAGCCTTTCCATGTCTGTGGCGATCGGCCCGTCGATGATCTGCTTCTCCTCATGGATACGCCAGATCCGGTCAAGGAAGCGGTAGATGCCGATCAACCCTTCAGTCGACCACGGTTTCGAGACTTGCAACGGCCCCATGAACATCTCATACATCCTCATGGAGTCGGCACCGTACGTATTGACGATCTCATCAGGATTGATGACGTTCTTCAAGCTCTTGGACATCTTGGCGGTGACGCGTTCCAATTGCTCGCCGGTTTCCTTGTCTTTGTACACCCCTGGCGCTGTCTCTTCCACCATGTCGATGGCCACAAGAGCTTTGTCAGCCCTTTGGTAGGCGAAGCTGGTGATCATCCCTTGGTTGACAAGCCTCTGGAACGGCTCGCGGGTGGATACCATACCGAGGTCATACAGCACTTCATGCCAGAAACGGGCATACAAGAGATGGAGTACGGCATGTTCTGCTCCGCCGACATACAAGTCGACCGGCATCCAATACTTTTCTTTTTCCGGGTCGACGAACCGTGTTTCATTGTGCGGATCGATGTATCTGAGATAATACCAGCAGGAACCAGCCCATTGCGGCATGGTGTTGGTTTCCCGTTTCGCGGGGCCTCCGCATTTCGGACAGGTGGTGTTCACCCAGCTGTCGATTTTCGCCAGCGGGCTTTCACCGGTGCCGCTTGGTTCATAGGATTTCACGTCAGGCAGCAGAAGCGGGAGTTGGTCTTCGGGAAGCGGGACAATACCGCATTTCGGGCAGTGTACCAAAGGGATGGGTTCACCCCAGTATCTCTGGCGACTGAAGACCCAGTCACGGAGCTTGTAATTCACCGCTTGATGCCCGCAATGGTGTTCTTCGAGCCAAGCGAGCATCTTGTCGATGGCTTCCTGCTTGTTCAGGCCATCGAGCCATTCACTGTTGACGTGGACTCCGTCCTCTGTCCAAGGTTCTTTCTGTACATCGACTTCACTTTTCAACACTTCTATGATGGGCAGATGGAACTTTTTGGCGAAATCCCAGTCTCTTGTGTCGTGGGCGGGAACGGCCATGATCGCTCCGGTTCCGTAACTGATCAACACATAGTCGGCGACCCAGATCGGAATCTTTTTCCCGTTGACAGGGTCAATGGCGTAACTGCCGGTAAACACACCGGTTTTCTCTTTAGAAAGGTCAGTGCGTTCAAGATCACTCTTGTGGGCAGAGGCAAGCACATAGGCATCCACGGCCTTTTTCTGTTCCGGGGTGGTCAGTTTGGCCAACAGGGGATGCTCCGGAGAGATGACCATGTAGGTGGCTCCGAAAAGCGTGTCGCAACGGGTCGTGTATACTTCCAGCTTTTCATCGGATTTCTCCAGTTGGAAGAAGACGGACGCGCCTACCGAGCGGCCGATCCAGTTGCGTTGCATCAATTTGACGGATTCAGGCCAATCAAGCTTGTCCAGATCCTTCAAAAGCTCATCAGCATAGGCTGTGATCCTGAGCACCCATTGCCTGATGTTTTTCCGTTCTACTTTGCTACCGCAACGCTCGCATTTTCCTTCCTTGACCTCTTCGTTGGCGAGTCCGGTCTTGCAAGTGGGGCACCAGTTGATGGGGCTCTGCGTTTCATAGGCCAGTCCCTTCTTGTACAGCTGGAGGAAAATCCACTGGGTCCATTTGTAGTAATCTGACTCACAGGTGGAAATCTCCCTGCTCCAGTCGTAACAGAAGCCCAGACTCTTGATCTGCCGGGTAAAGGTGGCGATGTTCTTTTCCGTTGTGGTTTTCGGATGTGTCCCTGTCTTGATGGCGTAGTTTTCCGCAGGCAACCCAAATGAATCAAACCCCATCGGATGCAGGACGTTATAGCCGTTCATCCGCAGGAAGCGGGAGTAAATATCCGTTGCGGTATACCCCTCAGGATGGCCTACATGCAAACCCGCACCACTGGGGTATGGGAACATATCGAGGATGTATCTCCGTTTTTCCTTCGGGACCGAAGGATCTTCCGTCACTTTGTAAGTCTGGTGGTCTTCCCAGTACTTCTGCCATTTCGTCTCAATTTCATGGAAGGGATAGTTGCTCATTTAAATATTTGCCTCGTAAATAATTGCATAAATCGTCACTACAGAGCGATCATAGAAACAAGCATACAATAAAGCTTTTTTATTGTACAGCCTTGTCATGCGTCCGTTTTAGGTTCTTTGGGGGTGAACAGCAACGTGTCCACACGGTTTTTCGTCATGGAAAGCACTTTGAAAGTCCCTGGTTCCGTTGTGATGATTTGCCCGATACGGGGGATGTCTCCCGTTTGGTCGAGCAGGTAGCTGGCTATGGTTCCGCTCTTGAAATCCGGCTGTTCCAACGAGATGGACAAATCGTCAATGAATTGTTGCAGGGGTGTGTCGGCCTGAACGATGAAGCAACCGGGATTACGGTTGCTCGGAACGATTAAATCGCCTTCTTTTTTCTCATGTTCGTCATAAATCTCGCCAAACAACTGTTCGACGACATCTTCCATCGTAATGACGCCGGAAAAGCCGCCATATTCATCCAAGACGATCGCCATGTTCAATCCTTCGTGTTTGAACTGGAAAAACAAATCATCGATATGCATGCTGTCAGGAACGAACTGGGGTTTTTTCGCGATTGAGAAAATCCTGGCGGTGTTTTTGTTCTGCACTTGGGCTACAAGCAAATCCTTCAATACCAGGATGCCGGTGATGTTCTCTGGATTCCCATGGTGGAGCGGGACCCGGGAAAAGCCTTTCTGCACCATCAGGGGAAACGCTTCCTTGACAGTCAGCCGGTCACTCAGGCTGAACACTTCGGTACGGTGGGTCATGATGGTGCGTATCTGGGTTTCCGAGAAGTATATGGCTCTCTGCATCAGGTCGCTTTCATATTTGTCCACGATTCCTTCGTCTTCGGCCGCATTGGCGAGATGCATCAGGCTGGTGGCGGTAAGTTTCTTGCTGTCGGAACCTTTGAACATCCGGTTGATGAGTTTTGCCAGTTGCCGGAAGAACCAAATCACCGGGAAGAGGATGGTTGTCAACACTTTTAATGGGATTGCGGTGACAAGGGCGAGCCTCAAGCTGTTGTGCATGGCGATCTGTTTCGGAGAGATTTCACCGAAGATGAGCAAAACCAGCGTCAGGATGCCGGTGGCGGCCCCAATGTATTGGTTTCCCCAGCGTTGGATGGTCATCGACGTCACCAAGGCGGAAAGGGTAATGTTGACCAAATTGTTTCCGATGAGGACTGTGGTGAGCATCAAATCGCTGTTCTGGCTGAAAGCAAGGGCCAATTTCGCGCTTTTCGAGTGTTTTGACTCAAGGGTTTTCTGGTCGATGATCGACAAGGAGGTATATGCGGTTTCTGTCGCGGAAAACAGCGCGGACAGAAAAAGCAACAAAATAATGGTGGCGATCATAGGTGCCACCGGGAACAAGGTATCGGTACGTCATCCATAGTTGCTTATACTATACAGGATATGTACATTTGGGGCAATATCATATGATGATGAGGGTTACCACAATCACAGAGACAAACGGAATAATGAAAGAATCAAACCCTTGTTTCTTCACCCTGCTGGCATTGAATCCGGTGAACGGATAGAAAAAGAACCAACAGTCAAGCACCAACAACGTATAACAATACCGTAAGGCAATGGAACCTCTCAGAGGCAGGCAGAGAAACGCCAGTGCGAGTTGTCCGGTGCGGGCGATTCTGGACAAAACCCCATTCATGTCCGCGTTATGCCAATGGTAGCCGGAGATGTAGACGTTTCCCGGTACCGGAAACGGAATACCGAAAACAAACGGCATGAGAAAGCCGAGGAACCAAGCAGTGTCCCAAGCCATGAACATCACTTCAGTCTGCTGGATGCGTGCGGAGATTTCCATAGACAATGTACGTATGGTTAATGCGAACATCGGGATCATGATCAGGAACAACGAGCTTTTCCCGTAGAACGGATCCGAAGTCCAATCCGGCATGAGGGAAGGGAAGAAGAGATGCATCAAATTCCAGCCTGTCAGGCACGGAATCCAAAGGAGGATGTTGAACAGCACTGTCATGGTGAAAGAACTCTGGTCCCCATAGTTTTTCACCGGTCTTTCGGGAATTTCCAGATGCCAGAGAAAATACCCCATGTCCAAAAAACGTGATGCACGGTTGTTGACTTTGAAAAGCCCGATGCCGAAACGGGCTATCTGTGAGCGGATCGACATGACGGAGAACCCGCGGTTGGCGAATTGTTTGAGGGAAGAACTGTTGTCCCCTTCAATGCATGCGATGATGTCCGTGCAGCCGATTGCCTTCAAATGCGCGATGGACTCTTCTACCAGTGCCGATGCGATTCCTTGTCCCTGAAAAGACTTGTCCACATACAGCCAGCCAAGATATCCGATCTTCTTCTTGTTGGGGAGCGTGAAGACATCCATGTTCATGCCCCCTACGATTTTTCCTTCGCTTCTGGCAAGCAAAGTATATGGAGGCTTGATGAAGAAGATGCTCCGATAGCTCTTCGGAAAGCATGTTTCCATCAAAGCCAGGACTTGAGGTTTTTCGTCTTCCTGCATCAACGCACAAGTGTAATCCATAGTAATCTCAGACTATAGCAGAATTCAAAAGGTATTGCATCTCGTATTGTCTGGCGAAACAGGAGAAACCGGTTTTTTCCAGAAGACCGGTCATTGGTTTGTAAGCTGTATCCACATTGATGAATTTGATGCTGGCGTTGTGAGTAAGGTCCGCGACGCAGCGAAGCGCGCCTTGTCCATAGCCATGTCCCCGTCGCTCGTCGGCGATGAACAGTTGCATCACCGAACCGCTTTTCACCGCTAACGCGAGATAACCGACATCAGAGCGACCGGCACGGATGGCGAAGAGAGGGACTTTCCCGACGATGAGGGAGGTGTTGTCATTCTGCCAGCTGCTTTTGCAGGGTGGTGCCAATTGCAGGATTTCTTTGCTGGCCGGGATCAAGTTCACTTGCGGGTCTCTTTTTAGGTCGGATGAATCCATCCGGTAACAAGCCAGCTCTCTTCCGATGACAAAGCCGTGGTTTTGATACAATCCGAGTGCTTTGGTGTTGTTGGTGATCACCTCCAGCATCCATTTTGCCAAACCTTGTTCTTTAAGAAGGGAAATGGCTTCATTGACCAGAAGATGGGCGTATCCGTTGCCTCGGTATTCGCGGATGATCGCCGTGCCGCAATCGTATGCCTTGTCGTCCCTTCTTCCGTTGAGGATGAAACCACAGAGTTCATCTTTGTCGTACAAGCCCACGGAACAGGTCTTGTCAAAGCTGTTTTTCCTGAGATTCCATTCCAATTGGCGTTCAGAGAAGTGGAAGGGTACCTGATAATCGGAGAAAGCCAGATTGAAGGTCTTCGCATCGATGGTTTTGAGCTGTTTGACTTCCATCAAAAGGCACCTTGCAAGAGGAGAAAACCCACGATGATGAGAAATTCCCCGAACAGATACGTAGCCATGATGCACACATCCGTGAACTTTTCTTGGATGGTGTTGTATCCGAGCATGGTATCGCTTACGGCAAAGAACACTACACCGAACAGCGAAATGATATCGCCGGCTCCTGCGCTGAACAGAGCAACCAGGACGAGGGTGATCGCATAGGCGAACATCGGGGCTGGAGCAGGGGTTTTCCGGACCAGCTTGAAGATGATGGTCAGAGGCCAGATGGCCAGGGCTGCGATGATGAGCATGTTGCCCGGATACCGCAAATGCAGCGCGAGATACCATATATAGAAGAAATGCCCCAACAGGAACGAAGCGCCTCCAATGGTGAACATGGTCCGTTTCTTTGGGAAGAGCAGGAAAAAGTCTCCAATGGTATGGAGCAGCAGCGCGAACGTGACAAGGCGCGAGGCCAAACCCGTTTCGACTTGGACGGACAGGTAGTACCACAGCAGGGAAGGCATCAACACTACTTTGGTGATGCAGCCAGCCCTGTCCATGTGCATGTCACGAACGCAGATGTGGATGACACAAAGCATGGTGAATAGCAGTAGTTGGTAATTCATGGAAACAGTGTACACCCCGGCAGAGGAAGAAGAAAGGAGAAAACATTGGGCATAAGTAAAAACAGGATATCATGATAAAACGTTTTATCATGATGAATATGCTTGGTTAAAAGGAGGTATTTCTGATGACCGAAGTCAAAAGTATGTATCGTTTAAAAGAAAACAGGAAATGAAATATTCTGTTTTATTATGAATAGTAATAGATATAATGTCATGAGTTATTTATTTATATAATATATAATTATAAGATATTTTTAAAAATCTTTCAAATTTTTATCAAAACTTGTTGACACAAGTCATGAACTTTGATATATTGCAGATGTCACTTAGGAAGAGTGACAAAGAAAACTTGCACTGGTAGTTGCACCTACCAAAAGGAAAACAAAAATGAAAAAAATGCTTATCGCTATGATGGTTTTGATGATGGTTGCCGCTTCAACGGTTTTCGCTGTCGCTCCCATTTCCCAAGACGTGAAGATCAGCGCGGTTATCGGTGACAACGCTGCCATGACAGTGAACGATGTCGCCAAAACCGGTGAACTTTCCACCAGCAATGTCTCCGCTCAGACGCTTGCTGACGCTGGTGCTTATGGCGCCACCTTCTATGTGAACACCAGAAGTAACCTTGGCAAGGGCTTCACGCTCAGCTACACGCTCGCTCCGCTTTCCGGCTCAACCGGCAACCCAGACACGATCAATCTCGTAGCCAAAACACAGAATGGTTCGGCTGATGCGGTGGAGACCGATATCAAGGCTTCCAAGACTGTTGAGATCCTGAAGACCACATCAACCACTGGTATGGAAAACCACAGTGTCGCGATCAACGTCAAAGCGGCCAGCACCACATGGAAGACCGACGTGCGCGCTGATTCCTACTCTGCGAATATGACCTTCACATTCACTGCCAACAGCTAAAACAGTCCAAGAACAAACAAGTATCTTCATACATCTCCTTAGCCACCGTTCCTCCTTACGGTGGCTTTCTTTTTATTGTGATGACATAAGATAAATATATATAATAAAAAATATTATCTATATTATAGAACAAAATATCACTAAAGACTTGACATACGTATAAAACGATAATAAAGTAGGTGATGACAATACATGAGAAATGGTATGTTGTTTCTCGTGGATTTTTTTCTCAGCCATTGGCTGGGTGCAAGTTTATCCTTCTTCCTCCGACCACCCGCTTTCCTCGGGTGGTTTGGTTTATCTGGGGGTATTTCCTTGATTGAGAAGATGGGTGATTTGGTCTTTGACCGAGTTGATATCCTCGCGGAGGAGCGAACAAGTTTTCTCCTCGTTCCTGTCCATGATCGCTTCAATGATGGCATCATGGTATTTCCCTTTTGATTCAGTATTGTTGTTCCAGGCATACAGGTAATACTGTGCGAAAAACCTGGCGTTTTGTCGCAACAACCGTTCCAGTTCTTGGTATGCGTACGCATTGCCGCTCAAGGAACAGACGAGGAGATGGAATTTCTGGTTTCTCATCCAGTTGATGGCGAGATCATCAGTATGCGGGGTCTGTTTTTGGTATTGCTCCCATTCTTTGCTGAATTTGGCAAGTTTGTTTTCCGAAAGCAGCTGAAAAGCCCTATGGAGATTGCACAGTTCCATGTCGGAACGGAAATCCAGGATGTCCGCGATTTCCTTCAGGGTACAGGGAACCACTTGATAGCCGATGCGGGGGAGGTTGGTGACATAGTTGTCTTTGCCCAATTCGATCAAGGCTTCCCTGACAGGAGCTTTGCTGACCTGATATTTTTCTGATAGTTTGCTTTCGGTCATGATGTAACCGGGCGCATACGTTCCCCGTGCGATGTCCTTGACGACCGCGTCATATACTTTCTGTTTCAGTGAGTTCGTATTCCTCATGTATAATAAAACCTTTATCTGATATTATCAGAATACATATCAGATTCTATTACAGCATTGTTTTCAACTTCTTGTCAAATCAATATTATTTTCTTATTTGCAAGAAATTAAAAAATTCGTCATTTTTTTCTTGACAGCAGGAAAAAACGGGTGAATTAATATAGTCATACTGATAATATCAGTGAGAATATCAATAGGAGCAGGCAATGGACGGGAGAGAACGATTGCATGCAGTATTGGATGGGGAACAGCTGGGATTTGTCCCCTCAGCCTTCTGGCATCATTATGACCAAGCCCACATGTTTGGAGAACAATCAGTAGAAGCTCATCTCCGTTTCTATCAAGAAGTCCGATGTGATTTGTTCAAGGTGATGAATGAACATATGTTCCATATCGGCGAAACGATTAGCAAACCGGAGGATTGGAAAAAAATCCGCAAGGAATCGTTTCAGGAAAGCCCCTATCCTGCGTTTATCGAAGAATGCAAGGCGATAAAGAAGCGGTTGCCTTCTGATGTCCCTCTTTTCGCGACGGTGCATGGCGTATTGGTGTCAGCCTATCACGCGACGGAGAAACCAGGTAATTTCTCCAATCCGAACAATATGATATCACGCCATCTCAGGGAAAACCCTGAAGCTGTCGCAAAAGGGTTGGCCGTTGTCGCGGACAGTTTGTGTGTTCTTTGCGAACAGATTTTGGATGCTGGGTTGGATGGTGTCTACTATGCTGCCTTGGGAGGTGAAGCATACCGGTTCGACCAACAGTTGTTTGAACGATATGTGAAACCCTTTGACGCGCAGGTGATTGGTACGATCAAAGCCAAGGGTGGAGTGAGTATCCTTCATATCTGTAAAGACAATGTGCGGTTGCCGATGTATCAGGGGATTGACGCTGACATTATCAATTGGGATGTACATGATTGCCCATACCCGATCGAGAGTGGCAGAGCCCTGTTCCCTGACAAGACGTTGCTTGGAGGTTTCGACGATCGTTCCGGAATTCTTGTGGAAGGGACCAAGGAAGAGATTGAGAGGGAAACGGAACGGATCATTTCCGCAGCTGGACGAAAACGGTTCATTCTGGGAGCTGACTGTACGCTTCCGGAAGGTATCGAACCATGGCGCATCCAGACAGCGATGGCAAAAGCGCGGAGTCTGTAATCGTGGTGATTTCTCCGGTATGGAAGAGGCATACCGGGGTAAAATTCAAAACAAAGGAGACCGAGTCCTCTTCTCGGGAGAAGCTTATGAAAAAGGCATTATTGGTATGTTTTGCGCTTCTGATGTTGGTTGCTCCGCTTTTTGCCCAAGGAGGGAATGAAGCGAAGGCACCTGCGGCGAAGACTGAAGCGACCAAAAAAGTGTTCCCAGCGGGAACAATCCTCATCTGGTCAACTGGTCAGCCACAGTTCAGGAAAATGTATTATCAGGATTGGCTTGACAAACACCGTGATATCGCACCGAACGTGAATGTGGAAGTGGAGACCATCAAGACAATGGCTGATGGACAGCAGAAGCTTTCCATGTTCTCTCTTGCCGGTGACTACAATTCCATGCCGGAGATCATCATGTTGGACAGAGTCGGTATCGTGGAACTTTCTTCCGCCGGCCTTCTTCAGGATATGACTTCTTATTACACCCCTATCAAGAACCAATTTGTCGATGGAGCCGCCAATGACATGACGGTCAAGGGTAAGATTTATGGTCTTCCTGATGCCGTCCGTCCTCAGGTGCTGTTCTACAACAAGAAAATCTTCGACCAGTATGGTGTGGATCCCGCGATGATGTCCACGTTCGATGGATATCTTGAGGCTGGGCGCCAATTGAAACAGAAGAGTGGCGGAAAGGTCTATCTTTCGTATATCGATCCAGGTAGTTATACTTGGAGATACTGGGGTCGCCGTGGACTGATGCCTCAGGCGAATGCCCGTATTTGGGATGAACAAGGTAATGTGGTCATCGGTGGCGACAAGGGAACGAAACTCGCCCTTGGATATCTTGACCAACTGAACAAGGAAGGGCTGTTGTACAAGACCACCATGATGAAAACACCGATTTATGAAGCGACTGATGCGGGAACCATCGCTACCTTCTACATTGGCGCGTTTTGGGATGAATTCCTCAGAAAGAACCTGAAGGCCACTGTTGGTGACTGGCGGGTTATGAAGGCGCCTGTGTTCAAGGAAATCGGTACTGGTGGCGCTCCGGTTTCAACGGCGTTCTGTTTTGTGAATACCAAAACCAACGAATACACTGAGTTGCTTGAGATGCTGTGGCATGATTTCCAGTGCGATACCCAGAGCCGCAACGCATGGGTGAACAAAATGGAAGAAATCAATGGACCTTACAGCAACCCGGTATCCAAGGAAGTCCTTTCCGATCCGTTCTGGCAAGCTCCATCGACTTTCTACGGCGGGCAGTCCTTCAGAAAGGCCGAAGCTGATGGTCTCGCCAATCCTTCCAAGAACATGGAAGTCACCGCTTCTGATGCTGAGGCTGATACCATCATCAGTGCGGAAATCGAGAAATATGTGGCGGGCGAGCAGAGTATGGACCAAGCGATCGCCAACATGGACAAGGAACTGAAATTGAGGATCAAGAAAGCTGTCATGCCTTGATGGTATGCTGAGTCCAAAGGGGCTGGGATCAAATCCAGCCCCTCCTTTTGGAGGTTTGGGGATGTGGAAGACATTAAGGAAATATCGGATTCCCTATTTGTTCATCAGTCCGTTTTTCATTTTGTTCCTGTTGTTCCAATTGATTCCTGTCATCTGGACGGGATACATCAGCTTCACTGATTGGAACGGGCTGAAGAAGCCTGTATGGACAGGGTGGGCCAACTATCAATTGATGTTTGACGATTACATGTTCCGTGATGCTTTCATCAATACGCTCGTGTATTGGGTGTTTGGGGTGGTAGGCATCCTGTTTTTCGCCATGTTGATAGCCCTTTGCCTGAACAATGAGAATCTTCGAGGCAAGAAACTCTTCGGAACGGTTTCATTCTTGCCTTATGTATGCGCTTCCGTTGCGATGGGGTTGATTTTCGGCATGTTGTTTGAGGAAAACGCCGGTTTGGTCAATGCGGTGTTGGTCTCATTGGGAAAGAAACCCGTCCCTTGGTTGAACAGCAGCAAATACGCCAGAATACCTGTTATTTTGCTCTTTAATTGGCGCATCATTCCCTGGTTTACCGTCATTCTTTTGTCCGGATTGCTCAACATCCCCAAAGAATACTATGAAGCTGCGACGGTTGACGGGGCTACTCCGTTGCAGCAGTTTTTCAAAATCACCATACCAATGATGAGGAACATCTTTTTCTTCTGCATGATGACCATCACGGTGGATACATGGAAGATGTTCAATGAATCCTTCACCTTGCATGGGCCGGGGTCATCAAACACATCATTGTTCCAATTGATTTACCAATATGCGTTCAAGACGTTCAAGCTGGGGTATGCTTCCGCACTCAGCATGATACTGATTCTGATTCTCTTGGCGATTTCCCTTATCCAGTTCAGGCTTCGCCGGAGAACAGGTGAAATCTAAGGAGGACGGACATGTTACGCAGAGGCGAATCAAAAGCGAATATTACCCTGATGTATCTTTTCATGGCGCTTGTTACGTTTGTCTGTCTGTTCCCGGTTCTGTGGATGTGCACCATTTCCGTGAAGACGGTCGGGGAAAAGATATCCGGTTTCAATGCTTTGCGGGTGGAAAAATTCACCTTGGCTAATTTCAAATATCTGTTTCAGTTGATTCCCGTATGGAACAATTTGTACAACAGTTTGTTCACTACAATCGTCGGGACAGTGACGACACTGTTCTTTTGCTCCTTGGCGGGTTTCGCGTTTGCCAAATATCGCTTTCCTGGCCGTGATTTTCTGTTTTGTTTTGTCATCGCCACGATGATGGTCAGCGCGGAAGCGGGTGCGATCCCTTTGTTTGTCATCATGAAGAAAGTTGGTTTGATCAACAGCCTGTGGTCGTTGATCCTTCCCCGTATCGCCACTGCGGTTGGCATTTTCTACCTCAGACAGTACATCCTTGAGGTGCCCGACGAACTCATCGAAGCGGCGAGAATTGATGGATGTTCTGATTTCGGCATCTATGCGAAGATTGTCTGTCCTAACATCAAACCCGCTTTGGCTTCTTGGGCTTCCATCACCATGATCGCCAGGTGGAACGACTTCTTCTGGCCGTTGTTGTTCCTCAACAAAAACAAGAAATACACCTTGATGGTCTCAGTTTCCATGTTGCCGGAGAGTGATGGCATCGCGACACCATGGCAGGTGATCCTGGCGGGATGCACCATCGTCATTGTGCCGAGCATCATCATGTATCTTTGCATGCAGTCGTTCAACAAATCTGGTACGTTCGAGGGGGCTGTGAAGGGGTGAGGTTACTCATGCACCAGAAAATCGGCGCTGAAGTCCGAAATGTCTTTCTTGAGGATTTCTTTCGCCTGTTCGAGATTCCGTTCGCGCATACTCTGCAGAAGTTTGCAATGCCGGCTTTGGTTGTCTCTGTCCAGTTTGTTTTCCCAAGATTCTCCGAAATACTTCGGTGCCCCCAAAAGGCAGACTTTCAGCAGGGAGTCAAGAGTTTGGGTAAGGTATTTGTTGCCGCTGTAGGAACACAATTGCAGATGGAAATTCGTGTTCATCGTCCAATGGAGGTATGCGTCATGGGTGTCTAATTTCTTTTTGTTTTCCTGTAATGACGCTTCCAGCTTTGCAATCATTGCATCATCAAGATGGCTGAAGGTCATTTCCAAAGCGGAAAGCTCTATGATGGTCCTTACCTGCAGCGCTTGGGTCATCTCATGATAATTCAAGGGAAGAACCCGATATCCTGTCCGTGGAATACTGGAGATGACGCCATCGTTGCAGAGTTCAAGGAGCGCTTCCCTTACCGGAGACTTGCTGACGTTGTATTTTTCGATCAAAGAACCTTCGGTGATGATGGAAGATACGTTGTACACGCCGCGGATGATTTCCGCAAGAACGGAATCGTAGACCATTTTTTTCTTTTGTGCGTTTTGTTTTTCAACCATGTTCCATCTTCCCCGTCCGAAAATCGTATATATGTATTCAATGATGAATGGAGAAGTTTTTCAAGAGGTTGGATGTGTGGGAAAACGGTTGGTGTTGTATGGAGTTACTACAGAATCTTTTTTCATAGGGATAATAAGGAGAATGATGTGACAAAGCGTGAGAATGTGATTGCGGCCGTACAAGGTGAAAAAACAGCATATGTGCCTTCGGGTTTCTGGTTGCACTTTCCGAAAGACCAGGCCTATGGGGATGCGGCGGTGAAAGCGCATGTGGATTTCTTTCGTGAATCGGAGACGGATATCATGAAGATCATGAACGAGAATGTCGTGCCCCATGACATTCCCATTACCCGTGCTTCAGATTGGAAACATCTCAAACGATTCACCTCACATGCAAAATTCATTGTTGATGAGATTGATTTGATGAAGCGTATTATGGACAGGACGGAGAATCCCGGAGTGTTCCTTCTGACGGTGCATGGTGTTGTCGCGTCCATGTGGCATGCCCGCGGAGGGACGGATGGGTACGAGGAAGGAAGAGATATGCTTGCAATGCATTTGCGGGAAGATCCCAAAGCCTTCTCCTATGGTGCCTCGGTAATCACTGAAGCTTTGGAAATCCTGACACAAAAGGCCTTGGAAGCTGGTGTGGATGGTATTTATTATGCGGCTCTTGGTGGCGAAAAAACCCTATTCACGGATGAAGAATTCGCACAAAACATCGCTCCATGCGATATTGCCGTCATGAAGGCCGCAACGGGGCGGAAAGGTTTCAATGTACTGCATATGTGCAAGGATTATCTTGCATTGGACAGATACAAAGCGTACCCTGCGGATGTGGTGAACTGGAGTACCTTCGAACATAATATTTCCTTGGAAGAGGGGAGAAAGCTGTTTGAAGGAAAAGCGGTGTTGGGCGGGTTCGATGACCGTTCTGGGTTGCTTGTCGACGGAACTGAGGATGAAATAGCGGATTTCGCACGTTCTCTTGTCAAGCGGATGGGAAAAACGAAGTATATTTTGGGTGCGGACTGCACATTGCCGACGGAAATCGCACGAGAGCGGATTCGTGTGGCGGTGGAAGCGGCGAGAACTTGTTGAGAAGGAAGGGACAGGAATGGACAAACAATACATCAATAGCGTACTTCATCAGGAATTGATTCTTGCCATGGGGTGTACGGAGCCGGCCGCATGTGCTCTGGCCGGTGCGAAAGCCGCTGAATTGTTTGCAGGGAAGCCGGGAAAGGTAGTGGTGAAAACCACCAGGGACATACTGAAGAACGCCATGGGAGTGTCGATTCCCGGATTCCACAAGAAGGGGGTCGGCGCAGCGGTGGCGCTGGGAGTCGCGATTGCCGACACATCCCTCGGTCTGGACATCCTTTCGCACATCAGCGAGACCCAAAAGCAGGAAGCGGATGCTTTATCCATTGATGTGGAATTGGTGGAAGAACCGACTCCGCTGTACATCAGGGTCGAGCTTTTTGGGAAGGAACACAGTTCGGTTGCGGTGGTCAGCGGTTCGCACACGAATTTCTCGCACCTCGAACAGGATGGCCATGTGCTGAAACATGAGGATGTCGTTGGCGTTTCGGCTAAAGAAATCGATCTCTCCCTCCTTTCGGAGATGACGGTAGGCGATGTCATCGGATATGCGACGGATATGCCTCAGGAGATCGAAGATTTGCTGTTGCAGGCCATCGACACCAATTTGAAGATTTCGCAGGAATCCCTGAACAATCCGTACGGGCTGTCGGTAGGGAAGACGCTGATGAAGGATTTCCACTATCCGCCGGAAAACTATCTTGAGGCGCTGAACGTCGGGGCCGCTTTGGCCGCCGGCGGCAGCGACGCGCGGATGGCTGGCTGCCAATTGCCGGTAGTGATCAACAGCGGCAGCGGGAACCAGGGCATTACGCTGACGGTTCCTCTCGCTGTGGTTGCCGGATACCTGAAAAAAACACCGAAGGAAACAGCCCAGGCCTTGTGCATCGCCGAGTTGATAGGGCTCGTCCTCACCGCCATCAAAGGGAGGCTTTCCGCCCAGTGCGGCGCCTTTACGGCGGCCACGGGAATGGGGTGCGGGCTTGCTTGGATGCAGGGCGGGGACGAGGCTGTGTTGGAGCGGGTCATCAAGAATATGGTGGGGGATCTCGCCGGGGTGATTTGCGACGGGGCCAAGATGACGTGCGCGCTGAAGATTTATTCCTGCGTGCAGAGTGCGTATCTGGCCAGCAAACTCGCCTTGGATGGACTTGCGCCGACGCCGGAATGCGGGATTATCGGGGAGGATGCCAAGAAAACGTTGGGGAACCTTTCCCAGCTGACCCATGACGGCATGGAACCGACTGACAAGACCATTCTCAGTATTATGTTGGGAAAGAAGGAAAAACAAGAAAGCTGACGACTTCTTTTTCGATGGAAAACTTCAATCTCTTCCTTATTCTGTGCTACTATTCCGTACAGAGGTGAGTCATGCGTATCGGAATACTAGGAACGGGGAACATCGCAAGAAAGATGGCAAACACCATCCATATGATGAAAGGTGAGGAATTGTATGCCGTGGCGTCACGTAGCCAGGAAAGGGCGGATGCTTTTGCCAAAGAAATGGGAGTCGCCCATGCTTACGGCAGTTATGAAGGTCTTGCGAAAGATCCGAATGTGGACTTGGTTTATGTCGCGACGATTCATACGGAACATTACGCAAACATCATGATGTGTCTTCAGGCGGGACGGAACGTATTATGTGAAAAGGCGTTCACCTTGAATGCCCATGAGGCGAAGGAAGTTTGCAAGCTTGCCGAACAGAAAAAGCTGTTGCTTGCCGAAGCCATGTGGCCTCGTTATATGCCTAGCCGTGGAATCATCGCTGATTTGATCAAGGATGGGACCATCGGAGATGTGCGGATGATCACCGCTGACCTGTGTTACCAGATCAGCGACAAACCCCGTATCAAGGAACGTTCCATGGGAGGCGGAGCCCTTTTGGATGTCGGCGTGTATCCGCTGAGTTTTTTGTTGACCTACCTTGGGTATGACTACGTGAAGATGATGAGTGTGGCTTCGATAACCGCACTTGGGGTTGATGAACAGAATTGCGGTACCTTCATTTATTCCGACGGGAAGATCGGAACCTTCCAGAGCGGAAGCAAAGTTGTTTCAGACCGGCGTGGCATGATTTATGGCACCAAAGGCACCATTGAAGTGGAGAACATCAACAACCCGCAGGTCATACGCATCATTGGGACAGATCGGAGTATCATCAAGGAAATCGCGGTACCAGAACAACTGACCGGCTACGAATATGAGATAGAAGCATGTGAACAGGCCATCAAGGATGGAAAGAGTGAATGCCATGCGATGATGCATCGTGACACCATCCGTATGTTGGAGATCATGGATGTGATGCGTAAAAGCTGGGGATTCCGGTATCCCACTGAGAAGTAGGAGAAACAAATGGAAAAAATCCAGATGAAAACCCCCATCGTGGAGATGGATGGGGATGAGATGACCCGGATTCTGTGGAAGATGATTAAGGAACAATTGATTCTTCCCTTTATCAATCTGAAGACTGATTATTACGATTTGGGGCTTGAAAACAGAGACAAGACCGATGACGAAGTGACCAAAAAGGCTGCCGAAGCGGCTCTCCGTTATGGTGTGGCGGTGAAATGCGCGACCATCACACCGAACAAACAGCGGATGGAAGAGTACCATCTCAAAGAAATGTACAAGAGTCCCAACGGGACGATCAGGGCTATCATGGACGGAACGGTTTTCCGTACCCCGATCATTGTTGATTGCATCCGTCCGGTGGTGAAGCATTGGAAGAAACCAATCACCATAGCGCGTCATGCCTACGGGGATGTGTATCGTGGAACCGAATATCGTGTGCCCGGAAAAGGGAGGGCTGAACTTTCGTTCCAAGGTGAGGATGGAACCTCGTTCCGGCAGACGGTTTTCGATTTTGAAGGTCCGGGTGTTATCCAAGGGTTGTACAACAAGGATGACTCCATCGAGAGTTTTGCCCGAAGTTGCTTCACCTATGCGCTCAATACCCATCAGGATCTGTGGTTTTCCACAAAGGATACGATCAGCAAGAAATATGACGGTCAATTCCGTGACATCTTTCAAGAATTGTTCGATCGGGAATACAAGGCGCTTTTCGAAAAGGATGGCCTGACCTATTTCTATACCCTGATTGACGATGCGGTGGCTCGAGTCATCCGTAGTGAAGGCGGTTTCATCTGGGCCTGCAAGAACTACGACGGCGATGTGATGAGCGACATGGTCTCCACGGCATTCGGTTCTTTGGCTATGATGACCAGCGTTCTGGTCAGCCCCACAGGCAAATACGAGTATGAGGCTGCCCATGGTACGGTCACCCGGCATTACTATCGGTACCAGCAAGGCCAAGAGACATCCACCAATCCCATCGCCACGATTTTCGCATGGACCGGAGCACTGAAAAAACGCGGGCAATTGGATGCTGTGTCCGAACTGTCCGTCTTTGGGGAAAAGTTGGAAAAGGCTTGTCTGGATACCGTTCAGAGTGGAGTGATGACCAAGGATCTTGCTTCCCTTGCAGAAGGTGTGGAAGTGAAGCAGGTCAATACGCAGGACTTCATCAAAGCCATCAGGGAACGGTTGGAAGTCAATCTGTGACTTCAACGAAAGCAGAAAAACAAAAAGGATTTAGCACGACAATTTTTGTGGTTTTCGTGTATACTGTTACAGAACATGGAATATGATGAATCAAAGATACAATCGTTAAGCCCGCTGGAGCATATCAGACTCCGTCCGGGCATGTATATAGGAAGACTCGGTAACGGCACTCACGAAGATGACGGCATTTACATTCTTCTGAAGGAAATCATCGATAACAGCGTCGACGAGTTCATCATGCATGAAGGTTCGAAGATAATCATTTCCCGGAAAGAAAATACCTGCAGTGTCAGAGACTATGGACGTGGCATCCCGCTTGGCAAGGTGATCGACTGTGTTTCAATCATCAACACCGGCGCCAAATACAGCGATGACGTGTTCCAGTTTTCCGTCGGCCTCAATGGAGTCGGTACCAAAGCGGTGAACGCGCTTTCGTCCCAATTCACCGTCATTTCCTATCGTGACGGTAAATATGTTTCCGTCTCCTTCTCCCAAGGCCAGCTTCGGGCTCAGGACGAAGGGAGCACCACAGAGCCCAACGGTACGTACGTCACTTTCACTCCGGATGTCCAGTTGTTCGGCAAATATGAATACAACGATGATTTCATCATCAAGAGAATCCAAGGATACGCATATCTGAACAGCGGCCTCTCCTTGGAATACAATGGCGCGACCTACCGTTCCAAAGATGGCTTGTTGGATTTATTGAAGAACGAAGTGGATGATACCAATATGTACGATATCATCCATTACCGGGGTGAGAAACTGGAATTCGCATTCACCCATGTCCCTGGGGATTTCGGCGAGAACTATTTTTCCTACGTCAACGGACAGCATACCAGTGATGGCGGCACCCATCAGGCGGCGTTCAAGGAAGGTATCGTCAAAGGCATCAACGAATACTTCAAGAAATCTTGGGAAGCCCAGGATGTCCGGGATGGCATGATCGGAGCCATTGCGGTGAAGGTCAAGGAACCGGTGTTCGAAAGCCAGACCAAGAACAAACTCTCCAATACCGAAATACGTTCCTGGATTGTCGCGGAAGTGAAGGATGCGGTGGTCGACTACCTGCTTAAGCATGCCGACCAAGCCCAGAAACTCAATGAAAAGATCCAAAACAACGAACGGCTCCGAAAAGAACTCAATGACGTCAGGAAAGGCGCAAGGGAAGCCGCACGTAAGGTATCCGTCAATATCCCCAAGTTGAAGGATTGCAAATACCATCTGGGTCAATCCACAGCCCATGTCGAGGAATGTGACGCTTCGATGATTTTCCTCACCGAGGGTGATTCCGCATCAGGAACCATCACCAAAACCAGGGATGTGAAGACTCAGGCGGTCTTCTCCTTAAGAGGAAAAATCCAGAATGTCGAAGGAATGAAACGAACCATCATCTACAAGAATGAGGAGTTGTACAACATGATGGTGGCCTTGGGCATCGAAAATGGCATAGAAGGGCTTCGCTACGGCAAGGTGGTCATCGCCACAGATGCCGATAACGACGGTTTCCACATCCGAAATCTCCTCATGACGTATTTTTTCACCTTTTTTGAGGATCTGGTCACCAGTGGCAGGGTATACATTCTGGAGACGCCGCTGTTCCGTGTGAGAAACAAATCGGTCATACGCTATTGCTACAGCGAAGCGGAACGGGATGTTGCCACAAAAGAAATCAGGGGCAGTGAAGTCACCCGGTTCAAAGGCTTGGGTGAGATCGATCCGAAAGAATTCGGTGCGTTCATCGGGCCGGACATCAAATTGGTTCCGGTGACCGTGACCAGCATGAGCGGTATGGCGAAGACCATGGAGTTCTACATGGGCAACAACACACCGGAACGGAGAGACTTCATCATGCAGTACTTGCTGCCGGAGGATATCTGATATGGCCCAAGCACCGCAACTCTACAAACAATACTTTCTTGAATATGCCTCGTATGTCATTCGTGACCGTGCCATTCCCGATCTCGTCGATGGCCTGAAACCTGTGCAGCGACGTATTCTCCATTCCCTTTTCGAGATGGATGACGGGAAGTTCCATAAGGTCGCCAATGTCGTCGGTTGGGCGATGCGTTACCATCCGCATGGCGATGCGGCCATCTATGAAGCCTTGGTCAATCTCGCAAACTATGATCTTTTTATTGAACGTCAAGGAAACTTCGGAAATGATATGACGGGAGACAGGGCCGCAGCCGCACGGTACATCGAATGTCGCCTTTTGCCGTTTGCCAAACAAGTCCTGTATAATCCCGAACTCACCGCCTTTGTGGACAGTTATGATGGACGGAACAAAGAACCGGTGACCTTCCCCGCGAAGATCCCCGTAGTCTTGATCCAAGGTGTCCAAGGTATTGCGGTTGGTATGTCCACCATGATCCTTCCCCATAATCCGCTGGAAGTCATGGATGCGGTGAAGTCCGCAATCAATGATGAGCCATTCGTTTTGTATCCCGATTTTCCCGGCGGGGGGATTGTTGATGTGAAGGAATATGATGACGGCAGAGGGAAGGTCGCGGTCAGGGCTAAATTGAACACCACCGATCCCAAGCGTATCGTCATCGAAGAATTACCCTATGGCATCACCAGCGAGGCAATGATCGATTCGATCGACAAAGCCACAAAGGATGGAAAACTGAAGGTTGCGACCATCACCGATTACACCACCGACAAGGTGAACATCGAGATTGATCTGCAGCGCAACACCTTCACGAAAGATATTGTGAAGAGCCTGTACGCATACACGCTCTGTGAGACGAAGATCAGCGTAAATCCGTTGGTCATCCGTGATAACATGCCAGTGATCATGGGTGTCAGCGAGATCGTGAAATACCATGCGGCGCATCTGATGGAAGTTCTCAAACAGGAACTGGAACTGAAGAAGCGCCATTTGCTGGAAGACCTGCAAGCCCGTAATCTGGAACGCATTTTCGTCGAAGAACGCATCTACAAACGTATTGAGACCAAGAAAACCGCAGAGGAAGTGGAACAGGCTGTCATCACCGGTTTCAAACCGTTTGCCGACCAGTTGCTTCGTCCGATCAGCCATGATGATGTCGATCGCCTGCTCAAGATTCCCATTCGCAGGATTTCGTTGTTCGACATCAACAAGAACCATGATGAGATTGACGCCATCAACAATGGGTTGAAGGATGTCGAAGCGAAGCTCGCCAATCTGAAAGGCTATTCCTTGGACTACATTGACATGTTGAAGAACTCCCTTGGTGTTTCTTCCCATAAGCGGAAAACCGTGGTGAAGAGTTTCGAAACTGTTGATGTCAAAGAAGTCGCCCAGAGGAATCTCAACCTGAACTATGATCCGGTCAATGGATATTTGGGGACCAACGTCAAAGACGGTAGCCTGATGCTCAATGTGAGCGAATATGACCGCATTCTTGTCATCCGGAAGGATGGTTCCTATATGGTCATTGATGCGCCTGAAAAGGAATTTGTCGGGAAAGGGATGCTCTACTGTGGTTTTGCGGACAAGGATGAATTGGAAAAAATTGTGTTCACTGTCCTGTACCGTGAGAAAAAGACCAAATTCCTGTTCCTGAAGCGATGCAAGATTACGGCTTATCAATTGAAGAAATTGTATTTGCTCCTGCCTGACGACACCAACTACCAGCTTCTGAAGTTGTCGACATTGCCTAATGCGGAACTGAAAGTCGTCTACAAAGCCAAACCTGGCATGAGGATCAAGGAAGAGACCTTCTATTTTGGGGATTATTCTGTCCGTGGCGTACGTGCCGGAGGTTATCGGCTTACGGTCAAGGAGATAGATGCGTTGAAACTTCGTGCGGTCAAGGAAGTGGTCACTTCAGAAAACCAAGAACCGACTTTGTTCGATGAGCATGATGAGGAAGGAGAGTCCAAACCAGATGAATGATATCGCGTCCCGCATCCTTTACGAAGACAACCATTTGATCATCATCAACAAACGCTGTGGCGAACTGGTGCAGGGTGATGAAACCGGCGATCGTACTCTTGCTGATGACGTGAAACAATATTTGAAAGATATGTATCACAAGGAAGGGAATGTATACTTGGGCATTCCCCATCGTCTGGATCGTCCTACCAGCGGAATCGTCATCTACACGAAAACCGAGAAAGCTCTTATCCGTATGAACGAAGAGTTCAAAGGGAGCGGAGTGAAGAAGACCTATTGGGCGATTGTCGACAAAGAACCTGAAAAGAGTGAGGCGATGTTGGTGCATTACATCATCAGGGATCCGAAAACCAACAAAAGTATCGCCCTTCCCGTGGAACGGCAAGAAGCGAAAATTGCGAAACTCGATTACCGCCTGATTGCCAAAGGAGAGCGGTACTTCCTTCTGGAAATCCATCTCCATACCGGCAGGCATCATCAGATCAGGGCACAATTAGCGGCCATCGGCATACATGTAAAAGGGGACTTGAAGTACGGTGCGGCCAGAAGCAATCCAGATGGCGGCATCTGCCTGCATGCACGCTCCGTCACCTTTACCCATCCGGTGAAGAAAGAAGAGATCACGATAACTGCCGATCCTCCACATGACAATCTGTGGGAAGCCTTGATGCAGGCGAAAACCGAATGACATTGAATGAAAGGCCCCAAATGGGGCCTTTCATCATATCACCGTACGTAATGGAGGTCTGGGGTAAAATCCCCATCGAGAGGATAGACCGGACGTTTCATCTTTGTGTAAGGCAATCTCTTGAACAATTCATCCGAGGAACCGGTGGTCAGCACCATCATGGAATGTTTGGCTATTGCACGGATTTCCGGTTCCAGATAACCGAGTTTCACGATGATTACCTTGCAGTCTTCGGGTTTCACTCCCAATGCCCGCATCATCGCCGGATCGTAACATCCGACATGACCGCTGGTCACCACCACATCAATGCCATTCACGTCAAGCAACGCAAGGTCTGAATGGTTTGCGTTTGGCCAGGCTTTGACCAATGCCTTGACCTTCGCGTCGATGGGAATGGGAGAGCTCTTCACCTGATCGAACTTAGCTCCCAATGTCGATGTGACCTTCCCTCCGATACCTGCCTTGAACGCCAAGGCACAGACTTCGGGATCATAGAATCCTTGATAGCAAAGCTGAGGTTTGAGATGGCAGAGTCTTCCGTCTTTGAGCAACAACGACAGGAAGTTGGTGACATCCTGACTGGAACCGGCTGTCGGATTGTCCCCGCTGTCGCTGAGCACCACGGGGGAAATCCCCTCTTTGAGGAGTCTGGCGGTTTCATTGATGGCATCCTCAGGCATTCTCGTCTCATTGTAGAAACCGAATTTGGCCCTGATGAGCCAGAATCTTTGGGCGAGTTCCATGCTGGTCTTGTCTGCAAGATCCTGATTCCCGTCAGTGACGATCAATGCGGTCACCCCGTTTTCTTCGGTATCAGCCCATGGGAAGCCGAGGAGGAGGGAAGCGGCCATGATTCCTGGTCTCTTTTCGATTTCTCTGAGGTATTCCATCAAGGATTTCATCGGTTCGACCGAGGTTTCGGATTGTTCTCCGGCAACGATGAAGGGCACATGCACCGCACTCATTACCGGTTTAGCCCCTTTCTCCAGCAAAGCGATGACGATATTGGCTGCGTGGGCACCAGTTTCGAACTCATCAACGTGGGGTGCTGTTTTGTATCCTACAAAGCCGTTTGCATGAGTCATCATCCGTTTGGTAACGGTGGCATGCATGTCAAGGCTGGTCACGACAGGCACGCCGGGTCTGAGCAAGCTGATAGCTTCGAGCAAGTCGCCTTCCGCTGCTCCTAGCCCTTTCACCCGCATGGAGCCGTGCAGCGACAAGCAGAAAGCGTCGATATGGCCGGCTTTCTTGATGTCTTCAAGTATTTCCTTCTTCAATTCCAGATAATACGCTTTGTCCCATTCGCCGTTGGGGACGGCACGGGCTACCAGGGTAGGTATGACTTCATAACCCGCTTTGACCAGTGTGTCGATCTCCCCGCTGAGCGCATCCGCTCCGCGATGGGCAAGCAGATCTTTGTCCCGCAACACCCAGATATCCTTTTTCCCCGTCACAATAGGATTGAACGTGTCGGATTCATGATGCAATCCGCAAACCAATACTCTTTTGGGCATAATTCCTCCTTGTTGCCTAATTACTGATAGTTTGTTTCCATTCCCATGACATCAGGTTCTGTTCACCTACGCGTGGTATGTGGAACATGGTATCCAAGACCATAATGCACGCACCGTAACTGACATCCCAAGTGGCATCTTCGACGATATGGAACAGCCCTTCTTCTTCTTCGATATAGTCTTTCATCTGGGGATACTCGTTTCGGAGTACCTTTTCGACCAGTTCCTTCTTGACGAGATCTCCCCCGAGAAAGATTACACGCGGGTTGATGATGGCCTCTGCAGAGAAAAGGTTACTCAAAAGTTCTTTCATGAACGCTTTCTGGATACCATCATCCGTTTCCAATGCGACCAATTCATTGTTGGAGAGGGCAAGTTGTCCGACAATGCTCGAACCGGAATACAGCACAGACCTAAACTCGCCTGCCCGGTTTGTCCAGCCCCGATACATCTCCCCATCGATGACAACCCCCATGCCGATACCCACCGAAGGGACATTCGAGGGGATGGTTTCCGGTTTGTAATAATGGACCAAAGAGTACAGGAAACTATCCTTTCGGAACCTGTCCTTGAACAGGTATTTCTGAGCCGCACAGTTGGCGTCATTCTCAAACCAGACCGGATACGGACAGGTGATCAGCATCTCAGCGAAATCCTCTGCATGGAGACCATGGGTCCAGCTGTCGATAATGGTATGGAAGTCATGGGAGATGATTCCTGCGATGGCGATGCATACTCCTTTGATGGGATATCCTTTGTTGCTCTCCTCAACTTGTTTTTTTGCGCACATGAGCAATTGGAGGAAACGCTTGCGTGTCCCTTTCGGTGCCGTGATGGTTTCATCATACGGGAAAGTGCCTTTATCGAGGATTGCGCCGGAGATGTCGCACGTGATGAGACGGTAATAACCAGCGAGCAATTCGACGCCGCAGATACGCCCATAGGAAGGATTCAAGCCCAACAGGATACCTTTGCGTCCCGTTTTGCCTCCGGCTGTGTTTTCTTCTTCCCTGACCAAACCCGCTTCAATGAGGCGGGCTGTGGAGTATGTGACCGTCGAAGGTTGCAACCCGAGTTTATGGGACAGCTCAGCACGAGACATTCTGTCCCGGGTGAGTTCGCCGAGTATCAGACAACTGTTCGCTATTTTCTGATATCGGCTGTTGGCGACAAGCTTCATTTCCGTTCCCCAAGAATGGATTTCACCCTCTGGGTGTCGGTATGGCTGATAAGGAATTCCGGTTGTCTCAACAATCCGCCCATATAGATGGTTCCTGGCCGATAGGTCATTTGCGAATCATATTCGCCTGGAACGAATACATGGTATTCCTTTGCGTGGACCACCGACTGCAGATAGGGGAAGTTCCGTTCCGTGATACCACAGCCCGGCATGATGATGATGCGGTCTCCCGCCTGTTTGACAAGATCGCGCAACATGAGGATACCTTCCATTACGGAAGGCTCTCCGCCACTGGTGAGTACCCGTTCCACGCCAAGACGTATCAAGGTTTCAAGAGACTGGGGAAGATTTTTCGTCATATCAAACGCCCTGTGAAACGTGACGGGCAACGGACGGGCCGCTTTGATGAGTTCTTCGCTTCGTTCGATGTCGATCATCCCGTCTGGGGTGAGTATCCCGAAGACGATGGCATTGGCTCCGTTTTCTTTGAATATCCGTACGTCATGAAGCATCGTCTCGAATTCGATGTCGCTGTAGCAGAAATCCCCGCCGCGGGGACGGATCATCACATTCATGGGAATATGGGTATGATCTTTAGCCGTGAGGAAGGATCCAAGGGATGGAGTCGTACCTCCTTCGAACAAGTCTGCGCAGAACTCCACACGGTCGGCTCCACCTTGTTCCGCCGCAATGACCGATGTGGCGTCTTCCAGACAGATTTCGATGTTCACATGATCCTGGTTTTCCATTTCTTTTCCTTCCTTATTATTCCTTGATGGCTCCTTCTCCGAAGCCTTTGACGAGTGAATTATGGGCAAAAATGTAGAAAATGAACATAGGAATCGTACCGATTACCAGGGCTGCGAACTGCAAACCGTAATCTTGGTTGAGTCTTCCTGCGAATGAATTGATGGAAACCGGCAGAGAACGCATGTTCTGTCCGCTTGTCAGTGTAAAAACCAACAGGAATTCGTTCCAATTGCTGAGGAAGTTCAACACGGCGATGGTGGCGATGACCGGGGTGGAGATGATCAGGATGATTCTCCAGAAAATCGAAGAATATGAAGCTCCGTCGATGACGGCCGCTTCCACCAACGCATCCGGGATGCCGTTGATGTAGCTGCAGGCGATGAGGATGGCGGTGGGAAGGCCGAATGCGACATAGGGAAGGATGACGCCGATACGGGTGTTGTACAGACCGGTGTTGGTCTCCATGATGAACAGTGGAGTGATGACCGAGTTGACGGTGATAAGCAACCCAAGGGTGAATATGGACATGAACGTCTTTGAGCTTCTAAAACCGAATTTCGTCAAGGCGAATCCGGCCATCAAGGCGAGGAGGACAGTGGTGGACGTCGCGACGCAACTGTAAAACACACTATTGAGGAATGCTCCGCCAAGATGTCCATATTCAAAGGCTTTGCGGTAATTCGCCAAGGTCGGCGCAGAAGGGAATGCTATCGGATGCATCATGATCTCACCCATTGGTTTGAACGATGAATAGGTCATCCACACGATGGGAAGCAGAGTGATCAAGGTGAACAGGATCAGGAACACATAGGAGAAAATGATGGCTCCGTTGGAAATCTTTTTGTCTCTTGTGGTTTTCATCGCATCCTCCTAGTTGATTTTCTTCTGTGCTTTTGCATAGAGTGCGTTTGACAAAGATATCAATCCGACTGACAGGATGACGATGATGATGGAAACTGCGCTTCCATACCCATAGTTGGCGAACGTGAAGGTTTGCTGATAGAGGTACAATGCCATGACGGATGTGTAGTTCACCGGTCCGCCTCCGGTCATTGCGAAGACAAGATCGAAGCTCTTCAAGCTTCCGCTGATGGCAAGGACGGAACACGTGAAGATGACGCCGGCAAGTTCCGGCAGGACTATCTTGCTGATGATGGTGCTTTCTTTGGCTCCATCGATGGTTGCAGCTTCAAAAACGGATTCAGGTATACGTTGCAGGTTCGCCAGAAAGATGACCATGTACAAACTGGTGTGTTGCCAAAGAAGAACTATCAGTATGGGGATCATGGCGAAGTTGGGACTTTCAAAAATAGTGACGACGTAATCTGGGTTATGGGTGACTTGCCGGATGAAAGAGGTGTATAACCCGACCGGAGAAAACACACGGTTCCAAAGCAAAGCGACGACGACCGAGCTGATGGTAATGGGCAGGAAGATCATCATTTCGAAGAATTTTGTCGCTTTCACCCATTTGCGGTACAGAAGGTAGGCGAGGATGATGCCAAGAGGGATTTGTCCGAAGACGGAGATCAGCATGATCTGGATGTTGTCCCATGCCGAATGGCGGAATACGGGGTCCTTCAGGATGTTGATGTAATTTTCAAGGCCGACGAATCCGACCAAACGGTATTGTTTCCATTTGGTAAAAGACAATCCAAGACTCATCAGGATTGGGAAAATGATGACGGAGATATACACCAGAAACGCTGGCATCAACAGGGCATAGTAACTCCGTTTCTTTTGACGGACATCAATCATACATGGACCTCCGGGAAGAATGACCTGCAGGGGAGCCCCCTGCAGGTGTGGAAAAAGGGAATCAATGAGAGCGGTTCGTATCGTTCTTGGCTACCCAAGCTTCATACTTGGCTGCTATTTCCTTCGGAGATTTGCCTTTTCCAAGCATCATTTCCTGAAGATCGACGTTCAGCAGCGTGACGCCTTCACCGTTCATGACGGAGTCAAACACATAACCCATCTTATGAGTTGCCTGGAACTTCGCATACTTGCCCTGCATCGGGGTCATGGCAACCTTGGAAAGGTCGAGCTTGTAGGATGGCACTTCGCCGTACTTCGCTCTGATGGCAGCGCCTTCAGCACCGCAGTAGAAGTTGATGAATGTCCAAGCGGCGTCCAGTTTCTCAGGCGACAACTTGGCGTTCAAACCGAATCCTTCGGACGGAGTGGATGTGCTGGTGTCGTGGGTGACTTCCCCTTTGATCTGCGGGAATACGTTCATGCTGACATCTTTCTTCATCTGATCGCTGAGCTGGGCATCCATGGCGCTGGTTCTCCAACCGGCATCGATCAGGTAGACGCTCTTCTGCTGATAGAATTCTTGGTCAGCTTCGGTGTTGCTCATCTGGTTGACGCCAGGAGAGAACATACCGGCATCACACATTTGCTTGATGATGTCGATGGATTGGACAAACTGCGGATCATTGAAAGTCGCGCCATTCTTGCCATGGGCTGCGTTCATGAACCATTCCGGTCCACCACAACGGTCTACAAACAGGCTGAGCAACCAAGAGTTGACGACCCATGGGTCTTTGTTGCCCATGGAGGCAGGGTAGTAGCCCGCAGCACGGATAGCCGGAACCTGGGCTTTCCATTCTTCAAATGTCTTTGGGTAGGAAAGGCCGAGTTTCTTCAGAAGCGCTTCATTGGCATACACTACATGGCAGACGGAGAATGCTGGCGGGATAACCCAAATTTCTCCGTTTTTGCCTTGTTTGGCGAATGTCCCATCGTTGAATTCTGCCTTGTAGGCATCAGTGAACTTGCCAAGTTTGTTCAGATCATAGACCATTCCTGTCTCATTGACATAAGCGGAACGGGCACCGGTGTAGCAGGTGAAGATATCCGGGACCTGTTTGGAAGCGGCCATCGCCTGGAACTTCTGATGGAATGCTTCGCCGTTCGCGTATTCCACTTCAATTTTGATGTTTGGATACTTTGCGGCGAACTGTTTCATGATTTCATTGTGTCCACGATACTGGTCGTTGGCAGGATCGATCTGCATGTATGCAGTCAATGAGACCTGTTTCTGGCTTGTTGGGGTGGCGTTGCTTGTGGCTTCTTTGGTTCCGTTCGCAAATGCGAAGGTTGCGCAAAGGAGTACAAGAAGAACGGCAATCAATGAATTTTTTTTCATACAACTCTCCTTATTGATTCATTCATTGATTGAATTATTAAATGACTTTTAGTATCTGTCAACAAAAAAGAATCATACTTTTTTGCATGTTGCCGTTATTTTTTGAGGTTCCTATCGTTTTGAGACAAACACATGCATCGCCTGCCGGGCGATGCATGGATGATGAGAAGATGTCAGAGAACCATCACCTCGAAAACCCGTGCTGCGGGATATCCGTAGGTCTTGTTGACCGTAATGGTTATCTCATCGATGGGGGATGGTGTGCCCGGATCAATGGAAACCAAACGTTGGTGGTTGTCCTTCACATCGACACAGGTGATGGTCTTCCTACGGGAGGTGAACTTCACTTGGAAGTCCCTGACCAGTTCCAAGGGCATCCATTTCACTTGTCTTTCCCTGACGGTCAGGCTGAGGGATGGCATGATCTCCTGACTGAGGTTGGGGTCAAACACAATGCGCAGACTCTTTATGGTGACCGGTTTTTTGAACGACAAGGTCAGACTCTGCCCATCGCCACAGAGCGGTAACGATTCCCAGCAGTTCTCTTCCTCTTTCTCCTTGCGCATATGCCCATTGGTTACAAGCGCCGGTTCGCATCCTTTCCTGAAACTGCTTGCCGTGACCACAGCATCTTTCGCCTTGTCCTCCGGATTTTCGTAGGATATACCCGGTAGGTAGCAATCGTCTTCCATCAACTGTTTCTGCAATTCTTTCATATGGGAGGCCACTTCCCGTGGCGTGATTCCGTATTTGACGGCAAGTGCGGCAGCCGTTCCCGCCGCCTGGCCTCCCACGGCGCAGGTTCCCATCACCCTGGTGGTTCCGAAGGCGAGTTTTGTCGCACTGATATCCCGGCCGGCCATCATCATGTTGGAAATGTTTTTGCTGTAATAGCAACGGTAAGGTATGGTATAGATGCCATCAAAGTTGAGGATACGTGACGGACGTTTGTCCGTATCTTTCAATCCATTCTTTGTGTGTTCATCCATAGGCCAGCCACCGTATGCCACGGCATCAGGGAACACCCGATTCTCATATACATCGTTTTCATTGAGCAGGTAATCGCCTTCAAGCCTCCTGCTTTCCCTGTGACCTGGCACGATGCCGACCCAATCCAGGTCATAGTTGTCGCAGCCATGGTTTCCTTGGTTCTTCAGATGATCCCATACTCCGTACACGCTTTTGAGCAACTCATCACGGATTTTCTCACCATCGGAGATGATGTCTCCCCGTTCGCTGGACAATTCAATCCACCAATAGCCTGAATCGACGCGGGAAAAGTCGGGAAGGGTCTTGGCTTCTCCTGACGAAAAGGATGTTTTCACTCCTTGATCCGCAAATGCGCTGGTTTCGTTCACATGGGTGCGGTATTTCAGGTCTTCCTCGGAATACGTGTATGCCCAAGCCGGTTTGATGAATTTCACGGGATGGTCGCGGAGCACCGCTTGGAACAAGAGACTGTCACCCATGGTCGCCAAGTTCGCTTCCTCTGGAGCATCTTTTTCATTGAATTCCCGTTTGGCTTCACTGCCGTACCTGAATGACGCGTGAGCCATGAAGCCCAAGGTCGCGTGTCCTGTGGCATCAATGAAGACTTTCGCTTTGAAATCATAGGTCATTTCGGTGGTTTCTTGGTAACATCGGGCGGTTGTGATCTTCCCGTTCTGCGTCGTGACATCATTCAGGCAGGTGTTGAGATACGCATCCAGACCCTCTTGGAAATGCACTTTTTCCCAAAGGACCGTATCCCACACCGAATAGCATTGGCTGGGATTCCTCCATTTGTTTTCAAGAAGTATTTCTTCCAAAATGCCTGTTTCGCTGACGTTGTGTTTGGACAGGTGGCAACTTGCACCGACGATATGCATGCGGATTTCGCTGCTTGCGTTGCCGCCAAACATAGGACGCGCCTGGATGATGGCTGTCTTTGCTCCATGCCGTGAGGCCGCAATGGCCGCGCAGATACCGCTTAGTCCTCCTCCGATGACAACAACGTCATACGAAAGTTCTTTATATTTGCATGGTTCCATATCCTGCTCCTTGATGAGAGTAGCATAGTGCGATTTTCTCAGGATGGGCATGAATAACAAGCAAAAGAATCTTTGATTTCATGCAAAATAAGAATGGCGGTTTCGATTTGTTTTTTTGTGCGTATGGAGTCGTGCTACAATACAAAGCAAAGGGAAGATGGGGAATGCGTGCCGATTATTGGAGTAATGTCGTACGTTATTTGCTTTATTTACATGAAAAGCATGGCTATCAGATAATCATCAAGGATTTCATTGGATTCCTTGCAAAAGAAACGGAGATTTCCCATTCCATCGGCAGGTTCATCAGCCATGATAATCCCTATTGCATGAATCTGAAGAAAAACACCTGTCTTTGGAATCGCTGCCAAGCGGGAAACCACTATCTGCAAAGGGCGTGCAAGGAAAAGGGACATTGGTTTGTAGGTTCTTGTTACTGCGGCATGGCGGAATTCGTTTTCCCGGTTTTCTATAAGGAGCATGTCATCGCCGCCATCTGCATCGGGGGATTTCCGTATGATGAAGCAAAGAATGAACGGCGGTGCTCACGAGTCCTTGAACGATTCGGAATCTCTGCGGAAACAGCATCCTTCAGGAAAGATTACCTGATCATCGGGAAACCTGACTATCAGGAAATGACGGCGTACAGCGGGATCGTCGCGGATTATCTTACTTTATATTATTCACAGTTGCTCGATTACGGTATCGTGCGGGAGGATGAGACGTATCCGGCGGATGCTACCAGACTGTACGTCCTCTCCAGCAGCATCGCATACATCCAACAAAACTATGACCAGGACATCCACAGCAGGGATATTGCCCAGTTCTGCCGGTGTTCCATCTCTTACATCAGCCATGTGTTCATGAAAACGATGAAGCTCAGTGTTAGCGGTTACATCACCCAAGTGCGCCTTACCAACGCCAAGCGACTTCTGCTGGAAGGCAAGGAAAGTGTAAGCGGCATCGCCATCAAATGTGGTTTTTCGGACCCCAATTACTTTTCGTATTGTTTCCATCATGTGGAAGGGTTGACTCCGCTCCAGTTCCGCAACCAGATACAAAGGAAGGGAATGTCATGATGAAGCACACCGTATCAAAACACATATTCCTGATGTTGGTTCTCCTTTTTCTCTTTCCCATGATCATTCTGTTCCAATACAACCTAAAGCGCTTTGAGAAAATCATTCAGGAACAACTCAGCGAAAAGACAGTGCAGAGTCTGGGCAGGAACAAGGACGAGATCAACCTGATATTCGAGAAAATGCTGAACATCTCCACCATTTTCATTTACAGTCCGATGATGCGTGATGCGTTTGGGGCTGGTGCAACAAGAGATTATTACCAACGGTACAAAGCGTTTGCCGGTGCGTTGGAAAGTATTGAGATGCAGAACCTTTATGAGGATATGCTTTCGTTCATTAATGTGACGTTCATCGACAAAAACGGGGACGTGTTTTCCAACCAACCCCTGCCTGATGGGTATGGCGAAGTGATACGAGACAGTGAGTTCTTCAAGACTGGAGCCCAAAACAACGGATATGCCCATTGGCTTGTCGGCCCGAATCCCTTTACGGGGGAACCAACCATTATCGCATATTCCCGTTCGATTCCTGATCCGGATAATTTCAGCACCGTGTACGGTACGATGGTCGTCAGCCTGAACCAGACGTATTTGTACCAGCACCTCACCTCGTATCTCACCTCTCCGAGAGATATGGTGTTCGCGACGGATGCCGAGGGACGGCCTCTCTTGTACGACGCAACGTCCAACACGGTCCCGGATCCTCCATCTATTTCCTCAGTATGGGAAGGCAAGCCGGAAGGTTATGGTGTGGTTGGTTTCCATGGAAAGGATTATCTCGTCAGTTTCTTTTCCATCGGACCGGCCGGATTGATGTCCCGTGACATCATCAGGATTTTTTATCTCACCGATTATGAAGCCATTACGGCGGAAGCATCACGCATGATGTTCCACTCGAACTTGTTCAGTATGTTTTTCTTGTGCCTGATCCTCTGCTTTTCCATCTTCCTTGCGAAGACCGTGGGCGATCCCATACGCCGCATTTCCCTGCAGATGCATGATTTCACCATCGGCGTAACACCGGAAGATGATACGGAAATGTTGCGCGATGATGAAGTCGGGGAAATCAGCAGGTCGTTCCATCAGATGGCGACGGACATAAACCATTTGTTTGCCAATCTCAAGGAAGAGCATGCCAAACGGGAGCAGTATTACCTCGAATCGATGAAATCCAAATTGAATCCCCATTTTCTGTTCAATACGTTGAATAGTATCCGGTGGATGGCCATCATACGCAAGGCGGACAACATCCGTGCGAGCATCGATGCGTTGGCGACCATCCTCCAATACCATCTTTCGGACAATACCAAAGAAGTGCCGCTTTCCAAGGAATACGAGATTGTCCAAGATTATTGCTACATCCAGAACATCCGTTTCGGCAACCGATGTACGTTGGAAAGCGAAATTCCGTCCATGTACGAACATGCCGCTGTAATGAAATTCATCCTCCAGCCCATTGTGGAGAATTGTTTCCGGCATGCGTTTTCGGGTAGCCAGTTGGATTGCAGGATCATGGTGAAGGCAAGTGGCGGCCCAGGATGTCTCATCATAGACATTTTGGACAATGGTAAAGGATTCTCTGAGGAAAGCCTTGAGGATTTCAAACAGTATGGGAAACGGGAGTCGGGCAAAGGGGGCATTGGTCTTCGTTTGGTCAATGACATGATCAGGGCGTACTATGGGGAGGGATATGGACTTGTCCCGGCAAATCAGGCCATCGGAAGCGATGTCCGCATCACACTCCCTTTGAAGGAGGCTGACGCATGAGGCGGGTAATGATTGTGGATGACGAGATGTTAGTCCGTGTCGGGCTCAAGTCGATTATCGATTGGGAGAAGAACGGATACGAGATCGTGGGGGAGGCGAACAACGGGAAAGAGGCGATGGAAATGATTCCCTGTTGCCATCCTGATATCGTGCTCACCGATTTGATCATGGAACCGGTGGACGGCATCACCTTGATCGCACAAGAGAAGCAGAAACATCCTGAAATCGATTTTATTGTCCTCAGCAACTACAATGATTATGAACATGTCAGGGAAGCAATGAAGAAAGGGGCTAAGGATTTTCTTTTCAAACTCACCGCCAATGGTTCCGATTTGTTGCAGGTGCTCGGCTCCTTGGGTCGGGATACGGAAGCGGCGTCCCATAGTCTGGATGCGGACAACAGGCGTTTGATCAAACAAAGATTGGGGAGATTGTTGGTGGAACGCACCTATGAGGATGAGAACGCGATTTTGAGTGATCTTGCCTTTGTCGGTGTCACGACGGATTACGGGAAACCGTATGTGGTGATGATGGTCTGTCTGGCCAACCATGGCATCCTGAAAACCATGGAAGGTCCAGAGGGACTTTCGTTTTCCTCTTTGTCCAACATGATTGAGGAAAGTGCCGGAGAGTCGTACCCCTGTGATGTTTTTCAGGTGGAGAAGGGAGTGTTCTTCATTTCCATGAATGTCGGGAGGGAAGTGCTTGGGCTGATACAGAAGGACAAACTTTCGGTTTGTTTCCAACGGATGGAAACACAGGTTAACCAATACTTCAATCTGAAAGTGTTTGGTTCCTGCAGTGCTGTCAAAGTTGGCGTCTCCGGTTTCAGCCAGGCATCAAAGGAATGCAAAGAGATCAGCAGGTTTGCGTTTCCTCTGCAAAAGCAGCACTTGCTGTTTTCCGAAGACATGGGTCCCCAGGATGATGCTTTCATCGTCCCCTCGGAATTTTCTTTTGCCACATGGAAAACCAATCTCTCCACCTGCAATGCCGAAGGATGCAGGGCAATCATCACCGGGATGGCAGACTTCCTTCAAAAAGATATACCCATCCGGCATTCCTCATTTTCCGTTCGCGAGCATTTTCATGGCATGTATCGGTTGTTCAAGACGGAAGGGCTTCTGTATGGCATCGATGTGGATCATTACCTTGATGACCAAGGACAGAAGTTGATCACCGCCATCACCATGTACGATTTGCTTGCCGATATCAGAGATGCGTTTCTCTCCATCGTGAAACAGTACTTGTCGGAGCGGGAGGAGATAGCTCCGGGACGCATCAATCCCAAATCAGCGCAAGCCATGGTATACATCAAGACACATCTTGCGGAGCCGCTGGCCGTGGAGTCGGTGGCGTCTCGCCTGAACATGAGCGTGAGCTATTTTTCCCACCAGTTCAAGAAAGATACCGGTATGGGGTTCGTCGGTTATCTCAATCGTTCACGGATGGAGAAAGCCAAGGAACTGCTTTCTTCCACGGATGAACCAGTCGGCTTAGTCGGTGCCGAAGTCGGTATCGGCAACCAAGCGTATTTCAGTAGCCTGTTCAAGAAAACGACTGGCAAGACGCCAGGTGAATATCGCGGTGAAGTGGTACAATGAGGGTTATCTGTGCATAATATTGATAATAAAAGCATGTTTTTGTTATCCTGATACATTTATTTTCTGGAAAAAAGCAGGATTTTGATATTGTTCAGCACCTTCTTTTCTTTTTTTCTGTCATGTGGAGGGGGAGAATACAGACATCAGATACTTCTGAAAGGAGGAAGTCAATGAAAAAAGGGTTGGTGCTTTTTTTCATGCTCGCAATGGTCTGTTCCCTTTGTTTCGCTCAGGGTGCAAATGAGAGCGCTACGTCCAGCGCTTCCAAAAAACCCGTGTTGATCAGATTATGGGGCGGTGTGCCTGCCGAATACGGACCACAACAGACCGTGGAGAAATTCAATGCCGAATTCAAAGACAAAGGAATCCAGGCCGAGTATGTGCGGTTCGTCAATGACGACACCGGCAACATGAAACTCGAAACAACGTTGCTTGGTGGTGGTGATGTGGATCTATACATCACGTATACCTCTGCGAATTTGGTCAAACGCGGGACCGGGAGCATGGCGTTGGAACTCTCCGATCGTTTGAAGAAAGCCAATTTCGACATGATGAAGGAACTGGGTGACGGCGTGAAACCATACATCTATGATGGCAAAGTATATGGAGTTCCCACAAAGATGGAGAACTACTTTATTCTGGCCAACGTGGATATGTTCAATGCCGCGGGCATCCCGCTTCCGAAAGAAGGTTGGACTTATGATGATTTCCGCGCCATCGCTAAAAAGCTCACCCATGGGGAAGGGCAGGACAAGGTGTACGGCATGTACTGGAACACCAACATGGAAATCTACCGCCCGTCTTATCTGGCGCAGACGGTGCTCGGGCCAAACTTCCTTTATAAGGAAGGAGGGAAAGAAACCAACCTCGACAATCCTGAGTTGATCAAAGTCAACCAATTGGTAGCTGACATGATGAATGTTGACAAGTCCGCGGTGACGCACATCGACAACATCACGCAAAAGCTGTCCATCGAAGGCGTTTTCCTTGGTGGAAAGTCAGCCATGTCTCTTGGCGTCTGGGCAATCAGGTCGATCAAGAACTTGGAAAAGTACCCCCATACCTTCAAGACAGCATACTTGCCGCCACCGGTATCCGATCCTTCCAAGGTCAAGTATTCTATCGGTGAAGGTGTCATCGGGGATTTCCTTTGCGTCAATCCGAACAGTACCCATATTGATGAGGCCATGCAGTTCCTGCTCTGGTATGTTCGTGGCGGTATGTTGCCGATGGCTCCGTTCGGCCGAGTTCCTTTGTATACGGGCATTGACGCCAAGCAGAAGCTTGATGCGTACATGCTGAACGGCCAGAATATCCTTGATGGACCGACCGTATCCAAATTCTTGGAGAACAAGCCGAACATGGCCGTCTCCACAGTGACCAACAAGCTTCCCGAGGTTTCCAAGGTATACAATGATACGCTTGAAGCGATTTTCACTGGTCGCGGAGATGCCGCAACCTTGTTGAAGGAAGCAAAAGTCAAAGCAGATTCGTTCTTGAAATAAAGTGTGCGGAAGAAGGATCGGGGTGACCCGATCCTTCGCTTCCATGCATCCGAAAGGCAGGCTTGTCCATGACGAAGAAAATCTCAAAACAGGCAAAGACGGATATCACCGGATATCTTTTCATCTTGCCGAACCTGATTGGAATGCTGACATTCACCTTTGTTCCTCTCTTCTTTTCGTTGTTCATCAGTTTCACCGATTGGGATTTCACCCAAGGTTTCGGTCATTGGGCGGGCAACTGGGGACATAATTACGTGGAGATGTGGCATGATGAATGGTTCCTTTCGTCGTTGAAGAATACCTGCATTTTCTCGTTCAGCGTCGTCCCTGCCACAATCATCATCGCATTGGTGGTTGCTGTGGTCATTGATAAGTATTGTTTCTCGAAACTTCCCCTGAAATTGGCGTTGTTTATGCCCTATATCTCAAATGTCGTCGCGATCGCCATCGTGTGGATCATGATGTATTCTCCATGGGGGCCGTTCACCCAATTCATGAAAGGGCTTGGCTGGAACAATCCACCCCGTTGGTTGGGTGACGAACATTGGGCTTTGCCGTCCATCATCCTGATGTCTGTTTGGAGCAACATCGGATACGCGACCCTGATTTATTCGGCTGCCATTACCGGATTGTCCAAGGAATTGTATGAAGCTGCGGAAGTGGATGGGGCAAATGCGTTTTCCGCTTTCCTGCATATTACGGTCCCTGAATTGACGCCGACGACTTTTTTCCTGGTCATCACGACGTTGATCAACTCATTCCAGGTCTTTGCCCCTGTGCAAATCATGACCCGTGGCGGTCCAGGGCATTCCACGCATGTATTGGTCTATTACATCTATACCGTGGCGTTTTCATTCTATCGGATGGGATACGCGTCAGCCATCAGCTGGATACTGTTCTTGATTCTTTTGGTCATCACATTGATTCAATGGCGCGGCCAGAAGAAATGGGTCAGCTACACCTGAGGAGGAAGACATGCAGCAATACAAGAAAAAACGTCTGTTTCTTCGTTTGTTCTGGACGGCCGTCGTCGCATTTCTCGCCTTTGCCGTCATTTTGCCGTTCCTATGGATGCTTTCCGCATCCATGAAACATGAGGCGGATGTGCTGAAACTGCCAATCGATTGGATACCAGACTATTTCTTTCCAGGGAACTACCAGAATGTCTGGCATATCGGGAAGCATGTTGATGTGGATTACCATTTCGCTTTGTCCTACATCAATTCCCTGAAGATAGCCTTCATTGATTTGATCGGGGCTGTGTTGACCAGCACTTTGGCCGGTTATGCGTTCGCAAAGATTCCCTTCCGGGGACGGGACAAGATTTTTCTGTTGTATCTGGCGACGATGATGGTGCCAAGCCAAGTCACCTTGATCCCCCGGTTCGTCATGTTCAACGGCATGCACATGATGGGGACGCATCTGCCGCTGATCCTTCCGATGTTGATCACCATCACCGGTACATTCCTTCTCAGGCAATACTTCCTGCAGGTACCCAACGAACTGAGGGAAGCGGGGATTATCGACGGAGCGCCGGAATTCGTCATCTGGTGGAAGATCATGGTGCCCATCGCCCAGCCTTCCATGGCTGCATTGGCCATGTTGGATTTCCTGTGGAACTGGAACAACTATTTGGATGCTCTGGTGTTTCTATCCAATTGGAGGTTGTACACCATACCGGTCGCCTTGACGAACTTCATTGAGGAGAGCCTCACCGAATACGGTCTTTTGATGGCTGCGGCTTCTTCTGCGCTCATCCCGGTTTTCATTGTGTTTCTTGCAGGTCAGAAATTCTTCATCAAAGGAATCGTAGCCGGTGCGGTGAAAGGATAAGCCTTACAGGCAGATGACGCCTTCTCCCGCATGTCCGTTGACTTTGATGGTCAGTGGTTTTTCGGTCCGATAATGGATGAAATGGGGACTTTCGTCCTCGATGTCGCAACCTTCCAACCTGTCCAAGTGCAATTCTCCTTCTCCAAATGACGGATTGACCGTCATGTAGACACAGCCAAGACTGGTCATGTTCTGGAAGAAATGGGTTCCTTGGCTGGGTTCGACTTGGAAATCCTTCAGGCCTGTCTCCACAATGACGCGGCTGCCGGATATCTGGCTCCAGGTGACCGGGATGCCCAGCCAGTTGTCGCAGGAACCGAGTCTGCCGGCGACAATCAGCAGATAATCGCGGTTTCTGCCAAGCAGGAGGGCGTTGAGGCCGTCCAGTTCATTGGCCATGTCGATCATTTCTTTTTGACGGAAAGCCTCAATCTTGATGGCGATGACATCCCTGATGCCGGAAATATTCCCGTTTCCCATCACCATATGGGTATAGACGATGTTCCGCGCTTTTTCGTCTTCATTAGCCCGAACATCGCTTTCCTCATTGCCTTCTGCGATCGGACGGATTTGCAGGAGGCTGAATTCAGGGAGTTTGGGGGGCTGTTTGTTCAAGTTGATGGCGAACTCAATTTCCACCGGTGTGCTCATTGCCCGTGTGCCGAGATCAAGGATGTCCTTTACCACAGCGGCCAAAGGGAACGCCTCATATTTCAGAATGCCATTGAACGTGATGATTTTCTGTCCGGTCGCCCGGGGACTTTCGCTGAGTGCTCCCGTCTCATTGTCGTATGTGCTGGCGATGTATCGCAGGCTGTCGGGATACTGCTCCGTATAGTCAAGATTAAGCAACGAAAGGTTTTCCGCATCCCTTTCCATCGGTTTGTAGGGTTGGTCCTTCAGTGCGTAGAACGTCGTCTGGGTGCTTGAGTTGCTCCCTCCGAGGAACTGCAATGGTCGTTTCGGGTGTACCGGCGAGAAACGGAACGCTGAACCGTTGTCCACGATGGCTTTGCCGAAACCAAATGAAATCATGCCGACGCCATCTGTGGTTTTTTCTCCGCCGATTGGGTAGTAGTTCAGGCTTCGCGCCACTCCGCTGATGTTGGGATACCAATACTCGCCATGTTTGCTGCCGATGACTTGCTGGATGATGACAGCCATTTTTTCTTCCTCAATCATATGTTCGGTGGCTTTCATGTAGGCTTTCGCCCGTCGGGAGTAGGTGGAAGCCCAGACGCATCGGACCGCGTTGGACAGTTCCTCAAGCCTTTGGGACTCATCTCCGTTGTTGGGGATCATGCAGGTTTCGTAGACGCCTGCGAAAGGCTGAAAATGGGAATCCTCCAATAATGATGAGGAACGGACGGAAATCGGATTGTGGATCACGCCGACAATAACGGCAAGATCCTGCATGAGTTCTTCCTGCATGGGATAAGAGAGGAACAGTTTCACCAATTGGGTGTCTGAAAGATCTTCGGTGATGGTGTCTTGCAGGTGGTTTTGTTCGATGAACTGGGAGAATTGGTCTGTACTGATGACTACGGTTCTCGGGATGGAAAGATAAATCTGTGGGTATTTCTGGATCAAACCGCTGGCGCGGAGTTCCTTGTCGATGAAGGCAAGACCACGCCCTTTGCCTCCAAGGGAACCGCTTCCGATGCGGGAGAAAAACAAGGTTTCATCATAATTGCTGCGGGAAAACAGCGAAATGACGCCCTTTGCGCGTTCGGTACGGTAATTCCTGATGGTTTCGGTGATGAGTTTTTGGGTTTTCTCCGCATCATTCTGGTTGTCTATATTGATGTTGCGTATTTTGGAGGCGAGTTCGAACAAACCTTGTGCCCTGAGCCATCGGGAGAAATCGTTTCTGTTGCAGTGATAAGCGAAGCAGTCGGATGGAATGGTGGGCAGCACTTGTTGCAGTTCCTTCATTGTCGTCGCACGCGCAATTTCCATGCCGCTTTCTGGGTCCCGGAAGATGAACGGACCAAAACCGTAATGCCGATTCATAAACGTATTCAGGTCCGCCAGAAGTGTTGGGGATTGTTTCCATATGAAAGAGGCCCCCAAGTCAAAGGCATCCTGTTCCCTCCTGCTGTCCGTACTCTGCAGCAATACAGGGATTTCCGGCCGTTCCGACCTGATGACTTGCGCCAGCCTCAAGCCTGCGTTCTGGTCTTTCTGCCCTTCCCGGGAGAAAGAGATATCGCTGATCACACCAAGCACATTGTGTTGGTAGCGTGTGAAGAGGTCATACGCTTCTTCATAGGTCCTGGCCAAGAGCACTTTCGGCCTGCCGCGCATGCGCAGGTGTTTGCCCCACGTGTTCAATGCTTCCAGGATAGTTGAACTGTTTTCCTGGATCAGACAAGTGTACATGAGCGGCAGGTAGGAACTATAGAACCGTACCGAATCCTCAACGAGGATGATTACTTGGATATCAGCGATTTTGGTGTCATGGTCGATGTTCATCCGGTCTTCCACCAGTTTGACCATAGCGAGGAAAATCGTCGGGTTTCCCTGCCAATAGAAGAAGTAGTCGATATTGTCGGTCCCGAGGCTTTTGACGAATTTGTTTCGTTTGTGGGCGGAAGAAGGGGAAAGCACGATCACCGGCATGGACGGATTGATCGTCTTGATGTCGGCGCACAGTTGTTCGACGGGTTCATCAAGCAAGTCGATCATGGTGATGACAAGTTCGAATTTCTGCTCCTTCAGAAGCGTGAGCGCTTCAGAAGGATTTGAGGTATGGCTGATTTTCGGTGGGTTGGAGAGTCCCAGTTGGGTATATTCCAGATAGAGTTCCTCTTCGACTCTTCCGTCTTCTTCCAATAGGAAACGGTCGTAGTCGCTGCAGATCAACAGGACATTGTAGACATGTTGCAACATCAAATTGGTGAATGGTTGCCAGGTTCGGTCAAGAATGTACATGCCACCAATAGTACCATACAATTAATTTTATGAATATATTTGCATAATTTATTCAATTCAATCAATTTTTTAGAAAATACTCATGTTTGACTCAGAAAAAAATGGAAAAATCGAGCGATTCACTCTTTTCTTGACAGTTTGTATGAGCGGGTTTAGTCTGAAAGAAAAAGGAGTGCCCCATGTATCAGTTAGAGTCTTTTATGGCTGAATTGGAGAGGAAAAATCCAGCGCAACCGGAATTCATCCAGGCTGTCAGGGAGGTTATAGAAAGTGTCATAGATGTAGTGAACGAAAACCCCATTTATGAACAAAATAAGATTTTGGAAAGGATCACCGAGCCAGATCGTACCTTCATGTTCCGTGTGGATTGGGAAGATGATGAAGGCCATATCCAGAGTAACCGTGGCTATCGAGTGCAGTTCAACAATGCGATCGGACCGTACAAGGGCGGTTTGCGCTTTCATTCGTCCGTGACGTTGGGGACGTTGAAGTTCCTGGGATTTGAGCAGACCTTCAAAAACAGTCTGACCACACTGCCGATGGGTGGTGGGAAAGGCGGAAGCGACTTCAATCCGAGGGGCAAGAGCGATGCCGAAATCCAGAGATTCTGCCGTTCGTTCATGACGGAGTTGCAGAAGTACATCGGACCGGATACGGATGTTCCTGCTGGTGATATCGGAGTCGGTGGCAGGGAAATCGGCTATCTGTACGGACAGTACAAGAGGATCAGGGATGAAAATACGGGTGTGCTTACCGGCAAAGGCCTTGGCTTCGGCGGTTCCTTGATCAGGCCGGAAGCGACTGGATTCGGGACCATGTATTTCGCCAATGAGATACTAAAAGAGCATCATGACTCATTCGAAGGCAAGCGTGTTGCGGTCAGTGGCTTCGGAAACGTCGCCTGGGGCGCCGCGATGAAGGCCAGCCAACTTGGGGCGAAAGTGGTGACCATCAGCGGACCGGACGGATACATTCTCGATGAGGAAGGGGTTGGCACGCCGGAGAAGTGGGCGTTCATGGAACAGCTTCGTGCTTCCAACAAGGATGTTGTTGAGCCATACGCGAAGAAGTTTGGAGCGAAGTTCGTCTCTGGGCGAAAGCCGTGGGAAGTGAAAGTGGACATGGCATTCACCTGTGCGATACAGAATGAGTTAGCACTCGAGGATGCGAAACAACTGGTGAATAATGGAGTCAAATATGTCGTCGAGACCAGCAATATGGGTTGCCAAGCCGATGCGGTGAAGTATTTCATTGAGAAACGGATTCCGTTTGCCCCGGGCAAGGCGGCGAACGCTGGAGGTGTGGCGGTTTCTGGACTTGAGATGAGCCAGAATGCCATGCATCTGTCTTGGAGCAAAGAAGAGGTTGATGAAAAGCTTCACATCATTATGAAGTCGATCCATGATGCCTGCGTCAGGGAAGGAAAGGAAAGCGACGGCTACATCAACTATGTGAAAGGCGCGAACATCGCCGGTTTCAAAAAAGTCGCCGATACCATGGTACAACTTGGTTATTGATTATTCTTGATTTCACGAAGATGGGCGGCCTTCCTCAGGAAGGCCGTTCTTGTGTCAGTTGACCACGATGCGGTGGTTAAGCCATTTTGCGTGACGGTAGTACAACAAGGTACTGACGCTGCAGACCAGCCAGCCTGCGGGGTAACCCATGATGATCGGAAGAACGGTGTTGGAAATGTAATGCGCCATAATATATAGGTAGCATTGCCTGAAAACGACGAAGGAACAGAGCATGATGATCATCGGAGCCCGGCTGTCCCCGGCGCCACGCAGGGAACCCGTGTATATCTGGTTGATGCAGCAGAGCAGGTAGAAGGGTGAGATGAATCTGAGCATGGTCGTCCCATAGGCGATGACTTCCGGTTTCTTATTGAAGAAGGCCACCAATTGCGGAGCAAAAATGAGTACCGGAATCATCAAGGAGATTGTTACGCCGATGGACATCAGTAACGTGGTATGGATTCCTTCTTTTGCCCGTTCAATCCGACCCCTTCCCAGGTTTTGGCCAACGAAGGTGGTTATGCCGAGCGAGAGCGACTGCATGGGAAGGAGGACGAATTGGTCGATTTTTGCGTATGCGGTCCAACCGGACATGCAATCCGCTCCAAAAAAATTGATGTAGGACTGTACGAAAATGTTGGAGAAAGACGTGATCGCCATTTGGATGCCGGATGGGATGCCGATCTTGATGATTTTGGCGAGGATGTCCTTGTTGATGCTCAGGGATTTGAACCGCAATTTGACACACGAGTCACTGCGGGAGAGCGTGACGAGGACGAACACGGCGGATATGCCTTGGGCGATGATGGTCGCCAGCGCCACTCCGGCAACCCCCATGTGAAACACGATAACGGATACAAGATCCAGTACGGTGTTGGTTATGGCGGCTATGGCCAGGAAATAGAACGGACGTATGGCGTCGCCGATCGCCTGCAGTATTCCTGACCCTACGTTGTACAGGAGTGTGCCTGTGATGCCGATCCAGTAGATCGTCAGATAGGTTTGTGATTGCGGATAGACTTCCGCCGGTGTGTTCATCAGTTTCAGCACATACGGGATCAGCCAAAGGCCAAGAAACGTGAAGATGACGGAGAGGATCAACGTCATGAGGATTGCAGTATGGACCGTTTCCTGCACTTTGTCTGGTTTTTGCGCTCCATAGTACTGTGCGATCACCACGCTCGTCCCATTGGACAAGCCGAGAAACAGGCCTACCAGCATGTTGGTCACGGGACCGATGGTTCCTACGGCGGAAAACGCCTCGTTGCTGACGTAATTTCCGACCACCCATGTGTCGACCGTATTGTAGAGCTGTTGGAGAATATAACCGACAAACAAAGGCATGGTGAAGGACAAAAGCTGGTTGGCTATGTTTCCTTCGGTCATATCATAACCATGACTACGGTTGTTTATGAATCGGAAGTTCATGCTTCTTCATGGCACGAAGTGGCGTTTGTAGTCAATAGGCGGGTTGGATGATTGTTGGAACAAAGCCAAAGTGAAAAACGGCATGTTCTTTTTTGGGGAATGGTTCTATACTGGATGACCAAAGAAGGTTTGCATGGATATCATTGTGTGTGTCAAACAAGTGCCTGGCTCCAGCAACGTGAAAGTTGATGAGAAGACAGGACTCTTGGTCAGGCCGAAAACCGGCAACAAACTCAATCCGAATGATTTGTTCGCGTTGGAATCAGCGCTTTCGCTTCGGGAGAACCAGGGAGGAACGGTGACGGCCATCACCATGGGACCTCCGCAGGCGGCAGGTGCGATTGACGAGGCTCTTTGGATGGGCTGTGACAAAGGTTATGTAATCTCCGACAGAGCGTTCGGAGGAGCCGATGTACTTGCAACAAGCTACACATTATCCCAAGGGATTCGTAAAGTCGGTCATTTTGATGTGGTCATATGCGGAAAGCAGACCACCGATGGGGATACAGCCCAAGTTGGTTCCGAGCTGGCTGAACATCTCTCATTGCCGCATCTTGCGAATGTCGGCGCCATCCTTGATGTGGACGGGAAAAGCGTCACGGTCAAAGCTTTTCAGGAGAACTTGGTGGTGACCGAACGTCTGTCTCTGCCTGCGTTGCTTTGCATGGACAGCGATGTCAACACACCGCGGCTTCCTTCATACAAACGGAAAAAGGCCATCACGACGGAACCGGTGGTTTTGACGTTGGCTGACCTTCCCGATAAGGATCCCAGCCATTATGGCCTGAAAGGTTCGCCGACTCAGGTTCAGAAAGTGTTTCCGCCCGAGAAAAACACCAACAGGGAATTGTACCAAGGTTCCGGCGCGGAGTTGACTGACAAACTGTATGGTCTTCTTGAGACCAAGAAATTCATCTGAGGTGGCGTATGGGATTGGTGATTCATCAAGAAAAAATTGATGTGGAGATAGGAAACAAACTGGAGAAGATGTGCCCCTTCGGGGCTATTTCCTTCACCGATGGGAAATTGTCCATCGGTATGGGTTGCAAACTGTGCAAACTCTGTGTGAAACAGTCTGGCGGGGCTATCACGTTTGAAGAAGAAGCGCTCCCCCAGGTGGACAAAAACCTGTGGAAAGGGATTGTGGTCTTCTGCGAACACTACAAAGGGAAAATTCATGGCGTTACGTTTGAGTTGTTGGGGAAGGCACGCGATTTGGCCAAAGTGACCGGACAGCCCGTTTATGCGTTGATGATAGGCTCAGACATCACCAACGAGGCAAAGGAACTGTGCGCTTATGGTGCGGACAAAGTGTTCGTTTATGACAATCCCGATTTGGAAGATTTCCTCATTGAACCATATACGAATGTTTTCTCTGATTTTGTCAGCAAGGTGAAACCTTCTTCGATACTGGTCGGTGCGACCAATGTAGGTCGTTCTCTGGCGCCACGTGTCGCAGCCCGTTTGAAGACTGGCCTGACCGCCGATTGCACATCGTTGGAGATGCAACCCTCGACAGATTTGGTGCAGATACGTCCAGCGTTCGGAGGGAACATCATGGCGCGGATACTTACGCCAAGGACGAGGCCGCAATTCTGTACTGTGCGATACAAGATATTTCCACGACCCGTCAGGGAAGACAGGCCGGTGGATGTGCAGGTGATGGGGGTTTCCCCAACGATGCTCGAAAAGCATGCTGAGGTACTTTCCATTGAAGAGAAACCCACAGATGTGGATATCTCCGAGGCAGATGTCATCGTCCAGTGCGGACGTGGGGTCAAAAGCCAAGCAGACCTCGCCATGGTCAAGGAATTGGCCGATGCCCTCAATGCAAGGATGGCTTGCACCCGTCCGTTGGTGGAGTGCGGCTGGTTCGGGGCGAAGCAGCAGATAGGCCTTTCCGGGAGGACCGTGAAACCGAAACTGCTTGTCTGTGTGGGTGTCTCCGGTGCCGTGCAGACGGTTGCAGGCATGAAGGGAAGTGAATGTATCGTGGCCATCAACAAGGATCCCAGCGCACCGATTTTCGATGTGGCCCATTATGGGTTCGTCGGGGATTTGTATGAGATAGTCCCTGCCTTGGTCAAGTTGGTTGCGAAGAAGGAGCGAACCCATGTTTGAGAAGATCACCAATGAGGACGTAAAGAACCTCAAGACAATCGCGCCCGGACGGGTGTTTGTGAAAGAGGAACTCAGTGAGGATTATGCCCACGATGAGCTCGGTGGTGCGCATGGCATGCCTGATGTCTTGGTGAAAGTGCTTTCCACCGAGGAGGTCTCCTCCGTCATGCGTCTGGCATATGGGCGGAACATTCCTGTGGTTGTCCGTGGCTCGGGCACTGGTTTGGTCGGTGGGGCTGTGGCCATTTATGGCGGCATCATGATCGACACATCCTTGATGACGAAAGTGTTGGAGTTGGATGAGAAAAACCTCACCATAACCGTTCAGCCGGGGTTTCTGTTGATGGATTTGGCCGCTTATGTCGAGGAGCGGGGATACCTTTATCCCCCTGATCCAGGCGAGAAATCAGCGACCATTGGCGGCAACATCTCCACCAATGCGGGTGGGATGCGGGCTGTCAAATATGGAGTGACCCGTGATTATGTCCGTGGCCTGACCGTGGTATTGCCGGATGGACAAGTCCTCCGTTTGGGTGGCAAGGTGGTGAAAAACTCCAGTGGCTATGATCTGAAGGATCTCATTGTGGGGAGCGAAGGCACATTGGCCATCGTGACGGAGGCAATTCTCAAATTGGTTCCCAAACCAGAATGTACGGTGAGTATCCTCGTTCCGTTTCCCAGCATGGAGCAAGCCATAGCGACAGTGCCGAAAATCATCTGCGCAAAAGTCACCCCGGTTGCGGTGGAGTACATGAGCAGGGACACGATTTTGGAAGCGGAAGAGTACCTTGGAAAGAAGTTCCCCACCCACGCCAGTGACGCGTACCTGTTGCTTTCGTTTGACGGGAACACCAGGGAGATGGTAGACCACGATATGGCCGCAATCAGTGATTTGTGCCTTGCAGAAGGCGCCTTGGATGTATTCATCGTCGATACGGAAGAACGGATGAAGAGCGTATGGTCCAGTCGTGGCGCATTCTTGGAGGCGATCAAGAGTTCGACAGATGGGATGGATGAATGTGATGTCGTGGTTCCTAGGGATCGGGTGGCGGATTTCATTCTCTATTCCCATCAGGTGGCGAAAGAGGTGGGGATGCGCATCCCTTCGTTCGGCCACGCCGGTGACGGGAACCTGCATATTTACCTGTGCAGGGACGGCATGGATGAAACTGCTTGGGAAGGCCGGAAGAAGACGGCGTTCCAACTGATGTATGGGAAAGCCAAAGAGATGGGCGGTCTTGTCAGCGGAGAGCATGGAATCGGAATGGACAAAAAAGCCTATCTCGCGGATTTGCTTGGTCCTCAACCCATCGCGTTGATGCAGGGCATCAAGCAGGTGTTTGATCCCAAGGGAATCCTCAATCCCGGAAAAGTGTTCAATTCCTGAGGGAGCGTATTTCAGTTTTTTTTCAACGCTATTTCTTTAGTTTTTTCCTACCGGAATCCTTGAGGGTTCCGGCTTTTTTTTCCTGTTGCTGTTTCTTTGGAAAATGGCGCGTTTTTTTTCAATGCAAGAAATTGACATGGTTATCCTTTTTGTCGGAAAAATCGGAATTGTTACAGAATACTATTAAATTTATATAAGTTTAGGGACGCTATATATAGTGCTATATCGAAAATGTAGCCACGAATATTGTGTTTTTTTTGACTTGCAAAACAAAACCACCCATGGTATCGTAAGTGTCAGTTTCTACTATAAACTGGAGCAATTCCATGGAAAAAAATAGTTTGACCCCTCTTGGGAGAAAGATATTTCTGGATCGTTATGCCTTGAAAGACGTCCAGAAAAGCAGTCTCGCTGTTGGGGATTTGGTCGTGGCTGTCAGCAATCCCAAAACCGGGCAACGTGAGATAGGGACTGTGATGGCGCTCAACGGAAGTGAGGTGTCTGTACACCTTGATGACGACAGGATGATCCAAGCGAAGATCGATGACATTGACAAACCGATCGAAACGAAACCGGAACAGATGCTCGATCGTGTTGCCCATGGCATCGCAACCCAAGAAAAATCCTCCATACGGGAGAAATGGGAGAAGGAATATCGCTGGCTGCTGGATGATTGGAAATTCGTACCGGGCGGGCGTATCCTCACCGGTGCTGGCACTGAGCAGAACCTGACCTATTTCAACTGCTATGTCATTCCTTCCCCGAAAGACAGCAGGGGTGGCATCATCAACAGTCTCGGGCAGATGACGGAAATCATGAGTCGTGGCGGAGGTGTGGGCATGAACCTCAGTTCCCTCCGCCCGCGCCACAGCTACGTCAAAGGCGTCAACGGCCGTTCAAGCGGATCGGTCAGCTGGGGCGCCCTTTTCAGTTTTGTCACCGGTTTGATCGAACAAGGTGGCAGTCGGCGCGGCGCCTTGATGCTCATCCTCAACGTCTGGCATCCGGACATCATCGACTTCATCAATTCCAAGCGGGAGATGGGGAAGATAACCAACGCCAACATCTCGGTCGGGATCACGGATGATTTCATGCAGGCCGTGAAGGAGGACAAAGACTGGGATCTGGTTTTCCCCGATACATCCGATCCCCAGTACAATGAAGTGTGGGATGGTGACCTCTCTTCATGGAAAGCCAAGGGCAAGAAAGTCTTCGTATACCAGACCATGAAAGCCCGTGACATCTGGAAAAACATCATTGAAAGCGCTTGGGCTTCCGCGGAGCCAGGTGTGTTCTTCATCGACCGGTACAACAAGATGTCAAATTCTTGGTACTACTGCAGGATACAGAGCACCAATCCGTGTGGCGAGCAAGGTTTGCCTCCTTGGGGTGTATGCAACTTGGGGTCCATCAACTTGTCCAAATTCGTTGAAGACAAACAAGTCAAATGGGATGATCTGAAGCGGACCGTCAGGGATGCCGTCCGGTTCTTGGATGATGTCATTGACGACACACCGTACTTTTTTGAGGAAAACAAGAAACGCCAGCAGAGCGAACGTCGTATCGGATTGGGGACAATGGGTCTTGCCGACCTGCTCATCAAGATGGAACTCGCCTATGGTTCTGACGAATCGTTGCGGTTTATTGACAAGCTGTACAAGTTCATCTGTGAGCAAGCATATTTGGAAAGTACCGATTTAGCTCAGGAAAAGGGTGCCTTTTCCTATTTCGATGCCGACAAGTTGCTGCAAAGCGGATTCATGCAGAACATGGACGCCTCCATCAAAGATGAAATCCGGAAGAAAGGACTACGCAACGTGACGTTGCTTACCCAGGCTCCGACAGGAACCACCGGAACGATGGTCGGTACTTCGACGGGTATTGAGCCATACTACTTCTGGGAATGGGAAAGGACCGGCAGGATGGGCAAGAACGTCGAACGCGTGCAGGTGTATGAGGATTGGGTGAAAGCCAATCCTGGAAAACCGAGACCTGCATTCTTTGTCAGTGCGATGGATCTTTCTCCGGAAGGGCACGTACGTGTGCAGGCCGCGATCCAGAAATGGGTGGATTCTTCCATTTCCAAGACGTGCAATACCCCGGCGACGTACACGGTGGAGCAGACACAAAAACTGTATGAGTTGCTCTATGAACTCGGGTGTAAAGGCGGAACGACATATCGTGACGGTTCCCGGGACACTCAGGTCCTGACCGTGAAGAAAGATGAAGAGGAAAAGAAAAAGGACGAAGAGAAAAAACCTGTCGTCATCATGTCGGAGCCGAAAGCCCGTGTGCGTTCCTCGTCTGTCAGCGGCATCACTTACCGTCGTTCAACGCCTATCGGAACTGCCTACATCACCGTGAACAGCGATGGGATTCACAGCAACAACCCGTTTGAGGTGTTCATCAATGTCGGAAAGGCCGGCAGCGATGTCGCCGCGGATGCCGAGGGTATTGGAAGGTTGATCAGCCTTGTGCTCAGGATGCCAAGTCCGCTTACCCCGAAGCAACGTACCGATGCCATCATCGCCCAGTTGAACGGAATCGGAAGTGGCCGATCCATGGGATTCGGGAAGAACCGTGTGATGAGTCTGCCTGATGCCGTAGCCAAGGTGCTCCAGGAACACATGGGTATGGAGCAGGGCGGAAGTGACAACCCTGAAGCGCATCTTCCTGATGAGGATGACGAGCCGGAGGGTAAAGGTCAGCTTGATTTAGGTCTGGATGTGACGAAAAACAGCGTCCAGGCGGATATCTGTCCGGTTTGCGGCAATGCCACGTTTGTCAACATCGAAGGATGCAAGAAATGTTTCTCCTGTGGGCATAGTGAATGTTGATTCCTTTCCCATTGCCATCGAAGACAGCCTTTTCCTCCGGGAAGGGGCTGTCTTTTGTTGTGGGGAAACACTGTTTCCGTAATAACGGTCACACTTGCTGTTGCAAACTGATTACAGGTGAAGTATTATTAAAAATTGGCGGGGATTTTGTCCCCGGTTTTGTCGTGTGTATGGAATGACCGGTAAAGGGTCATTATCGAAAGATTTTTTACGAATGGAGTGTGAAAATGGGTAACAAGAAAATGGTTACTATCGACGGCAACACCGCTGCGGCGCACATCGCGTACGCTTTCAGTGAAGTGGCCGCAATCTACCCGATCACCCCGAGTTCCCCGATGGGGGAATATGCAGATTCTTGGGCCGCTGCCGGCCGTAAGAACCTGTGGGGCAAGAAGGTGGAGATCATGGAGATGCAGTCTGAAGCCGGTGCCGCAGGTGCGGTTCATGGTTCTCTTGCTGCTGGTGCGCTGACCACCACATTTACCGCCAGCCAGGGGTTGTTGTTGATGATCCCGAACATGTACAAGATCGCCGGTGAGATGATTCCGACTGTCTTCCACGTGTCCGCGCGTTCTTTGGCCGCTCAGTCCCTTTCCATCTTTGGTGACCATAGTGATGTCATGGCTTGCCGGAGCACTGGTTTTGCGATGACTGTCGGTGGCAGTATTCAGGAAACCATGGATATGGCGCTTGTCGCCCATCTTTCCACTCTTGAAGCGCAGGTTCCGTTCCTCAATTTCTTTGATGGCTTCAGAACCTCCCACGAATACGAGACCGTCGAGGATATCGACTATGAAGATATCAAACCTTTGGTCAATGAGCAGTATGTCGAGCGATTCAGAGCGAGAGCCCAGAGACCGGAGCATCCGATGCTCAAGGTCGCTTCCCAGAACGAAGACGTATATTTCCAAGGCCGTGAGACGGTCAATAAATATTACGATGCCGTTCCTGGAATCGTACAGAAATACATGGACGAGACCGCGAAGGTCACCGGCAGACAGTATCATCTGTTTGACTATGAAGGCGATGAGAATGCCACCGACATGGTCATCGTGATGGGCAGTGGAGCCTGCACCGTCAGCTGGGCGAGCAAATACCTCAACGCGCAGGGGAGAAAGACCGGCGTCATGAAGGTAAGGCTGTATCGTCCGTTCAGCGCGGAAGCGTTTGTGCATGCCATCCCCAAGAGCGTCAAACGCATTGCTGTGCTTGACCGCACGAAGGAACCCGGCAGCATCGGGGAACCGTTGTATCTGGATGTCATCGCAGCCCTCGAACAGATGGGTCGCAAGAATGTCCTTGTCATCGGTGGACGCTTTGGACTTTCCAGTAAGGATTTCCCGCCGAACCATGCGGTCGCCGTATACGATCATTTGGCCAGCAAGGATCCGTTCAACAACTTTACCGTCGGCATCAATGATGATGTGACCCATCGTTCGATTTCCATTGGGGAACCGATTGATGTGGCGCCGAAAGGTGTTGTGTCCTGCATGTTCTGGGGTCTTGGTTCCGATGGAACCGTCGGAGCGAACAAGAACTCCGTAAAGATCATCGGCGACAACACCAACATGAACGCCCAGGCTTATTTTGCATATGACTCCAAGAAGTCCGGTGGCATCACGGTGAGCCATCTGCGCTTTGGCGCCTGCAACTTGGATATGCCTTGGTTGATTGACCGTGCCGATTTCGTCGCGTGCCACAACCCAGCGTACATCGGTCGCTACGATATGCTCTCCGCCCTGAAAGACGGTGGCGTCTTCCTTCTCAACAGCCCGATTCCTTCCTCGGAAGTGTTTGAGCACCTGACCAAGGAGATGCAACAGCAGATCGTCAAGAAGCACATCCACTTCTACAGCATAAACGCATTGGACATCAGCGAGAAAGTCGGTCTTGGTTCGAGGATCAACACGGTCATGCAGGCTGCGTTCTTCGCCATCTCCAAGGTCATTCCTGACCAGAAAGAGGCCATCGACCTGATCAAGCACTACATCGAGAAGACCTTCTCCAAGAAAGGCGAGGCGATCGTCAAGATGAACTGGGCCGCTGTCGATGCGGCAAGTGATGCGTTGAAGGAAATCGAGATTCCCGCGAAGATCACCAAGAGTTACGAGCCTGCTCCGCTCATCGGCAAGGATGCTTCCGATTATGCGAAGAAGATCATGCTCCCGATCATGCACATGCAGGGCAATTCGATTCCTGTTTCCGCAATGAGTTTCGATGGTTCCGTTCCTACGGCGACTTCAAAGCTGGAGAAACGTGGCGTCGCTCCGTTTGTGCCCGAATGGATCAGTGAGAATTGTATTCAGTGCAACCAGTGCGTCCAGTCCTGTCCTCATGCGGCTATCCGTGTGAAACAGGTCACCCCGGAAGATCTGGCGAAAGCGCCGAAACATTTCGAGACACTGAAGTCCTCGTTCAAGAATGACAAGGATCTGCAGTTCAGGATTCAGGTTTATCCTGAGGATTGCCAGGGTTGCGGTGTTTGTGTGGAAACCTGCCTCGGCTTCAATAAGGCCACAAAGACCAAAGAGAAAGCCTTGAAGTTGGTTCCGATCGAACAAGCCCGTGCCGATGGACAGGATGAAGCTTACCAGTATTTCGATAAGTTGCCGTACTTGACCGATGGTGCCGATCTGAAGACCGTCAAAGGTCTGCAGCTCAGACAGCCATTGTTTGAGTTCAGCGGAGCCTGTGCCGGATGCGGAGAGACCCCGTACATCAAGATGGTGACCCAGATCTGTGGTGAGAGAATGGTTGTCGCCAACGCGACCGGCTGTTCTTCCATTTACAGCGGAACCTTCCCAGTGACCGCATACTGCAAACGTCCGGATGGACGTGGACCGGCATGGGGCAACAGCCTCTTTGAGGATAACGCGGAGTATGGACTTGGCATGAGACTTGCCATCGACAGCAACCGCCATCAGCTGAAGATTTATATCGATCAGTTGAAGGCTATGCCGGAAGCTGACAAGGATTTGCTTGCCGCCATCGCGAAGAGCGAAGAGCTGTGGGATGATACTTCCGAAGCGTCCATCGACGCTCAGAAGGCAACGCAGAAGGCGCTTGCCGCGGCTGCAGCCAAGACAACCGACGCCAAGATGAAGTATGTCCTTGCCAAGCTGACTGAACTGCAGGATTACTTCTCCGACAAGACGGTGTTCATCATCGGTGGTGATGGCTGGGCATACGATATCGGATACGGTGGCGTTGACCATGTTGTGGCAAGTGGAAGGAATGTGAAGATTCTGGTTGTTGATACCGAGGTGTATTCCAATACCGGCGGGCAGGCTTCCAAATCCACTCCTATTGCGGCTGTCGCGAAATTTGCGGCAAGCGGCAAGAAGCTTGGCAAGAAGAACATGGGCTTCATGTGCATGAGCTACGGCTATGTGTATGTGGCATCCATCGCTCTTGGCGCCAACAGGAACCAAGCGCAACAGGTTATGCAGGAAGCTATCGCCTACAATGGACCGGCTATTGTCTTCTGCTATGCTCCTTGCAAGGAACAGGGCGTGAAGGACATGAGGTTCAGCCAGGAAGAAGAGAAGAAAGCGGTGGACTGCGGTTATTGGCCGTTGTACCGCTATAATCCGGACAAGCCGGAAGGGCAGAAGTTCGCTTGGGAAACCAAGCCGGCGACAAAGCCCTATCAGGACTTCCTCGATGGAGAGGTCCGGTATTCTTCGCTTCGCCAGGTCAACCCCGCACAGGCAGACGATCTTTTCGCCAAGGCAGCCGAGGATGCAAAGCATCGCTTGAGCTTCTACGAGAAGGTTGGACCGCTGATGTAAGGTTGCTTGCCTGATCATCGAGGGACTCTCCGAAAGGGGAGTCCCTTTTGTTAGGGAAAAAATGCTTTGTTTTCTTGTATTCTGTGGCGTACAATAGATGCTATGTGGGATTTGTCGCAAAAAGCATTGGCTCAGTCGTTGAAGGAACTGCTTCAGGAAAGGAATCTTGGTGATATCACGGTAAAAGACATCACCAGTAATTGTGGCCTTTCCCGCCAGACCTTTTATTATCATTTCAAGGATATCTATGATTTGGTCCGTTGGATTTTTTCCACGGAGGCCTTGGATGAGTTGGGTGATCTGAAGACGTTGGAAACTTGGCAACAAGGATTCCTCAAAGTATTCGATTACTGCAGGAAAAACCGGAAATTGGTGTGGAACGCCTACCATTCCGTAAGCAAGGAAAGTCTCGAGGATTTTCTGTACAACCAATGTTATATCCTTCTGATGGGTGTGGTGGAGGAAGAAGCTGTGGGGATGTCCGTTCCGGAAGTCTGCAAGTCCTTCATAGCGGATTTTTTCAAATACGCTTTTGTGGGGATGCTGAAGCAATGGATAAACGATGGAATGGAACAAGATCCCGAACGGATTATCAGCAGGATCGCAATCTTGATAGAAGGTGATTTCCGCAAAGGTCTTGAGAGATGGGCGAGATGACAAGCCACACGTGGACTCCATGACCGGGTCGATGTTGTATCGCCGGCAATTTGGTTTTGACAGAACAAACGGGAAGAAGAGATACATACAATTGTCAGAACAAGAGGATTGACATAAACGACTTTGTACGGGAAAGCGAGAATGGCGCGTTGCAATGAGGTTTTTTGATGTGAGAAGTTGGAAGAGGGGAGATGGTAGAAGTGAGAAGGGATATGTTGCATGTTAGAGGTTTGCCTCACCTGTCCCTGTACATCTGACATTTTCAAATTATTATAAATAAAGAAATTAATGAAAAGTACATAGGCACATCGAACAGAATGTTGTATGGTTGAAGCATCAGAAGGGAGCGAAGAAGTTCGTTCCGGAAAAGGTCCTCGACGGAAAGCTTTCCGCTTTTGCACTGCGGGATGAGGAAAGAGGCCTGGAAAAGAGTTCTGCGTACGGGGGAAAAAGAGAAGCCCAGCGTCGGAAAAGCGCTGGGCTTTGTTTTAGGTGTTTTCGAAAGAGATTTCGCTGAAAGTCATCTGGGCGATGTTCAACATCTCGTTTCTGATGTGCCTTCGTTCCAAGACGAATGTGTCGACACATTCCCACATGGAGAAAGACGCGGCGATAGACAGGAATTCGGAGACATAAGCGTTTGTCATTGTACCCGTGGCGAAGGAAATGCCCAGCAGGATGACGCCCAATGCGCCAAGATAACATGACTTCAAGGCATTGAACTTCAGCTCGTTGCGTTTGGAAAGATAGCATTCTTGATAATGCTGTTTCATCAACGTGGTGATTTGCTGTTTCTGTTCTTCGGTATACGTCCCGGTGAAACGGATGTTGAGCGTATAACGGAGCGGAATGACATCGCTTTTTTCATCCAGATAACAGAAGATGTCCCTGTTCAGTTCGGATGCTTTTTTCCCGTTCATCGGTTCGTACAATTCGGTGGGATTGACCGCCAATACGACACGACCTTCCTCATCATAATCAAGATAGGTCTCGAGGGGGACAAGCCCTTTTTCAAACTGGGTGATATCTTTCAGCCAGAATTTTTTTGCAATGTGCCTGATTCTTCCCATGATGCGACTCCTTTAGAGCGGATGGTAGAACAGACGGAGGTCTTCCCAGGACCCATCATCATGCAGATATCCGTCTTTTAGGATACCAAGGCTCCGGAAGCCGAGTTTCGCATACACATGCAGGGCACTCGTGTTGGATGCGAGCACCGCATTGAACTGCAGGTTGTGGAAACCGAGTTGTTTGGCGACCACCAAGGAATCTGATACCAACGCCTCTCCGATGTGCCTGCCGCGGTAGTCCTTCCCGACCGCATAACTGGCATTTGCGTTTTTGCCCAAATGCCCGATCCCGTTGGGATGGAGGATGTAAAGTCCTGTAACGACACCGTCATCCTCCGCCACCGCTGTATGGGTTTGGGCTTGGAAAAACTCTTTTGCTTCCCCGATCGTCAGCGGTGAAGTCTGTGGAAACGCATTGTCGGCCATAACCACAGCATTCCATATCCCGACCATGGCGGGAAGGTCTTTTTCCTCATACTCCCTGATCATCATGTTCACCTCCAAGCCACCGGTTGAACCACCATGCGACCGATCTGTTCATCTCTTCCATGAATGGCGAGGTGTATTTCCTTCCATAGTAGTAGTCCGCAAGGTTACCTGTATTTCCATACGGAAGCCTGTTGGTGGCTTTTGCCTGTTCTTCATGCGCCTTGAATGCTTCCTCAAGCTGACTCTTGTTCCGTCTCTGATAGGTGTCTTTCATGAACATGTCATCGATGGGACAACGGGGGCTGAGTCGGCTTATGGCGGACTGATGATACCCCATGATGACCATGCAGGCCGGTGTGGTGAACCGCGGCAGGTCCAATGCCATCTGGATGGCCTCGCCGTTTTCCATCACGTCGCCGATGTAGCAGGAACCGATGCCGAGGCTTTCCGCCATGACTACACCGCTTTGGCAGGCGATGATGGCGTCTTGAAAGCCCAGATGAAGATCTCCCCATCCCGGATCCTTCCAGGGTTTCCCGCTTTTCTCCGGGCATTTTTCCTCAAGGAAATAGTCCACCCACTTCTGGTAATCGGCGACAAACACCAAACAAAGCGGGGCTTTGATGATCATGTCTTGATGGTCACACAAATCGGCAAGCTTCTTCCGGAGCGCTGGGTTTTGCACGTCAATGACGGAATAGAGCGCCATATTCCCCGCGGTAGGGGCGCGGAGAACAGCCTGAAAAATCAAATTGCGGTCTTCCTCCGAAATAGGGCGGTCCTCATAGGCCCGCACGCTTCTCCGGGAGAGCAAAAGGGTACGTGTTTCCATGTTCATACTTTGATGATATACAAAACAATTTGTTTTGACTATGATGGATACATCATGAAGAGTGTGCGTGCTTACCGCTATCGATGGCTTATTCTGCTTGCATTGGTTCTGCTGGTGTTCGCTGTGGAGATTCAGTGGATGGCATTCTCTCCTATTGGACGCATCGCCAATAAGTTTTATGAGGCAGCATGGACTTCGAACGAATATTCTGTTGTTGACCTGATGTCGTTTATTTACATGGGTGGTTTTGTCTTGTTCGCCATCCCTGCTTCCTTGCTTATCAACAAGACGGGTATTTGCCGTTCCTTGCGCTTTGCCTCCTTGCTCGTCATTTTGGGGAGCGTCGCGAAAGTTTTTCAGGTTGATTCCCCGGTTTTCATGTTGCTCTGCCAAGTGGTGATGGCTTGTGCACAGGCCATCATCCTCTGTCTGGAGACGGTTACCGTAGCACGATGGTTCCCCATCCGGGAGAGGGGAATGGCTGTCGGCATCATTTCGGCTTGCCAGTACATCGCTTTGGCGTTTGTCATGGTATTTTCCCCGTATCTGATTCGTAACGGGTCATTTCCGCGTTTGGTTTCCGTATATGGCGGCATTTCTTTTCTGTTTGCCATCATCGGGGCTCTGATCATCAAGGAGAATCCTCCGACGCCCTCTTCGATGATCGAACCGGCTGATGAATCCTATGTGAAAGCCCTGTTCACCATCGGAAAGATCAAATCGTTGCGTGGCTTGATCACTGTTTTCGCTGTTTCCTGGGGTGTGCTGATGGCGATGTTGGTCAAAATTGATTTTATCGCTTCGGAATTGGAACTGGATTCCACCGCATGGTTTGGCCTCACGTTGATGATTTCCGGCGCCATCGGAGCCATAGTCGTTCCCGCTCTGTCTGATACTTTCAAAAAGCGAAAGGTGTTTTTTGTGGGATGTTTCGGGCTTTGCCTGCCAGGCCTGTTGCTGGTGTGTTTCTCCACAAGCGGAGCGATGTCCTTTGCGGGAGCGGCCATCTTTGGTTTTTTTGCGTTCAGCGCGATTCCCATCGGGCTTCAATATGCCGCTGAATTGGGTTTCCCGCTCCATGAGGAAATCGTACAGAGCCACATGGTTTTTTTCTCCCAAGGTTTGGGAGCCTTGATTTTGCTCTTCACCATGAGCGACACCATTCTCGAACTGCGGCACCTGATCTCTTTCTTTATCGCATTGCTTCTTGCATGCTTCGCGGGTTCCACCTTCATTGGGGAGAGCACGATGATCGTCACCGAAGAAGAGCGTCTTGGCAAGGAGATCAACAAGGAAATCGTCCAAACCGAGTGATTGGTGGAACGGAAATCAAGCATGGATACGAACACAAGAAAAACCCGAAGGCAAGCTCCGGGTTTTTTGTGACATGACTGAGCTCAGTCAGCCTTTACGACAAAATCAGCTTTTGCGGCGCCACAAAGCGGACAAATCCAATCATCGGGAAGGTCTTCGAACGCTGTTCCCGCTTTGATTCCATTCTCAGGGTCACCCATAGCAGGATCATATACATAACCGCACATGCTGCATTCATATTTTTTCATGGTTCATTCCTCCATTACCAAGATAAACGGTTGCGATGAAAGAGACAAGAAGAAAATCACGGTTTTGCGGAATAGACGGCAAGAATATCGGAAAGGAATTTGCAGAACTTCTTACGGTAGCTTACCGGCTCCAGGATTTCCACACTCGGACCGCACTGGATGATCTTCAGCGTCAGGAGGATGGAATTCTCCACATTGAACGTGACGATCTGGCAATTGTTCTGCTTTTCGATTTTCTCCGGTGTGTGTTCCAATTCCCTGAATACGTTCAAAGCGCTGGATTCGTTCACTTTAAGCTTGAGCGGAATGGTGTCGTTGCTTTGGTATTCACCAAACTTGTCGGGGATTTTGAACGGTTTGAGGTTGTCAGGGATCGTGTAGGTTTCGTCAAGTATCGTCGCAGCCGTTATGGTGGTGATGTCAATGGTGATGATCTCTTGGGTATGACGGAGACGTCCCGTCACGGAGATTGGGTTCCGTTTGTTGTCTTCATCTTCCCTGAAGCCGATAAAATAGGGGGCAAGTTCCGTTTCCGTTCCATCATTCTGGGTGATTTTCACGATGCGTCCGGAAACCCAACTGTCGATCAAGACCTCAAGGACGGAGTTGAATTGTCCGTTTCCTTTTTTTTGTTGTACCTGCTTGTCGATTTGTTCGGCGAGCATGATGATGTTGTTGCTGACTTTGGGTGCATAAGACCGCATGTTCATGGCGATTTTCCTCAATCCCGAGGCCAAGTGTGGGTTTTGGAATTCACTGTTCTGTGCAAGCACTTCGGCGCTCATGTTGAAGGCGAGGCTTTCGTAGATGGACAAATCAAGGTTGTTGGTGTCGCTATCGTTTTCCTTGATCTTGATCAGATTGTTGTCTTCGTAGATATCCACATGATCCTTCAATTCATCAACATATCTGCTGATCGTTGACCGATGCACCCCGAGACGTCTGGCGATTTCAGCACGTCGCAACCCTTCAGGGTGGCTGTGCAAAAGCAATTCCAATTGTGCGACACGTTCTCCTTTCATGACCGTTCCTTTTTTCTTGCAACTAATTGCAACATATCGTATACCATGATTGTTGCAGATGCAAGAGTCAAGTTGCAAAGAGGCAGGTATGGAAGACAAAAGGTTGGAGCAAATCGAAACAAAGCTCGCTTACATGGAACAGATGGTCGCTGAGCTCAATCTGGTGGTTTCAGACCAAGCCAAGGAATTGGGGATCGTGCAAAACCAAGTGGATAAGCTTAAAACGAAAATAGCCCAGTTGATGGAGCAAGAAACAGAGGACATTCCTTCGACACGTCCGCCACACTATTGAGAATCAATGGAGATGAAGCCTTTGTTTTTCCGCTTGATCTCCTTTTTTTCCTTTTTCAGTTTCTGTTCATACTGGTGTTTGGTTTGCAACACCACTTGGCTGACAGGTCTGCCTGACACGAATTGGGAAATGGCGCACATTGTTTCATCGCTGCCCGTCGCATGAGGATAGCGGAAGAAGCCATGAAAAGCGCCTTTCACTTCCAAATAATTTACCGGGGTGTCGGCAGCTTTCAGCGACTGCGCATAGAGTTTCCCGTCATCTTTCAAAGGGTCATATTCGGCGGATATGATCAACGTTTCAGGCAGGCGTGATTGATCCAGTCCCAGCAGAGGGGAGAAGTTCGGGTTCAAGGTGTCTTTGGGCTCACGTGCATATTTGGAGATGTAGAATGCCATCTGCCTGTCGGTGAGTGTCGGCGAGTCTTTGTATTTTTCATAACTTTCGGTGCGCATGCGTCCATCGGTGATGGGGCAGATGAGGATCTGCCCGGCAAGGGAAGGACCTTTCCGGTCACGGGCGAGACGCGATACCACCGCGGCGAGGTTTCCGCCCGCACAATCACCGAACAGATAAATCCTGTCCGGGTCGATTTTCCAATATCTGCATCCTGCGGCAGCCCAGAGCAGGGTGGCGTAACAATCTTCCACGGCGGTAGGGAACTTGTATTTCGGCGAAAGACGATAATCGACGGAAAGGACCGGTGCATGGAGATTGTCGGAAAGCTTGGCGCACAAGTTGTTGTACAGGGACATGTTTCCGAACACCCATCCGCCTCCGTGGAAAAAGACGACCAACGGAGTGACATCGCTCATTTCCCTCACCCCGCGCTTACGGAAATAATATCCGGTGACTACACCGTCTGTGACGGGGATGATGAACGTTTCGCTCTCGATGTTGGAAGGGAACTTGCCCAGAAGTCTGCGATACGCACGACTGGTCGAAGCTCCGCCGTTGAGTTCATCAATGCGTTCCTGTGTTATCGTCGAAGGATCAAAGGAGGTTTCCCTGTTGATGTTGTATATCAGTTTCCTCATTGCAGGGGAAAAGTCATATTTCTCCATAGATGCTTATGGTAGTCCATCAGCGGTCAGGACGCAAGAGTTCATGTGTAAAGCCTTTTCTTGGGGATGAGGACGCCCTGATGGGATTTGACGATCCGTTCCAGAAGATGTTCCAAACGTGGCCGGTTGAAACGTTGAATGATGACAAACGGAATGTTGATCAACACAATGTACAAAAGCAGGAAAAACTGTCCGGCGACTTCGTTGTTTTTCATCAGCGTGAGGATTCCGAAAATGAAAGCGAGTCCGTGGCACATCTCGGCACGTACGGTTTCCAGGATGAAGATATATAGGTACATCGGGTCGGAGTTGTTCATGTGGTTTTTACGCAACTGGCTTGGGCTGTTGTCTCCCATTTCAGGCAATCTGTCCTTCCATTTCTTCACGTCAAAGAACTGTTGGTAAAAGTCCCCATTCTTTTCCCACGCATGACTATGAAGGATTTTCCGCCATGTCTCCAGTTTTTTCTGGTTCATGTGGTCAACGATAAGAGACGCTACGAATTGGGTGAGGACGATGAAACAAAACAGACGCAACGGTGGCATGACGAGTGCCATAACTTCACTCACCTTCGGCAATTCCAGCCTCCTTCGGAAAATATACAGGAAACGACAGGGCTTTGCAACGTGCCTGATCATCCAGTCTGTCCTCAAGGAAGGGCATCCGCCAGATGAAGGAGTTGCTTGATGGTGTCTCCTGAACAGTTCAGGCGGAACGCTGTTGGGGCCAAGCCGTCAGATGTTTGCAGCGCCCGCTCTGGAATGTCCGGCGATTGCACGGAAAATGAAATCCATTTCAGTACTTCCCATTAACGGAAAATTATGGTATAAACAATTCCAGTCATGGCCTAAGGTTTCTTGTCAACAAGAACTATGTTTTGGGGCTGTAGCTCAGTTGGTAGAGCGTCAGGTTCGCAATCTGATTGTCATCGGTTCGATTCCGACCAGCTCCATAAGGGCGGCTTGCTTACGTGCAAGTCGCTTTTTTTTTCAACAGAAATCCGGCAGGAGGGAAAGAATGCAGGAAGTGATTGATGCGATGGTGACTCGTCGGAGCGTCAGGAAATTCAAGGATGAGATGGTACCCCCGGAATTAGTCGCCCAAGTGGTGAAAGCGGGCACCTATGCCCCGACCGGCATGGGACGCCAGTCACCGATCATTCTTGCGGTGACGGACAGAAAGGTTCGTGATGAATTGTCCCGCATAAATGCGGAAATCATCGGGAAAACCGGAACCGATCCGTTCTATGGCGCTCCGGTCGTTTTGGTCGTGCTTGCCGACACTTCCGTTCCGACTTATATCTATGATGGCTCTTTGGTGATGGGAAACATGTTGCTTGCCGCCCATACGTTGGGTTTGGGAAGTTGCTGGATTCATCGGGCCAAAGAGACGTTCCAAACGTCGGGAGGAAAGGAAATCCTCAAAAAGGCCGGCATCGAAGGGTCATATGAGGGTATCGGGAACTGTATCATAGGATATCCGCAAGCAGGTGGCGAAAGGCCGGCTGTTCCTCGGAAAGCCTCATATGTCCGGTATCTGTGAGGTCAGCAAAGCCGGCTGAATACGAAGAACATCACCATTGCCGGCAAGACACCACGGAAAAAGGTTTTTTTGGCGGCATCCCGTACTTTATGGGCTAGATGATCCACACGGTATGCCGCAAATTTTCCGCTGATGCAGGAACCGGGAATGCCGCCGGGAGGCGACATCCATTGGCCTGCGAGCACCACATTGGAGAGCCCCTTCAGATATGGTGGGGGATAATCCTTCATCATGTTGGTGTTCTTGGTCATGATGCAAGCTTGGTTGTAACCGTCATGTGCGTTGCACCACGTTCTGTAGGTTCTGCTTGTCCATGTATCCAGCAACGTGAGCCTGCCTTCCCATTGTGGCCAGGTTTTTTCGATTTTCTTCTCCACCAAGGATGCCAATTCCTGTTTCTTCGCTCTGTAGGTTTTCTCATCAAGGTTTTTCCAATAATCCCAAGACGAGTGATCACATCCCCACAAAAGCTGGACGACGTGTTTTCCTTGGGGAGCGAAAGATGGCTCATAGTCATAACATTTCAAAGTGATGCGGTCATTGAGCCATGGTTCCACCCTGAGCTCTGGGACATCCAGAATGATTTCCGTGCTAATGGCGTTTTGCGGGCTGTCGACCATCCATGCGGCCTGCACCATTCCATAAATGACGTAGGTTTGGGGATTGTCAAAGTATTCGCGGATTTTTTCCGGCATGAAACGCTTGTCCAGCAATTGAGAGAACGTAAAATCCGCATCACAAGCGGGAATGAAGTAATCCGCAGGCATGAAGGAACCGTTTGAAAGGCTGACACCACGCGCTTTGCCGTCTTCGACAATGATGCGCGTAACCGGTGAAGAACCATGATAGATTCCGCCAAGTTCCTCAAACCGCCGTTTCATACGCATGGCAGCTTGACGGGAGCCGCCGACAGGCACGCCTCCGTCTCCACTGGCGAAATTCCCATACATGACCGCAAAGTTTTCCCCTTTGGATTCACTGGGGCAGAAATCACTGATGCAGGCTTTGATCAAGGGATGATGAAAACGATCCTTCAGGTCCTGGATGCTCATCCCTTGGTATTTCTTGCTCAACGCAAACAGATTCCGTGATTTGAGGAGAAGGCTGATCCCGCTGAAAGCTCCCAGCATCTCATTGGGGATGCCTGCGGGGATGATGGTCTTTTGCCCCTTGCGCACATCTTCCATCAAGTCATCGATCAGGGGCGTGTCCTCCGGAGAAAGGGCTTCCCATTCCTGTCGGGTTTTTTCAATGTCAGGGTAGAGTGATATGTGCTTGCCGTCGAGATAGGATGTGTACATGAGCGGAAACCGGTAAACGCCGGCTTCTTCGTCCAAAAGTCGGGTTTCCTTATATAGCTTGTTCAGATCCGTTCCTGGCGTCGTTCCGATGAGCCAATGGATGCAGTTGTCGATATGACAGCCTTGCCTGTCCCATCCGGTGCATTCCCCACCAGGAGTGGGGTTTTTCTCAAACAAATGAACGTGATAGCCAAGTTTCAACGCATATATGCCTGCGGTAAGTCCTGCGACACCGGCTCCGATGACGATGATTTCATTTTTTTTGTTCATAATTCATGATTTCCGCTGTGATGCGCTGCATGTCTTCTTTGGTCGGGATGGCGATGCCACGTGCTTTGTCCGCAAGAATCAGAAGCATGTCGCCGTTTTGGATTCCGAACAGTTCCCGCATCTCTTTGGGGATCACAATTTGTCCTTTCTCACCGACTTTCACCGTGTTCCACAGTTTGTCCATGACAACCCTCCAGTATGAATAGTAATATTAGTATAACTAATCATACTTATTGGTCAAGGGGAAGACTGCAGAGAATCATGTCTTCGAGATGTTCTTTTCTGTTTGATTCGTAAGAATTCGTTTTGAGTGGCTGGTCTGCGGATATTGTGCGTCCCGGGAGGTTGCCCAGACGGGAAAAGTGCTTTTACGGAATTCATTTGCATACGAGTGTCTCTTTGAAAACGCATCAAGTTGAGGTACACGATTGCGGAATTATGTTGTACAATGGATTTGTATCATAGTGAATAATATGTTCATTTGTGTTCGTTTTGGTGTTCTTTTGAAAATAACTCCTTGACAGACCGGTAATCTGATTTATTCTTTTTTGAGAGACTGGAGGAATCATCATGAGTGTTGAGATACGGATTCGTCATGCGCTGAAGAAATATGGTGCCGCTACCATCATTGGAGATTTGAACCTTGATGTGAAACAGGGGGAATTCTTCACGCTTCTCGGACCTTCCGGATGTGGAAAGACCACATTGCTCCGGATGATTGCAGGTTTCAATACGATCGAAGGTGGTGATTTCTATTTCAATGACATGAGGATCAATGACCTTGACCCTGCAAAACGGAACATCGGCATGGTGTTCCAGAACTACGCCATTTTCCCCAACATGACGGTGCGGAAAAATGTGGAGTTTGGTCTGAAGAACCGGAAACTTCCCAAAGAACAAGTTACCGAAACAGCTGAAAAATTCCTCAAGCTGATGAAGATTGACCAACTTGCAGACCGTATGCCCGACCGTCTTTCCGGCGGGCAGCAGCAACGTGTAGCTCTAGCCCGTGCCCTTTGCATTGAGCCGCATGTCCTTTTGATGGATGAACCGCTGTCCAACCTCGACGCCAAACTCCGTGTGGAGATGAGGACTGTCATCAAGGAAATCCAAAACGACATCGGCATCACGACCATCTACGTGACCCATGACCAAGAAGAAGCAATGGCGGTCAGTGACCGCATTGCCGTCATGAAAGGAGGGGAAATCCAGCATATCGGGACGCCAAAGAACATCTATCAGAGGCCGGCGAACCTGTTTGTGGCTTCCTTCATCGGACGTTCGAACACGTTGGAAGGGAAACTTGTCATGGAAGGAGGGACCCCGCATCTGCACATTGAGAACTTGGATGTGCTTGTCCCGAATGTCCAGATCCGGTACCAGCATGACCAGAATGTCATCGTGTCGGTTCGCCCTGAGGAATTGTTGATGAGAAAGGAAGCCGTGACCGGTTTGAAGGCCGTCATTGATGATTGTGTCTTTTTGGGACTCAACACCCACTATTTCATGCATTTGTCCGATGGAAAGGAAGTCGAATCCATCATGGAGTCGACCATCGGCAATACCGTGGCGAAAAAAACCGAGGTTTTCTTGGGCATCAATACGGAGAAGATCAACATTTTCACCGAAGATGGGGAGGCCAACATCCTGGATGGGGTTCAGAACGACCTCGTGAAGCATTGAGGAGGACAGAATGGAAAGCCGCAGAAGATTTGATGTTTGGTCGGGTGTTACCGTGATGTTCCTGGTGCTGTTCTTCGTCATTCTTGTATACCCTTTGTTTGAGATTCTCCGTCAGGCGGTGAGGGATGAGAACGGAAACTTCACCTTTGTCCAGTTCGCCAAGTTCTTCTCGCAACCGTACTACAGCAAGACAATCCTCAACAGTTTCAAGGTCTCCATCGACATCACGTTGGTCACCTTGCTCATCGGCATTCCCATTTCGTATTTCTACTCTTTTTACCAGTTGAAAGGCGCCAAGTTCCTGTTTGTCGTGAGTGTCCTGTGTTGCATGTCTGCGCCGTTCATCGGAGCGTATTCGTGGATTTTGCTGCTTGGCCGTTCCGGTGTGGTGACCCAATTCTTTGAAAAAGTGTTGGGTATCCGCATAGGCAGCATTTATGGGTTTGGCGGTATCCTTTTGGTGCAATCGCTCAAACTCTATCCGTTGGTCTTCATCTATATGAATGGGGCGTTCAGGAACATCGACAATACGTTGATCGAGGCATCGGCGAACCTCGGATGTGTCGGGATCAGGCGATTTTTCAAAGTCATCATGAAGTTGTGCATGCCCACCGTGCTGGCGGCAAGCCTTTTGGTGTTCATGCGTGCTTTCGCCGATTTCGGGACTCCGTTGCTCATTGGGGAGAACTACCGGACATTCCCCGTCGAGATTTACAACCAATACCTCGGAGAGAACGGTACGGACCACAACTTTGCGGCGGCCATTTCCGTCATCGCCATTGTGTTGACCGCATTGGTGTTCTTCATCCAGAAATGGGCGACCAGCAAATTCAAATTCTCCATGAACGCGCTTCATCCCGTCGAAAAAAAGACACCCCATGGCGTCAAAGGTTTCCTGATGTATGCATATTGTTACCTGCTGGTTGTCATCGCGTTTGTACCGCAACTGTATGTGGTCTATCTTTCCTTCCGTAACTGTGACCAAGCGGTGTTCCTTCCGGGGTATTCCATGGCGAATTACCAGATGGCGATGCATAAATTGTTGGGCAGATCCATCAAGAACACCTTGGTTCTTGGTTTCGGATCGCTTGGCATCATCATCCTGTTCTCTGTCTTGATCGCATATCTTGTCGTGCGCAGACCGAATTTCTGGAACCATTCCATCGATACCTTGTCCATGTTGCCGTACATCATGCCGGGTTCGGTCATCGGCATCGCTTTGGTTCTTGCGTTTGGAAAGCAACCCATCGTGTTGACCGGAACGATGATGATCATGATCATTTCGCTGGTCATAAGGAGGATGCCGTACACCATACGTTCGGCGAATGCGACGTTGATGCAGATACCGTTGAGCATCGAGGAAGCGTCGATAAGTCTGGGGACCTCGAAGATGAAGACGTTTGCCACAATCACCGTGCCGATGATGGCCAACGGCATCCTTTCCGGAGCGATTCTCAGTTGGGTATCCATCGTCACCGAGCTGTCCAGCGCCATCATCCTGTACAACAACAGGACCATCACGTTGACGATGTCGGCTTATGTGGCCATCAGCCGTGGCAATTACGGTCTTGCCTGCGCATTTTCCGCAGTACTGACTTTGTTGACGACGCTTTCGTTGTTTGTCTATCTGATGCTCAGCAAGTCCGAGGACATCAGATTGTAAACGTGTTATTCCGGGTTGTAATGCCCTGGAGATAAAAAGGAGACTGTTATGAAAAGGACACTGGTTTTCGTGCTTGCCATATTGATGGCATGTTCGTTCGCTTTCGCTCAGGGGACCCAAGAAGCGGCACCTGCCAAAGCTGCTGACAACGGGTTGGGGAAGCATTTGGTGTTGTATGCGACAATGACCGAGAACGACTTGAACAATTTACTCAAGGGCTTCAATGAGAAGTACCCTGACATCGAAGTCGAGGTGGTCAATGGTTCTGCAGGTGAACTTACCGCACGGATTACAGCCGAGAAGAACAAGCCACAGGGTGATTTGATGTGGGGTGGTCTCGGCAACAGTGACGGCGATGCCTATAAGGACATTTTCGAAGCCTATCTCAGCCCATATGAGAAGGAGATCATGCCGGATTACCGTTCCAACAATGGCTTTTATAATTTCGACCATCTTTCCACCATCGTGTTCTGTGTGAATACCGATCTTGAGAAAGAGCTTGGCTTGACTATCAAAGGTTACAAAGACCTCCTCAATCCGGTTCTGAAGGGCAGGATCGTCCTTTCCGACCCGAACTCGTCTTCTGCCGCATGGAACAACCTCTCCAACATCATGGCGGTGTATGGGAATGATAGCAAGCAGGCATGGGATTACATCGAGGCCTTGATGAGGAACAAACTCATCATTTCCACTTCCTCTTCCGTCTGCTTCAAGAGTGTCCAGACGGGTGAATATGTTGTTGGTCTTACCTATGAAGATGGCGCTTCCACCTTGCTGAAGAGCGGTGCGAAGAACATCCGGATGGTCTATCCCGCAGAAGGTGCGTCAGGCAATGCGTTTGGATGCGCCGTCATCAAGGGTGCTCCTCATGAAGCCGCGGCGAAAGCGATGGTGGATTATCTGATGAGCGCCGATGGTCAGACCCATCTCGGCAATGCGCTCGGAACACTCCGGTTCACCAACAGCAAGGCATCCTACAAAACCCCGTATCTGCCTGCAAGCTCGGAGATCAAATGGGTGACCCGTGACATCAAGTGGCTCACCGAAAACAAGAAACAGATACTGCAGCACTGGAATACGCTGTACGCGTCCGTCAACAAGTAATCGGTTTCGGGTTCCCCCTCACCATGAAAGGTGGGGGGGCTTCTTTTTCCCAGGAGGAGACCATGGAAGTACATACCATAGCTTTGGATCTTGACGGAACACTGACGCAACACCGTAGCTTGTTGGGTGATGGAAACCGCCGGGTGTTGGACCGGTTGGGTGCCAAATATCATTTGGTGATGGTCGGTGCAGGTTCCTGTGAACGTATTTTCCGGCAAATGGGTCAGTATCCGATGGATATCATCGGAAACTATGGAATGGAAATCTCCCGTTATGATACGACGATGGGAAAATTGGAAATCCTTGAAAGCAAAAAGACTGAGACCGACCGGCAATCCGTCACAAAGAGAGTGGAAACCCTCCGGGAACGGTTTGGCTTTCAAGCATACACCGGAGATACAGTGGAGTTTTTTCCCTCGGGGATGGTCTGCATCCCTTTGATCGGTACCAAAGCTGACATCAATGACAAGCTTGTCTTCGATCCCGACAGAAAAAAGCGGCGTGCCATCTACGATGAAGTGAAAGCCCTTTTCCCGGAATATGTCGTGTTTGTCGGAGGTTCCTCATCGTTCGATATGGTGCCTGTTCCGTACGACAAATACTATGCTTTGTCACGCTATTGCGAACGACAAGGGTTGGAACACGGACAGGTGGTGTATTTCGGTGATGATGTCGGATATGGGGGAGGGGATTATTCCTTGTTCCATTCTGATTTCCCGTTTGTCCTTGTGGACGACTATCGGAATTTTCCCCGATTCGCAGGGGAGTATCTGTGAACATACACGAGACCTTGCCGGAACAGGGCAAGGCCTCTGATGGGTCAATGATTCTCTTTGTTCATGATGGCGGCTTGGACGAATTCCCTGAAGGAAGGCTCTGCATTGTTCGGGCGGGATTTGAACTCCGGATGATATTGGACGCCCAGGAAGAACGGGTGTTTGTCTTTCTGCAGTTCCACCGCTTCGACGAGCCTTTTGTCAGGACTGGTGCCGGCGATGACCAGACCCGCCTGTGAAAGCTGGGTGCGGTAATCATTATTGAACTCATACCTGTGCCTGTGTCGTTCGCTGATCTCTTTCTGGTGGCGATAGGCCGTATCCATCCATGTGCCGGGGACGATGTCGCAGGGGTAGGAACCGAGACGCATCGTACCGCCTTTGGGTATATCTCCCTTTTGGTCGGGCATCAAGGCAATGACCGGATGTTGGCTCTTTTCGTTGAATTCGCTTGAATTGGCGTCGTCCCAGAACAGGATGTGTCGCGCGAATTCGATGACTGCCACCTGCATGCCCAGGCAAATGCCAAGGAACGGAATCCTGTGTTCCCTTGCATAGCGGACAGCCTCGATCATGCCTTCGATGCCTCTTTCTCCGAAACCACCGGGGACGAGGATGCCGTCTGCTTCATGAAGAAGTTGGTCAGCCGTTTTTTCCGTGACCGCCTCAGCTTCCACCCAGTTGATCTCCATCTGGCAACCATTCTCCCATGCAGCATGTTTGAGCGCTTCATTCACAGAGAGATATGCGTCGTGGAGTTGGGTATACTTGCCTACCAGCGCGATTTTCACATGACCCTTTGCCTCTCTGGCACGCAGGCACATGGCTTCCCAATCCGTCAGATCGATGGGGTTTGTAGTCAGGTTGAGCTCCCTGCAGACTACATCGTCGAAATGTTCTTCATGGAGCATCAACGGCACTTCATACAGGATGGGCATGTTCTTGTTTTCGATGACACAGTCTTTTTTGACGTTGCAGAACAACGCGATTTTGTCTTTGACGCTTTGTTCGATCGGCTCATCACTGCGGGTGACGATGATGTCGGGGAATATCCCTGAAGCCATCAACTCATGTACCGAATGCTGAGTCGGTTTGCTTTTGTGTTCTCCGGAACTTTGCAGGTAGGGAACCAATGTGACGTGGATGAACAGACAATTTCCTTGCCCGAGTTCATGTCCGATTTGCCTGGCTGCTTCCAGGAAAGGCTGGCTCTCGATATCGCCTGTCGTTCCGCCGATTTCGGTGATCACCACATCCGCGCCTGTCTTTTTGTCCAAAGAATAAATGAACTCCTTGATCGCATTGGTCACATGGGGGATGATCTGTACGGTGGAACCCAGATACTCCCCGTTGCGTTCCTTGGTCAGGACGTTCCAGTATACGCGTCCGCTGGTCATATTCGAGCACTTGTTGAGGTTCTCGTCGATGAACCGCTCATAATGTCCGAGGTCGAGGTCGGTCTCTGCTCCATCATCAGTGACGAACACTTCCCCATGCTGGTATGGGCTCATGGTTCCCGGATCGACGTTCATGTAGGGATCCAATTTTTGCGCGGCGACTTTCAAGCCACGGCATTTGAGCAACCTTCCCAAGGAAGCGGCGGTGATGCCTTTTCCCAATCCTGAAACCACACCACCGGTTACGAATATATGTTTTGTCATAGGCACTCTCCTTCTATCTGTACGTTTTGAGGATGTTCACGGAGATTTCATAACGGCTTCGCCGCAAATCCATCGCTTGTTTTTCGATATATCTGTGAGCTTGGGCTTCATCCATGCCCAAAGTTTTGATCAAGGTCCATTTCGCCTGATCAACCACTTTGATCTCTTCGATCTTTTGTTGGAGTTTTTCGTTTTCATTGTGCATGCCGACAAGGCGGTTGCGCAAAGACTTTGCCAAGGCAATGGTTTGGAAAAACACTTCCCGGATGATGGGTTTTTGCACGACAAGAACCCCGATGCTTTCCATCTGGGCTTGGATGTCCGCAAAGAATTCGGCGCGGACAAGCAAAATCACCGGACTGAGCGTTTCCTCGATGATCATCCGGCAAAGTTCCAGCCCATCTTCGTCAGGCAAGGGCGTGTTGATGAAAACCAAGTCATATTCGCAGTCCAAGACTTGGCGTCTGGCTTCACTGGCGCTGGCTCTGGTGGTGACGACGATCGACCCTTCCATCTGATGGATCAGGCTGGTAAGCCCTTCGCTGCCTTTGGTCGTCGCGCTAACCACAAGTGCCGTACTCATGTCGTGGCCTACGTAGTAAGGAAGTACGGGAGGCGGCTTGCCGCATCCTTGTCTTCCGCTTTGAGATATTTCTGCCAATCGGCCCGCTTCGCCTCAAGAAAATAGGTGAGGAGGCGCGGTGGCAGACAATGCGCGACAAAAGGACTCTGTGCGGCGGCATCTATCGCCTCGGAGAGATCCGCAGGGAGATTCTTGTCACTGTAACTTTGTTCAGGAAGCGGTTCCCGTTTTTCCTTTATGCCCTCCATGGCCGCTTCGATGAGCAGCGTGAAGCACAGATACGGGTTGCAGGAAGGATCCGGAGAGCGCACCTCAAGACGGCGATAGGTTCCGCTGGCTTGGGGGATGCGCACCAACAGGCTTCTGTTGGCATGCCCCCAGCCGATGTGTTGGGGTGCTTCAAAAGCGCCGAGACGTTCATAACTGTTCACCATCGGATTGGTGAACAGCGTGATTTCATCAATATGTTCCAGAATTCCGGCGATCATGTTGTTCTGCAGTTCGTCATTCCTTTCTTCCAAAGCGATGTTGACATGCAGTCCCGAACCGCTTTCACCTTTGAGAGGTTTGGGGAGGAAGGAAGCGAACAGTCCTGCCCGTTCGGAGAGGGTTCGGACGACATTTTTGAAGGTGACCATGTTATCGGCTGCCTCCAGCGGCGTGCCATACTTGAAATCGACTTCATTTTGTCCAGGTCCGCTTTCATGATGGCTGCGTTCCGTATAAAAACCCATTTGTTCCAATGTCAGACAGATCTCACGGCGGATGTTTTCCCCTTTGTCAAAAGGCGCGACATCAAAGTAAGAGCCCCTGTCCAGTGGTTCTTGCGTCGGATTTCCTTCTTGATCCCGTTTGAATAGGTAGAATTCGCATTCCGGACCAAACGTCAGGCGATATCCATCCAGTGCCGTTTTGTCCATGGCATCCTTCAGCAATGTCCTTGCATCCCCTTCGAATGCGGAACCGTCCGGACGACGGATGCCGCAATACAAACGGATGACCCGGCCTTGGCTGGGACGCCACGGCAGGACGGAAAGCGTGGAAGCGTCCGGAAACAGGAAAAGATCTGATTCCTCGATGTTGAGGAATCCACGGATGGCGGAAGCATCAAAACTGATGCCGCTCTCAAACGCCCTGGCCAATTCCTTGCTGGAGATGCTGATGTTCTTCAGGTCTCCGAAGATGTCGCAGAATGACAGCTTGACGAAACGCACATCCTGTTCTTGGACGAACTGCATGACTTCTTCCTGGGTATGGTTCATACCGTCCTCCTACACATACGTGTACAATTGCTTGTATGGAGTGCTCGAATTGGGACTCAATACAAAGTAATGATGAGACAACAACGCTTCTTTGTCCAAGGAGAATTCTTTGCAGAAGGGTTCAATGGCTTTGCCGATGGCCGCAATATCCTCATCAGCGGCATCCTTGGCCACAACTTGGGCAGGAAGATCGACTGGTAATGTATCGCATCTGAGGTAAATATGTCCACCATGCATTCCTGTCCCGCAGAAATATCCTACAGGAGGCCTCCCGTCCTGATGCATCCCCAACACGATGATCGTGCCTCCCGCTTGGTACTCCCCGAGGAAGCTACCCGCTTTTTCTCCGATGACCAGCAGCGGTTGCTTGTCTTTATATGCCTTCATATGGATGCCAGCCCTGTAGCCGGCGCAACCGAGGATATAGATGGCGCCTCCCCGCATGGCATATCCGGCGGCATCGCCACAGTTGCCGTGGATGAATATCTCGCCATCGTTCATTGTATCTCCTGTTTCGTCCTGGGCGTTGTTGTTCACTTTGATGGTGGAACCATCCAACATGGCTCCAAGTGCGTTTCCAGGCACCCCATTGATGGTGATCGTACGTCCTTTCAAACCACAGCCGATATACCGTTGTCCATTGACATTGTACAACGTGAACACATTCTCCGCTGATGAGCGTATCGTTTCATTGAGTTGCCCAAACGGTTTCATTCCGACATCAATGCTCGTCATTGCACACCTCCCAATTTCCGCACCCGTTCTTTTTTCGCGAACGCCATCAACTGCGGGTGCTCGGTGATCAAGGGGAAGTCAATCGAGGAGAGGTCGGTTTTGGCTCTCACCAATGACGTGTAGATGCCTGCCCTGGCGATGGTATCCCCGATCAAGATGAAACCGATGAGTCGGTTGTCTTTGGTGAACAATCGTTTGTAGCCGTCCTCCGTCTTTTCCACGATGTCATCCCCGCCGTACGAGCCTGCTGTGATCATATGCAGATCAAAGAGGCCTGTGGCGTTCATCGGAATGGAGGGGGAGACGGTACAGTCCTCCCCAGCCATGTTTCTTCCCGCCGTTTCCCCTTGGAGTCTGGCGTTCGGGAAGATTGCGATGACGTGACGGAGTCCTGAAGCGTCATCCATCCCTTCCGCACAATCCCCCGCCGCCCAGATATCAGGAAGTGTGGTGCGGCAATGATCATCAATAACGATGCCTTTGTTCACATTCCCTCCGGCATCCTTGATGAGCGTGGTGTTCGGTCTGACGCCGACGGCAAGGACGAGCGTATCAAAAGGTACTTTCGATTCATCCGTCAATGTCGCTTCGTGCGCCGAGAACGTTTTGGTGCTGACTCCAAGCCGGAAAGCCATTCCTTTGGATTCAAGATATGTTTGCACCCGTTTTGAGCCCTCTTCATCCAAAATGGTGGGCAGCACACGAGAGGCGAGGTCTATGATGGTGAGATGTTTCACCTTCCCGTACAAACCTTCGGCGCATTTGAGTCCTATCAAACCGGCTCCGATGATGAGTACTTCGCTTTTGGGGGAAACAGCGGCTTGAAGGGCTTTTGCGTCACTGAGATTCATGAACGTGAATCGGTCTTTCACCAGCGTCAGGTCCTGCATCGGCGGGACAAAAGGTCTGCTGCCGGTGGCGACAAGCAATTTGTCATACGCCACTTCACCCGCATTATCGGTCACAACACGTTTCGCTTTGGTGTTGATGGCCTGTACGGTTGTGCCAAGCATTTGATGAACGCCTCTTTCCCCAAACCAGTCATCATTCCGGTATATAAGGTTCTGTTCGTTGGTTTTTCCCATCAGGTAATAGGAGATCAAGGGACGGGAATAACACTGGGTTTTCTCGTCTCCGATGATGGTGATGGTTCCCTGTTTGTCCACTTCCCTGATGCCTTCAACACATCCCACGGCGGCGACACTGTTTCCAATGATCACATAGTTCATCTTACCGCTCCTCATACACAATGGCTTTGTTCGGACAACCGGCGACGCAGGCTGGAACGCCGCTCGGCGTGTTCTTGCATAATTCACATTTCTGCATGACCCCGTTGTCTCCCGGCATCAAAGCCCCATACGGGCACGCCATGATGCAGGAATAACAACCAACGCACTTGCTTTGGTCAATGACGACCACTCCATTCTCCAGAGACAGGGCTCCACCAATACACGCTTTGACGCACAATGGTTCGGTGCATTGCCTGCAGTTGACGGCGAAGGTGATGCCGTCATGTTCCTCGACATGAATCCTTGGCTGGATATGCGCGTCTTTCAGCGCCTTGATCATGCTGTCTTTGCCGCTGTTGGCGAAAGCGCAGTTGTATTCGCACAGATGGCAGCCGAGACACCATTGTTCTTCCACGTAGATTCTTCTCATATACGCCTCCTCACTGTCCGGCGTGGAGTATCCCGAGGATCTCCAACTCCTTGTCGGTCAAGCCAATACCGCGAAGCATCAGGCGGTTGCCTTTCAACGCTTCTATGGAGTTGATGCCCATTCCGCCCATCATTTCCATGATTTCATTCTTCCATGCAGTGATGAGATTGACCAACCTTTGGCTGCCGATTTCCGGATTGAGCCGTTTGACCAACTCCGGTCTCTGCGTCGCGATGCCCCAGTTGCATTTGCCGTTCTGGCAGGTTCTGCACAGATGACAACCCAAGGCAAGCAACGCGCTGGTTGCGATATACACCGCATCCGCGCCCAAGGCTATGGCTTTGATCACATCAGCGGAAGAACGGATGGAACCGCCGACCACCAAGGAGACATTGTTCCTGATGCCTTCATCCCTGAGCCGTTTGTCCACCGAAGCAAGGGCAAGCTCGATGGGAATACCCACGTTGTCCCGGATCCGGGCTGGTGCGGCTCCTGTCCCTCCGCGGAAGCCGTCAATGGCGATGATGTCGGCGCCGCTGCGGGCGATGCCGCTGGCGATCGCGCTGACGTTGTGGACCGCTGCGATTTTCACAATCACCGGTTTGGTGTAGCCGGTCGCTTCCTTCAGCATATAAACCAGTTGTCTGAGGTCTTCGATCGAATAGATGTCATGATGAGGTGCCGGACTGATTGCATCGGACCCTTCCGGAATCATACGGGTCTTTGCGATATCACCGACGATTTTTGTACCGGGAAGATGACCTCCGATACCCGGTTTCGCACCTTGTCCCATTTTGATTTCAATCGCGGCTCCCGCTTTCAGATAATCCGGATGCACCCCGAAACGGCCAGAGGCCACTTGGACGATGGTGTTGGCTCCGTATTGATAGAAATCCTCATGCAAGCCGCCTTCTCCTGTGTTGTAATAGGTGCCAAGCGCCTGCGCGGCCAAAGCGAGGCTCTTATGGGCGTTATAGCTGATCGATCCGTAACTCATGGCGCTGAACATGATGGGCACCGAAAGCTTCAGTTGTGCTTGAGTCTTGGTGATGATCTTTCCGTCTTTGTCCCGTTCGATTGTATCGCTCTTCGCCCCCAGAAACACTTGTGTTTCCATCGGTTCCCTCAAAGGATCGATGGACGGGTTGGTCACCTGGGATGCGTTGATCAGCATCTTGTCCCAGTAGACAGGATAACTTTTCGGAGTCCCCATGGAGGAGAGCAGGACCCCGCCGCTGTCAGCCTGCCGGTAGATGTCTTCGATGACTTCTTTGCCCCAGTTTGCGTTTGTGCGGAATTCCTGGTCGCTTTTGACGATCTTCAAGGCATGTGTCGGACAGAGGGTCACGCATCGTTGGCAGTCGACGCATTTCGCTTCGTCACTGACCATGATTTTCGCTTCAGCGTCGTAATGATGGACACTGTTAGAGCATTGACGTTCACAGACTCTGCAGCAAATGCACCGGTTTGGGTCCCTATGCACTTCAAATTCAGGAAATAAATAATTTATTGCCATTTGTGTAAGTTCCTCACTGTTGGTTCAAGGTGACGATCACCGGTTGTCCGCCGGTCGGGTACCATACCTTGGTCGGGTTGGGTTCGACCACCCTGATGGCGGCTTCCTCACTCGCGAAATAGACCATTTCGCCTTTTTCTGCGGCTACCAATGAGCGGAGTTTCAGACGGTCGTTGAGCGCCATCAACCCACCGTTGAAACCGAGGATGATGGAGAACGGACCGGTGATGAGCAGGCTTGCGAACGTGTTGCGCAGGTACGTGTACTCGGCTTTCGCCTCCGGTTCCATCCTGCTGATTGTTGTCCAGAATGGTGCGGCGATTACATGTGCGACTTCGGTCAGGGAAAGCCCTTGTTTGCGATGCAAGTAATCGATGATGTACGTGATGACTTCGGTGTCTGTCTTCAACGTGCACCGGTAACCATACATTTCGATCCATCTGCGATTGGCGTCATAGGAGGAAATCTCTCCGTTATGCACTACTGAAAAGTCCAGCAGGGAGAAGGGGTGGGAACCTGCCCACCATCCCGGAGTGTTGGTCGGGTAACGTCCATGGACGGTCCAACTGTATCCCGCATAACTGTCCAGTTTGTAGAATCTGCCGACATCCTCCGGATATCCGACCGCTTTGAACACACCCATGTTCTTTCCGCTGGAGAACACATATGCGTCGCTGATCGTCGAATTGATGTTGATGACGCAACGGGCCATGAATTCATCCTCTTCCAGCTGGCTGGACGCCAGTTTGGTGGGAAGCGGAATAACGAAATATCTCCAGATGAGCGGCTCATCGGTAATCCTCGGGTTCTTTGCCGTAGGGATTTTCGACAGGTTGATCACATCAAAATGTTCATCCAGGAAATCCTCACACCGTTTTTTCGCATCTTGGCTGTAATAGAAGATGTGCAGTGCATAGTAGTCTTTGTATTCTGGGTAGATGCCATAGCCTGCGAAACCACCGCCGAGCCCGTTGGAACGGTCATGCATGACGGTGATCGCCTTGATGGCGTCTTCGCCGCTGAACCGTTTTCCGCTCTTGTTGATGAATCCGCAGATTGCGCAACCACTGGATATCCGTTCCGTTCCTTCAAGGAAACCACGCTGGTGATAATCTTGCTCCGTCATGAATTCCCCTCCCAAATGAGCATGAAAAAAGGCGACCGATAACAACATGCATTCCTGCATGTGGTTGTCGGACGCCTTTGTCCTGTCGATAGCTGCTTCGGGTTTTCCTGGGCGGTTCACCCTCCGCTTTTGGGAGTACTATAACGAAAAGGAAAATGTTTGTCACTAGGTCACCACAAAAACGTATGATTATGCAATTTGTATGCATCTCATTACTTTTGTCGTTTCCTTGGCTCTCCGATCATCCATGAACCAAATAGGTAATAGCACCAGAATAATAGGCTGGTGACAGTCCATGTGATGGGGTAGACGTACATTATCGTCTCTATGGTGTGGTGGCCCGGGAAGACAAAGATGACCCAGAGTATCCTCAGGGCGCAGACTCCGAAAACGGTGAACAAGGTTGGTATGACGCTTTGTCCGCAACCGCGGATGGTGCCCGAAAGGATTTCGATGGATACCCAGGTGATGAAGAAGGGCGCGATGCACCGTAAAATGACCATGCCTTCATCCAAGACAAGGGAATCAGTTGTGAACAGCATGAGGAAAGAACGTCCCCAGATGAGAAACACAAATGAAAACAGGACAGACATCAACGAACTCATCCCCAGACAGACCCATGTGCCTTTCCGTACCCGTTGGTATTGGGCTGCGCCGTAATTCTGTCCGCTGAAGACCGTCATTGCGACGCCGAAGCTGTTGATGCACATCCAGAAAAGCGTATCCACTTTCCCATAGGCGGCGTTTGCCGCGATGATATCGGTTCCGAGGCTGTTGATGGATCCCTGGATGATGATGTTGGATATCGAATACATGGACCCTTGGATTCCTGCGGGAATTCCCAGGTACAACATTTTCCTGCAGATTGCCCAGTTGATCTTCAACTCATGGAAAGAGAAGCAATTGGAAGCTTCCCCGTTGTGCATGAGATATGAGATGCCGAGCACCGCACTGATGGTCTCGCATCCGATGGTCGCCCAAGCCGCTCCCGCGACACCCCAGTTGAAAACGGCGACGAACACCACATCAAGGACAATGTTGACCATACAGCCGAGGATCAGGATGTAGAGCGGGCGTTTGCTGTCACCCATGGAACGGAGAGCGGAGGATGTCATATTATATAAGAACATCGGAATCATGCCGAGGAAGAAAATGTTCAGGTAGGTGACCGACATGTCCAGAATGTCATCCGGGGTGTCTATGAGGCGCATCGCCCATCTGCTGGTAAGCAGACCCAGAACCATAACCACCGCCCCGCCCAAAAAACTCATCAGCATGGAAGTCTGGATGGATTGATGGTTTTTTTCCTTGTCATGTGCGCCAAAATGCTGGCTGATGACTACCGCAGAGCCATTAGTGATACCGACGAAAAAACCGACGAGCAGGTTGACGAACACCGACGTGCCGCCACCTACGGCAGCCAAAGCTTCCTTGCCGACGAACCGTCCCACGATGATGGCGTCTGCGACATTGTACATCTGCTGGAAAAAGGAACCGAACAGGATGGGGAAGAAGAAGGCAAGAAGGCCCTTTGCGATTGAGCCTTCTGTGATGGAAACGGTTCCTGGGTTTTTCTGTTTCATCAGTAACATACTGGACATCATACTGAAAAGCGTTGGGGTTTCATAGAGAGAAAAAAAATCACATCAACCGGTTGACAAAAAATTCCAACTGGTGATAGTCTACCTGCCAAACAGCAAAGGCGCTGTAGCTATAAGGCTACGGCGCCTTCTTTTTTTGTTCCGCAGTGTCGGATTTTTCGGAATTCGTGGTCATTCGGTCTCCATTGGGGATGCAGGAAAAACCAGGATTCCGTATTGTTTGGACCTTTTATGGGGAAGGAGAGCGCATATGGAAACAGTAGCTGATTATTTCGGTTCGTTGGTTTTCAACGATGATGTCATGCGGGAACGGTTGCCGAAGGAGACCTACAAGGCTTTGAAACAAACCATCCGTGAAGGAAAAGATCTTGACCTCAACATCGCCAACGTAGTCGCCAATGCGATGATGCATTGGGCTTTGGAACATGGGGTCACCCACTATACCCATTGGTTCCAGCCGATGACCGGCATCACGGCAGAGAAGCATGAGGCGTTCATCACCCCCGTCGGGGGCGGGAAAGTCATCATGGAATTCAACGGCAAGGAACTTGTACAGGGTGAACCTGACGCTTCTTCTTTCCCCAGCGGAGGGCTACGTGCGACATTCGAAGCACGGGGCTACACCGCATGGGATCCGACCAGTTATGCGTTCATCAAGGGGACGACCTTGTATATTCCGACGGCCTTCTGTTCCTACAGTGGAGAAGTTCTTGACAAGAAAACCCCATTGCTCAGGTCTATGGAAGCCCTTTCCGACCAAGCATTGAGAATACTCAAATTGTTTGGAAAAACTGAGGTCAAACGGGTCATAACGACGGTCGGTCCGGAGCAGGAATACTTCTTGGTGGACAAGAAACAGTATTTGGAAAGAAAGGATTTGATCTACACGGGACGGACTTTGCTTGGCGCACGACCTCCGAAAGGACAGGAGATGGAAGACCATTACTTTGGTTCGCTTCGTCCGAGGGTGTCCGCATATATGGAAGATTTGGACAAGGAACTGTGGAAACTCGGCGTCTATGCCAAAACCAAGCATAACGAAGTTGCGCCAAGCCAACATGAGCTTGCTCCGATTTTCATGACCACCAACGTCGCCACCGACCAGAACCAGTTGATGATGGAGATGATGAAGAAAATCGCCGACAAGCATGATCTCGTCTGCCTGCTTCATGAGAAGCCGTTTGCAGGAGTCAACGGTTCGGGAAAGCACAACAACTGGTCCATCTCCACCGATAGTGGGGTCAACCTGCTTGAACCGGGTGAAAGTCCCAACGACAACGCCCAGTTCCTGTTGTTTCTGGTGTCCGTCATCGCGGCTGTGGATGAGTATCAGGATTTGCTCAGAGTATCCGTCGCATCGGCGGGCAATGACCACAGACTTGGTGCAAACGAAGCTCCTCCCGCTATTGTTTCCATGTTTCTTGGCGACGAACTGACCGAAATTCTGGAAGGCATCGCTTGCGGGAAACCTGTTGGGGCGAAACGCAAGCAGAACATGATCCTTGGTGTCCATGTACTTCCTGATTTCCCGAAGGATTCCACCGACAGGAACAGAACCAGCCCGTTTGCCTTTACCGGCAACAAATTCGAGTTCCGTATGCTCGGTTCGTCGTTCTCTGTGGCTGGTCCGAATATCGTCCTGAACACCATTGTCGCTGATGAGTTGGAGAAATTTGCTGACATTCTGGAGAAATCCAAAGATTTCAAAGCCGATCTCGCCACCCTTGTCAAGGACACCTATATCGCCCATAAGAGGATTATCTTCAACGGGAACAACTACAGTCCCGAATGGGTCGGGGAGGCTGAGAGACGTGGCTTGCTCAACCTGAAGAGCACCGTTGATGCCGTTCCGTCGTTCATCGCCGCAAAGAATATCGCCGTGTTCAAGAAATTCCGCATCTTCACGGAAGCTGAGATGCACAGCCGCTATGACATTCTGATGGAGAACTATGCGAAGACCATTCATATTGAGGCATTGACGATGGTCGATATGGCAAGGGAACAGATTCTTCCTGCGGTGAGCGACTACAGCGCGAAACTTGCTTCTGATGCTATGGCGAAAAAATCTGTTGTTCCTTCTTTGGCCTGCAAGACGGAGCTTTCCATGGTCGAGAAGCTTTCCGCCCTTGAAGACAGTCTTTCGGAGAGTGTCACCAAACTGGAAGATGCTGCCCTTCAGTCGAAGATGATCGCAAATTCCACCGAACAGGCACGCAGTTACCATGCTTCGGTGCTTCCTGCCATGGCGGAGGTCAGAGGAGTCAGTGACCAGCTGGAGTTGTTGGTCGCCCGCGACTATTGGCCTATGCCGACGTATGGGGATCTGCTCTTTACGGTGTAATCCTTCCCTGGGGGTCTGGTCAGGTCTGGTGGTCCTGGGTACTTCTCCGATTCGGACCGGACCCCCTTTTCTGTACGGTCATCCGCCTGAACGACGGATGGCTTTTTCATTTCGTCTCACCAGTGTTTTCCGGTGATCAAAAACAGAGGGACGCGTTTTTGGATTTCCTTGTACGAAGGGCGATGCTCGCATTGCCGTTTCTCCATGGCTGGGATTGAATAGGATAGGAACAATGCGGTCATGGCGATCGGAGCGATGATGAGGATGGGGTTTCCTCCGCAACCAAGACTAGCGATGAAGATGCCCCACCACAGGCAGTTCTCTCCAAGATAGTTCGGGTGCCTGCTGTAGGCCCAAAGCCCTTCGGTGCAACAGGCGGTGTCGTCGGTTCTTGTCTTCTGGTAGTGGTCCATCTGCCGGTCGGCGACCAGTTCAAGAAGGAAAGCGGCAAGCATCATCACATATCCGGTGACCACCAGAAAGAGGTTGGTGACTTTCCCTTCCAGGATGTACAGGACAGGGAGCATGTTTCCCAACACAAAGAAGGTTGGGATCATATGGATGGCCAGATAACTGACAGGCCAATAGAGTTTGCCGGTGGCTTTCCTGAAGGAACGGTATCTCCAATCCTCGTCGGACAGTCCTTTCCAATGGATGCAACAGTTGGCGGTGAGCCTGATCGACCATACCAGCAACAGGATGAAAAACAGGATGCCGGGAACATTCGCTTTTTTCATCCAGTACAGCGTGATGCATACAGGAGCGACACTCCAATACGGATCGTACATGCTGCTGTTGTCCGTGGTCAGGCTGAAGATGAAGACGATGGTGGTGGCGGAGACCGAGAGAAGTACGGTGTTTTCGACAAGTCCGAAGGAAAGGACAGAGGAGAGGAAAACACAGCAGAGAAGAGCCGTGAGGTAGGCCAGCGCCAAGATACAAAAGGCTTTTTTCATGGAGACAGTATACCGTGACATGTGGGTTGTGTCTGCATTTCGGAACATGTGGTCCTTTTCCTGCAAAAATATACGAAAAAAAGAAGAATAGTGGTTGCCTTTTCCCTGATATATGGTATGGTAAGGGCACTACATCAAAGAACGGAAAACTGCTTCGGATTCAGGTCCGACCGTTGGCAGGGCGGGGGGAGGGAAAGTGACGTGCCACACGTGCAATTCATTATTCTCCTTTCCGCCTTGCGAAGGAAGCAAGGAGGGTCTTATGGAATATTTGGAACAGAAACTCGGAGAGGACTACATTGTCCTTATGGAACAGTATATGAAGCGGTTCCCGGAGCAGAACCATCTGCGAAAAGTATACCGTTTGGAAAACCTCCTTTCCAAAGCGATGTTCTCGCGTCTTTTGGAGATGGCGTTGGAAGAAGGGGACCCGCTTCCGGTAGATGAACGTATTCTTGGCGGGACATGAAAAAGGAAAAGACGGCAAGTGACCATGTCATGTGGAAAGGCATCTTCTCTTGTCGTCTTTTCTCAAAACCGTAGTAGGGATATGTTTTTTTCCTGTTGTTGAAAATCAACGAAATGCTTTTTTCTTGCAAATTTCAGGAAACACGGTATACTAATACATATTGGGAACGTTCCCAAAAGAGGTTGCACCGTGTCTGTGACGATTATTGATGTGGCGAAATCCGCTCATGTTTCCAAAAGTACGGCAGGCAGGGTACTTGCCGGCGACACCTATGGCGTCAGTGGGGATGCCAAGGAAAAAGTCCTTGAAGCGGCAAAGAGTCTCGGATATGTGAAGAACACTTTGGCTCAAAGCCTCAGGACCACCCGTTCCTATACGGTCCTTTTGATCATACCTGACATCACCAACAGCTTTTGGGCGGAAGTCGCCCGCGGTTGCCAGGATGTGTTTGATGCGAGCGGATACAGTTTGGTGCTTGCCAATAGTGATTGGCAGATGAGTAGGGAACTTCGGTATCTTGAAATGGCGAAAGCAAATAGGGTCGATGCCGTTTTGGTGAATGCGCCAGGACTGGATGTGGCTTTGTTTGATTCTCTTTCCTGCCCGGTCGTGGTGTTGGGGGACCGGTTGAAGAAAATGCAATATCCCGTCGTCGGTACGGATACGTATCATGCGGTGCAGTCGGCGCTTGGATACTTATATGAACGAGGACACCGGAGAGTCGCGATGGTTTACCCGCATGGCGTTGACGGTGAAGGCGTAAGCCAGATCCGTTACCAGGCATACAAGGATTTTCATGATGCCAAAGGATTGCCGATCGATACGGCCTTGGTCACCAACGCACCGTTGACGATTGAAAGTGGCATGAAGGAAGCTTCGAGAATTGGTGGATTGGCAAAGAAACCAACAGCCATTCTGACAGGAAACGACTTGGTGGCCATCGGATTTTTGAGAAAATGCCATGAACTGGGGATATCCGTTCCAGATGACATCTCGGTGATAGGCATGGACGACATCCCAGGTGCAAGCATGGTTTCTCCCATGTTGACGACCGTACGTAAACCCCAACGGGAAATAGGGGAGAAAGCCGCATTGATTGTCATGGATGCCATCAACGGGAAAGAGATTCCCGCCAGAACGCTTCTTCCCGCTGAAATCATTGAACGGGAAACAGTGAGGTCAATGGTATGAAAACATCCTTTCGGATTTTATCGCCTTGTGGGATTCTTGGATATGGTTTTCCGGATACTTCGTTCCAAAACGGGCTTGCCATGAAACCGGATGCCATCGTGGTTGACGCCGGTTCGACCGATGCGGGGCCCCATAAGCTCGGCGCCGGTGTCGCCATCGTCAGCCGGCTTGCCTGCAAGAAGGATCTTCGGAGATTGATCAGGGGAGGCGCAGACCTCCATATTCCCGTCATCATTGGTTCTGCAGGGGGGAGCGGTGGCAGGACCCATGTTCTTTGGACTCTTGCCATCATCGATGAAATCGTCAAGGAAGAACGCTTGGAACGTCTCAAGCAGGTGATTGTATGGGGGGATATTCCCAAGAATGCCATTCGGGAAGCGATGCGACGAGGTGATGTGGTTCCCTTGGGAAGCAATGTTCCTCCATTGACGGAAACCGCTTTGGACGAAACCACTGCGGTTGTCGCCCAAATGGGGATTGAACCCATCATAAAAGCGCTTGATACCGGTGCGGACATCATCGTTTGTGGAAGAGCGTATGATCCCGCTCCATACGCTGCTGTCGGGGTGAAGAACGGTTTCGACCTTGCATTGTCCTACCATATGGGAAAGGTTCTCGAATGCGGTGCCCTGTGTTGCAATCCCGGTACCACAAAGGATTGCATGATGGGGGAATTGTACAAAGATTGTTTTGAGGTTTATCCCTGCAATCCCCGACGCAAATGCGATGCTTTGAGTGTCGCGGCCCATACCTTCTATGAAAAGGAACATCCCTATCTGCTCCACGGTCCCGGCATCATCCAGGACTTGGGAGACTGTACGTTCGAGAACATCGCCGAGAATCGTGTTCGGGTGAAGGGCAGCAGGATCATGCCTTCTGACGGGTACTGGATCAAACTGGAAGGAGCCCGGCTGAAAGCATATCGGACCTTCGTCATCGCCGGGGTAAGGGATCCTCTGTTGATCTCCAAAATCGAGGAAGTTGAGGAAGCGGTGAAACAAAGTGTCAAGGAACAATATACGGAGATTGATCCTTCGTTGTATCAGATCGCGTTCTACAATTATGGCAAGAATGGAGTCATGGGGGATTTGGAACCGCTCCACGACACTCCTCATGAACTTGGCGTGTTGTTCGAGGTGGTCGCAAAGAGCCAAGACATCGCTTCCGCTATCTGTGCGTCCTTGCGTAGCACGTTCATGCACTATGGGTATGAAGGAAGAAAGGCGACTGCCGGCAATCTGGCGTTCCCCTTCGCTCCCAGCGATGTGGAATTTGGCAAAGTATATGAGTTTTCCGTCTACCACCTGATGAAAGTGGCGGACCCGTGTGCATTCTTTCCTGTGGAGGTGCGATGATGGACCGGTTGGTGGATCTGGCCAAAGTGCTCAGAAGCAAAAACAGCGGACCTTTTGAAATCACCCTTGATGTGCTGTTTGACAATGAGGCGGCTTACCGAAGGGTAAGGGACAACAAGGTCATTACGGTCGAATCAATCTGCAAGGCATACAACCTGCAGAAGGAGGATATCGTCTGCATTGTGTTTTTCGACAAGGCCTTGGGCGTGAAGATCACCTACAACCGCAAGATTTCCAGCGGCACTTGTTTTGACCGCGATGTGTATGGTGCCCAACAACATGCGCCTTTGATGGAATTGCTGGTTCCCTAAGGAGTCCTGATGAAATCCAAGATGACGCAAAAGCTTTGGTCGGAACGTGCATTGTATGTGATGCTTCTTCCCACAATCGTGTATTTCATTCTGTTCCATGTGCTCCCGATCTGGAACATGCGGCTTGCCTTTTTCCGCTACAGCGCAAAAAGCGCTTGGAAATTCGTCGGGCTGAAATACTTCCGCATGATGTTCGGCAGCCCGGAGTTTCTGAGAATCCTGCAGAATACTTTGGTCATCAGTTTCATGAAATACATCCTGCTCTTTCCTTGTTTTGTGGTTTTCGCCATTTTGTTGAACGAACTGTGGTCAAATGGTTTCAGGAAATATGTCCAAGTGATTTCTTATCTGCCGCATTTCCTGTCTTGGGTTGTCATCGCAGGAATATGGATCAATATGCTTTCGTTGCAAGGAGGATGGAACCAGTTTTTGTCTTATTTCCATATACCTGCCCGGGATTTCATGACCGACAAAACGGCTATCCGCTGGATATTGTTCTTTTGTGAAGGCTGGAGGTCCCTTGGCTGGGATTCCATCATTTATTTCACTGCGATCATCGCCATCAATCCATCATTGTTCGAAGCGGCGCAGATTGATGGTGGGGGACGGATGGTCATCATCCGTCATATCATCCTTCCGGCCTTGGTCACGCCTATGGTGACGATGTTCATCCTCAACCTTGGGTTCTTCCTGAATGCGGGATTTGACCAAGTGTTGAACTTCTCCAACGATGCGGTGCTTTCCACCATCGACATCTTGGACACCTACATTTATCGCATCGGCATCCAGAGCGGGCAATACTCACTTGCCACTGCGGTCAGTTTGGTCAAGGGTATCGTCGGCATGGTGCTTGTCTTTTCCACACACGTGGTCTCCAAACGTCTCACAGGAACGGGGGTATGGTGATGAGAAAGACGAAAGTTTGTCATGAAATCATCGTCCAAGTGTTGTTGGCGACGTTGCTGGGTTTTGTGACGTTGACGATGGTCATACCGCTTTTGAACATTCTTGCGAAAAGTTTGTCAGCGCCGGAAGCCTCAATGAAGATGAGCGGTCTCTCCGTCCTGCCCGAGCGATTCGACCTGTTGAACTACCGTATCGTCTTTTTCCATCCTGTCTTGATGGCTTCGCTGGGTAACAGCATTTTCGTGACGGTGATAGGGACGGCCATCAACATGGTGTTGACCTGTTCCGCCGCCTATGTGCTGACACGTCCTGGCTTGACGTTGAAGAAACCCTTGATGGTGTTCTTCATCATCATGATGCTGTTTGATCCGGGAACAGTGCCTGAATATCTGGTCGTGCAACGCTTGGGCTTGATGGGTTCCAGATGGTCTGTAATCCTTGTCACCGCGGTGAATGTCTATTACCTGATCATCATGATGCGATACTTCGAGAAAGTCTCACCGGCCATTGTCGAAGCGGCGACGATTGATGGTTGCAATCATATGCAGATGCTGTTTGACATCATGTGTCCTCTTTCCCAGGCTGGCATCGCCACCATCACGATGTTTTATGCGGTTGTCCGTTGGAACGAATACTTCCGCGCGAGCATCTACATCATGAAGGCGAAAGATACGGTTCTCCAAGTGATTTTGCGCCAGTTTGTGGTGCTTGGGGACACCATTTCCATGGTGGGGCAACAGAACATTTTCAATTACAACGATATCGCCCGAATGGATTATGCGGCGTTGAAAGACGCTACGATTGTAGTCGCATTGATACCGATTCTGCTGATTTATCCTGTGGTGTTGCGTTTTTATGCGCGGGATGCGTTGGCAGGTAGTGTCAAGGAATAATGAAGAAAATACATACCAAGAGGAGGTATGAGCATGAGAAAAGTTGTAGTGGCATTGTTGGTTTGTCTGACAGCAATGGTGAGTGCCTTTGGAACGGGAACAAAAGAGACCCAAGTTTCCGCCGCACCTACGGCGGGCACCATGGGAACGGCTGATAATCCAGTCAAGGTAACCTATCTATGCAAGGATGTGAATCCAAAGGACGAAGGCAACCCGGAATTGGTGAAGGCGATCGAAGCGGGATTGGCAAAAGAGGGCAAGTATATCAGTCTTGAAATCTTGGACGCTCCCGCAGGATCCTACAAGACTGTGGTTCCTGTCGCGTTCCGTACCGGCCAGATTTCCCCGGATCTCATCTACTTCCAAGGTGGGGACCAGGAGATAGCACAGGAAGGAATGCTTGAGGATTTGACTCCGTATATCGCTTCATCGAAATACGTGAAGTCGATTATGGAACCGCATAACACGGCGGCTATGAAGAACTATCCGTACCTGTTGTGGCTTGCTCCTGCCCGGGTACAGATTCCAGTGATGCGTTCTGATTGGTTCAATTCGTTGGATGCGTCGAAAGCCTTGATGGCGAACCCCACAACCGACAACTATCTTGCGTTGTTCCGTGAAATGAAAGCGAAGAACGTGTGCAAGTGGCCTATCACTACTGATGGTACGATTTTGAAACTGGATTCCGTGTTCAACCATGCGTTCGGTGTGACCGCAACCATCGTCAAGGAAAATGGCAAATGGGTGTATGCAAAGGCAACACAGGCAGAGAAGAACAAACTTGCCTTCTATGCTTTGCTGTACAAGGAAGGGCTTCTGGACAATGAGTATGTGACCAAGCAGTGGGACACCATGGAGAAAGCGTTCTATGAAGGGACCGCAGGTTTCGTTTCCGGAACCGCCGGAGCCGTCATCAATATTTATAACAACAAAATGATGCAGACTCAGGGAAAACAGGCGCAACTTGTGGTGCTTCCACCCGCCAAAGGTGTCAGTCAGGCATACCAGAGTGTCGATGTGACCAAGGAATCCCGTGGCTTTGGCATCAACGCGGCCTCCAAGAACAAGCAAGCCGCATTTGCTGTCCTTGAATTCATGGCTGGTCCCGAAGGACGGAAACTGGATAAGTTGGGCATTGAAGGGATGCATTATACCATGAAGGATGGCAAGATTGTCCTTGGTGACAAGTTCACCCAATGGTGGGCCCGTTTCTGGGATACGATGAACGGTCTTGATACTTCCAATGTTGTCGGAGAAGTGATGACCAAGCCGGGACTTGATTCGTTGGCTGCATCCAGCAAGTATTTTGCGCCGGACACCAACGTCTTGTTGCCGGAAGATCTCCTGCCGCTGAAAGACGCCATGGACAAACTCTATACGGAGTATTCCACCGACATCATCCGCGGGGTTCGTGACGTTGCTTCTTTTGATGAGTTCGTCGGAAAGTGGAACGCCGCCGGTGGAGACAAGATCTCCGCATATTTGGCGACGGTGTTGAAATAAACGTGTTTCAGGATGCCCCGTAAAGGGGCATCCTCTCATGGGGAAGTACACATGCGGGAACGGTTGTGTTTGGAAAAAACCTATGCGGGATTGCTGGGGAAAAACATCGGGATTCGTCTGGGGGCACCTGTCGAGCCTTCTTTGTGGACATATGAAAGGATCAAACGTTTTTATGGCGACATCCATGGATATGTGAAACCGTTCATCAATTTCGCTGCTGACGATGACATCAACGGTCCTGTGTATTTCCTCAGATCTCTTGATGATGCGGGGCTTCGCGATCATCTGGATGCAAAAGATGTCGGGGAAGCCTGGTTGAATTACGCCCGCGAAGGCGTGGGTATGTTCTGGTGGGGAGGTTATGGCGTTTCCACGGAGCATACCGCTTACCTGAACCTGAAAGCGGGGATGGCTCCCCCGGAAAGCGGAAGCATGGCCATCAACGGCAAGGTCTTGTCTGAACAGATCGGAGGTCAGATTTTCATTGATACATGGGGTTTTGTGTGGCCGGGAAATCCACAGAAGGCCGCGCAGTTTGCACAGACGGCCGCTTCCGTATCGCATGACGGAGAAGCTTTGCAAGGAGCCGGTTTCATCGCCGCCTGCATCGCAAACGCATATGTATGCGGGACGGTGGAAGAAGTTTTTGATAGGTCCTTGCAGGTGCTTTCCGCCAACTGTACCTATCGGAACGTATTGGAGAGTGTGAGGTTGTTCCATGACCGGCAACCGGATGATTGGGAAGCGTGCATGCGGTATCTGCTTCATGATTGGGGATATGACAAATATGGCGGAGCTTGTCATGTCATCCCGAATGCCGGGGTGTGCGCCATGGCGTTGTTGTACGGAAAGCACTTCGCAAGGGGTGTCGAGATCGCGACGATGGCTGGGTGGGACACCGATTGCAATGCGGGGAATGTCGGTTCCATATTGGGTGTTTTGGATGGCTTGGAAGGCATTCCTGAATCATACCGTGAACCGATGCATGACAATGTAGTGCTTTCCGGAATCAGCGGGTACCTGAATATCCTCGACCTCCCGACCTATGCGAAAAAGTTGTACATTTTGGGGTGCAGACTGGAAAAACGCGAGATTCCTTCTGGTTGCGGAATACAAGAAGGCGAAGTGGCGTTTGATTTCTCCTTGCCCGGAAGCACCCATGGATTCCGCATCTCAGATCCCTCCCTTTGCAGGATACGCCACAGTGAAGAAGGGAAGACCGAAGGGCATGGAAGCCTTGAAATCCTTTTTGATCGTATGGTGAGAGGACAGGGATGCAAGGTGTTCTACAAGAATTTCTATCGTCGGAAAGATTTTTCGGATGAGCGATACATGCCGGTGTTTTCGCCAACCGCATATGCGGGACAGAACGTTTCTTTTTCGCTCAAGGTAGAAAGATATAACGGTGAATCAATCATCATCCAGCCGTACGTGCACGACAGCAACAAGGATGTTGATGTGAAGCTTGGAGGACAAGTGGTTGTTGAGGATGGGTGGATGGACGTTTCTTTTGTAATTCCTGCCCTCGATGGTGACCTTTGTGATGAAATAGGGTTCGTGCTGGAAGGAAACTCACCTGAAAAATGCAAGGATTTCGGGGTGGTGTTGCTTACCGATTTTTCCATAACCGGGAATGCCGATTATTCCATCAATCTGGTCAGGCAGAAGAAAGAGTTTGGTTCGGTGGGCGGGTTCAGCCATAACCATGGTTCTTGGGATTTGGTAGCGGACGGAATGCAGGTGCTTTGTCTCGGACACGCGGAGGCGATGACAGGCAATTATTATGGTGCTGACGAATCCATCGAAGGGGACGTAAGGATGCATCATGGCTCCTCAGCCATGTTGTCCGTCAGAGTGCAGGGTGCGATGCGCGGATATTATGGTGGCTTTCATAAAGGGAATTTGGTCATCGCCAAGACGGTAGGCGGAAATTTGCAGGTGTTGGTCTCCGAACCCTATCCCGTCGAGCAGGAAAAAACATATGCATGTCGGTTTGAAGCCATCGGAAAGAGCATCGCCTTGTGGATTGGGGACAAGAAGATGCTGACGGTTGAGGATATTTCATATGACCATGGAATGGTCGGATATGCGGTGTATGAGAACGGACGGGTGAGCTTTGGTTCCCCGATAATCCATCAGGAAATGGAAAGACAAGGAAGGTTTGTATGATGACTCGCAAAGAGTTGGAGGCTGATGCGAAAGAGCGGCAGAGCAGGGCCTGTGGTTCGCTTATCGGTTTGGCTATTGGTGATTCTTTTGGTGATGCTTGCAGGTTGCAGGATAACCGGGTGAACTATGGATTCACGACGGATTTCAACAAAGGTGCCAGTTGGAGCACAGATGACACGGAATTCGCCCTTTTGACAGCCCGTACGTTGATCAAGACCAAAGGCGTCTATACCAGCAAAGCGGTCGTCGAGGCCTGGATGGAGAACGTTGTCGTGCAAGACGAATTGCAGCGGGGGGGACAAAGTGAAATCTTTGCCGCGAATAATCTCCGAAAAGGATTGTTGCCTCCCGAAAGCGGCATGTACAACACGTTTCATATGAGTGATGGCACCGCGATGAGGATTCCTCCGGTAGGCATCGTGTGTGCCGGAGACCCCCAACGTGCCGCTGAGATTGCACGAATAGATGCCGAGATCAGTCATTTCCGTGATGGGATTTGGGGGGCACAGGCGGTAGCCGCCGCCGTGTCTGTGGCGATGGTAGATGCATCGTGGGAAGATATCTTTGACACGGCCATGCATTATATTCCATCCGATAGCTGGCTGTACCATGAAATGAGGGAGGCGTTCAGAATCGTTGACGATGCCCATGGGAATGTTCTGGATGCCTGGATGCCTTTGCATGATGAGTTGAAAACAAGTGCATGGGCTACTACCGCTGAGGCGATTCCCGCTGCTTTTGCCTGTTTGCGTTTGGAACATTCGGAATTCCGTAAAGCTATGGTGTTGGCCGGCAACTACGGTCGTGATGCCGATACCATCGGAGCGGTATGCGGTGCCTTGTTGGGCGCAAAATATGGTCTTGGAGCCATCCCTGAAAGATGGATTGAGAAGACACGGTATCCCAGCGGAACCTGCCTCCAGTTCACCAAAGGTCTTGATATTCTGGAGGTTGCTGCCGAGTTAGCCACGTTGATATAAGGAGTGGCGGTTTCCATATCCTCCGAAATGATATAGAATGGAACATATGCCCATGGACGAGGACTTGTTACAACACATCATCGCCTCACAAAAGGATCTTGTCGCCGTCTGCACGGTGGATGGTGTGTTGCTTGGTTTTTGTTCCCGAGGCCAGAATACCTTGTACGGGACGCTTGCATCACGTATGGAAAAGATGCCGTTATGCGTGCTTTTCGGAGATGCGTTCCTCGAGAAAATCCGTCTTGCCTTGCATGTCAAGAATCTGGAGACACTTGAATTGAACGAGGTTGAAGATGACCAATGGTACCAGATACGCATCTCGCCGCTTCCGTTTCTTATACAGGGGAAAGAAGCCGTCAGTTTCAGTGTGATCAATAATACTGACTGCCAGAAGCGGAGCGAACAGTTGAAGCGGCTTTCTTTCATCGATCCCTTAACCGGGGTGTCGAACCGCAGGATGCTGGATCTGGCCCTTGTTCCCTACGTGACATCTTCCCTTGCCAAAGGTTCGACGGTCACCGCCGTGATATTCGACATTGACCATTTCAAAACCATCAATGACACTTTCGGGCATAGCGCAGGTGACATGATGCTCAAACATACTGCAGGATGGGGGCGTTCCTGCTTCCCTGGCATGGACATTGTGCGTTTTGGCGGTGATGAATTTGTGCTCTTTGCCGTTGACAAACCGGTTGGAGAAATGGTCGATGCCGCACACAATCTATGCAACGGAACAGCCAAGACAAAATACAAATCAGGTGGGAACGTCATCCCGTTGACCTTGTCTATCGGCATTGCGTCCTCCGGAAAACAGACATCATGCGAAGAATTGTTCCAGCAGGCCGACAAAGCCCTTTACCAAGCGAAGAAACAGGGTCGGAATCGCGTCGTTGTGATTTGATTCTTGCCTCTTTTTGCATATAATTGGTTTTTTATGCAATTTTTTGAGAAAAAATATGCATAATATCTTGTAAAACCCGAAAATTTCGGTATAATTATACCCAATTCGAGGAACATATGATTAAAGCAGGAATCATTGGAGCTACCGGATACGCTGGAGCGAAATTGGCATCATTGCTCATCGCGCATCATGATGTGCGTTTGGTGTATCTTGGTTCCCACAGTTATGTAGGCAAACAGTTTTCCGACATCTATCCTGCGATGCTTGGTGTCTGTGACATGGTTCTCCGTGAAGATGATGTAAAAGTCGCCGCCAATGAATGTGATGTTCTTTTTCTGGCTCTTCCCGCGGGAATCGCAGGGAAGGCTGTGACTGGGGAAATACTGGAAAAGACCGTGGTCATCGACCTTGGAGCCGATTTCCGTTTGCATGACGCATCGGTGTATGAAACTTGGTACAAGAAGGAAGCGCCCGCAAAGGATATCCTCTCTTCTGCGGTATATGGACTACCGGAGTTGCATCGGGCAGCCATCAAAAAGGCCTCTTTGATCGCCAATCCCGGTTGTTATACGACTACCTCAATCCTTTCGCTTGCACCCATAATGGGTCTCATCGACCCGAAGAGCATCATCATTGATGCTCTCAGCGGTGTAAGCGGTGCCGGCAGATCGGAGAAAATCACTTCGTTGTACGTTGAATGTGATGAATCAGCCAAGGCTTATGGAGTGGCCAATCATCGCCATACGCCGGAGATCGAGCAAGAGTTGTCCTGGTTGCTTGGGCAGCCCGCAACCATACAATTCACCCCTCATCTCATTCCGATGAAGAACGGCATTCTGGCTACCTGCACGGCAAACCTCAACAAAGAGGTTGGACTCATGGAGATTTCGCAGGCGTTTCATGCCCGATATGATGGAGAGCCGTGCATCCGCCTGTATCCCGACGCCAATGCGGTGGAGAGCAGGTTTTTTACCGGCACCAACACGGTTGGCATCGGATGGACGGTTGATGACCGGACCCATCGTGTGATCGTGGTCGGTTCCTTGGACAATTTGTACAAAGGCGCCGCAGGACAAGCGGTGGAAAACATGAATATCCGCTTCGGTTTTCCAGAGACTGAAGCGTTGGCGACATTCTCGCTGTAGGAGTCAATATGAAAGTCATCGATGGTTCGATCACCACACCCAAAGGTTTTCTCGCTAATGGAATCGCCTGTGGTTTGAAACGGCACAAGAAGGATATGACGGTACTTCTTTCCACAACCGGATGTGTGGCGGCGGGGGCATTCACCACGAATCGGGTGAAAGCCGCACCAGTCCTGTGGGACAAACAGGTGGTGGATAGTAATGGACCGGTGTTCGCTCTCGTTGTGAACAGCGGGAATGCCAACGCCTATACCGGCGACCAAGGTCTTGTTGATGCGAAACAGATGGCCCAGATCACAGCCCTTGCCCTCAACAAGGAGAAAAAATTGCTTCCCAAACTGGAAGCGGAGAATGTCCTTGTATGTTCGACGGGAGTCATTGGTGTCCCTCTTCCGATGGACATCGTTGAGAAAGGCATCGCCAAATGCGTGAAAGGGGTGAAAAGGGAGAATGGACATGAGGCGGCTGAAGCCATCTGCACCACCGATACCCATACCAAGGAAATCGCCGTGGAAGTTCCCATCCAAGGGAAAAAAGTGCATATCAGCGGCATGGCGAAAGGAAGCGGGATGATCCACCCCAACATGGCGACGATGCTTTCCTTCATCACCACTGACGCAAAGGTGAACAAGACTTCTCTTCAGAAGTTGCTGGGTGCCACCATCACGGAAACGTACAATATGGTCTCTGTAGATGGCGATACTTCCACCAACGATACCGTTTTGGTGTTGGCCAACGGACAGAGCCAGATTGGCGAACTGGATGAAACATCACCTGAATGGAAGATTTTTGCTGATGCGTTCGTATATGTGCATACCTACATCGCCAAAGAAATCGTCAGGGATGGAGAGGGCGCGAGCAAATTCATCGAAGTGCATGTCACGGGAGCGAGTGACAAGGAAACCGCCAAGGTGCTGGCCAAGAGTGTCATTTCCTCGTCTTTGGTGAAGGCCGCATTCTTCGGCAGCGACGCCAACTGGGGAAGAATTCTCTGCGCCATGGGCTACAGTGGCGCCGCATTTGATCCTTCCAAAGTGAGTTTGTCCTTCTCCTCTGCAAAAGGGGATATCCAGGTGGTAGACAAAGGCAAGCCCATCACCTTTGACGAATACAGGGCAAAAACAATCCTTCTGGAAAAAGAAATCCATGTGGAAGCAGTTGTCGGATCCGGCTTGGCCGAAGCTACCGCATGGGGGTGTGATTTGACCTACGAATACGTAAGGATCAACGGGGATTACAGGAGTTGATATGCCACAATTGTCGGAAATTGAGAAGGCTGGCGTCCTGATCGACGCCATACCTTACATCAGGAAGTTCGCCGGGATCACCGTCGTCATCAAATACGGCGGCTCGGCCATGGTTGACGAAAAACTCAGGAAATCGACCATCAATGATATTGCGATGCTGAAGTATCTTGGCCTGAAACCGATTGTGGTCCACGGCGGAGGCAAGGAGATCACATCGTTGCTTTCCCGGTTGGGCAAGACTACCCAGTTCGTTGACGGTCTGCGGGTGACGGATGCCGAAACGGCGAGCGTGGCCGAAATGGTCCTTTCGGGTTCCATCGGCAAAAACCTTGTGGAGGACCTGCAGTCAGTGGGTATCCAGGCGGTTTCCATAGAGGGGAAGGACGGACATACCTTGCTTGCACGCAAAAAACAGGATGGTCCGGATCTTGGCTTCGTCGGGGAAGTGGAAAAGGTCGATACAACCCTGCTCACCACCTTGATGGATAACGGGTTCGTCCCTGTGGTCGCGCCGGTCGGGGTAGATGGCAAAAGCCAGACCTATAACATCAACGCCGATTATGCTGCTTCCGCCATTGCAGGTGCGCTGAAAGCGCGGAAACTGGTTTATATCACCGATGTCGAGGGTATTTTGACGGATAAAGACAATCCGAAGACCATCATCAGCCAACTGTCAGAGAGACAGGCGTTGCAGTTCATCAAGCAAGGAGTCATCACCGGTGGCATGATTCCCAAGGTTGAATGCTGTCTTGACGCGTTGAAGCGTGGTGTGGAAAGCGTCCACGTACTCAACGGGAAGACTCCCCACGCCCTTTTGCTTGAAATCTATACCAACGAGGGTGTCGGTACGATGTTGTATCAGGAGGAAGAATCATGACGAACAGCCAATGCCAGGAAGAAGGGAAACGATATCTGCAGGATTGCTATGCCCAGGCTCCCTTGTGTTTTGTAGGCGGCAAAGGCTCCCATCTCATTGATGTCGAGGGAAATGCGTATCTGGATTGTGTCGGGGGGATTGCGGTCAACGCCTTGGGGTATGGAGATCTTGTCTTATCCGCAAAATTGAAGGAAACCATCGACAGCGGGATGCTGCATTGTTCGAACCTGTATTACAATCCCCATGCATTGCATGCCGCACAGTTGCTTGCTGATCTTTCCGGTTTGGATCGTGTGTTCTTTTGCAATAGTGGCGCCGAGGCCAATGAGGCTGCCCTGAAGCTTGCCCGAAAGTATGGGAAAGAGACAGGCAGACATGAGATCATCAGTTTCTCCCATTCGTTCCATGGTCGCACCATGGGTGCCATCACGGCGACAGGACAGGAAAAATACCAGAAGAGTTTTCTTCCTCTTGTCCCTGGCTTCAGCTATGCCACGTACAATGATCTGGAAAGCGTGGAACGTCTCATCACGCCAAAAACCTGTGCCGTCATCTGTGAGGCGTTGCAGGGGGAAGGGGGCATCGTACCTGCAGAACCCGCATTTCTCACAGGGCTGAGAAAGCTGTGTGATGACCATGACATCTTGTTGATTTTCGATGAAGTGCAGTGTGGTATGGGACGTACGGGGAAACCTTTTTGCTGGCAATGGTATGGCGTGACTCCTGACATCATGAGCGTCGCGAAGGCTCTGGGTTGCGGCATTCCCGCCGGAGCTATGGTCGCAGGGAAGAAAGTCTCCCATCTGTACGTCCCGGGCGATCATGCATCCACCTTCGGGGGAGGTGCCTTGGCCATGACAGCCAGTGAAGTGATCCTTTCCCGTTTGGAAGAAGGTTCTTTGTTGCGCCAGGTCGAAGAAAATGGAAAATTCCTCAGAAAAGGCTTGGAAGGGTTGGTGGCGAAACATCCGGACAAATGTGTCGCCGTGCGCGGACTTGGTCTGATGGATGGTTTGGTTCTGTCCGTGCTTCCCCAAGATGTGGTCGCAGGGTGCAGAAAACAAGGGTTGTTGGTTTGCAGTGCCGGTAACGATGTGCTCCGTTTCATCCCGCCGCTTGTCATCACCAAAGACGAACTGGCGGAAGCCGTCGGGATTGTCGACAAGGTGCTGTCAGGGAGCTGAACTATTGTTGACAAGATGAGATGCAGCATCTAAGATGACCTGCAAAGAACAAAGACGTTCCACGATAAGCGTGGTGCGCCTTTTTTTTTATCGGAGGGAAGGGAAATGTGCGGATTTGTTGGTATGTTTGATATTGGGTCGGATGGCGCAGAATACCGGCAACAGGTGCTGCAGATGTCCAGAACGATCCGTCATCGCGGACCTGATTGGTCTGGTATCTTCACGGGTAAGGACGCTGTCCTCAGCCATGAGAGGCTTTCGATCGTCGACCCTCTTTCCGGCAAACAGCCGCTGTACAGCAAAGACGGCGACATCGTGCTTGCCGCCAATGGGGAAATCTACAACCATCAGGAAATTCGAGCCCGTTACAAGGATTTTCCCTTCCTCACCAAGAGTGATTGCGAGGTCATTATCGCTTTGTATCTGGATAAGGGTCCCGCTTTGTTCGAAGAGTTGAACGGCATCTTCGCTTTTGCCTTATATGACAAGAAGAAGGATGTCTATCTCATCGGTCGTGACCATATCGGCATTATCCCTTTGTATCAGGGGTGGGATGCCACAGGTCATTACTATGTGGCCAGTGAGATGAAGGCTCTCTCCGGGGTGTGCACCACCGTGGAGGAATTCGCACCCGGTTCCTACTACTACAGCCCGGACAAAAAGTTGAACAAATGGTACCACCGCGCTTGGATGGATTATGCTGCGGTGAAAGATGACAAACGCACCGATGAGGAATGCGTCCAAGCGGTGAAGGAAGGCCTTGAGGCTGCGGTGAAACGGCAATTGATGAGTGATGTGCCATATGGGGTGTTGCTTTCCGGTGGTTTGGATTCATCGGTCATAGCAGCCATCACGGCAAAGTATGCTTCCCGAAGGATTGAGACGCAAGACCAGGAAGCGGCCTGGTGGCCAAGGCTCCACAGTTTTGCCATCGGACTTGCCGATTCCCCGGATCTCAAAGCCGCACGGCTTGCCGCCGATGCGATCGGGACGGTGCATCATGAAGTGCATTTCACCATTCAGGAAGCTTTGGATGTTCTTGATGATGTGATCTATCATCTGGAGACCTATGATATCACCACAGTCAGGGCGGCCACCCCGATGTTCCTGCTGGCTCGTGTCATCAAGAGCATGGGTATCAAAATGGTATTGTCCGGAGAAGGTTCTGATGAGTTGTTCGGTGGATATCTTTATTTCCATAAAGCCCCGAACGAGAGGGAATTCCATGAAGAAACCGTCAGAAAGATGGAGAAGCTCCATCTGTATGACCTGCTCAGGGCAAACAAGGCGCTTGCTTCGTGGGGGGTGGAAGGCCGTGTCCCGTTCCTGGACAAGGAATTCATCGATATTGCGATGCAACTGCCTCCCCGTGTAAAAATGAGTGTTCGTCAGCCTGATGGCACACAAAGGATTGAGAAATGGGTTGTCCGAAAAGCGTTTGAGGACATGCTTCCCCAAGAAATCGTATGGAGGCAGAAGGAACAGTTCAGCGATGGTGTCGGCTACAGTTGGATTGATACCTTGAAGACGATGACCAACAAGGAAATCTCTGACAAGGAATTCGCCAATGCGGTCCACCGGTTCCCCATCAACACGCCGTCGACCAAAGAAGAGTATTACTACCGGTGTATGTTCGCAAACCATTTCCCAACGGAAAGTGAGGCGAGATGCGTCCCTCATGAAGCGTCTGTGGCTTGTTCAACGGCGAAAGCCCTTGAATGGGATGCCGCCTTCAAGGCAATGGATGAACCAAGCGGCAGGGCTGTCTTTGGCGTGCATAATGATGCATATGCAAACCACCGGTAAACCATAGGTTGAGGCTTTTCCACCATCGGTGGATTGGTTTTCCTTCCCTCACTTGCTACGATGTCCCCCGGAGGTCGCGATGAGTGATGGAAAAATGACCATGGGGGTGAAGATCACCGAGTTGAGAAAAAGCAAACAGCTTACCCAAGCTGATCTTGCCGAGAGGATGCGTGTCACCGACAAGGCTGTGTCGAAGTGGGAGCGGGATGTCTGTTGCCCGGATGTGGCGTCGATGCCGAGATTGGCGGCGATCCTGGGGGTTTCTGTGGATGAGCTTCTCAACGCCGGCATCCCATCCCGTTCCCAGACAAAGGTGGAGAAGGTCCTGCCTTTGGTGTTCAAAGCTGTCTCGTTGGCAATGGGCGTCGCCGTGATAGTGCTCACCCGACTTGGGGATGTGGATGTCGTCTCAGCCCTTTCGATGTTGGGCATCGGGCTTGCCTGTCTTGCCATCGAGTCGTTCCAATGATGATTGATTCCCGTTCTTTCTCTTCATATACTTTCTCCAAGAGGTGCGTATGAATTTTGGGAAATTGGTCGGTGACGTGATGAAAGAGGGCGGGAATTCCGTCATCATGAAGAAAGTGGTCGATTACTGTAAGAGCGAGGATTTCAAAACCCAGTTTGGCTCTCAAGCTGAATCGTTCAAGCAACAGGCCGAACAAGCCCTTGCGCTGGTTGCAAGCGGGGCGGACCAAGCACAATTCGCCGCGCTTGTGGGAGAAATGAAAGCCACTGTCCGGCAGGCGGGCGACAAGGCCATACCTGTGGCGGTCAATGCGCTTTTGGAGAAGCTTGCGTAATTAAATCAATCGACGGTGTTCCGGAGAGTGCCGAGGCCTTCGACACGCACTTCGACGGTATCGCCATGATCCAGCTTGCTGATGCCGCTGGGGGTTCCCGTGGAAATGATGTCACCGGGAAGGAGCGTCATCACATGGGAGAGGTACCAGACGAGGTAGGGGACATCGAAGATCAGATTGGATGTGTTGGAGGATTGCTTGACCACACCGTTGACGCGTGACTCCAGATGCAGGTTGGATGGATCGATTTCTGTTTCGATGAATGGGCCGATTGGGCCGAAGGTATCGAAGCCTTTGGCGACGGTCCATTGCCCTTGCTTGGGTTGCAGATCCCTTGCCGTCACATCATTGGCGCAGCAATATCCGAATATGTACGAAAAAGCATCCTGTTTCTCAACGTCCTTGGCTGTCTTGCCGATGACGACGGCGAGTTCAGCCTCATAATCCAAATGTTTGCTGAACTCAGGGAAGTGTATCTTGGCTTCGGGACCAAGCAAGGCTGTGGATGGTTTGAGAAACACAACCGGGGTTTCCGGGATGGGAAGATGGAATTCCTCTGCATGATCACGATAATTCAGACCGATGCAGCATTCCTTGGAATAGACTACCGGCGCAAGGAGTTGTACAGAACCTGCAGAAAGGGTTTCCCCGATTTCTTTTGCGCCTTCAAGGAAATTCTTATCCAAAACCTTGATGGTTTCGCCATCAAGGATTCCGTATCCGACAGCATGGTTTTTCTCAAAACGTACGTATTTCATGCTGGTCATCATGAAACTTTTCCGACTCGTATGCAAGAGTTCGCCAATATTGACAAATACAGGTAAAACAATGAACCTTGTAGCCATGAATTCGTACAACAAATGCCCTTTGATGGACCGTTGCGGCGGTTGCCAATTGATGGATCTCGATTATGATGAACAACTTCAGCAAAAACAGCAGTTTGTCGAGGACAATCTCAGCGGATATGGCCTTGTCGCCCCGATCATCGGCATGGACAACCCCACCCATTTCCGCACGAAAGTGCAAGCTGTATACGGATATGAATGGAAAGGGAATAGGATCATCAGCGGAATTTATGAGGCGGGGACGCATCATATCGTCCCTATCAGGGATTGTCTTGTAGAGGATGAGGAGTGCGACCAGGTCCTCTCCACCGTGCGCAATTTGATGGGGACGTTCCGCATCGCCCCGTATGATGAGGATCTGGACATCGGGTACATCAGGCATGTCTTGGTAAAGAAAGCTTCCTATACCGGGCAGATCATGGTGGTTCTTGTCTGCGGTTCTTATCCGTTTCCCCACAAGGATGATTTCATCAATATACTCCGGCAACGCAATCCCAACGTGAAGACCATCCTTCTTAATTTCAACAACCAAAAGACCAGCATGGTGTTGTCGAAAGAACCGGAGAAGGTGCTGTACGGTCCTGGGTTTATCGAAGAGCGTATTTGCGACCTCTGGTTCCGCGTTTCCGCGAAAAGTTTTTTCCAAGTCAACCCAAAGCAGACTGAAGTGTTGTTTGACATAGCCATGAAGATGGCCAGAATCAAGGCAACCGATAGGATCATCGATGCCTACTGCGGTACCGGGACCATCGGCATGATAGCCGCCAGTAGGGGCGCAAAAGAAGTTCTTGGCATTGAACTCAGTGAAGAGGCTATCAAAGATGCAGAAGCGAACAAACTCAGGAACAAGCTGGAGAACATCAGTTTCCTGTGTGACGACGCATCTTCAGCCTTGAAAGAACTGGCCAAAAACGGGGAAAACTGTGATGTGCTCTTTTTGGATCCTCCCCGACAGGGAAGTGATGAACGCTTCCTCGCCTCGGCCATCAAACTGGAACCGAAGACCATCGTCTATATCAGTTGCAACGTCAATACGTTGGCACGGGACTTGGACTACTTGGAACGCTTCAGTGATTATCGTGTGGAAGGCATCCAGCCGGTGGACATGTTTCCTCACACAACCCATGTTGAGACTGTAGTTTTGTTGAGCAAGAAAAATGTGGAGCCGAAGCACACCGTCAGCATCGGAGTTGATGCTGATGAGTACTATAGGATAAAGGGCAGAAAGAAGAGCTGAGAAGTCCTGATTAAGAATTTCCCTCCTGAGAAGGAAGAGGCAATCATGGATGCCTTCAAGCATTTTGATATGATCTGAACTGTGCTTGTCTAGCATTCTTTATTAAAGGATATGGATCTTCCATTATAAAGATCCATATCCTATTTTATATGTTAAAAAATAATAGCGTTATAGATTCGCTAAATATGAATCCCTTGTACTTGTGAATGTTTTAATGAATCCCTTTTTTCTGATGCTTTTTAGTTCTGAAACCTTTGTTATATCTGATAGTGTTTCAAAGTCAGATTCTTTAATTTCTGAGTAGTAAATAATCTGTTCCTTTAACCATTTGTCTTGGATTGTGTTTAGCCTCTTGTCATTCTTTTCGATATTATCAGCTTTTGGCAGAAGAGAATAATTGAGATAATTATCTTTGTAAATTTCATCTGCTAAGGGATTATTTTTGAAAAGCTTTTGCGCAACGATATGGTCTATTTCAAAATGGAGGTTTTTTGCTCCATCCTTGATTGCTGGTTTTTTCTTATTTAGGATGCAATGATAATAGATGAAAGGCTTCAAAATTTGTGTTGAGGTCTTCTTTCCTCTAATTTTACCGGTGTCTATCTCTTCTATGAATTTCTCCCAATCATTTTTGTCCAAAGATTTGTCTATTCGGCTTCTGTAATCAACCAGATGTGATGCTACCAAACTATCACCGGAACCACTAAATACTCTGCTGCTATATTCATAGACAAGACGATCAAAAAGAAAGACAGCGTTTCGTTCAAATATCTTTCTGTTTGCAGATGTTTTAGCTGGACATCCGAGATCGTATTTCCATACCTTGTATAGCAAGGTACAGAATTCGATGGCAATAGCATTGCTTGTAAGACTCATCATGGATTGATTCCATTCCATCATGTATTTGAATGTATCCATGTCTTCTAGAACGGAAATCATCATGTTTAAATCTTTGATGAGTTTTTCGATATCAGTTTCCCAATCGATCTTCTGCGTTTCAAGTTTTAAAATGCTGACGTTGTTGAGACCTCCAACTAACAGTGCACTTATCAATCTGTAACTTAATGAAATGGAAGTTGTGAAACTATTATCTCTTTCAAAAATCAAATTGTTTTTGTCGATTCTTTTTAAGAAAGAAGAGCATAGATCCCAACGACATGTATCTTCAGGTAGGTCAATTTCCAAAAAGCTATACATGCTTTTTTTACATTCAAGTAATTCAAAAGAAGGATTCTTGATTTTTATATTCCAGAATGGTCTGGCTGAGAATAGTTCTTCAGCGCTTAATGGAGTTCCGCTATGGTTTACAAGGGAGAATATGTTCTGGGCATCAAGAGGTTCTGCATTCAGTAGTTTTATCTGTCCAATTGAGGCTTGGTTTAGAACACTGCGTAACCTATCGTGTACATCCAATGAGTTACAATAGAAGTCCCAGTGTTGGTGTATCCAGTTTCTAATCTTATTCTCTGATGCTGTTCCTCCCAGTCGATATCTGCGAATCAGATAGTTAGTAAATTGGTCCTTTGTCTTATAATTGGACTTTGAGAGTGTTCCGATAAAGTCCCAAAGTTTTACGCAATTAACCACGTATTCACCATTGCTTGGATCGACATATTCCATCAAATCATTACTGTCAATGATTCCATTGAAAAGATACATCTTCTCAAGGTTTGTCATATCATCTTTTTGGACATACGGATGGCAGAGCAATATTAAATCAAGAAGAGTTGTAAGGCTTTTGTATTGAGTCTCAAAATCAAATGTGCTCTTACCTTCTTCCTCTGTGGTATAATCGTCTGTTTCTTCTTCATTTGAGTCAATGACATCTATATCAGCCTTACTTGAAATTACCTTTTCTTCTTTTGGCTTGGCTGCATCATGCTGCAAGTATACGTCTATAGATTTCCAAAATTTATTGATCAAATCCTCTCTCGCTTCATTTTGAGTGAATTTCACGAATGATTTTGCCCATTTATAGATTTCTTTAGGATTTGATTTCATAAGGCGTAAAGCCGTGAGACGCTGTCGTCCATCCAAAAGGTATTCAAAACCTCCTAGTTCGTTGATGATGACAACTCCTATTGGGTATCCTTTAAAAATACTGATGCATAGTTTGAAATTATCTTCAGCTGCCCATGTCTTCTTTCTTTGGAAGCGTGGAAATCTAATTTTATCGTTATCCGCATAAGATACTGCGTTACAGTCAATTACATTATACTTAGCCATACATTATTTCTCCTAAATTTAGATTATAAAATGCGAGCAGTTTACGATCAAGATCTATCCAAAAGAGATAAAAAACTGTCAATAATTCCGCTTACAACTTCTCCATAACGCGACAGTATTTGAATTGACGGAACCGCCGTCAAGGAGAATGCAAATGTCGAACAATGTTGAGGTAAGGAAAGCCAAGGAGACATACCTTCCTGGCATGAGGGTGCGTCTGCTGAAGATGGATGATGCTCAGGCTCCCGTAGTAGGAACAGAAGGAACAGTCCTTGGTGTTGATGACATCGGGTCTGTGATGGTAGGCTGGGACAACGGTTCAAGCCTTAGTGTCCTGCTTGGAATCGACGAAATAGAGATTGTCGGAGGAGGCCAGAGATGACAGTACAGGATCTGCAGAAACTGACGAACGAGAAGATTCAGTTCAGCGTCTCGGCCGACAGTGTCGTCATCAGAAGCTGGACTTGCAAGTATGCCGACATGGTTCATGTCTCTGATGTAGAGTCTGTCGAAATGGCATCCCCATCTGTAGTCCGAATCTCCATACCGGTTGGAACCAGGATGGGAGACCACGAGATTCTTGCAGATCTGAGCACCGGAATCGTCACTGCTGATGGCAAGCTCTTTGATGAGCCGATGCCGACATATGCTCAGAAACCACAGGCTCCGAAGAAGGCACGGGCAACGTTCACTCCTTCCATCAACGGATTCTCAGTCAAGAGCGTGAAGACCATGCCTTCGGAGGATGGATATGCACTCTACTGCAAGGTCTACTTCAATGACAGGAAGATAGGTGATTTCGTGGACAAGGGGGATGGTGGCGAATACTCGTTCTATGCCGACAAACCATACAGTTCATATAAGGTTGAGCAGGTTGTGAGAAGCTTCCCGAAGATTGTCCGTGACTATGGCTTTGGGCTGATGGAAGTGGAGTACAGCATCGGCATCATGGTCGATAATCTGATGACCATGAAGGATATCGCCAAGGAACTGAAGAAGCTTGAAGGTGTCGGTAGGGATTATGTCCGTATCGATGACTGGAAGGGTGGGCGTCATCTCTCTGCAGAGATTTCGTCAGCGATGAGCGATGATGAAATGGAAGCAAGGCTGAAGACAGATCTGAAGAAGCGGGGCATGGAAGAGTTCGAATTGAGGAGATATAGGAGCCTGGATGACCTTCGTGTCCACAATACGATGGTAGTGGAAGAACTGCTTTATAATTTTTGATTGCTCTGTTTTTGTCCTATAGTAACTTTGTGGACGCACGGGATAATTTCGCAATTACTGAAAATCCATAATTCCAAAAACAAGGATGGATATGATATATTATGCATATGCAAAATTTTGATAAGTACCTGTCAGTTGAGCAACTTGCTTCGATGCTTGATTTATCTACTCAGCAAGTTCGAAACATTATAAAAAGAGGTGAGATTCCTGCCACTTTGGTAGGTAAAACATATGTGATTGACTCAAATGTATTGAATAATCACGAACTCATGATGAAGTATCAGCGCGATGTACCTGACCAAATAAGGAAAACAACAGAACTCCCACAACACATAGCTTTGAGTTTTTTCTCTGGTGCTATGGGTTTGGATTTGGGGTTGGAACAAGCTGGCTTATCGTTTCTCTTGGCTTCCGAATTGGAACCTAATGCACGTAAAACTATACTGTTAAACAAACCGAAAATTGGATTGATTGGGGACATTAACAAGTATACTGCGGAAGATATAAGGCGTTTTGCTAATATTTCAAGTGATACAGAAATTGATCTCGTGGTAGGAGGCCCTCCATGCCAAGCGTTTAGTACCGCAGGAAAACGAGAGGCTTTTGGAGACAAGAGGGGCAACGTCTTTCTAACTTATATTGATCGAATTCTTGAATTGCGTCCACGTTTTGCTGTTATTGAAAATGTTCGGGGTCTTTTATCTGCTCCGTTTGAAGGTGAAGTTAAGGAAGGCTTTGGATATGCTCCAAAAACCCCAGAGGAATTGAAAGGGCGAGCCCTGGAACACATTATCAAAAAACTAGAAGATGGTGGCTATTCTGTTTCTTTTAACCTATACAATGCCGCAAATTACGGATCTCCCCAGAAAAGAGAGCGTGTTGTAATTATTTGTTCGAGAGATGGTGTAAAGGCTCCTTACCTCATGCCAACACATTCGGAAGATGGTTCTTGGAACCTCCCTGTATGGAGGACTTTTAGAGGCGCAGTGAGTGGCTTGTCTGAAGCAGCAGCAGAATATGTCCCTTTCCCAGAAAAGAGACTCAAGTATTATAGAATGCTGAAAGAAGGGCAGTACTGGAAAGATTTGCCTGAAGAAATGCAAAGGGAGGCAATGGGAAGTAAGTTAGATTTAGGTGGAGGAAAGACTGGTTTCTATCGTCGATTACACTGGGATAAACCATCTCCTACCCTGGTAACTGACCCTACAATGCCAGCGACTGACTTGTGTCACCCTGTATATGATCGTCCGTTGAGTGTGCAGGAATATAAGCGAATTCAGGAATTTCCAGATGACTGGAAAATATTCGGGCCTATAAAGGAACAGTACAGGCAGATTGGGAATGCTGTTCCTGTAAGTCTTGGCCGTGCTATTGGAAAAGAGGTAGTAACACTTCTGGAAGGAAAACTGCCTGAGATGCCGCCGTCAAAATTTCCGTTCTCACGTTATCAGAATACGAATGAGGAATCTTTCAAGGCCTTAATGAAGAAAAAAGACAAGATATTAAAAAACATTGAAGATAAGAAATGAGATGGTGTAGCAGGCTCAGATGAGCCTGCTACTATTGTTTATTCGAGTAAATCAGAAATACGGGATTTGGTTTCTTCTCCTACTTGCCTCACTATGGACAGGATTTCTTCATAGCATCCTTTCCCTCCGATGGTATCCCACATTTCTTTTCCAATCAAAACCACTTCATCACTGTGAAAATTGAATATTCCCATTGGTGGCTTATGGTTGTATTTTGTTTTTTCTTCTCCGTAAGGATTGTAAGGTAAGCCGAAAAATACATTGCATTTTGGTTCATATATTTTTAGTAGTAAAGAGTCTTTTTTGGCGACCATTGTTTGGTCTATGTTTGGTTTTACGGTTTTCAAACTGATGAAGTTTTCAATTCCATTTTTGTCTACCCAGTATAGATCGGAGATTATTCTAGTGGATCTGATATCTCCCGTACGGACAGCGTTTGCTACAACTGATAAAGCCTTATTCCAGTCACGATTTCTGCGGTCACCCGATCTAATTTGCTCATCATGAAGATTCACCGCATCAAAATAAGCCTTATCTAAGCTTATCATAGTTTCTTTTTGTCTTGTCGTCTCTCGAGCTCCATTCGAATAAGCGGCAATTTCAGCTAGCCTTTCAATAGTTCTTTGGCCAAAAGAAGTGCTAAATGAACGTTCGAAACGACTCCAGAATAAAGCTTCTTTGGATAATAACGCCGAGTGAAATGGGCGATACGTTTCATCAGATTCTTTAATTCGTGAAATTGTATCCTCAACACAAGTTCTGAACTCTCTTTCTATTTGCTTTCGATATTTTTCTTCCATAAGGTTCTCCGTATGTTTTCGAATTCTATCAATTGGAAATACGGAAAACAACAAAAAAGTTTTGTTGCAATAAGTTGCATGGCAATGTGTTTTTGTGTTATTTCAGAAAAAGGAAGCCAAATAGTGAGATATTATACTATCTATAGAAACAAAACTGATGAAATTGTCGCAGCAGGGAACATGCGAGAGTGTGCAATTCAACTTGGAGTAAAACCTTCATCAATGTACAGTATTATCTCGAAAAACAACAAAGGGAAGCGAAAGACCTATACGATAGTGTTTGACGATTCCTCTGAGGACGATTACGAAGAAGAATATTAATGCAGAGAATTTAGGTTTTTAAATTGTAAATTGCTCGCAGTTATAAAGTCTTTAGTTGATAGCACTTTGGTCGCCCTGGAAAAGTTCAACTCGAGCTGCCTCTTCTCTTATCAATTCTTCTTCTGAATCTTGTAGTTCCTGCCATTTCAATTTCCACGGTGTTTCGGATTGGTCGATGTATTTTCGCTCGCGTTTTGCAATGAGTTTTGCTGCATCTCTTGTGAAACCTTGCTTGCAAAGCCAGATTTGTGTCGGGAATCTGAAACCATACTCAAGGAATTCGCACCAGTCTGGTTCCGGCTTGCTTCCGTTGCAGTACTCAAAAGTCTGTGAGAACTGCTGGAAATAGTGGCCAAGCTTGAACCCAATTATCTTTTCGACCTCGTCAAGAACTTTGGAGATACACCTGTTTATATCTTCTTTGTGTTCCTTGATTCTATACTGTGGATTTTTTTCCCTTTTGTATTTCTCATATCCGATAATTTCAGGGACTATAAGATCTTTAAGATCTGCACCATTTACCCAGTTTATGACCATGAAGGCATAATGTATGATCTTATCCCCATATCCGAGAGTTTGAGGTTCGTAACAGGACCAATTGAATGCATCCTTAAGCTGCTCAAGAAATATTTGCATTTCAGATTGAGATGCATTCTCGGAAGGAAAATGTAGACCTCCCTTGATTTTTTCGTAGAGCTTTATATTTTGATCCATTGAGATGAAGATGTCAGAAGGAACAGGTACTTCTCCTGAGAACGTTTTGCTTATTTTTTCTTCTTCTTCTTTGGTCATAACATCACTGAATGATTCCAAGAGTACTCCATTTTTTCCTGTGACAATGTCTTTCAGAAGCTTGTTTGATAGGAACCTCTCAAGAAGTTGTCGAGAGTCATCTTCTATGGTGATCTGAGGTGTACCTACCTTACCTTCCTTAAGGTTCTCAACAATCGAGGTTTTCGTTTTATGGTTCAGTACATCTGTGAAGGCGAATTCTTGTGATTCAATTGGTTTCTCAAGCAGATTTTTGAAGGAATCAATGGATGTCTGGGATTTTCTTTTGTGTACGAGGAAAACGTTGCCGTGGAGGTTGTACTCGATTCTTCCTACGCGTCCTAGAAGGTTCCTGAAATCAAGTGATGTCATTTCATCTCCATTTTTTGTACTGGTGATGAAAATGTTGTCTGCAGGAAGATTTACACCTTCAAGAAGGGTGCTTGTGCAAAAGACAACGTCAAGGCCTCCGTCTGTTCTCCTGAAGCTATTTTCAACAGAGTTCCTTATTGAAGCAGGAAGGTATCCCATGTGATATCCGATTCCTTTCATTACGGTATCTGCGAGCCAGAATCCGTCATGAATCTTGGATTTGAACTCCTTTGAGAGATTTTCAAATTCTATGGTCGTATTTTTTTTACTGAAATTCATGAACTCTACTGCGGATTTTTCCACAGTAGACTTAGATCCACAGTAGACTATGCTCTTTTTCCCCTTGTCTTGCATCAGGCTTATCAAACCGTAGTATGAGATACTCTTGTCTTTGCATATAGAAATAGGTTTTCTGGTGATGTTGTTGTAAACGGAGACTTCGCCGGATGTTTCATCAAATAGGAACTTGATTTGGGCAACGGGGGAGAATGTCAACTTCATCTGTTGCTTTTCATCTGCATCTAGAGTTCTATCCAACTTGAGGTACAGGTCTGGGTTTGGTACGCCTGGTGATGCAAAGACAATATGAGGACGTTCTCCCTTTGAATGAATTTCATCTATCAGGTCGAAATAGTAGCCGCTTCGCTTGTTATCCTTCTGTGATATTTTGTATGCCTCATCAATAAAAAGCCAATCGAGATGGAAGCTCTTGTTACTGCATATGACATGGTGCAGCTGTTCTGGAGTCATAATGGCGATAAGGCTTTGGTCTTTTTGCTGCTCCTGGGGAACGGAATTTATCAGTATTCTATACTTCTTCCCTGTTGCATTTTCTCTTAGCATTCGACCGAGATTGAAAGAGACTTCTCCAATTAAGGCTTTTGTCGGTAGTACGATGGCATAGTTGGATGTTAGTCCTTCTGCGATTCTTGAGGTGATGAAACTTGTGATGACGAACGTCTTTCCAAGTGATGTTGGAGCCGAGAAACTGAAAACCTCAGCACTAAGGGCGTCAAAAGCCTTTTTCTGCTCTGGGAAAAAGTATTTACCTGTAGTACTTGGTACTGCGAGATAGTCCTTCTCTATCTGCTGTCCATATTCTTCTTCTGGCACGAGGTTTTTGAAGTCGCTAGCCTTCAGTCCTGCTCCTCTGTAGTTGCCACAGGAAGAGAGCACTGAACCAAGGTAATACTTTACATCCTGGTTGTTTGGATACAAGTCACTTAGGAGCGAAGCAATTTCTTGCGCAAGATTTAGGTGCTGATTGCGTTTTGAGCTGTCCGTCGATTTCGACAACAGATCTGCAAAGCAGAGCAGTGAATCGATATCCAGGTCTTTTTCTGGAATTTTTGCCAGAGAAAGCGTTTTGACTGCATAGTTGAAAAGGAGGTTTTCATAGAGAGATCTGAGGTACGAATTCTCAAGAATTTCTGGAAATATTGCATCTCCCAAAAGAATTGTCTGTTCGCTCATAGAAGTACCTCATTTACTATCTGAACTTTGTCATTTTCAATGTTATTGAATGGAACAAAATAAAAACCGAATTCCACTGATTTGAGATTTGACCTTTCGATTTCGTTCTGTATTGTGCGTGATAGCTCAAGGATTTCGCTAGAGAGCCTTTCTCTTAATGTGTCTGTTTCATCTGGTTTTACGCCGGAATAGCCTATAAATACTCCATATCCAATCGGAGGTGTCTGGTTCGCTGAATTTGGCATGAATGTTCCGGCTATAAGTTTTGCATCTTCCGGGGACATTTTGGTTAATAGACTGCTCTGACTGAACAACCTGGTTTTCCAGCTTTTGCTTGCGGTTGCAATGTCCGCAATGGAGAAGAACGCGTTTAAGATGGCTTCGTTGCCATCATCCATCATTGCCGAAATTGCGATGATGACTTTGTTTCCTGCGTTGCTAGACTTTTTCAAGTAATGGATTCCATGGCTTCCTGAAGGAATCCCACTGCTGTCATGTTCAAGAAGATTGACTATTTTGGGAGCACCAGATGCATCTGTGATGCAAGCTTCGACAAGCAGTGTATCAAGAAGATTTGACTTTGCTTCTTTTTGTGTCTCAGCTAGTTTTGTTCTGGCATCAAGATACATAGATCCTCTTCGTCCTTCGTTTTGATAGCCGTTGATTTCATTCAGTGTATGTACATGCCTGAAAAGATTTTCCCTAAAGTATCTGATAAGACCCTCGTAAGAATACTGGCTACAGTCTGAATCGAGATGGAAAAGGCGAAGCTTGATTTTGTTGTTTGACTGATCAAGTGGTACTTCATGGAATACCGCTTGGAATCTAGCATTCTCCGGTATGTCGAGTTGAAGAGGACTCAAGATTGTTGTGTCTTCTTGGATACGTAGTTTTTTTCCTTTTCTTCGTGCTTTTTCAAAGAAAGAATCAGTCAGGCCGTCCGTTGCATTACCATATTTGTTGCCACGCTGGAACGCAAATGTCATTACTCCGAGGAGAAATGATTCCACGAAAATAGTCCCTTCAAAGACTTTCCATTCAGAGACCTGCCTATTTGCAATCGTTACTGTATTCTGGATGGTTCTATCTTTTTCTAGGAAGAGAATGAATGCGCCGATCAGGGTTTCAAGGTTCTCTTCAATCAGTGGTCGGACCTTTTCTTGGAAGCGGAGGACTTGTTCCGGTCTACGTTTTTTATCAAATAGCGCTTGCTTGATTTGGTAAGGTACGTCTGCTCGCCCTGCTTTGATATTGGATGGAATGTAGTTTGTATCATCTTCTGGGTTAATGCTCGAAAAGATTGCATCATACAGGACTCCCTGAGTCGTTCCATGAGACTTTAGCATGTTGAACAATTCCAGACATGAACCACTGTTGAGATACATAACCGCCTCCCATAGCAAATAAGATAAGCGATAATGTTAATAAATGCAAATGTTTGATTCTGAAAATTAAATAAATCATTGATTTATAAATAGATAATTTTAAGTTTTTTTTAATAATTTTTTAATCTTTGTTTCATCGGAAATGGCCGTCGAAATATCTAGCATTAAATCATAGGAGGAAGATATGAAACTTCCATTTAGCAAATTGTATGACGGATTTGATGATGACTCTCTTCTCGATGAGCAGGGCTATCCAGTCGAGATGGACACAGCTGAAAGAGAAGCCATTGAAGAAGCTGAGTATGAGGAAAGCCTACAGCTTGCAGTAGCAGATACCCAGGCTTTCTTAGCTCTTGGAGGATCCCTCTAGGATTTTGAAAGAGTCTAGTTCTCTTTTCTTAGAAAGGCCTATTCGCGAATGGCTTTGAAGGGATAGTCGCACATAAACAAAACAACAGCATGGCCGTATCCGTGGCGCCAGGAAATCCGGTGCGACCATGACTCCAACATAACCAGGTTCTGACCTCCGGAGGGACGGATCTGCCTAGCCAGCATTGGCAGCAGACGTTCTTCTGGAGGTCTTTCTGTCTCTGCGTGGCTGGAAAGGCGGAGACGTATGAAGTTGCCTGTCAATTATGAAGACGGCGAACAGGTCGTTGAGATCGACCTTGAGGATTTGGAAAGGCTCTGTATCTGCCTCTCCATAGAGCAGATTCCTGAGACCCAGGAAGAAAAGGAAGCCTTGGTAAGAGAAACCTTCGACAAGGAATTCAACAAACCCGATCACAGCAACTGGAGACGACATTCTCGCAACACAGTCCAGATGTCGGTGCTCACCAAGAACAGCTCGGATCCTGATCTGGATGACGCCCTTGCCGTGAGGGCGAAGGATGAACTTGGGTACTACACGGACGAAGAGGAAATCCAGAAGTTCGAGGATGCCGAACAGTTCAAGGATGACTGCAGATGGGTGAGGGAAGTCCTAAAGTCCAAGCCTCATCTGGCGGAGATGTTCATCGCCATCCGGATGAAGGGCATGGCAATCAATGCATATGCCGAATCCATAGGGGTAGATGAGAACACTGTCGGGCATCGTTTGGCCCGTGTCGAGAAAAAACTGAAGAATCTTTATGAAAAACGTCCGATTTGACCTTCTCCCACGGCTACTGGGTAGAGGGCTGATGTTTTCAGCCCTTGGAATCCATAACAAGGAGGCTTGAGTTGAAGAACTTTGAAAGAGACAACCCCGAATACTTGGGATACATCAGAAGTCCGGCATGGCGCAAGAAAGCTGATGCCAGAATGAAGCGGGACAATGGCATCTGCCAGGTCTGTGGAAGGCAAGCAACGGAGGTCCATCACTTGACCTATATGAATTTTCGGAATGAAGGGATGGAGGATCTGGTCAGTCTCTGTCATGAATGCCACCGGAAGGCGGAGGACATCTATGACCCTGCCGTGACGCCATGGGCCATGGATGAAGTTAAGCCGGAAGGCAATAACTTCATGGCCGCGATGAGGGTGGATGCTGCAAAGGTTGCGGGGATCGTCTGGGAATACATCAGAAAGGTGCGGGGCATCGGTTTCGATTCCATGATGTCCTTCAGACAGCCGACGGATGCAGAAGGCAGGAAGTATTGGAAGAGCCTTGAGACAGCCGTCATGGCACTCTGCAGAAAGAGATATTCACTCAATACCGTCGAGGATAGGACGGATATTGTCCTATTCGCAGTGCTTAACCGTGTCAATTCCATCTGCCTTTCTTTCATCGAGCATCAGATCAGGAATGTAGTTCAGTCAGAACTCCATGATTCAGTGACCACTGAATATATGGTCTTGGAGAAATGGAAGGATGTAGCGGAGTACCTCGGAATCTCAAATGGAATGCTCCAGAAGTTCAGAAAGGATGAAGGCACAAGCTTCGGCCCCTCTTTGCGTGAGGCTGTCCTCTACTACTGTGCCCTGGATGCTTCGGCTGGCATAAGGCCTCTCGAAGGTTTCGGTTGTCTTTCCGATGAGGACTACACCCATCTGAACGGGCTTGCTGACTACATGGTTTCCGTATCCGGTACGGGAGCATTCAAAGGTGAATACAAGGGAGGTATCAATCATGCGTGATCTGCCGATTTCATATGGCAACAGCTGCAAGTCGAAATTCTGGACCAACAAGACGATCAAGTGGAATGAACTCTGCGAAAAGCTGAAGGACACGATACGTACCACAGAGACTTCGGAAGAGTACTCGAAGATGAGGAAGAGCGACCGTGAAGCAGCAAAGGACAAGGGCGGCTTCGTGGCGGGGCATCTCAGAGACAATAGAAGAAAGGCCGATACCGTGGCCTGCAGGTCCATCCTTGCCCTTGATGGTGACAGACTGGAGAAGGGGTTCCTTGACCGCTTCGTCATCGAGTGTCCTTATGAGGCATGCTTCTATACCACCCACAGCTACACTCAGGAGTCTCCGAGAGGACGCTTCCTCATTCCTCTTACAAGAGACGTCTCTCCCGACGAGTACGTCGCAATCGCGAGATATTTCGCCCAGGAGTGGGGCATTGACCAGTTTGATGAGTGTTCTTACAAACCTTCTCAGCTGATGTACTGGCCTACTACCTCATCCAATGGAGAATACATCTTCGATAGGGTTGAAGGTCCTTGGCTCGATCCTGACGAATATCTTTCCAAACATCCTGGATGGAGGGACTGCTCCCTTCTTCCGACGTCCAGCAGGGAAAGTGCTGTCAGGGAGAATGCCAAGAAGCCTCAGGAGGACCCGCTCTCCAAGAAAGGTGTGGTCGGTGCTTTCTGCAGGACCTATTCCATCGAGGATGTCATGGAGAAGTTCCTCTTTGACGTCTATGCTCCATCTGCAGTGGAGGGAAGATACGACTTCATCAAGGGTGAAGGAAGCGCTGGTGTCGTCGTTTATGACGGCAAATTCGCCTACAGCCACCATGCCACTGACCCTGCAGGAGGAAACCTCCTCAATGCCTTCGACCTCGTCAGGATCCATAGGTTCGGTGACGAGAAGGACTCCTTCGGGAAGATGTGCGATCTTGCAGTCAGGGACGATGATGTAAAGGTACAGCTTGCCAACGAGCGACTCTCTGATGCTGAGGCGGATTTCGCTGATGACGACGGATGGAAGACAAGGCTCACATACCAGCCGAAGTCCGGCATCCTGGAGAATACCGTGTCCAACCTCAACCTCATCCTGGAGAATGACCTGGATTTCCGCAACTTCGCCTTCAACGAGCTGGCCAACCGCATCCAGGTCACGGGACCGCTCCCTTGGGACAGACCGGAGGGAAACTCCTTCTGGCGTGATGCCGATACGGCCCAGCTGAAGTCAATCATCGACGCCAGGTATCTTCCGTTCTCCACAAGGAACCATGACATCTCCTTCACCAAGGTTGCGGATGACAGGCATTTCCATCCGGTACGTGACTACCTCGATTCCCTTCCCGAGTGGGATGGTGAGAAGAGGGTTGAGGATGTCATCATCAAGTGGCTCCTTGCCGATGACACCGACTATGTCCGTACCGTCACCAGAAAGACCTTTGCTGCAGCAGTAGCAAGGGTGTATGAACCAGGAGTCAAGTTCGATTGCGTTCCGGTCCTTGATGGTGACCAGGGAATCGGCAAGTCATCCATCTTTAGGGACCTCGTCACTCCTGCCTTCTTCTCAGACTCGTTGTCGCTTACTGACATGGATGACAAATCCGGTGCCGAGAAGTTGCAGGGATTTTGGGTTGTCGAGATAGGAGAGCTTGCGGGAATGAAGAAGGCTGACATCGAGAAGGTCAAGGCGTTCCTTTCCACATCCGATGACAAGTACAGGCCGTCCTACGGAAAGACCGTCGAGAGCCATCCAAGACAGTGCATCATCGTGGCCACCGTAAATGGTGAGAGAGGCTACCTCCGCGATATCACCGGCAACAGACGCTTCTGGATCATCAAGGTCCATCAGAAGAGGCAGCGCAAGGCATGGAACTTCGATGAGGAATTCCGCCGTCAGTTCTGGGCCGAGGCCAAGTCAATCTGGAAGTCAGGGGAGAAGCTCTACCTGGAGGGTGATGTGCTCGATGAGGCCGAGAAGATGCAGAAGTCTGCCATGGAGGTGGACGAGCGTACCGGCATGATCGAGGAATACCTGAATACCCCGATACCTGACAACTGGGACGAGATGGATCTGTATGCAAGAAGAACCTATCTCGATGGGAACGAGTTTGGTAGCCCATCCCATATTGGAGGAAAAGTACGTACAGAGGTCAGCAATGCCGAAATCTGGTGCGAATGCTTCAGAAAGAATATGCAGGAACTCAAGCCGACCGACAGCTACAGCATTGCGGCAATGATGAGCCAGATTCCTGGGTGGGAGAGGACGTCCCATTCCAAGAGGATTCCCATCTATGGAAAGCAGCGCATGTACCGTCGTGAGCGTGTCGCGAGATAGAAGAAATGGAACAACTAGGCGGAACAACCACAAAATTTTCCCTTATATTCGTTTGACGTTTTCGATAGAGGAAATGAAGGCAGGCCTGTGTAAACGCCCACACGCATATATAGGGGAAACATCGTTCTTCTTGTTCTTCCTGTTCCAGATGGAGTGAATTCATGAGAGAGAAAAACATAGAGAAGAAGCTGGTCGAGGAGACCGGAATAAGGGGTGGAATGGCTGTGAAGTTGGTCTCCCCTGGTCTTGATGGAATGCCCGACAGACTGGTCCTGATGCCCGGTGGAAAGATGGCCTTCGTCGAACTTAAGGCCCCGGGAGGAAGGCTGAGACCTATTCAGAGGGTGAGGATAAGGCAGCTGGTTGCCTTGGGATATGGAGTGTACGTCGTCGATTCGATGGATCAGATCAGGGAGGTGTTGGATGCGATTGAAAGTGACGTGTGACTGGTGCGGTAAGGAGTATGAAAAGCTTGAATGTGAAATGAGAGGCAAAAAACACCATTTTTGTTCCAGAACCTGTATGAATGCTTTCAAGAACAAAATCACGAATCCTGAGGGCTATTCCACTTACGCGGATTTCACCGGGAATGGAAAGCGTTTGAGTGAAATCAACCTTCGTCTGAATCCTACGAGGATGACTCCGGAGATACGAGAGAAACTTCGCAAGGCCAAGCTTGGAACTGGGAAAGGTGTCACCTATACGAAGCAGTATGGTAGACATGAACACCGCATTGTTGCAGAGCAGATCCTGGGAAGGAAGCTTCTTCCGGGAGAGATTGTCCATCACATCGATGGAAACAAGAGAAACAACCATCCGGACAACATCATGGTGCTGGAGTCCCAGTCTGAGCACTCCAAGCTCCATGTCCGCGACAGGAAATTTTGGAAATGAAGGAGGTAAGAAAATGAGATTCGTACCACACGATTATCAGGAATATGTGGTCGAGTACATCAAGTCCCACAAGGAAGCAGCCGTTTTCCTTGATATGGGACTTGGTTGAAAAGGCAAGACTGTTTCTACGCTTACAGCCATCAACGACCTCCTCTTCGATTCCTTTGATGTGAGGAGGATCCTGGTCATCGCCCCCATTCGTGTCGCCACTTCAACATGGCCTTCCGAAATCAGGAAATGGGACCACCTGAAGAGACTGACCTATTCGGTTGTGGTCGGAACAGAAAGGGAGAGGCTGCAGGCTCTGGGAAGAAAGGCTGACATCTACATCACCAACAGGGAATCTGTCGAATGGCTGGTCGAGAGGAGTGGAGTTCCGTTTGACTTCGACATGGTTGTCATCGATGAGCTCAGCAGTTTCAAAAGCCATCAGGCAAAGCGCTTCAAGGCATTGCTGAAAGCACGTCCAGGTGTGAAGAGGATTGTCGGCTTGACGGGGACACCGAGTTCGAACGGGTTGGCGGACCTTTGGGCGGAGTTCCGTCTCCTTGACCTAGGGGAAAGACTTGGAAGGTACATCACCCAGTTCCGACAGAGGTGGTTCGTGCCGGACAAGAGGAACGGTGCGGTGGTCTTCTCCTACAAGCCGATTGATGGTGCTGAGGATGCCATCTATGAGCGGATCTCCGACATCACGATTTCGATGAGATCCAGCGACTATCTGAGTCTTCCCGAGTGTGTGATGAACGAGGTTGTGGTCGATATGGACGGTAAGGAGAAGAAGGTCTATGAGACGTTCCGGAAGGAGATGGTGGCGGAGATAGGTGACAAGGAGATTGATGCCGTCAACGCTGCGTCCCTTTCCGGAAAGCTCTTGCAGATGTCGAACGGTGCGGTCTATGACCTGGATGGCGGGTACATTACCATCCATGACCGGAAGCTTGATGCACTTGAGGACCTCATCGAGGGGATGAACGGCAGACCGGTTCTGGTTGCCTACTGGTTCCGACATGATGCGGAGCGAATCAAGGAAAGGTTCAAGGTACGTGAGATTAAGGCAGAGAAGGATATCGATGACTGGAACAGGGGAGACATACCTGTCGCCATCATCCATCCTGCATCAGCTGGCCATGGCCTCAATCTTCAGGACGGTGGTTCGACTCTTATCTGGTTCGGCCTCACCTGGAGTCTTGAACTCTATCTTCAGACGAACGGAAGGCTCCACCGCCAGGGGCAGAAGGATACCGTCATCATCCACCACGTCATCTGTCGGGGAACTGTTGATGAGAAGGTGATGGAGGCACTGAAGCGTAAGGAAGGAATCCAGGATGCGCTTATGGAAGCTGTGAAGGCGGAGGTCCTGAGGTGAACGTAAGACAGAACTGGTCATCCTTGGCTGCCGCTGTCATCAACATGGCGATAAGGGATTTGAGGAAGGTCCGGGTCAAGGTAGAGTCTGATTCGGAGAACAAGGCTGCGAAGGCAGACCTTGATGAACTTGAGGGGTTCTTCGGTTCCGAGTGGTTCAGGAACCTTCTCGCGATGAGCGGCATTGAAGCCGATGATAAGAAAATCAAGGAGATTGTTTATGGATGCTAAGCAGTATCTGAGTCAGGCCTTTCATCTTCATAGGGTAATCAAGGCCAAGGAAAAGAGGCTTGAATGGCTGAGGGAAATTACACCGGGGCCAAGCATGAGGTTTTCCGAAGAGGCAAAGGTTTCTGGAAGTCCTAGAAATTCTGCTGTGGAGAATGCAGCCCTCAAAGTAGTTGCGCTTGAGGAGGAGCTTGCTGCGGATATCTTACATCTTATCGATGTCGTGAAGGATATCGAGGGCGTAATCAGCAGAGTTGAATCCATGGAATGCAGGACAATCCTGGAGATGCGTTATCTGGCCTTTATGGAATGGGATGAGATTATGGCAAGGATGGGGTACGATTCCAATCATGTTTTCTATCTTCATAGGAAGGCCTTAAAGATTATTATGATTTAGGAGGAGGCAGGGGGAAATCCCCCTGCTTCCATTTGTACTATTCACTTTGATCGTATCATAAGCTGAAATCAGGCCCTTGGTATCCACATGTCACAACTGGAGAATCCAGCCAATCCGACCAGTCAATTTTTGCAACAGTATAGTCATCGTAGTAGTCTCTGATAAATGAAATATTATCAGTGGTATTTGCCGCTTGGAGTTCTTCTGTATGATTTGGCCCCCAATAGCAGTTTGTATAATGCATTGTAGTTGATGGGTTTTTCCAACTTGTTGAAATTGTTGTTCTGTCGTCAAAATTGCAATCAGAGAATTCGTAATAGTATATTTCATGCAGGATGTAAGTATGAATGTAGCAATTCTCAAACGAGTTGTATCGTAGTGGTGACTTCGTACTTGTTCTACACGAATTATAGAAAACAGAATTTATCATCGTGTTGTATTCGAACTTTGTAGGGCCATAGTCTGATGGATTATCCATATACATATATAGGTCTGTAATTAAGTTGTTTACAACAGTAGACCCTCCCATGCAGAATCCCCAATCGGCATAGTAGCTTGAAGGGGTACCGACTTTTGTAATTCTATTGGAAATGAATGTGGAGTAAGTTTCTGAGGATCCATAGTTTCCTCCCATAATATAAAGGCAATTGATATCGTTGTTAATGAAGGTCGCGCTATATACTCTCATGTCGCCATTGATAGTACATTTCTCAACGTATCCTAAGAAACGAGAGCTGACAGTTGTTTCCCATTCCGCAGATACTTTTCCGAAAGAACTGACGGATCCGTTGATTTCAGAGTTCGTGACCCTTAAATATCCTGAGCACGCATTTTTTGCACCGCGAATTGTCACATAATCAAGCCAGTTACCATTCTCTGTGATATCCGATGATACTCCAATAATACCATCCCAGTTATCGATTCCATAACCTGTCCCAAAGAAATTAATATTGTTGTTTGCTGTTCCGATTGCTTGAATTGTGCCTTCAACTTGAATTGAATAACTGCCTTCAATTTGGATGTCTACTCCAGGGTCAATTAAAAGGGTTTGCCCAACAGGAACGACAATATTTCCATTTACAAGATACGGACTGCTTTCTTCTGTCCAATGCAAACTGTCGCCAGATAGAATGCCTTTTACTTCAGTCTTTTCTGCCTTGAGTTTTATCTGAACGCTAGAATCACTTATATTACCTGAAAAATCAGAAACCCTAAGATAGATAGTTTTAATTGTGTTTCCTGAAGACAGTTCTGTTGAAAATGAAGTTATGTACTCACCTTTATAAAAAGGACTTGAGAAAGAACTATCGTAACTCAAAAGTAGTTGATTCAACCCTGTGCCCAAATCTGCAGCGTCAATAGTAATGGTTACATTTCGTTCAGTTGTTGTGTGTTCGCCGTTGTTGACCTTGAATGAGTTTATTGTTGGAGAAATACTGTCTGTTAAAACCTGATTTGATATTTCTCTTTTCTCAAATGTAAATAAATCTTCTATGTCAACATTTTTTGTGTCCCATCCGTCTTTTACAAATGTCAGAGTGTAATCTGAGGATACATCAAGGTTTGTAAACTTGTAGAAACCGTCAGCTTTTGTTTTGTAACTGTAAGAATCCGAAGTGGTCTTGTTTGTAATTTTTACTGTTACGTCTGCCCAGTTTGTTGTGTTTGGTAGCTGAACATAACCGTAAGCCGAGGCTCCATCAGCTACAAGGTTAAATTCTCCCAAATCATTAAAACCTGCCTTTAGTGTATAAGGGAAAGATAGGCTTTCCATATTATCAGCGGTAATACTTACAGTGTATTCTCCGATTGATAAGTGGTTGATTACCCATTTGCCTTCTTTATCCGTTGAGACTGAGGTTTTGTCTGATCCTCTTGAGAATGTTACTTCGACACCTGAGTAATCAGAGGCTCCACGTACTATAACAGTACCTGAAATCTGGCGTGATTTGGATGCTTCCATACTTACAGAAGGCAGGGTTACCAATTCTCCTGTTTCAATTTTCAAGGGCGAGGAGTCGACAACGGTTTTGTAATCCTCGCATTCATAAATAATGCCACCATTGTATGTTCCAGACGGAATCTGCAAGTAGTATTCACCATCTGAGTTGGAAGTTGTTTCGAAGGTTGTTCCTCTAATAGATACCTTTACACCACTGAAATCAGCCAAACCTTCGAGGGAAACTAGACCGAACACGTTTCCGCTATTTTCTGCCAAAACAACATCTGTTAATTTTTTGGTGGTCGATTTTCCGTCTGAATCACAGGCAACAATAGTGTTGTCAACAGAAGCTGAAACATACCCCTGCTTTGAGAATTCGATTCTGAATACACCCTCAGGAATGTTTTTCAGTTCAAAGGCCCCTGTGGAATCTGTTTCTGCTGCAAAAATAGTTCCTGGAATATAAACGTCAATTCCTGCATTCTCTTCGGGGGATTTTCCCTGCAATGTTACAATTCCCTTCACCGTGTTTGTGTGACGCATAGGGATGATGCCTAAATCTACTGACTCTTTTTCTTTGAGCGAAACATCTCTTTTCAATGCTCCGTATATTTCTTTAGGTGTTGACTTGCTTCTTATTGTTGCTGACGATTGTTCTGAATTTGAAAAATAAAAATCGTATTGCTTGTCCGAATCCAAACCATAGATTTCGAAATACCCTGTATTATCTATAGAGGTAATCATTCCATCAGATGATTTAACCCAGAACTCGCTATATGTAGTTCCTTGCGGAATTGAGATTCTTCCTTTGATGTTTGGTTGAATGATTTCAGGTTCTTGTTTGCAGGCGATAAAAAGAACTAACAGTATAAATGCTGCTATAGCAATATGTATCTTTTTCTTCATTCTTAGCCCCCTCAAAAAAAAGATAATTAAATTTATCATATAGAGTTTCTGAGACTCAAGTAAAACACACTTGATTCAAGTTGAAGGCAATTAATACACTATAATCACAAAGGCCCGGCGAAGAAAAAGCTGGGCTCTCTTTTAGGAGTGGATAATGAGACGAGGAAGACCGGTTGTGGTCACATACGGAAACAGAAGCAAGCCGCGCTTCAGTTCTGTGATTGAGGCTGCCGTCGCCCTGAGCGTCTCGACCAGTACCTTGCAGAGCAGACTGAAGGAATGGCAACCCATCCAAGGTCGTGATGACATCAGAAGAATAGAGTTTGCAGAAGTCCAGGAGTAACATCCTGGTTTTCTTTTTGGAGGAACGATGCCAAGGAAACCGAAGAAGCCATGTTCCTGTTCTGGATGCCCGAATCTCACCGATAGCAGATACTGTGATGCCCATAGATCCATGGAACCGAAGCTGGAACCTAGACGTCACAACAGCTTCTATTACACCAAGGAATGGAAGAAGTTCCGAATGGAATACATCAAGGAACATCCATTCTGCGTCCGTTGTGGGAAGCCTGCTGAAATCGTTGACCACATCATCCCCATCAAGGATGGTGGTGCGTTGACATCAGAGCAGAACAGCCAATCCCTCTGCTGGGCTTGTCACTCGAGGAAATCAATTGAAGATGGGTCTCGTTATCGAAGAAAGACATATACATACTGACCCGAGGGGGCAGACCAATCCTCAGCATGGTCAAAGGCTATAGCAGGGCCCCAGTGTCAAACGCAAAAATTGGAATTCAAACAGGGTATATAGGGTGCCTTGATGGAGGTTTAACAGATGGCAAAGGATGGAACCTCCAGGGGAGGCTCTAGAGCAGGGGCCGGCAGAAAGCCGAAGGCCCTTGTGGACAAGATTAACCAGGGAGCAACCGCATCGGTGCTGTCATTCCCTGAACCAGCAGAAATGAAAGGTGAGAAGATTCCTCCTGTGAAGGAATTCCTTAAGGCATCCCAGAAGAGCGGAGTGAACCTCTGTGCTGAGGATGTCTACCGAAGCACATATCTCTGGCTCAAGGAGCGAGGATGCGATCGCTTCGTCAACCCTCAGCTGATTGAACAATACGCGATGATGGTATCCCGATGGGTTCAGTGCGAGACGATGATTTCGGAGTACGGATTCCTCGGGAAGCACCCGACGACCGGTGCCGCCATCACCAGTCCTTACGTGACGATGAGCCAGACATATCTGAGACAGGTGAATCAGATCTGGTTCCAGATTTATCAGGTTGTGAAGGATAACTGCTCCGTCGAATACGGCGGGGCCAACCCTCATGACAACCTTATGGAAAGGCTTTTGACAGCCAAGAAAGGATAAGAAGACATGTTTGAAAAAGTTAACCCTAGCCACCCTGACAAGGTGGCTGATCGTATTGCAGGCGCAGTCGTCGACCTGGCATACAAGGAATCCGAAAATCCAAGGATTGCCGTTGAGGTCCTTGTCGGCCACGGCAAGTGTTTCATCATGGTCGAGACCTCCGTCACGCCTAGCATTGGCAAGGTCTTTGATGCAGTGAAGAGAATCACTGGGGACAAGGATATCGAGGTCCGTTACATGGAGCATCCACAGGACAGACATCTTTCCCATAACCAGGACAAGGGATTCCGCTGTGGAGACAACGGCATCTTCCGAGGAGTACCCCTGACAGAAGAACAGAAGAGGCTGACAAAGCTGGCAAAGGAACTCTATGAGGCCTTTCCTTCTGACGGCAAGCACATCCTGGATGGCGACAGGACAATCATCTGCCAGAGCAATGCAGAGGATGAGCAGATCCGCCCGTTCTGTCCTGATGCTGAAATCAATCCTCTTGGATACTGGACTGGAGGAACCGATGTGGATGCCGGTGCGACAAACAGGAAACTCGGTTCCGATATGGCGGATTCCGTCACTGGCGGTGGACTTCACGGAAAGGATCTCTCCAAAGCTGATGTATCCGTGAACATCTATGCGTTCCTCAAGGCGCAGGAGACTGGAAAGCCTGTCGAACTCTGCTGCGCCATTGGTGACGGAACAATTGACGGCAATCCTTATTCAGAGATTGTGGAGATTGCACGTTCCTACATCCAGTCGCTCGGTGGCTTCGAGAAGTTCGCAGAATGGGGGCTTGTCAGATGAATGGATTCTATACCGCACTGGTGACCATCATCTGCTGCCTCTTTGGCAGTGGTGGTCTGGTGATGTGGGGACTTGAGAGGTTCTCACATCGCAAGGACAGCCATATGGATGAGATCAAGGAAGGGATAAAACTGGGACTTGAGAATGATGCCGTCATCTTCAAGGCTCTCAGGGAAAACAGGATAAACGGCGAATCGGAGACCCAGGAAGCGAAGATGAACGAATACTTCCGGAAGTCCTTCATGAAATAGGAGGGGATATGACAGACGTAATCAGCTGGATTGCAGCAAACATCGGGAACATCTGCACTGTGGCATGCGGTGTGATTCTGGTTGCTTCCGTGATCGTGAAGCTTACCCCATCGACCAGGGATAACGAGATTCTCGGCAAGGTGATTGCCATCCTCGACAAGGTATCAATCGCCAAGACCGCAGATGACAAGAAGTGCATCGAGGATGCCAAGAGGAACCTCAGATGAGCGTCGGAACAATGTTGACCCTTGTCCTTTCCGGCTTATGTACCGTTCTGGCCCTGATGGTCGGTTCCTTGAGGAAGGACCTGAAGAAGGCATGGTCAGAGCTTGATGATGCCAAGGCTGAAATCATCACAAGAAAGAATGAGATGGAGGTGGTACGGGATGTGCAGACGGAACTCAAGGAAAGCAAGGCAAGGAAAACCCCGGAGATGGTTGAGCCTGTTCCTGCTGGAGACAGTGCTTCTCGCCTCGATCGTCTCAATAGGGTGCCAGTCGGTAACAAGGACTGACCAGATTGCAAGGGAAATCCTTGTCGAGTATATGCCGGAGCCTCCAACGCTCCCAGTTTGGCCTGATGTCATGTGGGAGTATGCGGACGGCAGATATAGCCTCTGCGAAGAGGATGTGGACAAGGTCCTCGACTATCTGGAGAACAAAGTTCCTCTCTATTCGTTCGAGATGGAACGGTATGAGGAACAGGTCCGGATGGTGCTGGATGGAATCCTGGCGCTTTGAACGATAGGAGAAATTGAAATGGAATACCTGAAGAAAAGGATGGACGAGATCCATCCATATGAGAATAATCCGCGACTCAATGATGAATCCGTCCCTGATGTAATCGAAAGCATCAGACAGTGCGGCTATGTCGCACCGATCGTCATCGATGAGGATGGTGTGATCCTGGCGGGCCATACACGCTACAAGGCTCTTCTGCAGCTTGGCTGGAAGGAGTGTGATGTCATCGTCACCAAAGGCCTTACCGAAGAGCAGAAGAAAAAGTACAGATTGTACGACAACAAGACAAATGAATTTGCAGATTGGGATCAGAAGAAGCTGATGGAGGAACTCTCCGATGTTGACTTCTGTGGCTTCGACTTCGGTCAACCGGTGTTCGGTGAACCGGAAGTCAAGGTCGACGAGAAAACCGGGAGGAAGACGATGATATGTCCATGCTGTGGGGAGGTGTTCGAGGTATGAAGCTAGAGACATTGAAGCTTGTGGATATCACTCCTTATCCAAATAACCCACGAAAAAATGATGCTGCGGTCAATGCCGTTGCCGAGAGCATCAGGCAGTGTACATACATCACTCCGATTGTGGTTGATGAAGACCATGTCATCCTGGCAGGCCATACACGCTACAAGGCTCTCAAGGCCCTCGGATATGAGGAGGTCCCATGCTTGGTCTGTGAAGGACTGACTGATGAACAGAAGAAGAAATACCGGTACTTGGACAACAAGACCGGCGAAAAAGCCACTTGGGATCTCATGAAGTTGGAGGTTGAACTGGAAGGTGTGGACCTTGAAGGCTTCGACTTCTTCGGCATGGCGGAGGATTTCACCGCCGATACCGGTGCAGAGAGGAAAGTGGAAGGATCCACAGAGTATGATACGGAGGTTTTCGGAGATGAAGAGTTCAAGTACAAGTGCCCGAAGTGTGGCTTCCGCTTCAACTGATTTCCCTTGGAAGTGGAATCTGAAGGACCTGGAATCAAGGCCGAAGAACGGATGCAAGGTCTTCTCCTGCTTCAGCTGCGGAGGCGGCTCCTCCATGGGCTACAAGCTTGCCGGATACCAGGTCGTGGGCAACTGCGAGATAGATCCGGAGATGATGAGGCTCTATGAGACAAACAACCATCCGAAGTACAGCTATCTGATGGACATCAGGGATTTCGTGGATTTGCCGGATGACAGGATTCCGGATGAACTGAGGAACCTGGACGTCCTTGATGGTTCTCCACCTTGTTCCGTGTTCTCCATGGCTGGTAGCCGTGAGGATGCGTGGAACGTAGAGAAATCGTTCAGGGAGGGGCAGGCGAAGCAGAGGCTCGATGACCTGTTCTTCTATTTCATCGATGTCGCAAGGAAGCTGAGGCCGAAGGTTGTCGTAGCAGAGAACGTGAAAGGTCTTATCACAGGAAATGCCAAAGGTTGGGTCAACCGCATCGTCAAGGCATTCGATGATGCTGGATATGTGGTTCAGATCTTCCTCTTCAACGCTTCCAGGATGGGAGTGCCACAGAAGAGGGAGAGGGTGTTCTTCATCGCACACAAGAAGGACCTGGATTATCCGAAGCTGAAGATGGACTTCGGTTCCAAGCCGATTCCTTTCTCCAAGGTGAGGGAACCATATGGCAAGGCATTGGGTGACAATCTGGCTGCAAGACTGATGAAGTACAGGATTCCATCCGACAGATGCCTTCAGGACATAAACAGGAGGGTGAGGAAGACCGGAAGCGGATTCACATCCCCGATAAACCACGATGACGAACCGGTTCAGACGATCACCGCCGGAGGCTACTGCTTCCGCATGTGCGATGGTCTTCTGATGACGGACAGGGACATCATCTGCTGTCAGACGTTTCCGCAGGACTACAACTTCCTGAACCAGAACGTCCAGTATGTCTGTGGTATGAGCGTACCTCCGGTCATGATGGCGAAGATATCGGAACAGGTGTATAGGCAATGGCTCATAAAGTGAAGTACAGTCCGTCTCCATTCATGGCGAAGGACTCCCATTATGACAAGGATGCAGCTGATTATGCGGTCAACTTCATCAAATGCCTTTCGCATACGAAGGGAACCTGGGCAGGGAAGCCGTTTGACCTGATTCCTTGGCAGGAGCAGATCATCCGCGACCTCTTTGGAATCCTGAAGCCGAATGGATACAGACAGTTCAATACGGCCTATATTGAGATTCCGAAGAAGCAGGGGAAGAGCGAACTTGCTGCTGCAGTTGCATTGCTTCTCACCTGTGGGGACGGAGAGGAGAGGGCCGAGGTCTATGGTTGTGCAGCGGACAGACAGCAGGCTTCCATTGTCTTTGAAGTTGCCGCTGACATGATCCGTATGTGTCCTGCACTCAGCAAGAGATGCAAGATCCTGTCTGCGACGAAGAGAATCATCTACCTTCCGACCAACAGCTTCTATCAGGTACTGTCAGCCGAGGCCTATTCTAAACATGGGTTCAATATCCACGGGGTTGTCTTCGACGAACTCCACACCCAGCCTAACAGACGTCTGTTCGATGTCATGACCAAAGGCTCCGGTGATGCCAGGATGCAGCCTCTGTACTTTCTGATTACCACAGCCGGTACTGACACACATTCCATCTGCTACGAGACCCATCAGAAGGCTCAGGATATCCTGGATGGAAGGAAGCATGACTCCACCTTCTATCCTGTCATCTATGGCGCAGCCCAGGATGATGACTGGACTGACCCGAAGGTCTGGAAGAAGGCCAATCCGTCACTGGGAATCACTGTCCCGATCGAGAAGGTCGAGGCGGCCTGTGAGTCAGCCAAACAGAATCCAGGGGAAGAGAATGCCTTCCGCCAATTGAGATTGAACCAGTGGGTCAAGCAGGCGGTGCGTTGGATGCCGATGGAGAAGTGGGATTCATGTGCATTCGATGTGCCTGAGGATGAGCTGGAAGGCCGTGTCTGTTATGGAGGACTGGATCTGTCGTCCACAACGGATATCACAGCTTTCGTACTGGTCTTTCCTCCGAATGAGGATGATGACCGGTTCATCATAAAGCCATGGTTCTGGATACCGGAGGACAATCTGGTCAAAAGGGTGAACAGGGACCATGTCCCATATGATGTATGGAGTCGGCAAGGATGCCTTGAGACCACCGAAGGCAATGTTGTCCACTATGGATTCATCGAATCCTTCATCGAGCGTCTCGGTGAGAGGTTCAACATCAGGGAGATTGCATTCGACCGTTGGGGTGCTGTGCAGATGGTACAGAACCTGGAGGGAATGGGCTTCACTGTCGTTCCTTTCGGACAGGGATTCAAGGATATGAGCCCACCAACAAAGGAGCTAATGAAGCTCACGCTGGAGCAGCGGGTTGCTCATGGTGGGCATCCTGTCCTGAGGTGGATGATGGACAACATCTTCATCCGTACTGATCCTGCCGGGAACATCAAGCCGGACAAGGAGAAGTCAACTGAGAAGATTGACGGTGCTGTGGCTACAATCATGGCGCTGGATAGAGCCATCAGGTGTGGAAACGATGCTAGTGAGAGCGTTTATGATACAAGAGGAATTTTCATTGTCTAGTCTTTTTTCTGGCTATAACAGTAAATGAATGTGATAGTATACATGCTTGAAAAGGGGAGGTAAGACCACATGGATGAAGAATTTATGAGACAAATCGAGCAAAATATGTTTGATTATCTTGAGGATAATCCAGAGGCAACAAAGAGCCAGCTATATGAATGGTATAAACAAGAGAATGAGTCGATTACAGATGAGGTCAAAAAGGTAATCGGACAGGCATTGGATGATTTCTTTTCTGCTCCTCTCAAATACAACGATAGCAACAGGGGGAAAAGATGCACTCAGATAGAAAAACTCTCTCCGGTTTTGAGAAAACTGCAGCAGGATAATCCCGGTTTGGAAATTGATCCGGATAGGAACATTGTGCTTCTTACCAAGAAAAATTCACAAATAATAGAAAGACTGTTCTTGGAAGATGGTGACTATTATCCTTTTGCTGAAAAGCTATTTGAGAGGTTTGGAAAAGACTCTGTAATGGTCAATAAAGACAAGGCGCTGTTTGCTGTTGTAAGAGAGATTGACAGAGATAACAGTACAAATGTATGGAGATATAAACGTAACAGATGGGCCCTAAATGCTCTTGTAGAGTATATGGCTGACACAAAGAATGATTTTTGGAAAAAGCTAGAAAAAGGCGAAAAAAACTTGCCTGATAAGTTAAGGGATAAGGGTGGAACCAGTGTACGAAGCCTTTCCAGCAAAGTGTGTAAATATCTGTCTGAATATGCTTTCAAGAAGGATAACTACTTCATTGATGACAAGTTTATCAGGTGTGCATTGCTTTTCTATTTGGATTACTATGGAGTCGATCATTCTGGATTGGATACTTCGAACAAAATCCACAATCTATCGTATGAGAGTCTTTTCGACAAACTTGAAGAATTAAGGAATGCAGCTGGGGCAAAAGAAAATCATGAACTCACAAAAAATGAACTGGACCATATAATCTGGTACTGTTACAAGTCCTTCAATGCCAATTAGTTTTGTTTTATTCACGAAAGCACCTCCGGGGTGCTTTTTTGATGCCTCAAGGAGGCTGAATGCAACTGAAAAACATATTCAAATCACGAGACAAGCCCCGGAACTCAACGCCGGGGCAATCTTATTCATTCCTCTTCGGAGGTTCATCTTCCGGTAAGAACGTGAACGAGAGGTCAGCCATGCAGATGACCGCTGTCTATGCATGTGTCCGTATCCTCTCTGAGGCAATCGCCGGTCTTCCTCTTCATCTCTACCGTTACGGCAAGGATGGAAACAAGGAGAAGGCGCTAGACCATACACTCTACCGACTGCTGCATGATGAGCCGAATCCGGAGATGACCTCATTCATCTTCAGGGAGACCCTGATGACCCATCTGCTCCTCTGGGGCAATGCCTACGCGCAGATCATCAGGAACGGGAAGGGGGAGGTAATCGCACTCTATCCTCTGATGCCGAACAGGATGAAGGTCGACAGGGATAAGGCTGGCAACCTCTATTACGAATACACAAGAACCTCTGATGATGCCTTGTCCAAAGGCTGCTTCTCTGTAGTGCTGAAGTCATCGGATGTACTGCATATTCCTGGCTTGGGCTTCGATGGCCTTGTTGGTTATTCACCGATTGCCATGGCAAAGAACTCCATCGGCATGGCCATCGCCTGTGAGGAGTATGGCGCCAAGTTCTTCGCCAACGGCGCCCAGCCAGGCGGAGTGCTTGAGCATCCGGGAATCATCAAGGATCCGGCGAGGGTGAGGGAATCCTGGAATAGCGTATACCAAGGTTCCGGTAACTCCCATCGGATAGCAGTACTTGAAGAGGGAATGAAGTATACCCCCATCGGTATTTCTCCGAATGAAGCCCAGTTCCTGGAAACCAGGAAATTCCAGATCAATGAGATTGCGAGAATCTTCAGAGTTCCGCCTCACATGGTCGGAGACCTTGAGAAATCAAGCTTCTCCAACATCGAGCAGCAGTCGCTGGAATTCGTGAAGTACACATTGGACCCTTGGGTGATCAGATGGGAACAGAATCTGGCGAAGGCATTGTTCTCTGAGGAAGAGAAGAAAGACTACTTCTTCAAGTTCAATGTCGACGGGCTTCTCAGAGGTGACTATGTATCCAGGATGAACGGCTATGCGGTCGGCATCCAGAACGGCTTCATGTCACCGAATGATGTGAGGTCTCTGGAGAACATGGATCTCATCCCGGATGAAGAGGGAGGAAACATCTACGTGCTGAACGGCAACGTAGTCAAGCTCAGGGAAGCAGGTGCTGCATACAAAGGAGGCGGCAATGCCGATACAGAATAGAAAGCGGTTCTGGAACTGGACCGAACCAAGAAATGAGGATGGAGCACCTTCTGGAGAGAGGGTGCTTTTTCTTTCAGGTGCCATCGCAGAGGAAAGCTGGTTTGACGATGAAGTCACTCCAAAGCTCTTCAAGGACGAACTGATGTCAGGAAATGGGGACGTCACCGTATGGATCAATTCCCCAGGTGGCGACTGTGTCGCGGCTGCACAAATCTACAACATGCTCATCGACTATCCGCATAACGTGACCATCAAGATTGACGGCCTTGCCGCATCCGCTGCATCCGTCATCGCCATGGCTGGCACCAAGGTCCTCATGAGTCCGGTGGGACTTCTGATGATCCATAATCCGCTGACCATGGTCGCAGGTGATTCCGCGGAGATGCAGAAGGCGATTGAGATGCTGGATTCGGTCAAGGAATCAATCATCAATGCCTATGAAATCAAGACAGGCCTTTCAAGGAACAAGCTCTCAAGGCTGATGGATGAGGAGACCTGGATGGACGCAAGGAAGGCGATGGAGCTCGGATTCATCGACGGAATCCTTGAACCTTCCGATTTGTCTTCTGCACCGATCAGGGAAGAACCGGTCATGTACTCCAGGAAATCAGCTGCAAATGAACTCAGAAACAGGATCTCGGCAAGGGTGCCGAAGCCACAGAACGAGGACGGAAGAAACGTTGCTGAACTATACGAACGTCTCCGCCTCATCGAACTTTAAGGAGGATTGCACATGACAATCAACGAACTTAGAGAAAAGCGCAATGCCACAATCAAGGCATGCAGACAGTTCCTCGACTCCCACAGAACGGAGAGGGGCACCCTCACTGCTGAGGATGACGCAACATACTCCAAGATGGAGCAGGAAATCACTGATCTCGGCAGGGAGATTGCCAGACTGGAGAGACAGGAGGCACTCGATGCAGAACTCTCCAAGCCTACATCCACTCCAATCACAAACATCCCTGGTGCCATGAACGAGAAGAAGGGCCGTGCATCCGCAGAATATCGTGACGCCATGCTCAAGGCTCTCAGATCCAACTTCAGACAGATCTCCAATGTGCTTCAGGAAGGCATCGATGCATCCGGCGGCTATCTTGTTCCGGAAGAGTATGATTCCAGGCTCATCGACATCCTCAATGAAGAGAACATTGTCAGAAAGCTTGCCACAACAATCACCACTTCCGGTGAACACAAGATCAACATCGCCGGCACCAAGCCTGCTGCTGCATGGATCGATGAAGGTGAGGCCCTTACTTTCGGTGATGCAACCTTTGCCCAGAAGAACCTGGATGCGCACAAGCTCCATGTAGCGGTGAAGGTCACAGAGGAACTCCTCTACGACAATGCCTTCCATCTGGACACATACATCATCGAACAGTTTGCACAGGCCCTCGCAAATGCTGAAGAGGACGCATTCCTCAATGGCGATGGTGAAGGCAAGCCACTCGGTATCTTCGCAGACGATGGCGGTGCGGAAGTCGGTGTCACTGCTGCTTCTGACAAGGCCATCACTGCTGATGAGGTCATCAGTCTCATCTATTCACTCAAGCGTCCATACCGCAAGAAGGCAAAGTTCATTCTGAACGACCAGACGATCTCTGCACTCAGAAAGCTGAAGGACAACAACGGCCAGTACATCTGGCAGCCATCCCTTCAGGCCGGAGAACCGGACAGACTCCTTGGTTATGAGGTCCTCACATCCCAGTTCGCCCCTCAGATTGAAGCAGGTAAGCCAGCCATCGCATTCGGTGACTTCTCCTACTACAACATCGGTGACCGTGGAACCCGTTCCTTCCAGGAGCTCAAGGAACTCTTCGCTGGAAACGGCATGGTCGGCTTCGTTGCAAAGGAGAGGGTTGACGGCAAGCTTGTCCTTCCTGAGGCCGTGAAGGTCCTCAAGATGAAGGCTTCCGCATGATCGTCAGCATAGACCAGTTCAATGCCTACAGTGGCAACTATGAGGATAAGGCATCTGCTGTGGAGGTGAAGAAGCTCTTCCTGGAATCCTCGGAGGAGATTGTGGAGGGATACCTCGGTTATGATCCCGAGGCCCAACCACAGTTGGAACTCTGGGGGACGGAGAGCCTCCCTGCCTCCATCAAGCTTTCCATCCTCAGGATTGCTACGCTCATGCTCCAGGAGACCGGTGGAAACATCGGCCTCACTGGAAAGAGCTTCGCAGACAATTCAAGGACCTTCATAAACTACAGCAACTACAGGAAGTATCTTCAGCCTCTGGATCCGATCAGACTTGCGAGGTTCTAGATATGGATGAAGACTCAATGCTTTCGGTCGAAACAGACATCCGAAATGCTTTGGATACCCTGGAGGACCTTGGTGGAAGACGGTCCACCATTATGAAGCATCTTCTCTCCGGAATCGGCACCGCAGCCAAGGGAGAGGTGAAGCGAAGCTACAAAAGCCAGGGACTCGGCAAGGGGACCGGTGCACTCTACAAGAGCATCGTCAGGAAGGTGTTCCGAAACGGAAAGGCTGTGGCCGTGCAGGCGAAGGCCAGAAGAAACGATGGAGTCCTCTATGGCTATGCCCTCTCGAAGGGCTCGACCATTACTGCAAGAAACGGCAAGTGGCTGATGTTCCAGAAGGATGGGAAATGGGTGAAGGTCCATTCAGTGAAGCTTCCCGAAAGGAACTTCGTCGAGGAGCCGACCAAGGCCTATCTCCGTTCCTCTGGATTTCAGGCTAAGGTCGATGAACTCATGGAAAAGGAGATCAGAAGAATCGAGAAGGCAAACGCAAGGAAGGAGGTAGCCAGATGACCACAGAGATGGATGTCCTCGAAAGGCTAAGGGAAACCATCACCAATGGTATGGATGAGGTCGATGGAACAAGGTTCAGTGAGGACAATGTCATCATCGACTATCCGGATCCTGACTCCATGAGGAAGGACACGATGGTCTACATCCAGCCTGACTACGCGAACTATGAGGAGCTTACCACTGCATCGGATTCGACGCTATTGGATGCAACCGTCTTCTTCGTCTGCAAGGGTGCCTCATCGGAGGCTCTCGTCAGAAGGGTCTTCTCCTGTTTCTCTGCATTCTGGCAGCTGCTGAAGTCAGACGTTACGCTTGGTGGATCCATCGATTCATCAAGGATCACAGACATGGACTACTACCCATCGCTCACGGCTTCGAAGACCATCACTGCAATCGAGGCGAAGGTTGAGCTGCAGTGGGAACGTAGGTTCACTACAAGGAGATAATCATGTCATTCATTACAGGTACAGGGGCATCAGCCCAGTTTGGAAAGGAATCATCCTTCGGTACTGAGGCTACACCTACAGCGCTCCTGGACATCACATCGGAAGGAATCTCTGTCTCCGTGGAGAAAGGTGACGAGGGTTCACTTCTTGCATCAAAGACAGCACAGACAAAGGACCTGATGGCCATCAAGGTGGATGGCTCTTTGTCCCTCATCCTCCGTCCGGAGACTGCAGGCCTTCTGTTCCATGCCGCATTCGGCGGGGCAGATGCCGTATCTGAGGATGGTGAGTTCAAGAAGCATACCATCAACCTCTGTGGTGCAAAGGCAGATCTGCCGTCCTTCACCCTGGTTGTGGACAGGAACGCCGCAGTAAAGAAGTACACAGGATGTACGGTTTCCTCTCTGACCATCGAGGCTGCGGCAGGCGACTACGTCAAATGCTCTGTCGACATCAAGGGCGTGAAGGAAGAACCGGGAACCCTCAATGGTTCCATCCAGGAATTCACCATTCCGTCCTACAGATGCACTTCCGCATCCCTCAGATTCGCCGGTCAGGAATATGCCGTCACATCCTCGACGTTCAAGCTGGACAACAGCCTTGAGGATGCACCTCAGACATACAGGTCCGGTCTCTATTCCGGTCAGCCGAAGCATGGGAGAAGGGGAGCTACCATCAGCTTTGAGGTCCCGTATTCCTCAGAGATCGAGGCCCTCAAGAGCACATACCTCGTCACCGAGGAGACTGCTGCGATCGAGCTGAAGTTCACTTCCAGCAACCCTGACTACAGCATTACCATCACACTTCCGAATGTCTCACTGACATCCGTTGATGCGAATGTCGGCGGCACAGGTATCATCACCGCTTCCCTTGAAGGTGAAGCACTCAGTGTAGGTTCGGTTGAGCCTGTCACTGCAGTCATCAGAGACAAGAACGCAGAAGCGTACGGAGGCTGATATGTTCGTAAGGGACAGAAACGACAGCTGGCTCCAGAAGGTCAAGGTCGAGGTAGGGACACTCCTCGGCCTCGGATCTGATGAGGAGGCATACATCACACTGAAGGAGATTCCTACCATCCAGATGCTGGAACTCAAGGATTCCTATGAGAAGGGAGACAAGGCCCTCATGGAGTTCTTCAGGGGAATCCTTCCTTCCATCATCGTTGACCACAACTTCTATGAGACGGAAACGAAGAAGATGGAGAGTGAGGCGATTGCTGAACTTGTCTTCGGCTCTCTGGAACTCACCAGGAAGGTCATGGACACATACACCCAGGCCGCTTTTTTTACCCGTCGGAAAGTGAGCGAAGACAGATAGCCTCGCTTTCCAGGGAAGTGTTCCGGGGAAGGTACTCGAAGGAACTTTACACGGAATACCAGCATTGGCTTCCATACATCACCGACCTGTACCTCCCTTGCTGTGATACCGAAACCGGGGATTTCAGGAGTCTTCCTTTCCCTGGTTCGGTAAGTGACCAGCCGTATATGACCATGCAGGTGATGAAGCTGGTTCAGCTCCAGTACAGGATTCACTTGGATGAGAAGATGAAGAAAATGAGAGGGAGATAGACATTGCAAGACTTGTGTAAATCCCCCCCCTTGTATAGAATTACCACAATTATTGAACGTAATTTGGAGGTATACATGAAGCTTACAAAGATTGTGGCACTTGCACTTCTTGCAGCTCTTCTCGTTTTCGCAGTTTCCTGTGAAGATGCAAATCCGAAAGAAAAGACTTTGACAATCACAATTCACCGTGGAAGTAATGGTGAGGTTCTTTCAAAGATCAGCGATATTCCTGCTTCCATCACAACCTGGGCGGAGTTGATCGCTTCCGAGTATAATCATTTTGATGAGTTCGATTGGTATGGTGGATTTGGGCATGAGCCATTTGACAGAATCGGCTACGAGTTTGGTTCGGTTTGTGTAACCAATGACAATAGTGATACTTGCGGTCTGTGCGATGCCCAGGATTATCGCGCAACAATCAATGATGAAGATGCTCTCTTAGTGAAGGACGTCTATTTGTACTAAGTTGTCAGCTGAAACTGTATAAATCGCTTTTCGCCCCTTGCCCAACACCGGTGAGGGGCTATTCATTTGCGCCGGTCAGCCTTTGAGGACTGGCCATTTTTTATGCACCAACACAGGAGGTAAACAATGGCATCACAGGCCAAGGTCATCATCAAGGGCCAGAACAACATCGGAAATGCTGTGAAGTCAGCTGCCTCCGATCTCAATTCAATGAAGGCGACAGCAGACAAGCTCGGTGCTGCGCTCAAGTCTGCCTTCACCGTTACCGCAATCCTTGCTTCCGTGAAGAAGCTGGGAGAGGGGCTTGCCGGTTGTTTCTCAGAATTCGAGACAGCTGATAGGGCATACAAGCAGCTTTCATTGACCATCGGTGACGACACCGCCTACAAGAGCGCAGTCTCCACCATAGGCAAACTTTCCAAGAAGACACTCTCATCGAAAGGTGATGTGGAGGCCATGGTCTCCGAGCTTGCTGCATTGGGAAAATCCTCGGAGGAGGTGGAGAAGTTATCCTCTGCCGCCGTGTATCTTTCCAATGTCACGGGCAAGGACCTCAATTCCTCGATGACAACTCTCCTTGGAACCTACAATGGCACCACGACCCAGCTGAAGAAGCTTGGCGTTGATGTCTCGAATCTGACCAAGGATGAGTTGTCACAGGGGGCTGCCATCGATGTAGTCATCGGTAAGTTCGGAGAGCTCTCGGATGCAATGGCAGAGGCTTCCGCATCCCAGTCCCTGAAGAACATCAAGGATACCCTAGGAGACATCCGGCAGGGCTTCGGACAGATTGTCTCTACATCCATCAAACCGATGCTGGCAGCCATGGAGGAAGGGCTCACTGAATTCCAGTCCAGGTTTCAGAATGCCGTGGACAACATCACCATCATGATCGCCAATCTTCCGACTGTGATGGGGAAGGTCGTCGAGCTTCTCAAGGGCATGTTCTCAACCATCTTCGAATGGGATAATCTGAAGACGCTTGCCTCCGGATACATGGATTATCTGCTTTCGGCATTCCGTCTTCTGATTACCAACATCGGTAATATTCTTTCCCTGTTCCTGGATACGATTCCATCGTCCATCAAGGCACTTTGGAACGGTATCGCAAGCTATGGGATGTACATCATCACGAACCTCTGCGATGACATCGGACTGGATCTGACGGGGCTCATCAACAGTGTGGGGAAATGGTTGACGGACTCCTCCATCGGCAGGTTCATCGACTCAATCGTGACCGAGGCCGTCAATGGAATCAGACTGGTTTCAGCACTCCTCAAGAATGTCCCATCTATGTTTGAGCTGATTGTCGGAAACATCGGAATGATAGTCTCAAATCTGTGGCTGGATATCAAAAACGGATTCTTGTCTGCAATATCGTTCATCGTTTCGAGGCTCGGCTCAACCATCTCCAACATGAATTTTCCACAGAAGATTGAGGATCTGAAGGTGTCCTTCAGGAACGTCTTCGGTCATATCGGTGGCTGGCTTTCTGCCTTCGTTGAGACGGCGAAGGACTCCTTCCGATACATCGGGGATGTCCTCAAGGCAACCTTCAGCTGGGACACGATAAAGAACTCTGCGCTTTCGATGATCGAAAGCTTCTGCAACTTCTTCATCGATGCAATCAATTCCCTGATTCCGGATTGGTTCTCCAAGATTCCTGGAATCAAGGAAGTGAAGGGAATCTCCCGTGTCAGCCTTGTCGATGATGACAAGACCAACCCGTATGCCGGGATAAGAAGCATCACCAAGGCTTCAAGCGGCTATGTCGATGAAGTGGCGGAGACCAGGGAATCCAATGTCGGGAAAAGCCTGGTTGAACTGGCACAGAAGATGGAGACTGCAATAGGAGAGAAAAGCGACTGGGCCGACATCACGAGGCAGTTTTCGGCTCTTCTCAGCCCTGTCTTCGAGGAGTATTCGAAGGAATCTGAATCCATCGGACAGACTCTGGCTACCTGGACGCAGAAGAGTTCAGCCGAATACCTCAAGAACTCGAAGGAATCATTCTCTTCAATCGGTGGATTCCTCAAGTCATGGGGTGAGGATTTTGTAGCAGACAACAGTGAAGGCCTAGCTGGGATCATCAGCACAATCTCCTCTGTCGGAGAAAGCCTCTTCGGTGATGACATCGCGGCCTTCACCACATGGCTCGATGGATTCCTTGCGGAACAGAAGGCTGCAGTGGCGGCCAATGCCTATGCCGGTCCAAAGACTGCAGTCGGTTCATCCGAGGCAGACGATGGTGGAGTAGATGATGAAGAGAATCCTTTCAGTTCTCTGCTGGATGTTGTGAAGCCTCTTGTATCATCCCTTGGAATCTTCGGAGACATGATCAGTGGAATGAATCCGCTTGTTGCCGTACTGAAGCCGATTCTTGAAGGCTTTGTCGGCATCATGGCTCCTGCCGTGAAGACCGTGCTTGCACCAGTCATGGATGCGCTGAAGTGGATTGGGGAAGCTCTTGCAAGGACGCTTGTTCCTATCCTTGATGCAGTCTATCCGATCATGGCCATGATTGCGGATATTCTGATCACTGCAATCTCTCCTGTTCTGAGCATGCTTTCACCTGTTGTCCAGCTGGTGTCCAGTGCCTTCAGCATACTCCAGCCGTTCATCATCCTGGTCGCGAAGGCATTCACGATCCTGGCATCTCCTGTACAGTTCATTGGGGACCTGTTCTCATGGCTTGGCAGCTGGCTGAAGTACATGGGTGACTGTGTCGCAGTATGTGCATGGAATCTGACGCATTGGTTCAACCAGAAATCCTATTCATCAAGTCCGGGAAGCTTCTCCTCGGATGCCTTCTCAGGTCTGGGAGACAGGCTTTCTGCCATAGACGGCGGATACGGTTCAAGCTATGTGACTGACTCCGTTTCTACCGGAACATCAGTCAGTTCAGCTGGTTTCCAAGGGGCAACCCAGGTGACCATCAACATCTACCAGGAAGCTCCGGTCGTCGGAGACGGTGGCATGAAGCAGTTTGCCAGCATGATCCGCCAGTCCTTCCTGGAACTCGACTACTATGGGGTGACCACATGAAGATGACGAATCCAAGGCTTGACCTGTTCTTCCTCTCCGATGATGCGGAGCATGGTAAGGAGCAGAGCATCGGAACGGACGGCATCGTCAGAAACTCCATAAGCATATCGTATCAGTTACTGAACGGATTGAAGCCCTCGTCAAACAGGGCTTTCCTTACGCTTCTTGCCGACATTCCTGCAATAGAGGATATGGTCAGGGCTGAAGGAAACATCGGTGCAGTCCTTGCGGATGGGACTGATGTCTGGTTCACAGGATTCCTCTCGACGGACTGGAACTGGACAGTCACCGACAGAGGCGTTTCTGCCATCGCCGTCACCATCGAGGACGTGGGTACAAGGCTCCTGAAGAAAAGCTTCATCAATACCGGATGCCACCTCTTCCGATGCACTGCAAGGAAGATGCTGGAGGAGGTCTGTGATGCAGCGGGTGTCTCAATATCCAGGGCATGCATCCCCATCAATGGCGATGTCATACACATCGTGGAGTCCGGGACATCGTGCTCAGACCTCTTGTCCCAGATGCTCTATGAACTTGGATATGTGTATTTCTTTGATTCTGCAGGAGAGCTGCGGCTTTTCAATGTCAGTGTCAGCGACACGGCTTCCGAGACCATTGATGGCAGGAGGCTCTGTAGGTCCGGAGCAAATGCCATCTCCCTGAAGAAGGCAATCAGGAAGTATTCCAATGCAAAGGTGACATACATCGATATGTCGGAGAAGGAAGGGCTTCTCGTCTACAGGAACACCACAGGGCAGGATGACGCTCACCCATACTGCCATATGGAGCTCCTGCAGGGACAGAAGTTCGATGGAACCGAAGTCTGGTCGGAGAAGGACTGGAATGGTGATGTATCCAGGGAGAATGCCCTCATCGAGGCATGCAATGCTGAATCCGATCTTGCGGTAGGTTCAAGGAAGATAATTGCCGTCAGCAATGTTCTGGGCCAGTCGGATTCCTATGGCGGTTCCATTGCATTCTCTGTAGAAGAAGCTGGAGGCCCATATCTTTCTGTGCTTGCTGAGAACAGGGCGCCGAGTCCTGTATGGCTTACAAGGATGGATGTGTATGGGGATGTCCTCTTTGAGAAGGCCCAGTGCATCATCCGTACCGGTTCAGATGACGGAGAGACGCTGGAGGATTCAATGTCCTTTGTGCATGACAAGGATTCCGCGTCACGGCACGCTGAGACAATCCTCAGATACAGCAGGAATTCTTCCTCAAGCTATACGTTCTTTGCCAAGGGAATCGTACAGCCAGGCTCTGTCGTGCGTCTCAAGGAAGATACGCATTCAGGATTGGATGTTGTTGTCCTTGTGTATGCGGTGAAGCTTTCCGAAGGCTCGGATGTCTCGGTATGCTCTGCAGTCGGAATCTCCTCGTTCAGTCTGGATGAGAAGATCTATTCGCGCACCGTCAGTCCTGCGCCAAATGGGCTGAGAGGTGAGAAGGGGAATGACGGCAGCTCCTATACCGTGACGGTCGAGTCATCGAACGGTTTTGTCTTCAGAAAGAATACAGCCTCGACCATCCTCTCATGCCATGTGTACCGCAATGGGCTGGAGATCACGGAATCTCTGGATGCATCCCGGTTCATGTGGAAGAGGAATTCAGGAAATGATGCCCAGGATGTTTCTTGGGCGAATACAACCAAGGCCATGTGCCGAAAATCAGTAGAAATCACACCGGAGGACTGCCCTGGGAGAACTGTGTTCTTCTGTGAGGTGGACCTGCCGCAATAAAGGAGAAATGAAATGGCCAAGACTTCAGCCTCATTCACAATCATGGACTACACCGATGGTGTGTCCCTCATCACAGGCATTGATTCAAACCTTCCTCTGGTCCAGCTCTATGACCAGGAGAAGAAGACGCTGAATACATCATGGGCTACGACAGCACTGCAGCTGACACCTCAAGTCCGAATTGCGGGTGGCAGTTCTGTGGTGTCATCCCTCACCAATGCAAAATGGGCCAGACGTTTTGCCGGTGCATCAAGCTTCACCGACATCACATCCGGTCAGAACAACGAGACGATGTCCTCGACGACATTCGCCCTTACCGTCAATGCTGACAAGCTGACGGGCAACAACTGGCAGATGGATTACCGCTTCACGGCAAGCTATTATGATGCGACCCTCAAGGTCACTCTTCCAGTCGAGATCACCGTCACTCTTTCAAGGGTATCCAATGGCACCAGCTTCGTCATTGCACGCGGCTATGCACCGGGTGGGGACCAGTTCAAGAACGGATCTCCTGCAACCCTTTCCCTGAAGGCCGAGCTCATCAGAGGAACGGAGACAGATACGACATCCCTCACTTACCAGTGGGCGAAGTCAACCAACGGTACATCCTGGACGAATCTCACCGGCTCCTCGACAGGTGTCTCTTCTGGTGCGACAGCTGCAACGCTTGTCATCACTGAGGCTGCGGTGGATTCCTTTGCGATGTTCAGATGCACCATCAAGGATACAGACTCATCATCCATCACCTACAACCAGTCCTTCGTCACGGAGGGCATTGCGGTGCTGGATGTCTCAGACCCTTATCAGGCGGTCATCGAGTCAACAGGAGGCAGCTATTTCAAGAAGGGCACGGACCAGGCGACCACGTCCACAGTCCTCATCTGCCGTGTCTACCAGAACGGAACTGAGATAGATCCGACTGGTGCAAACCTTACCTATACCTGGACCATGACCGACAAGGATGGCGCCGCAGTGTCAGGATTCACTCCGACTGCTGTTGCCCATGGTTCGATCGTCACAACAAAGAAGAAGGCCATCACGGTCTCTTCGGATTCAGTCACAGTAAAGGGAACCTTCTTCTGCAGCGTTTCCTGAGGAGGATTCATGCTCTGTTCCGCGCAGTTCACAATAGCGGTTGTAAATGATGGCGCACCTGGCACTCCGGGAAAGAACGGAGTCGGAATCTCTTCCGTGACGCAGACCACAACCTCTTCAGCTGATGGTGGAAGCAATGTGATCACCGTCACCAAGACAGATGGAACCACATCCACCTTCACGGTCCTCAACGGTTCGAAGGGGAGCACTGGTGGAAAGGGAACGGACGGCAAGGTCTTCATGCTGGTGTCTGCTTCAGAGACCTATATGAGGGACATGAGGCAATCCGGTAACCAGCCGTCGATTACAGTGGCGACACAGGTGTCGGGATATACGGGGACTCCGTCTGTGACGGTATCTGCCGGAACCTATTCCAATGGTAAGCTGACGTTGCCTTATGCAAACACCTATGACTCCGTCACCATTACTGCAACCCTTTCTGGTGCACCTACGCAGACGCTGGTCCTGTCGGTTCTGGACAAGACCGAATACCGCAAGTATTTCGGTATGCTGAGTTCAGATCCTACAGGTTCTGTTCTGCTGGGTGACCATTACTACAACTCAATCACACAGAAGATTCGCTATAGGAAGGCATCATCCTGGGTGGACCTGGAGAATGCGGAGATTGATGACCAGAAGGAATATGCCTCCATCCTTTCCAATGCGATGGGGCATGTCCTTGGTTCCATCGAGTCCGGTTCCGTTGTCTCGTCCTACTATGGATATTTCCAACGCATCATCGCAGGCATCATCCATGCTGAGACGATCACTGTGGATGCTGCCAACATCAACGGCAAGATCAGCATTGCAGATGTCGATGGTGGTGGTCTTTCCATGACCAAGGATGGCATTGGTGCAACCAGTGCAGATGGCAAGTCCAGCTGGCAGATTAACGCCGATGGAACCGCTACGTTCAGGAATGCTTCCGTTACAGGAAACCTTGAGGCCAGGAAGGTAACGCATGATGCGTTGAAGACGATTGATGCCATGACAGGCAAGTCCATCGGTTCGACATCCATGCCTGCTGTGACGTCGAAGACATTGTGGAATCTGGACACGACAATAGCCGGAATCCGCAGTGCATATCTCACAAAAGGGCACAACTACACTGGAGCGACCATCAATGGTGTGGCGGTGAGACATGCGGCAGTGACCACAAACGGTACGTCTGCAAGCGTTTCTTCTCCTGCTTCAGGAACTTCCCTGGCCATTGGGACAACGTATTCGGGATCTGTTACGATCAGTGCCGGAGACAGCAAGGATGTCGTCTACAAGCTTCTCAATAAGTACAGCTTCCCTATATGGGTGAAGGCTTCCACATCCCTTGGAGGAAACTTCAACGGCATCTATGCCAGGGTCTACAACACCTCTGGAAACTACGTGCAGTATGCTGAAGATGCTACGGTCAGGGCGATCCTGATGCCGAATGAAGGCATCACCATCCATGGACATTCGAGCGCATGGTGGGGAAGCAAGACAGGTTCCGGTTCCATCGTATGCAACATCTCGTCCGGTTATGCGGAGACCACGACACCGCAGCTGCTCTTCAGCACCAGCAGAACCTACAGCGGAGGAACTGCGGATGCATCCTCCACAACTAAGTACATCTCGATCGGGACGCTGACATTCACGTCTCCATCCAGATACCTTGGAGTGACCTACCAGGGTGCACTTTCTGGCATCTGCAGGAAGAACGGTTCAAGCTATGTGGACCTATCCGTGAAGTCCTCCAGCCAGTACTTCGTCATCTATGACCTTGGCTCGGAACTGTCATCGGTTGAACTCTACTACAAGAGTTCAGTGTCTGTGACGGAGGATTCCTGGGAGGACGATGACGGCGAATCGCATTCTTCGACAAGCTACGACTACACATCCATAACCGTTGGAAGGTTCGCTTGGACGGCATTCAGGACGCTTGGAACGGAGCCTCTTGTGATCACCGACACGAACAACAGGGAGTACAGGTATTCCAATGACGGTTATTCCGGTCTCCATCGTTCTGATTCCATCTCAGCATTGTTCGGTTATACGGCATCTCCAACGATGTATGCAGGAAAGAATGCCTACGATACGATCCTGAGTACCCTTGGAGTCGGCATCGGCACCTACAGCCTCAATACATCATCGAAGATAACGGTCAATGGAAGCACGCTTTCATCCTTGACCTATATGACGGTGGGCTCCGACAGAATCACCTTCGAGAATGCATCCGGCAGCATCACGTTCTATACGACAGGTGATACGGCATCAGATCTGAAGTCGGCCTACAGTGCACTCTCAGCCTATATCGTGCTGATGGCTTCCACGTTGGGTGTGGAGACTGCCGACCTGAGGCCGAAGTCCAACAACGCATACTCCATAGGCAAGGAAGGCAACGTCTATGCCAGAGGATACTTCAACACTCTGAATGTAACCACTGTCAATGGAACCACGGTCTATGGCTGTGTGTTCAACTAGGAGGGGGAAATGGCTACAAGAGGCCAGTCGATTACAAGGACAAACATCTCTGCCTCTACCTCTGAGACCAAGGTCTATGACCATGACTCGGGTGGAAACAACGGGACCTACTATTACTACGTCTGCGCTCCATGCTGGCGGGTGCAGATGAAACTATCCAAGAACTGGGGCTCATGGGGAAGAACCAATGAGTTCTATGCAGACTATTGGAACGGCTCATCCTGGGTGAGGGCGATGACTGTATCCAGAAGCAGAAGCCAGACCTCCAGCGGGGAGACCAACGACTACATGTACCACAACTGGAATGGCTCATCCACGTCAGGGGATGTTCCAAATGCTGACCTCTGGAGGATTATCTTCAATCCGGCAGAGCTGTACCACAGGTATCTCTACATCGTCACCGGAGGCATCGGAGCCATGAACCCGACGGTGTATGAGGGCTGGAAAAAGAAGAAGATTTATTCAAACGGCAACCTGGGTGCGTTCATCTACAGGAATGGTGATGCCCAGTCTGACGATGCGGCAAGGTCGTACTTCAGGAACTCGAACAACAGGGGGACTCAGGTGCTTGCCGCCTATGACACCCACTGCATCTACACAGACTACTACAGATGAGGAGAAACTATGGGACTCAGAATGACATTGCCCAAGGAGAAGAACGGGCTCTATACGGATTTCATTGATGCATACTGGTGCGTCAGGAACATCGCATATTCTACAGACGAGGTCGGGGGAGAACTTCTCTGCTTTCCATCCAGGGAAGCATCTCAGATGCAGGGGCTTCAGCTTGATGACCCGTATCTGTCGGTAGGTGGTCCTTCCAATGACCATGTCTATGCTGTCATCTACAGCTGGCAGTTCCTGGCAAGGATTACCGATATCTTCCCGTCGGGGATTCCGTTGAATGCGGACATGCAGAAGACTGCAATCTACAACTGGATCAAGGCATATACGCAGATGCCGTTTGAGGATGTGTTTGAAGAAGAATGATGAAGGCCACTTGGGGATTTTTCCTCAGGTGGCCTTTTGTGTTCTAACAGGTACTGATAGTCACCTCAAGAATTGGTTATAACGGAATCGAACCATCAGAGCATTTCACTTCAGAGAAGTTCGTAGAAACATTCCAAAATTGTCCAAGCTCAATGTTGTTCCATTCGTCCATGGTTCCTTCGTATTCAAAAGAGGAAATAGATGCATGTTCAAATGCATAAGCTCCAATTGACTGAACAGAAAGTGGAATAACAAGTTTGTTTGTTCTCAAATAGCCAAATGCACTTCGTCCAATGGATTCAATGCCATTGAGAAAGTCGACCTTTAAGCGCAAGCAGTCGAAGAACATTCCGTCTGGAATTGACTTCATACCCTTTGGGAGTACGACCTGGTCTAGAAGCCAACAATTTTGAAATAAGTCTTTTCCAATATACTGAACTGTATCCGGGATGATAATACTCCTTAATCCAGTGTTTTCTCCGAAACACTTGTCCCCAAGGTACGTTACACCTTCCGGTATAACTAAATCACCTTCAATTCTTGATTCATAGAAAGCTCTGTCTCCGATATGCTTTAGCGTACTTGGCAATGAAACCGAATGTAGATAGTAGTTCTCAGCAAATGCATTATCACCGATTGTCTCAATACCCTCTGGAATTGAAACAGCTGTTAAATTTCGGCTGAAATTGTAGAATGCCTTATTCTCGATTTTTAGAATTGGGCAATCAAGGAATGCTTCAGGCAAAACTAGAACTCCTTTTGATGTCAGTGCATTCAAGGAACCTGAAGTTAAAGAGCTGTTTTCTACGTCAAAATTAAAGAATCTCTCAGGAGCGTTCTCTCCAATCGCATATAAAATGCAGTCGGAGGATGGCATTGTAAAGTCCTGACTTGCGGTTTGACCGCTCGCATAAATCCAAGAGTAGAAGGTGTCATTTTCGATTTCTGCTTCCGGAAGAGTATAGTGGCTCCGTTCTTCCACGACATATTCTTCAGTGGTGTCTTTATTAAATACGAGTGTTAGGACATAGCTTTTAGGTGGTTCAGGTGTAAATAGAGAACAAGAGTTCAATACATAAACAAGTATCAAAATTAGAAGACTCAGTTTTTTCATATTTCTTTCCCTTAATCTAACATAGCATGAAAAGCATAAGGATTGAAAGAAGGGGAGAAATGCGAGAAAAAGAGTATGCGAATCGAGTTGCTGATTCTTTTGGATTGGGCCTAGATCTCAAGATTGGAGGTGATAGCGACCATGACGCATGGAAGAATGGTATGACGCAAATACAACTTGACGCCTAAACAATAGATTCATCGACTGCATGGCTGATTTGTATTTGAAGTACGGTCATCATGTTGATGAAGATGATGACTAGGATCCTTCTCGAGAGAAGAACTAGCGGCCACTTGGGGATTTTTCCTCAGGTGGCCTTTTTTGCGTTTACAGCAGGCTATCCAGCATCAGACAGAATTCAGGGAAATCTATGTCATCGCAGAAGGCTGACACTTCCTTGCTTCCATCTTCATAGATGATGTCCAGAAGCTTGTGGTTGTCCTCTGGAGACCACCAGGTCGAGATGCAGACGCCATCCAATCGGACGTCGTGTTCAAGCCAGTAGAGCTTGCGCTTGTCCATGTCGCTGACAAGCAGTTTCCTCTTGGCTGGCATTTTCCAACTCATTGTCTTGTACAGTAGTCTCTCGTTTTCTTTGGCTTCTGCAGCTTCCTTTCTGTCCATTTCCAGTCTTGCCTCCAACTCTGAGGTGATGAGATCCATCTCGGAGAACAGTTCGTCCTCACTGAACTTTGAGTAATCTGTCATTTTGATTACCTCCTATATACTACAGCGCAATAAAAGGCTAAAAACGTCAGATTTCTCCGATGGACATCACTAATGCTCCCAAGTTGGTATGAATACATCCGATTCTGATGCCTCAAATCCATGTTTCTAATCTTTTTCAAAAATCTTTTCCAAAACCGTCAGATTTGACCTTCCGCCGAGGCCTACCTTTAGAGGGCAATGAAATTTCTGCTCTCGAAGTGAGGTAAACGACATGAGACAGAAGCTCAAAGTCAGTATTTCAAAGAACCTGAATCCTGCAGGAGTTGTTACATGCAGAAGCAGGAATGTAAGGGAAAGGTTCCTCAAGTTCCTTTTCGGAGACAAGAGGAGAATCACGATTCTCATTCCTGGAGACATCGTGAATGAAGTGGCCATCTGTGAGGCCGAAGGAGAAGTACATGGAAAAGCTTGAGATCACGGAAGACGTAAGGAAGGTCCTGCTGGAGACGGCAGAACACTATGAAGGGTTGGCAGCATGTCTCAGAGCACTCTGCTCAGAGGAAAAGAAGGATGAGGATGACGGTCAGCTGATGCTTCCTCTCTTTGATGAAGAGGAAGAGAAGCCGGTCATCACGCTTGAAGAGGTGAGGGGTATCCTTGCAGGAAAGAGCCGTGACGGGTTCACCGCCGAGGTCAGGGCTATCATCACCAAGCACGGTGCAAACCGTCTCAGTGAGATCAAGCCTGAGGACTATGAAGCGGTGCTGAAGGAAGCGGAGGAACTGGGTCATGCCTGATGTACACGCAATCCTCTCGGCCTCCTCATCCCACAGATGGCTATCCTGCACTCCGTCCGCAAGGCTTGAGATGGAGTTCGAGAATCCAGGTTCCGAAGCTGCGAGGGAAGGCACAGCTGCTCATGCCCTTGCCGAGTACAAGATGAGGAAGGCTCTGGGATATGGCGGAACACGTCCTGTTTCTTCCTATGACTCGGGTGAGATGGAAGACTGTACCGACAGCTATGTCGGGTATGTCATGGAGCTTCTTGCCAAGGCCAGGACTAAGTGCAGTGATCCTGTTGTCCTTGTGGAGCAGAGGCTGGATTTCTCCAGATATGTTCCCGATGGTTTCGGTACAGGTGACTGCATCATCGTCTCTGACGATGTCCTCCACATCGTTGACCTGAAGTACGGGACCGGCATCCTGGTTGAGGCTGAAGAGAATCCTCAGATGAAGCTCTATGCACTTGGTGCCTTGGAGATCTTCGATGCCCTCTATGACATCAGGGAGGTCTCGATGACCATCTTCCAGCCGAGAAGGGAGAACGTGTCCACATGGACAATCTCTTCAGAAGAGTTGAAGGCTTGGGCTGAAGGGGAACTCAAGGAGAAGGCGGAACTTGCCTTCAAGGGTGAAGGTTCCTTCGTCTCCGGTCCTTGGTGCACCTTCTGCAGAGCTTCTGCGAGATGCAGGGCCAGGGCCGAGGAGAAGCTCGAGCTTGCCCAGGAGGAGTTCAGGCTTCCACCGCTTCTCACGGACAGCGAGATCGAGGAGATCCTGAAGGTTCTGCCGGACCTCACCAAGTGGGCCAATGAGATTTCCGACTATGCCCTGGATGCTGCGGTCAGACAGGGGAAGGTGTGGAACGGCTTCAAGCTTGTGGAAGGCAGATCTGTCAGAAAGTACCGTGACGAGGATTCTGTTGCAGAAGCTGCAAGGAAGGCTGGCTTCACGGAGATCTACCGCCAGTCCCTCATCCCCATGACGGAGATGCAGAAGCTGATGGGCAAGACAAGATTCGAGGAGGTGCTGGGAGACCTCATCTACAAACCAGCGGGAAAGCCGACCCTGGTCCCTGTGACGGACAAGAGACCGGCTATGGACGTATCGAACGCAAAAGACGAATTCAACGTAATCAAGGAGATTTGACGATTATGGCAAACATTTCAAACAAGACAAAGGTTGTGACAGGCATCAACACAAGACTTTCCTATTTCCACGGCTGGGAACCGGTATCCATCAACGGTGGTGCGGAGAAGTATTCCGTTTCCGTGCTCATCCCAAAGAGCGACAAGGAGACCGTGGCTGCAGTCAATGCTGCAATCGACGCTGCAATCGAAGAGGGCATCGCGAAGTTCGGAGGCAAGAAGCCTAACAGGGCTGCAATCAAGACTCCACTCAGGGATGGTGACATCGAGCGTGATGACGAAGCCTACAAGGGGCATTGGTTCATCAACGCCAATTCCACCACTGCACCACAGATCGTGGACAGAAGCGTGAAGCCTATCCTCGACAGAGGTGAAGTCTATTCCGGCTGCTATGCACGCGTCTCCCTCAGCTTCTATGCCTTCAACTCCAACGGCAACAAGGGCATCGCCTGTGGTCTTGGAAACATCCAGAAGGTGAAGGATGGTGAGCCTCTCGGTGGCAAGGCTACCGCTGCCGATGATTTCAAGACAATCGAGGATGATGACTTCCTGGCATGACGGGAATTGTACTTGGGCGGCATGGGGATTCCTGTGCCGTCTTTTTCTTTATGGAGGTGAATCATGAGTGAGATAAAGGAACTCCATCTGGATGTCGAGACCTATTCCTCCGTGAACATAGCGAAGGGTGGTGCATACAGGTATGTGTCTTCGGAGGACTTTGAGATCCTGCTCCTTGGCTACAGCGTCAACGGAGGGGATGTCAAGGTCGTGGACTTGGCTTCGGGAGAGAAGATTCCTGATGAGGTCATTTCTGCGATAACTGATGATGGTGTAATGAAATTCGCACATAATGCGACATTCGAGAGGGTATGCTTCTCATCCTACCTCGGACTTCCTGTCGGAAAGTACCTCAACCCTGTGTCTTGGCGCTGCACGATGGTATGGTCAGCCTATATGGGATTGCCGCTTTCCCTTGAGGGAGTAGGTGTCGTATTAGGGCTCGACAAGCAGAAGCTCTCGGAAGGGAAGGACCTCATCAGATACTTCTGTGTACCTTGTTCTCCTACCAAGGCCAATGGCGGCAGGACAAGGAATCTTCCAAGGCACGACAGGGAGAAGTGGGAGCGCTTCAGGTCCTACAACCTCCGTGACGTAGAGACGGAGATGGAGATTGCCCGTAGGCTCTCCAAGTTCCCTGTGCCTGACTTCGTGTGGGATGAGTATCACCTCAGTGAGGAGATCAACGACAGAGGGATCCTGGTGGACATGCCTTTTGTAAGGGAAGCCATTTCACTTGATGCGAAGACCAGGGAGAAGCTTGTCCGGGAGATGCAGGAACTGACGGATCTGGAGAATCCGAACTCCGTGGTACAGATGAAGGAATGGCTTTCTGACAAAGGTGTCGAGATGGATACCCTTGGTAAGAAGGCTGTGCATGCCAAGATACCGGAGACTGAAGGGGAAGTCAGCGAGGCCTTGTCCCTCCGTCTTCAGCTCGCCAAATCCTCCGTAAAGAAATACCAGACAATGGAATGCGCAGTATGTGCGGATGGCAGGGCAAGGGGAATGTTCATGTTCTATGGAGCCAACCGAACCGGTCGTTTTGCCGGCAGGTTGGTGCAGCTGCAGAATCTTCCTCAGAACCACATGCCTGACCTGGATGAAGCGAGGAGTCTTGTCAGATCCGGGGATTCAGAAGCAATGGATTTGCTCTATGACGATATCCCTGATGTCCTTTCCCAGCTGATAAGGACGGCATTCATACCGGAACCTGGAAAGAGGTTCTATGTGGCGGACTTCTCTGCCATCGAGGCAAGGGTGATTGCTTGGCTTGCAGGAGAGGAGTGGAGGACGAAGGTCTTCCAGGAAGGAGGTGACATCTACTGTGCTTCTGCCTCCCAGATGTTCAAGGTCCCTGTAGAGAAGCATGGCATCAACGGTCATCTGAGGCAGAAGGGTAAGATAGCTGAACTAGCCTTAGGCTATGGCGGATCTGTAGGTGCTTTGACTTCAATGGGAGCCTTGGAGATGGGACTGTCCAAAGATGAACTCCAGCCACTTGTCGATGCATGGAGAAACTCCAATCCAAACATCGTGAAGCTGTGGTGGAAGGTCGATGAAGCGGTCAAGAAGGCTGTCAAGGAAAGAAGCGTCCATAAGGTAAACGGAATCACGTTCTGCTGCAGGAGCGGGATGCTCTTCATCACCTTGCCTTCCGGAAGAAACTTGGCTTACGTGAAGCCTCGGATGGGGGAGAACCGCTTCGGTGGTGAATCAGTCACCTACGAGGGAGTCGGTTCCACCAAGAAATGGGAGCGGTTGGAAAGCTATGGTCCGAAGTTCGTCGAGAACATAGTCCAGGCGATATCGAGAGACATCCTGATGCACGCCATGAAGAACCTGTGTGACATGAGGATTGTGGCTCATGTCCATGACGAAATCATCATTGAGACGGATGGCTCTGTCTCCTTGGAAGAGGTCTGCAGACGTATGGCCATGGTTCCATCCTGGGCAGATGCCCTTCTGCTTCGTGCCGATGGTTATCAGTGCAGCTTCTATAAAAAAGATTAGAAATTTTCAGAAAAAACGTCAGATTCCACCTCCTGCCAAGGCCTACCTTTAGGAGGTGGTGTTTTTATGGATGCTGCTGAAAAGGAAAAAGGTCTTGGGAATATTGTCATATGCAAGGAAATGATGACTGAGGAACAGCGAGAATCCTATGACAGGTTCATCGACTGCATGGCAGACCTCTACCTGAAGTATGGCCATCTGTTGGATGAGGAGGATTCCTGATCCCCTGGATTTGTTTTCCGTACCACCGATAAACATGAAGGCTTTTACGCGCAGACGAATGGTCCAATGCGCGACATGATGGGATTTGATATTTCATAAGGAGATGCGCAGATATGACCAAAAAGAGAAAGTGCTATACATACCTGAGGGTTTCCACAGAAAAGCAGGTGGACGGTTACTCTATCGACGCCCAGCGGAAGAATGTCCAGAAGCTCGCTGATCTAAAGGATTTTGAGATTGTTCGTGAATACGTGGATGCCGGTTTTTCCGGTGCTGATGTACAGAATAGACCGGCTTTCACCCAGATGATGAAGGACATCGAGAAGGAAAGGGATGGCATTGAATATGTCCTTTCCTTCAAACTCTCAAGATTAGGCAGAAACGCCATCGATACGTTGGAGAGCCTCAGGAAAATGCAGAGACATGGTGTCAACGTCCTTACCGATGACGGCGCTGTGGATTCTTCCTCCGCCTACGGAAACTTCTTCATTCTCATCATGTCCGGCTTGGCTGAGATGGAAAGGGAGAACATCCTGGCGCAGACTTTTGCCGGGAGGGTTGAGAAGGCTAGACAGGGAAGATACAACGGGGGACAGGCTCCATATGGTTATAGAATCCGTCCTGCCTCAGCCAAGAGCGAGAAGGGTATCCTTGAGATTAATGAGGATGAAGCTCCTCTCATTAGGCTTATCTTCGACCGTTACGTCAACCATGAGCAGGGGGATGGCAAAGTTGCCGAATACTTGGTTACCCATGGCTACAACAAGGCATTGAGGGAAAATGGCAAGCTCATTTTCGTCGATGAATCCTTCGTCGGGCATGTCATCACGAATGCCGTCTACTGCGGGACCATAGTCTATGGCAGACGTAAGAACATGAAGGATCCTGAAACAGGAAAAGTTGTTGCTAGGCTTACAAAGGAATCCGAATGGCACAAGTCCGAAGGCCTCCATGAGCCGATAATCTCGAAGGAACTCTTCAACAAGGCTCAGGAAATCAGAAAGAAGAACACAACATGGCAACCTAAGGTCTACTTCTCCGACCATGCCAATATCTTCTCTGGCCTGCTTGTCTGTCCTGAATGTGGTGCTCGTATGCATGGTGTCGGAAGCTTGGGGAAGAAGAAGGTCAATGGTCAGCCTGGCGCTCCTCAGTACTATTATAAGTGTTCAAATAATCGCAGAAGAAAGGGTGAGTACCGTTGCTCCAATTCCAAGGGAATCAGACAGGACAAGATAGATGCGATGATGGCGAATGTCATCGTCAGAATTGCTTCTGATGAAGAATTCCGCAAGGACATTGCGTCCCGAATCGGCAATTCGGTCGATACGAGCGAATACGAGGAGCAGATAAGGAAGCTGTCCAGTCAGATTAGAAACAAGACGAAGACGCTAAAGAGGAAATCCATGGCCATCGATGATTTCGACTGGGACATGGTGAATGCGGACGCTGTCTATGATGCGCTCAATGAAGATTATACAAGGCTCAGCAGTGAGGTTGTTTCCCTTGAGAAGAGTCTGCAGGAAGTAGAGGAAACGCTTGAGGGTATTAAGGGGCAGCAGATAACGAAAGACAATGTCTGTAGATTCATCCTTAAATTTGGTAAGGTATACAAGAAGCTTTCGGAGATAGATAAGAAGAAACTTGTAAGGGAACTGATTGAATCGGTCGAATTGTATCCTGTTGAGAGGGAATACGGTTCCCTTATCAAGAGCATTACATTCAAGTTTCCATTGAACAAGGACAAGTCCAAGTTTGATGCGGCGGATATCAATTCCTGTACCACTGAGAATCACGTCGAGACCGTAGTATTGATGTCAAGGGTTAAGGATAAATAGTCCTGAAAAGCCTTGATTTCAAGCCATTCTTGGAATTTGGCATCAGGAACAGTCGGTGAAGGAGGGCACTCTGTGAGAACCTATCGACCGCACTGGTTCAGAGGCGATTCGGGGTGGTTTCGTACAGTTTAGGCTGTGGATTAGATGTCAGGTTTTGAGTTAGTGGATTAGATGTTTTTTTCGACTGAGTGAGCGGATTAGATGTTATAAGAACAGAAATAAGAGCAATCGCACTTACGGTTAGCCAAAGTGTGTTTGCTCTTATTTTTGGCTCTTCACGGATTTCTGTGGGATGAACCTCTGACAGATGGGATTGCCATGTACCTTATCAATGTGAAGAAATAATGTTCATCACGGTAGCCGTAGCCTATGCGCTTGGCTACCTTTATCTTGT